>UMHE01045792.1_pt1 | contig 458897 bp, 449 predicted proteins | sample 1965451 | NCBI WGS metagenome assembly UMHE01 (sample SAMEA4836090, study PRJEB28245) | human gut metagenome | biome: gut microbiome; material: fecal sample | place: Denmark | collected 2008 | reverse complement strand
CAACCTAACGAAGGTTTTCTTGGGACAGAAACCTGTAAACCGTGCTTTTTCCGACTTTGTGTTTTTTTGTGATTTCCGCAACGGTCGCGCCGTTTGCCAGTTCCGCGCGGATTTGGGCTTCCTTGCCGTCCAGAACGTGACGGCGGTTGACGCTGCCGAACGGTCTGCCCAGTTTTCCGCCGTTCATTTTGCGGCGTTGCAGGGCTTCTTTGGTGCGTTTGCTGATCATTTCCCGTTCCAATTCAGCGACCAGTCCGAAAGCGAACGCCAGAATCTTGCTCTGCACGTTGTCGCCCAGTTCGTAGCCGTCCTTGACGGTCAGCACTTTTGCGCCGATTTTCATGCAGTGTTCCAGAATGGAGATGACCATAAACAGCCGCCGCCCCAGCCGCGACAGTTCCGAACAAATGATCACATCCCCCGATTTTATCCGTTTCAGCAGCTTGCCGAGTTTTCGCTTTTCGGGTTCTTTCGTCCCCGACACGCCGTCGTCGATAATCCAACTTTCAATCGGAACGCCTTGCTTTTTTGCCAATTCCTCCACGCCGATTTTCTGATTGTCGCAATCCTGTTTATCCGTCGATACCCGCAAATATCCGTACACCGTCATATTTCGATTTCCCTTTCGTTTTCTTTTGTTTGTCGGGGGTGTTTATGTTCGGCGGTCAGGTTATAGACTTTGCGCCAAGCGGCTTCGATGTCGATGCGGGGATAGGCTAACGGGGAAGTCATACAGGCGGCGATTTCATCACGTGCGTTGAGGATTGTTTCCCTGTCTTTCGGCGTCAGATGAAAGTTCCGGTTGTTCAACGGTTCTGTCGGCGCGTTCGACGCGCTTCTTTTCCCGAACACGTCCGTTTTGTTGTTCGCATACCAGAACGCCGTGCGCGGGTTTTCGGCATACATTTCCAAAAACAGAACCGCCGCTTTGTTGCCGTCTTCAAAACCTCGCGCCCAAACGTCCAGAGCTTCCGGCTTGCGTTCCAATTCGGGAAGCCTTTGCAAAAACGGTATCGGACGAGATCCCTTGTCGCGCAAAACAATCTCCGCGTTTTTAGCGTGCCATTCCGGAACTTGCCGTTCCAAAAGCGTCTTTTTGATCGGGCGAGCCATATCAAACCTTTGCCGGACAAGCGTGTTTTCCAAACGAATACCGTAAGCCTGCGCGACTTCGACTTGCCGTTGCCGCAACGCCTGTATGTCTTTGCGGTCGAAAGTCAGCCGTTCCCCGAACTCCGTTTTGTTCCTGATAATGACGTGCGCGTGTCTGCTTCCCTGTTCCGTGTGAACGGCGATAAAATACTTCGCGCCCTTTTCCCGATGCGGAAGCATGAACGCGTCCATAAAGTCTTCCGTTTGCCGGACGGACAGAGAACACGACTTCGGGAAAGAAACGACGAACTGCGTCGTCAGCCGCGTTTTGCGCTCCCGTGTTCCTTTGTTTTCGTTGCGGCGGTCTATCTCCGGATTAAACCCCCATTTTTTGACGGCTTTTTCAAAATCGGCGGGCTTTATTTCTTTGCCGCTTTCGTCGATTACGCGCGTGTCCTTGCCGACGCCGTCCGATTTTTTTCCGATATAACGCAAACTCGCAACAACGGTGCGGCTTGTATAACTTCTGCCTGTGATTTTGACGAACGCTTGACGGCGCCCCGAGCCTCGTCCGATTTTCCGATCGCGGATGTAAATGCCTCTGATGTGTTCGTCAAAAAAGTCATGAGGGCGTTTTCTCATTCAATCCCCGCATCGCTTCCAAAGCCTTTTCTTTCACTTCGGAAAGCTCCGTGGTCAGGCTCATCAGTTCTTTGCCCCGTTTTGCGTTTTTCGGGTCGGCGTTCAGAATTTTGACGGCTTGGTTCAGATTGACGCCGATTTTGTGCGCTTCAAAAGCAAGGCGTTTCAAAGTTTCCGCTTCCTTGCGCGTCGGCAGGTTTTCCTTGTCGATATAGGCGCAGAGCAGTTGCCGCAAAACGAAAGAAAGCGACCGTCCGAAGTGCCGTTGAGCCTCTTTTTTCAACGAAAGCCCGACTCTGAATTTGATAAATCCGTTCAAGTCGTCAGACTTGTGCCGCGCAGTGCAGGAAAGCTTCGTGACCACATTGTGGGCACCCGCAGCGTTTCCTGCACTCGCTTCTTTTGATGTTTTCGACGAACGGAAAAACAAGTCCGCAAAACCCGTCATGCGTCATCTCCGCCGCAAGGGATTCCCGTCGCCGCAAAAGTGCCGGACAAGCGTTGCTCAATCCATTCGTCCAGATCTTCGATTTTGTAAATCACGCGCATTGTCCCGAACTTGCGGAACTTCGGTCCGCCGCCGACGCACGCGTATTTCGCCAATGTCTTCGGACTGACGGGCAAACCTTGTTTAATGCAGTATTCAGCCGCCTGTCCGCGCGTTAAATATTCTTTCCTGATTTCCATAATGAACTCCTTTGGTTGATTTCAAACGCCTTTACGGTGGCATGAAACAAATCAAAGAGGAACCGTTCAAAACAGAGCTTTTCGGAGCATTTTGATATGGTCGAGAAAATTGACGAGTTGCTTTGTTTGAAAAAATTTTGTATCTTGTAACAAGGTAATTTACGGATGAAACAATCATCAAACCGGAAACGTCCTCAAAGGAAAGAAACGTCGGAAAAACTGTTACCCCGATGTTACCCGCGGGATTTTTTAAGGATTGAACCGACATGGAAAAAAGAGGAATTAAACAAATAAAAACAATCGGATAATCCCTGTTTCAAGATATAAAAATATCCTGCCGTTTTTATTCTTTCTGAACATCCGCCCACCTTATGATCATTAAGGTGGGTTTTGTTTAACCAAAAACAAAAGGACGTTCGGAAATGAAAAAAATTATAGCATACTTTTTTTTAACGTGTTGTTTGACGGCTTGCCAATTGCCGCAAGTTACTACGCACCATATGAAAAACCAGTTTGATGTGCAGCTGGCAGAAAAATTAATGAAAAAGGGTAATAACAGTATAGTCGGTAATGCTTTTTTTCGACAACGAGGTGGTGGTGTCGTAACTTGTGCAGGAAGTGAAGTTCTCTTAATTCCGGAAACGGCTTATTCAAAAGAGCGGATGAGAATTTTATATAAAATGAATGAAAACGGGGCAAACGTAAATTATTTTTCTTATTATAATTTTATTCCCACTCCTCCAGAATACTATAAATTAATAAAAAGGACGGTTTGTGATAGCTCAGGACACTTTAAATTCGATAATATTACAGACGGAAGTTTTTTTGTTTCAGTGTTAATTAGTTGGGAAACTCCTTCGGGACGATATATGACAGTGAAAAACGGAGGAGCTCTAATGAAAGAGGTTAAGGTTCAGGGCGGGGAAAAGAAGGAAATTATTATGACGCCATAATCTTTGAAAGTATTTTAAACGAAAAAATAAAAGCGGAAGGAATTTCCGCTTTTATTTTATTCGTACACTTCGTCGGGATAAACGCCCCATAAAATTTCTTTGGGCAGCCAGCCCTGAAATCCTTGTAAATCGGCTTTGCAAAAATCAACGTGTTCGGGGCACATCTCCAATTTACCGATAACGCCGGCTTCCGCTTTGGCAACGGGCAACGCCCCTTTCGCCGGAGCGCGTAACAATAAAGCTTCTTTGTTTAAGCGGATCGTTCGTCTGCCCGACAACATATGTTGGTGAACCCATCCTTCTTTGCCGTCCCAATCTTTGATACGGCGCCAATTTTCAAATTCGGCGGTAATCTCGACGGGCAAATCGCTTTTCATATACACCCATTCAACGGGATAACGCATTCCTGGCCCCGTTCTTAAGTTAATCTGATTTGAGCGCAACGAAACAAAACGCGGTATCGGTAATCCCGTTACACCGGCCTCGCAAGAAAAGCTAAAGGCGGCAAACAGAAAAAAAACAGCCGGCAACAGCTTCATCGTCATACCCCCGTCGAGCCGAACCCGCCTGCGCCGCGTTGCGTCACGTCCAAAGCGGAAACTTCTTTCCAATCAACGCGCACAATCGGAGCAATAACCATCTGAGCGATCTTCATACCCCGTTTCAGGACAAAGATTTTATTGCTGGCATTATAGAGGATGACGGAAATTTCTCCGCGATAATCGGCATCGATTGTTCCGGGCGAATTTAAAACAAAGACGCCCTCTTTGGCAGCCAATCCCGACCGCGAACGAATCTGGGCTTCCAATTCGGGCGGCAAAGATATTGCGAATCCCGTTGGGATAATTTCGTATTCGTGGGGCGCGATTCGCAAAGTCGACGGAATCGCCGCGCACAGATCCATTCCCGAAGACAAAGGCGTTGCATAAGAAGGCAGGGGCAATCCGTGCCCGTTGGGCAGGCGTACAAGAGGGAACACAGGCCTTTGCATGACAAAACCTTTCTTTTAGCACAAATATGGTCTATAACATTATAAGGGGGAAATCCTTAAATAAGTCTTGATGTTTCGGGACGGGGATTTTTTATTTATGAAAAAGGTCGCTTTTGTTTTTTTGTCGTTTTGCCTGTTTCCGTATTGCGCCGGTGCCTTCGGCCTGACGGCAGACCAGATGTACAGAAACCTTTTGACGGATGAAAACGAAGGCGTATTGCCAGCTTATTATACTCGTTCTGCAAAAAAACAGGCCAGATTGGATTTTAAACGCGTCGAATCCGTTTCCGAAAAAGTATGGACCGAAAAACACGGAGAGCTTCCCGATCCGATTGATACGAATATTTTTGAAACTGGCGATACCGAAAATTGGCAGGAAATCGTCAAGGCCGTTAAAAACGGTCAAACGACGCCGTTTGATTTGGAAACCATTCGCCGCAGGACTCAGGCCGATGACGCCGAAGCCGTAGAATTGCTGGCATGGATGTATGCGACGGGAAAAGGCGTGCGGCAGGATTTAACAAAGTCGTGGACTTATTATTTACAGGCGGCACACCTGGGCGTCCCGTCCGCAACCGATAATGCGCGCGCCGTTTATAAAGCCATGAATGCGGCTCAGCGCGCCAGCCTGCCCGCCATTTAAAATAAAACAACGGCAATCACTAAAAACAAAAGCGCCAATAACGGAACGATAATGCGCGCTCCGATTCCCGAAGATCGTTTGCGGAAACGGTATCCGGCTTCGCCTTGTTTGATCATTTCGGGGATTTTTTTTCGGTCGTTAATGAAGCTTTTGTCTTTTTTCCTTTGCACGCGGCGCGTAAGCGCAAAGTTTTCGGGCGCCTTCATTCCTTCGTTTAAAAAATCCGACGGCGAAGAAACGTTTGTTTTTAATGGTTCGATTTTTATCCATTCTTTAAAATCTTCTTCGGCACTTTCCCACGGATGATTCGTGAACCGTTCGGCAAAAGCGTTAAAAACATTTAACGATTGGCGCAACAGAAAAAAAGAGGGCAAAGGCAAAATGCCGTTTTCATAAAGGGCTGAAAAAACGCGGTTTGCTTTTTGCAGCGGGGTATCATCGCAAGACAGACAGCTTTTTAAAATCTTTGAAAGTTCGGATAAAGGAAACAGCGGTGGCAACATCCCCGTTGTAAAGAGGATTTTTGCGGCTTCGGCATAATTTTCGCAAACGGCGGCTCGGGTAAAAGCGTTTAAGCTTTTACGCTGGGGATCGGTCAAAATAACAAAGGCGGAACATTTTTTTAAAATGATTTTTCCGTCATCCGCAATCCCCCAGTCGTCGGGGCAAAATAAGGGAAAAGCGCCGTCTCGAAACGCGCAAAGAATCAAAATGTCGCCAAGCGTTTTGATTTCCGTTTCCGAAGCGCTGAAAATGTCGGAAAAATGCGGCATTTCGCAGATGTTCAGTTCTTTTTGAGACGTCTTTATCCAATCCGGTTCCGCGACGCAAAGGCGGGAATCTTCATAGAAACCGTCTTTGATGCGTTCCAAAGCGGCGGCTTCAAATCGTTTGTCAAGGGCGGTATCGGCAAAGCGTTCGTAATTTTCGGCGAACAGGGATGCTTGGCATGATTTTGTTTTTTTATCGATTTTTTTTGCGGCGCCGTAGAGATCTTTTAACAAAGCGATATGTTCTTTTATCGTGTTTTCGTAGTTTTCGGCGTTTAAGTCGGGAGCGGATTTTTGCGCGGCAAAGTATCGCAACGCGGCATTACAGGCGCTTTGACCGAATATTTCGGGGAAAGCGGCGGCATATTTGACGAAGAGCGTTTCCGCATAAGAAAGCGATGCGAAGAATTTTGAGGCGTTTTGCGAATCCCAGAATTGATTTGAAGGGCGTTTTTTCGGGGAAAGAAGGCTTACTTTCCCGTCTGCACCGGCGTTTAAAAGCTTTTGTTCAAGGCTTTTAAAGCCGTTTTTTTCAAAAAAAGAATCGAAAAACATGTCATTTTTTCCTTATGCCGCCCTATCATAACCGAGCGCGCCGAATTTTTATAGTGAGAAGGGCGTAAAAATGATGTAAAAACAAAATATGAAGAAGATATTTCTGACGATTTTGTTTTTGTTTTATTGCGCATATCCGTTCCAGGGGCACGCCGAGCGGGCTGAATTCGTATCGGGATTCGAAGATCTGCCTTTGATGCCGGGATTGCAGGAGCATGACGACACCGGTGTTTCGTTTGATACGCCGGGGGGCAGGATTATCGAAGCCTATGCGGAAACGTCAAAGCTGACGGCGAAAGACATTTTTTCTTTTTATGCCAAGACATTGCCGCAATTGGGTTGGCGCCGGACAAGCGAAAGGAAGAAAGGCGTTTCGCACGAAAAGTACGAGCGTGACGGAGAAATACTGGATATTTCTGTAGAAGACGGTTCGCCGGTTATCGTCCGTTTTGAACTGACGACGGACGGGCAGCCATAAGGGGGAAAGATGAGTTTTGAAACGATTACGGTAGAAACGAACGGGTCTGTTGCGGTTATCGGGTTGAACCGCCCGTCGTCGATGAATGCGGTTTGTGCGGCGATGCTGTACGATTTGGCGGAAGCGTTTGAACAGCTGGACAAGGACGATTCCGTTCGTGCGATTGTTTTAAAAGGCGGCGATTCTTTTTTTGCGGCGGGAACGGACATGTCGGAATTTTCAAAGAAAGAAAGCTCCGAGCTGGTCAAAGAAGGGCTGTACGGTCAATCGGCGGAAAGGATATCTGCATGCCGTAAGCCCGTGATTGCGGCGGTTTGCGGATACGCGTTTGGCGGCGGGCTGGAGCTTGTTTTAATGAGCGACATTGTCATTGCGGCAGACAACGCGCGTTTCGGATTCCCCGAAATGACTTTGGGCGTATTGCCGCAAATGGGCGGCGTATCGATGCTGTCGCGCCGTGTCGGTCGTGCCCGTGCGGCGGACATGATTTTGACGGGGCGTCATATTTCCGCGGACGAAGCTTTGGCGTGCGGGCTGGTTTCCAGAATTGCCGATTCTGCGGAAGTCGTTCATGAAGCTTTGTTGGTCGCGGAACGGATTGCTTCGATGCCTACGGCGGGAGTTTCTTTGGCAAAGCACGCGATTGCCGAAGCGGAAAAAGGAAAAACGGACGGTTTTTCGGAAGAAACGCTGGCACGATTGTCTTTGATGTCGGCGGATGCGCGGGAAGGTTTGTTGGCGTTAACGGAAAAACGTGCGCCGCGATTTGAACATAAATAGCATAAATGCTTGACGCGGGGGCGGCTTTATTATATAAAGCGGGTCTCGGTTCTATGAAAGAAGCAGGATTATAGGAAATGGCTAACCATCTTTCGTCAAAAAAACGTATTCGCCGCAATGCGCGTCGCGCTGTTGTCAATTCGACCCGCATGAGCCGCGTTCGTACGTTTATTAAAAAAGCAGAAGCCGCGATTGCCGCCGGTGATCAGGCTGTAGCGAAGGAAACGTTCCGGACGGCTGAATCTGAAATCATGCGCGCCGTATCGAAAGGCACGATGCACATGAACACGGCGGCCCGTAAGGTTTCTCGCCTGTCTGCCCGCGTTAAGGCGATGGCATAAGGCTTAGGCTTTACACAAAGCCCCTTTGTCGAACAGGCCGGCGCACTTTTGTGCGACGGGGACGCTTCGGCAAAGGGGTTTATTGTTATCGGCGGGCGGCACTGCCGTTTTTTTGTATGAGTTCCGTCTGTTTTTTTAAAGGGGCGGACACAATATCTTGAGTCAAGTTTTTTTATTCGCATTTCCGCGTTTTGTTGTGTTGCGTTTCTGTGGTCGGGACAGTAGTATCACGGCAAAGAATCGGCGGGAATCGATTCCTTTTCGGTTGAACGGAGAGCTTTCAAATAATGACGGGAAAAGAGTTTGAACAATTGACGGCGGAATGGCAGTCGGTTTGCCGCGATTTGCGCCGAAAGTTGGGGGATTCCGCATTTGAAAGCTGGTTGGAACCGATGTCGGCGGGCGAACTGAAGGACGGCACGCTCAGCATATATTTGCCGACCCGTTTTATGCGGGACTATATCGTGCGTCATTTCGCCGATGAAATAACGGAAACGTGGCTGGAAAATTCAAAAAGCGTAAAAGCGTTGTCTTTTGAGGTCGGAATCGGACGCTCGTTCGGTTCGGAACCCGAAGCCGCCGTTCCCGAACAGCCGGTGCGGTCGCCGTCCGTTTTGTTGGACAGGGTCGCCGAAGTTTCGGATGCTTCAGACAATTTGTCCGCGCCGCTTGACCCCCGTTTTACTTTTGAAAATTTTGTCGTCGGCAAGCCCAACGAATATGCGTATGCTTTGGCGCACAGGGTTGCGGAAAGCGACGTGCCTCCGTTTAATCCGCTTTATTTATATTCGGGCGTCGGTTTGGGCAAAACGCATTTGATGCATTCGATTGCGTGGTACATTCGGGCGCACAATCCGTCGCGTCGCGTTGTTTATATGCCGTCCGAAAAGTTTATGTTTAATTTCGTTCGTGCGATTCGCGCCAAGGACACGTTTTCTTTTAAAGAACAGTTGCGTTCCGTTGACGTTTTGATGATAGACGACGTTCAATTTTTGATCGGCAAGGAAAGCACGCAGGAAGAATTTTTTCATACGTTTAACGCGTTGATAGACGAAGGCAAACAGATTGTTTTGTCGGCGGATCAGCCGCCCGTGAATTTGGAACGGGCGGAAAGCCGTTTGAAGACCAGATTGGCGTCGGGGATTGTTGCGGATATTCATCCGACGACGTACGAATTGCGTTTGGGGATTCTGGAAAGCAAATCGGAAGCTTTGGGCGTTTATGTGCCTCAAGACGTTATGGAATTTTTGGCGGAAAAGATGACGTCCAGCGTACGCGAGCTGGAAGGGGCGTTAATTCGGGTTGTTTCGCACGTTCAGCTGATGGGCGGTTCCGTGACGTTAGAGCGCACGCGCGACGTTTTGCGGGATGTTTTAAACGTTGTCGATCGCCACGTCAGTATAGAAGAAATCCAGCAAAAGGTTGCGGATAAGTACGGGATAAGAGTTTCCGAAATGCAATCGAAGCGGCGCGAACGGACGGTTGCGCGCCCGCGTCAGGTGGCGATGTATTTGGCAAAAGCGTTGACGCCGCGCTCTTTGCCCGAGATCGGGCGAAAATTCGACCGCGATCATACGACGGTCATTCATGCGGTTAAAAAGGTCGAAGAAATGATGGCGGAAGACCCGTCTTTCCGCGAAGAAGTCGAAGGGTTGCGTCGGTCGCTGTCTTAAGCGTTCCTTTTGAATCGGTTTGCAGTTCCGACTCGTTGAAAACCTTTGTGATTTTGTGAAAAAATCTTTGCGTTGAAAGCATCTTTTTTGTTTGGGAAAAAGGGGGTGTGTGGTATACTTCCCCCATCGCGGCGGATGCCGATTTTTTAACCGTTTTTTTATTTTAGCAGAAGGTCCCATGAAGTTTACGATTGAACGCGCTGCATTGTTAAAGTCTTTGTCCCATGTCCAGAACGTTGTTGAACGCCGGCATACGAATCCTTTGTTGTCGAACGTCAAAATCACGGCGAAAAACGACGGCATTATCCTGAATGCGACGGATAATGAACTGGAAATCAGCGAAAATACGGCGGCAAAGGTTGAAAAGGCGGGCTCTGTTACGGCGTCGGCGCACAAGCTGTACGAAATTGTGCGTAAGTTGCCCGAAGGCGCGGAAGTCGAATTTTCTCAAAATGCCGAAAAAGGTCAGCTGAATATTTCTTCGGGACGTGCAAAGTTTGTTTTGGCGACGATGCCCGGCGAAGATTTTCCGACGATAGCCGACGGCGAAATGACGCATAAATTCGTGTTGCCGGCGCAGGATTTGCGGGATTTGATCGAACGGACGTCTTTTGCGGTGTCGACGGACGAAACGCGTTATTACCTGAATGGCATTTATTTGCATGAAGCCGTTTCCAAAGAAGAAAAGATTCTTCGTGCGGTGGCAACGGACGGACACCGTCTGGCATGTGCCGAATCCGCGTTGCCGGAAGGGGCTTCCGGAATGCCGGGCGTTATTGTTCCGCGCAAGGCGATCGGCGAATTAAGCAAGCTTTTGGCGGAAGAAAGCGGCGACGTAAAAGTCGCGCTGTCAACATACAAGATACAGTTTACGTTCGGCGATTTGGTTTTGACGTCGTTGTTGATTGAAGGAACGTATCCCGATTACGAACGCGTTATTCCTTTGGATAACGACAAAGTTTTGGAAGTCGAGGCGGCGGCATTGATGGCGGCGGTTGACCGTGTTGCGGTTGTTTCCGAAAAATCGCGCGCCGTACGGTTAAGCATATCCAAGGATTTGGTTGTCGTTTCTTCCGCAAATGCCGAAGAAGGCAGTGCGAGCGACGAATTGGAAGCCAAATACGATTCCGAAAGCGTGGAAGTCGGTCTGAATTACGTTTATTTGCTGGACGTATTGCGTCAGATCAAGGGCGGTTTGGCACGAATTGCATTTTTGGATTCTGCGGCGGCGATTTTGTTGACGGATATGTCGGATCCTGCCGTTTTGTTTGTTCTCATGCCGATGCGGGTGTAAAACGATTATTACGGCGAACGGGCTTATGTATGCGCGCTCTCTTCCCGAAAGGGGCGAGGGCGGCGCTGTTGCCGAAGGCGTCAAAGATTTGGCGCCTGCAGGCGTGTTCGTGCGCCGAATCGTTTTAACGAATTTCAGGAATTATATTTCTTCGCGCGTGGAATTGCCCGAAAATGCGCATCGCATCGTGTTAACGGGGGCAAACGGCGCGGGAAAGACAAATTTGTTGGAAGCCGTGTCTTTTCTGGCTCCGGGAAAGGGGATTCGCAATGCCCGCTTTTCGGACGTAACGGGAAAAAATGCGGCAAATAACGTCGTTTCGTTTCCTTGGGCTGTTGCGGCGGTTATTAAAAACGGCGACGATGAAATTGAAATCGGAACCGGTCTCGGCTCAATCGGGGCAAAGAACGAACGGCGCAGTATCCTGATTAACGGAGAGGAACGTAAAAGCCAAGCCGATTTGGGTCGGGTCTGTTGTGCCGTTTGGCTGACGCCGGCGATGGATCGCCTGTTTTCCGGAGAACCTGCGGGACGTCGCCGTTTTTGGGACAGGCTGACTCAGGCGTTTTTTGTCGGTCATGCAGGCAACTGTGCGGCGTACGCCCGCGCATTGAAACAGTGGGGAAAGCTGTTAAGAGAAGGCACGGGCGATTCGAATTGGCTGTCGGCATTGGAACGGACGCTTGGGAAATACGGGGCAAAGATAGCCTTTTCCAGACGGGAAACCTTGAAAATGCTGGTCGAAGAACTTGAGAACGGCGTTACGGAATTTCCGCGTGCCGTATTGTCTTTGACGGGCGGCGGCGAAGATTTTTTGTCGCTTTTAAACGAAGAAGACGCGGCGCTGAAGGTTGAAGAGCATTTTCGCCAATCACGCAAGTCTTATGCGGAAGGCGGCTTGGTCGGCGGCGTCCATACGGTGGAACTTTCGGCGTTTCACAGAGAAAAAGGACAGGCGGCGGCGTTGTGCTCTACGGGCGAACAAAAGGCGCTTTTGATTTCGGTTTTGCTGGCTCATTTAAAGGCTCAGGCGAAACGGACGGGGACGTTGCCTTTGTTATTGTTGGACGAAGTAACGGCTCATTTGGACAGGAAACGGCGTTACGCGCTGTTTGAAGAAATTGCGGCTCTGAAGACACAGGTGTGGATGACGGGCACGGAAGAAAAAGCCTTTGAAGGGCTTGAAGAAGCGGCGCATTATATCGCCGTGGAAGAATTAACCAAGGCTTCGCCGGTATCGGCGGCGTCATAAATGTCATAAACGGTATAGGTGTATCAATGACGGAAGAAACGGCTCAACATCAAAATTCGGATTACAACGCAGAGTCCATCAAGGTATTAAAAGGCCTTGACGCGGTGCGCAAACGTCCGGGGATGTATATCGGCGATACGGATGACGGAACGGGATTGCACCATATGGTGTACGAAGTTTTGGATAACGCGATTGACGAAGCTTTGGCGGGATATTGCACAAAGACGGATATCATTATCAATCCCGACGGTTCCGTTACGGTACGGGACAACGGTCGCGGCATTCCGACGGATTTGCACAAGGAAGAAGGTGTTTCCGCAGCGGAAGTCATTATGACTCAGCTGCATGCGGGCGGAAAATTTGACCAGAATTCTTATAAGATTTCCGGCGGTTTGCACGGCGTGGGCGTTTCCGTCGTCAACGCGCTGTCTTCGGTTTTGGATTTGCGGATTTGGCGCAACGGCAAAGAACATTATATGCAGTTTCGCAACGGCGTTGCGGTTGCTCCGTTAAAAGTCGTGGGCGATGCCGTGCCTGCGGACAGAACGGGTACCGAAGTAACGTTTATGCCGTCTTCGGAAACGTTTTCGGATACGGTTTTCAATTTTGATACTTTGGAACACCGTTTGCGCGAGCTGGCTTTTTTGAATTCGGGCGTTCATTTGCATTTAAAGGACGAACGTCCCGGCAATCCCCGCGAAGTCGAATTTTGCTATGAAGGCGGGATTTTGGAGTTTGTGCGTTTTATTGACCGCTCAAAAACATCCATTCATGAAGAGCCGATTGCTATTTCGGGCGAAAAGAACGGAATAACCGTTGATTTGGCGATGGAATGGACGGACGGTTACCACGAAACGACGCTTTGCTTTACGAACAACATTCCGCAACGCGACGGCGGGACGCATTTGGCGGGGTTCCGCGGCGCACTGACCCGCACGATTAACGCGTATGCGGCGGAAACGGGGCTGTTAAAGAAAGAAAAAGTCGAGCTTTCGGGCGAAGATATGCGCGAAGGGTTGACGTGCGTTTTGTCGGTCAAGGTTCCCGATCCGAAATTTTCGTCTCAAACGAAAGACAAGCTGGTTTCTTCGGAAGTCCGTCCCGTTGTGGAAGGCATCGTCGGAGACAAGCTTGAAAAATGGCTGGGCGAACATCCTGTGGAAGCGCGCAAGATCATCGGCAAAGTCGTTGAAGCTGCCGCTGCGCGCGAAGCGGCGCGTCGTGCACGGGATTTAACCCGCCGTAAAGGCGTCTTGGACATTTCTTCCTTGCCCGGAAAGCTGGCGGATTGTCAGGAACGCGACCCCGCTTTGTCCGAAATCTTTTTGGTGGAAGGTGATTCCGCGGGCGGTTCTGCGAAACAGGGACGCAACCGTGCGACACAAGCAATATTGCCGTTGCGAGGCAAGATTTTAAACGTTGAACGCGCCCGTTTTGACAGAATGTTGAGCTCGGCAGAAATCGGCACGATGGTGACGGCGTTCGGAACGGGAATCGGCAGAGACGACTTTAATGCGGATAAATGCCGGTACCATAAGATTATTATCATGACGGATGCTGACGTTGACGGTGCGCATATTCGGACGTTGTTGTTGACGTTTTTCTTCCGCCAGATGCCCGAACTGATAGAACGCGGCTATGTTTATATTGCTCAGCCGCCGCTTTATCGCGCCCGTCGCGGCAATTCGGAAATTTACTTAAAAGACGACCGCGCCATGGAAGATTATCTGATCAACATGGCGACGCAAGATGCCGTTTTGGTTCGCTATGACGGCGTTCAGCTGGCGGGAGCGGATTTGGTTCGCCAAGCGGAAGAAGCGCGTTCCGCCAGACATTTAATCGAAACCCTGTCGGCAAAAATTCCGGCAAAGATTATCGAACAGTCGGCAATTCACGGATTATTCAATCCCGACGTTTATAACGATGCGTCGAAAGCCGGCGTTTGTGTTTCGGAAGTTGCGGCACGTCTGAACGAAATCGAACCTGAATACGAACGCGGATGGAAAGCCGTTTTTGCGGACGGTTCGTTTGTTTTCAGCCGCACGTTGCGCGGGGTTACGGAAACGTTTACGTTGGACGTTAATATTTATACCAGCGGCGAAGCCGTCAAGTTAAACGAGCTTTCGGGAGATTTGTTGGAATTTTATAAGAAGACGAGTCTGTTTAAGACGAAAGATGCGGAATTTAAACTGACGGGACCGACGGCGTTTTCGGATGCGATATCGAAAGTCGGACGGAAAGGGATTTCGATTCAGCGTTATAAAGGGCTGGGCGAAATGAATCCCGAACAGCTTTGGGAAACGACGCTGGATCCGAATGCGCGTTCTTTGTTGCAGGTAAAGATCAACCATTTTGATCAGGCTGAAGCCGTATTTTCGATGTTGATGGGCGATGTTGTGGAACCGCGCCGCGATTTCATACAGGATAATGCTCTGAACGTTGTCAATTTGGACGTATAAAAAGCGTTCGGCTTGGATTTTTTATATTTCGTCGGAAAAATATAAAAAAGTTCTTGCAGTCGGGATTAAAACGATATAAAAGGACACCAAGCGCCGCAGTAGCTCAGCTGGTAGAGCAACGCATTCGTAATGCGTGGGTCGGGAGTTCAAATCTCTCCTGCGGCACCAGTAAAAAGCCCTCTGTCTGTAAAGGCAGAGGGCTTTTTAAATATAAATTTTTTTTATTATGATTTTGTTTATTTATTTGTAATAACCTGTAAAATAAGAAAAAACATAACTCAAGCTGCGGTGAATGCCATGTCTTTGACTATTTTGACGATTTTGTGCATCTGCGTTACTTCTTTTTGCGGTATTTTCCTTGGAAATCTGAAGTTCAAAGGCATCAGTATCGGAATGGGCGGCGTGCTGTTCGCCGGATTGATTGCGGGACATTTCCTTTATTTCGGCGGAATTTCTTTGAATGCGGACGTGCTGGCATTTTTGCGCGAATTCGGGTTGATTCTGTTTATTTATTCCATGGGGTTAAGCGTCGGTCCGGGAATTTTCGCGTCTTTGAGAAAAAACGGGCTGACTTTAAATTTGATCGCTTTGACGGTCGTTATCTTGGGCACGTTTATCGCCGTGCTGATTTATAAATTTTCGGGCATATCGCTTTCGGAAACCTTGGGTCTTTATTCGGGGGCGGTTACCAGCACGCCGGCATTGGGGGCGGCTCAGCAGATTTTGGGAGAACTGGGCGTCAAAGCCGAAGAAATCGCAAACGCAGGATTGGCATATGCCTTGGCTTATCCGTTCACGATTTTATCCAGCATTATGGTCTTTATCGCGTTAAAATTCGTTTGCCGCGTTAATATCGGAGACGAAGTGGCTTCTTATGAATATCGAAAAGCACAGGATAATCCTCAGATGGAAGCTTTTAACGTCGTCGTGAACAACCCGAACTTTAACGGCATTGAAATCGGGCATTTTTTAAAAATGGTGCATTACGTCATGGCGGTTTCAAGAATGAAACGCGGTGATGAATATCTGGTGCCTCACGAACATACGAAATTGCAGGTCGGTGACGTTTTGTTGCTGTTCGGACCGAAAAGCTATTTTGAAACCGTATCCATGCTGTTTCAGGTCGATCCGAAACGCGATTTGATGGCGGAAAGCGCAAATAAAATTCAATCTCAGACCTTGCGCGTGACAAAGCCTTCTCGGGTCGGAAAGCCGTTGCGCAAAATTATGGGACATGCCCGCCGCCATTGGGTGATTTCCCGCGTGATCAGAAACGGCATTTCCTTGTCGCCGTTACCTGATTTAAAACTGGCGTACGGCGATTCGGTCGTTGTCGTCGGAAAAGCCATTGATGTTTTGCCTTTGGTTCGGTACTTGGGCAACAGTACCGAAGCGTTAAACACGACACGCTTTATTCCGTTCTTTATCGGCATGATGCTGGGGATTTTAATCGGGTTGATTCCGTTCCGTTTGCCGGGAATAGAAACGCCTTTGACTCTGGGAGCTTCGGGCGGGCCGTTGGTAACGGCGTTGCTGTTGTCGTACAGAGGGTCTTTGGGGCGTATTATTTTTTATACACCGCCGACGGTTTTAAAAGCCTTTAAAGACTTGGGAATTATTTTGTTCCTGGCAGTCGTCGGATTGTCTTCGGGAGCGGGGTTCTTCGGCTTGATCGCCAGCAAAGAAGGTTTGTCGCTTATCGGAATGGGTATTTTGATTACGGCGGTTCCGCTGTTTTCGGTCGGGTTGTTTATGAAACTGTATAAAAAGATGAATTACCTGACGCTTTGCGGCGCGCTGTCGGGATGTATTACAAGCCTGCCGTCATTGACGTTTATTTCCAATATGTCGGGTGCCGACGCGGCGCCGTTGGGGTATGCCACGGTTTATCCGTTGACTTTGGCGTTGCGAATTTTGGCGGCTCAGTTGTTGGGCGTATTGTTGATATGACGGCGACGGCTTCCCGTATAAAAAAAGCTCCCGTTTTCGGGAGCTTTTTTTGTTCGGGAGTCGGTTTAAAATCTGAAATCACGTTCTCCGTGTTCGATTTTTTCCAGACGTTCTTCGGTAACCGCGCGGACTTTTTCTTTCGGAATATTGTTCAATTCGCGGCGGATTAAATCGTATCCGACTTGTTTTGTTTCTTCCGATGCGTAGTCTTCCAAATACTCTTTTAACGTCATCAGAGCGTTCGGGTGGCAACAGTTTTGAATTTGCTTGCTTTTGCACAAAGCCATAAAGCGGTCGCCCGTGCGCCCTTCGCGGTAGCACGCCGTGCAGAAAGACGGAATATATCCCATTTTCATCAGCCAGTTGACAATCTCGTCCAGTGAGCGCGTGTCCGACAAATCGAACTGAGCGGAATTTTCTTCTTCGGTTTCCTGTTGTACGTATCCGCCGACGCTGGTGCGTGATCCGCCGCTGATTTGGGAAATGCCCAAATGCAAAACCCGTTCGCGCGATTTTTGGCTTTCACGCGTGGAAACGATCATGCCCGTATAAGGAACCGCGATGCGGATGCAGGCGACGATCTTCGCGAACAAATCGTCGGACAAAGCGTCTTTGAACGAAGTCGGATCGATGTCGTCTGCGGGACAGATGCGCGGCACGCTGATTGTGTGCGGACCGACGCCGTGGACGGCTTCCAAATGTTCGGCGTGCATCAACAGTCCGGAAAATTCGTATTTGTAAGATTCCAATCCGAACAAAACGCCCAATCCGACGTCGTCAATTCCGCCTTCCATCGCGCGATCCATCGCTTCGGTGTGATAGGCGTAATTGTGCTTCGGTCCCGTCGGATGCAGTTTTTCATACGATTCTTTATTGTATGTTTCCTGAAACAGAATGTAGGTACCGATTCCGGCTTCTTTCAGTTTGCGGTAGTTTTCAACCGTCGTTGCGGCAATGTTGACGTTGACGCGGCGGATCGAACCGTTTTTGTGTTTGATTGAATAAACGGTTTTGATGCTTTCCAAAATATATTCAATCGGGTTGTTGACGGGGTCTTCGCCGGCTTCCAAAGCCAGACGTTTGTGTCCCATATCCTGCAAAGCGATGACTTCGCGTTTGATTTCTTCCTGAGTCAGTTTTTTGCGGCGAATGTGTTTGTTTTTGGCGTGATACGGGCAATAAACGCAACCGTTGACGCAGTAGTTCGACAGATAAAGCGGCGCAAATAAAACAATGCGGTTGCCGTAAAAGTCTTTTTTGATTTGTTCTGCCAGCTTAAAGATTTTTTCGTTTGTGGCGGGATCTTCGCACGCTAAAAGGACTGCGGCATCACGGTGGGACAAACCTTTGCGTTCTTCGGCTTTGGCAAGAACGGTTTCTATTAAAGGCAGGTCGTTTTTGTGAGCTTCGGCATAAGCCAATGTTTCAAGAATTTCATCATGATTGATGAAATCTTCTGCTTTCAAAGATTTCGGATCGTACATAAATTTCTCCTTTCGGGTCAGGGCGAACCTTTTCCGTCAGTATGGCGGCAAGTTACTTTGAATAAACGGTTTTGGTGGAAATCCCCGCCAGCATTCCCAGTTTTCCGGACAGCGCGCTGATAATATCTTGGGGCGCGTCAACGGCGACACTGATAATGCTGATGTTTTTTTCGCGATGCGGCAATCCCATACGCCCGATGATATACGAGTTGTATTCATGCAGTATATTGTTTAATTCCATAACGGAATTCATATCTTCGACGACGATGCCGATTAGGGCTACTCTTGTTTCCATATTCCACCTCGCTTGAAATTTCATGTTATTATATACCATATAAAAACAAAAGAAGCAAAAAACGCCGACGGAATAATTAGACTTTTATTAAACTGTTCGCGCTATAATAAACTTCCCCTCATAAGGTTTCAGAGTAAAAAAATGAATCGAATCGCGACAGACTTAAAAGGCATTACCAACTGGATTTTTGATTTGGACGATACATTGTATCCGTCTTCGGAAGAAATTTTCAACCAGATGGCTAAACGCATAAAGTCGTTCATTATGCAAGCGCTGAACGTCGGCGAAGAAGAAGCGTTTGAAATTCAAAAAGAATATTATAAACAGTACGGCGCCACGGTCAGGGGATTGATGCTGGAACACAATATTGCGCCCGAAAGCTTTACGGATTATGTGCACGAGCTGGATTTGTCGTGCCTGAAAGAAAATCCCGCGCTGAAAACTTGTCTGGACGAGTTGCCCGGAAAAAAATACGTCTTTACCAACGGTGCTTATCAACATGCCGAACGCGTCACCGAACGTTTGGGAATTCGCAATTGCTTTGACGGCATTTTCAGCATAAGAGAGGCTGCGTATCTGCCGAAACCTGCGGAAAAAACGTATCGGAACATGTTGAAAGCGTTTAATATTTCTCCTCAAACCGCCATTATGTTTGACGACAGCCAAACAAACCTGAAAACGGCTCACGATATCGGTATGAAAACCGTTTGGATCACGACGAACGAACGGGACAACAGATACAATAAAATATCGGATCGTCCCGATTTTTGCGATTATCAAACGGACGATCTGGTCGGTTTTTTAACCGGGCTGTTGATGGATAAGACGGCTTAGAAAACCGTGCGGCGCCGCAAAATAAACCAAAGTTTCTCCGTTTTTCGGTATCAAAGGCTTTTCCGCAGTGGCAAAACGGACGTTTCCTCCATCGCTTAATACGGCAACGGCAACGGTATTCTGTCCGTTTTTTTGCAAGAAATCATTATAGGTGAATTTTTCCGTTATTTTCGTGGCACCGAATGCCCAGCCCGAAAATAATTTCTTTTGCAGCTTTTCAAAACTTTCCGATTCTGAAATCAGGATACTTTGCTTCGCCGCCGTTTGATAAGCGTGGAATTTCTTTTCTTCATGGTCTTCGGGCGTTTGCAGGCTTTTATTTCCGCCGAATTCGTAAGAAAAATGAGAACAAACCAAAGTGTTGTACGCGGCATTGTCGCTCATGGCCAACAGAATGGAATAAGGCGTCAAATCAACCTGATGTTCAAAAGAATCGGCAAGAGGTTCTCCGTAAGCCGTCGGGATTCTCGCCTGGCGCAAAGCGGTTAGTTTTTGCCAATTTCCGTCCGCGACCAAAACGGGGACGTCCTGCTTTATAAGAATTTCCGCCAAAGCGGCTGTTAAGGGCGATGCGCCGACGATAAAGACTCCTTCTTTGCCTTTGGGAATCAATCCGAGTCGTTTAGCAAAAGGTCGGATGGTGAACCCGTGCAAAATGACGGTTGAAAAGACGATGCAAAAAATCATGGGGACAAGGATTTTTGCGTCTTCATATCCCAGTGCCGTCATTTTCGGAGCGAACAAGCCCGCGACGACGACGCAAACGACGCCTCGCGGAGCAATCCATCCGACGAACGCGCGTTCTTGCGTGCTTAAACCCGATTTTACGGTTGCCAGCCATACCGTCAAAGGACGGATAAGGAACAACAGGCAACAAACGAACAAAATAACGTCAGCCGGCAAATTTAATAACGATTCGGGTTTCAAAGTCGCCGTCAGGATAATAAAGACGAAGGAAATCAGCAACGTTGTCAAATATTCTTTAAATCTGCGCTGTTCTTCGAAAGAAGGGAACGGGACGTTTGCCAACGTCATTCCCAAGACGGTAACGGCGACTAATCCGCCTTCGTTTTGCAAGGCATTTCCTGCGGCATAAACGCAAACGGCGGCAGCTAAAGTAAACAGCGGTTTCAGGAATTCCGGCACCCAATTTTTTCTGAACGCGGCGGACAGGAACAACCCCGTCAGGCACGACATTAAAGAAATCAGCAAGACGGCGCCGCAAAGGAACAAAGCGGCTTTTGCGGGGGCGTGACGAATAACGGCAGAGCTGAAATATTCAAGGGTCAGCGTTGCGAACAGTGCGCCGATAGGGTCATTGACGATGCCTTCCCATTTCAGGACGGAAGAAACGCGAGGGTTTAACCGCGCCTGCCTTAACATGGGCATAATGACGGTCGGTCCCGTAACGACCAACAGTCCGCCCGTCATAACGGAGACGGGAATGCTAAATCCCGCGATGAAATATAATCCCGAAGAAATCAACGCCCATCCCAATGGTGCGCCGAAAACAATCATGCCTAAAGCGGCTTTTTTTGTGGAATGCAATTCCGCAAAGTGCAGGTTCATGCCGCCTTCAAACAAGATGACGGCGACGGCAAGTGAACATAGGGGTGCTAAATTTTTGCCGAAGAACGCTTCGGGGGAAATAATGCCGCAGACGGGTCCCAGAATGATGCCGCACAAGCTCAGCAGAACCAAGGCGGGCAACCTGAATCTCCAAGCCGTCCACTGGCACAAAACCGAGCAAAGCGTCAGCAGGGCGGCAAGAGAGATCGGGTTCCAAATCATTTTTTATCGATTTTCAATCGCGTGTACAAAGCCAGCTTTTTGGGGAAAACGGAGATTTCCGCCGGCAGAGTATTAATGATGTCTCCGTCGATTTGCAACGGATACGCCGGAGCATCTGAGGTTATTTTCAAAGTTTTTGCTTTGAGAGCAACGGCGTTCATTTCGGGCAACAAGTATTTCATGGGAGCCGAAAAGATATGCTTCATCAAATCGAACAAGGTCACTTTTTTCAAGATAACGACTTCGAATTCGTCTTCGCTCAGATCGGACAGTTCTGCGGCTCTGAAAGGTCCGCCGTAATATTTTCCGTTACAGGCGCAAATCATGTCTCCGTCATAAGGGCGACCGTCGATTTCCGCTTTGACCGAAGGAATTGAAGAAATCAGGGAAACGCGCAGGAACGTTTTAAAGAATTCCCATTTTCCCGAACATTTTTTAAGCTTCAGGTTCAGTTTTTTTACGACCCATGTATCGTTTCCGGCGCCTGCCAGTACGGTGAACAACCTTGTTCCTTCAGGAGTTTTTGCCTGACCCAAGGTAATTTTTTGTATTTTCCCCGAGCATATGGCATTAACGGCGGCTCCCGGTTCGGTCAGTCCCATTTCCAATGCCAGAACGTTTAAGGATCCCGTCGGGATAATACCGAAAGTGAATTTATCATAGTCGTCGCGGTTCATTAAAGCGTCGATGACCTCGGAAACCAATCCGCCGCCGCCGGCGACGATAACGGCGGGAGTTTTTTCATGATCGGCGGCGGCCATGATTTTTGCGCCGTCACCTTTATGGGAAGTTTCACAGACAGACACGACATGTCCGGCTTTTTCGAAAGAAGCAACGGCATCAGCCAGAGTTTCTTTGTTAAAAGAGCCGGACTTCGGATTTGAGATCAATAAAAAGTTCGTCATAAATACCTTCGTTTAACAAAAAGACGAAAGGTATTTTATATCCGATTATTTATGAATATCAACTTCATCTGCGACAAAATGAGTCGGATTCATGGGATAGTATTTCACTTTCACCCACCAACCTTTTTCCAATTCATTCAGATCGACGCAGGAATCGAACCAAAAATCGTGTTTAACTTCCATTTCGGTTTTGGGGTTGACTTGGAACGTATAGTGTTTTCCGTCATCACCTTTGATAGAAAATGTTTTATTGTCGACATTGACGGCGGAAACGGTTCCGAAAGCGACTTTTTTCGATTCGGCATGAGCTGACGTCACAAAGCAGGTTAATGCCAAAGCCAGCGTAAAGAGTATTTTTTTCATTTTTCCCTCGTAATAACAAAATTAAGATTACATCTAAAAGATATATAATATGAAAAAGTTTTTCTACCTATCAAATAGGTTAGATTTTAATTCTATTGAAACGAAATCGATTTCGTTTTATACCGAAATTATAGGAGTGTATAAATTTGACAGGAATATCTAAAAGTGCCCAGACCGAATAAAGGAACGGACAGGCTTTTGATAGAAACCGGCAAAAAAATGCTGTTAAAAAACGGCATTAACGGTTTGACTATCAGCGCAATCTGTAAAAAAGCCCGCGTCAATCCCGGAATGTTTGTCTATAACTTTAAAAGCAAGGAAGAATATCTGGATCGGGTATTAAATGAAATATTTGAAGAATATTTGATTCCTCTGGTTCCGGAACCTGCGACGGATTCCGTGTACGACAACATGGAACACGTTTTATTTTTTATTGCAAAGGCTTCGGCGAAATATCCCGCTTTGATGATACAGGTCGGATCCGAAACGCTGACGGGAGATAAGACTCTGATTTACGCGTTTAAAGAACGGGTCGCCCAAAAAACGCGCGGCATTTTTTCCCTGTTTAAAAAAGCCAAAGAACAAGGCATTATCAGCCGACAAATTAATTTGCCGACCTTTATTTTAATGACGTGGCCGGCTTTGATCTATTCTTCGGCATCGGCAACCAAGATTATGACCATTATGCCCGAAGAAGATAAAATTGACCCCGAACTGATGATTTCCGACGAAGCCATCAAAGAACGGGTACGTAAAATGTTGTCGCTGTTTCGTCCGGAAGTATTTGACAAGCTTTAATTTTTTGCTTCGTCATCCTGCGCGACGATTTCTATTTCGACGCCGGCTTCTTCCAAAATGGATTTGGCAAGCATAAAGTTATTCAGCCAACGTTCGGGAATCGGACGGTCTTCCACCACGACTTTTTTAATGCCCGATTGGATAATCGCGCCCGCACATCTGGAACACGGCAGGTAGGGATGGACATAAATCGTACAACCGGCAACGGATTTCGGTGCGGTTAAAATTGCATTGGCTTCTGCATGAACGATAAGTTCGTATTTGATTTCTCTGGTGTTCAAACGTTCTTCCGTGTCTTTGACCCCGATGGGCAGTCCGTTGAAGCCGACCGAAACGATACGTTTCTTGTCGTCCACAATAACGGCTCCGACCTGTGAAGACGGGTCTTTCGACCATGTTGCGACCAGTTTTGCCAAATCAAAAAAACGTTTTTGCCACTTATTCATCGTTAATGCCTTATGAAAGTCGTACTTTGCTTATCATAACAGCCTTTTTTTTATCGACAAACAAAAACAGCTTGCTTACAGTAGCTGCGAAAAAAACGGAGGAAAAGATGAAGCCGATTGTTGCCGTGTTGTGTCCGATGGATATGGAATTTCGCGCCGTTGAAAACGTGTTGGGCGTTTGGGGCGAAACGCTGGAAGGCGGATTTGAAGAAAAACATTTTGCGTTGAACGGACTGGATTTGGTGTTGGCCAGATGCGGTGTCGGAAAAACGTTCGCGGCGGCAAAAGCTCAGAAAATCATTATGGCGTATCATCCTTCCCATATTATTGTGTGCGGCGTCGCAGGGGCGGTTGATCCGGCTGTTTCTTTGTTTGACGTTGTCGTTCCGGATCATGTCGTTCACGGCGACGTTTATTTGGGCGGGCCTTTGTGTAAAACGGGCGTAACGGAATCGGCAATGCCGATGTTTCGCGGCAATCCGTCGTTTTCGGAAACGGACGGCTTTTTGCCTGACAGGCTGAACGCTCCGTCGGAATTCAGACGGGGAACTTTGGCAACTTTGGATGCCTTTGCCGAAGAAGAAAAGAAAAACGAATTGGAAAAAACGTGCAATGCCGTTTGTATCGATATGGAAAGCGCGGCGGTTGCTCAAATCGCCACGCTGTGGGATGTGCCGTTCACCGTTATTCGGGCAATGTCGGATACGCGGACTCACTCTTTCGGAGATTTCGAAACAAACGCCGCCAAAGCATGCGATGTCGCCGCAAAGGCTTTGATGGTTTTGTTGAAAAACGTTAATGCGGATTAACGTTTTTCGGCATTTATCTTTTCGCGTTCAAAGATTTCTTCTTCACGGAATTTTGCGATTTTGACGAATCGGAAATAGGCGGCCGTCATTGATTCGACCAATCCGTAAAAGCCGCAAAAGATATAGCGGCGCACAAAATAATAACGCAAAAACTGAAACGGGAATTCCATCGCCAGCCGCAAAGAAGAATATTTTTTCTTTTTGCCTTTTGCCGTTTTCATAAATTCGGAAGAATACCTGTTCCATTTATCGATTCTTTGCGTCAAATCGATGTAGGAATAATGCAAGACGGGAGCTTTTAAATTTCCGACGGTGACGTTTTTTTTCAAAGCGACGGGACGGTCGTTGCTGTAATCGTCGGGCATATCCATATAGTCGCGGTGATACAGACGCACGATATTGTATGTTCTGGAAAGCAGGCGCGGCTTTTTCCATCCGGGATACATGTCTTTGACACGCAGTTTATAGGCGTTCTTCGTGAAATTTTCTTTGAGGCGGTTTATTTCTTTAATTAAATCGTCGGACAAAACTTCATCGGAGTCCACGTTCAGAACCCATTTATTGGCGCACAGGTTTTGGGCGTAGCGTTTTTGGGCGGAAAAGCTTTTCCACGTATTATAAACGAAAACGGCATTAAACTTTTTTGCGATTTCTTCGGTTTTGTCCGTGCTGCCGTTGTCGACGATAACGATTTCATCGGCGACTTTTGATACGGCTTCAAGAGAGCGTTCCAGACGTTTTTCTTCGTTTTTTGTTATCATGTAGACTGATAATTTTTCCATAATTTTATCCTTGCTTTACTAATGGGCTTCAGCCCAGTTTTCGCCGGTTCCGACTTCGACGATCAGGGGAACGCTCAGCGAAAAAACGTTTTCCATGACGTCTTTTACGATTTTTGCCGTGGTGTCGATTTCATTTTTCGGGACTTCCAAAACCAGTTCGTCGTGGACTTGCAACAACATTTTCCCGTTCAGCCTGTTTTGAATCAACGCGTCCGGGAGTCTGAGCATGGCTTTTTTAATAATATCGGCGGCACCGCCCTGTATGGGAGCATTGACGGCGGCGCGTTCTGCAAAAGCACGGCGTGCGGCATTGCGGTCGTTCAAGTTCCCGACCGAACATTTGCGACCGAAAGGCGTCATGACGTATCCGTTTAAGCGGGCAAAAGAAACCGTGTCTTCCATAAAAGCTTTGATTTCGGGATAACGTTCAAAATACGCATTGATGTATTCTTGGGCTTCCGTTCTGGAAATGCCCAGCTGTCGCGCCAAACCGAAAGCGGAAATACCGTAAATAATTCCGAAATTGATGGCTTTTGCGCGGCGGCGCACCATGGGATCCATCCCTTCGACGGGGACGTGAAACATTTTTGAGGCTGTGGCGGCATGAATGTCGATCCCTTTTGCAAAAGCGTCTTTTAATCCCTGTACGTTCGCGACATGAGCCATCAGACGCAATTCGATTTGAGAATAGTCTGCCGACAGCAGGACTTTTCCGTCTTCGGCGATAAAAGCGCGACGGATTTCGCGCCCTTCTTCGGAACGGACGGGAATGTTTTGCAAATTGGGATCGTTGGAAGACAAGCGCCCCGTCGACGTTACCGTTTGCATAAAGTTTGTATGGACGCGACGGGTCTTCGGATTGATTTGTTCTTGCAGTGCGTCGGAATACGTGCTTTTCAGCTTTGAATACTGGCGCCATTCCAGAATTTTTGCGGCAATTTCGACGCCTTCGTCAACCAAAGTTTCCAAAACGGCGGCTTCGGTTGACCATGAACCAGTTTTCGCGTTTTTTGTGCTGCCCTTTAACCCCATTTTATCAAACAGGATTTTTCCCGTTTGCCCCGGCGAATTTAAATTAAATTCTTCGCCCGCCAATTCAAAGATTTGTTTTTCCAACGCCGACATGCGTTCGCCGAAGACGGCGCTTAAATTTTTCAGTTCTTTTTCGCAAACTTTAATGCCTTTGCGTTCCATATTGAACAGCACGGAGATGCAGGGACGGTCGAAAAGTTCGTAAATTTCGACTCTTCGTTCGTTTAACAGGCGTTGTTTTAAGTAACGGTACAAGCGCAAAGTAATGTCGGCGTCTTCGGCGGCATAGTCGCAAGCCGGTTGCAATTCGACGCGGTCAAACGTGATTTTCAGCTTTCCTTTGCCGCAAACGTCTTCGTAACGGACGGTTTGATAATCCAAAAACAATTCTGCCAGCTCGTCCATTCCGTGCCCGTGAGCCGCTCCGTCCAAATCATAAGACAACACCATCGTGTCATCAATCGGCGTTATGTCGATGTCGTCTCCGAATTCGTTGGCAAAGACGTGCCAGTCGTATTTGATGTTGTGTCCGACTTTCAACACGCTTTTATCCGTCAAAAGAGGTTTGAGGACTTCCAAAGCGTCTTTGACGGGAATTTGGCGAATTTCCTCAATGGAATTGTCTTCGGTTCCGAACAGGTTTCCCTGTTTTTCTTTTCCTTTATGGCGCAACGGAACGTAACAGGCTTTGCCCTCTTCGAAACACAGCGAAAACCCGACCAGCCGAGCCCTTGTCTGGGACAAGGAATCCGTTTCCGTATCAATGGCGACGGTTCCTTTTTTAAGAGCGCCGTCAACCCATTTTTTTAAATCGTCAACCGTTTGAATCAAAGAATATTCTTTGTTGACTTTCGGCGGTATCGGCAGCGGAGCGGCACCGCTGTCCTTTTGATGCAAAGCGGCATCGGCGCGGGCGGCAATCCAGTTCGGCAATTTTGACAGCAGGCTTTTGAACGTTTGCTTTTCAAGGAAAGCCTTGATTTTTTCAATATTCGGCGTTTTGACGGCAAAAGCGTCCAAAGGCACTTCGACGGGGGCAAACGCGTCCAACGTAACCAGTTTTTTTGAAATGCGAGCCATTTCGGCGTCTTGAATCAGCGCTTCGCGGCGTTTGGGCTGTTTAATGTTTTCTGCATTGGCCAAAAGGTTTTCCAGCGATCCGTATTCGTTAATCAGCTGGGCGGCGGTTTTTAATCCTATTCCCGCGACGCCCGGAACATTGTCGGTCGAATCTCCCGCCAAAGACTGCACGTCGACGACTTTGTCGGGGGTTACGCCGAATTTTTCCAAAACCTGTTCAATATCGACGACGCGTTGCTTCATCGGATCGAAAATCGTTACGCCCGAACCGACCATTTGCATTAAATCTTTGTCGCTGGAAACGATGGTTACGTCAAATCCCCGTTCGCGGGCAAGACGGGCGTAAGTGGAAAGCAAATCGTCGGCTTCATAGCCTTCCATTTCGACTTGAGCGATGTCAAAAGCTTCGACGGCCTGACGCAAAATCGGAAATTGGGGGATTAAGGCTTCGGGAGTATCTTTTCTGGTAGCCTTGTACGCGGGATAAATCGTTTGGCGAAAGGTAATGCGGGCGGCGTCAAACACGACGGCCAGATAATCGGCGGGCATTTCCTTGATCAGCTTCATCAGCATATTGCAAAAGCCGTACACGGCATTGACGGGGGTTCCGTCGTCGCGTCCCATCGGCGGCAAAGCGTAAAAAGCACGGAAAATATATCCCGAACCGTCAATCAGAACGGCTTTTTTGCGTTCGTTTGCTTCTTGCATTTTTATTCTCCGCCGACAAACAGACCTTATCTTTTATGACAGAGAACGCAACAAAATCAAACAGGAAAAAAGCCCCTTTCGGGGCTTTTTGTTTTATTCTTCGCCGTTATCGTCTTCGGGAACGCGTTCACCCCACAAAGACGCCAGCCGTAGAATATCCGGCATTGCCTGATATTCAAAAAAGGTATGATCTTTGTTCCAAATGACTTTGGTTTCGGTTTTTTGTCCGCTCAGGAAAAGCGTTTTGTCCGTCAACAAATGCCCTTGGTAAGGGACGGTGATGTCTTCGGAACCGTGAATTAAAACGAATTCCGGTTTTGATTGAGACGGATGAGCTTCGACTTCGGCGGCGTTCAGCAGACAGCCCGCAATAATCATGGCACCGCCGACGGGGACAAGGTCGCCGTTTTCGCGTTCGTCTGCCAACAGATCGCTTTCACCCAAGAGTTGAACCGCCAGCATGGCGCCCTGAGAAACGCCGAAAATGTAAGTATTCTCGGCGCCGATTTCGTGAAAAGCCATCCGTTCGCGAATAAATTCGACGACCTTAAGCGCGGCAGGTTCGTATGCCGCATACATTTCATCGATTTTTTTGCGAGCGGCAGGCTTTAATTCGTCGGGATGGTGTCCCAACCATGAATCTTTAAAGCCTTTGGGAATATCGAACCATTGACGTGCTTCTTCGTTTCCGTCCATCGGTTCCAAGCCGTCGGGGACATAAAAAACCGCGTGGGGCATGACGTTTTGAAGTTCTTCGGCGAACCAAACGTTTGATTGCCCCGTTCCGCCCATGCCGTGCAAATAGACGGCAAGCTGTTTCGGTTTTTCGCCCGAACGCGGAAAACGGACCGCTCCGGATAAGAGCGGCGTTTTCCAATTGCTTTCGGACGGCTTGTTAAAAGGCATATCCATATCAGCCTCTTAACTGTGCACCGGTCGCCGCGGAAACGGCTCCGACAACGCGGCGGCGAACGCTTTCGATTTCTTCGTCCGTCAGCGTCTTTTCCGTCGGAATCAGCGTGAACTGGACGGCAACCGATTTTTTGTCCTCACCCAAGTTCGCTCCTTCGTACAAGTCAAAGACGGATACGTCGGAAATCAGGTTCTTATCCGTATTTCTGACCGCATTGACGATTTTTTCGGCATCAACGCTTTTCAAAACCGTGAACGCCAAGTCTCGGGAAATCGGAGTGAACGGTTGCGGTTTTAAGGGCTTTTGCGTTTTTCCGCCTTTATTCTTGGCGGGCGGAATGTTGTCTAAAAAGATTTCGCATACGCAAACGGGAACTTTGACGCCCATCGCCTTTAAGACCTTGGGATGCAGTTCACCGAAATACGCCAAGACCGTCTTGCCGATTTTAAAGCATCCCGAACGTCCCGGATGATACCAAGACGGCGTTTCGCGTGTCGTTTGAACGGAAACGGGAGCTTCCGCCGCATTTAATGCCGCCAAAGCATCGGCTTTTGCATCAAAAACGTCAACGGCGCGAGGCTGTTCCGCCCAATGGCGCGGCGCCGTCATGCCGAAACGAAGCGCACAGGCGACCGTATGTTGTTCCATCGGCAAACGCCCGAAAAATTCGGGACCGACTTCAAACAAAAATCCGTTGTCCGCTCCTTTTGCCAGATTGTTGCGCGCCGCAGTCAACAGGTTCGGAACCAAAGACTGGCGCATTTCGTTCAAATCCGAACTGATCGGATTTTCCAACAAAATCGGGTCATGCGTTCTGAAATGCTTTGCATCCGCAGAAGACATAAACGACCATGTAATCGTCTGATATCCGCCGCGGCTTGCCAACGTGCGGCGTACCATCGCTTCGCGACGCTGCTTTTGAGTCAGCACGGGGCGCTGAACCGCAGGGCGGGGCATGGAAATTTCGGGCAGCTTGTCGTATCCGTGAATACGCAAAACTTCTTCGATTAAATCGTGTTGTCCCGAAATGTCGGAACGCCAAGAGGGACGTTCAACGGTATGAACGCCGTTTTCGTCGGCGTTTGAAACCGTGCAACCGATTCTTTTTAAGATTTCAACGCATTCTTCATCGGGCAATTCAATGCCGCACAACTGCTTAACCCGTTTCGGGTCAAAGCGTATCGGCGCCGCCGCTTCGGGCTTTTTGCCCGTAACGATGATGCGCGAGCATTCTCCGCCGCACAAATCAAGAATCATTTTCGTTGCCAGAATCGAACCGTATTTTTCTATGGTCGCTTCGGGGTCGATGCCGCGTTCGAAACGTTGTCTGGAATCGGACGTTAACATCAGCTTTTGTCCGGTCTTTGCAATGGATTCCGGCGTAAAGTAAGCCGATTCCAACAATACGCGAACGGTTGATTCCTGACATCCCGACGCTTCGCCGCCCATAACGCCGGCAATGGATTCGACGCCGTTTTCATCGGCAATGACGACCATGCCTTCGGACAGTTTATAGGTTCTGCCGTCCAAAGCCAAAAGCTCTTCGCCGCTTTTGGCGGAACGGACGGTGATTTTTCCTTTGACCGTATCGGCGTCAAAGACGTGCAACGGACGCCCGAACGCAATATTGAAATAGTTCGTTACGTCGACCAACGCCGATATGGGTCTTAAACCGACGGCGGTCAGGCGGTCTTGCATCCATTTCGGCGACGGGCCGTTTTTAACGCCGCGAATTTCGCGCAAGGTAAAATACGGTGCGCCGATATCGACGGCGTCGTTTTCCAGTTTGACGTCGGAATCAAATGCGGGCGTGATCAGGATTTCGCCTTCTTTGAACAAAGGTTTCAAGGTTCCGATGCCGCTTGCCGCCAAATCGCGGGCAATGCCGTAAACGCTCATGCAATCGCCGCGGTTGGGCGTAATTGAAACGTCAAAGACGGGGTCGGAAGGATAAACGGATGTCAGCGGAGCGCCGACAACCGCCGTTTCGGGCAAATCTATAATGCCGTGATGGTCTCCGCCCAAACCGAGTTCGCGTTCGGAACACATCATGCCGCAGCTTTCGACGCCGCGGATTTTGCCTTTTTTAATGGCTTCTCCGAACGAAGGAATAAAGTCCCCCGGACGAGCCAGAATGCTTTTCATTCCGGCGCGTGCGTTCGGAGCCCCGCAAACGACCTGTATCGTTTCTTTGCCCGTATTGACGTTCAGAACGTGCAGGTGGTCGGAATCGGGATGTTCGACGCAAGTTTCGACTTTTGCGACGATCAGGTTTGCAATCGGAGCAATCGGGTCGATGATTTCTTCGACTTCCAATCCCAACGACGTCATGCGTTCGGACAGCTCTTCGACGCTTGCAGTCGTGTCCAGATAATCCTTTAACCAAGAAAGAGTGAATTTCATAATTTGTTTCCTCCCGTCAGGCTCAGCCCCGCAGTCGTCGTCGGGACGTCCAAAGGTACGAATCCGTAATGTTTAATCCAGCGCAAATCGGAATCGAAAAAGGTGCGCAAATCGGGAATGCCGTATTTCAGCATGGCTAACCGTTCGATTCCGATACCGAAAGCAAATCCCTGATATTCTTCGGGGTCAATGCCGCAGGCTTTCAGCACGTTCGGATGAACCATTCCGCATCCCAGAATTTCAAGCCAGCTTTTTCTGGCGCCGATTTTCAATTCGCCGTTTTCGCGCGAACATCCGATATCCATTTCGGCGGACGGTTCCGTGAACGGGAAGAACGAGGGGCGGAAACGTACGGGCACGTCATCAAGCTCAAAATACGTTTTAACGAATTCGATCAGGCACCCTTTCAAATGAGCCATTGTGGTCGTTTTATCGATGACCAACCCTTCGACCTGATGGAACATCGGGGTATGGGTCATGTCGGAATCGCAACGGTAAGTACGCCCCGGAGCAATAATGCGGATGGGGGGCTTTTGCGAAGTCATCGTGCGAATTTGAACGGGAGACGTATGCGTACGCAAGACGTGTTTTTCTTCGCCTTCTTTATCTCCTGCCAAATAGAACGTGTCGTGCATTTGGCGCGCCGGATGGTCGGGCGGCAGGTTCAGGGCGGTAAAGTTATGGAAGTCGTCTTCCAGATCGGGACCTTCGGCGACGGCGAATCCCATTTGTCCGAAGATGGCGACGATTTCGTCATAAGTTTGGCTGGTCGGATGGACGCGTCCTTGCCGTTCGGGGCGGGGGGGCAAGGTAATATCAACGGCTTCGGCGTTCAAACGTGCATTGATTTCGGCATCTTCCAACGCTTCTTTTTTTGCGTCCAAAGTGGCGCTGACGGCTTCTTTGATTTTATTAAAGGCCTGCCCTGCGGCTTTGCGTTCGTCGGGAGCCATTGCGCCCAAAGTTTTCATTTTTTCGGTAATGATGCCCTTTTTCCCCAATACAGAGACGCGAACGGCATCCAATTCGGCGGCGGTTGCCGCTTTTTCGACGGATTCCAACAACTCCGCCAGAAGATTATCTGTTTCGCTCATTCTTCCATCCTTAAGAATTCTATGAAAAAGGGGCGCTTTGCGGGCGCCCCTTCATTTTTTTAGCAAACGGTTTGCTTATGCTTTCAGAGCGGCCTTGACCTGATCGACAACACCGGAAAACGCTGCAGGCTGGTTCATTGCCATATCTGCCAGAATCTTGCGATCCAGAGTGATGCCGGCTTTGTTCAAGCCGTCCATAAATCGGGAATACGTCAATCCGTATTCGCGGACGCCGGCGTTGATGCGCTGGATCCACAAAGCACGGAAGTTGCTTTTTTTCTTGCGACGGTCACGATAAGCATATTGCAGGCCTTTTTCGACCTTTTCCAACGCAATGCGATACAGTGCGGAATTGCTTTCGCGATAACCTTTTGCCAGCTTTAAAATCTTTTTGTGTTTGGCGTGAGCCGTTACACCGCGTTTTACACGAGCCATTTCCTTCTCTCCTTACCCGTTAATTAGTTATAAGGCATAAAACGATCGACGATGTCGAAATCGCATGCTCTGAGCAAAGTCATGCCGCGTGCTTTGCGTTTCATTTTCGTCGGCTTGGAAATCAGGCGGTGGCGCTTGTTCGCGAATCCGCGCTTGATGCCGCCGTTACCGGTGCGGGCAAAACGTTTTTTGACCGAACTTTTTGTTTTCAATTTGGGCATTTCCGTCTCCTTAATTAGAATTTAAACGGTTTTGCGTCTTCAGGCAGCCCCTGTTTGGCCCGAACGGACGCTTACCCTCTTCATCAAAAAGAGGGAGCTTTCTTATATGATGTTTTTCTTTTTTCCGCAAGTGTTTTTTTCTCTGTTTCGGCGCATGCTTTTCGTGTATTCTCCGATGTAAAAACGGAGTCTGTTCATGCCCGATGTCTGGCTGAGTGTTTTCCCCGACGCGTTGGAACGCAATTACCGGCGGATGGCACGTCTGTTCCCTCAAAGCGAAATCGCCGCCGTCGTTAAAGCCGACGCTTACGGATTGGGCGTGAAAAACGTCGTTCCCGCTTTGGACAGGGCGGGATGCGGGGCTTTTTTCGTTAACAGGTTTGAAGAGGCTTTAAACGTGCGCCGCCTGACGCGCCGCGCCGTTTATGTGTTGGACGTTTCGGGCGTCGAAGAGGGACCCGAAGATTACGAACGATTCGGATTTATTCCCGTTTTTTCAAATAAAGAAGCCTTGAACCGTTTTTCCGAAGCACGAAACATTGCCGTACGGGCGGACATCGGTCTGAATATGGCGGGCATTCCCGCGCGGGATACGGATTTTTGGATTGAAACGGCAAAGTCTCGGGGTGTCAGCCTGCTTGTCGGTCATTTGTCCTGTTCGGAAAATCCGTCAAGTCCGGAAAATAAAAGACAGCTTCAAACATTTGAACGTTTGGCGTCTTTGTTTCCCGATGCGAAAAAAAGTCTGGCGGCTTCATACGGGGCTTTTTTGGGAAAAGAATACTGTTTTGACCTTATTCGTGCGGGGGCGGCTTTGTACGGCGCTTCCGTCTTGCCCGAAGCGGAAACTGCGGCAATGATGACGGCACGCGTGGGAAGGTTGGATCGCGTCTTAAAAGGGCAAAATATCGGTTACGGCGACGCCAGCCCCGCGCAAAAGGATATGTTGGTCGCGACGTTGTTGTGCGGATCGGGAGACGGGATCGTTCATAAAAAAGGCTGTTTTGTTGTCTTTAACGGCAAAAAATTGCCCGTTGTTGCGTCGCCGACGACAAATTATCTGGCGGTTGACGCGTCGGAAGTCGAAAACGAAATCCGTTGCGGCAGCGAAGCCGATTTGTTCAATGATGTTTATACGCCGGACGAGCTGGCAAAAGACGCCGAAGCCGGCACGGGTGCGGACGTTCTGATTCGCTTGAGCCCCGCTTTGAAAAAAGGGGTTTGAAAAAGAAGCGTTCTAGACTTTAGAATGTATTGATTTTAACGGCATTACGCTTTTAAATGAACGAAAAGGGAAATGAAATGGATACGACAAAAGCACTGTTTAAACTTACGTACGGATTGTACGTCGTCGGCGCCAAAAATGCCGGAAAGACGGGAGGCTGTATCGTTGATGCCGTCATGCAAACAACGTGCACGCCGGAATCTTTGGTTTTGTGCTGTAACAAAGGGACTTGGACGCGGCAGGCTATCCAGGAAAGTAAAGAGTTTTCCTTATCGGTTCTTACTTTTGACGCGGATCCCTTTATTATAGGGAATTTCGGTTTTCAGTCTTCTCGGGATGTTGATAAATGGGCAAATGTCGAACATACGGTTGTTTCGGGATTGCCCGTATTGAAACAAAATGCGGCATACCTGATTTGTCGCGTTACGGAATTTAAAGAACTTTCGACGCATGTTTTGTTTTTCTGCGACGTAACGGGCGGCGCGGACGGAACGTCAAAAGCGTTAAGCTATACGGAATATCAGGAATCGTGGAAGCCTCGCGTAATGGAAGCGTTTAAGGCGGGAAAGCCTGCCGCGCAACGTTCGGGGGAATCCGAAATTGCATCATCTGACAAGGGAGAAAAAAAGATGGCAAAAGCGAAATGGGTTTGCAAAGTTTGCGGATATGAATACGACGGCGACGTTCCGTTTGAAGAATTGGAAGACGATTACGTCTGTCCCGTATGCGGCGTCGGCAAAGACGAGTTTGAAAAGGTTGAAGAAGCCGCGGCGCCGAGCTTGCCTGCGAAATGGGTATGCAAAGTTTGCGGATACGTTTACGACGGCGACGTTCCGTTTGAAGAATTGGGCGACGATTACGTCTGTCCGGTATGCGGCGTCGGCAAAGATCAGTTTGAACGGGAATAAACTTTTTTCGTAACGTTTGAGAACGGGAAGAGCGTCGGCTTTTCCCGTTTTTTGTTTTCATGTTTCGGTCTTTGTTGAATTTTTCTTTTTAAGGGAATATTTTTATATTTATAAAATCTTGAGGGGAGTACGGCAAATGCTTTCGGAAAAAGCGGCAAAGAAATGGCGTATGGTCATGTATGCGGAAGCGGTACCGTGCATACTCAACTGTTATATCCCCGTCTTAGGCAAGACGACGGTTTGGTTTTTGACGCTTTTTGCGGCGACGGAAGCGTTGTATGTTTTGCTTCAGCCGAGAAAATGGAAACGTTGGATTTACAGTGATCACGCCTGTTGGGGGTGTGTGCTGGTTTTTTTGTATTTTCTCTTTTTATATGCAAATACCTTTCCTGAAAAAAGCTGTGCGCTTTTTTCTTTTTATGCAGTATTACCGCGGGAATTTTTGTTTGCCTTTTGGATGCTTCCGATGATTGCCCGTTGGGTGAAAGGTACGGAAGAGTATGACAGGATAGAAGGCGGAACACATTTGGTATTGCTTGGTTATACGTTGAGCGCTTTTAACGGACTTGTACAGAAAATAGAGATCGCGTGCAAAGGCGACGATACGTTTTTTGTCGGATTTGATTCGATAGTTTTTTTTATATTCGCATTACCGTTGCTTTGTTTGGCTTCGTTCGTATGTTATTTTGTCAGGCATCGGAAAACGGGCATGCCGTACCTGCGTAAGTTTTTTATTAACTGGGGACCTTTCCTTTTTTTAGTCTTGTTTTGGACGATCTATTTGTTGATAGCGTATATTATAAGAAAATTTTGATGATTTTTTGATTTGGGTGATATGCACAAATAACGGGAAAAGGGTAAATGCTTTCGGAAAAAGCGGCAAAAAAATGGCGTACGGTCATGTATGCGGAAGCGGTACCGTGCATACTTAACTGTTATATCCCCGTCTTAGGCAAGACGACGGTTTGGTTTTTGACGCTTTTTGCGGCGACGGAAGCGTTGTATGTTTTGCTTCAGCCGAGAAAATGGAAACGTTGGATTTACAGTGATCACGCCTGTTGGGGGTGTGCGCTGTTTTTTTTGTATTTTATTTTTATATATACGAAAGTCTATCCGGAAATAAACTGTACACTCTCCTTTTTTTACGAAGCATTGGTGCCGAGATTGTTGTTTGTCTTTTGGATGCTTCCCATGATTGCCCGCTGGATAAAAGGTACGGAGGATTATAACAGACTTGAATGCGGAACGCATTTGGTGTTGCTGGGCTATGTGTGGAGTGCTTTTAATGCTCTTGAGCTGGAAATGGGGGATTTATGCAGAAACGATGATACGTTTTATATAGGGTGTGCTACGGTATTTGTTTTAGTGCTCACATTACCGTTGCTTTGTTTGGCTTCGTTCGTATGTTATTTTGTCAGGCATCGGAAAACGGGCATGCCGTACCTGCGCAAGTTTTTTATTAACTGGGGGCCTTTCCTTTTTGCCGTCTTGTTTTGGGCGATCGATTTGTTGATCGCGTATATTCTGGTAAAATTTTAAGAAACTTTTGGCGATTTTTTGATTTGGATGATATGCACAAATAACGGGAAAAGGACAAATGCTTTCGGAAAAAGCGGCAAAGAAATGGCGTATAGTCACATTTACGCTGGCAATGTTTGGTGCTTTGGAATACAGCGAAGCCTTAAAACCGATTGTATATTTTTTCGCATCTGAGAGGGTTTGGGATTTTTATACGGGCTTTAGGGGCGATTCATTGGCATGTTATTTTCTGACAGCTTTGTTCGTTTCGGAAACGCTGTATGTTTTGGTTCAGCCGAAAAAATGGAAACGGTGGATTTATAGCGATTATGCCGGATACGGCGGTTTTGCGATTATTTTGTTTTTTTCTTTGTATCTTTTTTATGCACAAAGGAACAGTTGCCCCGTTCAGGTTCACATATCGTGGAAAGTTCAGCTCACTTTGGCGGTATTGATTTGGTTTATGCCGCCGGTGTTAAGAAAAATAAATAAAGTGTCGGACTACGATAAAATCGATAAGGGGACGCATGTCACTTTGGCAGGGTACTTGTTCGTCGGATTGAGCGTTACAAGATTTGAAGCGATTTTCAGGTGCAATCTTCCGGGCAGTTTTATGGAGCTTATCCTGTTGCTGAATGGCTTGGTGTTGCTGTCGATGGTTTTACTGTCAGCTTCGTTTTGGTGTTATTATTTTGAGTATAAAAAAACGAAAAAGCCGTTTTTGCTTAGGTTTATGGTGTATTGGGCGCCGTTTCTTTACGCCGGATTGAAATAATAAACGGGAAACTCTTGACATTCTTTATTTTATAAACATAATGTGATAAATAACAACATTTTGTTTATGAATGAGGAAAAAGATGGAAGGCTTTAAGGAATACGATGCGGTCATAAATTTTATATACAATGAAATGACGGAACGCGAACATGATCCGAGAGTGAAAAGGTTGAGTAAAATTTTTGAAGATTCCCGCTCAAGGGCGGTAGATAATGTTCTCGGATTTACGAATCGTTCTGTTGCTCAGGCATTAAATAAGAAAGTGCCAGATTTGCAAAAGGCTACCAACGATACTCTAGCTTCTAATTATAAAGATTTTATTGATCTGGTGGAAAACAGAAAGGCATGGGATTTTAAACCGCAACTGGCGCACATAGCCAAAAAGTATTTTCATAAAAGGTTACTGAACAAAAAAGGAAAGGCTTCCGTCATTTTTGGAACTCCGATAGACGGAGATTTTGAATACGTTTACGATTACGACATTTATTCAAATATTCACTACGGTTACGCAGGACGGCTTTCCAATCTTACACGGCTTGAACTTGAAACAGGCAGTCGCTATCATGATTCGAAAGAAGGGCACGGTTTTTTTTATGTTTTTAATATGACCGGAAATGAAGACGCCAACGCGGTAAGAATCGGGATTAACCTGTTTGATAAAAAAGGGAAATTAAAGAAAGAGGATCTTCGGCAAGCGATCTTTGAAGATCGCATGAATTTGAACCGTTGGAAACGATCGGATTTGATAGAAGCGGAACACGTCGTAGAGCCGGGGGACACGTTGATTGAAATTGCCAGAATTAACGGTTTGCCGATTGAGGCGATTTTGATGAAAAATAAAGGATTACGGAAAAACTCTCGTCTTCCCGTCGGCAGGATTATAAAAATGCCTGATCCCGACGAAATACGTGTGTTTTTGAATAAACGAAACGGAGAGGAGACAAAAGCAAAAGAAATATTGAACAATCATGAATATCTTTTTGGTCAAGGGATTGTGCATGATCGCCTTGTTCAAGAATTGCACCAATATTTCGTCAGCGTTGAAGAAAAGGAAAAGTCGGCTCGGAATTTGTCGGAAGAAATCTGTAAAACAGAGAACGGAGAACCGTTATATTATATTTGGGAAACGCAAAATGATAATCGCGTTCGGTCGTCCCATGCCGAACGACAGGGTAAAGTTTTTTGTCGAAAGAACCCTCCCGAAGGAGGCAATCCCGGGGAAGACTACGGCTGTCGGTGCAGGGCAATTCCTTATTACGGGAATGATTTGCCCGATTGGAATAATATAAAGGATGGATTTAACATTTCGAAAGAATAGCAAGCAAAAGGAAAAGGATAAATGATTTCGGAAACAGTAGCGAAGAAATGGCGCACGGTTATGTATGCGGAGGCGGCGCTGTGCATATTCAACTGTTATTTCCCCGTCTTAGGCAAGACAACGATTTGGTTTTTGACGCTTTTTGCAGCAACGGAAGCGTTGTATGTTTTGCTTCAGCCGAACAGATGGAAACGTTGGATTTACAGTGATCATGCCTGTTGGGGGTGTGTGCTGGTTTTTTTGTATTTTATCTTTTTATACATAAAAGCCTTTCCTGAAAAAAGCTGTGCCTTCCTTTCTTTTTATGCGGTATTACCTCGGGAATTTTTGTTTGCCTTTTGGATGCTTCCCATGATTGCCCGTTGGGTGAAAGGTACGGAAGAGTATGACAAGATAGAAGGCGGAACGCATTTGGTGTTGCTTGGTTATACGTTGGGGGCGTTTAACGCCCTTGTGCAGAAAATAGAGATCGCATGCGAAGGCGACGATATGGTTTATCTGGGGTGCGATTCTCTGTTTTATTTGGTAACCGTATCACCGTTGCTTTGTTTGGCGTCGTTCGTATGTTATTTTGTCAGGCATCGGAAAACGGGCATGCCGTACCTGCGCAAGTTTTTTATTAACTGGAGCATTTTTCTTCTTTTTGCCGTGTTTTGGGCGATCTATTTGTTGATCGCGTATATTCTGGTAAAATTTTAAGAAACGGCTCTCGTCATTTTCAGGAATTTGTCCTGACGTTCCTGACGAACGGAATCACGATCCATACGCATCAATTCCTGCAGATATTTGAATAGGGCGTCTCCGACGGCGGCGACGGCTTCTTCGCGAGCACGGTGAGCTCCGCCTGCGGGTTCGGGGATGATTTCGTCAATGACGTCCAGTTCTTTTAAATCTTCGGCAGTCAGATGAAGAGCTTCGGCGGCTTTTTGAGCCTGAGACCCGTCGCGCCACAAAATGGAAGCGCATCCTTCGGGCGAAATAACGGAATAGATCGAATTTTCCAGCATCAGAATGCGGTTCGCCGTTGCAATGGCAATCGCACCGCCTGATCCGCCTTCGCCGATGACACAGCTAATAATGGGGACGCGTAAAGACAGACATGTATCAATGCATGAAGCAATCGCTTCTGCCTGACCGCGGGCTTCGCCTTCGATTCCCGGAAAAGCCCCCGCCGTGTCAACGAACGTAATGACGGGCAATCCGAAATGATCCGCCATTTTCATTAAACGGATGGCTTTTCGATAGCCTTCGGGCTTAGCCATGCCGAAATTGTGTTTCATGCGGGTTTCGATGTCATGGCCTTTTTCCTGACCGATAACGACGACGGAATATCCTTGGAAACGTCCGATTCCGCCCAGGATGGCGGCGTCTTCGCCGAACAGTCTGTCGCCTGCCAAAGGAATAAAGTCCGTAATCAGACCGTTAATGTAATCAATACAGTGAGGACGATTGGGATGGCGGGCTACCTGAGTTTTTTGCCACGGAGTCAATTTCGCATACAGCTGTTTGACCTGTTTGTCCAGCTTGCTTTGCAGGCGGCCGATTTCTTCGGCAATGCTGACGCCGTCGGCGCTGCTTAAATGACGCAACCCCTCAATCTTGCTTTCCAATTCGGCGATCGGCTTTTCAAAATCCAAATACTGTTCCTGATCCATGGCTGCCACTTCTGTAAAGTTTTTGACTGTTTCAAACGCTTTTTATACCACGTTCGGTGCGCAAGAAAACATAAATATAGCACATCAGGCATAATTTGTAGCAAAATTATAAAAAATCGCTACAATATTTTTTTATTAAGTCTGTCTGTCTGAACGCATGGGATAAGTTAAAGTGCTGGGGTTAATTTTGTTGTTCGGTTTTGCCGTTTCGGCTTCGTTGCTGTGGTTGGGCGGCGTTTTGTTCTATGTCTACGCAAAAATCGGATTCCCGAATTTGTTTGCTTTGCCGATGACGGATTTGACAATGCTGTCGGCAACGGCGTTCTTGCCGGTTATTTTTCTGTGGATGGCCGTCAGCCTGATTTATAACGTGATTACCTTGAAAAAACAGGGAACAACGATAACATTGCTGTTGACGCAGGCGCGCCGATCCGCCGATCACGCCGAAGCCATGGTGCGAACGTTGATGGAAACCCAGCTTCAGTCACGCAGCGCAATGGTTCTGCATAACGCCGATTTGTTCATTAACGAACTGAATGATTTGTTGGCGGATATTGTGGTTCGCTTCGGGCTGATTCAGCCGGCTCATACGGAACTGGTCTGGCAGCGCGTCGGCGACGGTAACCGTTGGGCATTTTGCAAAGTTATCTTAAATAATGCGGATAATTCTCCGAAGTTCCAAGAAGACTTAAAGGAACAAATGCGCAAAGATAAGACTTTGGCTCATTTGGTTCGCACGTTTTGCTACCGCTTTGAACAAATGTTTACGATGCTTGAACGCCACGACATAGAGCATTATCTGACAAAAATATTCGAAGAAGGGGCTTTGGGACGTGTTTATCTGCGCTTTGTAGAGGCGTGCCGCGCCGTGGAACAGGCGGATGCCGTTGCAGAAGAAACGTTGCGCGCCAATCGCGATTCAAAGGAAAACGTATCGATTCCCGAATATGAAACGCCCGTGTACGATGAGCCCGAAACTCATCAAAACAACGAAACAGAATTCGGGACGGAACCGCCTTCGGACAGAGAAAACGTGATTCGCGACAGACCTTCGGAAACGTCTGCTCCGTTCGGATTTTTGCATCCGACACGTTGAATTTCAGCTTTTTTGTGCTTGAGAAAACGGCGGTTGTGTACTAAAACCTTCAAACGAAAAGTTTTGATTGTGTCCGCATGAAAGGGAATGTCTATGCTTGAATTCGACTTTGACATACCGACCAGAATTCTTTTCGGAGCCGGAAAACTTGATGAGCTGAAGCGCGAAAAATTGCCGGGGAAATTGGCTTTGGTCGTCATATCTTCGGGCAAAACAATGCGGGAAAAGGGATACTTGGATCGTGTGCTGGACGCATTAAAGCATCAAGGCGTCGAAAGCATGATTTATGACGGGATTTCTTCGAACCCGACAAAGGCGCAGATTATGCAGGCGGCGCAGTTCGCCAGAGATAATTTTTGCGAATTCGTCATCGGCTTGGGCGGCGGCAGCTCGATTGATGCGGCAAAAGCCATCGCGTTAATGGCCAGAAACCCCGGAGATTATTGGGATTATATCGTAACGGGAACGGGTAAAGGATTGCCCGTCAAACATCCGGCGTTACCGATTGTGGCCGTCACGACGACGGCAGGCACGGGGACGGAAGCGGATCCTTGGGCAGTTATAACGAACGAAGTAACAAATGAAAAAATCGGCTTCGGGGTGCGGTCGACATTTCCTTTTTTGTCGATTGTCGATCCTGAACTGATGTTGAGTTTGCCGCCTTTTTTGACGGCGATACAGGGCTTTGACGCTTTTTTCCATGCGGCGGAAGGATATATCGCCAAAATAGCAACTCCCGTCAGTGATTCTTTGGCTTTAAAAAGCATCAGCCTGCTGGCAAAAAATTTACCCGCAGCCGTAAAAGACGGAACAAATTTGGAAGCCAGAACAAACGTCGCACTGGCGAATACTCTTTCGGGAATGGTTGAATCGACGTCCAGCTGTACGTCGGAACATTCAATGGAACACGCGATGAGCGCGTTTCATCCCGAATTACCGCACGGAGCCGGATTGTTAATGCTTTCGGTGCCGTATTTTAAGTTTTTTGCCAAGTATGTTCCCGAACGTTTTTCGGATATGGCTGTGGCTATGGGGGCGGATGTTTCGTCGCTTTCTGAAACGGAGCAGGCAGAGGCTTTTGTTTCGGCGATGCAGGAAATGCAACGTGCGTGCGGCGTTTCAGAATTGAAGATGTCGGATTACGGCATCCGTTTTGACGAGATGGAAACATTGGCGCGCAATGCCCATAAAACGATGAGCAATTTATTTGCGATGGATCGCTATACGTTATCGTTGAAAGAAACGGTGGGGATATTTGAAGCGGCATATAAGTAAGGCATTTACTAAGGTAAAAAAAAGCGGCTTTTAAAAGCCGCTTTTTTTATCTTTTTCAAAGTCCTCTACCCGTAGATGCCATTCTTGCATCCCAACGGGAAAGCAGAATTTCCGTTTCTTCGGCGGGAAGAGGTCTTGAAAACAGATAACCTTGAATAATATCGCATCCCAGATCACGCAAGATTTCAAAATGTTGTTTGTTTTCGACGCCTTCTGCCAAGACGGAAAGCTTTAACGCATGAGCCATGGCAATGGTTGCCCGGACGATTTCCAAATTTTTCAAATCGCTGAGCTGTAAAACGAATGAACGGTCAATTTTTAACTTTTTCAGGGGAAAACTGCGCAAAACGCTTAAAGAGGAATAGCCAGTGCCAAAGTCATCCAAAGCACAGCGAATATTGTTGTCCAGCAATGTTTGGATAATTCTTCTGGCGTTTTTCGGATCGTACATCGCCGAGCTTTCGGTTAATTCCAGCTCTAACAGATACGGCGGCAGCCCCGTGTTTTCCAAAACACGGTCAACCATTTTTAACAGCTGGCTTTCGTTATGGAATTGGCGTCCGGAAATGTTGACCGCCACGGGGATGGAAGACAACCCCATCGCATACCATTTTTGATTCCATGAGCATGCTTGGTTTAAAATGATTTCCGCCAGCGTGTCGATCAAGCCGTATTCTTCGGCTTCGGGGATAAAATCGGCGGGAGGAATCATTCCGTCGCAACTTTTCCATCTGGCCAAAGCTTCCAATCCGATAATCCGTCCCGTTGCGATATCGACCTGAGGCTGGAAATAAGGGAAGATTTCGTTGTTTTCCAAAGCCTGTTTCAGCTTTTTATGCATGCTCATGTTTGCGACGGCGGGCATGGACAGCTCGCCTGTATAAATGCGCATGGAACCTTTGGCTTCGCTTCTGGCTTTTTCCAAAGCCAAATCCGCATGAGAAATCAAATTATCGATATCTTCGCCGTCTTGAGGGCAAAAACAGACGCCGATACAAACCGAAACATCAAAATCCAATCCGTCGACGACCATTGTTTTATCAAAAGCATGTAAGATACTTTCAATTTTGGATTCTGCTTCCAGATTGAATTCCAGTCCGCACAATAATACGACGAAATGGTGTCCGCTGGTTCTAAGCAGGATATCCTGATTTGTCAGGCAATTTTGAATGCGTTTTGCCATTTCGGACAGCAAATGCGTTCCGACGGCGTGACCGGCGACGGCATTGATTTGTCCTAAGCTGTCCGGAGCAATGGATAGAACGGCGATTTGAGTTTTAGACGTTTTTGCCTGTTCAAGGATTCTTGGGAAATTTTCTTTCAGGTAAGCATAATTTCCGACGCCTGTTTCCGCATCGTGAAATGCCAGATATTGTAATTGCATTTCTTTTTGGCGTCTTTCGGTAATATCGCGGAACTGAGCGATAAAGAAATCATCTGCTTTGCTGAGGGATATTTCCAAAATGACATCGTTGCAGTCTTTGCCGTGCATGGTTGTAACAAAGACGGCTTTTCCGTCGGTTCCGTTATACGGATTAAGGAGGAACTGTTTCAGTGTTTCTGCGGTTCCTGTGTCCGGAAATAGGGAAAAGACGTTTCCGTTTTCCAATTTTTCGGGCGGGCAATTTAACAAATCTGCGGCGGCGGGGGTGCAAATCAGGATGGCGCCCTGACGGTCAAAAGCGATGATGCCTTCTTTGATATGTTTCAGGACCAAAGTTTGGAGCTGATCTTTTCTTTTATCTGCGGAGACATCGACCCAAATTCCGTTCCACAGGACGGAACCGTCTTTTTTAAAGGAAGGTTTAGCGTAGCCGTAGAACCACTTTGTTTCGCCGGAGGGTAATACGGCGCGGAATTTTTCTCTGGAGACGTTTTTATCTTTTTCAGATCTTGAGATTTCTTCGGCGAAAGCGTCTTTATCGCCCCAGTGGATGACATCGAGGCATCCGTCGATATCGGTCAGGATGTTTTCGTTCGGTGAAAGTCCGAGCAGGCTACGACCTTTTTCAGAGACGAAGGGGTATGAGATTTTGCCGTTTGGTGATTTCAGACGTTGGAAGGCGACGGCGGGCAAGTCTTGGACCAGCGAGGCGTAAGAAAAAGCTTTTTGAGCGGTTTTCGGAGTTTTTTGATTAGTTTTCGGCATCAAAGAAAAATCCTTTAAAAAATTTTTATTAGTGTATCATTCCCTCAAAAGCAGGTCAAACAGAGTGTATGAGTTCTTTTAAGCTTTTTTAAGCGAGAATAATCGCAGATTTTGCATTGCGCCAATCTTTAAAAAAATGTAAGAATTTAAGTCGTTGTTTGGGAGGATCTTAAATGGACCAATATGTGTTACAAAGGCACTTTTGGGAAAACGAACAAATGAAAAACAGTCTCTCTTCCCGTGTGCGCCCGGTTCTGAAATGGGCAGGGGGAAAAACACAGCTTCTTCCTCAAATAGCGCAGAGGTATCCTCAAGAATTAGGTAAAAAAATATCAAAATATGCGGAACCCTTTATCGGAGGTGGCAAAAAGGGAAACGGCGGATTTGCCGCGGTAACATAACGCTTCCATTGAACGGATGAACAAGAATAACTCTTTCTTCAAAAACTTTATTGAAGCGCGCCGGAATGGAAAAAGCAGTTTCTGCGACAACGGAGAGTTAGCGCAGTCGCGGGAAAACCATTCCAGAAATTACGGACGAGATCGGTAAAATTAAAAGTCAAGCGAATATGTTCCATCAGCATATTTTTTGAAAGTAACATAAGTTCTTCCATAGTCTTCTAACATTTGTTTTGTTACGAATGTTCCTGAGGAAACGCCTAATCTACGCCTAATCCATTTCCCTAGAATAGCATTTGATTCTGCTGTGTGAAGAGCCTTATTGCCAGCCTGTGCCATTCTCATATGGAAAGTTCCAGCATCTTTTGTTACAACTCTGAAAAGAGGGCAGTTGTCATCTTCTGGATTTACTCTATCAGGGAAGAAACCTGGTCTTCTATCCCTTGTATTATAGGGAATATATGCTTGGTCTCTATCTCGTTTTGTTCCATTAGGTCTTATTCCCCAGTTTATTCCGGAGCCATATCCGACTTCACCCCGGGCTGTTAAAAGAGAAACTTTTAGGACCCCATTGGGAACAGGTTCTTTTGTCGTATAATATGAATAATCTTTACTATCAGGGTCATCATATTCTTCAGGAAGGTTTTCTGTGTTCCTTAATGCTTCCCGTTCCTGAATCGTATAATCCAAACAGTTGATGGTATCGTCTAAAAGTGAGTTAAAATAATTCAATCCTGCGACGGGATCGCAAAGCGACATACATTCTCTTCTATAATGGAAAGCTTGCATTGAATAATTTGCGCTACCGTTAAACGCTATATTATGAATTTCGTCATCATTTTCCCATATATAAAGCTTCGTATGTGTATTTTTGCCTTTACAAATATATCTGCACGATATAGACGGCATATATCTTTGTTTGGGACCGTTTATTCCATTTAACTCTTTGATAGTTCTTACAATGCCATTATGTTTTTTAGCGGTTAAACCGCTACCTTGTGTCATACCTAAAATTATATCGACAGCCATATCATTTGGGTAAATACCTGCCTTAATTCCATCGCAGAGAGAAAGAAGATGTGTGCTTATACGTTCCGTATCCGTAAAGCCCGTTACAATTTTGAGGCGTGAGCAACCAAGATTAGATTTTTTAGCGGGGTTTAATAACACGATGTTTTCTAAGTCATCAGAATACAAATCATTCATAGCCGTTACCTTAATTACTCAGTTAAATTTGGTTCAATAAAGGGATAATCTATTCCCGCAAAGCTGTTTAAAATAGCTGTCGTAACGATTTCGCTTAATTTACAAGGAACTGCCATACCGATTTGTTTCCGGACACTTGAGTAACTTCCAGTAAACAAATAATCGTCCGGGAAAGTTTGCAATCTTGCCCTTTCTCTGTTTGTCAGTTCCCTGTTAGTCCAGTGGTAACCAAAAGTTCCTCCGCCACCCGAAGCCGTTATTGTATAGCTCGGTTTATTGGGATCGAGTTTTCTGTATATTTGTGAAATTTTCGTTTTAGTTTTGATGCGTAAATCAGCAGGCATATTCTTTTCTGCTTGCCAGACATTTTCGCCCGGTTTTATAAAAGAAAGACGGCGTATAACCTTTTCAGATAAAACACGATTTTCGTTGTTTGGTGCATTGTTCGGTATATTAGACAATGCAGTTTCGGCCGTTATGTCGTCATTCTGAAACATTACTGGGTCGGGAACACGGAAGTTCACATCTAGATCGTTTCTAATGCCGACAATAATTACTCTATGTCGAGTTTGAGGAACACCGTATTTTTCTGCTTTATAGAGGTTTGGAACTAATTTATAGCCCACATTTTTCATGTCGTCTAAAATTGTCTGGAAATCATTTGAACCGGCAGAACGAATACCGGATACATTTTCCGCAATAAAAAACTTTGGACGGTAATATTGAAGAACTTGTATGCCGAACCAATAAAGTTGCCCAAATTTTTTATTAGCGATACCTTGATGTTCTCCAACAGCCGAAAAAGAATTGCACGGGAAACCGTATGCGAAAGCATCAATTTCCCCTAATTTATCAATTTGTATCTCGCGAACGTCCATACAATAAACGGTTTTCGTGTAGCGCGCAGATTAGTTTTATCCAAAACGCAACTTAGTTTTAACTTTTTTTGATCAGGCTCTTTTATCAAAACGCAGGATAGATTTAATTTAAAATCATTCTGCGTTTTGATCGCGGAAAAATATTTAATCCTGTCCTATTGATATATTCAAATTCAAACCTATATAAAGAAACCCAACGATTTGAAAGGATATGAGTTATGAGTAGAACAAAATACTTACTTGAAGAAAAAGAAGAGTTATTCAATCTGGCTCAAGATATACTGAAAAAAATTGGAGCTATTAGTGAATGTCAATACCATTCTGGCACATACATTGATAATTATATGGACGAAAATGAGATGTATGCGAGAGCAACTTCTTTATATAAGAAATATTATCAACCGAGTAAAGATGAGATAAAAAAATTTCAAGCTATTTTACAAGAGGTCATAAATAATAGTTCCGATGAGTGCTATTCCTGCAAAAAAGAGGAAGAAGATTAAATAGATACCCACGCGCCTAGCACGTGGTTTTCCCTTTACAAGAAAAGGCGGTGATTTCACCGCCTCTTTTTTAGTTCGATATAATCACTTCCAACCTGTTGCAACAACCGGTTTTGCTGATGCTATACGTCACGGGAGCTGTTTCGACGCTAAAATCTTTGAACAGTTCTCGGACTTGCGACGTGTCGTTTAAAGACAGGATAAATCTGCCTTTAATACCCCTTAAACAGTCGCGCAACCATTCAAAATCGGCTCTGCAAAAGATGTCTTTGCCGTAGTCCGTTTCATTCCCCCAGTACGGCGGGTCAAGGTAAAACAGAGTATCTTTTGTGTCGTAACGCGTAATGAACTTTTCAAAATCCAATCGTTCAATGGTAACGCTTGCCAATCGTTCGGCGACGGCGCGAATCCGTTCTTGCATTTTCACAAAGTTAAACCGTGCCGGACGGTCAATCGACACGCCGAACGACTGCCCCGTTACTTTACCGCCGAAAGCAACGCTTTGCAGGTAAAGAAAGCGGGCGGCGCGTTCAATGTCTGTCAGTGTTTCAGGTGGGATTTTGCTTAACCGTTCAAATTCCTGTCTGGCTGTCAGCCGGAACTTGATTGAACGGCAGAGTTCTTCCGGATATCGCTGAACAATCCTGTACAGATTGACCAGTTCGCCGTTGATGTCGTTGATGACTTCGGATTTCGGGATCTTTGTTCGGCGCAGAAAGATGCCACCCATTCCGACGAACGGTTCGGCATAGATTTTATGAGGGATTTGTTCGATTTTGTCGATGATCCGTTTTGATAATCGGAACTTGCCCCCAAGATAGGGGGCAAGAGGTGCTACCCGTGCGGGGATTTCTTCATTTTGTTTTTTCATTCAGTTCTCCTTTACAAGATAAAGGAGGCTCAGGGCTTTCTTGGTTGGTGTGGTTCAAGACCTTGATTGTGTTCAAAGTACCGCATCGGGGACATTTGATTTCGACTTCCGCCGAGTTGGCTTTGAACAAAAGTTTATTGCATTTAGGACAACGTATTGACTCCATATTAGTTAATCCGTATTTTGACTCCGCCCGTCGACGGGTGCGGAGCAGTTAATCTGTGCGAGGCTATAACTCGCGGCTCTGGGCGGCGCAAACGCCCAAGCCTCCGCTTATTTACATTGCTGAAAGACGACATTGTTTCTATCGACTTGCCTGATCGTTTCGGCAGTGTCGTTTTCATAATCCAAATAAACGGGTTCGTACACGTCGCAAAAGCTACCGCTTATAGACGGCGTGCAACTTGTCAACAGCATCAGGATCGCGTAGAGTTTCCCGCGCTTTGTGAGCAGTTGACAGACTTTCGGTTTTTGATTGTTCATGTTTCAATCTTTCGCGTAATTGCCCGATTTTGTAGGCCAGCAGAGCAATGATTGCCCCGCTGACCGCTAAAATGACGTACACTGTCATACCGATTTCGCCTTGTACTTGCTGTAAAGGTTTCGTCCGATAATGACCAAGCCTGATACGCCCGTAATTGCTGAGGTTGCATAGGTGACAATCTCGGCTTGTTCGGTCTCGCTAACGTCGACCCCCAAAGCTCCGACAACCGAAGCCAGAACACACACGACGGCGGTAATCAGCGTCGGGCTTAAAATTGAAGTTTTGTTTTCTGCCATGTTTAATTCTCCTTTAATTCGCAATGCGGGCGATCCCACGAGATTGTGTTTACAATTTCAATCCCCAGTTCGTCGGCGCACTGCTGTTCCAAAGCCGCCAATTCGTCCCATTTCGGGGACTTCGCGTCCCATTCTCCGGCGGCATTTAAGGGAATGGGAAAAGGCACGCGATCATACGCTTTGGCCGGTAAAGAGTTATGTTTTGAAAGCGGATACTTGACCTTTGAGCGTCCGGCCGCAAAAGCCTTGTTCTGTTCGGCTTTGCCTCGATGACCGCAAACAATCGCAAAGTCCATCTCTTGTTTTTGCATCATCAAAACCGCCAAAGCTTTCAAACGCAGGTCAAGCTCGTTTAAACGCTTCAAACTACTTTTTGAAAAAGCAAACTTGATCATTGTTGCTCCGGAGAAAAAGGCCAAACGACGGCATCGGGGAAGTCTGCTTGTTCGGGAACGTCGCGCAAAGCTTGCCGATACTCTGCCCAAGCTTGTTTTTGTTCCGTCGTTAAAGGCGCGTCGGCAAGTTGTGTCCAGTCGGAAAGGCTAAGCAGTGAATTACGTTGAGCGCGAACTTGCATTTCCTGCTGTTCTGCGGTCGGTTCGGGAACGGCAGGAACCGGTGCGGCTTCGGCGTATTGTTCGATCCGCCCTTTAAGTTGACGATATTTGACTATCGGTCTTTCCGTTGTTGCTTCTTCAATCACAATAACAGGCAAATAACCGTCCGCCGTTAAAAGTTCCGTGTTTTTATCGAAGTTGACCCAACTGCCTTTGTTTTTCGGGGCGCGTTCAATTTGCGTGTCGCTGATAAGTTTTGCGTGCATCTTTTCTCTCTCCTTATTCTGCAATGATAAAGACAACGCCCTGCGTTCCGGAGTAGCCTCCGCCGGAACCTTGCGTGCCACTGCCGCCGGCACCGTAGACGATGCCTTCAAACGTTCTGTCGGCGGCAGGTGCGCCGACCGTTATATCTCCGCCCGCACCGGAACCGTTGTAACCGTTCGCGCCGTTGTATCCGAAACCGGCATTACCGCCGCCTCCGCCGCCGTATGCGATTACTTCTTCATTAAATGATGTGTTTTGTCCTGCCGCTCCGGTCGCGTTCGGACAAACGCCGACAACAATGTCAATCAGGTCGGGAAGATTTCTTAACTCTTCCCCTTCGTAGATTTTAACGACAACTCCGCCGACGCCGCCAACGCCGCCCCACATCGTCATTCCGCCGCCAGCTCCGCCGTGACCGCCCGCCGCAATGACTTTAACCGTCAGTTTTTTACAATGTTTCGGCTTCTCAAAAGTTCCAGTCGCCGTAATCAATACTGAAAACGGCTCGAACGTTGAAGACATTAAAAGCTTTTTGGATAGAAACTTTTTCACGCTTCGGCTCCTTTGCGGATCGCCCCCGCTACCCACGAAGACTGGTGCGGGTCGTAATCTATGTAAATGTCGTAAAATCCCGCTTCGCTCATGTCGGGCGGCTCACAGTTAAAGTATTTGTCCGTTCCGAAATTGATCGCCGATACGACGGATAAATTAGCCAGTATCTTGATTTGATTGTGCTTTTCGGCGTTGACCGCAGACGGCAACGTGAACGTCGTTGCCCCGCTAATCGTCATTTGATAGAGGGTGTTGGCATTTAACGCGACAGTCCCCGACGTCGCACTGATCGAAACTATGTCCTGCACGTCCGCTTTGATTTCCGCCTTGATGGCCTGAGATAACTGCGTGTTGTCATCGGCGTCAGGCGTCAACCCCGCCGCCGTAATCGCCGCTACAATCTCGCGCTGAGGCGCTTCGATGGCTTCGGCGGGAACGGTTGAGCCGCGTCGGCCGATTGATACGTCGGCATTGACGTAACCTGCGTCTTCATTCGTTTCGTTCAGCGGTTTGGTGTATTTCATATTGCTTCTCCGTCATTCAAAACTGATGTTTAAAAAGGTGTGCGAGGGCTTGTATTTTTGAAGGATCGCGCTTAAAGCCCCGATATCCGGCGGTTCAGATCCCAAATCGTCGCCGCATTCGCTTTCCGAAACGCGAAACGCAACGGCGTCAGGGGTCAAAAGTTTCAAATACCAGCCGTAAATCGTGTCTTCATTGCCCAGTTCGTCGGCGGAAGCGCATTCCGACAGGCCGCAGACAAAAGGGACGCATTCGGTCAATTCGCTGTCGTAGCCGTAACTTTTAGCCAGATGTTTAAAGTATTCGGGCGTTGCGCCGCCTTGAGCGTTCTTTTTTAAACTCAAGTCAAAACGGGCCGCTTGAAGCGTTTTTCCTTCAACGTCGACCTCCAACACTTCGCCCCATTCGGGCAACAGGTATGTCGCCGTGCGCACGTCCGATTCTTTGACGATCAAGTCATAAAAAGCGTGGAGTTCCGCTAAAAGCTCGGCTTCGGCAAAACGTTCCTCATCGCTGTCCGCTTCCCAGATGCGGCCTTTCGGCATCAGCTTGCCCAAAACATTGACATACGCCGTTTTCAGCTCCATGTAATTTCCCCCAGCGTTAAGATTTCGTTTGCGCCGGCAGTAACGTTTGAAAGCGGCGTGACAAGGACGTGGTCTTCTTCGCCATAAGCGGCGGAAATCGCGGAACGGATATGGGAAATCAGCACCGTTCCGCCGGGGGTTGCTTCGCGGAAAAACAGATCGGAAAGCTCTGCTTTGATTTCGTCGCGGACGGACGGCAAATCGGGTTTTAAGCCTGAAATCGTAAAATCAACGGGCGTCGGCGCGGGCGAGAGGATAAAAATCCGCTTTGCCGTAACGGGGCGGACGCTTTCGATATATTCGGCGCAACGTTCAATGACTTCTTGGCTTGCCTGACCGTTACCGATACCGTCGGACATAATTCGCAAAACGACCGTTCCGATTCCCTGCTCATGAGGATAAACGGTACAGCGGGTAACGCCCGGAACGCTTAAAGCCCAGTTGACATAATCCGCGTCGCATCCGCCGTGTGCCGGAGTTCTGACTTTTAACAAATAGCGATAAAGCAAGTCTTCGTCTTTTTCGGTATCCGTTCCGCCGCCGATTGAAACGACGGACGCCTGATTTTGAACGCCTGCGACGGGTACGGAAAAAGCCAAAATATCGCCTGCCGTTCTGTTGCCCGACGTTCCGGCGTCAACGGCCGTGACGGGAACGTTTGTTGCTTCCGTGCCCAGCATGGTATCCGCCGAAACGACGTACGCCGTGCCGTCATTAAACGTTAAAACCGTGTTTTGCGGAACAATCGCGCCGCTTGCGCCCGTAACGGCGATTTTTCCGAAAGCCTGCGCCGCTGATTTCCGAAAAACGTCTGCGGCGGAAGCGTGCAAATCCAGAAATTCGGCTTCTGCCGTTAAAGGAATGATTTGCCTTAAGATAAATCCGCCGTATCCGTAAAGGCCGCCGACGGCTTGCGCCAAAGCGCGTGCTTTGGCTTTCATTTTAGAAATCGGCATTTGTTTTTCGGAAGGAACGCGTGCGACATAAGCCTGTTCGTATTTTTGCACCAAAGTTTCAATCGAAGGAATTTCATAAGGCATGGCGTTATCCTTTAATATTTTTGAAAACGAATTCCCGCAAACCGTCAGAAGCATCGACGGCAACGCTAAAAGCCGCGTCGTCGCCGGTACGTTCGACGCGAACGCTGATATTGTTGATTTCCTTTAAAAGCAAAAGCGGTTCCAAGGCGTCTTCGACGATTTTTTTTATTTTATCGGGCGTGTGTTCGTTGATTTTTTCCCGATCAAGTGTCCAGAGCTTAGATCCCCAAGAAAATTCTTCGGTTTGCGCGCTTTGCGTTTCCAGAGCAACCGCATCGCCGTGCCAGCCTCCGTTCGTCCCCGTTTGATACGGCAAATCGGCATCAGGAACGTATTTGTCCGTGAATAAAGAAATCAAAACGCTTTCCAATAAAGGATCGTCAATCTCGCTTAAATCGGGCAACGTATCAAAATAAAGCGTCATGTTTTACTCCATCGGCGTTAAAGGGGCTGAAGTCGGCGCGTTTGCGGAATCTTTGTGCACGTGGGCGTTATAAACCGTCCTGATCGTCGTCATATTTCCCGTTTTATCCGCGATTTCGGCTTTGCTTATTATGTTTTCTTCAACGTCCAGTGTTTTTGAAATGCTGACTTTTCCGTTCATTTGAATTACATCGGCGTCAATGACAAATTTTGTCGTTTTGACGGCAATTTCACGGCCGCGCTTTAAATGTATTTTGTCGCCTTCATCGGTATAAATGGCGACTTCTCCTTGTTTTAAATCCTGTAAACGGAAAAGCCGCCCGCCGACGACAAGCGCTATGGGATTTGCGCCGTTTGCCCCGATGTTGACAACGACGGTTTCAGAACCGTTTAACGGAACGGCGGTAAAACCGTAAGGTTCGATGAATTTGACGTTATCAAGCGTTTCGCCTTTGGTTGTTTCAATCTGCAATGACTGAGTTTTTCCCTGATTTGTCAAAGCGACTTTTCCGATACGAACAAGCGATTTCATCTTTTTATGAAGCATTTCAAGCATTGACGGCCTCCAGATTAAACGTCGTGCGATGTCCGCCCGTTTCGTCAAATACGACCTCAATGCCTGCGACCAGATAACTGCCGTCAAGCCCCAACCATTCGTCGCGTGCCGTAATCAAGGTGTTTAAACCGATATTGAACCAACCCGCGGCGGTCAGGGAAATCGTACGGCTGTTTTTATTTAATCGTTCGATTTCTTTTTTTAACGCTTCATCAGTTACGGCGTCGGCATAAACAACGCTGGGACGATACCGCCTGTCGTTAAATTCGGCGGATAAAACCGGTGCGCGGACGGCGTCGATATCGTGCGCATCATCCAAGACCCCCTGACCGATTAAAGATACTTTTGAAAATTCGTTTTCAGAGCAAAAAGCCGTTTCGCCGCCCGTCAGATTGCCGCCTTTGCCGCTTTGCAGTAATAAATCGACCTTTTTCGCCATGCATCTGCGCGTCAGACAAAGCGAACCGTCAGCCAAAGAGAACAAAAGAGCATTTGACCGTCTGACCAATCGCGCCAAAGCGTTGCCGATTGTTTCCGACGGGTTGAGCGTAAAATTATCCAGTCGCGCAAAACCTTTTAAATCGGTTTTGACGGCAATTCCGAACGGCTGGCAAATATCGGCGATGATTTCGGGCGCGGTACGGTTGCGATAAACCGTACCGAACGCCGAACAATCCGTCAAATCCGCCGATTTTGTCCGCCCGATGATTTTAAATCCTTTTTTTTGTCCCGCGTAAAACGTTTCGACGCGATCGACGTAACCCGTCAAACAAAGCGTGCCGTCTTTAAATAATTTCACGGAATCGCCCTGTTTAACGGCGGATTTAACGCGTGTTAAATCAACGCTTAAACGGTTAAACGCCGTTAATTCAAAACATCCGGCAAGCCAATCGATACGATTTTTGATTTTGATAAAATCAAATCCCGAAAGCTCGTTTGATTGCGTTTGCAAGACCAACCTGTCAGACATCGATGATCTCCGTTATTAAACCGCCGGCGACAAACAACGGGTGGCGGATATGGTTTCGCGGGACAAAATCTTCGTTTTTACGCATTAACGCCGTGCCGCCGGTTTGATGAAGCAATACGACGGCGGGAATCGTTTCAGCAGCCGTAATTTGTTTTGTCCGTTCTTTTTTGACGCTTTTTAAAACCGCGACGGACGTTTGAAGAGCCGTTTCAAAAGCCTGCTGAATTTCGGCGTCGGCGTCCGTAACGCTTTCGGCTAAAGCCGTCATTCGTTCAATGCGTTCCGCCGTTTGCAAATCCGACGACGTTTCCATCAAAACGCCTTTGTTTAAACCCTGTAAAACGGCGACGGTTTTAAATAACGTCAAAACGTTTTCCTGATTTTTGACGGAACGTTTGCGCGTTTCGGTCAAATACTGCGGTTTTGAGGGTTTGAGGCTCAATGCCGCCAAACGTTCGTATAAATCGAAAGACGCGCCGTCAATGTCCAGTAAATCCATAATTTCCAACGCCCAAACGTCGGGCGCGTTGATCAGTGACATTATGCCGCCCGACATCGTGTCAATCGATCCTTTGATTTTTTCCAACGCTCCGATCGGCAGGATTTCTTTTTCAAGCAACGTTTTGACTTCGTTTAAAACTTTGTCGGCAAAGGCGGCGGTGTCATCGGCAACGGTGTCCAAAAAGCCTTTTATCTGAATATTGTTTTTCGCTTTGTTTGATAACGTTTCCGCGGCGCGGTTGACGGCTTCGGCGTGCTTTTGTTCGGCGCGTTCGCTTACCGGAACGACGGTTAAACGAATGCCGTTGTCGTCCGTTTTTATAAAATTGATACTAAATTCAAACCAGTTGCCGCTGTCCGCCGCCGAATGGACGTTAAAACCGCCGTCAGACACTTTGACCGAGATTTCGCCGTACTGCGGATGCACCAAAATGCCTGCCGACGTGTCTTCCAACGCTTTGATTAAATCGTTTCTTTTTTTGACGGCATCGCGTCCGCAAACGGCGACGGTCAGGACAAATTCGCGCGGCGCGGCGGCAAGCGTTTCCGTCGTTTCATTATCAGCCAAAAGATTTTGTCCGGCTTCTTTTACTTTGAAAGCGTAATCGTCCTCGATATATTCAAATTCGACGCCTCTGAAAGCCCCTTGACGGTAATAATCAGCCATCTGCCGCCTCCGTCAATCCCGTGTTAATTTGAATATCGAAGCCGAACGGATTTTCTTTGACGCGCAAACCGGCGGGCGCATTGTCAAAAACCAAACGGATTGTTCCGTTTTGAATGTTTTTTTCAGGCTGTATCGCCGGTTCGGAGCGTTCCGGTTTATCGCCGTCAAACAAACCGCCTATTTTTTTGCCGAGCCACGAACCGCTTAAATACCCGATTCCGCCGCCGATCAAGCCTCCGACAGCCGTCCCGACGCCGGGGGCGATCATCGTTCCCAAAAGAGCACCGGCTTTTGCGCCGCCGAGCGTGCCGCCCAAACCGCCCAAAGCGTTGCCGCGATCAGAGTTGTTGTCCGACGCATATAACGAATAACCGGCATCCGCGACCATCAGCGGCACGGCGGCTTTTGACAGCAGTTTTCCGCCGAAACTGGCGGTTTTTCCCATAAACGCGCCGAATTTTCCGAAACGTCCCGCTTTGGCAAGCTTTGCGCTTTGTTTCGCCGCACGGTTGGCGGCGCGGCGGGCTTTTCGTCCCCCCTTGTCATATCCCGCGCCGTATCCGCCGAATCCTCCTCCCATTTCGCCGAAGTTCGTTACATAAACGGGTTGCACGCCGTTTGCCGGAACAAGAGTATTTAAAGCTCCCCCTTTGTTTTTGCGAAACATTCCTATAATGCCGGATCCGACGTCCCACAATTTTTTCCCCGCAACCAGCGTGCCGACGGTTCCGACCCCGATTGCGGCGGTTTTTAAAACAGATTGCAGTTTTTCGGGATCGATTTTATTTAAAGCGTCGGCCAAATCTTTTATCGGTTCGGCGAGCGCGGCGTTTGAAAAACGTTCCACGGCCGTTTTTAAACTGACGACCGAACTTTCAAACGTTGCCGCCATGCGTTCGGAATCGCCGATTAAAGCCGTACCGTCGGCATTAACGTTCATAAATGAATCCAAACTGCCGAATGTTTTTGTTTTTTGAAATTCCAGCGCCGCGGCGGAAAAAGCGCGCATGGCTTCGCTGCTGATAAAGACTTGTCCGATTTTCGAGATATCGCCGTTTGCTTTGGCGATGACGTCTTTCATGATTTCGACGGCGGATCGCATTTTTTTCGGATCATCGGCTTCAAACAGGGATATTCCGCTGTTTTTCAGCCGCTTTCTGGTCTGTACGTCGTTTAAAGCGCGCATATACGCTTCTAAAGCCGTCGCCGCCTGTTCGGAAGAACCGACGCCTTTTCTGATGATTTGCATCAGCGTGCCCAGTTCCGTCGTTGCCGTTTTCCCCGTCCGCCCGATACCGGCATAAGCAGACATGACACGGTTGCCTTGTGTTGCCAAATCCTTTAATTCAAAGGATCCGGCTTTGCCTTGACTTGCCAATAAATCCAACGTTTCCAACAGTTCTTTCGGCGTTTTAATGCCGAATTTTTCAATCAAATCCGCAATCATCGCGCCGGCGTCTTCGCCCGATGCCCCTGTTGCCGAAATGACCAATCCTAAGTTTTTGATATTTTCCGCCGCCGCGTCGAAATCGCCTGTTTTAGCGACGATTTGTTCCATGCCCGATATAATCGAATCTGCCGACACGTTAATGCTGCGGTTTTGCGCAATTTTATAAATTTCTTCATTTAATTTGCGCATTTCTTCATTTGATTTGTCGGCAGTAATACCCAAACGCGTCAGCCGTGTTTCCATTGCCGCCGCCGATTTGACGGCGGCGTACATCGTGCCGCCGGAAATCAATGCCGTGTAACGGTTGCCCAGCTTGTCCAGCGCGCCGCCGACGGCAGGCATTACTTTGGCCATGCGTTTTAATCCGGCTTCTCCGGTTTGGGCGAAACGGTTCATCGCCTTTTGCGCCGATGCGGTCATGCGCGCAAAATTGCCCTTTAAATCCAGTATTAAAGCGTATTTTAATTTATCGCTCATGGTTCAACCTCAATGTCCGTCATCCGCATTAAGCGTTTCAGAGGTATATCCAGAAAATCAGCCGTATTTTTGCCGGCGCGCATCAAACGTGCCGTCAGTTTAAGAATTTCCGGATACGCCCCGATGATTTCGCCCCCCGCGTTCCAGCTTGGCCGCCGCCTCCGCCTTTTCGATTTCGTCAACCGCGTCTTGAAGAATGTCTAAATCGCGTTCGCTTAAATTTAACAGCTCCGTTAAAGACAACGGCATTTGAACGCCGCCCAAACGACCGATGCGCCGCCTGAGCGTTTCCATACCGACGCGGACGGGCGAAGCGACGACGACCGGCGTACCTTCCGCACCGATGACGACGCGTTCGGCGGCTTCGTGCGCTTCCAAAATGTCGCGGGCGGTCAGATCGCGCAAAGTCACGTCTTTATGCACCGTTTCGCCGATTTTCAACCCGTCGATAAGCCTGATTTCCGTCATGACATTTTCTCCGACGTTCTGGATTTAAACGTTACCGTCATGCCGTCGGCGGATACGGCTTCGGGCTGTTCGTGCCAAGCGTGCGGCATCGTCCATGATTGCCCTGTATCCGCCTTAAAAACGATTGTTACGTCGTCCATTTCGTTAATTGCGTCCGGATTTGCCGTCGCGTTGATGTTCAGTTTGCCCGTCAATGTCGCGCCCTGCTTTTTTTCGGAAAATCCGCGACCTTCCAGTTTGTCTTCGCGAACAATGCCAGACGGCGTAAATTCGCAGTCCTCAAGTTCAAATTCTTGACCGTTCACTTTGACCGTTCCGGTACCGTAGTATTTATACGGATTTGTCATGATGCCTCCTTACAGAATGAATTGAATTTTACCTGCAACAACACGCAGATTATTGATAACGTCGGGCTGAAGCAGCTGGTTTAAACGCTCCGTATCCGTCGCGTCGCGTTCGGAAACGATGCTTTCTTTGAACGCGGCGAAGTTTTCAATCAGCCCCGCGTCATACCAATCACGCGCCAAAGCGACGGCTTCGCCTTTGCCGACCAGCGGCGTCATGACGGCTTGTCCGTCGGAAACGGGATAACCGTCGTCGGCCAGCTTGTGGCGCGGGAACTTTTGTTCAAAGCGCAAAACATACGAATAACGCAGATAAATCAGAGTCTTTAACGTCGTTAAATCCAAATAGGACACATCTTCGTTCCCTGCGGCGTTTGTGCGATAAGACGTAACGACGCGTTCGATCAGGACATTGCCGCCGGCGTCGGCTTTGGCTGTTGCAACACCCGAACGCAAAAGCAGGTCGCGTTCTTCGCGGGTCAGCGGCGTTTTCGACGGTTTGGAACCCGCCAAAGCCAAAGTGCGATATTGGCGGGCGGGATCGATTTGCGATTGATAGGCGACAATGCCGGCCAGTCGCGCCGCACGTTCTTCGGGCGGATCCGGCGTTTTACAGCATTCAATGTAAACGATATGCGGGCTGTTTGCGGCTTCGGCTTTGGTGATGATTTCGGACAACGTGCCGCTTAAACCGGAAAAGACCGTTCCTTCAATGCGTTCCATCGCATTGAACCGGCGCGCCATTTCCGTTTTCAGCAAGGCCGTGTTTGCCGCGTCGGTATAGGGACAAACAATATCGGTGAAAACCGTGTCGCCCATTGCCGCAATCGCATCCGATAAATCGGGATTTCCCGAGCCGGATGTCGTTTTTTCGATGCTGACCGTAACGCCCTGCGGCAGGTCTTCGCCCGTGTAATAGTTCAGCGAGATGTCAATGTTGTTTCCGACTTCGCCTTTGGCTTTTGCTGTTATGACAACGCCGTCGTCGCCGCTTTGTGCCGTAACGGGTAAATCAGGCGATGCGGAAATCTTGGCCGCGATTGCCGTATGCAGGGTTGCCGCCGTCGTTGCGGGCGTTACGTCAACGGTGATTCTTTGCCCGCCGATATACAGGCAAACCGTTCCCGCCGACGGAGATTGAGCAACCGTCGCGGTCAGCGTATAAACCGCCGCCGTTCCGCTTGACGCCGTAACCGGCAACACATAAAGCGTGTTAAACGTGTTTGTTTCCCGCCATGCCTTGACCATTCTGGCACATTCCGATCCCGCGCCGAATAACAATGCCGGATTATCGGAAGCCGTTACCAATCGCGGTGATAACGCCGTTGCCGATCCCGTCGTTTTTTGCCCGATAATCAGGCCGACCGACGCTTTGCCCGGCAGGTTTTTTAACGCGCCCGAATTATCGATTTCAACATAAACGCCCGGAACGCGAGTTTGCGGGATTTCATTAAAAGAAACCGGCATTATTTACCCCCTCTCTTTGCTTCAGTTACAATTTCGACGTCTCCGTCGTTAATGCGGCGGATCCAGTATGTTTCCCGTTCGACCGTTTCGCCTTCGACAGCCAGCCTTTCGCCGTTCGGCTTTAAGACAGTCAGGCCTTTTTTCGGCCTTAATTTAATGGTTTTATTCATTTTTCCCCCTGATGTTCGTTAAAGTTTCACTGTTAAATTCGGGCAGTTCCCAATCGGCATGAAGCCTTAAAAACTCCGCTAAATCGCCGCCCGTCTTATCGGCCGCCGCCATGACGTAGGACGTTTCAAATTCCAATGAGAAAACCGAAGCGAAAAATCCGGAAACGGCCGTATTTAACAACGGGACGGTTCTTTTATGTTCAAACGGAACGATGTTCAGCCCGACGTCGCTGCCGTGCAAAAGAGCTTTAATATCCTGTAATATCTGATACGTCCCGACTTCGCCTTGTTTGTCGCCGAAACGCGCCGAACGTTCGTTTCTGACGTTGCGTGTTAAAACGATGATTGAAAACGACGCCGTGCATTCCATGCCTTTGGCGGTGTTCTGCGTGTTGTCTTCGCCCGTAAAGGCAACCCAAACCGCCGGAGCGGACGTTTTGACCAGTTTTAAAAGATCGTCGTCGAACTGCGCTTTATAGCTTTCGACCAGTTTCAGGCGATAGCCCAAATCAGCCGATTTAATCTTTTGAATAACGGCGTTTTCGATTTTTCCGATCATTTTAAAGCCTCCGTTAAAAGCGTGTTTAATTCGTCTTTAACGGCCTCTTTATCCGTTTCGGAAACGCCCAGAAACGGACGCGCCGGAATGACGACCGATTTTGCAAAAACTTCGCGCCCGTTGATTTTAAAGCGCAGATATTTTGCTTTTTTCGCCGTAATTACGCCGCCGAACTGATGAATGCCGGCATAAATGCGGTTTGTGCCGATTTCGGCGGTTTTATCGTCGCTTTTGTTCGTAATGCTACGGCGCAAAAGTCCGCTGAGCGTCAATGTCTGCCCGCCGTTTTTAACGCCTTTTTTCCATTTGTTGCCTTCGGGATCCGTTTCATCGACAAAGCGTTCCTTTGCCGATGCAGTCAACATTCGGGCAATGCGTTTCATAAACAAACCCGTGTTGCCGCCCAAACGTTTTAAGCCCTCGCCGACGTCAAACAAATCGTTTAAATCAAAGCGTAACTGCGGCATTTTAAAATCCCTTCATACTGTTTTGATTAAACAGACGCTCTGCACCGCCGACAATGACCAGCGGCGCGCCCTGCTCGGGCGGCGTTCCTTCGGGGTCGCTTAAAAGCAAATCGCCTTTGGCAATATCGCGCAAAACCTTGACGGCGGCGTCATAAGCGTCTTTGACAACGTCGGTGACGGCTGTTTTATACAGGTAAAATCGTGCGATTTCGCAACACAGGCGCGTCAAAACGGGCGAAACGGCAGATAAAGGCAAGCTGTGGCGCACGCGGATATAACCGTTCATAAAGGCCGTCGCATCGTTTAAGGCCGTTTCAACAACCGCCGTTTCCTCCGCGCTCAGGTCTTCGCCCGCCGCGTCGGTCAGCTGTAACAGCTCTAAAACGCCGAAACGTTCTTTCATGTTTTGAATATCCGCGTACGCTTTCATTTATTTGCCCTTTTTGCCGTTGCTTTTGTCGGATTTCGGGGCTTCTTTCCCGTTTTCGTCCTGTTTCTTTTCCGCCGGTTCGGGTTCGGGCTTTTTCTCCTCGACCTCGAAAAAACGGACGGACAGGCGCGGTTCGTTTTTGATCTGCTCCAGCTGTACTTTGCTAAAGGCATCAACGCGGTGAACCGTTTTAACGTTCGGATGGGCGACGCCGCCGCGTCTGAAACCGTCAACGGCTGAAATGATTTCAACGTATTTCGTCATTGTTCCCCCTTTCTTCAGGCCAGCCACGGGCTGACAAGGATTTCAACGACGCCCTTGTTCGGGTTGGTCGTGCCGTCAGCCAGCTTTTCGGATTCAATGACGGTCTTTGCCGCCGCTCGCAAAGAAGGCGGAACGACCAGCAGCGTCGGACGGTTGTTCAACGGTTTGCCGTTCGGCTGTTTCATGCTCATCATCGCGGCGTAAACCGTGTTGAAATTCGCCGTCGTCAAGTCCTGTTTCGAACAATATGCCATCTGCCAGAACCCGTATCCGGCGTTTCCGCGGAAATCGACGCCGTAAAGAATTTCACCGCGTTTAAAGACGGGTTCGGCTTCTTCGTTGTCAATTGTTACCAGATTTGCAGGCGTGCGCGGTTGCCAGATCAGCGGTTTCAACGGACGCGCGGTGTTCAACAGATACCACGCCGCGCCGCTTCCCGTCGTGAAGTTGGAAACGCTTTCGCCGCCGACGTCGTGATCGGTATCAAAGAAATACTGGCCGTCGTAACATAACGTCGAAGTGCCGTTTTTCAAAAGTTCACCGAAAATCAGGCTGTCCGGATGCGTTTTCGCGCCGTAGGCCAGTTCTTTCATAATAATGCCGTATTTGCCGACTTCGTCGTCTTCAATGTCGTCTTTTTTAACGGCAACCGTTCCTTCAAACTTTTTGTTTTTAATCGTGTAGTCGTATTCGGTCAGGTTCTGGATAACACGGTCGCCCGCCCATTCGCGGATATTGATCGTCTGGCCGATCCAGTCGTAAGTGTTCGATTTTTTCGACGACGGAATCGTTGTCGCGACTTTTTCATAATCGCTGGGCGTTTCTTCAAAAGCCTGTTTGAACGTTCCTTTTAACGCGGTGTTCAATGCCGCCAGTTTTTCAGTCGTAATCTTCATTTTTTCCCCCGTTTAATCGAATTTGACGGCGACAAAATCGCCCTCGACGTCAATGACTTTTCCGGCTTTGGAGCGCGTCGCCGCAGTTCCTTCGCCTTTGCCGTCCGTTGCGGCGACTTCGGCCGCGCCCGAGAAATAACAATCACTTTCGATATGAGTGCGGGTCACTTTGTCCGAAGCGTTGTTTTTCAATAAAAACACGCCTTTTTTTACTAACGCTTTTTCTTCGCCGTCCGTCGTTCCTCCGGTAACGGTTTCTTCGATGCGGCCGACGGCTTTCAGTCCTGTCGCAACAGATGCGGGAACCAAATATCCGCTCGCGTCCAAACAGCCGATTTCGCCGGCGCATACCTTTGTGTCGGCTTTAACGGGGTGGACGATCAGAATGCCGTCCCGTTCTTTTGTATCTACCTGCGGCATATTATTTTCCTTTCTTGAAAGTTTCCGATGAAATGCCCATGATTTCGCAGATTTCCTTCTCGTCTTCGCTTAAAGCGTCGCAGGCGGGCTTGGGCGGTTCGCCCGCGGCCAAAGACGGCGCGGATACTTTGGGCATTTTTGAAATGAATTCGTTCAATGCCGTTTCGCCCATTTTTTTGCAGATTTCTTTGGCGTTTTCCTTCAAAACAGGCGGCAGACGGCCGTCGCGGATTGCGGCGTTGACCGCGTTTTCCGCCTTTTCTTCAGCGCGTTCGGCTTTGATTTCGTTTAATTCGCGGGTCAGCTCGGTCACTTTGTCGATCTCAACGAATTTTGCGGGATCCGCTTTTGTTTCATTTACGGCTTTGACAATCGCTTCGGCTTTGGCTTCGCATCCAAGAGCGGCGGCGATTTCGTTTAATTCCTTTTGCGCGGCTTTCAGTTCGTTTATGCGCAACAGAGCTTTGTCTTCGTCAGGCGCATCCAAGGCCTGACAAAGGGCTTTTTCCTTGTCCATTTTTATCTCCTTTGTTTGGTTTAAGGCTTTCAGGTCAAAATTCGGCGTATTCGTCAACGCGGCCGAAACGATGGAACGGATATTACCGTCCGTGTGGTAAAACACGGGCGAGATGTAGCGAAATTCGCGCTTTTTAATGTATTCCGCGGCTTTGTCCGTCCACTGTACGGCGGCGCACAAATGTCCGTCGGCCGTAAAGAAATCAGTCATCCAGCCTGCCGCGGGCGCGGGTCGACCGTTTTGTTCCGAATATTCGGATTGATGGTTGTAATCGATCAACAGATCGGTGTTTTTTTTGTAGGCAAGCGTCTGTTCGATAACGGCGTCGGGATCGTTCAGATAAAAACGCCGCCCGTCGCGTCCGACAATTTCGCCCACGGGCATCAATCGAATGACGTTCGGCACGTTGTTCTCGCCTTCCGCCCCGATCAGGACGGCTTCGGTTTCGGCGCAGGCCAATTCAAATTTTTCGGTTTCGTTTTTCATGCCCCCAGTTTAGGGGGACGGGATTTTTAAAAATATTCTGAACAGTTCACTGCAAACCGTCAGGATTCCCGCCGTTTTTTATATTGCTCCGATTGGAAAAAATGTCAAAAGAAAAGGTCTAGTTGTTTTTCTTTGGGGGGATAAAATACCCCAATGATAACGAAAGGATTCGGAGCAACTTTGTGATACCGTTTTGTTGTTCCCAAAAATAAAAGAATATCATTTTCTTTTAAAAATTTATCTTCATATTTTTCTTTGACTTTTTGAGCGGCTATTTGCATGAGCTCTTCTTCTGAAAGATTTTTATTCTTTTTTCTAGCATTCAAAAAACAATTCCGATATAAAACTCCGATTTCCCAATCTTCAATCATTAAAGAGCTTTCTCTACCTTTAATATCTTCAAAAACATATGAAAACTTGAAAGGTAGCCGATCAACCGGTTCAAAATCACTAAAAGACTGACCGAAAAGGTTTATTTGCTTTGATCTTGCCTTTAACGTCACTTTTTTTTCTAATCGTTTTTTATCTTCTTTTTCTCTTTCTATTTTTAGACGTTTTATATGTTTTGGTTTAAAAACAGCTAAAGATAACAGGTTTTTATTTTTAGCTAAATCAATAAGTTCATCCAGATCATCATAAATTTTATTTTTTGACAAAATAATCTTTTTTCGTTCATTCCAATTTTTCACTTCATCTAACAAGTTAATATTATCAATATCAATAACTTTAAAACTTTCTGGACGAATGTCAGCTTCATTCCTTTCAATCAATGCCTCTATCCATTGATATTTTTTATATTGTCTCCATGTTTCTAATGTTCTAAAAGGCACAGGATAAATGCGGATCCATGAACCATCCTCACGAATACCGGCCGTACATACTAATTCACCATAGGAAGTAGAAATAGATGGGTATGTTTTGACAGTTATAAATATTTTTTCTTTTTTCATACTAGATATGCTCTATTGGCGTATTCCAGTCCGATTGTTCAGATAGAATTTTTGCAATTCGTCCCCTATGGCATTGCTTGACATCTGCTTCAAAGCAAGTAATAGCTATGCGCTTATATTGCTTTAGCGTATCTCTTAATTTGTTCAATATTTCTATTTTTGTTGGAAGAATATTTTTTTCGTACCAAGAAAATAAAGCGTCATAATCTTCTTGAGTCTTTAATGCTTGGCGTTTATCTGAAACTATTCCCAATTCAGGCATATGCACATATTCAATTCCAATTTTTTTTAACAACACGGATAAGTCACGCTGAGAAAATCCATATTTTCGACTAAATGGATTGGCTCTAACATCACAAACCAGATGAATATTATTTTTAATCAGGCGGTTAATATAATTTTCTATGGTTTTTCCTTCATAACCAATGGTAAAGAAACAAACAGAATCATTATGAGGGACAGAAACCTTTACTTTTTCTAATTCTTCTAGGTTTAAAACTCTTTCTTTCACTTCGCTGTTTATGGCATAATATGGATACTTTGTATAAACTTCATGCAACAATGCATCTCCATGCTTTTTCTTGTATATTTCAGCAAAATAACGCATTTTTGACTGTTCTGTTTTATCAAACATTTTTAAATATATTTCATTACCATCAGGAAGCCGCCAATCATCTCCGAATATTATGCCCATATCCGCCAAAGTTTGGCGATCTTTTTCAAATTGAAAAGAGTAACAGCCATATTTATAAGGAATAAAATCATAACTACGTTCCCCTTCTTTTTGACAACGTTGCGTAAAAAGAAATATATACTTTTGCATATCCGTTTTAGGCAACGTTCCGCCAAATGCCTCTAATAAAGCTAAAATCACTTTTTGACGTGAATATAAAAAAGGCTTATCCATGAACGTTCTCCTTTTGTTTGATTGTACCATAACTGACAAATTTTTAAAAATCTATAAATTAGGAAAAATTTCCATAAAAAACATCGAAGTTAAACGGGTATTAAACGGGGCTGTGTGCGTTTTGGATTTGATAACGTAAAACGATAGCCAAAAAATGACAAAGCCGCATGACGCGGCTTTATTTCCGGTTTTTGTTTTTTATGCGTGTTTAAACATCAGCCACAGGACAAATCCGAAAAAAAGGAAAAGGCTCGGATAAAACAAATCAATGCCCCCCGGACAGGTACAGACGGGCATTGTACGGCTTCTATCATTTTAAACCTCCTTTCTTGATTTTTTTTCCGTCCAATGCCATAATAATTGATTAGAGAGATTGATCGGGCCCGGTATGGGAGGATCCAAACCTTTCAACTCTGAGCCGTCCATACCGAACGGCTCATTTTTTATATGCAAGGAAACCGTCCCTTAAATTATTCAGGTATTCATCCCGTTTTCCTTTTGACCGTTCTGCCTTTGGCGTGAACGTCGTCTGTCCCGCCCATTTATCTTCATCCTTATCAAAAACCGTCAGACAATGACTGCCGTTTTCAGCTTCGTAAATTTTGATGTAACGGCGTTTTAAGATGTCTTTTCCAGCTTGCGTTTTTGCCCATATCATCCAGATTTCGTCCGGATCCTTAATCGATGCCGCCAACAGCTTCATATATTTTTTGCGCTTGTCTTTATTCAGCTTGTATTTTCCTGATTTTTTATCAATAAACAGCCCTTCGTCGATGACAAGCGGTTCTTTGACAACATCGGTATAAACGACGGATTTTCCGATATCCGCGCCGAACTCGGACAAAAAAGCGCGAGCGTATTCCTCTTCGCTCAATCCTTCGGGCAAAACGGAATTTTCGGGCATCGGCGACGCTTCGGGCAAAGGCGGCAGTTCGGCGGCGCGATTTTGAAACGTCTGCGGCGGATTGCCGTCAGGTTCAGGCGTAAATGCGCGATATCTGGCTTTGCCGACGTTATAATCAAACCCCGGCGCAATGCCTTCGGGGATTTGTTCGATTTTCCCCGTCCGTTTGTTTTCCCATTCGGTATAGCGAATTTGCGGGCTTTTTGAAGGTACAAAGCCGCGCCGATTTAAATCGTTATCGGAATATTGAATGACGGAACAGCGGCATTTCCATCCGTTCGGCGGATAATGCGTCGCCCAAAACGGATCGTCATAACGTAAAATTAAATCGTGCCATTGGCGGTGTTGCGCCCGCGTACGTTCGTCCAAAACGCAAACATAACGCAAATAAGGCGCGTCTTTTGCGTTTTCTTCAATCGCCGCCCATTCTCCCGCCGCATACGCCGTACGAATGTTCGTATCGTAAATAATACCCAACCGACGCGGCGTGCCGAGCGTTACCTTTTCCGTCAATCCCGTTTTCGGATCAGGCATTTCCCGTTTTCCCCACCAGCCTTTTTTTTGCAAAACGGGGATCAGGTCTTTTTTAAACTGATCAAACGTCGTGCCGTTTTCCAAAGCGTCCTGCAAAGCGGCGCGAATATCTTGCAAAATATCAATCTGCATCGCTTTGGCGACGGTAAAGGCGACCGCGTGTTCTTCTTTCCAGACGTCGCGCCAGTCAAAACCGAATTTGTATCCCTTTTTTTGAAAAAAACGGATCGCTTCGGCGGGCGGCAAAGGGGAAAAATCAGATTTAACCATGATTTAAACGCCCTGTTAAGTTTGCCCTAAACAGAGCTTGCGCCAGATATTCCGTCAAAGCGGCGGCGTCCATGTTCGGATACGCTTCGGCAAGGCGTTGAAAAGCCTCGTCATAGCTTTGACACTCCTCTAAAAGCCGTTCAACCGGTTGAATAACGGGCGTTAAAACGCGTTCCCAGTCGGCTTCCATTTCCCTGACGGCTTCGTCAACGGGATCCGGTTCAGTCTTTTCGGCTTCGTTTAAAGATTTTTGCGCCTGATTAAGTGCCGAATCAAAGGACGGTGCGGCGTATTTCAAAACGTCGTTTTCGTCCTTCGGCGCATCAAGACCGATTTTTGAACGCACCTGCGACGCGGATACCTGAAGCCCCAGCGGCACCAGCTTTGACAAGGTGTCGGACAGTGCCGTTAAATCCTCGTCGTCGAAATTTCCGATGCGTATGTTCGGATAATTTTTCTGCGTTCCGAAGTTCAAATCAATCATCGGGATAATCAAATCGCGCTTTAAAACGGCCGCCAGCTGTTTGGCGTCGGATCGCATGATGTCGCGGCGGACTTCGTTATGTTCCTTTGAAACCGCGTGCCCGCCCGATACGGCGTCCGTCGTTGTTGTTTGCCCCAAAACGATTTTTGAAATCATTAAATCGACATACTGCGCAAACTGCTGATACAGTTCCGCCGAACCGGAATTTTGCGCCGTAACGAATTCGATCATCATGCTTTCGGGAATGCACGCCGCCGTGTCCGCGCCGATGTTGTAAACGGCGCGCATCAGCGTTTCTTTGTCCTTTTGCGTCGCGTTCGCCCCGTATTTGCCGACGCGCAAAGGCTGGCCATAGACTTCCAAAAACGTGACCCAGCTTTTGACGTCAAAGTTTTTAAACATATAATACCAAGACACGGCGCGCGCCAAACCGCCGCGAAGGGGTAACCCCGATTTCGCGTTCATGACGCACTGAATATATTTAAACGGTTCAAGCGGAACTTTGCCGTCCTGCGTTTTTAACAACAGCGTCCGCATATCATTATCCAAAGCGAACCACTTCGGATTGATGTGTTGAATTTTAAGCGGCCGCCATTGCTTTTCCGAACATTCCCAAACGATTTCCGAAACAGAAAAGCCTTTGCCGACCGCGTCCATCAGGTCGAACAGTTCGTCGGAAAGCGTGTCGCGAGCGATAAATTCGCGGACGAAATCGGCGTGTTTTTCCTCTTCCGCAGAGCTGCCCGCGGCCTCGACGCTGACGTCCAGCTGCGACACGGCGCGTTTGCGCGTCCCTAAAACGGAAAGGTACTGCGGTTCCTTTTCTTCCATTTCTTCGGCCAGATCCAAATAAGCGTCCATATCGCCTTCGTCGGCGGATCTAAGCAGGCTTGACAGTTTTTTCGGCGTCAACCCGAAAGACGGATACCCCGATTCATGCGTCCGAACGCCCGCGATCAGACAGGAAGCGTCTTCTTTCGTTAAATTCGACGTTTTGACGGGAATGCCGAACCGGTCTAATAAAACAGCCATTTTAATACGTTCCTTCGTTGAAATTAAATCCGTCGTCATCGGCGTCATACGTCATATAATCGTATTCAACCGGATCGGTTCTTGCCGCCGCGACGGCAAAAGCCAAAGCAACCGCCGCATCGCCGTGACGCTTTAATCCGTTTTTGCCCGTTATTCGTTTTTCAGGAACGCACGCTATTCCCTTGACGACCTTTAAAGCGCGCAGGTCGCTTAAAATATCGGCGTCCTTCGGGATTAAAAGCGTCGCGTCCTCAAATCGCGCCTTTAACGCCGGCATATTGTCCCGATACCAGCCCTGCGACAGCATGACCTTGTCGATTTTTCCCGAACCGTATTTTTGCCAGCACGCTTCGGCCAAATACGACCCGTTGCCTCTGGCGTCCATCGCGCCCGCGTGAAAACGCGGCAGACGGTCGATAACGTAAAACAAGATTTGACGCTGCTGGTCAAACGGTATGTTTGAAAGCTCTATGATAAACGGCGTTTTCAGGCTGAGGTCTTTTTCTTCCCGTAAAATCCACAAGACCGACAAATCACCAGACCTGCCGAAGTCGAACCCAAACGACGTCAGCCCGTCGTCCGGAACGGCGTTTAACAGGCTTTCCACGTTGTCCGAAAGCCAGTCGTCAATACTCTTTTCACGCATTTCGGGGGGCAGCGCGGCAAAATCGTCCTTATGCGCCAAACGCAACACGGGAATGTCGGCGGCCATTGCCCGTTCGATCAAAGCGCGGGTCAGGTACGTTCCCGAACCTCTGGAAGGTACGCAAAACAATTCTTCTTCCGCATCGTCGCCGTAAAAATCAATAATATCCTGCCGCCATTTTCGTTCGGCGTCCGCGCTCCATTCTTTGCCCGTTTTTTGGCAAATCCTTTGATAAAGCCCGTCCTTTAAAGCATCGTCAAACGTACAGCGCAATAGTTTGTAAGGCTTTTTGCCCGCTCTGATGTCGTTGATCAGTTCGTTGAACGGATTGTCTTCGCCGTCATGCGTTGAAAGGATTAAAACTTTCCCGCCCCAAATCAAAAGGGCGAAAGCCGCCTTTAAAACTTCGGCCAAATCATCGTGGAACGCTGCCTCGTCAATCAGTACAAAGCCCTGTTTGCCGCGCAAAGCCCTCGGAACTGACGGTAAAGCGACGATTTTACGGCCGTTTGTAAACGTGATGCGAAAGGCTTTGATGTTCTTTTCGGGGGATTCCGGATCTTCAAAAACGTACTGTTCAACGGCGGAAGACAGCATGGAAAAGCGTTTTGCCCATTCGCCCGCGACCTCGATAAATTCGCGCGCCATTTCCAAATCATAGCCCATGTAATATGTATCCGACGGGTTGTTTTCCGCCGCCGAAATCAAAACGGAAATTCCCGCCGCCGCCCAAGTGTATCCCGTCCGTCGCGATTTTTCGACGACGGTTACGGGATATTTAAATACGCAGTCGGTCAATTCGCGCTGATAGGGCAGAAAACCTTTGTCCATTACAGCCCTCCTAAGATTTCGCGGCGAATCGTTTCGATGACTTCGGGGGAAAATCCCTTTTTCTGCGCCGTTTTTTCAAGGTTCTTTTCCGCTTTTTCCCTGATTTTGTCGCGCAGTTTCATTTCCTTTTCAAAATCGGTTTTTTCCGCTTTCGTCAGTTTTTCCAATGATGTCGCCAGAAACATCGCGTCCTTTGCGTCAAGCGTGACGGGTTCGCCGTCTTCGGATCCCATCATGCGAAACAAAATACTGTGCAAAACTTCGATATTTGCGCGGGCGACTTTGTTTTCTTTATCTTCGTCGCCGTAATCCTTGACGATTGCTTCGGCGATCAAACGGCTTTGGCGGATTGACGCCTGTATGCTTTCCAGACGTTTGCAATGACGGCCGACGGCGGAACGGCTGACGTCAACGTTTAATTCGTCCAGCTTTGCCATAATCTCGTCAATCGTTCGACCTTCCTGCCGCAGCGCGCCGATTTTGTCGCGAACGGCGGCGGGCAGACGGTCGATGCTTGAACGCCGTCCCATTTGATTACTCCGGTCTGGGGCGTTTAACGCCCGTTACGACGGCGCGTCCCGCCGCGACGTCCAGCCCGCGCCCCGTGATTTTGGCAACCTGCACCTTGCCGTCAAAATACGTTTCAACCTCAATCAATCCGATTTCAGCCAGAAAATCAAAATCCGCCCGTATCGCTTCGCGACTGACCGAATGCCCCAGTTGTTCCAAAGCCTGCTGCATGACGGAAGCGTTTATTTTGTAATCGCTGTCTTCCGCCAAAAAACGAAGCATGGCCAAGCGGCGGTCTTGCGCGACGATTTCTTTATATGACGTATTCATAAATTCCCCCGGTTCATCAAAAAATCTTCCTGTCGCCGCACGGTGTTTTCCATGCGTTCTGAGATTGCTTCAATCTTGTCTATTTTGCCCGTCAGACGTTCCAGCTTTAACGTCAGATTATGCATATCCTTTTGCGTCGCCAGCCCTTTGACCGATTGTTCAACCGCCGAAACGCGGTGTTCCAGTTTTGAAACGTCCTCTTTTGAAGCATACGTCTTGGCCGCCGTGAATTTGACCCAGCCGAAGAAAAATCCCGCCACGCCGACGATCACTCCCCAGTAATCCTTGATAAATCCGATAAACGTTGACATCAGCCGCACTCCCGCTCCGTCTGGCATTCAATGCACAGACGACACCCCGGAACGGCCAAACGGCGGGCTTCGGGAATCGGCTCCCCGCATTCCACGCAAAATTCGGCCGAAACGAGCGTCGCTTTTTTGGACGACGTTCTTGAAACCTTGACGTTCATTCTTTCGATTTCGGCTTGCGCCTGATCTGCAATGTCCATGTCTTTTCCATAAAAAAAATCAATCCGTGTCAGGATTGATTTTAGGAAAACGGCTGAGATGAAAATATTCTGAACAGTTCACTGCAAACGGCGGATTTGCTTTTGTTTTTGACAATAAGGCAGCGACGTAAAAAGCACAAGAGGGAAAATATCCCCGCAGATTGACGAGAGCTTATTTTTCGGATTAAAATGTTTTAAGGCACAACTTTACATATCTATCCATGTCAATCGGGGAATCTCCTTTATGAACGATGAAGTCATATTGATAATCGCGCTTCTTTTCTTTATCGCTTTATCTGTTTTTTGCGCGGCAAAGCACAATAAACTTTACGAAAAATATAAATATGTCATTGATATCGAAAAAGAAAAATCAAAACAAAATATCTTGCTGGAACAAATCAAAGAAGATATACGCGACCTCCAAAACGCTTATAAAAGCAAATACCACACTTATGAAGAATTAGAAAAAGAACTTTCTTTTCTGGAAGGCAAGCTGGAGCTTAATTCCATAGGTTTATACAAACCGTTTTTTGATTTTGATTCGTCTGAAAAATACAAAACAGCCCTTCAAAACAATTATGACCGCCAAAAAAAGATGGTTCAGGAAAAAAAAGCCGTTTTATATAACAACAGCCTGACACTTGACGGTAGCGCGAAAAAAGCCGAACGGTGGGCAAAAAAATGGATGAAACTTGCACTGCGTGCGTTTAACGGTGAATGCGACGCGATTATTTCAAAAGTACGCTGGAATAATATAAAAATAATGGAAGAGCGTATTTTTAAAGCGTTCGAACAGATAAACGAAACCGTCGAAAATGCCGGCATCTCAATCACGGATGCTTATTTCAGGTTAAAACTGGACGAGTTACGTCTGACTCATGAAGAAGCTAAGAAAAAACAAGATGAAAAAGAAGAACAACGCCGGATCCGCGAATTGCAAAAGGAAGAGGAAAAGCGGCAAAAAGAAATAGAAAAAGCCACGCAAGAAGCTGAAAAAGAAATATCTTCGACACAAAAAGCCCTAAAAAAGAAAGAAGATGAAGCATCCGGTTTTTCCGGAGCGGAGGCGGAAAAATATAAAGCGGAGATCGAAGCGTTAAAACGACAGCTTGAAGAAGCAACCGCTAAAAAAGAACGCGCTTTGGCACAAGCGCAGTTGACACGCGCCGGACATATTTATGTTATTTCAAACATAGGTTCTTTCGGCGAAAACGTATATAAAATCGGCATGACGCGGCGGCTTGATCCTTTGGAACGCGTAAATGAGCTGGGCGACGCATCGGTTCCGTTTAAATTTGACGTTCATGCCATGATTTATTCGGAAGATGCGCCCGCATTGGAAAACTCGTTGCATAAAACGTTTGCCGATAAAAAAGTAAATATGGTTAATGACCGGCGTGAATTTTTCCGAGTTTCCCTTGATGAAATTGAAAAAGAAGTACATAAAAATTTTGCACAAATCGAATTTATAAAAGATCCGGAAGCCGAAGAATACAGGGAAACATTAGCGATAAAAAATAAAACAAAAGCAGAGGAGCTTTCTCAAGAAAACAAACGTCTTCCGTCAGAGATTTAAAACAGTTCTCCTTGTTTTTTGTCCTCTTTCAGTTCGGCTTTGACTTTCAGGACGTAACGTTCCGTTACGCCCAAAATGCGGCAGAGTTGACGGTTGGAGATATTGCCGTCGGCTTCGATTATCAGCGACTTCTTTAAACGCCGGTACGCGCCGCGGGGAATAAACAAACGCTGGCCGCCGAAGTTTTTGCACAATTTTTTATAATTTTCCAAGCCGATCAGCCGCGCTATTTTATGCTTTTCTAAAGCGACGCGAGGAATATAAAACGATCCGATTCCGCCGAAATTGTCCATGAGGACGACGGCGGAGTCAAAACCTATCGTTTCGGCAATTTCCAACATCGACATCGGCAACGTTATTCCGTTTTTTTTCATTATTAACCCCCGATACGTTTAATCCATTGTTTCAGGATTTCGATGATTTTCCGTTGCTGATCGGGCAAGAGCCACTGAACGCTATCTATTCCGGTGTATTTTTTCACAAACGCGTCAAGCGCGGTTTTATCGGTCGATTGCACGGCTTCCAAAGCCTGCAATTCGCCCCAAAGGGCATAGATTTTTTTAATTCCGTCAAACGGCGTGCGGCGAAACGCTTTTTTCTTCGGTGTTTTCCAGCCTAATGCTTTAAATTCGTTGATCAAATCGACCAGTTGGGAATACCGGCACTTTGCCGCGCTGTCCTTTCCGGTGATACGCCGCACAATGTCGCGGTATTGGTCGTCGTCAAGGCCGAGTTGCGTTTTGGCGATGTGAACTTTTGCCAGCAAGGGGCGTTTATCTGCGGTCATGGCAATCACTCTAATCTCTTCCCCAGTTCGATGTCGAAAACTTCCGCATCAACGGCTAAATCCGTATTTTTACCGTTGATTTTTGTGATGCCGGCAATCTCAAAACCCATGATGTTATCCGTATCAGTATTAGCCGGATAACCCAAGCGGAACTCGGCGACATCAGCAAAGCGCAGGCGGCTTTCCCAGTAAGGCGTTGCCAGTCTGTATTCGTGCGTTTTTTCTCCGGCTCTGATTTTATCGAACCATTTTCTTTTTACGTTAAAAACAACGACTTTCATAATTGCTTCCTTTCTGTGGCGTAATCGGAAGCGGTTTTATACCGACCGAACAAAGGCTTTTCTTTTTCCTCGCCGGAAATCTCGAAAAATTCAATCAGGGCTTTTAAAAATGCTTCTAACTTCGGAGCGCGAAAGGCTGTTTCAACAAACGTGTGGGCTTTCGGGCTGTAGTGGTAATAATTTTTTTGCAGGTGTTCTTCGGCGTCGCTTTCTGTTAGGAACATACCGCGAAGATAACTGCGTTCTTCCATAAATCCGTAAACGACGTCAGGTAATTCAGAAAACTCATCTTCCGACAAAAGGTAGCCGTTTTCTTTGCAATAATCGGCATAATTCAACATCTTTCCGTCTTCATAAAGATGCGGTTCGCCGCAACGGTCTTGCACAAAACAAGTATAATAATCCATGATCGTATAATAAACCGGCATTGCATTACCGCGGCGGTACTGTGTTTTGTACTCCGCCAAAAAGTCTTTGATGATTTTCAGGTTTTGTAGGTCGTCTTTCATGGCCTTCTCCTCTACTAAAAGCGTTTAAACGCATTATATTTTCGTTTCTTCTGTCATTTCTTCGTGTTGTGGACAGAGCGGATAGCCCGCTTCTTCAATCCATTTTTTTGAAACTCTTACCGTATAGCCGCATTCAGGGCAGGATACTTTGATCATTCGGCATTTTTGAGGTTTTCTGCCCGTTGTTGTCGGGCGATATTCCGCTTCGGGTGTTTCCGTTCCGGCTTCATTAAAACAAGGATATGGCAGTAATGCTGCGTGCGGCAATTTTCCGGCACGTTCAAGAATAGGCCTTACTGCCGCGATAAACGCTTCTCCGGAAGTCGTTGAAGTCATTTTCCCTTGTAATCCGATGGACAGGGCTTTTTCTTTGAATTTGCCTTTATGCCCTTCTTTTATTCCGACAAAGGCGTGTATCATTTCATGCGCCAAATGTCCGGCGGCTTCTAAATCATTATCTTCTTTCGGGCTGATAAAAATTTCATAATGGCCGTCCCGGCTGTTCTTATAAGACCAGCATTGTGCTATTGCATTGGCCGTCGTCGGAAATCCGACAGAAACCCGATAGGGCGGCATATTTGGAAAGAATAATTCTTCAAGCCCTTTACCGACTTCAACAAGCCATTCTTCGCGTGTTTTCATCTTATTTTCCCTTTCATTTTCCTTGTGTCTGCTTAGAGCGTTTAAACGCTCTAAGCACCCATAAAGAAAATCAGTCCAATTCCGCTTTTATGCGCAGTTCCGCTGTTGTGGCGTTGACGCGCTCGGTCGCTTCGGCGACTTGGCGTTCGACGTAAAACGTGTAGCCGATCAATGCCAGAGCGGCGGCAATGCAGAGATAATGCAAAAATATTCTCATTCGTTTTTCCTTTATGCTTTTGCCAAATCAACCGTTACGGCACGCCACGGGGATTCCGCCGTGTCCCGTTCGTAAAAGCGGTAATACAGCTTTGACCCGTCAATGCGAATGCTGTCCGTAATCGCCTGCATGGCGCGTTGCCACGTTTCGTCTTTGATGTCCAAACGGCGAAGCGACAACAGGGCGTTGCGGTTGATTTTGCCTTCTTTGTCCACTTGGAAAGCGTGGTCAATCAGCGTGACGATTTCAGGGCGGCTGTCCGCGCCCCAAGCGTTAATGCATTCGTCAATTAGCGTCTTGGCCGTCTGAAGCTCCGCGCCGAAAACGATGTTTTCTGAAATAGCGACCTGAACCTTTTTCAGTCCGTCATACGTCTGAAACGTCATGTTTCCTTTTCTGCCGCCTTTTTTGACGCCGTACTTTTCATCAATTAACGACAGATAAGCCGCGATATCGTCGCCCGTGTGGCCTTTAAAGCGCGAAATCTGGTCGGATAGCGCGCGGGCAAAGTCCATGATTTTCGCGACAAGCTGGTCTTCCAGCTTTTCGGCGGGCTTGACAATGCTTTCGGGGACAAGGCGTCCCGCCGCGTCTTTCATGTATCCCGCGGGGATTTGCGTTGTGTTTTCCATATTATTTCCTTTCTCTGATGGGTGGTTTGTGGGTGAATTTAAAAAGTAAAAAGCGGATCATTTGCCGAAGCGTCTTAAATACCCCGTCGGGCAGACGTTCAGCCCGGGGCGGCTCGCCCCTAAGCAGCTACCGGAGGCGGATCATCGTCATTGTTCCCTTTGCTGTACACTGTCCCCGGCACAACGCCCAGATGACGCAGGCGGACTGCGACCGCGACGGTTTCTTTTGATACTCCGGCTTTGTCGGCAAGCTCGTTTTCCAAAACTGCGACTTCGTTTTTGACGCGGATCAGCTTTTTGATTTCCCGATCCATTATCGAAGGCGGAATAAATCCTTGCGGTTCTTGCTCGTATTCGCGGGTCAGCGAGGAAATCACGCCGAAAATCTGTTGGGATAAAGTCGTATTTAACGGCATTTTTCATTCTCTTTTTTGTTCGGGCAGGTTTTGCAAGCCTTAAACAGCAAAACGCGCTGATGATTGGTTGCCGCAAAAGGCTGGCGTTGGATTGACAAACAGCGGTGCGCGGGGATCGACCCCAAAATCGGACAGACGACGGCGGCGGATTTAAACGCGCCGTTAAACGCCTTTTCAACGGTCTTTAAATTGCCCGTATATTTACCGCTCAAAACCAGACTGATGGTCGCGTGGCTGTAGCCCATTTCTTTGGCCACAACGCGCTGGGAGTGCCGTTCGCAGACTTCGCGCAATTCGTCGATAAAACCGCTCATTCCTCGCCTCCGCTTTGATAGACAATCTGTTTCAGGTTCGGGTCGAAAACGGCTTTAATCCGCTGAATTTGCGGGGCTTTTGCGCCGGTGTTTTTAATAAACGCATAACGCGAACCGTTGCGTTTCAAATACTTGGCTCTGGCCAGAAACAAACAGTAGGTTTTAACGTTTTCAACAGTCGTTTTTTGCGTTGTCGATGCGATTAAATCGGTTACGGAAAATTCTTTCAGAATCTTCATTGCCCGCCATAAATCCTGATTGATGTCGGAGGGCAGGATTTTACCGTCGCGGGTAACGCGGGGAGCGTCAATTCCTATGTCTTTGGCAAGTCTGTAACGATTTTCCGTAAATGTCGTTACGACATAAGGTTTGTTGATTGCCGTTTTTTCGACAAGATCCACAAAACCTGCTTTGCGCAATCCGGTAACATAGGTTTCGATTGTGTCGCGGTGAATTTTACAGGATGAAAGACTGTTTAACGTAAATTCCCGTTGCTTTCTGATTTCTTGCCAGATCAGCTGGCGTTTGCTTTCCTTGCCCATAATCAGACCCTCCGCGACGGAGCGTCGCCCGTGAAAAACGGTTCGCTCCAATCATTCAGGCCGATTTCCCGCTTCGCCATTGTGATCGCGGTTTGCTGGACGCGCTCGAGATTAACGCAGATCCGGCGAACGGAACCGCGGGCGACCTTCCAAATTTCTTCCAAAAGGTCGTCGCCGATCTTGACCCTTTTGCAATACAAGTCTCGCAATGCTTGCGCGTCTTCAAAGCTGGCGGGTTGTGCCGGAATGAAATCCAAAATGCGGCCGTGAGTGCGTTCCCAACGCTTCAATTTGTTGGGCAGTTGCTCTTCGCCGATTAAAATGACCGGCGCGGCGGAACCCTCAAACAGGTCGCGGATCACGTCCACTTTGTTTTTATCGACAAGATAGTCAAACTCGTCGATAATCAGAGCTCTGCCGCTTAAAATCAGCTGTTCTGTAACCATTTCGCCCAAAACGGCAAGCGTGTCGCCCGTCGAATAGGTCAGCCCCATTTCCTTGCAAATCGCTTGAAGCAGATATTTGACCGTCCACGTCGATTTCAATTCGACATAGTAGGCATTTTTTGTGTTGGCGACATAGGCGGCGGCGTAAGATTTACCCCAGCCGCTCGGCCCGTAAAAGCAAACCAGACCCGGCAGATGCGGCGGTCTGTTTTCCGCCCGTTCAACGCCGGTCAGCAAAGAAATGACGTTTCTGAGCTGTGCGGTTTGCGTGTTATTGACAATCGTCGTATTTTCCATTACTTTTTCCTTGTTTTGTTGCACGCCGTCGGAGCTTCTGCTTCGGCGGTTTGTTTTTACGCGCCCGCCAATACTTTCGGGCATTTTGCGGCGAAAACCTGCGCTTTGTATTCCCCGGTCGAGGGATAATTTTCGACAAAGAACAGTTCGTCGTCGTTTAATATTTCTCCATCGTCAAAGCGGGATTTCAGAGATTTCCACCGTTCAAAATTCTGTTGCGGAGAAGGTTTGATTTTTACGACCGTTGCAGGCTTTTGAGCTTTCAGCCGTTCGGCCGCCGCTTTTTCCGCCGCGCTTAATTCGCTTGGTTTCGGCGGTTCTTTGGAAATCGCGGCTTTAACCGCTTCCGCCATCTGTTCGGTTTGATAAGCAACCGTTTCCGAAGGAAGCCGCACCACTTTTCCCGCTTCTTCGGCGGCTTGCATAAACACTTCGCGAACCATTTCATTGCCCTTCAGGTTCGTTTCTTGGGCAATGCGGCGCAAAGCATCCTTTTTGATTTTCAAAGTGCGCTTTTGAACCGCGGATCTGGCGGCGGCGACTTCTTCCAAAGAAACGCCCTTGTTTTCGTATGAAACGGCTTTGCAGATAAATTTGCCGTCAAGGTCGAAAGCGTAAAGTTCGCCGTAATCCTGTTCGTCAAGCAAAAGGCGGACTTGTTGTCCTTCATAACCGCCCAATTCCGGAGCGTTGTAATGGCTTCCCTCGTAAGAAATGCCTTTCTTGGACACGACGCGGATACCGTCTTTTCCCGCAGGTTTCGCAAGCAGAACATCTAAACAGCGTTCATCGGCTATGCGGCGAACCGTGCCGGTATAAGAAGCCGCTTTTTCTTCAGGCGTGATACCCAGCCCGCCGTGTTCCTCGCGTTCGTATATGTCTTCACACCAACGGTCGCAAAATTCTTGCAATTCTTGAGTGGTTAAGCGTAGTTCGATGGTTTCGTCTTTGCTGAACAAACGCTGGGAAAATGAACGGCGGGCTTCAATGTCTTTGCGTTCGGCAACGTTATGACCGATAAAGCCGTCAAGCTGTTCCAGCAGACTATGAGAAAACGTCCTGAAAGCCCGTTCAATATGCGGTTTCTTTTGCGGACTGAACGGCGGACAAATAATCTGCTCTATGTTCAGCGCGGCGAAAACGCGCTTGATATAGTCGGCAACGTAATCTTTACCGTTATCCGTGCGTACCGTTTCGGGAACGCCCCATTTTAAAATGGCTTTCCGTGTCGCGCATCCGACCGCATACGCCGAAGCGCGGTCGCAAACGCTTAAACTCAACCGGCGGGAATAAACGTCGATAATGCCGACGATGTTACACCGCTTTCCGTCCGCCAAAAGCAAGTCTGACGGCGTTCCGTCGAACTGCCATTCTTGGTTCAAACGGACAATGCTTTCAGACGCGCTTCCGGCGGCGGATTTATACTTCGACCGCCAAGCGTCCGGATTTTTGACCGCTGTCAAAAGCTGTTCGTTATCCTCTTTCCACGTTTTAACCCAATCCTGCAAAGTCCGGTAAGAGGGCAGGCTGTCTGGAGATTCCTTAAAGCGGGCGCGCAAGCCGCGCATGATGTTCTTGCACGAAACGTGCGGCGTTTCATAGATCGCGCCTAAAATGTAATTTTTCACGGCTTCGTTTGTGTCGATGATGCCCGTTCCTTTGCGGCAACCGTATTTGCCGGCCAAGCCTGAAATCCCTTTATTCGCCAAGACTTCCGCCCAGTTCCTTAAAGTGCAGGCGGACAGCCCGATAATCGTATGCTTGACCCAATCGGCGACCGCCACTTCGCCGGCATTGTATTTTTCGGCGAAAATGTAGCGGGCGCGAGTGTTAGCAAAGCCCAGCGATTTCTGAAATTCTTTGAACGCTTCCAAGATTTCCAGCTTCGCGTCGATTCGACTTTTCGCCCGTCCTTCGATATGGGCGTACTCCGCCAATCCTTGCGGGTTGATTGCCGTTTTTACCGCTTCTTTTTTTGCGGCGGGCGCAGTCATGACCGCCAACTGAATGCGGGCGACTTCAGGCAAAGAGGAAATATGGTATTCCTTGCCGCCGCCGCGTCCTGAACGAGCGCGGGATTTCCAGTTTTCGCGTTTTGATTTTTCAATGACACAAATTTTTGTTGTTGGAAGCGCAGGCAGTTTAAAATCCGCCAATTCCTGTGCCGAAAACCATTCTTTCATGACCGCCTCCGAATTTTGACGGGAGCAACCGCGTTCAGTTCTTTCTGATATTTTTTCAGTTCTTCAATTTGCTGAGCAACGCGCCCGCGTTCCGCTAACAGAGCTTCATCGCCAAACAGCACGGTAAAACCTTCATCTTTCAAAAGCTCGTCCCATATTTGCGGCGTTTCAGCCACACGAACCAAAACGATAAACCGATAAAGGGTGATTTGATGGTCGGTATTCGCTTCGCTGGAATAATTGTCCAACATGGCTTTTGAAAAACTGGGGCAGTTCATTGCTTCCGCCATTTCAGCGGCAATTTGTTCGCGGCTTTTCGGACTTTTCTTTAAAATCAAAGACACCAAACGCTTGATTTTACCGCCCAGATCCACGGTCGCCGAAACAACCGCAGGACTGCGGACTGGATAAAAGCATTCAAATAAATCAAGAGTTTTGCTGTCTTTGAATCTCTTTGACATCGCTTTAACCTTTAAAGCCGATAATGTGAGCATCTCCGACATAGACGCGAAAGTTTCCGTCGTGCGATACATAGTCGGATATCGTAAATTTGTACCCGCGTAGGACTAAACGAGCGGCTTTATACGCTTCTTTGAAAGTTGCTTTCGTTATTTTGGAAAATATAAAGGCCGTTTCATAAACCGTTTGAGCAATATCGGGGTCGTTTTTCCATATATCTTCCGACGCAGTATTGGCATACATACAAAAATCACCGTCACGACCACGCCACATCATTATTGAGCCGTCTGTATTTGACTTAATAAAGGGATCGAAATCTCTGTCCGTTCGCTGAAAAATAGGCATTATTTGTTCTCCGTTAAATGCGTGATCAACAGCTTTTCAATGAAACTGCGGGCTTCTTTATAAGAAGAAAAATAATGCTGTTCAGTTTTGTGGCGTTTCTTAATCCCGCCTAAAACCGGTACAACGTCCACATCGTATTCGGTGATGCCGATAATGTCGTTGAATCTGAAATCAATCTCCAGATTGTCAAAAACAATGGCCTGATAATCGCCGGTCTTAGCCATTTCTTTCAGTTCTTTGGCTCGACAAATAAAAGGGAAGCCGTTGCACTGATAATCCAGAATGTTGGACGATATATATGTTTTAACCATTGTATCCTCCATGTTTAAGCGGCTTTGTTTTTTTGACGTTGCCCAAAAGACCGAATCCTTTTATATTTATTCAGTCGGGAGTTTTTACGGCTTCCGTCTTCGTTGAAACGTTCAGGCCACAGTTCGCAGGCTGGAATGCCTAAAAACTCGGCAATCGCTTCTTCGGCGGATGGAAACGGTACTCGGATTGCTTTTGAGCAGGCATCTGCGCATAAACCGGCTTTAAGGGAAAGGCTCGCAAGCGTTTTCCCTTTCAGCAAAACAGCGCATTTGATTTGAACTGGCGTCCAAGGCATAAAGACCTCCGATCCTCGATTTAAACCGACCGGCAAGTCGGTTTTTTCTGGGGTGTTAAATTCATCTTATGGAATAAACATAGGTCAATAAATTGGAGTTGTAAAGACAAAAAGATGCCTTACGGATCAATTTTATGTCTTATCAAGGTTATATTTTGAATTTATTAAATAAATTCAATGCGTTGGGGAAAGTGTAATGTTTGACGGAAAAGATGCAGAAAACCTTACAGTTACAGAAAAAAACCGTAAGGCAATGGCTTCCAGATGGCGCGACTTATGGATTCGATCAAACTTAAATCAAGATGAATTTGCAAAAAGTTTAGAAGTTGCCCCATCTACGTTTAAAAATTGGATTGCCGGAAGAAGTAGCCCTACGATTGACACACTTCTTTATATTTGTGAAAAACACGATATTTCCTTTTATTGGCTTGCTACAGGACAAGGAAACATACAGAAAGAAGTTATATTTCGGCCCATTGATGAAGCGTTATTGACAGAAATCGTTGAATACATCGATTCGGAATTTAAGTTTGAAAAAGCTAAAAACAAAGCTCCTTTAATCGCAAAAATTTATGCGTATATCATAAAAAAACGTGCGGAACGCGAAGCGTCTAAAGAAAAAGACACTGCAGAAATCATTGATTTGATAGAGATTCTAAAATCTGCCGTTTAAGGGTATCTCTCCCTTTGTTGTATATCAGCAAAAGGAGTTAGATATGGATAACGATTTAAACGAAATTAAAGCCCGTTTTAACCGGATTGAAAAACGCCGTTTAATAAGGTGGTTAATAGCTTTAACGGTTGCTCTCTTGCTTTGCGCAGGTGTGCTAATGCTCCGGTCTGGCAAAAAAGAAACCTTTTCGCTTTCTTGCCGCATTTCGGCGGCGCAAAAGGACGTCCTAACAGACTTAATCAAACAAACAGCCGCTTGCGGCAAAACGTCGAAAATAGCGATTTACAAGGCGTTAAAGGCACATTTCAAATATGAAACCATCGGAAAAATGCCTTGCGATCAATTTGACGAAGCCGAAAAAATCCTAAACGACATGAAACGGCGTTTTTGTCCTTAAATAGGGTCGGGGATTTCCCCGACCTCTTAAAGTTAAAACTAACCTGCGTTTTTTACAAAAAAAGTTAAAACCATCTCGCGCCAAAAAAATTAAAAGCGGCATCATCGCCGCCCGAAAAATTAAGGTTTCCTACCGTTTTTATCCCGTTATATCCCCATATATCCCGCTATATCCCACTTCCTTAAAAAATATAAAACTATCTTTCGTCTTACATTTCGGTTCAGTAGGACAGATGTTGTGTATATACGTTTTACAAGAGTCAGAATCGTAATCATTAGCCCAAGCGTGGACAAGCGAATATTGACCGTCATTGCTTTTTGAACGCAATGCTCCACAAGCAAGCCCTCCCGGTCCGCAAAAAAGTTCTCCTAACTTAAAAGATATTTTTTTCATAATACTCCTTGGTTTTACGTGGTCCCACGTTCACAGCGGATAACTGCCGCCGCAGTTCAATAATTTGATAGCATAAAAAAGGAATATTACAGTATGATTGTTATTCTTTCAAATTTCTTTCGTAAAGTTCGACTTCTTCCGTTTGCAAAAAATATTGAATAGCCCTTTTCCAATCCGTAGAGTTTTTCAAGAATGAAAGATGATTTTTCCTCTTGCTTGTTCACAATTTTGTTTTTTAATAGGAGGATAAGATAAATAAAAATCCCGCCTTTTCAATTTCAGAAACCAGTTTCAAAAAGATTGCAACGGTAATTTTCGAAAGGAAGATTTCTTTTCGCTAAATGCTTCGGACAATAAAAAACTTGATTTCTTAAGGGGTTAATGGCGGAGAGGGGGGGATTCGAACCCCCGGACCGGATAAACCGGTCAACAGATTTCGAGTCTGCCGCATTCGACCACTCTGCCACCTCTCCTTTTCTGTTTCCTTTTTATATCAATCCTGCCGCTTGTCAATCGGAAAGTATCATTCGCACTTCTTTTTATCCGAAAATTTTATCCCTTCAAGTGGCGGCTGGCGCCGTATCCTTGGCCGACCGTACGCCCTAAACGCAAAATCTTCTCTATCGCTTCGGCTCGAGCATCCTCGGATGGTTTTTGCGGTGTCTTGCCGGGGTAAATGTCGTATCGACGTCTCGTCCCGATGTCAGCCGCATTCGGCATGATGACGTTCGCTCCGCTTTGCAACGCTTTGGCTTGACCGTTCGGCGCCAGCGTTTCCATCGCCGTCGTCGCAGGAATGTTTATCGTCGGAAGTAAAAGACGCGTTAATGCCATAACTTTGACGGCTTTTATTAAATCTCCGCCTTTCTCGTTCCTTAGCGGCGTTTGCGGATGCGGAATATAAGGTCCTATCCCGATCATGTCGGCTTCGATTTCTTTGAAAAACAAAATATCACCCGCCAAATGACGGCTCGTTTGGTGCGGAAGTCCTACCAAACACCCCGTCCCGAGCTCGTAACCCAAAGATTTTAAATCGTGCAGGCATCTGACGCGGTTTTCAAAGCTCATGTTCGGATGCACGGATTCATACAAGGCTTTGTCAGAAGTTTCTATGCGCAACAGATATCTGTCCGCTCCCGCTTCTTTATAAGCTTTGTATTCTTCGTAGCTTTTTTCTCCGATGCTGAGAGTTATTGCAACGTCTGAAGCTTTTATCCGCCGAAGAATGCGGCAGAGCCTATCCGCATTAAAAAAAGTATCTTCTCCGGATTGAAGGACGATTGTTTTATAACCTGCGTTTGCCGCTTTTCGGGCGGTGTCGACGATTTCGTCTTCGCTCATGCGGCGGCGTTCCAAACTTTTGTTTTCGCAGCGGAGCCCGCAATACATGCAAAAACAGCGGCAGATGTTTGAAAATTCTATCAACCCCCTCAGATGTACTTCGTCGCCGACATATTTTTTGCGTACTCTGTCGGCAGCCGAAAACAATGCTTCGTCATATTCGGAGCTTTCCAGCAAAGCCGTCAGCTCGTCAATATTTAAAAGATGTTCATTTTCCGCTTTATCAATCAGGTCTTTCATATCAAAACGCTTTGTTGTTTGAGGGTTAAGCGGTATATTAAAATCGCTTGAACTGATTGAAAAGGAAAAAGCTATGATAAATCGCGAAGTTTTCGATTTGAAATTAAAAGGCGTCGATCCTCAAGGAAGCGAACGGGTTTATTCTTTGTCGGATTTTCTGGGACGTCCTTTTGTTTTATATTTTTATCCCAAAGACAATACGTCGGGCTGTACTCAGGAAGCTTGCGATTTTCGCGATAACATGAACCGCGTCAGCGCAAAGGCTGCCGTCGTCGGCGTCAGCCCGGACAGCGTAAAAAGCCACAGAAATTTTCAAGAAAAGCATTCTTTGAATTTTGTTTTGCTGTCTGATACCGAACACAAACTTGCGGAATATTTCGAAGCCTGGGGCGAAAAATCAATGTACGGGCGGAAATATCAGGGAATTATCCGATCGACTTTTTTAATCAACGCAAAAGGCGAGATCGAAAAAGAATGGAAAAACGTCAAAGTCAAAGGGCACGTGGACGAAATTTTGCAGGCTTTGGAACATCAAGAGGCTTGATATGAACGACCGCGAAATTGAAGAACGTTTTATTGATTTGGAAATGATGGCAGCCGATCACGAACGGATCATCAAAGACTTAAATCAAATCGTTGCCAAGCAAGCCGATGTCATTGACCTGCTGAGCCGCCAAGTCAGATATTTAAGCGAAAATTTTGATGCAAGCGGTGCGATCAAGCCCTTGTCCGAAGAAACGCCGCCGCCGCATTATTGATAAAGCAAACGCTTTTAGCGACCGATATTTTTCTTGGTTACGGCGGCTTGAGCCGTTTTCAGGCTGATTTTTTCTTGTTTTCGCTTGTTTTGAATGATTTTTGCCGCATTGGTTTGTTTGTTTTGAAGCAAAGCATTTTTGGCTTTTTCGCTGACGGCTTTGACTTTTCTCTTGCTTTGCGGGCGGGGCTGGGTCGGAACGGTCGCTAAAGACAGGTCGGGGAGCCGCCCTTTGAATTTGTCGCGAGCGGCAAAATACCGTTCAAAGCCTTTTTTAATGTCGTCATAAACGACGGCATATTTTCCGCTTTCCAAAATTACGGGATCTTTCGTAAAGTAAGACGGCGCGTTTGGATCTTTGCACGTTTCCGCGATAATTTCGCTTGAGGATGCTTTATTTAATTTTTTCTTTAATTGTTGGGGCGGCATGCTTTTTAATTCGTCCAAATGGGTGCAGTCATAGCTGTCGCGACGGGCATCATTATCGTACCATCCCAAAAAAGCGGCCGTTCTGGCTTCTTGCATCGTTCCGCCTTCATTTAAAACTTTTTCAAACGGAGCAACGATTTCGGGATAGTCTTTCATAAATTCGTTCCACGGCGCAGGATTTTCCGCTTGTTTAAGTTCCCAAGCCACCAAACAGCCGTAAGCTTCGGCATCCGCTTCCATGGCGCGTTCGGTGATAATATTCGTTTTCGTGTCGTATGTTTGAGGCACAATATCATAAATCAAACGGCTTTGAAACTGATGAGCGTGGCGTAATTCATGCGCCAATGTGACGATGGATTCGGCAACGGTGTTTCGCGGATTCAGAGCACAGTATCTTTCTGTCGGTTCTGCGTAACCGAAAGTATTGTCTTCAACGGTACTGCGGTCAAAACACAAAGAGTAGCCGGCTTTTGCCGCGGCGTCTAAAATCATCCGTCCCGCATCGGATCGGCACATTTCATTAACAATGTGCGTCAACTTTCTTTTTTCGGATCTTCCGCCGTTAATCTGAATGGGGATGACGGGGGCTTCTTCTTTATGAGAGGAAGACGGTCTGTCGGGACGGGAATTTTTTTCCGCGTGCTTGCGTGATGCGTCTTGCAACCCTTTGGCCAAGGAAGGCAGAGAGGGAACGTCGTTAATCGGTTCAAACGCGTTTAAGTTTTCTGACATCAAAGCCTCCGGTTATCTTAATCTGGGCCGTTGGACGGGCAAGTCGGAGAAAAGGGGCGTTTCGCTTTTGATTTCGACGGTTCCGTCTTTGGCGACCGACAGTTCGGATCGGAAAAGCGACGTCGCGAATAAAACGTTTGCGCGGATTTCAAATCCTTTGGGATTTTCGGTAATTTCGGGGGCGGCAATCATTTGTTCCAAGGCTTTTAGAGTTTCCTCATCAACGTTCGCCGTAAAAGGAATGTCCGCAACGTTGCGAATAAGTTTGAAACGTCCTTGCGGGCTTCTCAGGCGTTCAAAGAAAAAAGCAACGTAATCCAGAGCGTTTTTCTCATCAATTTTTAAAGAAAACAAATCGTTTGCTTCATAAACGGCATCAGAGGTTCCGTCGGTTTCAAAGACATTGTCGTTTCCGCACAAAAAGGCGCGCGTAACGTTGGGGATGGTTGCAAAGTTCATGACTTTGACAAGCTCTGTCGGCGTTTCATAGAACGGCAACAAAAATCTTGAAACGGAGTATTTTCCGCTTTTAAAAAAAGGACGGCCGATGAAATCGTTGATTTTATTAACCAGCTTTTGATTTTCGGCATCTGCGCCGGATAGGACGACCGACATATTTTTCTCCGTATTTCCGTACTTTGAAAATATTAAACTATTTTCTTTTATTTTTGTCTATAAAAAAGACAAAACCCTCCGGAAACGGAGGGTTTTTGTTTTCTTTAAATTTCTTAGACGGGAGTTTTGTGGCGGAATGTGATTCGACCTTTTGTCAAATCATAGGGCGTCATTTCGATATCGACTTTGTCGCCGACCATGACGCGGATGCGGAATTTGCGCATTTTTCCTGCGGTGTGAGCCAAAATTTCATGATCATTTTCCAATTTGACACGAAACATGGCATTGGGCAGTTTTTCAATGACGGTTCCGCTGAATTCCAAAAGTTCTTCTTTAGCCATTAAGACAAATTCTCCCGTAAAATAAGATAAGTAGGGTTATACCTTTTTTTATCCGTCTGTTCAATCAGAAATCGAAACCGTCCAGATCATCGTCTGCCAATTCCTGTTCGGAAGTGTAATCGGAAAAGATATCCGCGCCTTCTTCTTCCCATTCGATGCCGCGGATGACCCAGCTGCTGATTTGTTCCATTTTTTCGATGGGGATGTTTAACGTCAGGCCGACTTTGGAAATAAACAGGATTTCGGGATCGGAAAGGTCGCCGTCTTCGTATCCCAAATAGAACATTTCGCGGATCAGAACCAAAGCCAATCCCGGATCTTCGATTTGTTTGACAAGTTCGAGAACCTGTTCTTCCGAACGGACGCGGATGGCTTCTTTGGCGGCGTCTTTGGAGAGCATATACAGTTTTGCCAAATCGACGAAGAATTCTTTTTCGTCCTGGTCAAAATCCCCGTCCACGCGCGCCAGATACGCGATTGCCGCCAAAAAGGCGATGCGTTGATTGATGTCGACGTGTTCAAAAAATTCCATCATTTTCGGGAACTCCATAAAATCTTCTTTAAGCCTTATATACTCTTTTTGTCGATTTTTGGAAAGAAAAAGTTTATTTTTCCTTTTTAAAAAATATAAACGTGAATAAGCAAGTAATGCTTTAAAACTTTTTTATACGATTAAAGGATTAAGTGACATTTTATTTTTTCTATGATATATATATTAAGTCTTTGAATGTTTCCTTGGCTGAGGCGGCTTCGGAGAACGGGTCGGGCTCCGACTTGTCTTGTTCCTTATAGTTACAGAGAGTAGTACAATGAGTGTTGGTACGGTAAAGTGGTTCAATAATACAAAAGGTTACGGCTTTATTTGCCCCGAAGACGGGTCAAAAGACGTGTTCGTTCATATTTCCGCCGTTCAAAAAGCCGGCATACGAGGCTTGAAAGACGGACAAAAGGTCGAATACGAACTGGTTCCGGGGCGCGACGGCCGTTCTTCTGCCGAAAACCTGAAAATCGTCGAATAGGGCTTTTGCAAATATAATCAAGGGGGAGAGTTGATGCTTTCCCCCTTTTTTATTATAGTAAAAAATATTGAAAATAACGGCGGAGAAAAAAATGCCTTCTTTTGATATTGTTTCCAAAACCGATATGGCCGAAGTTAATAATGCCGTTGCGGGCGCTGTGCGCGAAATCTCGCAACGCTTTGATTTCAAAGGCTCGAAAAGCTCTCTTGAGCTAAAAGAAAACGATATTATCCTGTTAGCCGACGATGCTTTAAAACTTAAACAGGTTCAGGATTTGTTGAAAACCTATATTACGCGCAGAAAATTGGATGTTTCCGCTTTGGACTTCGGAAAGGAAGAAAAAGCCGCCGGCGCAATGATTCGACAAACCGTCAAGGTCAAACAGGGCATTGATCAGGAAACCGCCAAAAAAATATCCAAAGCCATTAAGGATTCCAAAAAGAAAGTGCAAGTTTCCATCCAAGGCGACGAGCTCAGAGTATCGGGGAAAAAACGCGACGATTTGCAGGATGTCATCGCTTTTGTGAAAACGCTGGGCATTTCTCAACCTTTGCAGTTTACGAATTTTAGGGACTAACCGATAAAAACAAAAAAAGCGCTTCTTTTTACGGAAGCGCTTTTTCTTTATTTCGGATTTTAACCCATACTTTTTGTAATTTGTTCTTGCATGGCGAATGTCCCCATAACGGACCATGCGATAACGCCGGAAACGAACAGGGTTGCGACCATGTTCAAGACGCCGGCTTTTTGTTCAATGCCGGTTACGCTGTTTTCCAGCCATTCGTTAGCCATCTGATCCAAAGCGCCTTGGAAGTTATCCATTTCAGAATAAATGCGCAAGTCACCGATAATTTCGGTATCCGGGAATCCCAAATCCGCTTTAAACAAAGCTTCGCCCAAGTTATCACCGTTGTTAATGTAGACCAAAGCACTGTCGATTCGATAAAGCAAGTAGGGGCTTGCATCGTGGCGCAGGGAACGCAGAGCTTGAGAAACGGGGGTTCCGGCGCGCACCAAAGCGGCCATTGCCAGCAACCACGTCACGCCGACGAAGATTCGATAAAGCGACCATGGCGGGACATTATCGAACAGAGCCCGTGTTTTTCCTTTCCATCGGCTAAGTGACAGGAAGATTAACACGAACAGCGTCGGCAGGATGGAAAAGGCAAGCAACCAATTTTTTTGGATCCAAACGGATAAAGAGACCAAGTCTTTTGCGGAACCTGTCCATCTTGTATTCGGAGCGGCGTTCATCATGGGCGGCACCATGTAAGCGCCGATTGCGTAAATAATCAAGACGGTCATCATGGACAGGAACATCGGGTAGCTGACGGCGCCGATTAGAGGAGCGGTCATTCGGTTGGTTCCTTCAGTAACTTTGATCAGGTTTTCCAAGGCGCCTTCCAAGTGAGAAACGTCACCGACGGACAGCATCAAGCGTTCGCGAGCCGGCGCCCAACCTTCCAGAGCGACGGAGAACGGATTACCGTTTTGCAGGGATCTTGACCAATAAAGGATAGCCAAAGCCATGGGTTCGTCGGGATTTTTCCCGTCGTTTGTAATAATGCCGCGGATTCGGTCCAAAGCATCCATCAAAGAGAAACGGTTGTGCAGCAAAGAAATCAGTTTTCTGTAAATTTTCAAACGGGTGCCGCCGCTCATACGGCAAATGATTTGGGCATATACACGGTTGATGTCCGTTAATGAAAAGCCATTTTTAGCCATATTTTTTCTCCGTTAAGACCTTAGTAGACGGGGCGTTCATCCAACAATCCGCACCAACGTTCGACTTCTTCGATATCCAGCAATCCGCTAAGCATACGTTCAACGGCGCAATCTTTCAACGTTCTTCCGTTTAAATCTCCGGTCCAGTAATCGATGGCTTTTTTTGTTTCGCCTTTGACCAGCAATTCCAGGAATGTTGCATCGGGTAACAGGATTTCTCCGACGACGCACCGCCCTTTAACGCCGCGGTTATCGCAATACGGGCATCCCGGACCTTTTAAGAAGCTTTGCTCCATGCCGAAATCTCCGAAGGCTTTTTTTAAACGTTTAACGGCGGGATGATCCGGCTGTTGCGTAACGGGGATACGGCATTTCGGGCAGACACGTCTAAACAGGCGTTGCGAGACCATGCCTTTCATAATTTCGGGGTCAAGCAATTTAAAGCTTTCAACGCCCATATCGCGCAAGCGCATAACGACGGCGGGCGCACTGTTGGCGTGCAAAGTCGTCCACACGCCGTGTCCGGACAGGGCGCCTTTAAAAGCCAGCTGAGCCGCCGAAAGCGTACGGACTTCGCCGATCATCAACATATCGGGGTCTGAACGCAAAGAAGCGGCAAGTGCTTTGGTGAATTCCTGTTCTTTTAAGGCTTCGGTGTTTGCGTTGGTCACGGGCATTTGGCGTGCACCGGGAATCGGGTATTCGGGGGGGTCTTCCACGGTAATCAGGTTCAGTTCATAGTTACGTTCTTGCAACAGACTGATCATATTGCGTTGAAGTGTGGTTGATTTTCCCGAACCTGTCGGACCCGCGACGATAATAATGCCGATAGGGACGGCGCGCAGACGGTAGAACATATCGGCTTCGCGCTGAGTATATCCCAAAGCCATCAAATCGCCGGCATTATCGGGATCGTCATCGGCATACAACAAACGCATAACCAGGTAACGGGATCCGAACGCGATGGGGTTGAATTGCAAGCGCACGCCCAAAACGTTTCTGGGCAGGCGCAATTTTCCGTGAGAACCGCGGAAAGGCGTATCGCCGACTTTTTGAGCGGCCTGATATTCGTTTTGAGCGTAGTTTGCATCGGAAATATCGGAGGACGCAAATGCGGCGCGAACAAAAGCTTCGCCCCATTCTTTGGAATTTTCGACTTCGACCTGCATCATACCGTTTGTGCGGAACATGATTTGAGTTTTATCGGTTCCGACGACGACGTGAATATCTGACACTTTAACGCTTGCGGCGCGTTTCAAGATATTCAGATAGTCAATTTGCATTTGCAATTGAGTAAGATCTGTCGGTCCGTCATCATCGTCTGCGGCAGAGACGGCAGGCGCATCTTTTTGAGCCCTGTCATAGATGGCTTTAATGAGGTTGACGGGGACATATTCGGGTTTTCCGACCTGAATGCGCCGTTTTCTTGCCAGAACTTCAAAGCTTAAGACGCGTCCGTCGAATTTATGTTCGGCACTGACCAGAAAGCGTCCGTTTGAGAATAAAGCCAGCAAAGCACGCGTATCGTCTTTGACGGGGAACGATCCGTTGGCAGCTGTTACGCATGTAACGCCGTGAGAAAAGAGTTCATTTAAGATTTCCGAGCTTTTTTTGGGGGCTTGCTTTTCTGCTGGAGCTGCGGAAGCGTTTTTTTTCTGTTCGGAAGCCGTATTCGTATTTGTATTTGAGCTTGCTTTGGCGTTGGCATTCGCGTTTGCATTTGATTGTGCGGACGCTTTTTGCGTGCCTGCGGCTGCGCCCAGTTGTTTTTGCGCATTTGCCGCAAGAGCCTGTTTTGTTTTTGCTGGTATAGGCATTTAAGCGATCCCCGACATCAAAGCATAAGACGTAATTTATATATGTTTTTTAATGATGCATCAAACAAGAGGATGTGTTTGATAAAATTCCGAAAGGCGGATTGACGGTCCGCCTTTCGGGTTAATTTTATCTGGCAAGAGCCGCGCCTGACAGAGAGGCTCTGCTGCGTCCCGACGAAGGAGCGCCTTTAGCGGCGATACCTGACGTCCGCGGATTAAAGGCCGTGGAACGGCGGGGAGGTGTCGCCGGCGTAGTTCCTTCTGTGCCTGCGGCTGCGTCGGTTGTTTCAGGTTCTGCGGAGGGAGGTGCGCTCAACAAACCTGCGGACGGGAAACCGATCATTTCTTTTGTTTTGCCCAACTGCACCAAAACGAAATCCTTGTCTATGTCAATGACGGTATGTCCTGTGGGCAAGATGGTATTCTTTTTGGCGTAGAAAGTCATTTTATCTTTTTTAGACACCAGCTTTGCGATCAAAGTTCCCGCAGTACCTCTGATTTCGGCAACGGAATAAAGTGTTGAAGCCGGCTCTGATTTTTTTGTATCGGAATCGTCTTGAGCGCTGCCTTTGGGAACGTCTGCGCCGCTGAAAGAGACACCCGTCAAAGCCTGTCCGGCTTTTTTCTTGGTCAGCAAATCTTCACCGATTGCCGTCAAGTTGATGTCCGCACGGGAAGACGGAGAACGTTTAACTTTGGGCGGGCGTGTTACAGCCATCAAAGTCGGCTTTAATTCATTGAGCTGAATTAAAGCGGTGGCGTCATATTTTAATTTCAGTTCTTTTTGTTCTTTTTCTTCTTTTTGTTTTATTTCTTCTTCTTTTTTGCGACGTTCTTCTTCTTCTTTTTTAGCTTTTTCTTTACGTCTGTCTTCTTCGCGTTTCAGAGCCGCTTCGATTTGCTTTTGGCGAATTTCGGCTTTTTGTCTGCGTTCCAAGGCTTCCTGACGTTTTAGTTCCTGAGCCAATTCCCATTCCAAACGGGCTTGAGTCATTTTTTCGCGCCGTTCTATTTCGTCAAACAGCTGTTGGCGGTTTGCCGTTTTCAAAGCGTCAATTTCGGAACGAAGCTGCTCGCGTTTTAACTGGAGCATCAATTTATTGTTTTCGCGTTCCATATCGGCCATTTCGCGGAAAACGTCACTGGACAATTTTCCCAAGAACTGGTCGCTCGGAGATGCCGTCAAGCTCATTCCCGTATTGGCAGTTGAAGAATCTGTCGCCGGCGGGGGAGGAACGTCCATAGTATTGTTTTCTGTCGGGGCGGGGGGCGGTTGAGGAACATCCATGGCGAACGGATCAAGCGCGGGAGCCGGCACTGTTTCAGAGGACGGCGCAGGCGCCGGGACGTCAAGCGACGGAGCCGGAGGTGGAACATTTGCTTCAGCCGTATCTTGAGTTGTTGCGGGGACTTCGGGGGCGGGTTCTGGAGCCGGAGTCGTTTCAGGGGCGGAAGCATTTGTTTCTGCAGGGGGTTGAGCCGCGGCAGGTCCCAGATCGGGCAAAGGCAAAGCAGGTTCGGTATCGGTGCTTTCTTTTGCATCGCCGTCTTTTGGTGCAACGGGGGCTGTCGCGTTTTCGGAAGTTCCCGTCGCGGCGGCGGGTGCTCCGGACGGATCCGACGGAGCAACGGGTACGGGCTCGCCTAAGAAGGAGGCGTCAAACAAATCGTCCGCATTTGCCTGAGGAACCAGAACGGCGGAAAGAGCAACCGCCGCCAGCTGAATCTGTTTTTTAACGTATCGCTTCATAGATTTTTCCCTCATAGTTCCAAATTGATTTATCCGGAGTAAATGTTAAGTTTAAAATTTCCAGTCCCGGAAATTTTTTAAATAAGGAAAGCCAATCTCCCGGCGGATATTCGGAAGAAAAGCTGAATTTCAGATTTGAATAAACGCGTGTTCCGGGGACAATTTCCGTATCCAATCCGTTTGCGCTTGTTTTGTACTGAGGAGGCTTCCCGCGTTCTTCGGTCATGCGAATATTGGCTTTCATGGCTTGAAAGATGTTATTAAGCTCTTCTCTGGCTTCATAAACGGAATATTTCGGCGTTGACGTATGTGTCGGAATTTCTCCGATTGAAATGGTCGCAATGGCGGATTTGGCGTCTTCGGAAACAAAGTAATCCATTCCTTTTGTCGAATATTCTTCAAAAGCGCGCTTTACCCATCCGATATGTCCCCACATCATGGTCCAGTTCGCGGTTACGCCGGAAGCATTGCAAGAAACGTTGTCAAGTCTCCAACCGGGAATTACCATGGTTCTGACTTGTTGAATGCCGGCATAGCAACGGAACAGAACATCATCCAGAACGTTCAGTTTCTCCCAAGGCTTTATTTCGACGACTTTTTTTACGGGAGCTTCTTCAACCAAAGCCGGCAGGGGAACGATAGGTTTGATGCGTTTAGGCGCCGACGGGGTAAAAAGACCGCTGACAAGCTTGTAACCGATCAGCAAGACCAGCAAACCTGCGCCGCCGGCGATCAGTAAAGTTTTTTGATCTTTTCCGCCGCCGCCGATACGAATCAGCTTTGACTGTCCGGGGGATTTTAAAATATCCCACAGATCGACTTCTTCCGTTCCGTCGATTCCCCAAGACGCCGGCGCAATTTTTCGTCCCCAGTCCGGCACGGCCATCATGGCAAAGAAAGCTCTTTTGGCGTCTTCTTCATTAAGATAGAGGATATCTTCTTCGGACAAAATCAAATCGTTACGGACGGCAATAAACCACCATCCTTCATCGACTTTAAAAACGGCGACCGAAGAAGAACGGTCTGCGAAAATATCTGCGACGGCTGCTGCTGCTGACGGTTGCCCCGGCTTATGACCTTCCTGTGAATTTCCGATGCCGTATTGAGAAGAAGCCCCTTTGCGCAAACAGTATAAATCAGCGCCTTCCATGACGCCGTCGGCGGTTTCTTTAACTTCCGGCAACGGGTCGTCAACGTCCTGTAACGGCTGCCAGAAAAGACTGACGGCATACGTGGTATCATTGATAACCATCGTTGCGCCCCAAGGGGGGTCTTCGTCTTCTTCGGACGGCAAGGGCAAATCGCCGGCGTCGTCTTCCAAATCGTCTATCGTCAGTTCTTCTTCGTCGTCAACGGCCATGAGAAACCTCTCAATTTATCATCTGTCCTGCATGCGCGTTTCGGGAGACAGCGGAGAAATCAAAACTTCCGGCGTCAACAGAATGACCAAAACGTTGCGATTACGCGAAGCTTCGTCAGAAACCGACGTTATCCCTTTGGATTTGTTAGAGGACGTATTGACTTTTTCAAATCCTGTCAGAATCAGTGTCGATCCGGAACTCATGGCGACTTCTTGGACAAAGCCGCGCGTTTCAACCGTCGGCAGCTGAATCATGGTCTGGCTGTCGCCTGAACCGAACGTTTGCGTATCCATTTGCGTCAATTCGGTAATCGTCATGGCGAACATGATTAACAAACGCCCGTGATCCAAAATACGCGGCAAGACTTCCATCGTGAAACCGGCGTTGATGTTTCCGGGGGTCGCCGTTGTCGTAACGGTGTCGCCGCTGGTCGTCGTTTCGGTTTGTTCGATATAAGCCGTATTGGTAGACACCTGGACGGGGGCGACTTTGTTGTTCAACGTTGTTACTGTTGAACTGGTTACCAGAGTTGTCGTTCCTTGAGAAGACAACGCATTGAGCAACAATGTTGAATCATTGAACTTTTTCCATCCGCCGGAAGTCGCATTAACGATACCCATATGCATGCCGGCGGCTGTTGCGGAAATGGCTTCGTCGGGAACGATGCTACCGGTTATGCCTTTTCCTGACATGGCGTCAAAGACCATATTCAGATCCAGTCCGAAGTTTTGTTCGTCTTTTAAAGTAACCTGCAAAACTTTTACCGAAATGGCGACCTGTCGGGACAGTTTTTCATTTAAGCTTCTGACGTATTGAGAAACGCGCTGTAACGTGTACGGCGGTGCGGTAACGGTCAGCGTTCCGTTTGCACGACCGGCGGTCATTGTCGCATCGGGCGGCAACATATTGGTGACGGCGTCTTCGATTTGCGTCCACAGATCGACTTCGGCGGTTGAATCCGTTGTCGCGGAAGTGTTTCCGCCCGTTTCACCCGAAGCGGTTCCCGCGATGTTCGCATTCAAAGACGACGTAACGGGCAACGCATAAATCGTAAAGACGCGCGTTTCCATTTTATAAAAGGTAATGACGCCGTTTTTATATCTCCACCACAAAGCAAAGCGGGAAGAAATCTGATCAAGCAATCCGCTTAATTTTCCGGAATACGCCGGCATAAACATATCGGGAGCGCTGGTCTCTCCTGCGGTTTCGTCCAAACTTTCGCCCTGGTTTGCATTTTGGGCTTCCTGCTGGAGCATATCGTCAATACGGACGGTAATGCCGGTCAGAGACGTAATTTGTTCTGAAATTTGTAACAGACTGACGGGTTTAGTGCTGACCAGCGTGATACCTTCGTCCGTTTCAAATCGGGCGGGTAAGGGATCGCCTTCGTTGACACGGACACTTTGATTACCCAGCCAAATATCGTCTTTGATGGCGATAGTGTCCATTCTGTATTGATCGGAAGGCTTATGAGGTTCGTTTAAAGTTCTTTGCACCTGATCCAAAGTTCTGTCGGTTTCCTGTTTGACGGCTTTTGACAGGGTGCAAGACGTTAATATGATCAGGGAAACGCCCAAGAAACAGGTTAATTTTTTAGTCAGCATTTTCGTCCTCCTGGGTCGTTACCAGCAACACGCGGTTACCTTTATAGAATGTGCCCCACGGTGAAGGTTGGGCGCGGGCAAAAGATCGTATCAAAGCGGACGCAACGTCCATGAAACGTCCGCGGAACATGGCGCCGGCTTCCAAAATATATTCGCGGTCGGTGCTCCAAATAACGCGCCATCCGGCTTTGTCGCCCCATTCGGTCAACAGGGTTCGCACGGAACTGCCTTCCGTCGCCAGCCAGTCTTCAACGGGATCTGCGGGGTCGTATGTCGCATCCAGAGCCGTTTCTTCTACGGAATTTGCGCTTCCGGGAGTTGCCCCCGTCGCAGAAGATGATGCGCCGCCGCTTCCCTGTCCGGAACCGTCCGAGATGTTTTGAAGCGTTGATCCGTTTAAAGCGGTATCCTGAGAACTGTCATAGCTGTACAGGTTTCCTTCGCCTCCGACGGAAGAAGGACGGGCGGCGGCAAGGTCTTCGCCGCGATAGCCGTATTGGTTTTGTAAAACGTCGGGGGGCGTTCTTTGTCCGAACTGGCCTCCGGCAACGGGCGCCGTAAAATCGGGCGCCGAAGAAATCGTCCCGGCCGAAACGCCCGGCCAAGCCTGATCTTCATATTCAGGCGTCAGATGAAGACATCCGCTTAACAGCGCCGTTGCGACAAATACGGCGGGTATGCTTGTTTTTATGCCGGGATGTGCCATGAGGTTCTTTCTCCAATTCTAACTTTCTGTACCGTCGGTTCTGAAAAACATTCTTCAGAGATTACATTAAAGCATTAAATTCTTTAAAAAATCCTTTATAAAACGGTTGCGAGCCCGTTTTTAAAAAGACTTTTTAAGTATTAGCAAATTTTTGTGCGGCGTTCAATCCGTATCGTTTTACGCGAATCCTACCACTGTTTGAAATAGATGCGTTCTTCAACGCCGTTGCCCGAAGACGTATATTCTTCATATCCTTCTTCCGGGATGTCAAAGGCGCGCAAAACAATGGTATGAGGCGTCCTGTTCGTCATAACGGGGAACAGCTGGGTCGGTTCCATACCCGTTCCCAACAGGATGCTTCGGATGATGGCAAAGCGTTTTTCCTGAATATCGCGGATTTGATTGCTCATGCGGACTTCAATGCCGCGTTGTATGTCTTTTTTGGCGCGGTTGCCGAAAGCTTTGACCCATTTTACGGAGGTTGATGTCAATTCCGCGTTCCCCGGCTTGAAAGTCAGGCGCAGTTCAGACGGGAATTCGTCTTCGTCGTTTCTTTTTGCGTTACGTTCCATCTTTGCGAACGCGTCTTCGCGCACTGAAGCAGAAGATGCTTTTTTGCTTTTTTTGGAAGCGGTTTTTGTTGAAGTTTTCGGCTTTTTATTTAAATCCGGCAGGGGTTCCGACGATCCGCCGCCCAGATCCGGCAAGGCAGGAGCGGTATCCGATGAACTGAACAAAGCTTTTATTTTTCCGACGATGCTGTCGTCCTGTTCGTTTTGCGCTTCATCGGCGAATGGAGCGGGCGCCGGCAAGGCATGAATTACCGGCTGAGACGGAGAGCTTTGATTCGTTTTTCCCGGTGACGAAGAAGGCATTACCGCTGCCGGCAAAGGCGCCGATGTCGATACGGGTTCCGACGACCCCAACGGCAACAATAAAGGCGATTTTTTCGCTTCGGGCTTTTTTTCTTCGCCGACGACGCGAACTTCCGCCGATGTTAAAACATTGTCTTTTTCGTTATCTTTTTCGGTTTCGGGCGTTTTTTGCGGAGCGGGTTCCGAAACGTCCGCGACTTTAAAAGCTTTGGCTGTTTCGGGATTGTGCGGCGTATCGTTGGATGAAAGTGTCCATACCGACGGCGTATCCGATTGAGCCATGCTTGTCCACACGGCGGCTTGTTGGCGATCCAGCCAATTCAGCGAAGAATCGCTATTGTCAGCCGTTTTTTGTTCTTTTTTTTCATCCGCATTGAAAATTTTGTGCGGTTTTCCGTTTCTGTAAATAACGGTTTCGGTCGGCTCTTCGAAAGAATTTTTCACCTCGATATATTCTTTTGACGGTTTTTCGTTATCGGCTTCTTCTCGAGCCAGATTTTTAATGGCGATGATTTTTTCATTTTCCGTTTCGGGCTTTTTGACGGCCAGCTTGTTTTTCGGTGTTCCGTTTGCAACGGCGATTTTCCATAAGCTTTCCGTTTGAACAAAGCTGTCGTTGGCTTTTTTCTGAGCTTGTGCGACTTTTGAACGGACGGCTTTTTTTACGTTTTCGTCTTCTTTTTTCCCGACGGCTTTAAGCGGCGGCGTATTTTCGGCTTCGGTCGTTTTGTTTTCGGGCGTTTTTTGCGATTTGTCCGAAGCGTTGAGTTCCGTATCTGAGGAGATTTCGTTTTTTAAGGAAGCAAGCTGTTTTGCGCCGCCCATGTTAAGCAGGGCATCGTTTTCTTTTTTAACGGCTTTCTTTTTTTCTGCGGCGGCCAAAATTTTTAAAGCGCTGTTTTCCTGTTCTTTTAAAGAACGCCTTAACGCGGCGACATCGATCCAAACGGTTTTTGCGGGGCTTTTTTTGCGAATGACCGGCGTAAAGGGAGGCTTATCGGGAGAGGCGACGTCTGCCGGCAATTCGGGAAGGATCTTTTTTTCTTCTTTCGGTTCAAAGATTTCGGCTTTTGCGGCATCAAAGGCGAAAGCGTCTTCGATTTCGGCGGCTTCGGCGATTTTTTCGTCTCCGTCGTCTAAAATTTTTGTTCCTGAAATGATTAAATCGTCAAGGGAGACGGCGTTATCTCGGATATTTTCTTTTTTCAAAGAAACGGCGGCGACGGAGATCGGGGCATGTACGACGGGGGCGAGCCTTTTTGCGGGTATTGCGCGCAAGGTGGGCTCGTGTTCGGCGGGCGCCGGAGAAACGGAAGCGTATACGGGCAGAGGCGGTTTATGATTTTGTTTTTGATTTGCGCTTTTTAAAGATTCGGGGCGTTTATTTTCAAAGAAGACGGCCGGAGCGCCGTTTTTAAAAGAATCCAACGCGATATAATCGGCGTTTTTATATCCGTTATAAGGCTGTACGTCGATATAAGTTTTTACAAAGGCACTTTTATCCACGGCGTTTCTGTGGTTTTTGAGCACATAGAAGGAAAAGCGGCACAGCCCTGCGATCAAAAAAAGGCAAGCGGTAAAAAAAGCGACGGTTCCCGCAGTCAAAGACAGCGCCTTTTTTTTATCGGTCTGAAGCGGAGCCGAAGGCGATGTGGTGGTAGAGAGGTCTTTGAGTTCAGGTTTCATTGTTGACCGCCGTTTGTTTAAAGGAAGCATTCTGCTGGCATAATTATAATAAAGTCTATTCGCAAAGTACTTAACTATCGGTAAATTTTAAAAGCGATATTTGAATTTTTAAGGAAACTGGGGGAAAAGAAGTTTTTTAACAGCGTTTCAACTTCGTGACAGTTTTTTTACGGAAGTGTCATTTTTCAAAAAAACCGTTTATTTACAATAAGATGTATAAAAACGGCGAGTTGATTTTTCATCTGGACATTAAGACGTGTTTTTTTTATTCTGAAAATATCGAGATGAAAAGTTTTTAACTTTGGACAAGGAGAATCGATATGTTGAAACTTTTATTCCTGGCTTTGGCAGCCATGGTCGCCACGACCCCCGATGCCTATGCAGACGCTTTTGCGACGGTTGTCAGCAAAGGTAAATCATTGTTCACGAACGTTCGTACGGTTGTGTTCGTTATGGGCGGTTTCGGTTTGGTCGGTTTGGCCGTCGGCGCGATTTTCGGTGCCGTAAAATGGAAATGGTTTGCTTCTTTGGCATTCGGTCTGGTCATTTTGGCTATTGCGAACGCCGTTGTTGAATACTTTACGTCTGGCGGCGCCGGTTCGGAAAGCAGCGCAACGGGTATGTCCGGCGTTTCCGATACGATGTAATCACAGATGTAATTGCTTTCAGATATTGCCGCGGAGTTTTCCGCGGCAATATTTTTTTGCGGGGTCTTTATTTCTAAGGAACGATTTTCTATAATTTATTTATATTTTTTTCAGTTTTTTGACATATGCTGAAAAAGAAAGGACGCAAAGAATGAGAGAACCGCTGTTAAAAGCCGTTGCGATGCCGCCTCGTTTGTTTTGGGCGCCGTTTTTGCCTGCGGCGGCGAACATGGCATTGCAGTTTCCGTTTATGTTTATCGGTATGGGTTTGTTTAACGCTAACCCGTTATGGTTTTGCGTAACGATTCTTTTTGCGCATATTTTTTTAATTGTTTACGGAGCGCGCGAACCGCATTTGTCGACGATGATGCAGACATACGGCCCGATGGCAGGCGGATCGCATAATATGTATAAGAGTAAAGGAACGAAACTTGCCCCCTGAAAGTATATATACCGTTTTTGTTCAAAGTTTGGGATCAGGCGCCGTTTTGGTCGGTCTGCTGGGGATTGTTGCGGCATCGGCGTTTGCCGGTTTGCTGGCGACAAAGCTGGGTGAAATTATCTTGCCCAAGCCCAAGGAAACTCAAGTCAGCGATTTTTTGCCTTTCGAACGGTTGAAAGAAGACGGGGCAACGATAGAATGCCATAACGGGTCTTTGGTGCGCGTTTTTTCGGTCAAAGGTGCCGATGTGGCGATGATTCAGCCCGAAATGCGTGAAAATATGCTGGTTGCCCGCCAAAGTTTCATTGATGCAATGGCGGATTTGAACGTTACGGTACGCGTCATTACCATACGCGAAATGACGCCTTTGGGCAACGAAACGAAACATGAAAACCCGTTGTTGCGCCGAATCGCCGAACAGTGGTCGGAAAGCTTAAGCCGTGTTTTCAGAAACAAACATTATATTGTTCTTTCCGTTAAAGAACGAAAAAATCATGCCAGAGATTTGGCTCAGGCGGCGCAGGCTTTGACGACGATTTTGGATATGTATGAGCCGACGCAGATGTTTGAAACCGGCGAAAGCGATTTGGATCTTAGTCCGTTTACTTTTTTTGCCCGTCTGTGCAGCCCCATAACCTGTCCGCGTCCCCGCGTCGGGTCTTTGGAAGGGGCAGAGCTGAAATCCATGTTAACTGCGGATTACATTCACTTTACGGGTGATGAAGGTTTGATCCGCTTCTTTTCCGGCGAACGCGAGCTGTTCGGAATCGTGATGGGGTTGCGTTCTCCCGGCGACTATATGGATGAACAGATGATTTCCGATTTGCAGGCCATTGACGTCGAAGTCACGATGTTGCATACGATCACGCCCATTCCGAAAGTCAAGGCTTTGGCAATTTTGATGCAACAGGAACGAATGGCAAAAGTAACCAGTTTTTCGGGATCTGTCGCCGATCAGTATGCCGAAGCCGTCGAAATGATTGACAGTGCCGACAGCGACACTCAGACGCTCTGCCATTATTCGCTAAGCTTGTTCGTTTTCGGCGAAACAATGGAAGAAATTGAATTCGGACAGATGGAAGTCGAACGTATTTGCCGTCTGTACGGTGTTACGCCCGTTCGGGAAGGTTGGGTGGCTCAGGCTTGTTTCTTTACCCAATTTCCGACGTACGAAGTTTATCCCCGCACGTATTCGTTTTTATCTCGTGCCGTTGCGACGGCGATAGGCATGGAAAAAACGGCGGAAGGCAATGAAAACAGCGACTGGGGTCCCGGACCGATTACGATTTTCCGTACGATCAGCGGGACGGTGTACCGTTGGCAATTCCATGTAACGGCGGCGGCGAACGCGGTGGCACACTGTATTTTGTTGGGTTCTACCGGTCAAGGTAAAACGACATTGCTGGCGTTTTTGGCGGGGCAATCCATGCGCCACCGTGATTTGCGCGTTTATTTCTTTGACCGCCACAGAGGTGTGGAAGTCTTTTGCCGCGCCATACAAGGGGCATATGTTAATTTTGACGGCGACAAAGATTCTACGTCGATGAATCCGTTCTCATGTCAGGACGTTCCCGAGAACAGAGCTTTTTTGCGTCGTTGGTTAAAAGCGATTACGATGGTTGACGATGCGCAGTCCGAAAAAGAAATTGCGCGTGCGGTAACGACGGCGTTCGAGTATTTGCGTCCCGAGGAAAGGACGTTAAAGAACCTGCATAAAAGCTGTTTTTCTCCGACGGGTGCGATGCGTCGCGAGCTGTTCCGTTGGGTCAATGACCAGCAATACGGTTTAATTTTCAATTCTCCGAACGACACGCTGGACATGACGGCGCGCTTTATCGCGTTTGACTTTACGCATATTTTCGAAGACGAAGTTTTGGCGCCTGCGGTCATCAGTTACATTATGCAGCGTATTCACAGCGTTTCGGGGCAAACGGGGGATCCCAGCCTGATTATGATCGACGAAACGGCGCCGATGTTGAAACATCCGATGTTCCGCGAAAGCTTTATTATCGGCTTGCAAGAAGGGCGTAAGAAGCGTCAAGCGTATCTGTGCGCGTTCCAACAGCCGAATATTGTAGATAGTTTGGGGTTGGGCGAGGTTATCCGCGGTCAATGTCAGACGGTTATTTTCTTCAGGAACCCGCAAGGGACGGAAGAAGACTATGAGAACTGGCGTTTGACGCCCCGTGAACGCGATTTTATTTTCGGCAGAGCGTTCAAAGAGCTGAAATACGCGATTTTGGTAGCACGTCCTGCGGTTGGCGAATCTGTTATTTTGGATGTCAGCTTGAGCGGATTGGGACCGTACTTAAAGCTGTATTCTTCGGGACGCAAGCACGTTCTTTTGGCGGAACAGCTGATGAAAGAATACGGTCCGGAAGCATTTGTGGACAAGTATTTGGAAGTTGCCTGACAAAGAAAAAAATTTATTCGAAGCGGCAAAAGTTATTTTTGCCGCTTTGTCATATTTTTGTCTTTTTTTTGTCATAATTGCCATAATGAAAACCGTTGTTTTGCCATAATTATATGTTTAAAATTTAAGTATAGATAGGAAAAGTACCTTAACACCGGCAGAAGTTTCAGGGAGGCCTCAATGAAGATTTTCAAGAAAACCACGATGGTCGGTTTAGCGATAATTTCGGCGTCAATGTTGCCGACCGCGGCCAAAGCGATTCCCATTCCGACGATAGGCATGAGCGAATTGGTTCAAAATTTGGAAATGGTTAAACAAAGCATCGAACAGGCGAAACAACAGTTTGAGCAAATTAAGAACGGTGTGGAACAGGCCAAGAATATGGGCGGCAAACTCAGTCTGGACGGCTTGAAGGGTGTACTTGACAGTGTAGATAATATTTCCAAGGCTGTGACGATACCGCCGGCGGCGAAAAAAATCGGTCTGACGGAAGAAGTCGTCAAAGAACCAGAAAAGGTGAAGGATTGGGTTCAGGGGTTATATAAATCGAAAGAAGGCGAATTTGATCCCGAACAAACGCAGGATTGTCGTACGGCTGTGGCGCAAATGCGTGAGGAAAACACGACGGCCAGCTTAAGCGAGAGCTTGGCGACGCAAACGGAACTGGCTTCCGGTGCGGATATGAAGGAGGCTCAGGAGGCTGTTAACAATTCCAGCGATCAGATGCAGATGCTGGGGGCAAATTCCAAGATTTTGCAAAAGATTTTGAAATTAAAGCTCAAAGATACCAAGATGCAGGCAAATGATACAACGTCGGCATCGATAGGAGACGTGTGTCGTTAAAAAAAGGTTGAGCATATCAATCGAAGAAGATGGAGAAAGATCATGTTTCGTAAATATACTCTCATTTTTTTAGCGGCGATTGTTTTCTGTCCCGGGCGGGCATCGGCGCAAACGACGATGGATGCCGTTATGAAACTTCAAGCGATGTTGAATACGTTAAGCGAAGCCCGCGGAACGATAGAAAAGATTGCTTCGTCGGAAAATTTTATGTCGATGACCAAAAACTTGGGCAATCCGGCCAAGTTGATGGAAACTCTGAAGAAGGGCGGAATATTTAATCAGGACGCCAAAGACGAACCGATAGGCAAAGCTGCACCGGTTTTGCCAGCGGAATTGGCGGCAAAGGCAGATGATCCGAACGCTTCGGCGGAATGGATGCGCAATAATATGCGTGCCGGGACGCAAATAGATAAGTTGCAGCAGACTCGAGTGAACCAAGAGGGAATGACCTTTGTCGCGTTGGCGCAGGCATACGGCAAGGCTGTTGCGACGAGAAAGAAGCTGGATAAAAGCCTGTCCGAAATTCCGGCGCTGGAAGAAGACGGACAAAAAGCGGAAGAAACTTCGGAAACGGCGTTGTTGGGAGAAATCAACCGTGTCAAATTGCTGACTTTGGAGCAGGCGGGATACACTCAGTTGCTGAGATCGGCAGGGACACAGGCGAAAAAGACAATAGATTTCTTCAGCATTGATGCGAATACGCCGGAATAAAGGAGAACGGATATGTTAAAGAAAAAACGCTTAATGATAATGGTTGCGGCGGTCTCCGTTTTTCTTTCGTGCGGAGAGGCAAAAGCTCAAGGATGGCCTGTATTTGACGCAACGAAGCTGGCATCTCTTGTCAGCAGCTTAGCCGCAAAATTGCAGGGATTTCCGACGGCATTGCAAAATATTAAAGGAATGCAGGATTTGCAGGCGGTTGTTAACCCTCAAAAACTGCTGGACAGTCTCGGCGGTCTTCAATCAATGGGTAAGAGGATTCAAAATATTTCCGGAACCGAAGCGTTCAGTTTCGGCGAAAGCATAGTTGCCGCGGCCGGGAATAAAGGTCCTGATGAAGCGGCGCGTGTTGCCAAGGCATCGTATTTTGTTGAAGGAGAAGCCAGTCAGGAAGATTTAAGCAAACTGCTCGCGAACCGCAACAAAGCAAGAGATTTGGCAGAAAAACGCCAAATCGCGACCAGCATTTACATGATAACCAATCACGACAAGGACGTTGAAGAACGTACGAAAGCCGTTGATGATGCTTTGGAAAAAGCAGGTCAGACGGGGGCGTTGGTGGATCAAATGAATGCCAATACGTTGGCGGTTATGGCGAATGCGTATGAAACGATGGATCAAATTACGCTATTGATGGCGGATATGGAAAAACAGGTCGCAAATGTTATCGGAGGCATTTCTCCGGGCGGCTATAAGAAACCTGTGGCGACCGTAATCAACGGGCAGAGCATAGACAAAGGAGAGGCCAATGTTGTACTGGAATAAGCTGAAAAAGACGCTTTTTATCGTACTTTTGTGTTCGGCGTTTCCGATGCCGTCTCAGGCGTGCGTTCCGTTGAACCCGATTTGTTTGTTTAAGATGTTGCTGAAGGCGACTCCGGGTTTTCCGGTTATGGATTTTGTTTCCATACCGGGCATTATTCCCCATGTTCCGGCGACTTTGCAAAAGGAAGCTCAAGCTCAACTTAAAAAGCTGGCGGATCAGAAGATGAAAGAAATCCGCGGTGATAACGCAACGTCGCCCGTATCGACGGATAAACCCGATTACCCCGAATTGGAAACCAAACCCGAAAGCCAACCCTATCCCTCTTTGGAAGGCTTTCCCGACATTGATACGACGGATCCGATGGCCGTGGCAAAAGCAATAGAAGTGCTTTTTGTCCGCCCCGCATGGGAAGAATCGGAAAGCTTGTCTGTTCATGACAGAGAAATCATGCAATATCAGGCAGGGATGTTCAAATACAACAATGCGGTAGAAATAGCCGGTTTTCTGGCGGCGTTTCAGGATAAATTTAAGAACGTATCCGTTTATGCCGAACATGTGACGAACCGCTTGAAAGAAGCTTCCGACTTTAAGAAGTCATTAAGGGCGAATTACGCGGCGGCTCAGATGGAGTACCAGTTGAACCTGTTGTACAACGAATTGTTGGCAGCCAAACTTCAAATGGAGATGGCGGAACAATTGTCGAATGAAGGGATTATTTTAAACAAGCCTATTTTGGGGGCAATGTAATTCAACTGCTTTTGGCAGAACAAGGATAGGAGAATGGACATGAAAAGCTCGTTAAAAAAGACACTGGCGGCCTTTACGGTCATCTCGGCAGGCTTTCTGCCCGGTGCCGTATCTGCAGCTCAGGATTTTTCATTTAAAGCGGTTGAACCAAAGCCCGCCGTGGAAAATAAAGCTTTGGAACAATATCCGCGATTGAACGAAGCAAAGGATGAAGTCAATGATGCCATCTCATTGCATTCGGCAGCCGTGTCACTGCTTTCAAACCAAAAGGTTTTGAAAAAACATAAAGAGACGATCGATCAATACAATGAAACGGTCAATCGTTTAAACCAAAATATTTCATGCAACAAACAACAGCTGTCTCAGTCTTTTTCAAATCCCGACGAAGTATGGGAAAAAATGTCGGCATGGGCTGAAGACAGTGCGGCAACGGCATTGGCTGATGCTTCCGGGGCTATGGATAACGGGGTTGATCCGGAAAACGTAGATCTTTCAAAAATGTCGGAAGATGCATTGAATTCGGATATGGACGATTTGGATCAGTACGCGAAAGTCCGTTGGGATGTCGGAGCCGAAGTCTTAAAAGACGTGTACGCTCATCCGTCAAAATGGGGCAAGGTCAAGGGCGAATTCAAGCCGTGGGAAGACCAAAAGCACGTTTATGACGTTTATTTGCAAAAGAAGTATGCCAAGATTATCAGGGCGTATCTTATTCCTGACGATGTTACGATAAAAATTCCTTCCGTCAGCGACAGCGAAAAAGGGTATTTACCGTCTACGTATTATAGCGGCGAAATTCCCGCGCCGACGGAAAAAGGAAGTAATTACAGTGCATCGTCATCAAATATTGATGAAGTTTGGTGCGGGGCTTCTGCAAACGGAAAAGCCCAAAACTGCCCCAGAGTTCAAAAAGGCTCTTTGGCAACTCAGCATCAGCAGTTGGTACAACAACTGTCTCAGCTGACATTAAAGCCGGGATATTCTCAGCCTGATTTGTCGGCGCCGGCTTTGCCGCAGTCTCCGTTGCCGCCCTGGCGCGAGATCGTGTACATTACGACGACCGAAAAGCAATTGCCCGAATTGGGTTCCGCTTTGCCGGATCCGTGGCTTAAAGTTACGCAGTCCATAGACAACTTTAACAACGGCGGCGAAATGGCGAATCTGGTCGAACGCAGCGGCAATACGGTTCGCTATCGTCCGAATACGTACGACGCGGCGACGGGCGAAGTGAAAAAGGATTCTAAAGGCAATCCGATGTTGCCGATACCTTTGACAACGAACCGCATCAGTTCTTATCTGGCGCTGAAAAACGCCGAAGAACAACTGTTGCCGATGAAAGAACAGGCTGAAATTGCTGTTAAAGAAATGAATGAAAGCGTGGTTTCGGTGCTGACTCAAAACGGTTATACGCCGCGAGCCGGCTTTGATTTGTCGAACGATGCCGATTATCAAGAAGCTTTGAACCGGCTTGAAATGTTGCAAAAGAACAAAATCTCTTCGGCTCAGGCGATGATGGCTAAAATCCAGAGCGATTTCGCAAGCGACTTGTTTGATTCGGTTAAACAGATGATTGCCGAAGAAACTCAAACGCTGAACGCGTTGTCAAAAGACAGCGAATTCATGGTTTCCGTATCCCGTGATAATGCCGAAGAAATCGATTCTTTGATAAAAACGGCAATCGCGGACGCCGAGGCAAATAAAACTTATGAAGAAAGTCTGACCGCAGATAACGAAGATGCGGAAGACTTTGATCCCGTGCCTCCGGTCGGATGCCCGGTCATATAAATTCTGACGAAAAATCCCCCGCTTTTCGGCGGGGGATTTTTTATGTCAGAATTCTTCCGTGTTTCGTAAAATTCCAAGCAAGTTATGAAAATCATCCGTCCAGATCGGCGTTTCGTCCGTGTGTTTTGCGGGGCGCCATGTTGATTGTTTCAGCAAAGAGCGTATTTCCGGAATATTTTTATTTCCGAAAACTCCCCAGCGCGGAGCCGTTTTTTCTCCGTAACTTTTACCGCCGGTTCTGACGATAAAGATGTTTCCGCTTTCTTGAGCCAGCTTTGACAAAATGCTTTCGACGTCGAACAGGCGTGCGCTGATATGGAACAAAATCAGACCGTTCGGTTTTAATTTTGACAGATAAACCTGCAAAGCTTCTTTGGTAATCAGGTGGGCGGGAATAAAATGAGAGCTGAACGCGTCAAATATAATCAGATCATACGAAGCGTCAGGTATTTTGGAAATTTCTATTCTGGCGTCGCCTTCGTAAATTTTTGCTTTTGGCGCGCATTCGTCCATGAAGGTAAAGAATTTTTGCTCCGTTGAAATCTTGATGATGTCCGGATCGATTTCAAAGACGGATTGAGTGTCTTCAGACTTCGGGTAGCACAGCAAAGCGCCTCCGCCCAATCCCATCAAGGCAATGTTTTGCGGGGCGGAGCGTTTATTGAAAATCGTAAAAAAATCTTCGACGGGGGACTCTTTTCCGTAATAGACTGCGGGATCGGCGAGTGGTTTATTTGCGAAATCCAGCTGTTGCCTGCCGTGAACGGTTGTTCCTTGCAACAATTCGACGGTGTTGGGCAAAATCATTTTTGTTATTTTGATTTGGCCGAAGAAATTCCTTGTTGCGAAAAGCTCGATATGTCTCCACCCGTTGTTCAGAAAGAACAGAGACGAGCAAAAAGCAAAAGGAATCAGTGCAACGGATTTTTTTGTTATTACAAAGACGGCCATAGACAGGAACGCCAAAGCTGATGCGACAAATATCAGGTAAGGGTACTTTTTAAAGATGCCGACGGCAGAAAGCTGGAGTTTATATCCGACAAACAAAGCCGCTGCGGTTAAAAGGGAATATACCAGCGGTTTGGGTGATTTTCCGAACAGGAAGGGAGCCGTCATGAACAGCAAGAGCGGATATTCCGCATAGGAAGAAAAAAGTACCGGAGCCGCGAACGTATTGAACATGCCGCCCAAAGCGCCGCCGACCGAGAGGCACAAATAGAACAAAGTCAGTTTTTCCGGGGCTGGTTTTCGCCCGGCCAATATTCCGTGACAATAAACGGAAAAAACGAAATAAAAGGCGCAATGAGCGGCGATTAATAAGACATTATGAGTCAACGAGCTTGTAAAGTCCTGAGTATAAAACATATACGGGACTGCGAACAAACCGACCAGCGCCAGAAAACGGAAACAGCTTTCGACTTTTACCGTATAAATTCCCGAGAACGTCAAAATAAAAGAAAGCAAATAAAGGGATAAGGGAATAACCCACAAGAACGGCAATCCGCCGATATCGACAGAGATATGGTTTGTAACGCCCAACATCAGGCTTGAAGGGATAAAAGCGAACAGAACCCAGCTTCCCATGACGGCGACAGGACATTTTGACGTTTCGGAAGATTCGGTTTTTTTAACGTTTTCTTCGTTTAATCCGCGTCTGTTCAATAAAAAGGCCGTCAGGCAAATCAGAGCAACGAAAGCAAAGAAAGAATAGTGCCAAGTTTTTCCCTGAACGGAAAAAGTCATAAAATGTTCGATGACGGCGGGATAGAGCAACAAGGAAACCAAGCTGCCTATATTGCTGGAAACATAAAGGGAGTAAGGTGTTGCGCTGTGTTTTGAATTTGACAGGGACAGCCATCTTTGCAACAACGGCGAAGTTGCGGACAGCAAAATGAAAGGAACGGCGATGCTTTTAAACAAAGCCGTCAAAACATCCGAAACGGGATTTAAAGAAGAAACGTCCAGCCCCTTAAAATCCGAAGACATTAAAAATGCGGCACAAATCAAGATAACAGAATGAAGCAGGAGCTGTTTTTTAACGTTCAGTTTTTCGGTAATAAAGTAAGAATAAGCGTAGCCGAACAGCAGCGCCGTTTGGAAAAAAACCGTGCAAGCGTTCCAAATATTGGGCGATCCGCCGACTTTCGGCATTAATATATTTGCGCTCATCGGTTGTACGACGAACAGCAAAAAAGCGCTGACAAAGACCGTCAGGTTAAACAGGGCGAACATAGCCAACTCCTCAAAAACAAAAGTTTCAGGAGTTTAGCAACAGTCAAGCGGGAATGGCAAGCGCTATTTGTTCGGCACGAATCTCAACAAAATATGGTTAATCAGGACATTCAAGAATGTTCCCGTTACGACGGCCAGAATGATGCTGTTTGAAAGCAACAGTTTAGCAAAAACGGGGAAGTCTCGGATCAGCGCCGCATGTTCCGGCATATTGAAATAGGCGGGTGTACCCAAAGCGAAAAGCAGAGTTAAACCGATGACCATTTTATTGGCGTCCGTTTGCGGCACGGTATGCAACAGCTCGAGCCCTGCGACGGTAATCGAACAGCACACCAGAACGAACACGCCGCCTTGGACGGCCTGAGGGATTACGGCGAGCAAAGCCGCGAATTTCGGACACAAACCGTAAAGGATGATAAAGCAGGCTCCGATTTGTATGACGAAGCGGCTGGCGATTCTGGTATTTGCGATTAACCCCGAATTTTGGCTGTAGCTTGTTACGCTGACGGATCCGAGCAAGGGGGCGATCATATTGCACAAACCGATGGTTCTGACGCCTTTATTGATATGGGAAACGCGATAAGGGACGCCGCAAACGGCGGAAGTTGCGGCGAAATCGCCCAACATTTCGACGACCGAACCGATAATGGCGACCAACAATCCCAATATGGCACCTTCGACGAAGGTCCAACCGTGAAGCGGCGTTCCGAAAGGAAAGAGTTCGGGCAACGCGAACCAAGGTCTGACGGCGACTTCGTGCCAGTTAATGTTTTCCAAAAACGGCGCGACGCCCAATCCGATGATCAGGATGGAAAACAGGATCGACCCTCTGGACAGGATGCCTTTTAATATGTTCGGGCACAGAAATCGCAGGATGCAGGTTAAGATAATTACGGCGGCGCCCAGAAACATATTTGTCGCCTTAGCGCCTTCGACGACCCAGCTGACGCCCAGCATGCCGAGGTTCAAGCCGATGCAGGTAATGACAAGCCCTGCGACGGTCATCGGGAACAAGACGCGGATATATTTTAACAGTCCCGACCATCCGACGACGAATTCAATAAAGCCGCAAACGAAGATGGCGCCCCAAATGGCGGAAGGAGGAAAAATGGCAGCCATGGAAATGATGGCGGCGCCTGTTGTGCTGCAAGGTCCCTGAATGACGGGCAGTCTGTTTCCGAAAGTTGATTGGAGCAATGTGCTGATTCCCATGACGAACAACGTTGCGCTGATCATGGCGATGCTTTGTTCCGGGGACAGTTTAAGGGCGGCGGCGACGGCGATGGGCAGAACCAGGGGTGTTCCCATGTCGATAAGGGTATGCTGCCATCCGTAGAGCAAAGATTCCCAAATGCTGTCGGGTCGTTCGTCGATTTTATAGATCGGGTCGATCAGGTGGGGGACTTCGTTCCAGACGAGTTCGTCATCGTTTTTTTTTGCTTGTTCGTCCAAGGGCATATTGTTTCTCGCGCAAGTTAATGATTTTACAGTTTATCCTTTTCGGCGTTGCGGTGTAAATGCGTAATATTCAAACGATAAAAAAAGCGTAAGAAAAAATCTGGATTTTTGGAAAGTCTTTCTCTAAAGTATTCAGTTTGAGGAACGGCTGATTCTTGGTATAACAAGGGTTGTTTCGTTTTTCAAAGGCCAGAGACGGGAAGGAATAAATGTCTTCTAAAGCAATCAACAAGACGGAATTGGCAAAGCGTTATGCCTTGGCGCTGTTCGGCTGTGCTTCCGAAAAGGGCGAAACGGAAAAGATTTTGGAAGAATTGCATGCCGTGGCGGAGCTGGCGTCAACGAGTGCGGAATTAAACGAACTGATGAATTCGCGCATTTTTTCCGAAAAGGATTGCATGACGGGCATGGCGGCGTTAAGCGAGCGTGCCGGATTATCGGAAACGATGACGAATTTTTTATGTTTGCTGGCGGAAAATTCGCGTTTAAACGTATACGGCAAGATTGTCGGGGCATATGAAGCGTTATATGAAGAACGATGCGGGATACTGGCGGTTCGCGTTGTTTCCGCCCTTGCGTTGGACGAGGGAGCTTGCGGTCGTTTAAAGGCTGTTTTATCAAAATATTTTAACAAAGAAATCCGTTTGGAAACGTCGGTTGACGAAGGGTTAATCGGCGGATTGACGGTTCAGGTCGGTTCGCGGATGATAGATGCGTCCGTTCGAACGAAATTAAGAAGGCTTGATTTAATAATGAAAGGTGTCGGCGTATGAATCTCCAAGCGACGGAAATATCGTCTTTATTGAAAGAACGCATTGAAAATTTCAATGCCGGGGCGGATACATATGAGATCGGGCGTGTTTTATCCGTCGGAGACGGTATTGCGCGTATTTACGGTCTGGATAATGTGGAAGCCGGCGAGCTGGTAGAATTTCAAAGCGGTGTCAAAGGGATGGCGCTGAATTTGGAAACGGACAACGTCGGCGCGGTTGTATTCGGTGAAGACGCCGACATTCACGAAGGCGACGTCGTTAAGCGTACGGGAACGATTGTCAGTGCTCCCGTCGGACCGGCTTTGCTGGGGCGTGTCGTTGACGCTTTGGGAAATCCGATTGACGGCAAAGGAAAGATAGAAGCGGCTGAAATGCGCGCCGTTGACGTCAAGGCTCCCGGCATTATTACCCGCAAAAGCGTGCATGAGCCGTTGCAAACTGGCTTAAAGGCGATAGATTCTTTGATTCCCATCGGACGCGGGCAGCGCGAATTGATCATCGGCGACCGCCAAACGGGCAAAACCGCGATTATTTTGGATACGATTCTGAATCAAAAGAAACTGAACGACGCGGCAAAAAGCGATAAGGAAAAACTGTTTTGCATTTATGTTGCGGTCGGACAAAAGCGCAGTACGGTGGCTCAGGTTGCACATACGTTGGAACAGTACGGGGCTTTGGAATACACGATTATCGTTTCGGCATCGGCTTCCGAAGCGGCACCGTTGCAGTTTATCGCGCCGTACACGGGGTGCGCGATGGGCGAATATTTCCGCGATAACGGAATGCACGCCGTTATTTTTTACGACGATTTGTCAAAGCACGCCGTCGCATACCGCCAGATGTCCCTGTTGTTGCGCCGTCCCCCCGGCCGCGAAGCGTATCCGGGCGACGTGTTTTATTTGCATTCCCGTCTTTTGGAACGCGGAGCAAAGCTGAATGACAAGCTTGGCGGCGGTTCTTTGACGGCGTTGCCTGTCATTGAAACGCAGGCAGGTGACGTTTCGGCGTATATTCCGACGAATGTTATTTCAATTACGGACGGTCAGATATTTTTGGAAAGCTCTCTGTTTTATCAAGGGGTTCGCCCTGCAGTGAACGTCGGCATTTCGGTGTCGCGCGTCGGTTCCGCGGCACAGTTAAAGGCGATGAAACAGGTTTCCGGATCGATCAAGCTTGAATTGGCGCAATATCGTGAGATGGCGGCATTTTCGCAATTTGCGTCGGATTTGGATCCTGCGACGCAAAAGCTCTTGAACCGCGGGGCGCGTCTGACCGAGTTGTTAAAGCAAAAGCAATATCATCCGATGCCGGTGGAAGAAGAAGTTGTTTCGATATTTACGGGCATTCGCGGTTATCTTGACGACATGCCGGTGGACAAGATAGCGCGTTTTGAAAAAGAAATGCTGGAAGCGCTAAAGGCGTCGGTTCCTTCGGTTTTGGAAGCGATACGGGATGAAAAAGTCATTTCTCCGGATACGGAAGACGACCTGCGTTATTTTCTGGATGATTTTGTCAAGACGTTTTCTTAAGGGACGGAAAGAATGGCCAATCTGAAAGAGCTTCGCAACCGCATAGCCTCGATCAAGTCGACGCGCAAGATTACGTCGGCGATGAAGATGGTTGCGGCGGCGAAATTGCGCCAATCGCAGGAAGCGTTATCCGAATCGGGTTATTTTGCGGCCAGTTTGGCACGCATTATCACCCGATTGGCAAAGACGATAGATTATTGCCGCGAAACGGATATCGCGAACGGTAAACCGCCGCGCTACGAAATGCCCCGATTAATGATAGGGGCGGAAAATGCGGAAAAGTATTTGATTATCGTATTTTCGTCATCGCGCGGCTTGTGCGGCGGATTTAACATTAACGTTGTTAAAAAAACCGTTCAGCTGATTCGTCATTTGGAAAAGGAAAAGAAAGAAATCCGTCTGATTTGCGTCGGAACCAAAGCTTATGAAATGCTGAAACATTCCTACGGGGACAGGATTGTATTTCGCACGGACGCTTCGTCGAATCCCAAGGAACAGCGTCGAAATGCGGAACGCATCAGTATGCGTGTTCTTGACATGTACGAAGACGGCGAGATAGACGCTTGTGCCGTTTTGTATAACCAGTTTCATTCGGCGATATCTCAGGAAGTCCGCATTGATTCTTTGTTGCCGTTAAAGCCGTTAAGCGTATTACAGCCTTTTACGGATGAAACGCCGTGGGGATTTGACGACAGCCCCGAACACACATACAAAATCGACCGGCCGTCGAAACAGGCGGCGCGGGGTCGTACTCAGGGAGGTTTCGGAACGTCCCGAACGAACAAAAAGAGCAATGCGCAGGTTCGTGCGGCGGCGGTTAAAGGACGCTACAGAACGACACAGGTTAATTACGTGTTGAATTCCGAAGCTGAAGAAACCCTTCATGTCAAGGATCCCTTGGAATACGATTTTGAACCTGCGAATCCGGAAATACTTTTAAAAGCGATGTTGCCGGAACTGATGACGACGCTGATTTATCGTTCGACGTTGGATTCTGCGGCTTCGGAGAACGGAGCCAGAATGACGGCAATGGATAACGCGACGGATAATGCGGGCGATATCATAGACGATTTGACGCTGTTGTATAACAGGCGCCGCCAATCTCAGATTACCAGCGAGCTGACGGAAATTATTTCCGGAGCCGAAGCGCTTTAAAATAAAAGAAGAAAGACACTCAAGGAGCTTAAGAACAATGGCAAAAGGCAGTATCGGACATATCACTCAGGTTTTGGGCGCTGTTGTTGACGTGAAATATGACAACGAAAAAGATTTGCCTGCGATTTTGTCGGCTTCGGAAACACAGGTGCAGGGCAAAAAGCTGGTTTTGGAAGTCGCTCAACAGTTGGGAGAATGCGTCGTACGTTGTATTTCGATGGACTCGACGGACGGGCTGACTCGCGGTCAGGACGTTGTTGATACGGGGGCTCCGATTTGCGTTCCCGTCGGTCCCGGAACTTTGGGGCGCATTATGAACGTATTGGGTGAACCCGTTGACGAACGCGGTCCGATAGAAGCGGTAACGCGCAACCCGATTCATCGCGATCCTCCGGCTTTTGTGGATCAGGCGACGACGACGCAAATGCTGACGACGGGCATCAAAGTCATTGATTTGCTGGAACCGTATGCGCGCGGCGGTAAGATCGGTCTGTTCGGCGGAGCCGGCGTGGGCAAGACGGTTTTAATTCAGGAATTAATTAACAACGTTGCGAAAGGGCACGGCGGCTATTCGGTTTTTGCAGGCGTCGGCGAACGTACGCGCGAAGGAAACGATTTGTATCATGAAATGATCGAATCGGGCGTTATTGATCTGAAGGGCAAAGACTCCAAAGTTGCGTTGGTCTACGGACAAATGAACGAAGCACCGGGAGCCCGTGCGCGCGTTGCGTTGACCGGTCTGACGGTTGCGGAATATTTCCGCGATCAGGAAGGTCAGGACGTGTTGTTGTTCGTGGACAACATTTTCCGCTTTACTCAGGCGGGTTCCGAAGTGTCGGCTTTGTTGGGACGTATTCCGTCGGCGGTGGGATATCAACCGACGTTGGGTACGGACATGGGAGCGATGCAGGAACGCATTACGTCAACCAAGAACGGCTCCATTACCTCTGTTCAGGCGGTTTACGTTCCCGCGGACGATTTGACGGATCCTGCGCCTGCGACGACGTTTGCGCACTTGGACGCGACGACGGTGTTGAGCCGCCAGATTTCCGAATTGGGGATTTTCCCTGCGGTTGATCCGTTGGAATCGACGTCGCGCATTTTGGATCCCGCGATTGTCGGGGAAGAACATTATGCGGTGGCTCGCGAAGTCCAGCGTATTTTGCAGTCGTATAAGGCTTTGCAGGATATTATCGCGATTTTGGGTATGGACGAATTGGGCGAAGAGGACAAGCTGACGGTATCTCGGGCTCGTAAGATACAGCGTTTTCTGTCTCAGCCGTTCCACGTTGCGGAAGTATTTACCGGCATTCCCGGCTGTTATGTTGATCTTTCGGACACGATCAAAGGATTTAAAGGAATTGTGGAAGGCAAGTATGACGATTTGCCCGAACAAGCGTTCTTTATGGTCGGCACGATAGAAGAAGCCGAAGAAAAAGCTAAAAAGATGTCAAGCAACGTCCGTTTAGGAAAGGCGGCATCTTAATGGTGGCGGAAGAAACGATATTCGTCAAAATTCTGACGCCGCAAAAGCCGTTTCTGGTCAAAGAAGCGGTTTCGGTTGAAATTCCTGCGTATGAAGGGCCTTATTTGGTTTTGCCCCGTCGTGCGCCGTCTTTGATGTTGCTGAACTGCGGCATTGTTGACGTCAAGGATGCCGAAACGCAAAAATCCGAGAAGTATTTTATTTCTGCGGGTTATGCGAAAATCAGGGATAACGGCTGTACGATACTGGCACGCAAGGCGGTCAGCGTTACAGACGTTGATCTCGGCGAAACAAAAAGCAGTCTGGCCGAGCTGGAGAAAAAAGAAGCCGAGACGGATCCTAAAAACCATACACTGACACTGATCAAAGAAAAAATCGCATATCTGCGTATGGTTGTAGGTTACTGTGAGAAACGAAATATATCATAGTACGAAGCCTGATGATTTAATGCGTTCCGACTATGCGGCAATCCGCGAAGAACGAAAAGAACGCGTTTTTAAGCTAAAAATCATCAGGTGCTTTCGTGAAACATTAAAGTTGGCGATTCCCGTCGTTATCGCAAGAACGGGCAGCGTCGGCATGAATCTGGTCGATACGATTATGGTCGGCCATTACGGCACGCAGGATTTGGCGTACCAAAGTATCGCCAATACGGTTGCCGTTTTATTGTTGGTTATCGGCGTCGGTCTGATTCAAGGCACGATCGTGATGACCGCCAATGCATTCGGACAGGGCAAGTTTTATGAATGCGGCGCCGTGTTGCGTCGTTCCATTCCCTATGCGTTTTGGATAGGCTTTGTCTTGATGGTGATATGCCTGCCTTCCGAATTTTTGATGCATTTGTTGGGGCAGCCCGAAGACGTTGCCGAAGGCAGCGCAAAAGTGTTGTCCGTGTACGCTTTGGGCATTCCCGCCGCAATGATGTTTACGGTTATGTCTTCTTTTCTGGAAGGCACAAAACGTCCTTTGCCGGGAATGATTATGATTCTTTTGGCGAATTTGCTGAATATTTTGCTGAACTGGATTTTCGTGTACGGGCATTTCGGCTTTCCCGAAATGGGTGCGGCGGGATCGGCGGTCAGTACGACGGTAATTCGCTATTTCCTCGCCATCGGAATGTTTATTTGCGTTTTCTGTATTGATGAAAACGATATTTACGGCGTTTGGATCAAGCCGGAACCGAATTCGCGGGAAAATTCAAAGCTGCGCGGCATCGGTTACGGAGCCGCCGTGACGATGGGCGTTGAAGAAGGGGCTTATTCCGCCGTCAACGTTATGATAGGATGGTTGGGTGCTTTGGCATTGGGGGCTTATACCGTCGTTTTAAACGTCATTAACATTGTGTTTATGATGGCAGGAGGAATCGGAACGGCTTCGTCCGTTTTGGTCGGCGTCGCCAGAGGGAAAAAATCCGTTTTGGATATGAGAATCGCAGGATGGACGGGATTTGTCTTTAATTCTGTTTTAATGTTGATTTGCGCTTCGATAATGTTTTTCTTTCCGGAAAAAGTCGCTGCGATTTATTCTTCCGACCCTGAATTGATAAAATTGTGTCTGCCGATGATAGCATTTTGCTCTTTGCTTTGCTTGGTTGACGGAACGCAGGTTGTTATGGTGAACGTTTTGCGCGGTGCCGTTGATATTATGGTGCCGACAATCGGTCAAGGGATCGCTTTTATCGGGATTATGATACCGTCGGTGTGGGTGTTGTCGTTCCATGCCGGTTACGGCGTTATGGGAGCGGCGTACGGCATGGTTGCTTCCAGCGCGTTTGCCGCAGTATTTCTTTCCGCGCGGTTTTATTATCTTTGCCGTCGGTTCGAAAAAGAAGGGTTTGTCTTATAAATCCCGTTTAATGCCGTGTTGCAGGCAAAAAGCGTCAACGGTGTTGTCTAACAGCATTGCGATGGTCATGGGGCCGACGCCTTTGGGGACGGGCGTGATGGCAGCGCATTTCGGCAAGACGTTTTTAAAATCGACGTCTCCGCACAAAGTGCCGTCTTCTAATCTGTTGATACCGACGTCAATGACGATCGCGCCTTCTTTGACCATGTCCGCTTTAATGATTTTGGGCGATCCGACGGCGACGACAAGGATATCGGCTGTTTTGCATACTTCCGGCAAAGCCAGAGTCTTAGAGTGAGCAACGGTTACCGTGCAATTCTCATTAAGCAACAGGTGAGCCATCGGTTTTCCGACAATGGTCGATCTGCCGACGACGACGGCGGATAATCCGGTCAGATCGTTTCTGAATTCTTTGATCAGCTTCAGACAGCCTTTCGGCGTACAGGGAATAATGCCTTTTTCTCCGGTCATCAGTCGTCCGAGATTGACGGGATGAAAGCCGTCAACGTCTTTTGCGGCGAAAACGGCTTCGACGGTCAGCGAAGCGTTGATCGTTTTTGGAAGCGGAAGCTGAACCAGAATGCCGTTGACTTCGGGGTTCAGGTTTAATTCTTCGATTAAAGTTAACAATTCCGTTTGTGTCGTTTCGGCGGGCAATCTGTGTACGGTGGAACGGATTCCCGCTTCGACGGCGGCTTTTTCTTTATTTCGGACGTAGATTTGGCTGGCGGGGTCTTCGCCGACGATGACGACGTCCAAAGCCGGTTCTTTTCCCGTAGCGGCTTTTAATTTAGCGACTTCGTCACGGATTTTTAATCGGTAATTTTCGGCGATCAGGTTTCCGTATATTATTTCAGACATTTTTCCACCTCCAAGCAAATCCGGTTCATTGCATCGGCGTCGATTCCGTCAATGGCTAAGACTTTGTTACGGTCGGTTGTTCCGCAAGAGATTTTAAAAGAGCTTTTCGGAATTTTCCAGAGCTTTGACAACAAAGCGACCAAAGCTTTGTTTGCTTTGCCGTCGACGGGCGGCGCATTCACGGCGACTTTTAAAAAGCAAAGACTGTCCGCGTCCGAATAAAGCCCTTCAATACCTTCTCTTTTGGCGTTGGGGGACAGGCGGATGCGCACGGTAACGCCGTTTTGATTTTTTTTGATAAAGTCCATTATAAACGCATTAAAATCCGAACAATGACCTGCTGGGCAAACTGAATGGCGATCAGGGCGAACAAAGGAGACAGATCAATGCCGCCGAAGGGCGGGATTAACCTGCGGAAGACGGCAAAAAACGGTTCGGTTAATCGTTCCAGAGCATTATTCACCAGATAAACCAATCGGTTTGAAGGGTTCAAAACGTTAAAGCCGATAAGCCAAGATAAAATAACGGCAATCAGGATGGCTGACGAATACAACCCCAGCAAGGAAAACAAAACCTGCAACAACGGAACAAGGACAATATCCATTTTATGAATTCTCCAAGGTTTGAGCCATAAAGCAAAACGCTTCGGGGGAAACTTCTTCGGCGCGTGCGGTAACGGGGACGCCTGCTGCTTTGCACAATTCTTCGGGGTTTCCCAAGGATTTTAAGGACGAGCGGAGCATTTTCCGCCGTTGGTTAAACGCAGCGGCGGTCACGCGTTCCAGCAAATCGAAACGGACGGGAACCAACGGTTTTTGTCTGGGGGAAAGATGAACGACGGCAGAAGTTACTTTCGGCGGCGGCGTAAAAGCCATTCGGTTCACGGTGAACAGGATTTCCGTTTCGCACAGCCATTGAGCCAGAACGGCCAAGCGTCCGTAAGCTTGTGTTTTTGGCTTTGCGGTGATGCGTTCGGCGACTTCTTTTTGAAACATCAGGGTCAAGCCCGAAAAATCACCGATGCGCCGTAACCAAGCGATCAGCAAGGGCGTGCCGACGTTATAAGGCAGGTTTGATACGATGCATCTGGGAGCATTTCCCAATTCGGCGGCGTTCACGGTCATCGCATCTGTATTCAGGACTTCAAGCCTGTGGGGAAAAGCGTTTTGAATATCACGGAGAATATCGAGGCAACGTTCGTCCTTTTCAATGGCGACCAGCTTTTTTGCGCCGTTTTCCAATATGGAACGCGTCAATCCTCCGGGACCAGGGCCGACTTCGATAACGGTGCCGTTTTCAAAAGCTTCGGGAGACCTTGCTTTTGCGGCGCGTACGATTTTATCGATCAAGTTCGTGTCAAAGATAAAGTTTTGTCCCAAAGATTTTTTTGCGGCCAAACCGTATTTTTCGACAACATCGCGCAAATGAGGCAGACAAGACGTCATATGCGGATCTCCGTAATGGCTTCGCGGCGCAGTTCCCGCAACCTGCGTTCGGCGGTTTTTTCCAGCCGTTTGGTTTCGATTTGGTCTCTGAGGCGTTCTTCGGACGGCAGGGTTGAAATTTTTTCTTTTGAACACGCCATAAAGACCAGCTCGCCTTCGTTGATTTTCAGCGGGTCGGTCGGCTCCGTCAACGGCGTTTCGTTTAACAAATCCAAGATCGGTTGAGGCAATTCCGTCAAAGGGATGTTGCCCAAATCGATTTTTGGTGTTTTTTTCTCCGATTGAGCCAAAGAAATAAACTTCAGGCAAGACCCCTTGGTCAAAGAAATCTTTTGCAACAACTTTCGCCGTTCTTCCGGAGACGAAGGGGGAATCAGAATTTGAGCGATATGATAAGCGTCTTGTTCTTTCACGTCTTCGGGCATTCTGACGGCGCGCACGGCGTAAAGCGCATAGCCCGTTTTCGTACGGACGGGGGTTGTGATTTGCCCTGTTTCCGTTAACGCCAGCTCTTCTTTGGTTGCGGGTTCCAAAGAGGATTCTGCCATCCATCCCAACAATCCTCCGTTTTGTGCCGACGGAGCCTTTGAATATTGCTGCGCCATGCTTTCGAACGAAGCGCCTGATTTGATTTTCATAACGATTTTGACGGCTTGCCCGTAGACGGCGGCATCATTGTTTTCTTCATCAACGGGCAAAAAGATTTCGGAAATCAGATATTGTTTTTCTTTGGTGCGTTCTTCGATTTCTTTCAATCTTGATTTGATTTCGGCTTCGGATATTTCCGAACGCTGCCCTGCAATTTTGCGAATGGTCTTGACAAACAGCAGGTCGGTTTCGATTTGGTCTTGCAAGACGGAAAAGGGGACGCCTTTTTCTTTCAGACGTTTTGTCATTTCTTCCTGTGTCGTTCCGTTTTGTCGCATTGTTATGTCAACGGCGTTTTGCAGTTCGTCTTTTCCGACGCTGACGCCGTAATAGGCGGCGTCCTGACGTTTCAGGCGTTCATCGATCATCAGCCTTAACAGCCGTTCTTTGTTTTCTTTTTTTGAAACGTCCAATCCGCCGACGGCTTTAACGAAAGCCAGACGCTGTTCATAATCCAGTTTTGAAATGACATCGTCGTTAACGACGGCGACGATGCCCGTTTGAGCGTAAGCGCCGGCGGCAAAAAAGTTCAAGACGAACAAGGACAACAAGAACCGTATCACGCCATTTCCCTTAGTTTATTACATTTCAAATCCGCCGAACGGTTTGAATTCCAAAGCCAGCCTGAAAGACAATCCGCCCGAATAATCCCGGTCATACGTATAATCTTTTTGAGCGCCGGCTTCCAAGGCAAAGCATTCGTCTTCATACCTGAGGAACCCGCCGATTTCGAGCAATCCGCCGCCTTTTGCCAAATCGATGCGCTGATTATATCCGATTGACCAATATCGAGTCAGAGCCGATCGTACCCAGAAAGTTAATTCTTCGCGATCGTTATAGACGGCATTGACGTCTTCGGAGCTTTTAAGATTAACGTAGTCGGCGCCGATTCTGAACAAAGCGTTTCCGGCGGACAAGCTGACTTCGCTGCGGTTTAATTCCCACGTTTTATGATCCAGCCTGAACGCGTATTCCAGATTTAAGTACTGGTTCGGGGCAAGGGTAATTCGTCCGACGATATCGGACATTTTGTCTTCCAATCCCGATCCTGCGGGATAAATATCGGTATCGTTAAATCTGTAGCTTTGCCCGATCAAAGTCGAGATGTAGCCTGTTTTTTGTCCGAATATGGTCCACTTTAACCCGTAGTTCACGCGCGATCCGGGTTCAAAAATATCATATCCGACGAATCGGCTTTCCGAAAACAGGAAGGTATCGTCAAAATCCAGGTCTTGGCTGTCCAGGTTCGGGATTTTATCGTTTTGTTTTGAATTCGGAGCGACGACGCCCATGACGATGGGTTCCAGAATTTGGCTGTACTGCTCACCCGTGCTGACGAAGGGATAGCTGACTTTTAAGGAGGCTCTGGTATGAAAGTCGCCCGTGCTTCCGGAAAAGAGTTTGTTTTTTTGAGAAATATAGTAATCATCGATGCGGTAAGCGTCGCCGCGCACCATGGCATTTAAGCTGTAAGCGGCGCCCCAATCGGAAATTCCCGGCAAATGCCATCCTGCGGTAACGGAAGCTCTTGAACTTTCGCTGCCTGTTTTTCTGTTCAAGACGACGGAAGACACGTCAGCCGTCCAATAAGAACCGTTTTCCGACGGAGCCGTTTCATGAGAAAAAGTCAAGATCGGGACATTTTTAGCGATGGTATCGTCATTGACGTCGAAACGCATATTTTGATAATTGACGGCCTTTGCCGAAAAATAAGTCCTTGATGTCAAGGCTTCGGCGTTTACAAAAGATTCAAGCCACGGAGAATAATCGTCTGCGCCATCGATGTCATAGCGGCGCAGATAAGTATCGTCGGAAACGCGGTCGACGTTCATTCTGACGCGCCAAACGTCATTGACGTTCCAATCCAAAGTCGAACGCAGGTTATATCTGGATTCACCGTCCTGATAGATATGCGATCCCCACAAAGCGAAGGGGCCTTGTGAAAAGTTATGCCGGAACTTTCCTGACATCAAGACGCCGTTGACGGCGAACAAAGGATTGAACAAAAAATCGGTATAAGGGCTGATTTCCCAATAATAGGGGATGCGGATGCCGGCATCCAGCGCCTGAGTTGACTTATAAGAGGGCAACAGGAATCCGGTTCTTCGTTTAACGGTGGGGTCGGGATACGTGAAATAAGGGACATATGCGACGGGGACATCTTTAACGACCAAAGTTGCGTTTTGAGCGGCCATTTCCTGAGCGTCTTTGTCGTGAGTCAGCTTTTTGCTTCTCAGTTCCCAGAATCTTGAACCGTCGATACAGAAATCGCAAGACGAATAAGCGACATCGTTAAATTCTGTAAAAGAGGAATTAATATGTCTGGCATCATTGGCGGTCAGGACGGATTTGTCGGCAAGCGTGAAACGGATTTGGCGGATGAATCCGGCTTTGAGGTCGCCGGAGAGCTTTGCGTAATTTGCATGAACCAACCCGCCGTCGGGAGTATCGATTTCGACGCCGCCCGAAGCGATGACGACGCCGTCGGTCATGTCATAATTGACGTGGTCGGCGCGCAAAGTTGAATCGCCTTGTGTAAAGACGACGTTTCCTCTGGCGATGACCAGGTTCATTTCCCTGTCATAGACCAGTTCGTCGGCGGAAAATCCGACGGGTTTTTCCGCGTCTCCGGCACGGGCGGAAAAGGGAAAGACCAGACAGCACGACAGAGTAAAGAGCAGGCGTTTCATTTTGCCGGAAGACTCCGTTGCGGGGTAAAGCGTTTTTTGACGTTTAAAAGGAAGGAATAGCCTTTTTTCAATCGTTCAAAAGAAAAGCTTCCGGCGTTTTTAAGGATATAGATGCAAATAAAGATCGGGGCGACGGCAAAGAAATAAATGAGCGGGACAAAGGAAAGGGATCTGACGCTCAGGTTTTCTGCGCCCAAGGATGCGATTTGCAGCGCCGCCATAACGATGACGGTCCAAATAACGCGTTTGGAATGTCCTCTTCTGTTAAAGGATCCCGTCAACAGCCCGACGGCGGCGATCAGCATAAAAGAAAGGTTATAGAAGGGCTGAGCCAGACGTTTATAAGCCTCGACTTTGTATTCTCTGACATTTTTTTCGGTAAAGACGTCTTTGACGGTAATGTTCAGCAATTCGAACAAGCCCATTTCGGCGCGGTTTTTCAACCGTCCGAAAGTTTGTTTGTTTAAAGTTGAAAAGTCCAGATTGTAAAAATCAAAGTACAGGATTGAAAACCGTCCGGTTTTTTGGGCAAATTCCTGTCGGCTTCCGTTAAACATGGAAATTTGAGGAACGCCGTTTCGATAAGTGACGGCGCCTTTTTCCGCCAGCAACGTTACGCGGGAATTACGTTTTCTCTGATCGTTTAAAATGATGCCTTCCAAGGTATTATCGTCGTTTTTTTTGCGGATATAGACGGTAATTCCGAAACTGACGTCGTTAAATTCGCCTTCTTGCAACAGCAAATGGGAAACGTCGTTTTGAATTTTCCATCGTAGTTCGCGAAACCCCGTTACGGCGTTCGGGACGACGACAAGCGAGATGTAAAAGCCGATCAGGGTAAAAGCGGTTCCCAAAATGAAGACGGGTTTTGCCAATTGTAAAGGGCTCATTCCCGCGGCGCGCAGGATAATCAGTTCGCGGTCGGCAATCATGCGGTTATAAGTGAACAGGGCGACGGCGAACAAGGCTAACGGAGAAATCGTTGAAAGGTAGCCCGGCACCATCAGCATGGTCATTCGAATGAACAGCCAGACGGAAGCCTTTGAATTTAAAAGCATATCCAGCAGTCGCAAGGATTGCGACAGCCAAACGATCATCAACAGTCCGGTCGTTACGAGCACGAAACTGAGCAGCATTTGTTTTAAGATATACTTCGTTACAATTTTCATGAGCGGGATTATAGCGGTTGCAGGCAGTTTCGTCTTTATTTTTTTATCAAATCTTTGAAAAAATCGGCATTGGCGAGAGGATGACTTTTTTCGACGGTGCTTTTCAATCGGTCGTCCAGAATATGGGTATAGATTTGGGTTGTTGAAATATCGGCGTGTCCCAGCATTTGTTGGACGGTTCTCAAATCTGCGTCATGGGCGACAAGATGGCTTGCAAACGAATGCCTGATGACGTGCGGAGACACGCGTTCGGGCGGAATGTCCGCCAATACTGCCAAAGTTTTCAAGTCGTGAAAGAACGCGGCTCTGGTTAAATGTCCCGATTTTCCCGCAGAAGGAAACAACCATCTGGAATGGCGTCCTTTCGGTAATATTTTTTCGCGCACGGGCAACCATTCGGTTAATGCTTTTTTTGCCGCGTCGGTCAAAGGAACCATTCTGTCTTTGTCGCCTTTGCCGCGTACGATAAGGTAATATTCTTTTGTGACGGCGGCGCCCAAAGGCAACGATACCAATTCCGAAACGCGCAAACCCGATGCGTACAAAACTTCAAGCAAGGCTTTTGTTCTGGCTTTTTGGACGGGACGCAGCTTTTCAACGGCATCCAGCAACGCGTTGATTTCCTGTTCGGACAGATATTTCGGCAGAGAACGCCCCAATCTGGGAGTGTCCAGAGCATCGGAAGGATTGTCTTTTCTGATGTTTTCAGTGAACAGATATTTAAAAAATTCGCGTATGGCAGACAATCGTCTGGCTTGTGTTTTTGGGGACAATCCCTGATTTGCCACGAAAGCCAGATATTTTCTCAGTTCGTCCGTTTTTGCATTTTCCAGAAGCGTTCCCCTGCTTTTTAAAAAATCTTCGCAATCGGAAAGGTCTCGGGAATAAGCGGCGACGGTATTGGGGGAAGCGCCGCGTTCGGCCGTCATCATTTCGGCAAAAGAGCGGATGATTTCCGACATTATCTCAACCCGGCAATCCTGCGGCGACGGCTTGTGCGGCGATTTGGCGGGCTTCTTCGTCCAATCCTGCGGCTTTCAGGCGTTGTACGGTTTCCAGCATGCCGACGTATGATCCGTCCAGATGTTCCAAAGCTTCCAACGCCTGTTCGCCTTTTGCGGCGGGGACGCCTTGCAACGGAGCGTTCGAGTGCAGGGCTTCAAGGAATTTTTTTTCGGGCGAATTGTCGGCAAAGGACGTATACATCCACGTTTCGGTCGGGTGTTGTTTCCCCAGCGTTTCGAAAATCAGCATAAGCCTGTCGACTTCTTTAACGATGTCGCCGTTTTTGGGAGGATGTTTTTCTTTATAAGCCATCATCCGTTCAAATCTGGGCAAAAGGTAATTTTTTCCGGGCTTAGCCATTTTTACGATATGCCAGCTTTCGGCTTCGGTTTCGTTCGGAGTCAGGTTTTGATAATAGTCGTCCATGATATTTTCGGCTTTAAACAATTCTCCGTTTAAGACCAAAGCCTTCATAATTTCGGCGTTTGCCGTTATGGGGGATATGTCGTAGAAGCCGTCGAAACCGTCAAGAATTTCTCCTGCGGCCAAAGCGCTTCCGACAAAGACGCCGTTATTTCGCGCATGAGCGAGGAATACGGTCAGACGTTTGGCACGTTCGACGTCGTCTCGGGGTTTTAAGGCCTGTTGAAACAGGTAAGCGCGCAACAAATAAGGCGAGGAATCGTCGGGGACAAAATTGTCAAAGGAGGGCGTTTTATAAAGCGTTGCCAGATTTTCGGGAGGCAAAACGCCTCTTTGTACCAATTTTTCGGCGATTTCTATTTTTTTATCAACGGGTGCCGAATCCAATATGACCAATGCGTTTAAGACATTATCCGTTTTTGATTTCCAGAAAAAAGCGGGCGGTTCTTTTTTGAATTTCGCCAACAGGAACAAATTCAGGGGAGTCGGCTGTTTCGGGGAAGTCGAGAGGGTATTTTTTCCTGCGATAAGAGCATCTGCGGCGTCGGTCAGGAAATCGTCGTTGACTTTTTGTTCTTCCAGCATGGCCAGCGGCAGCAAGGTTTTATTTTCGTCTTTTTGCAATGCGGCGCAGATGACGTTTTGTTTTTGGCGATTGACATCGTCATCGGGGGATTTTTTTACGATTTCGCAGGCGCGTTTAGGGTTATTGACAAAGAAATTTGTATTGATTTCGAGATCCGCGGTTGTCAAATCCAGGACTTGGGGCGGCAATTGGGCAAGGATATCAAGGATATTTTGAAAATATCCTTTTCTGTATAATTCTTTAAGCCTTGCTTTAACGAAGGCGCCTTCGGGAGTTCCTTCGGGCGGCGGAGCGGCCAGCAACAGCAATTTTCGGCGCAGGGCTTCGGCGGCGGGGAAATCATGCAGGTTTCTTGTTTTTCTGAAACGTCGAACGACATTGGCGTATTTGGAATTTTTCCACACGTTATCGTTTAACAGCTGATGATCCGAAGACAACAAAAGCCCTACGGCGTCGGGTTTAATTTGCCTCAAAGAAGACATTTTGACGCTGGGGATATTAAAGATATCGTCCTCTTCCAAAGAGATGTCTTGAGCTTTTGCGGGAAAAGCCGCTGTCAGGCACCCGATCAGGACGGCGATCGTTTTATTTTTGCAGCTTGTCATAAGGGATTTCTCTTTCGACCGTTTCGGTTGGGACATCAATATCCCTGACGGCGATAAAAGCAGCAAAGCCCAGTACGATAATCAAGACGGGATATATATACCAGCGTGAATTCCGACGCATCAGAGTCTCCTTCGTAGTTACGAAGAACAGAATCTGTTTTATTTAAAGCTTAGTCAAGTTAAAATCTTAGGATAAACAGTTGTTATTTTCAGGGGTATTCGTTTATTTTATAGGCGAAGTTGCAACGAACGTTTTAAGAGGCGGACTTTTATGGCATTAAAGACAGGTAAAGGAACGGATTTGTTTTACCCGTTGGATTGCAGCCTTCTTTTAATCGGAATGATGGGCTGCGGGAAAAGCACGTTGGGCTCCCGTTTTGCCAAATGTTGCCGCATGCCTTTTGTCGATGTTGACACGGAAGTGGAAAAAGCGGCGGGCTGTTCGGTTTCGGATTTGTTTTCTTTGTACGGGGAAGCCGAATTCAGGCGGGGCGAAGAACGCATTATGGAACGTTTGCTGAACGGTCCGAAATCCGTTATCGCGGCGGGCGGCGGGTCTTTTTTGTCGGAACGCACGCGGGCGCTTTCCAAACAAAAAGCAGTATCCGTTTTTTTGGATGCCGATATGGCAACGCTTGTTCGCAACACGTCGGGACGCACGCACCGCCCGTTGCTGAACGCCGAAAATCCCGAAGAGCGTTTGGCGATGCTGATGCAAGAACGCCGTCCGATTTACGAACAAGCCGATCTTATATTGCGCTATAAAGACGAAAATATGTTTTCCCTGATCAGCTCTTTGATGAATTTACTGAACGATTACGTAAGGAAAAACGGGAAATGACGGAAATTCGAATCGGGTTGGGCGAACGTTCGTATCCCGTTTATATCGGAACGGGTCTTTTGGATCGGGCGGCGGAACTGATTTTAAACCGTGTCCGTTCGAAACGGGCGTTTATCGTTACGGACGATAATGTGGCGCCGTTGTATTCGGAAAGGTTGGAACGCAACCTGACGGCGGCGGGGTGTGACGTTTTTTCGTTTCGGATTCCCGCGGGCGAATCTTCAAAGGCTTTTTCAAAGGCGGGAGAGCTTTTGGAAAAAATGCTGGAAACTGGATGCGATCGCAAAACGTTTATTGTGGCTTTGGGGGGCGGCGTTGTCGGCGATTTGGCGGGATTTTGCGCGTCCGTTTTATTGCGCGGCGTCGATTTGATTCAAATTCCGACGACTCTTTTGGCTCAGGTGGACAGCTCGGTCGGCGGCAAAACGGCGGTGGATTCCCGCGCGGGCAAAAATTTGATCGGTACGTTTTATCAGCCCAAAGCCGTATTGATAGATCTTGATACGCTGAAAACGCTTCCGCCCCGACAAATCAGAGCGGGATACGCGGAAATTGCCAAGTACGGATTGATTTTGCGACCGGACTTTTGGCAATGGCTGGAAGAAAACGGATCAAAAGTACTGTCTTTGGATTTTGACGCGTGTCGCTATGCCGTAGAACAAAGCTGTCTTTCAAAGGCGCAAATCGTCGAACGTGACGAACGTGAAGAAACGGGCGAGCGCGCTTTGTTGAATTTGGGGCATACGTTCGGACACGCGTTGGAAGCGCAAAGCGGCATGGACGGCAGCATTTTGCACGGCGAAGGCGTTGCTGCAGGTTGCGTTTTGGCGGCGCGTTACGGTGCGTTAAAGGGATTGTGTCCCGCATCGCTGCCCGATTTAATCGAGACTCATTTTAAGCGTAACGGCGGTTTGATTTCGTATTCTTACGATCCCGAATCGCTGGTATCTTGGATGTATAAAGATAAAAAAGCCGAAGGCGGAAAAATCAATCTGGTTATTCCGACGCAAATCGGTTCGGCGTCTGTTTTTGACGATGCCGATATTGAAACAATCAAGCGCGTTTGGGCGCAAGGGAGGACTTAATATGCCGTTATCCGTTCCCGAAAGCGGGCGGGAAGAGATTTATTTCCGCCATATAGATTACACGGGCTACCGTCGCGAAGGGGTTCTGTGGGATATCGAAGGGCATTTAAAGGATCTTCGTTCGGCGGACTTTCCGTGCGTCGAACGGGGCGGATTTATCCGAGCGGGCGAAGCGTTTCATGAAATGCGATTGCGCCTGACCGTGGACGATGATTTGAAAATTCACGGCATAGAAGCCGTTGTGGAAAATTCTCCGTTTAAGATTTGCCCCTGCACGCAAGCGATTTTTCAAAAAGTCGTCGGACTGACGATTTGCCGCGGATTTATCAAGGAAGTCAGAGCGCGCATACCCGTAAAGCTCGGCTGTACGCATTTGTTTGATTTACTGTTGGGAACGGCGTCTGCGGCGTTTCAGACCGTGGGACAGGTCAGGTACTTTAAATACTGCCGCGGGTTAAAGCCCGATATGATAGACACCTGCCTTGCCTGGGACAGTGCAGGGGACGTCGTAAAACGCGAATGGCCCGATTACTATACGGGGGCTCAAGAGGACAAAGCGGGATGAGGCACGGGACGTTTCCTTTTGAGGAACCTGTGCGTTCCCAGGATCCGCCGCATCGCAAATGCGACAAACCCGGCTGTGACAAGGCCGGCGAATACCGCGCACCGAAAGACAGAACCTTAAAGGAATACTACTGGTTTTGTTTGGAACACGTTCAGGAATATAATAAAAATTGGGATTATTATGCGGGGATGTCTCCGGACGAGATCGAGGCGTATTTGCGTCATGACGTCGGTTGGCAACGCCCGACGTGGAAGCTTGGGGAACGGGCGTCTCAGATGTATCATTACGTTGATCCGTTGGGGATGCAGTCGGAATTTTCGCCGGAACGGGGCAGTGACGGGCGGGACAATGCGCCGCCTGCTCCGAAAATAGATCCTGCGGTGGCGGCGGCCGCCAGAATTTTGGAATTGACGTTTCCGTTGGAAATCAAGCAAGTCAAAATCAATTACAAACGTTTGGCGAAAGCTTACCATCCCGATTCGAACGGCGGAGACAAGGCGTCGGAAGAACACTTTAAAGACGTTTCGGAAGCTTACAGACTGATAATGAGTGTTTTGAAGGCGTAAAAACAATCTTTTGAATGTCGGCGATCCCGACGCTTCCGAAGAATAAAGCCGATCAACGCCTTTAAGTGCGGCGTTTTGCGGGACGGATTTTACGCGTTAAAAAGCGGTTTTCAATTTTGCGTTTGCGAAACAAGCTCAGATGCTGCGGGAAGAAGAAAGCAGTATCGCTTTTGTCAGCGCGGCGGCGTTTGTTTTTGCCTTTGCCCTTCCTGCGACCATTTTCATGACTTGTCCCAGCTCGTCGGGGTTTTTGACCGAAATGTCGGGATGGCAGGAATCGTTTTTATTCGTAATCCTGTTTTGTTCGCCGTTCATGACGTGAAAAATAAAGACGCGGTCTTCGGCATTTTTGGCTTTGAAAAATCCGCGGACGGCTTCGACCATATCTCTGTCGGTTCCGTTTTTGCCCAAGCTGTCGCCCATGACCAGAACGGGGCCGCCTTTTGCATAGGCTTCTTCCAAAAATCCGGATTTTTCGACGCCGTTTCTTTTGGACTGGTTCTTGGAACGGATTTCCATCGCGCCCGTCGGTTCAACGGCGTAAATCATGGCGTTGTCGGGATTTTCGGGAGCGGACGGGTTCTTTGTGCCGTCGGGGTTTTTGCCTTCAATGATGTTTTTCATTTGCGCATCGACGAATGCCAAGGCTTTTTGCCCTTCCTGCGGGTTGCGTTTGACAAATTCGGAAATGTCGACATAGCTCAGGTGTTTTTTGTATTCGGCGCGAATGATGCCGCGCATTTGCGGCCACTGTTTAAACATTTCCTTTTTCAAATCCAAAACGCGTTCGCCGACATAGCGTTCGAATTTTTGTTCTTTGAGCGTGTTTTCTTCATTGGCGTCGCGGCGCAGAACGGTAGTTTTTCCGTCTTTGATTAACAAACGCCCGTGTCCGGCGACGGCGTTAAACGACTCGAATTCTTTTGCGCCGCCCAACAGGTCGTGGAACGCGCCGTCGGGCATTTTTTCGCCTGTCAGGTCGTTTTCGCGCTTGTCCGCCCAATGGCGCCCCGTGACGATGTAAACGTTTCCGCCGTTTCCTTTGATGTCGGTAAAGGCGCGGCGCAGATCGGGCTGCATATAGCAACCGGAAACGTTAATCTCTTTTGCATTTTCGGCGGCGTAAACGGCATTGCCTTCAATACAGGAAGTTTTGTCCAAATCCGTAAAGACGGAAGGAGAGTTTTCTTCCAACAAAGCAAACAGTTTCTTTAAGTTTTGGCGGGAAAAAGAATCCATGCGGCGCCTCGGTTCTCTTGGTTGAATTTTGTCTATTTTACGAGTGTCCGAAAAAGAATGCAAATTTTAAATTTTTTTTAAGGGCGGGGAGTCAAACTGAAAAGCGAAAGGAAACCGTATGGACGAACCGAAACCGAAACGCACCGTTGCCGTTGCTCTGGAATACGATCCGGAAGCCTCGGGCGCGCCGAAAGTTACGGCAAGCGGTTACGGCTATATTGCGGAAAAAATACTCGAGATGGCTTTTGCCTGCGGGATAAAAGTTCGCCAAGATGCGGATTTGGCGGAAATTCTGGCAGCCGTTGACATCGACAGCGAAATTCCGCCGCAAGCTTTTGCCGCCGTTGCGGAAATTCTTTCTTATATTTATCAGCTTAATGCCGCCGAAAGCAAGGAGAGTATCGCGCCATGACGGATACGGAATATATCCGCGAAGAACTTTTAAAAGCCGTTTCTTTGGTTTCGACGGCGGATTACCTGACCAAACGCGGACAGCTGGTCAGCATTGCATCTTTGAAAGAAATGGTCGCCGATATTTGTCGCGACGTCGCCGAAGCCGGATACGAAGAATGCGCCCCGCTCAAGCCGATGATGAAAGATTTGGCGGAACGTATCGAGGCGTTCGGTAACGAATTGGAAGAACGGTACGGATTTTTGAATTCGCAACCGACGGACGGAGAATAAAAAATGGAACATTTGCTGTCGGCGTTTGCGGGGCTGTTGTTTGTCTTAGGGCTGTTTTTTTTGTTGGCGTGGCTGTTGAAAAAATACGGCGGTCATATGCTGACGGGAACGATGAGAAACGTTTCCAAACACGAAATAGAATTGCTGGACGTGCGTCCCGTTGACCCCAAAAACCGTTTGGTTTTGGCGCGTTGCAGGGGCAAAGACTATTTAATCGGGGTCGGCGAAAGCGGATTTGTCGTTGATTCTTATCCCGTTTTAGAAGATGATTCCCGAAAATTAAAGGAAGAAGCTCATGCGCCTTAAAATACTGTCGTCGGCATTTGCGTTGATTTTGTGTTCAACGCCCGTTTTTGCTCAAAGCCTGAATATTGATTTGGGTGATGAAGGCGGTTCGACGACGGCGCGGATTTTCCAGCTGATTTTGCTGATGACGGTTTTGTCGTTGGCACCCAGCATTTTGATTATGGTCACGTCCTTTACGCGCATCGCCGTCGTTTTGTCGATTACGCGTCAGGCTTTGGGGACGAACCAGTCGCCTTCCAACATTATTTTAATCAGTCTGGCTTTGTTTATGACGGGGTTCATTATGACGCCCGTTTTTGAAAAAGCTTGGGATAACGCGGTTTATCCGTTGATAGAAGAAAAAATAGAACCTCGCGAAGCCGTGGAAAGAGCCGCCGTTCCTTTTCACGATTTCATGATGAAAAACGTTCGTCCGAAAGATTTGGAACTGTTTATGGGGTTTTCTCAAACGCCGAAAGTCGAAAAACCCGAAGACACGCCTTTGACGGCATTGGTGCCGGCGTTTATGATCAGCGAACTGCGCCGCGCGTTTGAAATCGGTTTTTTGATTTATATTCCGTTCTTGATCATAGACATGGTCATCGCATCCGTGCTGATGAGCATGGGTATGATGATGTTGCCGCCGTCAATACTGGCTTTGCCGTTTAAGTTGATCTTTTTCGTAATCGTTGACGGATGGTATATGTTGGTGGGCAGTTTGGTTAAAAGCTTTAACGTCTAGCGTTAGATGTCGTCCCATTCGTTTTCTTCGGCATTATAGGCGAACAGCGTTCTGGTTTTAATGTCGAACATCATCAGGGAAACGGAAAAATCCTTGTCCGACAAAAGGGCGAATTTGATGGCGGGGATGGATTTTAAAGCGTTCAGACGTTTAATGCCGCGTTCGCGAATGGCTTTGTCCTGCAATCCGGAACAATCGGAATGCTCCAAAATGACGATATTTTTGATTTTTAAAGTATTGACGGCGTAATCGACGGCTGCCGAGACGTCCGTATCCGCGGACGGCAATCGCAAAGAAAACAAATCGCCCGCCTTTGCGTTAAAGATGTATTCCGGAACGACGCGGCTGTCGGAACAGGCGATGACCAGCGTGTGGGGATTTTGGGCTTTTGCCAGATCCTTGTACAAGGAAGAATCGGACGTTTCCAAAAAGGCGTCATATCCGCTGTTCAGCTTTTCCAACGCGGTTTGTGAGCAGGCAGACAACAAAAAACACAGGGAAAGAGCAAAACTTTTACGCATTCAACGCCTCCGCAGATAAAAGAAAACAGCTTTTTCCGCGAAAGAAAAAGCTGTTTTTAATATATCAGGGAATGTCGCGATTAGTCAATTTTAACAAAGACATTACCCGCGGCGCCGCAGACGGGGCATTTTTCGGGAGCGCTGCCGACGACGGTTTCGCCGCAAATCGGGCAGACGAAGATATCGGCTTCGGCATTGTTGCCCAGATTTTCCAAAGCTTCTTTATAGAGCTTTGCGTGCGTTTTTTCGACCGTGTTTGCCATGGTGAAGGAGCGTTCTGCGGCTTTGTTTCCTTCGGCTTTGGCGTCTTCGATCATCGGGGGATACATGCTTTCGAATTCGTAGGTTTCGCCGTTAATGGCTTCCTGCAGGTTTTCTTTGGTTGACAGGACTTTTTCGGCGGCGCGCAGATGGTTTCCGGCGTGGACTTTTTCAGCTGCGGCAGCGGCGCGGAAGAGTTTTGCGACCTGCTTAAATCCTTCTTTGTCGGCCTGAGCGGCAAAGGCGGAATATTTTTGATAGGCTTGGGATTCGCCGGCGAAGGCAGCCATTAAGTTTTCCAAAGACTTAGACATTTTAATATGCTCCATCATAGTTTAGAAAGGTTTTAAACTGAAGATGATTATATTCGATTTCACGTTTCGTGCAAGAGAAAAAAGAAAATTTTTATAAAACGCCTTGTTGATAAAAAGCGCTTGCCTGAATCGGGCAAAAGAGATAAAAAAAACTATGCGGTCCCGTAGCTCAGCTGGATAGAGCAACAGCCTTCTAAGCTGTGGGTCACAGGTTCGAATCCTGTCGGGATCGCCAAATCGCTAATTCAAAGGGCAGTCATAACGAAGACTGCCTTTTTGTTTATTTTCTTTCTACGTGTTTTAGCAAGTTCGGATGCTCCTTTTTCAAAAACAGTCATTTTTTTAATTTATCCGAACTTGTGGACAAGAATATCTCTGTTGGCAATATGTTATTAATATAGAAATTTTAACCTTTTATCTATATATTGTGATTAATGTTATTCTAATGGGGAAATTTATGAGAAAAAGATTATACGATATGTTGCTTCCTTGTAAAAAAGAGGAAGAAGTTAAAAATGAATTTGTTAAATTTTTTAAAATAAAACTTAATGCTTTGAGACAAATTGACCACTATTCTGAAGAAATTTTATATGAATTTAAATTGGATAAAAATCTAAAAAGTATAAAAAATCTTGCTATTGTTGTCTCACAAACAATGTATTATGCCAGATATTTAAAATATGGAAAAATTCCTAATCCGTTATCTCCAATTGTTTGCATTGTAGATAAAAACGAGGCTTGCTTCTTTGAAACAAAAAAATTTCAAAAATTTTATTCTTCTGAAAAATATGATTGGGATAGGCGAGCAAGCAGTCCTGACCCTAAATTAATTAAAGATATAGAACAATTTGATTTTTTAAAATCTATTCACATTTATAATCTAGAAAATGTTCAAGAGGAGCAGTTTTTTATTGAAAATCAAAGAAGATACTCAATAAGACAACTAAAATTATTCAAAGAACTAGATAAAAAAATTATTAATGAGGAAAATTTTTTTGATGTCTACAAATTATGGTTTGAACTATTTGGCGAATATGTAAAAAACGGACGAAAACCTTCAGAATATTTTTTGTCTGACATTGAGGAAGGAAAGTCTTTTATTATTGGAAATCAAATAGGTTTTGATTTAGGAGAAGGAAATGTTAAACTAAAACAGTTGCCTCAGAATGAATATCAATATTTTTGGAGAATATATGAAAAAGTCAAAAATCAAGATATTTTAAAAATCAGACAAAAGGTTGATAGGATATCGGAGGATTATGAAAGACGGTTTACCGGAGAATTCTATACTCCTATTGAATTTGCAGAAAAAGGTTTAAAATATTTAGAAAAAACTATCGGTAAAGAATGGTGGAAAACGGGAGAATATCGTTTTTGGGATATGGCTGCGGGAACAGGAAATTTAGAGTTTATGTTGCCAAGCTCTGCACTACAATACTGTTATATATCAACACTATTATATGATGATGCAAATTATTGCAAAAGAATATTTCCGTCAGCAACGTGTTTTCAATATGATTATTTGAATGACGATGCAGGTTTCCTTTCTGATACATTAAATTTAGGTTTTAAAAGAAAGATGCCTGAAAATCTTGTTAACGATTTAAATAATCCAAATTTAAAATGGATAATTTTCATAAACCCTCCTTTTGCAACAAGTAATTCAGTCGGTCTTGAAACCGGGAAAAAGTCAAAAGATAAAGTTTCTATGACACAAATTCGCTTAATGATGAATCAAGATAATTTGGGAGAAGCAAGTCGGGAACTTTTTACACAGTTTCTTTATCGCATCAGCAAAGAATTTGCAAAAAAAAACGCCCATTTATGTTTATATTCTACACTCAAATATATTAATGCCAAAAATGATAAAAAAACCAGAGATAGTTTTTTTCATTATAAATTTAAGAGGGGCTTTATTTTCTCCATTCAACATTTTTGCGGAGCTAAAGGAAACTTCCCCGTTGGTTTTTTAATTTGGAGTTTATCGCAGAAAAAAGAGCTGCAAAAACAAAAAATAGTTGTGGATGTCTTTAACGAAAACTATGAAAAAATTGGCATCAAACAAATTTATGACACAGAAAATAATATACCTATTACAGAATGGATTGACCGATATTCTAATACACATATTATGCCGCCATTTAAAAGTGCAATTACTTTTGCCGGTGACAATAAAGATGTGAGAGATCGAGTGGCAGAAGGGTTTCTTTGTTCTTTATCAAATAAAGGTAATGATTTTCAAAATCAAAATAGTTGTTTTATATTATCAGCACCTTATGTTAGTGCAGGGGCTTTTTCCGTCACGCCAGATAATTTTGAAAAGTCTATGGTGTTGCATGCTGTTAAAAAAATTCCCCAAGCAACATGGGAAAATAACAGAGATCAATTTTTTGCTCCCGTAAAAAATCTTTCTGAAAATTTTATTACGGATTGCGTTTTATGGAGTGCTTTTGCAGATTCTAACTACACTGTTTCTCTCAAAGATATAAAATACAAAGGCAATATATATCAGATACCCAATAATCTATATCCATTTTTATTAAAAGATGTGAGAAAATGGGATTGCTCATTAGCTGATTTTGTAACTCAAGTTTCCTCAGCGAATGAAGATAGATTTTTAGCAAAATGGATTGCTCAAAAATCGCTGTCCAAGGAAGCACAAGAGCTTTATAACAGAGCATATGAGTTATATAAATATTTTTATGGCGAAGTTGCAAATACACATTGGAAGAAATTTGGAATAGAAAATTGGGATGTAGGACTATGGCAAATTAAACAAGCCTTAAAAGATTCGTATTTAGAGAAGAATTATATTGATAATCTTAAAGATGCTCATAAAAAGTTGGGTGAGAATTTGTTGAAAAAATTATATAATTATCAGTTTATTTATCCTGATGTCGAACTTTTTGAAGAAAACTAATTACTCTTATTTTTTATATTTTGCTCGTAAACTGTAAAGTAAACATCGCCAAAAAAGCTCTCGAAAAAATCGAGAGCTTTTTTTGTTGACCTGATTCTGATATTTCTATATTTTTGGAATTATGGAAATGAAAGGAGCGTATATACATGAACGCACTTACGGATAATGATTTAATCAAAGCCGCCGCAGTCCTCGACGCTTTGGGAAACGATGTCAGATTGCGCATCTTTAGAATTTTGGTGCAAAACAGCAATACGGGCATTACGCCGACGGACATTTCAAAACAAATGGACGGTATGCCCCGAAATACGCTGTCTTTTCATTTGTCGCTGTTATCCAATGTCGGATTGTGCTCGGTCGTAAAAAACGGCAAGCAGGCTTTTTATAAACCCGATTGCCGAACGGTGCGCGAAGTCACGAAATTTTTGTTGACCGATTGTTGTGAAGGCGGGTGTCAATGCTAGATATATTTACGCGTTTTGCCGATTGGGCGATTTTGCACATGGGGCTTACCAAAGAAACCCATTTGGGTTCTGCCGTACACTTTTTTATTGAAGACAGTACAAAAATTTTTGTCCTTTTGTATGTGTTGATTTTTGTGATTTCTTTGTTCCGATCCCAGCTCAGTCCCGAAAAAGTGCGCGATTATTTGTCCGGAAAATCGCGCTGGAGCGGCTATTTCTTAGCCGTCTTTCTTGGTGTGGTTACACCGTTTTGTTCTTGTTCCTCCATTCCTTTGTTCATGGGATTTTTATCGGCAGGTGTTCCGTTCGGTGTAAGCGTCGCCTTTTTAATTAGTTCTCCGCTGATTAGTGAAATCGCGGCAATTATGTTGCTCGGCATGGGAAGTTTCGGTGTTTATATTGTTTCAATTTATATTATTTCAGGAACAATCATTTCTGTTTTGGCCGGATATTTGGCGGATAAATTTCATATAGAAAGATATTTAGCTCTTAATATTCCAAAAACGACACCATCGGTGTGTGCGTGTTCATCTATGAAAGAAAAGGCCGTTGCGTTAATTAAATATGCTCATGCGTTTTCTTGGGATTTGGTTAAATCTTTGTATGTTTATATCTTAATCGGATTAACGGTCGGTGCATATATGCACGGCTATATTCCTCAAGAGCTTTTTGTAAAATACATGGGAGCGGAAAATGTTTGGGCAGTACCGTTCGCCGCCGTCGCAGGCATTCCGATTTATGCGTCTCAGGCGGGAATCGTTCCTTTGGTGCAGGTTTTGCTGATGAAAGGCGTTCCGGTCGGAACGGCGTTGGTCGCATTTATGAGCATTGCAACAATTTCATTGCCGGAAATGATTATGTTGAAAAAAGTCTTCAGCACAAAACTGTTGATGATTTTTATCGGCTATTTGTTGGCGGCCTTTATCGCGACGGGATATCTGTTAAATTTGATGTAGGAGAAAAATATGAAGGAAATAAAAGTATTGGGCACAGGGTGCCCCAAATGCAAAATGACGATGAAAATCGTTTCTCAAGCGGCGGAAAAAAGCGGTTTTTCGGGAAGCATCGAAAAAATAGAAGATCTTTCTTCGATACTTTTGTACGGCGTAATGACAACGCCTGCCGTCGTTATTGACGGGCGCGTCGTTTTTTCGGGCGGCGTTCCGTCGCTTGACGAAGCCGAATCGTGGTTTAAAGAACAGGCTTGAAAAAAACGAACAAGTCCTTCATCCTGCCTTTTGTTTCGGGGGTGGGGCATGAAACGCTTGCTTAAAATATTTTGTTGTTCGGTATTGCTGTCGATGCCTGTCGCCAAAGTCCGCGCCGAAGCCGTTTTTGCCGGGGCGGATTTGGGCTTTTCTTCTTTGCGCTATGAACATCAAAGCGGATTTTCGAATTCAAGCTTTTCGGAAACGGACACCTCCTACGGCGGGACGATAGGCGTACGGTTTAACCGTTATTTCGCCGTTTCCCTGTTCGGCATCATGTCGGGCGAAAGCTCTTTTACGGCGGCGGATAACGTTTTAAAAGGCGAAATCGATTATTATTATTACGGCGGCGGTGCAGATGCTTATGTTTTTTTGCCCGTGTCCGCTCAAACGTCTTTGATTGCAACGGCGGGCGTCGGTAATTACAAAATTCATTTCGAATATCAGACTCAGACCGGAAATACGGACGGTTTTGAAACCGATTATTCGAAAACGGGCATAAGGTTCGGGTTCGGTACGGAATACAAAATTTCCGACGATACGGCGGTACATGCCGTTTATCGCAGGACAGAGTTCGATTCCGGTCTTTCAAAAGACGGATTTCGCTTTAATACGATCGACGAATATACAATCGGGTTGCGCTGGTTCTTTTGATGTGCCTTTGCGGTTGTTTTTTTTAATAAAAAAAGTAACATCAAAAAGGAAAAATTTTTTTTAAGGAAAAATCCATGATTGAAGGAATTATTGTTCTTATTGCGGCGGCGGTTTTATTTTTGATTTTCCTTTATAACCGTTTTATCAAATTAAAAAACATGGCTGACGAAGCGTGGAGCGGCATCGACGTTCAGCTAAAACGCCGCTACGACTTGATTCCGAATTTGGCGGCTTGTGTCGAAGGGTATGCAACGCACGAAAAGGAAACGTTGGCAAAGGTTGTCGAATTGCGCAACACCGCGATGAAAGCGTCTTCCGTTTCTGAAAAATCAAAAGCCGACAATGCGTTGTCCGAATCGCTTAAATCCGTTTTTGCGTTAAGCGAAGCGTATCCCGATTTGAAGGCGAACCAAAACTTTTTGGATTTGCAAAAGCAGTTGGGAGACATTGAAGACACTCTTCAAAACGCCCGCCGTTATTACAATGCGACGGTAAGGGATTATAATATTGCCGCGGATTCTTTTCCGTCCTGTCTGATTGCCAAACAGTTCGGTTTCGAGAAAAAAGACTTTTTTGAAGCAGCCGAAAACGAAAAGGAAGCAGTAAAGGTTTCTTTTAAATGAAACGTTTTTTTACGGTTGTTATTGCTTTTCTTTCTTTTTTTGCTTCGGCGGTTTCGGCGGAACCTCTGTCAAATGAAGAAGAAATTACGAATTATCATGCCGTTATCGAACCTCAGCGCGACGGGTCTGTCATTGTTTCGGAATTTATTACGGTCAATTGCTTATACAAAAACATCAAGCGCGGCATTTTCAGGGATCTTCCCGAAAAGGACGGCGTAACATACAAAGTCTTATCCGTTCGTCGCGACGGTCGTCCCGAACCGTTTTTTACGGAAAAAAAAGGAAGGAATAAGCGCGTTAATACGGGAACCGACGCCTTTTTACCGCAACGCGGACTTTATACTTATGAAATCAGATACAAAGCCAATGATGTCATCCGCGGCTTTGACGATTTTGACGAAGTGTATTGGAACGTGACGGGGAACGGTTGGGATTTTCCGATATCGAACGCATCGGCAGAGATTCGGTTGCCTTTAAATGTCAGGGTGTTGCAAAAGGCGGCGTATGTCGGTTTTGCAGGCTCTAAAGAAGAGGGAAAGCTTTCGGGGGGATATTTTTCGGCGGGTCGTCCGTTGCGTGCGCACGAAGGTTTGACCGTTGCCGCCGGTTTTGAAAAAGGGTTTGTTACGGATCCGATTCAGGGTAGTCGTCCGTTTGAAACGCCTTTTCCTCCGGTTTGGGGCGCGGTCGGTCTTGTTTTGATTTATGCTTCGGCGACGTGGTTTTTATTCGGACGCGATCCCGCGTCTTTAGCGGTTATGCCGCAATTTACGGCGCCCGAAGGAATGACGGCGGCTCAATCGGGATATGTTTATTTTCGGGGAAACAACGAAGAAACGTGCTTCGCTGCCGCTTTGATTGAAGGGGCGCAAAAGGGATTGTTGAAAATTACGGAAGAAACATCCGCCTTTTTGGTTGAACGGCTGCGGCACGGTGAAAACGGCGAAGAAAAATTTTTGGAAAAGAACGTCAAATTCCCCTTAAGACTTTATGAAACCTACGATTCGTCATTGGTTGTCAAAGTGGCGGATTTCGAAAGGTTCTTAAAAGAGAAAACGGCGGATTATTTTGAAAAAAATACAGGCTTTACCATATTCGGCGTTTTTTTGATTTTAATGCTGACGGTTGCCCTGTTGTATTTGGCGGACGTGGCTTTTTCACAAGAACTGTTTGCCGGCGCGATATTTCTTTTTTCGGGGGTGTCGGGGGTATTCAGCGCTTTGCGCCCCGTGCGCGCCCGCAAAAAAAGATACATGAAACGGGCAATTTCTTTGCTGTTTTCCATATTGTTTTTGATGACGCCTGTTTTGTTTTTACGCCCTTTGTTTAACAATCCGCAGGCGGTTTCGGCTTTTTTCTTTTTGGCGGGGTGTTTGGCGCTGTCGCCGTTTTATGCGTATCTGATGCATCGTCCGTCCGTAAAGGGAAAAAGGTTGGAAGAGCATTTGGACGGATTAAAAATGTTTATGACGGCAGTGCATCAGGATTTTCCCAAAGAAGCGACCTTTGAGAAAATGGATAAGTTACTGCCCTATGCCGTTTTGTTCGGCATTGAAAAGGAATGGATCGAAAAAACGCAACAAATGATGTCAGGCGCGCAGTATCAGCCGACGTGGTATGTTTCGTCGCGTCCGTTTTCGTCTTCGGATATTTATCTGGTGCGCGGATTTGTTTCATCGACGCTTACTCCGCCCGCGTCTTCGGGGAGATTTTCGGGCAGTGGCGGCGGCGGTTTTTCGGGTGGCGGTTTCGGCGGCGGAGGCGGCGGAGGCCGTTAAAACAAGAGGGAGATATGAAGCCTGTATTTTTATTGTGTGTTGCTTCGGGCGGTGCTTTGGGAGCCTTGTTGCGCTATCTGATTACGTCTTTGGTGCCGTCTGAAAATTTTCCGTGGCATACGCTGAGCGTCAACCTTTTGGGGTGTCTGATCATGGGGGTGTTTGCGGGTTGGATTTTCAAATTCCCCGTCAGCGAAGAAGTGCGTTTATTCGTTATGACGGGTTTTTTGGGCGCTTTAACGACATTTTCTTCGTTTGCTTTGGATGTCGGGGTGTTGGCGGAAAAAGGCGAATTGATGAAAGCAAGCCTTTATGTCGCGTTGTCCGTTATTGCGTGCGTATTTTTGTTTTTTGCGGCGTTCAAGGCGGGAAAAGCGTTTTTTTAAAACGGCTTTCCGGCTTTTTTCAAAGACGCCCAGCGTTTGCGGATACATTCCACCGCCGTCTTATGAACGCCGTTCGTAATATTGTAAATCATAAAACGCCCGTCGCGTCGGTATGTAACGAACCCGTCGTCTTTTAAGCGTTTCAGATTTTGGGAAACCTTTGTTTGATCGGATTCGAGGGCTTCGGCAATATTGCAAACGCAGCTTTCTCCGTTCACGCTCAGAAATTCCAAGATTCGCATTTTGTCGTAATTTGCGAACAGCTTGATCTGATTGGCGACCATCATTGTATAGTCGGCGGGCAGGACGGCTTTGACGCCGTCTTTCAGAAATAAAAAAGAATCCGTCATATAGCCGTAAAGCCGTCTCAGGCAAACAAACAGGCTGGCGGGATATTCTTCGCTGTTTTCGTAATAAATAAAAATGCCGCGCCGCTTTGTTTTAACCAAATCGGCTTCGCGCAGTTTGCGCAGGCTTTGGGAAACGATGGCCTGTTCTTCGCGGACGCCTTTCGTAATGGCGGAAACCGAAGACGCTCCGTTCACGTCAAGATATTCCAAAATTCTCAGCCGCAAGGGATGCGAGATATAACTCAATCCCTTAACGGCTTTTTTCATTGCTTCGGGCGGCATTTGCGACGTGTCGGTCATTTTTTCTTTTGTTCGTTTAAAAAGGCTTGGACATAAAGATCAAAGTCGGGTTCAAATTCCTTTGTCCATCCCATGATATGGTTTTTCCCGATACAAAGCAAAGGCGTTCCGATGTTTCCCGTTAATCCGAATTTGCGGCATCCCGCAATGAACAGCCGATACCCGTCCGGACGTTCAATGTTGACCATTTCCATATCAAGCGTTTTGTGGTTTTCATTGATATAGCGGATGGCTTCATGACAGTGCGGGCATCCCGAAGAATAAAAGAAAAAGATTTTGTCATCGGGAAGCGTATTCGGGATTCCCGCTTCGGCATTTCGAATCCCGAGCGCTCCGGACAGAAGAATCAGCAAAAACAGAAAGTACGGCTTTTTCATTGATGATCCTTTCTTGAAAAGTACTAAGCGTGACCTTTACTCGATACAGCAGTCGACAGCTTTTCTGACGAAAGCTTTCATTTTTGAAAGTGTTCCTTTTGTTTCGGAATCGCCGTTTTCATTTTCTTGAGAAGGCGCTTTGTTTTCCGAATCCGCATCAGCGGTTTTGTCGGGCAAAGCGGGGACGGCTTTGGCGATTTTGTCGGACAATTCGCGGACTTTTTCAATGTCGTCCTGTATCCAACTTAAATCTTTGGCGTCCAGCATATTCATGTTCAGCCCCCAAAACAGGCAGTAAAGTTCATAAGCCTGATCAAACAGCTTATAAGCTTCTTTTTTGTGTCCCAGACTTTGTTGTTTTGTGCCGACTTCCATCAAACGCATGGAAGACGCCAACAGATGTTTTGAGATGCACCAAACTTCGCCTTCATATTCGGGAATGACGCGCTGCATCAGCGTTTTTCTGGTTTCGCGGATTTCTTCGATTAAATCGTAAAAGGCGGTTTTTCCGGTTTTAGCTCCCGAAAAGACCAGATGTTCTTCAATGCTGATCAGATTCATGATGGCAATGGTTAAATCCTGATCCGAAGACAGGTCTTTGGGATTGACTTTTTTTGTGCTGTCGATTTTTTCGACGAATTCTTTAACGCTTTGAGCTTTTTGAGACATATCAGTTACCTCCTATATTCCGACGGAGAAAGTGGGCAAGGGAAAGAAATGGAACAACGCGCTGACGATGGCCAGCGAAGCCACGGGAACGACGACCTTTTCAAAGGGGAAATGAGCATGACCGCCGTTCCTGCGCTTCATCCACTGGTAAAAATCGGAACTGTACGTCAGGACGAACGCTCCGGCCAGTGCGCTGAACAAAAAAGGATCCATATAAAAAATCCACAAGATTTGAACGGGGGCGTAAACAAAGATTTGCGACCCGGCAATATCGTAATACAAAGGAATTAACAGGCTGAACGTCAAAGCCAAAAGAATCGGGTTTCTAAGCGGAAAGTTCCATCTTTTTTTATCGAACCAGATTTCCAGCCAGTAATACATCAGCATTAAGAACGCACCGCACCACACGCCGACGACCGTATCGGACACGCCGAATCGTCGGGCGATTTCAAGCGTGGCGCCGACGGCGACCGTACAAACGGCGCAGGCGGGGTTTGCAAAAGCACGCGCGGGAAGCAATGCGGCAAACAAGAAAAACAAAAGAAAGGTTTGCATTGGCGGCTCCTTGGTTAATATATTTCAAAAACTATATATAGCATAAACACTATATATTAAATTTGTCAACTATGATTTTGACGTTTCGGGCAATGAAAACGTTTCGGTTATAAAGGGAAAAATTCACGGACAAAAAAAGACTTCGCCGTGATAGAATGGGGGGCGAAGGAGCCTTTATGAATTTACGCATTTTGGGATATTCGGAAGAACGTCAGGAAGAAGATTTGGAGCTTTTTTTAAAGCGCGGAGTCTACTATCCGTCTTATATCGATGCGGTTAAGACATTCGTTCAAGAGGATTTTGAGTCTTTAAGGGAATCTTTTCCGCGTCGGACGTACTTTTTTTGTCATTTTTTTGATGAACTGATGCGTATTCCGAAAGGGATGATGCCTCAGCCGAATACGGCGGACGTTAAAAAAATCAAACAAGTCGCCTCAAACGATTTTCAATCCGTTCGGGCGGATTCGTCCGAAACGCAGGATTACGCCGCCCTTCTTTCTCGAATGTATCAGGCGAACCGGAACGGTGTTGAAGAATTGGTTTTAAGAAACGGTCGGACAGTTCTGGTGTCGGTTTGCCGTTTTCACCGCACGCCGCTTTATACGGTTTGGCTGGCGGCGGGGACGTGGTGCGAGGCTTTGGGAATGTCATACGGTTTTTCCGAAGCGCCGTTGCCGATTTTAAAAGGCGTTTTTGCAGCTTCCTATCTTTACATAAAAAGCTTTGAAGCAAACAGTGAGCAGATCAAACAACGCATCGGGGAATGGTGTTCGGACAATTCGGCGGCAGAAAGCCTGTTTGAGGGCGAAGACGCCTATTTTTTCGAATATCCTGCGGTTAAAAAGGCATTGGAAGTCATCGGTCAATACGGTACGGGGGGCTTTTATGATGATGCCGGCTTGAATTTCAAAGCTCTTTTTGATTTCAGCGTTTCTGTTTGCGAAAACGTTGATTTTTCGCCGTCTGCCGAAACGTTGGAAGAAGCTCAAGCCCGTGTAGACCGTCAATCCGGATTGCGACGCACGGTTATGGAAGACATGTGCGCGCAATTGGCGAACGGAATGAACGAACGTGAGGTGTTTGAGCGTTTTGAAGAACGTTCGCCGTCATTGAAACGTCAAATCAAACAATGGCACGATATGGCTCAGGTCAGGGATTTCGTAAAGGTAAAACTGCACGATCGAACGCGCGAAGCCATGTTCAGGACGCGCGGCGAACGGCAAAGGGGCGGTTCGTAAAGAACGTCGTGCTTTGTTCAAGCGGACGGGTAAGCTAAAACAAAGGCGTTCCGTTAATGTAGCGGACGTTTTTTAACAGTTCGGGACGCAGCTTTTTCAAAATGGCATAAGCCGTTTTAACGCTGTTCCCCGATCTGCAATACATTAAAATCGGGCGGTCGGCAGGGATGGTGTAAATTTGTGAGCCCATCTCCGAAACGGGGATATTGACGGCATCGGGGTAGTGTTTTTGGGCGAACAGCTCCGGCTTTCTGACGTCAATCAGGAATAAATCCGGCGTCGAGGCAATGATTTTCCGACCTTCTTCAGGGGATACGGCAACGGCTGGGGCATTTTCAAAACACGCCGCCGTTATCAAAAGCATTAAACAAAGGAAAATTTTTTTCATGTTATTGCCTTTCAAAGCGTTCGGGGAACAGCTTTTCTTCAATCAATCGCGCGGCGTCTTCGACGCATCCGGAACACGATCTCAGGCGCGGTTTGCCGCCCGAACCGTTTAAGTCTCTGCAAACGGTTGAACCGTTCAGTTTTTCAAAAGCTTCGGACAATTCTCTGACTTTTGCATAAGAGGAGGGGCGTGTTTTTTTGCTGCCCAAACAACCGTCGGAATTTTGAATTCCCGCTGCCATGAACATAGCCGTGACGGCGCCGCAGGTTTGTTGCATGCCGCCCGTTCCCGTGCCGAAGGCTTCGGCAATTTTATAGGCGTCCGTTTCCGAAAAACCTAACAAATCTGCATAAGTGCAAAAAACGGCTTGAGCACAGTTATAGCCGTTTTCCTTTTTTTCTACGGCTTGTTGAACGCGGGATTTCATCGTCATACCCCGATAATGTTGAATGAACTGAAAAATAATAGGCTTTGTGCGTTAAGCGTCAAATAAAAACTTTCCTTTAAAGTTCTTTTTTTGGTTTAATGTCAAAAGGCAAAGAGAAACGGAGGGCGTTATGGAATTTTTTGAAGTTATAGAAAACCGTCGCAGCATTCGCCGCTACAAACCCGAACCCGTTGCGCGCGAAGACGTACTGAAGGTAATTGAAGCAGGGCGATTGGCTCCGTCATGGAAAAACGGACAGTGCTGGCATTATTTGGTTGTCGGCGACCAAAAGTTAAAGGACAAGCTTGGCGAAATAACGAACAACAATCCCGACGTGACGGCGTACCAAAATGCGGCTTATGTCATGGTGTTGTGTGCGGATCCCGCATTAAGCGGAAACCATAACGCGCAAAGCTATTATTTGGTGGATGCGGGGATCTCCATGGAACAATGCGTTTTGGCGGCGGCTGATTTAGGGCTTGGCATGTGCTGGACGGGTATTTTTGACGAACCCGCCGTAAAAAAACTGTTAAATATTCCAGAAAATATCAGGGTTGTGGCTTTGTCTCCGTTGGGCGTTCCCGACCAACAACCCAAACCGCGCCCTCGCAAAAATATTCAAGACGTTTTGTTCGAAAATAAATGGGGAAACGTCTTCGAAAAATAAACAGTTAAACGGAAATTACCGAATACGGGGATGAATTAAAGGATGGGATTGGAAGCTTTTTTGGCGGTGGCAGGCGTTTTAATTTTGTTATGCGTTTTTGCAAACAAAATTTCCAGCCGTTTCGGAATACCGTCTTTGTTAATTTTCTTGGCTGTCGGAATGCTGGCGGGCAGCGACGGCGCGGGTATTCAGTTCTATGATGCTCATATCAGCAATTATGCGGGATCGGTGGCGTTAACGTTTATTTTGTTTTCGGGCGGGCTCGAAACGCAATGGAATTCCATTCGTCCCGTTTTGGCAAGGGGAAGTTTGTTGTCAACGCTCGGCGTTGCTTTGACGGCTTTGTTTCTGTTCGTGCCGGTTCATTATTTGTTGGGATTGGATTTTACGACCGCGCTATTGCTCAGCGTGATTGTGTCTTCAACGGATGCGCCCGCCGTTTTCAGCATCTTGCGAAACAATAACCTGTACCTGAACAACGAAAAATTAAAATCCGTGTTGGAATTTGAATCAGGCAGTAACGACCCGATGGCCGTTATCTTGTCTACGGGCGCCATCGCCGTTTTGACGTCTCACGGCGCAGGGTTTTCCCGTATGTTTGAAACGTTTGCCTTGCAGATGGGGCTGGGAATCTTTTTCGGCGTCTTTTTCGGCAGGACGGTCTTGTTTGTCCTGAAACGCTACCCGTTTCAATATCAGGGGCTTTATCCGGTCTTCGGCATCGCCGTCGTGTTTTTGATTTACAGTCTGACGCAAATGATGGGCGGAAACGGATATTTGGCGCTGTATTTGGCGGGAATCGTTTTGGGAAACGCGTCTTATGCTTATCGAAACCCGTTTATTCAATTCCAAGACGCCATGGCTTGGGTGATGCAGATCGGAATGTTCCTGACGCTCGGGCTGCTGGTTAATCCCCACGAATTGAAAGAAGTGTTTTGGGTCAGTTTGGGCGCTTCGGTTTTCCTGATGTTTTTTGCCCGTCCTTTGGCAGTCTTTATCTGTTTGGCAAAAAGCGATTATACAAGAAGCGATAAAGTATTCATCAGTTGGGCGGGACTAAAAGGATCCGTTCCGATTATTCTGGCGACATATCCGTTGATGGCTGAAATTCCGAATGCGCGTTTTTTGTTTAACCTGATTTTCTTTTTGGTCATTCTGTCCGTTTTGTTCCAAGGCAGGACACTTTCGCCTTTGGCAAAGTTTTTAAAGCTGAGCCATGACGAACCGTCCAGAGAAGAAATTCACCAATCCGGAAATGCGCCGGGACTTCCGACGGGACAGCCTCAGGAACAGGAAGCCGACAACTATAAAACGACATATCAATATCTTTCGATGGCGTGGCGCTGCTTGACGGATCATCTCAACGCTTACTGTGATGCGGAACTGGGGGCGGATCAAAAAGACGGGACGTTCAGGAGCTTTTTGCGCCGCCTCAGAACTGCCTATCGCAAGCAGGTGTGCAAACTGCGCAATTATTGTTTGGCGGACGAACAAAAAGAAGAAACGGACAAAGAAGCGCCCGAAGAAGAAAAGAAAGCGTCATAAGCCTAAAAAGGAAACCCCCGAAAATCGGGGGTTTTAAATTATTTTTTTGCGTCATCGCGCTTAGGTTCGCGTAAAACATAGCCGCGTCCCCAGACCGTTTCGATATAGTCGTCGCCGCCCGTTGCGTCGGCGATTTTTTTGCGCAGTTTGCAAATAAAGACGTCAATGATTTTTAATTCGGGCTCATCCATACCGTTATACAGATGGTTCAAAAACTGTTCTTTGCTCAAGGTCGTTCCTTTGCTGAGCGACAGGCGTTCAAGAATGCCGTATTCGCGTCCCGTCAAATGCAAAGGCTTTCCGTTCACAAAAGCGGTGCGGGCATCCAAATTGACTTCGATGGCGCCGGTGCGAATGACGGATTCGGGATGTCCTTTTGATCTGCGAACCAACGCGCGGATGCGGGCAACTAGTTCGGCTTTGTCAAACGGCTTTGTCAAATAATCGTCGGCACCCGTAGACAATCCTTTAACTTTTTTATCCGTTCCCGACAATCCCGACAAAATCAGAACGGGAGTGGCGATTTTGGCATCTCTTAAACGTTTAAGGACTTCGTAACCGTCCATATCCGGCAGAACCAAATCCAGAATGATAATGTCGTAATCGTATAATTTTCCGATTTCCAACCCGTCTTCGCCCAAGACGGAGGTATCCACGACCATACCTTCCTTTTTCAGAACGGTTTCAATCATTTGAGCCGTTGCTTTATCGTCTTCTACCAATAAAACGCGCATAAAAGCCCCTCTTTCTGTAAGACAGAATTAACATTTTTTTAACTTTATCGTCTATGAATCTTTAGTGCAAGCCTCTATCTATAGAAAAGTGGAAAAAAAAATAAATTCGGTACAAAATGGTCAAAAGCCGAATCAAGGGTTGCCATGGATGAATATTTAAAAAATCTGGTCAATGACGTCAGTGCGATTTCCGAATGCCGCAGTTTCGGTTCCGTTTCCGCGGTTCGAGGGATGCTGATAGAGATTTCGGGCGTCAGGACAGAGCTGTCCGTCGGCGACCGATGCCGCATACGGGCGCGCGGGGGAAAACGCATTCCCTGCGAAGTCGTCGGGTTTAATGCCGATAAAGTTTTGCTGATGCCGTTTGTGTCTTTGGACGGCGTCGGTCCCGGAAACAAGGTTGACGTTTCCAACGCCCAGCCCGTTTTATATCCCGATCCGTCGTGGCTCGGTCGGGTAATCAATGCGATGGGACAGCCCGTGGACGGCAAAGGACCGCTGATTAAGGGAAAGAAACCTTATCCGATACATAATTCCCCTCCGCCCGCGCATTCCCGCCAACGCGTCGGCGGCAAAGCCGATTTGGGCGTTCGCGCCATTAATACGTTTTTGACGATGTGCCGCGGCCAGCGTATGGGAATTTTTGCTGGTTCGGGCGTCGGAAAATCATCGCTGATGGCAATGATGGCGCGTCATACGGTTTTGGATGTGTCCGTGTTGGGCTTGATCGGCGAACGCGGCAGGGAAGCGCGCGAGTTCATAGAAGACGATTTGGGCGAAGAAGGCATGAAGCGCAGCGTCGTCGTCGTGGCGACTTCGGACGAAAGCCCGTTAATGCGCCGTCAGGCGGCATATGTTGCCATGACGGTTGCCGAATATTTCCGCGATTTGAAAAAAGACGTTCTTTGCATGATGGACAGCGTTACGCGATTTGCGATGGCTCAGCGCGAGATCAGCCTGTCGGCGGGAGAACCTCCCGCGACGAAAGGCTATACGCCGTCGGTTTTTGCGGAACTTCCGAAATTGTTGGAACGCGCAGGTCCCGGACAAATCGGATCGGGTTCCATCACGGGGCTGTTCACCGTCTTGGTCGACGGGGACGATCATAACGAACCCATCGCGGATGCCGTGCGAGGTATTTTGGACGGTCATATCGTTCTGGAACGTTCAATCGCGGAAAGGAACCGCTATCCTGCGGTTAACCTGCTTCGCAGCATTTCCCGTACGATGCCCGGATGCAATTCGGACGAGGAAAACGCTTTGGTCAATCGGGCGCGCGCTTTGATTTCAACCTATGAAGACATGGCGGAACTTATCCGCTTGGGAGCCTATAAAAAAGGAGCCAACCCGCAGGTGGACGAAGCCATCTTTTATTATCCGAAGCTGGAAGCGTTCCTGTCGCAAAAAAAGAAAGAAAAAGTGGATTTTGCGACAGGCTATGCCCAATTAAAAGCTTTGTTGAACGAAAAGCCGCCGGCACAAAAGCCTCAGGGATAGCTGACAGATGGCTCAAAAAGATTTAAGAACGCTCATTCGCCTTCACAAATGGGCTTTGGACGACAAACAGCGCAAGCTGGGACAGCTGTTACGTTTCGAAGCGGCACTGTATAACCGCAAAGACCTGATTGCCCGCCAATACGCCGAAGAAGAACGCGTTGCCAACGAAAATCAAACGGCGGCGCTTACATTCGGCGCCTACGTCGAATGGTACATTGCCGAACGCGACAGGGTCATTCAGGCGATAGAAGAAAACAAGCTGGAAATTTTAAAAGTTCGCGACGAAATTTTGGACGCGTTCCAAGAATTAAAGACGTTTGAGATTACGCAGGAAAACCGCGACAAACGGGAAAAAGAAGAATTGGAACGCAAGATGGGTGCCGTTCTGGACGAAATCGGGCTGAACCTGTATCGCCGCAAGAAAAGCGAAGAGGCGGAGCTTCAAAAGAAAACCGCCTCGTCTTCGTAGAAATCAGATTTTATGACCGAGCATCCGCCGTCGGTTTAAGCGGCACTTTTTTGAACGAACGCGGTCATTTTTTCAACGGCGCGGTTTTCGATTTGACGGACGCGTTCGCGGCTGATTCCCAGACGTTCGCCCAAAACATCGAGAGTTTCGGGATTTTCGGTCAAACGTCTGGCATTGATAATCAAACGTTCGCGGTCGTTCAAGCTGTTTAAAGCGCCTGCCAGCATATTCATGCGGGCTTTGTTTTCCTGACGTTCGGCAAGTTCTTCTTCGATATTTGTTTCCGCACGGATAAAGTCCTGACGTTCGGCATAGCCTTCGTCATAAGCGGGCGTATTCAGCGAAACGTCTCCGTTTAAGCGTTGATCCATTTCGATGACTTCGCTTTCCGAAACGTTAAGGTCTTTCGATATGGACTTGACGCTTTCGTCGTCCAGCGCCGTATCATTGTACAGCCCTAATTTGGCTTTGAGTTTTCTTAAGTTGTAGAACAGCTTTTTTTGAGCGGCGACCGTTCCGATGCGCACCAAAGACCACGATTTCAAAATGAATTCGTTAATGGCGGCTTTGATCCACCAAACGGCATAGGTCGACAGTCTGGTTCCTTTTTCGGGTTCGAATTTTTTGACGGCCTGCATCAATCCGATATTGGCTTCGGACACGATGTCTTCCATGGGCAAACCGTAGAAACGGTAAGAGAAGGCGACCTTCGCCGCCAAACGCAAATGGCTTGCAATCAGCTTTTTGGCAGCTTCCAGATCACCGTATTTTTTGAAACGGGTCGTCAGCATGTACTCTTCTTCCGCCGATAAAACGGGGATGCGGCGAATCGAGCTCAAGTATCCCTGTAATCCCGCGGCGTTTGCAACGACGGGAAGCAATGTTGTTGTCGTAGCCATATTCATAACTCTCCTCTCCTTGGATTGTCTTTATCTTTATGAAGGAAGGAACAGGGCGTTTTCATAGCCTTTGTCATATCCTTTCGGTTAAGCAACATGACCTTAAGGGGAAGTCCCTTAAGTAGTAAAAGAACCTCTGATGAGCATCCTTTTACAGAGCCAGTATACAAAAACTGTTATAGAAATCAACAGAAATCGGAAAAATTTTTAACAATTCTAAAAAATAAGATATATCCCTTTGAAATAAAACGTTTTAAAAAAAAGCCCCGATCAGGGGCTTTTTTTAAAGCAAGCGGTGTTAAGCGTCTTTGTTAAAGACTTTCGAGAGCAGCATATACAGCCGTCCCGCTTCGGAACCCAGCAAAATTCCCAACAAAACGTCGCTGCGTTCGTTTGATTCGGCTCGGGACAGGACGCTTTCAAATTCGCTCATGTATTTGGACACATAGTCGCGGAATTCGGAATCCGACGTGAACATATCGCAAATCTTGCGAACCTGATTTTTATCAACGGCGCGGGACAAATAGCGGATAAAGGCGCTTCTGTCGCCGTTATAGTAGCGTTTCCACAAATCGTCTTCGACGTTCGGAGCAAACAAACGCGTGATGTCAACGCCCAAAGACTGCAACCGTTCGAAAATAAACGACGTGTCTTTCATAAAGCGTTCGGTATCGGCTTCTTCGCGTTTTTTATCCAACTGGGCAATATAATCTTCGGCGGCTTTGGAGGCGGAAATCAACGCCTGAACCTGACGGTTGAAGGCGCCGCCCAGCTTGATGGATTGAGCCGATATCTTTTCGCCCGAATCATGAATTTCCGCGGCGTTGTCTTTCATCAGCTTTAACAAATCGCCCAACCGCTTCATCGAATCGTCGGCAGCCAAAGTCAACAAGTCGGATTGTTCGACAAACTGTTCGCCCGATTTTTTGACTTCGGCGGCGATGCGTTCCGAATTTCCGGCGACTTCGGCGATCATTGAACGCAAACGTTGTCCCGCCAAATCGATTTGAATGACGCCGCGGTTCGACATTTCTTCAAATTCGTGACCGAGCTGCGCAATGTTGTCGTTTAAGGTACGCACGCGGGCATTGGCGCTTTCCGCCGTCTTGTTAAAGTCGGCGCCGCGTTCGCGCATGGCGGCGGTAAAGTTCTTGATGGCTTTTTGCGCTTCTTCGGAAATTCTGTTCAGCTGGTGGGATTGAACCAGGAAAGTTTCTCCCGCCGTTCCGAGCTGTTCTTTCGCCATATCCGAAGCGGCTTCCATTTGAACGGTGCGGGCTTTGAATTCCTGTGCCGCCGCGTTCAGCGACGCAATAACCTGTTCGGTCATTTTTTCCAACAGGTCGGCTTTTTCTTCCAAGAACTGGGCGGCCGTCTGCGAACGGTTCAGGCTGTCTTCGGCGGCTTTGGCGGCTTCGTCGTTCCTCTGGCGCAGGTTTTCGCCCATGGCATCCAATTCAAATCCGATGCGCGAAGACGCCGTCAGCAAATCGTTCGTATTTTGCCGCACGGCTTCGTTGACCGAACGGATGTGCGCCATGACTTCTTCCGCCGCTTCCTTCATATATCTGGTCTGCTGTCCCAAAGACGCTTCGCCCAAACGGGATTGCGTCGAAACAATGTTGGCAACGTCGCTTAAATCGATAATCTGGCGTTGCAGGGAATCGCGTACCATGACGGCTTGCTGCGTTGACTTGGCGGTTTGCTTTTGCAGGCTTTCCGTTTGTTCGCCCAGCGCTTTTGTCAAATCGCCGATGCGTGCCAGCAGTTCTTCGGCGGAACGGTCAAATACGGAACGTTCTTTCGCCATATATTCGGACGTTTCGGCGGCTTGAGCGTTTGTGTCTTTGAGCGCGTCGGAAAATTCGTGCGTTTTGACGGACAAAGCATCCGTGACGTCGGCGATTTTTGCCTTTGCCGTTTCGGCGGCCAAAGCCAAAGCTTCCGTTTGCTTTGTCAGTCCCGCGCCGACGGTTTCAAGCTGGCTGACCGTCATTTCCGAAGCGTTCGACAGTTCTTTGGTCTGAACGTTTAAGCCTTCTTCAATCAGCTTAATGCGGGAAACCAGACGTTCCAGATCTTTGTCGATTTGTTCGGACTGTTCGCGCAGCATGGTGACGACCTGCCCCGTTTGTTCGTTCAGTTTGTCGGCGGCGGCGGTCAAAGAGGAACCCTGACGTCCGAACAGAGAATCGATTTCTTCGGTTTTTGCCGACAGCGTTTCGGCGGCGGCGGTGATTTCCTGAAGCGAGCTTGCCGCACCGGCGCAAACTTTGCGGAACTGTTCTTCCAAAGAGGCAACATTGTTTTCCGTTTTGGAACGGATGGATTCGGCGGAAATGTCAAGCTGGGTAATCTGAGAAGCAATCCTTGCGCCCAATTCTTCCGTATAAGCGGTAATCTTTGCGGCGGTTTCGTCCAAAGCCGTTTTATGGCGTTCGATTTCTTCTTTCAAAGCGGCGTTGACGGAAACCGTGCGTTGTGAAGACGCATTCAAATCATTCAGCTCGGCGGTCATAATCGTATTGATTTCGTTGATTTTATCAACGATGCCGTTCGCCTGTTCAACAGTGAACGTCATTTGTCTGGACAGCTGGTCGGCTGACTGGGCGGTTCTGTTTTCCAACAAATCGGCAATGGCGGACAAATCGTCGGCCTGTTCTTTCAGGGACGTTTTGATTTCTTCGACGCGCGTTGCGGCATTCGAAATGTATTTTTGCTGTTGCGCCAAAGACGTTTCGGTCATCATGGATTGCGAAGACAAAGCGCCGGTCAGATCCGACAATTCCGAAGCGTGCTTGATCAGGCGAGAACAGAATTCGCCGGATTTTTCGGATACGTCGCTTGTTTTCGCGTTGAAATCGGAAATTTTTTCTTCAATGGCCGAACTGCATTCTTTAATTTTCTTGGAAATATTCTGAATGCTTTCGGTCAGGCTTTGGACGTGCATGGTAAGGGATGCGGCGGCGTTTTCGGAAGTCGTTCCCAAAGCCAGAACGGAACCCGACATGGTATCCGTTTTTGCCGATAACAGATCCGTCACGTCATTGATTTGTTCTTTGGCGGCATCGGCGGCGGAAGCGATGACGTCTTTTTTGGCGTTCAGGTTTTCTGCGACGCCGTTGATTTGTTCTATGGCGGTATCTGCCACTTCGCCGATTTCTTTGGTATAAAGATCCAAAGTGCCTTCGACGGTTTTAAAGCGTGCCAGAATTTTTTCGGCTTCCTGATCCAGCAGGGTATTTTGGTCTTTAAAGGTTTGCGATATTTTCTCGGCGGTTTTTGCCAGAGATTCGTCTTTTCCGCTGATGAGTTCGTTTTGCTCGTCAAAGATTCGTTCAAGCTTTTCGGCTCTGGTATCCAATCCGTCGGCGATGCGTTCGGCGGTCAGTCGGGCTTTTTCGGAAACATTGATTAACGAAGCGGTTTGTTCTTCAAGCTCCAGATTGACGGCGGCCATGCTGTCCCGAGCCGCGGTGCCTGCATTGGTCAAAGCGGAAACAAAGCTTTCGGATTTTTCGGCAATATCGGCGATTTGTTCGCTCAACATATCGTAAGTTTTCGTTCCGGCTTCGCTCAGCAAAGCGGTTTGTCGGGATATTTCCGCCGTTACGGCAGACGTTTGTTCGGTCATCATCGCGCGGGCATTTTCCGACGCGTTTCGCATCAGGCTTGTTTGTTCGCGCAGTTCCTGTGAAATCCTGTTTGTTTCGTCCGTCAGCGCGTCCTGAGTTTGCTTCAGGCCGGTCGTGTTGGAAAACAAAGTATCGTTCAGCTTGTTCATGACGGCGGAAATATTGTCGGATGTTTCATTCATGTCCGACACCGACGTTTTCAACAGAGTGATTTTTTCATCGGCGTTTTCGGCAAGGAAATTCGTCGCCATCATGACCTGTTCCGAGCTTTCCGTAATTTTTTCGACGGCATTTTGCGTTTCGTCGTTCATGTGTTGCGAAAGCTTTTCGACTTCTTTCAGGCGTTTTTCGACCAATTCCGCGCTGTCTTGAATTTTTGCATAGACGTCGTTTAATTCGGCGATTTGCTCTTTCAGTCCTTCGATAAGCGTTTTTGAATAGATTTTATTTTTGGACGACGGGAACATGAACGCATGCATATAGCGGCGCAGTTTTTTGGCTTCCTGTTCGTTTCTGGCATAGCCGGTCAGATAGCTTCCCGCGATCCAGATAAACGCGACGGGGAACAAAATGCCGGTAATAAAGCTGAAAAATTCCGGAGGAGTCATTTCATAGCGCATGGCCCACCACCCGGAAGACACCAGATAATGGATTGTCGCGCCCGCCCATGCGACGGATAATCCGATCATGCCCAGAGTGCCTTTGTTTTTATACCAAGGCTCATCGACGTTTTGCGGAGCTTTGACATCTTCGCTGAACATCAGGTTATCTTTTTGGTTTTCGGCGACGGCGATTTCCGGATCAGGGCGTTTTGACATCGAGTCATCCTTATATAAAAGAGATTCTTTGTTTTAGAGAATTCCGCAAAAACGTTGTTTCGTCAAGGATTGTGTTGACATTATCGGACATCTGTTTAAAACAGAATATCTAATATTGAAGTCTTAAGATATCTTTGAGGCAGAGACGAAAATGGCAGAAAAAACAAAATATTATCCCGAAGTTCAGGCAAAGGCGGATTTTCCTGCGCTGGAACAGGAAATTCTGGCGTACTGGAAACGGGACGACACGTTTAAAAAAAGCGTGCAACACCGCGATGCCGGAGAAAAAGGGAACAACGAATACGTATTTTACGACGGGCCTCCGTTTGCGAACGGTTTGCCGCATTACGGCCATTTGGTGACGGGCTACGTCAAAGATATCATTCCCCGCTATCAAACGATGCGCGGTCATCGCGTCGAACGTCGTTTCGGTTGGGATTGCCACGGGTTGCCCGCCGAAATGGATACGGAAAAGTTTTTGGGTTTTTCGGGCAGGGACGCGATCACGAAATTCGGAATCGGCAAGTTTAACGAAACCTGCCGCGAACGCGTGCTGATGTACACGAAAGAATGGGAAAATACCGTAACGCGCCAAGCTCGGTGGGTTGATTTCGACAACGACTATAAAACGATGGATCTTTCCTATATGGAAAGCATCATTTGGGCGTTCAAAGAGCTTTATAAAAAAGGGTTGATGTACGAAGGCGTCCGCGTATTGCCGTACAGCTGGGCTGCGGAAACGCCCGTTTCCAACTTTGAAACGCGCATGGACAATTCCTATCGCGAACGCGAAGACCCCGCCGTGACGGTTATGTTCACGCTTAAACCCGAAGCGGGCGACGACAAACCCGTCAAAATGCTGGCATGGACGACGACACCTTGGACATTGCCGTCGAATCTGGCTTTGGCGGTCGGTCCCGACATTGATTACGCTCTGTATGAAGAAGACGGAATCCGTTACGTTATTGCCGAAGCTTTGGCGGGAAAATACAAAAAGGAACTTGCCAAAGCCGAAAAGGTCGGCTCGGTAAAAGGCAAAGACCTGATCGGACGGTGCTATGAGCCGTTGTTTGACTATTTCAAAGATCTTCCGAACTGTTTTCAGGTTATCGGCGCCGATTACGTTTCGACCGAAGACGGTACGGGCATAGTTCATATCGCTCCCGGTTTCGGTGAAGACGACTTGAACGCAACGATTCCGTATAAGATTCCCGTTGTCTGCCCCGTTGATTCAAAAGGGCGCTTTACAAAAGAAGTCCCCGATTACGAAGGAATGCAGGTTTTTGAAACCAACCAGCCGATTATCGAACGCCTGAAAAAAGAAGGAAAGCTGGTCAAGCGCGAACAATACCGCCACAGCTATCCTCATTGCTGGCGTACGGACACGCCGTTGATTTACAAAGCGATCAACAGCTGGTTCGTCAAGGTAACGGATTTCCGTGACCGGATGGTTGAATTGAACCAGCAAATCACGTGGATTCCCGAACACGTTAAGAACGGTTCGTTCGGCAAATGGCTTGAAAACGCCCGCGATTGGTCGATTTCCCGTATGCGTTTCTGGGGAACGCCGATACCCGTTTGGAAGTCCGACGATCCGCGTTATCCGCGCATTGACGTGTACGGCAGCATTGCGGAACTTGAACGCGACTTCGGCGTGAAAGTAACCGATTTGCACCGTCCGTTCATTGATTCGCTTGTCCGTCCGAATCCTGACGATCCGACGGGCAAAAGCATGATGCGCCGCGTCGAAGACGTGTTTGATTGTTGGTTTGAATCGGGGTCCATGCCCTATGCGCAGGTGCACTATCCGTTTGAAAACAAGGAATGGTTCGAAAATCATTTCCCCGCGGATTTCATTGTTGAATATCTGGCTCAGACACGCGGTTGGTTTTATACGCTGATGGTGATGTCGACGGCGTTGTTCGACCGTCCGCCGTTCAAAACGTGTTTGTGCCACGGGGTTGTTTTGGATGAAAACCAGCAAAAGCTTTCCAAGCGGTTGCGCAATTATCCGGCTCCCGACGAAGTGTTTGACACTTTGGGATCGGATGCTTTGCGTTGGTTTTTGGTTTCTTCGCCGATTTTGCGCGGCGGAAACCTGTCAATTGACCGCGAAGGCAAAGAAATTGCCAAAGCATCGCGCAAGGCATTGATTCCTTTGTGGAATGCTTTTCACTTTTTCTGCCTTTACGCCAATGCGGAAGGATTGAAAGCCGAAATTACGACCAAGCCTTCGGATGTGTTGGATCGTTATATTTTGGCAAAGTTGCATGATTTGGTTGCCGATTTGACCAAAGAGTTGGATGCGTGCGATATCGTGTCGGCGTGTGCGGAAGTTTCCGATTTTCTGGAAATTCTGAACAACTGGTACATTCGCCGTTCCCGCGCGCGTTTTTGGTCTTTGGATCAGGGACGTGAGGCTTTTGACGTTCTTTATACGGTACTGCATACGCTGTCGAAAGTTTTGGCGCCGTTGTTACCGTTGACCTGCGAATACATTTATCGCGGTCTGACGGGCGAAGAGAGCGTCCATTTAACCGATTGGGTCGACGCGTCGGTTTTTGCCGCGGAACCGCAATTGGTTTCGGATATGGACTTTGTCCGGGCGGTTTGCTCGACGGCAAAGGCCGTTCGCGAAGAACGCAAATTGCGTAACCGTTTACCGCTGGCGTCGTTGACGGTGGCGGGAAACAATGCGGAACGTTTGTCGGCGTATGTGCCTTTGATTGAAGACGAAGTCAACGTCAAAGAAGTCGTATTGAAGCATGACGTAACGTCGTTGGCAGATTATACGCTTTACGTGTTAACGCCGATTGTCGGCAAACGTCTGGGACGTCACATGAAGGACATTCTTGCGGCATCAAAGAGCGGAGAATGGACGAAGAACGCGGACGGGACGCTGTCAATCGCGGGGCAGGTTTTGAATGCGGACGAATTTGAACTGCGCCTTGTTTTGAAGGAAGGAACCGCGGGAATGGCATTGCCTGACAATACTGCGGTTGTCGTTTTGGACGTAACGCCGCATCCGGAATTGGAACGCGAAGGGATTGCGCGCGACTTTGTCCGCGTTGTTCAGGAAACGCGCAAGAACAGCGGCTTTGACGTGTCCGATCGTATCGAGGTTGTTTATACTTCAAAAGACGCGGCGGTTTTGGAAGCTTTGAAAGAAAACAAAGACTACATTTCCGAACAGGTTTTGGCAGTATCGTTCTGCGAAGCGTCGAACGTTGAAAACGCTCATACGGAAGAAGTCGGTGATTCGACGGTAACGTTTGCTTTGAAAAAAGCGGCATAAACTTAATAAAGCTTGAAAAGTTAAAGCGCTTCTTATACTTTTAAGAAGCGCTTTTCTTTTTAGGAGAATAAAAAATGGGCTCGGCAACTCCTTTGACTGATATGATAAATTCAAAGTTATCTGAAATGACGCCTGTTTTTGCAGTATTGATTTTGATCGTAATATTAACCGAATGCTTCAAACGTTTTGGCAAGGGGAAAAAAACAAAAAATATACCGGATTGTTTCGCAAAAACTGAAATTTTGACTCAAAATGAACGGGAATTTTTTAAACGTCTGAACGAAGCTTTAAAAGAAGAATTTTATATTTTTCCTCAAATGGCTTTTAGCGCTTTTATAACCCATACAGGGCGAGACGGATTTCGTTATCGCTATATGTTTAATACGAAAAGGGCAGATTTCGTTGTTTGTGATTTGAATCTGAATATCATTTGCCTGATTGAATTGGATGATTCTTCACATAAACGGGAAAAGGATTTGCAAAGGGATAATCTTCTTTTTTCAGTCGGCATCCCGTGTTTACGCTATGAAAGCCGTAATAAGCCAAAAATTGAAAAAATTCGAACGGATGTATATGATTGTATTCAAAAGAAAGAATGAAAAGGATAGACGATGCAAAATATGGAATGGTATGCCTTGTTGTCAAAACCTGCGCTGACTCCTCCCGATGCCGTATTCGGAATGGTCTGGCCGGTTTTGTATGTTATGATTTTCGTCGCACTTGCCGTTTATTGGAAAACAAAATCAGAAATCAAAAAAACGGCGGGCTATGTTTGTTTTTTCATTCAACTGTTGATGAATTTGTCTTGGACAACGGTGTTCTTTTCAATGCAATCTCCCGTGGCGGCTTTAATTCTTTTGGCGGCAATGACCGTCGTTGCCGCTAAAACCGTGTGCTTGTTTTTTAAAGTTTCAAAAATTGCAGGCGGATTGATGGTTCCTTACGGGATGTGGCTTTTGTTCGCCCTGTACTTGAATGCGGGAATTGCCGTTTTAAATTAGTAGCCGATGATTTTAATCCTTGTCCCGTTTATGCCGATGTATTTCGGACGGACGGGCAAGTAGCTGAAATATGTCATTGTTTCCAAATCAGGAGTCAGACACGCCGTAAAGCGTGCTTCGGTTTCCTTGTATTCGGCATTCTCGGTCAAGTAAGACTTTAAACGGTCAGGCGTCGCGCTTTCACCCGTTAAGCAAACCGAATTTTTATCAAAGCTCAGCAAAGTCGGACGGAAATCGTCCAAATATGTAAAAGCCTTAAAGTCCTGCGTCTTTATGTCATATAAAGCAACAAAAGCGCTTTCTCGCGTGATCGGCAATTCCGATTTGAACGCTTTTTCAGTCGCCTGACCTTCTTTTTTCGTGCGTCCCGTGACATAAAAAAATCTTCGGCTTTTATCTGCGGGGACAAAGGCTTCGTATTCATTGCCGCTTGGCAGGAAAAACGCGTTTTCATATCCTTCGGTGCGCGTGTTAAAGAAAATAAAAACCGTCCTGTCCTGATAATCTCCCATCATTGTCAAATCTCCGATGGGATTGACGTAAAAATCAATAAAACGCGAAAACAAATTAAAGGGACGGATGGTTTTTATTTTTGTGCCGTCGGGATTCAGATGCGCCAAAAAATACGAATGCCCGCTTTTATTAAAGGGCAAAACGGCGGATTGACGGGCTTTTAAAGAATTCATCCGCCCCGAAATCCAAAGGCTGTCGTTGGCATCGATTCTGATTTTCAAAGGAAAGTCCGCCTTTTCGCCTTCGATATACGCAATTGATTCGTTCGTCCTGCCGTTTTCGGCATATCTTGCCAGAATAAATCCTTTGTCGGAAGACGGGGCGTTCCCTTCGTTCGGAACGGGTTTTCGCGCAGACAGAGAACGGGGGCGGACGGTTAAGAATATTTTTCCGTCTTCGTTTACGGTAACGGCGGTCGGGCTGAAGGGAAAGTCTTCGGATTTTATTTCATTGCCGCTGAGCTTTATCAGCTCTGTCCCCGTTGGAGCCAGTTTTGAGAGTCTTTCTTTTTTCTTTTCAAAAACGTCCAGCAGGCATTCCGGATTTTTCTCGGGGCATTGCGAGAATTTTTCCGTTTTTTTTAACCAGTTTTTTCTTTCCGTTTTCAGCGGCATCGGTTTTAAGGAAGCCTTTTCCAACCGTTCGTACAAATCGTTGATATCCGTCAGCAAAGCACTCAATTCCGGATCGGCGCAGACGACTTCTTCAAAAGGCGTTTTCGGCGTATCGTCAAAGCAATCCGCCGCGGCGGCGGGAGCAAAGAACATCAACGAGACAACAAATAAAACGGCAAACATTTTCAAAGCTCCGCTATCAGGAATCCGGCGAGATTTTTGAACGGTAAGGCAAAGGCCGCGCTCCTTTTCCTTTTTGAATATCGGCGGTTTTGACAAAGACGATTTTTCCCAAAGGTGTCATAACCTGCACCCAATCGGGTTGCGGAAGCAATCCCGTAATGCGCACGGTAGTTCCTTCGGGCAACAGGTCGATGATTCCGCAATCCAGACAAGGCGCCTGATAGACGGGCGTTTGAATATCGACAGTGTGGAACAGTGTTGAGGTGTCTTTCGGGTCGAAACGGACGGGGATGACGGGTTGGTGCTTATAATCGGCAAAGACGGTGCGGGGACGGTTTAATGAATCTCGGATAACGGGAGCCGTCAGCACGGCAACAACGACGATTAACGCCAAAAACAAAGGCAAAAATACCCGAAAAGTATCCGTCCAACGAACGCGCCACAAATCGCCGTCTTTTCTTTTCACGGTATCGGGCAAAGCCGAGATAAAAGAAGCGATACGGGAACGTTCGGCGGAATTTTGAGTAAAATTCAATGCCTGCTCCGCCAAAAACCGCGCGAGATCCGATCTTTTTTCGTGACGAAACGCCGCCGCATTTTTCATCAGAAGCTCTAAATTCCTGTAAGCAGGCTTTTCGCCGACGTTTCTGTTGTTGATCAGCGCTTTGACGGACAAAACGGGATGCAATAACAGCCTGCGCCAATTTTTTAAAGCGGATCGGAACTGTTGTCTGGACGCACAGGGACGGCAAAACACGCCCGAACGGAATATGCCGCCTTCGTCAAACAGGACATAGCGGGGCTGTTTGGCATGGATGCCGCAAACACTGCACGGAACGAAATCAAAACCGTCTTCGGCCGTGTTGTCATAGGCTTTTCTGGCTTCGGGGTCGCTGAGGACGCGGTAGGCTTCGTTGATTTTTAAATATTTTTCGGCGGCTTGGGGAGTATTGTTTTTATCGGGATGATACAGCTTTGCCTGACGGCGAAAAGCGTCTTTGATTTCTTTTTCGCTTGCCGTTTGGGCGACTTCCAAAATTCTGTAAAATCCTTTGGCATCCATTTTTCAGACCAACATCCCCCTTTTTGCCGTGTCCGTTTCCGCCGCGGGGCGCAAGTCGATAAATTCTTCCGTTTTTGAGATTTTCAAGTTTCCCGCATACGACAAAGCATCCAAAGTTTTGACGAACAAAGCCCTGACGGTCGGTTCAAATTCGGGCGGCATATCGTTTCTGTGCCGGATAATCAGGTCAAAGCGCTGTTTTTGGCGTCCCGCGATGCCTTCTAATTGTATTTTTCCCAAACGCGACAGGTTCATGTCCAAAACGAACCTGACCGCGTTTTGCAACGGAGCGCATTTTTCGTGCCGTTCCGCGTCTTCCGGAGGGCGTTGCAAAAACAAAGAAACGGGTTCGACGACACTTCCCGACAACAAAGGAATGTCCCATCCTTTCCAAACGTTTTGTCCGTCGGTGGCTTTTTTTGCCGATGTTGAAAATTCGCGTTCCAAGCGCTTTAAAATCTGTTGTCCCGAAGCCGTTTTTTGCAAAGCGGCAATATTTGCTTCGCCCAGCCAGGAACGGACGGTTGCGCCTTCCCGCACGGCGGCTTGCATAAAAGAAATCATCAGGGCGGGCAATTTGTTGCCCGTTTGCGGCAAAACGGCTTTAAAGGCGTCATATGCCGCTTCGTCGGTTTGTTTCAGCGTTTCCAAAGCATGATTCAGTATCGTCCACGTATTTCGTTCGGCAGGCAGCGGGTCGCGTTCCAGCAAAGTCGGCAATCGAACGTCCGTAATTTTTACGGTTACGGGCGTCAGATCGGGCAGTTTGACATTGTTTTCCAAAGCCAAAATGCCGATTTTCGTCGCAATGACGGCAGAACTGTCCGAGCCGTAAGAAAAAACTGTGCCTTTTAAAATCGTTCCCGGTTTCGGCACGAACAAAGGACGGGGAGAGGCTTCTTGATTTCTTTTTTGCGTGCCGTCTTCGGTTTCCGTCGGCAAAGGCAGCGTGTCTTTTGCCGCTGTTATGCGCGCGGCGGCACCAAGCGCTTCTTTCGGCGATTCGGAAAGGGATGAAAGCACGCTTTTTTCAAAAATTTGTTCGGAAACGGGCGTCGCTTTTCCCGATGCAGGCTGAACCTCCCTCATTAAAACGGGGGAAAAGTCTTCCTTTTGTGCGGACGGTCTTAAAATTTTATCAACGGCATCGTAAATTTTTTGTTCCGTTTTCGAAAGAGAAATGTCTTCTTTTCCGTTTTGTAACAATGTAACATTTTTGACGAAACCTTCCGTTTGAGATGCGGCAATTTTATTGTTTGCCTGAGAAGGTTGAACAAAATTTTCAGAAGGTTGAACTTGGGGCAAGCCTTCTGTTTCCTGAACGGAATCGGAAACAAGGACAAAGGAAATTTTTACGTTCGGATCCAAAATGCGCGATGTTTCTGCGACTGTTTTTGCGATTTGCGGCGGCAGGTTTTGAACGGCGCTTTCGGGCAAAGTCTGAAGCGGTGTCGCTTCAAAAATCGTTGAAGAATAAGGATGCCCCGCACCTGCGGAAGAAACGGTTTGTCCGGTTTCAAGCGCTTTCGGCGCATCGGGAACGTTCGGCAAGTGTTTGATTTGTACGGATAAAAGGTCTTTTGCTTCTTTGGCGGCGATTTTCAAAGAAACTTCAATCGGAGCGGTCGGAATTTTATTTAGCTTGACGGGGATTTCAATCACGGAACCGTCAGGCATGGTAACGTTTAAAACGGGAAAATCCGCCGAACTTTCGGGCGGCATCAAAACGGCAGGCAATTCCGTTCCGACGGGCAACGCCGCCAATTCTTCGGGAACGCCCGAAAGCAATAAATTCGCGTTTAAAACGCTTTGAGCAGGCAGGGCAAAAGAAGACGGAAGGGAAACGGTGCTGCTCATGAACGAATCCTTTTATAAAGACTTTATTCCCGTTCTTTATTTAATCTGGCGGCGACGGCAAGAACGTCTTCCGCGGCTTCCGTCGTCGGGTGGCGCGTCAGGATGGACATTTGATTTCTGATGGAATCGCGTACGCGCGTATCGCGGCGGATAACTCCCGCCAACGGCGGCGAAATGCGCAGAAAACCTTGGCAAGCCTTTAACAAAGTCGTATAAGTCCTTTCGCCTTCGCGGTTCGAATTTGCCGAATTGACGATAATGCGGATATTGGGTTGAGGTTGTTCCAAACAAATCATTTTTATAAACGCGTAGGCGTCCGTCAAAGACGTCGGTTCGTCCGTACAAACAATCAAAAGATTAGCGGCGGACGACGCAAACAGGCGGACGGGTTTTTCGACGCCTGCGCCCAAATCGACGATGACGCGGTCGTATCCTCCGGCAAGGATTCTTAAGTCGTCGTTAATCAGCTGCAAACGACTGACGGGAACGTTGGAAAGACTGCCCGACCCCGAACGTCCCGCAATAATGTCGAAACCGCCTGCAGGATAAGGGGTAACGGCTTGGTTCAGGGTGATTTTTCCCGCAATGACGCTGCCCAAATCATAGGTCGGCATCAACCCCAGCTGAATATCGATGTTGGCAAGCCCCAAATCGCCGTCAAACAACAACGTTTTTTGTCCGCTCTGAGCAAAAGCATGAGCAAGCGTGATTGAAAACCACGTTTTACCGACGCCGCCTTTTCCCGAAGCGACGGCAATCATGTTTCGCGCCTGAGGTCTGGCGATTTTTCGCGGAGCAAGGGCAAGTGTCGGGGGTTGCTGAGTTGTATTCATGATTTTTTCCTTGTTGTAGGCTCGGTTTCCTGACCTGATGACGTTAAAAGCAATCTGGCCAAAGAAACGGCGTTAATCGGGGACAGACCTCTGGCGACGTTAGGGCTCATGCTGGCTTCGCAGACGGTCAGCCTTCCACCGTTTGCGGCAGCCAGAACGCCTCCGAACCGGCGGGCGGCGTCCAATCGGGTCGCCAACAGATACACGGCGCCCGCTTCGGCAAAAGATTCGGCGGCTTCTTGCGCTTCAAACGGATCAATGCCAGCAGGCACCGTCAACACGGGCAGAACGTCGGCGGCTTCCGTATAGGCGGACAGGTACTCCATGTCGTCCGGCTGAAACGGGTTCAGCCCCGGCATGTCAATCAGGATGATTTCGCACGTCCTTCTCAGGGATCGGATATGCGTATTCAAATTTTCGGGCGAACGCGCTTTAAGCAGGGTTACGTCCAAAATGCTGGTAAAGGCGGCTAATTGTTCCGTTGCTCCGGCGCGCACGGAATCGGCAGAGATGATGCCGACTTTTCGTCCCGCCATGCAAGCGCGGGTGGCCAGCTTCGCAACCGTAACGGTTTTTCCCGAACCCGAAGGACCTATGACCATAAACGCCTGTCCTTTGATTTGTTCGGGCAAAGGATGAAACGTAAAGACGGTATCCAAAGCGGAAGCAAAGGCTACCAGCCTGTCTTTTTTGCGCGCTTCTTTAACCTGAGATAAAATCCGTTCCGTCAAATCGGGCGGCAAAGCGTGGTATTCCAAAGCCGCGCGGATGATTTCCTGTATTTCTGTTTGTTTCGGCGCGTCAAAAGAAAATTCGTCGTCGTCGCGTCCGTCTTCAATGGCGGCGGTTAAGCGCACGCCCGCACCCGCGCCCAAACGCTGGGTCGAAACGATAATGGCGTTTTCTCCCAGTTCTCGGCGCACGCTGTCCATGGCTTCGGACATTGTCGGGGCGGTGTACGTCTTTATTTTCATTCAAAGGTCCGTCGTTTAAATTTGTCCTACCGTGCGGATTTTCGCCCGCGGGTGAATTTCATTTTGAGATATTACCACAGTTACGGGGCGAAAGCGCTCAATAATTGAACGCACATAAGGGCGTATCCCCGGACTGGTCAGCAAAACGGGCGATTCTCCGCGCTTTGCAAGGTCTTCGAAAACTTGGCGCACGCGGTTGATAAAACGTTGAATTTGCGTCGGAGGCATGGAAAGCTGCTTTTCGTCGCCGTTGCCCATCAAAGACTCGGCAAACGCCTGTTCCCATTCTCCCGACAGCGTAACCAGAGGAATAATCCCGTCAGGCCCCGCACAAGCCGCCGATATTTGCCGCGACAAGCGCGTGCGCGCGTGTTCCGTAATCAGCATCAGGCTTTGCGTAACGGTGCAAGCTTCGGAAATGCCTTCCAAAATCGTCGGCAAATCGCGTATGGAAACGCGTTCTTGCAACAAATTTTGCAAAACGCGCTGAACGCCGCCGACCGTAATGCGCTTGGGAATCAATTCCGAAACCAGCTTTTGCTGATCCTTGTCCAAATCGTCCAAAAGCTTTTGCGTTTCCGTGTATGACAGCAATTCGGACATATTCATTTTGACCAGTTCGGTAATATGGGTCGTAATGATCGTCGGCGGGTCAACGACGGTATAGCCGCGGAACATGGCGTCTTCGCGTGCCGTCAGGTCAATCCACATGGCGGGCAGACCGAACGTCGGTTCTCTAGTTTTTTCGCCCTGCAAAGCGATTTCTTCGCCGCGCGGATCCATGACCAACAGTTTGTTCGGGCGCAATTCTCCGCGACCCGCTTCGGTTTCCTTGACATAAATGACATAAGTGTTGGGCGGCAGCTGCATGTTGTCCTGAATACGCACGGACGGCATGACAAAGCCCATATCCAACGCAAGCGCGCGGCGCAAAGCTTTGATTTGGTCGGTCAGACGGCGGTTTGACGCTTCGTTAATCAAAGACAACAGGCTGTAGCCCAGCTCTAATCGAACCAAATCCATCTTTAAAACGTTCGAGATCGGTTCTTCGACAATAGGCGGCGGTGCGGGCGGTTCTTCCTGCAGCTTGCGTTCCGCCTGTTCCTGCAGTTTCTTTTTTTGATTGTCGAGCAGGACGGCGGTCGCGCCCGATATAAAGCTCAGGAACAAAAACGGCGCGGCGGGCGTTCCGGGCAACACAGCCAGCATAAAAGACAAAAACGACGTCATTCCGAGCGATTTCGGATAATGGGACAGCTGTCCGAACAGCACTTTTTCCGTTCCGCCCGAAATGCCTGCCTTGGACACCATAATACCGGCGGCAACGGAAATAATCAGCGCGGGAATTTGAGAAACCAACCCGTCGCCGACCGTCAGACGCATATAAGTATCGGCGGCTTTCATAAACGGCATATCCAGCTGAACGACGCCGATTAAAATGCCGGCGATAATGTTGATGGCTGTGATAATCAATCCGGCGATGGCATCGCCGCGCACGAATTTCGACGCACCGTCCATCGCACCGTAAAAGCTGCTTTCCTGAGACAATTCGTCGCGCCGTTTTCTGGCTTCGGCTTCGTCGATCAATCCGGAAGACAAATCGGCGTCAATCGCCATTTGTTTTCCGGGCATGGCGTCCAATGCGAATCTGGCGGCAACTTCGGCGATACGTCCCGAACCTTTGGTAATAACCATAAAGTTCACCAAAACCAAAATCGCAAAGACGATCACGCCGATAATAAAATTACCGCTCATGATGAAATCGCCGAACGCCTCAATGACGTGTCCCGCGGCGGCGGTTCCTTTATTGCCGTTTGCCAGAATCAAACGCGTCGAAGACAGGTTTAACGCCAGCCTGTAGACGGTCGAAATCAACAAAATCAAAGGAAAAGAGGTGAACTGTATCGGTTTTTCGATAAAGATTGACGTCATCAGCACCAACACGGAAAAAGTCAGCGACAACGCCAAAGCAATATCCAACAGCCAAGGCGGCAACGGCAAAATCAAAATGACCAGCATCAAAACGATGCCTAATGCCAAAGCGATATCGCCGCGTTTTCCCATAGAAAACAGGCCCTGTTTTAAATTGACGGGGCCGTGTCCGGAACTGTTTGCGGGAACGGGTTGCTGCGCCATTTAACCGCCTTTAACCGAAATCGTTGGGGGCGGGAGGGACTTCGGTGCCTTCTTCAGAATACTGTTTCAGCTTGTTACGCAAAGTCCTGATGGAAATGCCCAGAATGTTTGCCGCGTGAGTCCTGTTGCCCAGCGTATGTTTCAGCGTGTCGATAATCAGATTTTTTTCGACATCCGCAACCGTGCGTCCGACCATGCCTGCGGTTCCGCCCGTTTCCGAAGACGGTTGCGCGGCAGGCTGAGGCATTTCGGTCAGCATGACGGCTTCTTCTTTGATTTCATTTCCCGTTGACAGGATAACGGCGCGATGGATGGTATTTTCCAATTCGCGGACGTTTCCCGGCCATGCATAAGCCGTCAGCTTTTTTTGTGCGCCGTCGGACAACGGCTTGACGGGCAAGGCGTTCAAATCGGAATATTTACGGATGAAAAATTCCGATAACGGCAGAATGTCTTCTTTTCTGTCTCTTAACGGGGGAATGGCGATATTGACGACGTTCAATCGGAAATACAAGTCTTCGCGAAAGATTTTGTCTTTGACGGCTTCGTGCATATCGCGGTTTGACGTTGCCAGAATGCGCACGTCAACGTTAACGGGGGCTTTGCCGCCGATGCGGTCGATTTGGCGTTCCTGAAGGGCGCGCAACAATTTAGCCTGAAGCCGGATGTCCATTTCCGTGATTTCATCAAGCAACAACGTTCCGCCGTTGGCTTCTTCGAATTTTCCGATGCGCCGTGCGACGGCTCCGGTAAAGGCGCCTTTTTCATATCCGAACAGTTCTGATTCCAGCAGGTTTTCAGGAATGGCGGCACAGTTCACGGCAATAAACGGTTCGCCCGCACGTTTGGAATTGGCATGAATGTATTTGGCAATGACTTCTTTGCCGGTTCCCGATTCACCCGTAATCAGGACGCTGGCCGTTGAAGGAGCGACCTGCTTTGCAAGTTTGAGCAGATTTTCCATGGCGGGGTCTTTGCAAATGACCTGAGCGCTTTCCATGGAAACCGCGCTGAGTATTTCGCCGATCAGTTCGGCATCGGGAGGCAGAGGGATATATTCTTTTGCACCGGCTTTAATGGCTTTGACGGCGGCTTTGGCGTCGGCGGCGACGCCGCAGGCGACAACGGGAATGCTGATGCGTTCTGAATTCAGGCTTTCGACCAAAGAATAAATGTCAAGCCTGACGTCAATCATTATCAAATCGGCGCCTTTTCCCGAACGCAACAAATCCAAAGCTTCGCCGACGTCAACGGCATGGATGACCGAACCGCCTTTTTTAATGGCGATTTGGCTGGCAGCTCCGATTTGACCGTCCATGGTTCCGATAAGCAGCAGACGCATTCTTTCTTACCTTAAATTTTTGTTTCGTTTACAGCTCAGCCTCTTTCGGCTTTGATGATTTCCGTCATCGTTATGCCCAAACGGTCATCAACGACGACGACTTCGCCGCGGGCAACCAGACGGTTGTTCACGTAAATGTCAATGGCTTCGCCGATCTTGCGATCCAATTCAACGACCGCACCGCGTCCCAGCTTTAACAATTGGTGAACCTGCATGCTGGATTTTCCCAAAACGGCGGACACCTGAACGGGAATATCGTACACGGCTTCCAATTCGGCGGACGATTTCGGCTTTTCGGGAATTTCTTCGTTGTAGCGGTTGTTGGTTTCCTCTGACGGTTGCGGAACGGGTGTTTCCGAATCCAATTCATTCAGATTTAATTCCGACGTATTCGGATTTTTATCCTGCGGTGTTTCAGCCATGCTGTTCTCCTTTGTTTGTCGAATCCGGCGAAGATTGACCGTATAATCTTAACAGTTCTTCCGTCTGATTCAAAATATCTTGAGTATTTCTTTCCAATCCGCCGTTTTTCCATTCGATGCGGCAATCGCCCAAAGCAATGTTTTCGTCGCGGATAACGGCGATTTTCCCCGGATAAGATTCTTTGATGACGATTTGTGCAATGTGTTGTTTGATCGGGTCTGCCAAAGCGGGGTTTAAGCGGATGCTGATTTTCGGTTCTTCTTTTAAGAAACGGAAATTTTGTTCCAAAAGAGCGCGAATTTCGTTTAAGCCGTCGCGTTTATTGAGCGCTGGCAGAATTTTCTTGCAAACGGCAAAAGCGAATTCGACCGCCGTTTCAAAAGCCTGAGCGCTGACTTTTTGGCAAAAAGGCTCCATTTCCTTTAGTAAAGAAGCGATTTTTTCCAAAGTATCCGCCTGTTGTTTTTCGACGGAGAGCATGGCTTCGTCCCAAGCGCTTTTACGTCCTTCTTCCAATCCTTTTTGATGACCTTCTTCAAAGGCGGCGTCGCGAGCGGCTTGCATTTCCTCTTCGGTAAAGCCGGGCGGCGGCGGAGGGGGCGGCGGCGGAGGCGGCGGAGGAGCCGGCGTTTCTGTCGGCTGATTTTCCTCTTCTTGCGGCGTTTCTGAGACCGGCGTTTCAAGATTCAAGTCGGGCACCTGCTCGCTTAAAGTGTCCAGAATCTCGGAAATGGAGGGCACCGGAGCCGGAATATCGTCAGGAACGTTTCGTTCGGCAGGTTCGGCGGGGACGGAAGCTTCTTCTTTTTCTTCCTCTTCGGGTTCGTCGAAGCGCCGGTCGAACATAAATTTATATTCCTTAGCCATTTTTCCCGCCTTTTAACAGCCCGCCGCCTTAGTAAATCAGCTCGTCCTGAGAACCGCCTTCGGAAATGGTAATTTCTCCGTTGTTTGCCAATTCTTTTGCCAGCTGGACAATTGCAGACTGGGCTTCGTCCACGTCGCGCAGACGGACGGGTCCCATGGCTTCCATATCTTCTCTCATCATCTTGCCGGCGCGTTCGGACATATTCTTGAAGAACAGATCCTTGATAACGTCGGAAGCGCCCTTGAGAGCAACAGCCAGCTTTTCTTTGTCCGCACTGCGCAGCAAGACCTGAATGCCCAAAGAATCCACGCGGGTAAGGTCTTCGAACGTGAACATAAGGGATTTGATGCGTTCGGCGGATTCGCGATTGCGTTCTTCCAACGCCGACATGAACCGTCCTTCGGTGTTGCGGTCAAGGTTGTTAAAGATTTCCGCAATAAGTTCGTGAGAATCGCGTCTGGACGAACGGGCAAGGTTGTTCATGAATTCGGCGCGAAGCGTTTGTTCGACGCCGTCCAAAACGTCTTTTTGAATGGCTTCCATTCTCAGCATGCGCATAATGACTTCCATCGCGAAGGATTCCGGCAACAAAGAAATAACGCGCGCGGCATGATCCGATTTGATTTTTGACAAAATGACCGCAACGGTCTGAGGGTATTCGTTTTTCAGGTAATTCGCCAACACCTGTTCGTTAACGTTGCCCAGCTTGTCCCACATCGTGCGTCCGGCGGGACCGCGGATTTCTTCCATGATGGCGGCGACGCGGTCTTTGTTCAAAGACTTCATCAACAGGCGTTCGGTATTTTCATAGTTACCGATCAATCCTGCCGGATTGGCAAACGCGTCGGCAAATTCCAAGAATAATTTTTCGACGGTAGACGCGGGAATTGATCCCAGTCCGGCCATAATTACCGAAATTTCGCGAATTTCGTCGTCTTCCATCAAAGCAAACAGTTTCGCGGTATGTTCTTCCTGTAACGCCATCATCAGAATGGCGGCTTTTTGGGGGCCCGTCAGATTGCGGTAATCTTCAATCGCCGTTTTTGGCATGATGCGTTACTCCTATCGCTCGTCGCTGTACAGCCAGTTGCGGATGATATTGACGGCTTCTTCGGGATGCTGGTCAATAATTTCTCCGATCTTGCGCACGGAAGACGCTTTGACCCGCCCTTCAACACGGGCAATGTCAATCAGCTCTTCCAACTGAGACGTCGAATCGTCGACTTCGCCTTCGGGGCCTGTCAGCTGCGGGGGAAGGCCGTTCTGTCCTGCCATCAGCAATTTCTCCTCTTCTTCGATTTCTGCGGGTTCAAACGCCTTGACAATCAGCGGGCGGACAACCAGAAGGATGACCAGTACGGCAACCAATGCCACGCCCAGCCCTTCTACCATTTTTATAATCTCCTGTTTCGTAAAGCCCATAAACAAGACGGGATCTTCTTCCCTGAGCAAGTCTTCCGGATTAAAGAACGGCAAATTGACCACTTCGATCATGTCGCCGCGGTTGGCGTCGTATCCGATGGCGGAACGAACCAAAGCCGCCAGCAAATCCATTTCTTTTTCCGATCGGGGCGAATATTCGCGCGTCCCGTTCGGCAAGGTCGTGTATATGCCGTCAACGATAACCGCCGCGGAAATGCGTTTGATCACGCCGTTCTTGCGCGTTTGACTGATAACCTGCTTGGATATTTCGTAGTTAACGGTTTCTTCCGTTCGGTTCGCTTGAGACGTTACCTGATTTGCGTTTTTGACTTCGGCATCGGGCAAATTCTGTTCAACGCTGACGATCGGTTCTTTTTCATCTGTCTTGGAATTTTCTTCAATCGTCGTCGACGAACGCAAAACCTGAGCGTCGGGATCAAACAGTTCTTTGTTCACGGTAACCTGATCGAAATCCATTTCCAAAGAAATATTGACGCGGACTTTGTCCTGACCGACCGATTTTTCCAACAGCGTTTGAACGGATCGGGTCAGCCGTTGTTCGTAATCGCGCCGCATTTCTTCGTTCGTCGACATCGTGCGCTGTTCTTCGGAAATGTATTCTTTTGTCAGCAAAGTGCCCCTTGTATCCAAAATGGAAACGCTTTGAACGTCCATCTTGGGAACGGCGGCGGCGACCAAACGTTGAATGCCTTCAACCTGTTTGGCGTTCAGACGTTCCTTGTCGCTGTCCATTTTAACGATGACGGATGCCGACGGTTTTTGTTCTTCGCGGGAAAACATTTCGCGCTTTGGCAAAACCAAATGGACACGGGCGGCTTTGACGTGATCGATGGCTTTGATGGTTCTGGCCAACTCGCCTTCCAAAGCGCGGAGCATCTGCAGGTTTAAAACGTCGTGTCCTATGCCGGGAGATTGCGCTTTGTCAAACAATTCGTATCCGACGACGCTGCCGGCGTTTGCCGTTTCTGCCAGTTGAACGCGCAATTTCAAAACGTCGGCGATGGGGACTTGAATTTCCGTACCGTTCTTGAAAAGCTTGTAAGGAACGTTTTGTTCTTCCAAAACGGAAATAATTTTCTTGGCTTCGGGGGGCTCCAATTCGTTAAAAAGGATGCCCATTTCCGTTGTTCCCAGACGGGTGGCCAGATAGATTAAAAATCCCATCAGAAAGACAGCGACGCCGCCCATCGCCGCAAGGCGGGCGGTTCCAAGGCTTTTAAGGGTTTGTATCAAAGAATTCACAACGGTTGCCCCGAATTTTATACACAATTCAGCAAATCATAACAGAATCATAAAAAATGAACATAAAAAAACGGTTAATAAGTAAAGATTTCGTAAAATTTTTGTATTCATTCGCGCTGTGCCGTCCGTAAAAAAAAGCCCCCGAAAAATCGGGGGCAAGTATAAAGGGATGAGAAAACCGAACGGATTACCGTTTAATGGTCATCAGTTCTTCCAGCATGGTATCTGCCGTCGTGATGATTTTGGCGGCGGCGGAGTACGCACGCTGAGTGGTGATCATGTTCGTGAATTCCGTTGCGATGTCGGCGGTGGAGTTTTCCAAAGCCGTTCCCTGAACGGCGCCCGAACCTGCTTCGCCTGCCGTTCTGAGCGTCGGCTGGCCGGAAGCGTCGGTTTCGATCCACGTGTTGCCGGTCAAGGCTTCCATGCTGTTCGGATCGACAAAGGTCGCCAGAGGAATTTGAGCAATCGGGCGCGTTTCGCCGTTATCGAACAAAGCCGTTACGATGCCTTCGGCGCTGATGGTTACGCCGGTATAGCTGCCGTACTTGGCGCCGTCCTGTTTAATGTAGTTTGACGTATAGTCGCCCGACAAAGTCGTTAAACCGTTCGCCGTATTAACGTCGCCCAGGAACAAAGACAATTTCTGGGATTCATCGTAATTGCCCGTCATATCTTCGGCGCCCGTTGCCCATTCTATGGCAATGCTGTCAAGGTTGATGTACTTGGGCGTACCGTCGGCGTTAAAACAGACGGCAGGCACGCGGCATCCCGTTTCGGCGCCTTCTTTGGCGTTAAAGGTGAACGTGTTCGTAACGACCAAAGGATCGCCTGCGGCCAATTCGTCGATAACGCCTTGCTGACCGTTTGTTTTGCCGCGTCCCTGAACGGCGTCGCCGATGCCTTCGAACGTTTCAAGCGTTCCGCCGATGCTGGAAGCCGTAATCAGCTGCTGCGTCGAAATCAAGGTCGATCCGCTGACCTGAAACAGGTTGTAACGGTTCGGATCGGGATCGTTGGCATAGGCTTTTTGAATCGCGGCGTTCAAAGCATTCATAACGTTCGCCGCGGTTGTTTCTTCGCCCGTTGCGATGCCGCTGATGTCGATTTCCAAGGGGTTGGAAGGATCCGCTCCGGTTTTTTTGAACGTGTACGTTTTGCCATCCAGCGTAACGGTCTGATTATCATAATCGTCCAGATTGTTGCTCGTAAAGTTGATACGGGCAGAATTTGCCGAAGAAACCAAAATCGGCGTTCCGGAAGTGCTTTGATGAATTTCGATGGACGTGCCGCTGGCAACGAAGCGGACGGGTTCAACGGCGGATTCCGTGATGCCGACGTTAAGCAGGTTGACCAGCTTTTGCAAATCGACTTTGCCGTCTTCTCCGATGGCGCCTTTCAGGTCAATGCCGATGTTCGGCACATCTGCGGTTGTCGGAGGAACGCCGGCGGAATTGTAGAATTGAAAGATCGTATTGCCGAGCGTAATGGTTTTTTCATCATAAGCATCAACATCCGTGCTTTTAAAGTCGACGGTCGCGACGTTTTTGATGTCCCAATCGATTTCGGGCAGTTTAAAGCGCCCGGAAGCAATGCCCGTTTCGGGGTCGGGGTTGGTTGCCGACTGGACGCAAGACAAGCATTTGCTGGTATCAAAAGTAATGGCGGAACCGCCGATGGATTGTTCTACGGAGATTTTGGAGCCGTCCGCGGTAAAGCGTCCGCCGCTGGGAACCGTTGCCTGGATGACGTCGGCAAAGCGTTCGATGGCGTCGGCAATGGTAACAATGCCGCTGCGGATATCGACTTTGACCAGCGTTTCGTCCGGAGACGGAGAATACGTCAACGTATCGTCCGTGGTAAATTCAAAGACGTATTTTTTATCGCCTTCGACTTCCATGGAAATGGTCGAGTGGTTGGACGGGATTTTTGTAAATTCCATCTGGGCACGGGCGGAATAGACGTCATCCGTCGTGTCCTGAGAAATTTCGCGTCCGCCGTAAGTTACCAAAGTGGCTGCACCCGAAGGCATTTGGATATCCATGCCCCAAGCGTTTGATTTTTCTTTGGTGTACTGGAAGTTGATGTTGTGAGAATTTCCCAAAGAATCGTAGATCAAGACAGCCGTTTTGTGGCGTCCGCCCAATTCGGGAGCGCTGGCGTCAAAGACGGGGTCGCTGGAAGGCAGGTTTGCGCCGACCTGAATATTGCGGGTTGCCGCGGCGCTGCCGCCGATGGTGGACAGGCTGATGGGCTTCAAGTTTGTGCTGTCAATGATATTGTCGTTGATATACACGGTATCGCCCAAATCGTTTTTGTACGCTTTCATGTAATAGCTGTCGCCGACTTTGACGACCGAAGCGTTCGGAGAACCGTCATAAGGCAGCAACGTCCACCCTTGCAGATAATATCCGCCCGTATTGACCAGATAACCGTTATTGTCTTTTGCAAAAGAACCGGCACGGGTATAGCCCCACATATCGTTGGCACCGGGGTTTGCGGCTTCGTTCACGACAAAAAAGCCCTGACCCGAAATAGCCATATCCGTCGAATATGAAGACGAAGACAGCAACCCTTGAGCATCAATGCCGGCGCTGGGGCGGCATTGGACGCCGCCGCAGGAATACTGGGTCGTCGATACCTGTTTGGTAACCAGCGTTGAAAATTTTGCCGTTGTGGCTTTGTATCCGGTCGTGTTGATGTTCGCAACGTTATCGGAAATAATTCCCATAGCGCTCGATTGCGACGTCAATCCGGAAACGCCGGATTTAAGAGCTCCAAATAAACTCATGATTTCTCTCCCTTTGATTAGGCTTTCAAGCGGCGCTTCTGTCCGAAAGAAAGCTTAATGCGTGCCGCGAATTATTTCTGTCCGCGGCGTTGTTATTTTTTATGCCGCTTCGGATTCTGAGCTGTCGCCCGTTCCCGTGCCGCTGTTGTTTTCTCCTGCAGATCCGTTTCCGTCTTCTGTCGGAGGAATGACTGAATCTCCCGTACTTTCGGGTTTTAAAACGTCTTTCCCGTGTATGGCCAAAACGCTGTTCATGTTCACGACGACGTCGCCCATACCCAAAGCGATTAAATCACCGTCATAAGCAACGCCCGTAACTTTGCCGTATGCCGTCGTCGTAATGCCCACATCTTTACCGTCGGCACCCGTCGCCGTCACAACAATTTTATAAGCACCGTCGGGAAGCTTGTTACCTTCGTTGTCCGTGCCGTCCCAATCGACAACGTGACGTCCTGCCGTCAATTCGCCCGTGAACGTCTTGACGAAATTCCCGTCGCTGTCTTGAACGGCAACCACGCAGGACGTCGCATCGGCATCCGTGATATAGGCAAATTTTGCAAATCCGTCCTGTAAAGGAACATAGCTGGTTTGTGCCTGCACGACCTGATCCATATAACTGACGGCTTGACTGGACATTCCGGCGTTGTTTTGCGAAATGATCGTTTCCAAATAGCTGTTCGTCTGAATGGTTTGTTCGACTTCGGCATATTGAACCAACTGATTGGTAAATTCGCTGGAATCCATAGGATCCAAAGGATCTTGGTATTTCAACTGGGTCGTCAGAAGGTACAGAAAAGAATTCAAGTCTTCCGACAACTGAAGCGCCGAAGACGAAGAATCTTTGCCTTTTTCAACGGCATCCGTCAATGCCGCCGTTCCCGACAAAGCCGATGTGCTGGATACGTCCGTCATGGCTTACCTCCTTTAAATTAAACCCGAATGTTCAAAGCGTGGCGGGACGTCCAGCCCGAAGCAATAATCGCTTCGGTCAAATCGTCCGCTTCGGCGTTCGGGGCGTCGGAATTGTTAAAGGCAGATTCCGATCCGTTGCGATGTCCGTTGCCGTTTTGGGCAAAAGCTTCCGCATTTTGCTGATGTTCGCCGCGATAGCTGAAACTGAACGCGTTATCGCCGGTTTTTAAGCCCGCATCCGCCAAAGCCTGACGCAAAACGGAAGCATCCTTTTGCAACAGATCCAGCGTTTCGGGACGGCTGGCGATGATTGAGGCTTTCATGTTGCCGTCGTGATCGACTTCCAGCTTGACTTGGATATTGCCCAATTCTTTAGGCTTGAGGTTAATGTTGATTTTTTCCAACCCTTCTTTTGCGGCTTTGGAAATGCTGACCTTTATTTGGTCGACCAGCTCGTTCGTCGGGACGGTTTTCGCGGAAACTGTCGAAGCGTTACCGGCAACCGCTTTGCCTTTTAAGGTGTTGCCCTGCACGTTAAAAAGGCTTTGCCCGGCTTCGCCCGTTCCTTGACTGCCCGATGTCCCGGATACGCCCGAAACGCCATCAATTCCGCCTTTTAGCGCCGATTGAAATTCCGTCGGCTGAGATGCGGAAACGTTGGCGGCTGATGCGCCGATGTTTTGAACCGTGTTCGCGGATTGCTGTTGCTGTTGAGCCTGTTGTTGCTGAGCCTGAGCTTCGGAACGGCTTTGAGATTTATCCTGAGAAGAAACAGCCTCAACACCTTGAACGTTCACGGAGTTTTCGCTTTTTAAAGAATTTTGGAAAAAGCCCGTTTCATCAACACCGTCACCGTTCCGTGTTTCGGAAACGCCTTTTTCGGCGGCGGAGGCTTTTTGTGTCGTCGCAGCGACCGATGCCGTTTCGGAAACAACAGAAGTTTCAATTTTGACGTTGTTTCCTTTCGGCAAAGCTTCGGAAAGCTTTTCCGCCTGAATATCCGCTTCCGATTTTTGAGCGTCGGCTTTTACGGAAAAGGCGCCGTCGGAAAGTTTCGATTGAGCCTCTTGGCCGGAAACGTCAACGGTTTCCGATCCCTGTTGTTTGGCGGCGTCCGCGACGGAGGCGGAAGAAATGTTTTTCAAATTCAATTCCGTTTCGTTTTCGCCGGGTTTAGCGTTCTGTTGTGAATTTTGATTCGTTCCTGCGATTGTTTCGGCGGCATCCGGAGCGGCAACGTTCGTTTCCGCAGCACCGTCTTTATTCGCGGCGGGAATTTTCAAACCGTTTTCCGAAATGTCCGTATCCTGAGCGTTTTCTTGCGTTGCGTCGCTTACGGAACGGGCGATCTGACTTCCCACAACGACGGCGGCGTTTCCGTCAAGTCCGTCGTTCGAAATCAAAGCTTCGTTTTTATCCGTGTCATCATCCGTATCGTTTGCTTTGTCTGATTCCGATCCGTCAATGATTTGTTCGGCGGCGGCATCGGCTTTTTCAGAGTTGTCGGTATTTTTATTGTTTTCCGCAGCTGTCGTTCCGGATTGATTTTGAACGTCATCAGTTGCCGTCGGGGCAGTATTTTCTTTATCGGGAATCTTTTGCCCAGCGCCATCGTCTTTTTGAGCGCTTTGTTGAGGCTTTTCGTTTTTTGGGGGTTCTTTGTTATCCGTTATGTCGTCGCGAGAGCTCGTCTGCGATGCCGACGCAGCGTTTTGAGCCGTATTCTTAAAAACGGCAGGGGCGTTAGCTTTTTCGCTGATGCGTGCCAAAACGCGGTTCGAGCTTTCTTCCGCAGACCCCGAAGTTCTGAAATTGTCCAATAAAGACAAAAAGGCGTCGCCCGTGTCTTGGACGCTGATTTTCGGAGCGGCAAAGGCATTTAACTGCTTATTATATTTAACGGCGGATACATCCATGTTTTTATCCCCTGAAATGATGACTGCAAAACAACATGCAATCATCGTGCCAAGTTTTGGCGGAGTAAAAACAGGAATAAAAAAAAGCCCTCCGAAACGGAGGGCTTTTGAAAGAGATGTCTCGAAATTAACGAGAATAGAATTCGACGACCAGATTCGGTTCCATCTGTACGGGGTACGGAACGTCAGCCAGTTTCGGCGTGTGCAGGAACGTGCCTTTGCAAGCCTTCTGATCGACTTCCATATATTCGGGAACTTCGCGTTCCGTAGAAGCCTGAGCTTCAAGGACGCTGGCCAACTGGCGGGATTTTTCACGGACTTCGATGACGTCGCCTTCTTTAACCAGATAGGAAGGAATGTTGACGTGTTTTCCGTTGACCAAAATGTGGCCGTGGTTGACGAACTGGCGTGCGGCAAAGACGGTCGGGACGAATTTCATGCGATAAACGACGGCGTCCAGACGTGTTTCCAACAAACCGATCAGGTTTTCCGAAGTATCGCCCGAACGGCGGATGGCTTCGGCGTAGTATTTGCGCAGCTGCTTTTCGGAAACGTTGCCGTAATAGCCTTTTAATTTCTGTTTTGCCAGCAATTGTGAGCCGTAGTCGGTGGGTTTGCCTTTGTGCTGACCGTGCTGACCGGGACCGTATTCACGTTTGTTGACGGGGCTTTTTGCGCGTCCCCACAGGTTCAGTCCCAAACGGCGGTTGATTTTGTATTTAGCGGATAAACGCTTAGACATGTTTTTATTCTCCGATATTTTTGTTGTTGTTCCGATAGTCCGACCCGCGTTATTGCGGCGGCGGGGCTGTTTCTTTACAGTCCGCATTCTCGGAAGTACGGGAAGAGTACCAAATTATAAGGCTTTGTCAACGAAAAAAGCCGCCTTGTTTCCAAAGCAGCTTCATTAAAGATTATTTCTTTTTCGGCGGGTTTCGCAAAGCATCGTTTTTCTGGTTCAGCAAATTGATCAGCGTTTGCAAATCGCCGCCGCTTTGTTGCAGGACGGAAGCGTATTCGTTGCGATAGCTCATAATCATGCTGACGCCTTCGACGACCAAATCCATCAGCTTCAGCTGATCGCCCTTTGCGCTGATGCGCCAAATGATTTCGACGTCGTTTTCCGTGTTCGGCACGTCCAATACGGACGAAACGTAGAAATCGTTTTTGTCCTGACGGACGCTTTTAAACGTAAAGGCTTTGCCCGCGTAACCGTCGAATCTGTCTGCCCAGGTCAGGATGACGTTGTCCGTAAAAGCGTTCGTAAAAGCTGCGATTTGTTCTTTGGATGCCGTTCGGGCATACCGTCCGAGGGTAAAGCGCGCGATTTTGTTGATGTCCGTCGCTTTTAAAAAGACTTCGCGGAAAGCGGCGCGTTTTTGAGCGGGTGACGTCTTTGCCAAAACGACGCGTTCCATGATTTGGTCGGCAAGGCTTTGAGCAAAGTTTTGCACCTGTTGTTCATCGGCGGCATTTGCCGGAAAAACGGTTAAAATCATCAAAAGGGCAAAAAGAAAACGTTTCATTTAAAGATCCTATTCCCAGTCTTCTTCTTCATCGAAAGAAAATTCGTAAGAAGCTTTTTGATTGTCTTCGCTGCCGCCTCTGAGCTCTTGGATGGCGGCTTTTCTGTGTTGTTGGTACATCGTACGCATATAAGCGTAAAAATCCAAAGAATTTTTACGGGCGTCATCCATCAAATCGACGATATTTTCGTATTGAACGATGGCTTCCAACCCGTCGACGCCGATGGAAATGGCAAAGAGGGTGTCTTCGCCGTTTGCGGCGGAAACGTAGGTAATCGGGTCAAGAAAGATGTCCGTTACCATGCCCGAAGCGTCGCGGATGCTGGAAGGCCCCAGCAACGGCAACATCAGATACGGTCCCGACGGCACGCCCCAATACCCCAAAGTATTGGCAAAGCTTTCGGTGTGCGGAGCGATTCCCAGTCGGTCGGCAACGTCGAAAAATCCGAAAAATCCCAAAGTCGAGTTAATGGTGAAACGGGACAAAGCGAGCCCTGCATTAGCAAAGTTTAATTGTAACAAATCGTTGACGACGGTCAGAGGCGTTTTAAGGTTGGCAAAGAAAGTTCTGATGTTTTTGCGAAAATTCGGAGTTGTTACGGCGCGGTATCCGTTAATGACGGGGCGCATGACGTATTTGTCGGCGCGCAGGTTAAACGTAAAGATTTGGCGGTTTAAGGGTTCAAGAGGGTCATTATTGGCTTCATAAACGGCGCGTGCGGCAGGATCCGTCGGGACGGTTGCGCACGACGAAACAAAAAAGCATGAAATGAACAGCGCCGTAAAAACAAGAGCCTGTTTCATATTTAGATTTCCAAATTCCGAGCCCAGAATATAAAAAATTTTTCCAAGAGGGAAGATGAACTTTCGGAGAAGAGGAGTCAACATTTTTTATAAACTTGTATAAAAACCGTTTTACAAAATGCGTATGGCAATTTTGGCGATGACGGAGTAATTTTACAGTTAAGTCGGTATTTATGCAGGGGGCAAACGCGCATGTCGGGCAGTGAAGAAAAGAACGGCGGGGACACATCGGCGCAAGAGCTGGTTGACACGTTGTTCGGGCAGAGGGAAGAGCTTTCCGTGCACGAAAAGAACTCGCGAGCCGCTCATAAAGAGCTGCCGGATTTTTTATTCGGTCGTTCGGACGTGCAGGATGCGTTGCCGTTATCCGACGTTTCATATTACGAAGCGACGGTTATAGAAGAAGACAATCTGAAATTTTTGGCGCCGTACATAGACGAATTAAGCCTGTTTGAAACGCGCTGGGGCTATAAAAAAGGCGGGGAAACTCGGGACGAATGGTGCCGTCGCATGGAAATGCAGGCCGTTCCGGTATTAAACGAGCTGACGAAAGTTTGCGCCGAAGAAGGATTGTTTCATCCTCAGGCGCTGTATTTTTACGTTCACTGCACGGCGGACGGAGAAACGTTAAAGATTTTGCCCAAAAATGAAAAAGACGCCAGCCCCGAATTACATTTTCCGCGTTTGGCGAACGGCTGTTGCGTATGCGACAGGTTTAAGCAAACGGAATCGTCGGGAGCATGCGACGTTGCGGGGCTGATAGCCGTGAATCTGGGCAAAACGGTATCGGAAACCGTCAAACAGTGGCAAAAGGAGGAACGTTTCGAAGAGGCAGGACTGTTAAGCGGTTACGCGGCAGAGCTGTTAAAGGCGATGACGGAATACGCCGCGACCGTTATGACCAAAGAAGGCGTTTGCGTCGGTCCGCTTCATTTTTTCGGAACTCCCGAGACGTGTCCCGCAAAAGTTCAATCCGATCTTTTGGGGATACTGCCTTCGGAACTGATCGGCATATCGTTCAGCCGCAGCTATCTGATGATGCCGGAATACACGGCTTTGGCGATGTTATTGCCGCGTTAGCCTGCTTTTTTGTGTTCGTTTTTTTCCAATTCGGCTTCGATGGCGGGCAGAACTTCGTCAACGCTGTCGACATAAGTTACCAAGTCGGCATGTTCGGGGCGCACAAAGCCTTCTTGAATTAACGTGTTGATGATTTGGCGGTAGGGTTCCCAAAAACCGAACGCGTTATACAGAATGATGGGCTTATTATTTTCGCCGATTTGCTTCAAGGTAACGATTTCAAAGACTTCGTCCAGCGTTCCGATGCCGCCGGGCAGGACGCAAAATGCGTCGGATGCTTCGAACATGGCGTCTTTTCTGACATGCATGGAAGGCAAAACTTTTAATTCGGTCAGCTTTAAACGTTGAACTTCCCGGCTTTGCAACAGATCGTTGATAATGCCGACGACTTCGCCGCCCGCATCAAGAGCGCCTTCGGCAACGGCGCCCATCATGCCGGTATGTCCCGCGCCGTAGATCAGACGGATTCCGTTTTTGCCCAACAACTGTCCCAATTCATAAGCCGCTTTGATAAAAGCGGGGTTTTTTCCGTTTGCGGAACCGCAAAACACGCCTAATGACCTGATTTTTGACATATTTATTATTCTTCCTGTTTAAAAAAATAAAGGGATATGCCTATAATCATAAAAATTGATGGTTAAATCTTTCCTTAAATTCGGGCGGGAGTAATGAAAAAGTTTTTTATTTTCGGACTATTCCTTTGTTTTTCCGGATCTCTTTTCGCCCAAAGCCTGGACGATTTGTTTGACGAATCCGATTTTTCTTCAGAGCCCGCTTCGGAAGAAAAAGAAACAAAGCCCGCGTCTTTAAAGCCCGTTGAACCGCCGGCGTCCGGCAGTTCGACGACGGCTTCTGCCGCCGGTACGGCTTCGTCTTTTGCCGCGCCGTCGCCCGCAGCGTCGCCGGATCGCCCGCAACAAACTTCTCAACCGCCGGCTTCTGCGCCAGAACCATCAACAGTCGGTTCAAAAGGAATCCCGATGACTTTTGACGTACCGCAAACGTCGCCGTCGGCTTTGACGTTGCCGTATTCGGGCAGGTCTTCGGCACCTGCCGAAACGATAGCTCCCGCAACCGGGGCGGGGCTTTTATCGCGTCTGGCCGCCGATTCTCCTGCTCCAGATTTGCCCATGCTGGGAGCCAGAGCCAAGGCAAAAAAAGAGGAAAACCTGTCTTTGTTTGAACGCAGAAGACGCGAAATCGGTGACAGCGATATCAACGTCGAATCTTTTGACATTGCGGGGATGATGTTGGGGATGACGCCTTCCGACATTATGGAAGTTGCAACGGCGAACGGCTTTTCCGTGAAATTCCAAAACAGGAAAATTCCGCCCTTCTTACAATGGAAGTATAAAAAAGAATGCCTGAAAGAAACGGCATTCTCCTATGCGGCATTAAAACAATGCATTCGGGAAACGGCATGGAAAAGCCAAGAAGAATATATTTCAAGGCTTCAGTTTGAAAAACCCGAAATGAAAGAAAAAATAGTCGTTGAATTTACCAGTACGTTCGGCGGCAATCAGGCTTATCGCATCCATTATGTTTCGAAGGGGGATCACTCTTTGGGCTCAACGTCGGAAGCCCGTTACCAAAAAAGCCGCCGCCGTCGTGATTTTCTTTATGCCGTCATGCAAAAATACGGTCAGCCCGATGATGAAGATGCTCTGCTGTGGGGCATGAAAGACGAGGGAGCGTATTTGGAAGCGGATATTTCTCCGGCATTAATGGATGTGTCTTTGACGTTGGAAAACATGGATTTGACGGACGAGGATTCGGACAATATGTTTCTGGCCGACAAAAAAGACGGCTTGGGAAATAAATTCAGCTTTTGATTATTTGCGGACTAATAAGTTCCCAGCCGGATGCGTCCTTCACCCAAAAGAACGGAGCGCTGTTTATCGAACGATCCCGTTCGTTTTAAGGCTTTGACGGTGGCTTGATACGTGCTGTTTGTCTTAAAACACGGCGGCAGATAAGCATAAGGTTTTGCAGGGTTGGCGCGATTGACTTTTTCTTCAAAAGCGAAAGAAGGCAAATCGCCTGTTTCGCCCGGTACCGGCAACAAAGTGGCGGTTTCGGAACCGTCGTGGTAAAAGCCGATCGATCCCAATCCGCCGTCAACGGCCAAAGCGGGATTGCTGAGGTTATTCATTTCAAGGATGATAACGTTTGTTTCCGGAGGGATATTTGCGACGAACAAAGCGGGAGTGCTTCCTGCGCCGCCGACGCCGCTGCACATTTGTACGGCGGGGAATACTTCGCCGTCCCATTCCGACGGCTGAATAAAGCTGACGGACAATTCCCGGACGCCGTTATAGAAAATCCCCGTGGTGCAGGCTGAAAGGAGACCCGCCGTCAAAGCCGCCAAAAACGCTCGTTTTGTCATCTTTAAAATTCCTTATTAAAAAGGGTATGTTACTATTTATAACAGATTTTTTATTAAGGAACAGTTTTTTATGGCAAAGAGTCTTTTGGATGTCTTTTTCCCGCCGGTTTGCATTTGCTGCGGTGCTCGAATTTCCGAAGCGGGAATGTTGTGTTCCGAATGTTACGGGCGATTAAGATTTATCGAAGCGCCGTTTTGCCGCATTTGCGGAAGACCGTTGCAGATATCCGACGATGATGCCGTTTGCACCGAATGCAGGGCGGGAAAAAAAGCTTTTGAGACGGCGCGTTCCGCATTTGTGTACGGCGATATCGTAAAAGATCTGGTTTTGTCTTTAAAGTACGGAGACAAGACGGATCTTGCTTTCTGGATGGCGCGCATGATGGTCAATGCGGGGCGGGACATTTTGGACGGCGCCGATATGTTGGTTTGCGTGCCGTTGCATCCGCTCAGGCTGTTGGACAGAAAATACAATCAGTCGGCTTTGCTGGCGGAAAACATTTCAAAACTTTCGGGTGTTCCGTTTTCTCCGTTTGTGCTGAAGCGGGTGAAGAGAACGGCAAAGCAGGGGCATTTTTCCAGAAACGAACGGTATTCAAATCTGACGGGAGCGTTTGATTTTTTCAAATCTGCCGAAACGGCAAGAACGTATGTATTGATAGACGACGTTATGACGTCGGGGGCGACGGCGGAATATTGCGCACGCGCATTGAAACGGGGCGGCGCCCGAGAGGTGCGCGTTTTAACGTTTGCGCGTGCCGTTCGCTAAAGACGTCCGCGGAAAAGATCAGACGAATTTTTACGACGCCTGCGACCGTCGGCGGCGTTGTCGGTCAGGCGCTTTTGCCGGCAAAGCGTCGTTTCGAATTAAGGTTTAGACGCGTCCGTAAGCGTCTTCGTATCGAATGATATCGTTTTCATCCAAAAGTTCGCCGGTCTGCACTTCGATAAAGACCATGGGAGTTTTGCCGGCGTTTTCGATGCGGTGCAATGTTTTTGCCGGAATAAAAAAGGGCGTGTTTGCATTGGCGACGACGGTTTTGTCGCCGATTCTGACTTTTGCGGTTCCGCAGACGATGATCCAATGTTCGTCGCGATGGTTATGGCTTTGCAAAGAGAGGATTTTTTCGGGCAGGACGGTAATTTTTTTAACGGCGTAAGTATCACCTGCGTCCAGGACTTCCCAAGTTCCCCAAGGGCGTGTATCGGAATCGGATTTTTTATAATTAGCGGTCATCGTTTGCCTCGTTTTAACAGCGGAAGATGAGAACAGTTTTATCGTTCTTTTGTAAAAAGGCAATATAATTGTCAGCAAATTCTTGCTTTAAAGGAGAGAACATTGTATGAATATTCGTTTTTATCATTAGAACTATGGAATTTGGGTAAAACCTGAATGGTATGCATTGTACAGAAATTCGGCGGTACGTCGGTGGCGGACACTGCGCGAATCCGAAACGTTGCCCTGAAGGTCAAATCCGAATACGACGCGGGGAACAAAGTTGCCGTTGTTGTTTCGGCGATGGCGGGGGTAACGAACCAGCTTGTCGATTATTGTCGCGAGATTTGCGAAAATTACAGCCCCGAGGAATATGACGTTGTCGTATCGACGGGCGAACAGGTAACGATAGGGCTTTTGGCTTTGGCGTTGCAGGCGTTGGGTATTCCGGCGCGTTCATGGACGGGGTGGCAGATCCCGTTGGTAACGAACGGCGATTTTTCAAAGGCCAGGATACAGCGTGTGGAAGTAGATGCTTTAAAATCTGCGATGGACAAGGGGATAGTTCCCGTGGTTGCGGGTTTTCAGGGCGTGACGGAAGACGGTCGCATAACGACGTTGGGTCGCGGCGGATCGGATACGTCCGCGGTGGCATTGGCGGCGGCTTTAGGGGCGGACAGGTGCGACATTTATACGGATGTCGACGGCGTTTATACGACGGATCCCCGTATTGTCAAGACGGCGCGCAAGCTGGACAAGGTCACGTACGAAGAAATGCTTGAAATGGCTTCTTTGGGGGCGAAGGTTTTACAGACGCGTTCGGTGGAACTGGCGATGAAGTATCAGGTTAACCTGCGCGTTGTTTCAAGTTTTGAAGACACACCGGTCGGGACGACCATTTGCGATGAGGAAGATATCGTGGAAAAAGAAATTATCAGCGGCATAACCTACAGCCGTGATGAAGCAAAGATTACTTTGGCGGGGGTACACGACAAACCCGGAGTTTCTGCGGCGATTTTTAACGCGATGGCCGAAGCGAACATCAGCGTTGACATGATTGTTCAAAGCGATTCGGCGGACGGAAAGTCGACGGACATGACGTTTACGCTGCCGGAATCGGAATTGAAACGCGCGCTGTCGATTTTGGAAAAGGCAAAGGAAGAAATCGGTTATCAATCGCTTCTTTCCGACAGCGATGTTGTCAAGATATCTGTTGTGGGCGTCGGGATGCGCACGCATGTGGGGGTTGCGCGCAAGATGTTTAAGGCATTGTCGGACAAAGGCATAAACGTTCAGGCGATATCGACTTCTGAAATTAAGATCAGCGTTTTAATCGCCAGCGAATATGCGGAATTGGCGGTTCGTGCGTTGCATGCGGCATTTAATTTGGATAAGAAGGAAGAACAATAATGGCGGTAGAAGCAGCTTCCCGTGATATTTTAGACGCTTTTTGGAAAAGAGGCAGAGAATTTTTAGGAACCCGTTATGCCATTTTGGGCGGGGCGATGTCTTGGGTTTCGGAACACCATTTGGTATCGGCGATATCGAATGCGGGCGGTTTCGGCGTTATTGCCAGCGGCGCGATGCCGGCGGACTTGCTGGATAAAGAAATTGCGGCGACGCGCGAACTGACGTCCGAGAATTTCGGCGTTAACCTGATTACGATGCATCCTCAGCTGGATTCGTTGATTGACGTTTGCATTGAACGCAAGATTACGCATGCGATATTGGCGGGCGGTATTCCGACGGGTCAGTCGATTAAACGGTTGAAAGACGCGGGCATAAAAGTCATGTGCTTTGCGCCGGCGCTTGTTTTGGCAAAGAAGATGGTGCGTGCCGGAGCCGATGCGCTGATTATAGAAGGGACGGAAGCCGGCGGACATATCGGACCCGTAGCGACGAACATTTTGGTTCAGGAAATCATTCCGCACATAACGGAGGTTCCCGTTTTTGTTGCCGGCGGGATCGGGTCGGGTTCTATGATGGCGGCATTTTTGGAAATGGGCGCGTCGGGATGCCAGCTTGGGACGCGTTTTGTTTGCGCGACGGAATGTATTGCGCATCCGAATTTCAAAAAAGCGTTTATTAATGCGAATGCGCGCGATGCCGTTCCGACGGTTCAGATGGACGCGCGTTTCCCCGTTATTCCCGTTCGTGCGATAGCAAACGAGGGGACGCGGCGCTTTATGGCATTCCAGCTTGAAACGATTGAGAAGTATCGCCGCGGCGAAATAGAGCTTAAAGATGCTCAGATGGCGATAGAACATTTTTGGGGCGGAGCGTTGCGTCGTGCGGTAATAGAAGGCGACGTCGAAAACGGTTCGCTGATGGCGGGTCAGAGCGTCGGATTGGTCAAGGACGAACGTCCGACGCAGGACATTATTGATACGCTGGTTAACGAAGCGGCCGATGCGTTAAGAAAGACCCGCTCGGTTCTGTCTGATTAAAGATTAAGGGGTGAAAAATGGCAGAAAAAGAGGAAAAGACAGTAGAGACGTCATCAAACGGAAAGGATGTTTCTTCCGAAACTTCTGCCGCGTCTTCCGAAAAGCGGGAAGAAACGGTCGGCGAGATTTTGCGTCGAACCCGTTTGGCAAAGAAATGGGAGATACGCGATATTGCATCATATCTTTGCATTCGCGCCCAGTTTTTGGAAGATATTGAAGAAGGTCGGTACAAAGATTTGCCCGGCACGGCTTACGCCGTCGGTTTTGTCCGCAGTTATGCGGCATACCTTGGTCTGAATGCCGCCGATATGGTGTCGCGGTACAAGGAAGAGCTGTCCGAAACGCAAGAAAATGAAGACGCCTATCCGTCTTATGCTCCGGAAGATGTCGAAAATTCTGTTCCCGGGATAAAGCTGATAGTGTTTTCCGTTTTGCTTTTGGCGGTTGTTTTCGGATTGTACAAGGCTTTCTGGGAACAGGAAGATCCTTCGGAATATGCTTCGGTTGAGACGGTAACGGTTGTGGAAGACGTTTATCAGGATGACGGCGCTCCGTCTCCGTCCGTTTCTCAGGAAACGGGGACAGAAACGGCATCGGAACCTCCTTCGGCGCCCGTTCCGCCGAAAAAGCCCGAACAGGCCGTTCAGGAAACGGTTGCCGATACTTCCGTTCAGGGCAAGCCGTTTGTCGCAGAATCGTTTGAAGTTGCCGAAGAAGTTCCGACGCGCCATATATACGGTCAGAAAAACTATAATGCCCGCGTCGTTTTGGTCGCGACTGCCGATGCTTGGATAGAAGTAACGCGCGGGGATATGGTCTTGATTTCGCGGACGTTAAAGGCGGGCGACCGTTATCAGGCGTCCAGAGATTCCGACGATTTGTATTTAAAGACGGGAAATGCCGGCGGCTTGGACGTTTATGTCGAAGGGCTTTTGGTTCCTCCTCTGGGGCCCAAAGGGGCGACGCGCAAAGTTCCTCTTGATCCGGAATATTTGCTGCCGAAAACGGCTGAAGATTAAGGTTTGCTGAAAAATGAAGGCGTTAGAGATCAAGCGGCGCAAGTCGCGCCGCATCTATGTCGGGAACGTTCCCGTCGGTGACGGGGCTCCGATATCGGTGCAATCCATGACGAATACGTTGACGTCGGATGTCAAAGGGACGGTTTCCCAGATTTTGGAAATGGAAGCCGCCGGCGTGGATATTGCGCGCGTTTCCTGTCCCGACGAAGCGTCCACGGCGGCTTTGAAAGAAATCGTCCGCCAAGTCCATGTTCCCATCGTGGCGGACATACATTTTCATTACAGGCGAGGGATAGAAGCGGCGCAAGCGGGAGCCGCCTGTCTGCGCATCAATCCCGGCAACATCGGTTCTGCGGATCGGGTTCGCGAAGTCGTAAAAGCGGCAAAGGATCATAATTGTTCGATACGCATCGGGGTGAACGGCGGGTCTTTGGAAAAGGGCTTGCTTGAAAAATACGGGGAACCGTGTCCCGAAGCCATGGTTGAAAGCGCTTTGAATCAAGCCAAAATGCTTGAGGACGAAGATTTTTATAACTTTAAAATCAGCGTGAAATCTTCGGATACGCTGATGATGATGAAGGCGTACCGTTTATTGGCGGCGGCATGCGATTATCCGTTGCATTTGGGTGTGACGGAAGCGGGCGGTCTTCGTGCGGGAACCGTAAAATCCGCGTTGGGAATCGGCACTCTTTTGTCCGAAGGAATAGGGGATACGTTGCGCGTATCGTTGACGGCGCCGGTTTCGGAAGAAGTCAAAGTCGGTTTTGAAATTTTGCGTTCTTTGGGGTTGCGTTATCGCGGGGTTCGTATCGTATCGTGTCCGACGTGCGCCCGCAAAGGGATAGACGTGGAAAAGACGGTTCGCGAGCTGGAAGAACGTCTTGAACATATTTCGGTGCCGTTAAAAATATCGGTGCTGGGGTGCATTGTGAACGGCATCGGGGAAGCGCACGAAGCCGATATCGGCGTGTGCGGCGGCGGAAACGGAAAGGCTTTGCTGTTTGTCAAAGGAGAACAGATCGGTCAGATAGAAGCGACCGAAGTCGTTGACAAGATTGCGGCTTTGGCGGAAAAAGCGGCGCAGGAACGCCGGACGGAGGAAAAGAAATGACGATACAGCCGGCGCGCGGGACGCGGGATATTTACGGCGAAGAGCTTCGGGCTTTTTCATTTGTGGAACGAACGGCGAAAGAACTGGCCGAACGTTACGGGTACGGCGAAATCCGCACGCCCGTTTTTGAATTTACGGAAGTTTTTTCGCGCGGCATCGGAGAAGCGACGGATGTCGTCAGCAAGGAAATGTACACGTTCACGGATCGCGGCGGGGAAAGCCTGACGCTTCGCCCCGAAGGGACCTCGGGCGCGGTGCGTGCGTTTATTTCCGAAGGCATGGAACAAAATCAGCCCGTTAAACTGTTTTATTCGGGATCGATGTTTCGCTATGAACGTCCGCAAAAGGGGCGTTACCGCCAGTTCAACCAAATCGGTGTCGAATTGTTGGGGGCGTCTTCGCCTCAGGCGGATATAGAAGTTTTGTCTTTGGCTTGGGAATTTTTAAAGGCTCTCGGGCTGAAAGACTTTATCCGTTTGGAACTGAATACTTTGGGCGATTTGGAAAGCCGCGCGACGTACCGTGAAGCGTTGGTATCGTATTTTTCGGCGCATAAGGACGAACTTTCGGAAGACAGCCTGAACCGTTTGGACAAGAATCCTCTGCGCATATTGGATTCCAAAGACGAACGCGACAAAAAAATCGTTGAAGGCGCGCCTGAAATGACGGCATACCTGAACGAAGAATCGCGCGAATTTTTTGAAACCGTCCAAGAAGGTTTGAAGGCTTTAGACATTCCGTACACTGTCAATCCCCGTTTGGTGCGCGGATTGGATTACTATCGTCATACGGTATTTGAATTTATTACGGAATCTTTGGGGACTCAGGGCACCGTTCTCGGCGGCGGGCGTTATGACGGTTTGGTGCAGGAATTGGGCGGTTCTCAAACGCCGGGGATCGGTTTCGGATCGGGTGTCGACCGTTTGGCGATGCTGTTGGTTGAAACGAACCGTCTGCCTTCGGCACCGCGTCCGATCGCCGTTGTTCCCGTCGGGGACGATGCGGTCTTTCCCGTTATGAAAATAGCGCAGGATTTGCGCCGCAACGGTTGCATCATAGATATGACGTATTCGGGGAATATGGGCAAACGGTTAAAGAAAGCAAACAAAATCAATGCTTGCGCGGCGATTATCGCGGGGTCGGACGAATTGGCGAAAGGATCGGTTTCGGTTCGCGATTTGGACAGCGGCGAACAGGCGGAAGTGCTGATAGAAAACCTGCCCGAATATTTGTCAAAGTACGTTCGGGGGTAACGGATGAGCTTTGAAGAAAAACTGAATGTCGTGTTGTCGCGCCATGAGGAATTGGAAGCTCTTCTGGGATCGGGCGAAGGCGTCGACGGGGAAACGTATGTCAAGCTGTCGAAAGAGCTGGCGAATTTAAAGGATGTTGTTGCCGCGATAAAAGCGTATCAAGCTGCACAGCGCGAATTGACGGACGCCGAAGCGATGATGAAGGACGAATCTTTGGACGCCGACATGAAAGCGATGGCGGAAGAAGAATTTTATGCCGTAAAGGAAAAGCTTCCCGAATTGGAACGAAATTTAAAGATTCTGCTTTTGCCCAAGAATGCGGTTGACGAAAAGAACGCCATATTGGAAGTCCGTGCCGGTACGGGCGGCGAAGAAGCGGCATTGTTTGCGGCGGAACTGTTTCGCATGTATGAACACTATGCGGCGGAGCAGGGATGGAAATTTGAAATGCTTAGCGTGAACGACACGGGGCTTGGCGGATTTAAGGAAGCGTCGGCAAGCGTAACGGGCAAGTCCGTATTTGAAAAGCTGAAGTTTGAATCCGGAGTGCACCGCGTCCAGCGTGTTCCCGAAACGGAATCGGGCGGACGTATACATACGTCGGCGGCGACGGTTGCCGTTTTGCCCGAAGCGGAAGAAGTCGATTTAAAGATTGATCCGAAGGATTTGAAGATAGACGTTTATCGAGCTTCCGGTGCGGGCGGCCAACACGTTAACAAGACGGAAAGCGCGGTTCGCATTACGCACATTCCGACGGGCGTCGTTGTGGAATGTCAGGACGAACGTTCTCAGTTTAAGAACAAAGACCGCGCGATGACGATTTTGCGTTCCCGCCTGTACGATGCACAGCGTCAGGCATTGGAAAGCGAACGGGCGACGGATCGTAAGAATCAGGTCGGTTCGGGCGATCGTTCCGAACGCATCCGGACGTACAATTTCCCTCAGGGACGTGTTACGGACCACCGCATTAACCTGACATTGTACAAGATAGATCAGGTTATGAACGGAACGGCGTTGGGAGAAATAATCGACGCTTTGATTACGGAAGACCAGCTGGCACGCTTGTCCGAACTGGAATAAGATGCGCGTTTTTGAGGCTTTAAACGAATTGACGCGCCGTTTTTCGGCATGCGGGATAGAAAGCGCCCGTACGGATGCGCGGCTGTTAACGGCGTTTGCGATGAAGCTTTCTCCCGTAAGCCTGAAGATGCATCCCGAAACGGAAATTTCCGAAGAAGCTTTGAAAAAACTGCAAGAATATGCCGCGCGCCGCGAAAATCGCGAACCCGTTTCAAAGATATTGGGCACGCGGGGGTTTTGGAGCCTTGATTTCAAAGTAAGCGCGGACGTTTTGGATCCGCGTCCCGATTCCGAAACGATTATTGAAACGGTTTTATCTTTGTTCCCCGACCGCTCGTCGCCGCTTGAGGTTTTGGATTTGGGAACGGGGTCGGGATGTTTGGCGTTATCTGTTTTGGCCGAATACCGCAATGCGTCGGCGACGGGTGTCGATGTTTCGGACAAAGCTCTTTCGATTGCGGTTGAAAATGCGAAAACGAACGGTCTTTCGGACAGGTTTTTTTCTGTTTGCGCTGATTGGCGAAAGGACGGCTGGACGTCTTTTTTAAAGAACCAAGGCTATGACCTGATTATATCGAACCCGCCGTACATTGCGGAAAGCGAGAGGGAAAGCCTTGAACCCGAAGTATTGAATTTTGATCCGCCGGAAGCATTGTTCGGCGGTGCGGACGGGCTTTTTGCGTACCGGCGTTTGGCACCTTTTTTGCCGGTTTTGCTCAAGCGCGGCGGAGCGGGGGTTTTTGAATTCGGCAAAGGTCAGGAAAATAAGGTTAAGGAAATTTTTGAATCCGTCGGTTTAAAATTCGGCGGTTTCGGGACGGATTTAGGGGGGATTGTGCGCTGTATAACGGTTTTTTGTTAAAAAAGGAAAGCTCAAAGCAAAAAAACGTTGAAAAGGGCAAAATATCCCTTTAGGGTACAAAAATCAGCGGGATGAAAAGTTTCCCCGCCCGTTACTGAAAATTACGGCAATTATTTTTAAACACTCTCGAAAGAAAAACAAAGATGGGCATGAATCCTCGAGGACGTTCGCGCGGACGGAACCATAATTTTAACAACAACCGCCGTTTTAACAACAACGGCTTTTCGCGGAACACGGTTTTTGACAGCCAAGGGCCTGCGGGTCGTTTGCGCGGTACGGCGTACCAGCTGATGGAAAAATATTTGGCGGCGGCAAAGGATGCGATGTCGACGGATCGTGTTTTGGCGGAAAATTGTTTGCAGCATGCGGATCATTATATGCGGTTGAACGCGATGGCGATGGCTTCCGAAAATCAGAACCGTTATCCCGTGAATCAGCCTCAGCCTGCAGCGGAAGAATTGACCGAATCCGAAAATACGGAAGAAGAAGCGTCAGCGGAAGAAGAGAATGAAGAAATTTCGGTTCCCGAACCTGTTTCGGTTGAGTTTACGGAAACGGTTTCGGAAGAAAAGCCCATAAATTTGGACGAGATTGCGGGTGTTGATTTATCCGTTCCCGTTGCGGTCATGGCGGAAAATCATTCGCAACAGCCTGCTCAGCGTCGCCGCGGTCGTCCTCCTGTTCAGAAATCGGGACGGGAAGAGGCAAAGGAAGAAACATCGCAATCCGAAGTGATACCGTCAGTGCCGCGCCGTCGCGGACGTCCTCCGAAACATACGGAAGAATAAAATGGAACGTTTTTTAATACATTTAATTTGCGCGTTTATCCCTTTTAAAGAACATAGGAAGGCTGTCAGGGATAAAATAGTGGCAACCCTTACTCGTTTTAAATGTCGTATGCTTGGGCTTTCGGCTGCGGATGCTCAACGTATATTAGAGGTAAGGGGGGGGGGTATCTCTAATTAAATACGCGTTAATGCGCAGACGTTTGAAAAAAGAAAAAAACAGGAAGTTTCCCCAATATTTGTCGCTGTGCGCGATTGTGAAGAACGAAGCGCCGTATTTGCCCGAATGGATTGAGTTTTACAAATTAGTCGGCGTTGAAAAGTTTTATATTTACGACAATGAATCTTCGGACAATACGAAAGAGGTTTTAAAACCTTATATTGATGCGGGCGATGTTGTTTATACGTATCAGCCGGGACAGGCGCAACAGGTCGTTGCGTACAATGATGCGGTCAAAAAAAATAAGAATGAAACGAAATGGTTGGGCTTTTTTGATTTGGATGAGTTCGTTATGCCGTTATCGACAAAGACGATACCCGAATTTTTAAAAGATTATGAAGAAGAATGCGGGGTTGTGATTTATTGGCTGGTGTATGGAGACAACGGGTATAAAACAAAGACGGACGGCTTGGTTCTGGAACGTTTTACGGCACATTCGGAAGAAGGCTTTGGTGGGAATGTCCTGATAAAAACAATAGCGAATCCCAGAGAAATCAAAGAGATGGTTGTACATCATGCTCTTTATCGAGGCGGATTTGCAAAGGATGAGGTCGGACGGATAATCGCGGGTCCCAGGGGCGAGTGTTCCGTTAAAAAAATCCGAATGAACCATTATTTTGGCAAATCCTTTGAAGAGTTTGTGCAAAAAAGGAACAGAGGCAAGGCGGATAATGTATTTGACGATCTGCGCCCCTTTGAGGATTTTGAGCACCATAATCGCAACGAAATCAAGGACGACAAAACAGCGGAAAAATACATTTTGCCGATTAAAGAAGCTTTGCGCAAGAAAGGTTTTGACGACAGCGGGCGTCTGATAAAGCATTAACGTCCTTTTTTTGAATGTTTTAGGTCAGCTGATTGTAATCGCAATTTATTTTCCCCGATCCGTCGGGCGGTTTCGTGTTTGACGCCGCTTCGCGTATAAAATTCATTCCACTGTTTTTCGGCAGAATATTTTTTGATTTTCTCCGACATGTCAGAGAAATCGGGGCACTGCAAAAATTGCTTTTTATCCCGAAATACCTGTCTTTTTGCCAAAAAATTTTTATTAAAGAAAGCGGGATAAACTTCATCATTATTCTTCATAACATCACGAAGCGCGATTTATTTCAAAGCCTGTCTTGCGGGCGGCGGCAGACTGACCTATATAAAAGGACAGAGTTTTAAAGTTTCGGATAATAAGGTGAAACATAATGAATTTTGACAAATTGACGGACAGAAGCAAAGGCTTCATCCAATCGGCTCAAGGGTCTGCCGAACGCAACGACAACCAATTTTTAACGCCCGAACATTTGCTGAAGGTTTTCTTGGACGATCCGCAAGGCATGGCGGCGGGGCTGATTTCAAAAGCGGGCGGCAATCCTAAAAAAGCTTTGGCTGACGTAACCGAAGCGATAGACCGTTTACCCAAAGTTTCGGGATCGGGCGTTGAAAGCCTGCCCAATCAGGAATTCGGCAAGATTTTAAATCAGGCCGAAGAGATTTCCGCGAAATCGGGTGACGAATACGTTACCGTCGAACGCATCTTGCTGGCGATGCTGATCGTGCCGAACACGGCAGTTCATAAGATTTTGACGGACTGCGGCGTCACGGCGCAAAAGCTTAACGCGGCGATAGAAGAACTGCGCCAAGGCAGAAAAGCCGATACGGCAGGCGCGGAAGACCGCTACAACGCTTTGAAAAAATACACGTTGGACTATACCGACCGTGCCGAAAAAGGAAAACTTGATCCCGTTATCGGCAGAGACGAGGAAATCCGGCGCACGATACAGGTTTTGTCGCGCCGCACCAAAAACAATCCTGTTTTAATCGGCGAACCCGGCGTCGGCAAAACGGCGGTCGTGGAAGGTCTGGCTTTGCGTATCGTGAACGGCGACGTTCCCGAAAGCCTGAAACACAAACGGCTTTTGGCTTTGGATATGGGAGCGTTGATCGCAGGCGCGAAGTACCGCGGCGAATTTGAAGAACGCTTGAAAGCCGTCTTGCAGGAAATTCAGGCGGCGGAAGGCAAGATTATTCTGTTCATCGATGAAATGCACACAATCGTCGGAGCGGGCGCTTCGGAAGGATCCATGGATGCTTCAAACCTCTTAAAGCCGGCTTTGGCGCGGGGCGAAATGCACTGTGTCGGGGCGACGACGCTTGACGAATACAGAAAGTACGTTGAAAAAGACGCGGCTTTGGCGCGTCGTTTCCAGCCCGTTTTCGTTGACGAGCCCACCGTTGAGGAAACCATATCGATTTTGCGCGGTATTAAAGAAAAATACGAACTGCATCACGGCGTTCATATTTCGGACAGTGCGCTTGTTTCGGCGGCGACGCTGTCGAACCGTTACATTTCGGATCGTTTTTTGCCCGACAAAGCCATTGACCTGATGGATGAAGCGGCCAGCCGCCTTCGTATGGAGGTCGATTCTAAACCCGAAGCTCTGGATGAAGTCGACCGTCGTTTGCTTCAATTTAAGATTGAGCGCGAGGCTTTAAAGAAAGAAACGGATCCGGCTTCCAAAGAGCGTTTGGAAAAGCTTGAAAGCGAAATTTCGGAACTTGAACGCGAGTCCGAACGTATGTCTGCGGAATGGCTTGAAAGCAAAGCGGTTTTGGCAGGAACGTCCAAAGTTCGCGAACAGCTTGACGCTGCGAAGATCGAGGTTGAAAAAGCCATGCGCGACGGGCAATACGAACGCGCGGGCGAATTGCAATATAAGATTATTCCTGATTTGGAAGACCGCCTGCACAAAGCGGAAACGGCGGCTAATGCGTCAAAGGCGTCCGTCAGCAAGACGGTAACGCCCGAGATGGTTGCCGCGGTTGTTTCCCGTTGGACGGGGATTCCCGTTGACAAAATGCTGACGGGCGAACGCGAAAAACTTTTGAACATGGAAGCTCATATTCAGGCGCGCCTGATCGGTCAAAACGACGCGGTCAAAGCGGTTGCCGATGCTGTCCGTCGTTCGCGTTCCGGATTGCAGGATCCGAACCGTCCGATGGGCTCGTTCTTGTTCTTGGGACCGACGGGTGTCGGCAAGACGGAATTGGCGCGTTCTTTGGCGGAATTCCTGTTTGACGACGAAAGCGCGATGGTGCGTATAGACATGTCCGAATTTATGGAAAAACATTCGGTATCGCGTTTGATCGGTGCGCCTCCGGGATACGTCGGCTATGATCAGGGCGGATCTTTGACCGAAGCTGTGCGCCGCCGTCCGTATCAGGTTATCCTGTTCGACGAAGTCGAAAAAGCCCATCCCGACGTATTTAATATTTTGCTTCAGGTGTTGGACGAAGGTCGTCTGACCGACGGGCAAGGCAGGACGGTGGATTTCAGGAACACGATTATTATTCTGACGTCGAATTTGGGTGCCGATATTCTGGCGGATCAGCCCGAAGACGAAGATGTTGAAAAAGTTCGTCCTCAGGTTATGGAAGTCGTTCGCCGTGCGTTCCGCCCCGAATTTTTAAACCGTTTGGATGAAATTTTGCTGTTCCACAGATTGAACCGCACGGATATGACGGGAATTGTCCAAATTCAGTTGAAACGTTTGAATTCCCGTTTGGCGGAACGCCATATTGTTTTGGATTTGGATGACAAAGCTTTGAACTGGCTTGCGGATACGGGGTATGAGCCGATGTACGGCGCCCGCCCCTTAAAGCGCCTGATTCAAAGAGAGCTGGAAAACCCGTTGGCGATTGCGATTTTGGAAGGCAAAGTCAAAGACGATTCAACGGTTGCCATCCGTGTACGGGACGGGAAGCTGGTAATCAATCCTTCGGAGCCGCAGGAAGAAAAAGAGCAAAAACCTGCTCAGAAAACGGTAAAGCGCCCCGTTGCGCCGAAACCGCTTCCCAAAAAGCCCGAGTAAAGCGGCAAAATTTTTAAAGTAAAAAACGGCGGAGTGAAATCTCCGCCGTTTTTTTAGGGTTGTTTCAGTTCTTGAATATCCTCGTTTGAAAAACGCATACCCGTTAAGATGCACATTTCGGATAATTCCAAGCTGGTTCTTGGGGAATGTTGTCCGTAGATATAGGCTCCGGCGAATTTTTTAAAGTCTTGGGAATGCAAAGTTCTTCCGGGACCCAATGAAATCCATGTCTGTTCGGGCAAAAGCATATATTTCAGGCTGCTGTAATATTCCAACTGGCTTCGTCCGAGTGCGGTTTTTTCCAACCGCGAGAAAGAAGGATCTTTTGCCAGAATCAAGGAAGCGTCAGCCAGTCCGTAAGCCAGGCTGCAACTGTTAACGGCGGTGTCGTGTTGCGTATAGATATCGTTAAGCAGCAACGAGGTTTGTTTGACGGTAAAGTTAATCAGATAAGAGTTTTTAGTTTTTTGATAACGGATATAAGCAGCGGCCATATCCCAAGAATAATCGCGAATATCCCGAATGGGGCGATATTTTCCGGTATAAGCTTCGTCTGTTTTTAACATCAGGTCGTTAATTTCTTTGTCTTTCGGGAAAAAGACGTTATAGACGGCCAAGGCAAGCCATGCTTCGGGTTGGAAAAAGCTTTTGTCCGAGGGGTGTTTTAAACAATCGTTTAAATGAAAAGCAAGGGCGTCGCGCCATTTTTCGCGATCGGGAGCAAAAGTTGCGTCGCTGGTTGCTTCCCAATAAGTAATTTCAGCCAGCAACGCAAAAGCCGTTGCGGCGACTTCGGCGTTCAGGCGCTGTTTTTTTTGTTCTTCGGAAGCCGCTTCCGCGCGCAGGGGAGGCAGCATGATGGAACCGCCTTTGTTATAATAGAACGAGATCAGCTGACCTGGCATATTTTGATGGGACAAAGAGGCTGAGACATAAGCGTTTAAAGCTTTTGCAACGCTTTCGCGCACGACGGGAGCCACGGCGGGATCGATATTGTTACGGATTAAAAAAGAATAATATTTAGCCAAGACGTATCCGGCGCGGGTTTGATGAATAACGTTATCCCAATTAGTGTAGTTTCCCGTAATGAAATTATATTCGTAATTAAAGAATCCGTCGTTTTTTTGCTGGTTCATCATATATTGGACGGACAAAGAGAGGTAATCCAAAACTTTTGTCGGCGGAGCGGGAAGATTTTCGTTTTCGTTTTTCGGTTCCGGTGCCTTCGGGCAAGCGCACAAAAGCATAATAGTCAGCGAACAAAGGACAGATTTAAAAAAGCGGTGCGTCATATCCGAAACTCCGTCAACAGGGAACCGTAACCAGTGTACGGGGGGGAATAGGGAAAATCAAAACAAAATGACTGGTTTGTTTTTTCAGATATGCTATAAAGAACGTCTAAAGTTTTTTAAGCCGCCAAAAGAACGGGATTTTTGCATGTTAAAAAAAATCGGCAGCAGCGCGTTTGTTCAGGAATTACTGGGATTTTTGTTTTACCTGTACACGGTTTTTGTAATCAAGACCAGCCGATGGACGATAGAAGGCTGGCCGCAGGATCGCGATGATGCGGGGGAATCTTTTTTGCTGTTGTTTTGGCACGGACGGATATTTTCCGCGCCTCCGATTCATTTTATCAAAAAACCGAAAATGAAGGCGTATGTTTTGTCGTCGTTGCATCGCGACGGCAGGATTATGGCGTCAACGAATGCGCGCTGGGGGGCGGACACGATAGACGGTTCGGCGTCCAAAGGAGGAATCGGTGCCGCGTTGACCATTCGTCGCGCGTTAAAGAATTCGTCTTTTATTGCGATGACGCCCGACGGACGCAAGCCGGCGTATAAAATGACGAAAGGAGCTATTATTATGGCTCGAGATTCAGGATGTCCGATCATTCCGTGTTCATATTCGTCGTCCAAAGCGAAACAGCTTAAGACATGGGACAGCTTTTTGGTACCCCTCCCGTTCGGCAAAGCGGTAACCCTTTTGGGCGAACCGATTTTTGTTCCTAAGGAAACGGATGAAGAAGGCATTGAAAAATATCGCCAAATCGTGGAAAATAAATTAACCGGGCTGATGGTTGAAGCCGATACCCGTGTCGGCAGGAATACAGGCTCTTCATCGGAAAACAAGGATAACTGAAAATGAATATGATGTCCCTTTCTTTGTACCGTGCGGCGACTTATGCGGGTTATCCTTTGATTGCCGCGTATTTGGCATACAGAAAAGCCAAAGGTAAAGAAGACTTGGAACGTTTTCCCGAACGTTTGGGGTATTCTTCCAAACCGCGCCCCGAAGGACGTTTGGTTTGGATTCACGGTGCCAGCGTCGGCGAAACATTGTCGATTTTACCGCTGGTGTCGGCGTTGTTGGAAACGTATCCCGATGTTTCCGTGCTTGTAACTTCTGGGACGGTAACGTCGGCGAACCTGATGGAAAAACGTTTGCCCGCCCGCGCGTTTCACCAGTATATCCCCGTTGATTGCGTTTCCTGCGTCAAACGGTTTGTCGATCACTGGAAACCCGATTTGGCGTTGTGGATTGAATCGGAATTCTGGCCGAATATGCTTTCTGCCGTTGCCGAAGCAAAGATTCCGCTGATTCTTTTGAACGGGCGTATTTCCGACCGTTCTTTTGCGCGTTGGAAAAAAATGCCGAAGTTCAGCGGGCAGATTCAGGCTTTGTTCACGGAATCGTTCGGTCAGACGGAAGCGGATGCCGATCGTTTGAAGATATTGGGCGCCAAAAAAACGGCATGCGTCGGCAATTTGAAATTTGCCGCTTCCGATTTGCCGTATGACGCCGAAGAATTTAAACGTCTGTCCGCAAAGATCGGCGCGCGCCCCTGTTGGATTGCCGCCAGCACTCATGCGGGCGAAGACGAACCCGTTGCTTATGCTCATACGGAATTGCGCAAAAAAATTCCGGATGTTTTTACGATTTTGGCGCCGCGCCATCCGCAAAGAGCCGACGAAATCGAAGGCGTTTTGAAATCATGGGATCTGAATGTGTCCCGCCGTTCCCGCGGCGATGAAATTACCGATCAGACGGATGTTTATTTGGCTGATACCATCGGCGAAATGGGGCTGTTTTACCGTTTGGCTTCCGCGGCATTTGTCGGCGGATCGCTGATTCAATTCGGAGGACAGAACATTATAGAACCCGCTAAATTGGGCAAAGCCGCTTTGTGCGGTCCCTATATGATGAATTTCAAGGAAATTACGGCACGAGCAAAGGCAGCGGATGCTTTGACGGTTGTCGAAAATAAAGAACAGCTGGTACAGGCGTTGGAAACGCTGCTGACGAATCAAGAAGAATTGGAAGCCAAACAAAAAAATGCTTTGGCTTTTGCGACGGCGGAATCCAATGTTTTGGAGCGTGTCATGTCTGCTTTGGAACCGTACCTGAAGCCTGCCGAAGAGGTCAAAGATGCCGATTAAATCGCCTGATTTTTGGCAAAAACCCGATACCTTTCTTTCAAAGGTTCTTTCTCCGTTTTCAAAGCTGTACGCTTTGGTGACGAAGGCGCATATGAAATCGGTCAAGCCGTACCGTTCAAAAGTTCCCGTTATTTGCATCGGAAATTTGGTTATGGGAGGCGTCGGAAAAACGCCTTTGGCGATATCGGTTGCGGAATTTTTTAAAATGAACGGCAAACGCCCTGTTTTTTTAACGCGCGGTTACGGCGGCGGCATGTCGGACATTTTGGTTGATTTGGACAAGCATACGGCACAGGATACGGGCGATGAAGCCATGCTGTTGGCGCGCGTTGCGCCGACGGTTATCGACTATAACCGTGCCCGCGGCGCCAAAACCGCCGAAAAAATCGGTGCCGACGTCATTATTATGGACGACGGTTTCCAAAATCCGAAATTGTATAAAGACGTTTCTTTTGCCGTTTTTGACGGCCGCTACGGTTTTGGAAATGCCAAAGTTTTCCCTGCGGGACCTTTGCGCGAACCGTTGGAACAGGGGTTGAGCCGCGCCGATGCTTTTATCGTCGTCGGTCAGGATAAATCCGGCGTCAAAGAATGGATAAAAGAACATTTCCCCGATCTGCCTCATATTGCGGTGCACATTGAACAGCCGCTGGAAAAAATTCAACAGTTGGCGGGAATGAAAGTCTTTGCTTTTGCAGGCATCGGTTTTCCCGAAAAGTTTTTTGACATGCTTCGGGATTACGGTTGCAATGTTGTCGGGACGCAGGCTTTTAGCGATCATTATCCGTATACGGACGCCGATTTGACGCGTCTGTTGGACGAAGCCGAAAAAGAAGACGCCGTTCTGGTGACAACCGCCAAAGACAGCGTTCGCGTTCCGCCGCGCTTTAAACCGAAAGTAACGGTCGTTGATGCTTACAGTGTTTGGGATACGCCCGATACGATGATTTCGTTCCTGTCTTCCGTGTCGCACAAAGGCTAAAAACGTGTCGTCGGATCAGGACATTTTTGTATATCGCACCCGCAAAAGCGCTTTTGACAGGTTTGTACGTTATCCGTTGGAGTTTGTCGGCGCCGTTTTCTTTTGCGTGATTTTCAGAGTGATGCCGTTGGATTTGGCTTCTGCCGTTTGCGGCTTTTTGGTGCGGCATATCGGTCCCCGCATGAAAGTGTCTTGGGTCGCCCGCTATAATATGATGAAGGCGTTTCCCGAAAAAACGCCTGCCGAAATCGACGGTCTGGTCGTCAAAATGTGGGATAATATGGGGCGCACGTTCGGCGAATATCCGCATTTGCGCGTTTTAACGCGCCATTATAAAAAACGGATAGAAATCGTACATCCCGAACGTTTGCAACAGTTGGCTGACGACGGGAAACCCGGAATAGTCTTTTCCGCCCACATAGGAAACTGGGAAATGTCCTCCGTTTCTTCCCGTGCGGCAGATTTGGAATATCACCGGATTTACCGCTTTGCCAACAATCCTTTGGTCGAATGGCTTTTTACTTACTTTCGCAAAGACGTGAAGGGAGAGCTTTTGCCTAAGGGAAAAGCCGGCATGAAACGTATCGTCAAACATATGAACGAAGGCGGACATCTGGCTCTGTTGATTGACCAAAAAATGAACGACGGCATTTCCGTGCCGTTTTTCGGTTTTGAAGCGATGACGACGCCGGCTTTGGCGCGCTTGGCAATGAAATACGATTGCCCCGTCGTTCCGATACGTTCCGAACGGTTGAAGGGGGCTCATTACCGTTTAACGGCACAAGAGGCTCTTTCTTTTGAAAAAACGGGTGATGCAAAGATTGACAGCCGCGCTTTGATGATCAAAGCCAATAAAGTTCTGGAACGTTGGATCAGAGAAAAGCCCGAACAATGGTTGTGGGTTCATAAACGCTGGCCTGATTCGAATATGGGGTCGATGCGCCTGTACAAAGACAGAAAATTATGGAAACAGGGAATTAAACCGCCTGAACTTTTTAAAGAATCGCAAGAGGGCAGAGTTCCCGAATAATAAAAAAGCATGTATTAAAAAGCCTCCGATAAACGGAGGCTTTTGCGGTTAAAGGTAAAGACGCTGCTGAATAAGAACTCGGGGGAATCGCCGAAAAAGAAAGGTGCGGTCAATAGTTATCCGCCCCAGCCTTTAAAAGACAAAGAAGTAAGCGAACCGAAAGATACCGGTGCCGTTAAAGAGATTTTTTCTTTGCCGTCAGATTTAGGAGTTTTCTTGCAACGGGACGTTTTATCGCGTATAAAAGAAAGAAGCCGGGAATTGAAACGGTGGTATGACTGTCTGCCGCAATTTTCCGAAACGCAGATACGTAACTTTAAGGAAAAAACAAAATGGCTCCGCAAGCCGTTTTTCTTCTTTCGTCGTCGCGGACGGCAGCCGTTCGTTTTAAAGGCGAATGGAAAATAAGCAAGGGTATGCCCGAGAACAGGGAAGAACTGATTGCTGCTTTTGAACAGCCGGCTTTTGATACCGTTTCTTTTGACGCCGGCGAAGTCGAAGGATGGGACAGCTGTTTCGTTGCTTTTTTGGTTCGTCTGGCGGGGCTGTGCCGTAAAAACAACATTTCCTGTAAATTTGAAAATATGCCGGACGGGGTTCAAAAGCTGATAGATTTGGCGTTTGCGGTTCCGCCCAGGAAAAACGGTTCCCGACAGGTTCCTTTTGTGCCGATGTTGAACCGAATCGGCGAACGTACGCTGGAAATTTGGGAAGCCTGCGTGTCCGCTTTGGAATTTTGTGTTCAGGCCGTGCGTTCAATCGGGCGGTTTATCCGAAAAGATGCCGTGTTGAGGCGGGCGGATTTGGAAGCGGCGTTTCAGGAAGTCAGCTTTGATGCGTTGGGCATTGTTTCTTTGATTTGCTTTATGGTCGGTTTGATTTTTGCTTTTGTCGGAGCAATCCAGTTAAAAATGTTCGGCGCCCAGATTTATGTTGCCAGCTTGGTTGCCATTGCCATGACCCGCGTTATGGGCGCAATTATGGCAGGCATTATCATGGCGGGGCGGACGGGGGCTTCTTATGCTGCCGTGCTGGGATCCATGCAGGTTAATGAAGAAATTGACGCATTGGAGACGATGGGAATCTATCCTTTTGATTTTTTGGTGTTGCCGCGGTTGCTGGCGTTGTCGCTGATTATGCCTTTGATGACGGTTTATGCCGATTTGACGGGAATTTTGGGCGGTGCGTTTGTCGGCGTTTTTATGTTGGATTTGTCGCCTCAGGAATATTTTCAGATGACGCTCAAGGTTCTGAATATGCGCAATATCTTGGTTGGTATTGTACACGGGACGGCATTCGGCATTATTATCGCGTTGTGCGGATGTTACAGGGGAATTCGTTGCGGGCGCAGCGCATCGTCCGTCGGCGAAGCCACAACGGCGGCCGTCGTGACGTCGATTGTCGGCATTATTCTGGCAACTGCCGTGATTACGTTTATATGTAATTTGCTCAAGGTGTAAGCGATGCCCGAAAAACAGCCGCATATCATTGCAGAAGGGTTGAAAATCGCATACGGCGATTTTGTCTTGATGCGCGATTTGAATTTTACGGTTAACAGAGGCGACATCTTCATCATTATGGGCGGCAGCGGATGCGGCAAAAGCACGTTATTAAAAGTAATGGTCGGATTGAAATCTCCTGCGGCGGGAAAGTTGATTTTTGACGGCAAAGATTTTTGGGCGGGGTCTCGGGCGCAACGGAACGCCGTTATGAGGAAAGCCGGCATTTTGTATCAAAGCGGCGCGTTGTGGACGTCTATGACTTTGGCAGAAAACATTGCGTTGCCGCTGGAACAGTACACGGATTTGTCGGAATCCGAAATCAAGGACATCGTTTCATTAAAGTTGGATTTGGTCGGTTTGGCGGGGTTTGAGGATTTTTATCCTTCGGAAATCAGCGGGGGCATGAAGAAGCGTGCCGGCTTAGCCAGAGCATTGGCGTTGGATCCCGACATAGTGTTTTTTGACGAACCTTCGGCGGGTCTTGATCCCGTCAGCGCCCGCCTTTTGGACGATTTGATACTGGAAATCAAAGAAAGCCTGAACACGACGATAGTGATGGTAACGCACGAATTGGCATCGATATTTGCAATCGGGACGAATTCGGTATACTTGGATGTAGAGACGCGAACGGCGATTGCTCACGGTGATCCCAAAGAGCTGTTGAAGAACCCGCCCAATAAGACGGTAGAACGTTTTTTAACCCGCGGAGAAAGGGGAAATTAAAATGAGTCCGAAACCAAACCCCAGGCTGGTCGGTATATTTGTGGTTGCCGCTTTGGCAATTTTTATCGGGACGTTCCTTTTAATCAACAGGGACAAATTCTTTTCCGAAAGCAGCAAAAGCGTCCTTTATTTCGAAGGGTCGGTCAAAGGGCTGAACGTCGGATCTCCCGTTGTGTTTAACGGGGTTCCCATCGGCAGGGTTGCCGGGATATCTTTGGTGACGGATATTCAAAATTTAAGCATTCGCATCCCTGTTTATATCGAAGCCGACGAAGGCAGCTTTATCGTTTTGAACAAAGACGGGCATCGCAGCAAAGATCGGGACGAATTGATGGAACGCCTGATTCAAAAAGGATTGCGCGCGAAACTGATTACGCAAAGCGTTTTGACGGGACAAATGATGATTGAACTGGGATTTTATCCGAATTCGCCGATGATTTTGCACGGTAACACGCGTTTTCCCGAAATTCCGACATTGCCGTCCACGATAGAAGAATTATCCAAAACGTTTCAGGATATGCCGATTCATCAAACGGTTACGCGTATCAACAGCCTGTTGGAGCAGATGGATCGTTTCATGACGTTGTTGAACAAAGACGGACCGAAAATCGTTGCCGATGCGGGCGAAACGGTTGCCGTTTTGTCAAAAACGACAAAAAAAGCCGATAAAGTGATGGATTCTTTTTCAGAAAATTCCAGAACAATGATAGATTTAAATAAAATGATTAAAGATTTCGGATATGCGGCTCAATCAATCCGTTCATGGGCGGATTATTTGGAACGCCATCCGGAAGCGCTGATTAGAGGAAAAGGAGGAAGCCGTTAATGTCCGGTCGTTTTTTATCCGTTTCAATGTTGTTCTTTTTATTGGGAGCCTGCGGTTTTTCGCCTGATTCGACCTTTTATGTTCTTGACGATTCACCCCTTCCGACCCGCAGTTTTACGTTGGATAACGCTGATACCGTCATTATCGGCGTGGAAGACATTTCCATTCCGACGTATTTGGATCGTCCTCAGATCGTGATTCGCGAAAAGGAAGACGATACATTGGAAATGGCGGAATTTCACCGTTGGGCGGAACATTTGGGTGACGTACTGCCTCGCGTTGTCGGGGACGCCGTTTCCGAACGTGCCGGATATCCTTTGGCAAAGCCGGCAACGTTAAACAGAGACGTGTTCACATACCGTCTTTATATCGAAATTATGCGTTTTGATGCTCAAAAAGACGGGGCGGCAATGTTGGATGCCTGGTGGACGATTACGGATGCTTCGGGCGAAGTGTTGTACCGTACGCGTTCCGTGTTGGTCGAACCGACGGGCGATTCCTATCCCGATATTGTCAAGACCGAGCATTTTTTGGCTAAGAAATTGGGCTTTGAAATTGCCGATTACTATGTCAAAAACTTGAAAAATGCCAAAAAGAAAGGCGCTAAATAATGACATCCGTTTCTGCGGATAAAATATCATCGTTTTTTGATACGCCCGCACCGGCAATCCCGTTCGAGATTATCGGCGATAAAATAACGCAAGCCAGAATTTCAAAAATGATAAACCGCATTGCGGCATCGCAAACGGGACGGGACGTTTTGGAAACGGCTTGCAAAGCCGGATATGCCGTCGGCATGGAATTTGTTTTGGGGTGCAACGGCGGATGCAGTAAAGAAAAAAAGCTGATTATTTTAAATCCGCTGAGCAAAGACGAAGAATTGATCGGCGTTTTGGTTCATGAAGCCAGACATGCAGGTCAGTTTGTTCGCGGCGAATACGATGCCAGCGATGACAAACGCCCCCGCAAAGAAACGTTAAAAACGCAAATTATGCGAACCCGCGCCGTCGAAGCCGATGCTCAGGCAACGGCCGTTCAGACGTTGGGAGAAATGATGGAAGCCGGAGACGTTACTCCGCTTCAGGTTTTTTCCCGCGCAAACGGAGCAATCGGAAAGGCTTTCAGCAAAGCCGTATACCTGGAAGACGATGCTTTATCCACGGGAGCGGCACGCACTGCGGCTTTTATGGCATGGTACGAAAACGATGCCATAAAAACGGCATACGATTTGGCTTATCAGGTTGAAATGATGCAGCGCCGCGCTAAAAACGGAAAAAATAAAGAAGACACCTATTCCGAAAGCCAGTCCGCCGAGAAAATAGTTTCGGATTTATGTCTGGCAAGCGACGGAACCTGTTATTTTAAACAGGATCCCGCCGTATTGGAAGATCGCTATTTTATCAATGTTGATCGTAAAACGTCGGACGAATTGAATTATTTGATGAAGCATTCTGCGCCGTCGGCAAAGGATCATCCGGATAATATCCTGCCGTTTTTACCCCGTCCGCGCCGAACGGAACGCCAAAAAACTTCTTTGCCGCTGATGAAACGGTTTGAAAACGTCAGGTAGCCGCGTTCTGAGCCGCTTTTGTCTTTAAGATTTTTGCCAGCCGTTTTTCAAGGGCGGCGGGAGATATCGGTTTAATCAGATATTCGTTGACGCCGGACAGTTTTGCTTCTTTAACGGTGCGTTCTTCGGTGTTGCCCGTGATGATAATGATGGGGATTTGAGGATCAAGAACGCCTTCGTTTCCCTTTCGAATCAATCTGGCCAGCTCCAATCCGGTTACGCCCGGCATTTCGTGATCCAGCAACAAAACGTCGAACGTTGATTCTTTTAATTGTTCCAAAGCTTCCACGGCGGAAGAAGCGTCTTTGATATGGTATCCGCCCAGTTGCATCAAAGTCGTTTTGATCAGCGATCGAAAAAATCGATCGTCGTCAACGACCAAAAAAGAAGCATTTTCGATGGCTTTTGTTGTATCAGAAACGATTTTGGGCGAAATCATGCCCGTATCTCCCGCGAAATGGATAAAAACCGGTCAAGTAAGTATAAGCGAAGACAGTTTTTAAAAACAAGTTATTTTGAATTTTGCTGTTTTGTTCCCGAACGGGTAATGTCCGTTACATGGAATCCCAGAGATTCAATCGCTTTTTTAACGGTATCGTCACTAAGAGTCTGTCCGTTTTTGACGGCGACAAAGGCGCGTCCGGTCAAAGCATCGACTTCGGCCATTTCGGTTTGGGGCAGTTTTTCCAATTCCTGACGAATAATGATCTGTGAGCCTTCACCGGTCATGCCTTTTAAGCGTACTTCGATTAAATCCGAAGCATTAGCTCCCGAAGCGATTAAGAACGGCAATAAAAACAAAAAGCGTTTAAACATGGGATACTCCGCAAGAAACAAATAAGAACCGCCGTTATTTTATCGGAGTTTCCTTAAGATAAGAATAATTTTTCACGCAATTTGCCGTTCCCATGGACACGGAACGCATTTCTTCGGCGAAACCGTCCAAAGCCGAAAACGGCAAATCGGCTTTCAGTATGTCCCATCCGCGATAAACGGGGTCGGGTATGATTTCCGATATGCCGGCTCTTCTTTTGGCAAGGACGGTGCGCATATTTGTCGTAAAAGTCGACGGGACGGAAATTTCTATTTTCCACACGGGTTCCAACAACGCGGTTCCCGATTCTTTTAAAGCGTCGTTTAATGCGGTTTCAAGAGCGTTTTTAAACAATTCTGCGGGGACGTCTTTATTCATGTTCAGGGACAGGATTTTAACCTCAACGTCCGTGACGGGGTGCCCGCTGTTTCCTTTAAGCAGAGCTTCATAAACGGCGGAATTGAGAGTTTCTTGGTTTATCGGAACGTTTTTAAAGGCTTTACCGTCAAAGGCAACCGTAATGCCGGAATTTTGGTCGGCAGGCGAAATTTCCAATTCGATTTCAATGCCCGTACCGTGTTTTCCGCTTTGTTTTTTAGCGGATTTGCGCACGGTTTTTAAGGGTTTTTCTTTTAGCGGAGTTTTTACGTTAACGGTTTTTGCGCGAACGTTGAATCGGCTTTTTAATCGGGCAAGGAACAGCTCTGCGTGACGTTTTCCCTGAGCCCATAACAGCATTTGTTCGGTATCTTTGTCATATTCGATAAACAGGGAAGGATCTTCTTCGGCAAGCTTTGCGGCGGCAGAGGTCAGTTTGACTTCATCGCCCGCCTTTTCGGGTTCCAGCGCCGCGGCGTACATACAGGAGGACAGCGCCGGCAGGAAAGACGATTTTGATTTTTCGGTTAATATGTCGCCGGTATTGATTTCGTCCATTCTGCCCAAAGCGACCAAAGCGCCTTGAGTTGCTTTGTCGATTTTAAAGGAATTGACGCCTCGGATATCGTAAAGCCCGTTGATGCGGACATTTCCCAAAACCATGCCGTCGTTCAGGGTTCCTTTCAGGACGCGGGCGACGGATTGTTTTCCCGTATGAGCGTATTTTGTTTTAAAGACGCTGACGGCGACGCGGGCGTCTTTTAAAGTTTCGTTTTGTATTTTGCGGCAAGCGACGTCGTGACGCAAAGCTTTAAGCAGCCTGAAGATACCGGCGTCTTTTTCCGCCGCGCCGAAAAAGACGGGCACCAAAGCGTTTTCGCGCACGGCATTTGCCAAAGAAGAAAACAGTTCCGATTTGGCGGGCAGAGCGTCTTCCAATATTTTTTCCAAGACGGCATCGTCGCGATCCGCCAGATTTTCCAATATTTTTTGACGTGCTTCTTCGCGTTTGGCATCGACGTTTTCGGGGATTTTGACCAAATGAGCGCTGACGTTTTCTTTGTATTCGCCGTCTTTAAAGGCATAGGCGCGTTCGCTGATTAAATCGACAAAGCCCGTGACGGCACCGTTTTCGCGAATGGGGATTTCGCGCAAAACCAAAGGCAGGTGAGAAAATTCCTGCAAAGCGTTAATGACTTCCCGAACGGGGAGAGTTGAATTTTCGACTTTATTGATGAAGATAAAGTGAGGGATGTCAAGGTTTTGCAACAATTTCAACAAAGGAGCGGCTGTAACGGCGCGTTCGGGGGTCGGATCGCAAACCACAACGGCGGCATCGGCGATGTTCAAAGCAAGATATGTTTCGGCGCCAAGCTCCGGAGCGCCGGGGCAATCTAAAAACACCCACGGTTCGCCCAAAAAACGAGTGCCGGAAGCAACGGCTTCGGCACTCATGGCGAATTTTCTGCATTCGGGGGAAGCATCTCCGGCGCGGTTGGCTTCTCCTGCGGTACCTTTGCGGTCGACGGCGCCCGTAACGTATAACAGGCTTTCCGTCAGGCTGGTTTTCCCCGACCCGAAGGGGCCGACAATCGCCGCAACGCGGACTTCGGTGTTTTTTGATGTCATCGACGCCCCCTCGAAAAATTGCTATCTCTTTATAGAATAACGCTTTTCACGGGGGTTTGCAATTACCCTTTCAGCGATGCGCAGAAACGGACGATACGGTCGCACGCTTTTTGCAACAGTTCCGTTGATGTCGCGTACGACAGGCGGAAATAAGGCGACAATCCGAACGCTTCGCCCTGAACGACGGCGACGCCTTCGTTTTCCAGCAACGCCGTTACAAAATCGCCGTCGGTCTTGATTTCCTTGCCGTCAGGCGTCTTTTTGCCCAGACATCCCTGAACCGAAGGATACAGATAAAACGCCCCTTCGGGAATCAGACAGGAAATGCCTTCGGCTTCTTCGTTTAATCGTTTGGCAACCATGTCGCGGCGTTCGCGGAAAATGTCGTTCCGTTCTTTTAAAAAGTCCATCGGAGAATTCAACGCGACGACGCCTGCGGCTTGACAGAACGAAACCGCGTGCGACGTGCTTTGCGATTGGATTTTATTGACGGCTTTGATGATTTCTGCGGGACCTGCCGCGTATCCGACGCGCCAACCCGTCATGGAAAACGATTTGGACAAGCCGTTGACCGTCATAACGCGGTCTTTGATTTCGGGAACGACGGCGGCAATGCTGTAAGATTTAAAACCGTCATAAACGATATGTTCGTAAATTTCGTCGCTGATGACATAGACGTGGGGATGACGGATCAGGACTTCGCCCAAAGCGCGCAGCTCTTTTTCGTCATATGCGGCACCCGACGGATTTGACGGAGAGTTGATGACGAACCACTTTGTTTTGGGTGTTATGGCTTTTTCCAAATCTTCGGGCGTGATTTTAAATCCGGTTTCTTCCTTGCCGACGACAAAAACGGGTTTTCCGCCCGCCAGTCTGACCATATCGGGATAAGACACCCAATACGGAGCGGGGATGATGACTTCGTCATCGGGATTGACGGTCGCCATAAAGATGTTGAAAAGCGTTCCTTTCCCGCCGCAATTTACGGTGATTTGGTCGGGGGAATAATCCAGATTGTTTTCGCGTTTAAGCTTGTCGCAGATGGCTTTGCGAAAAGCAAGAGTTCCCGGAACGGGGACGTATTTCGTTTCGCCGCGATCCAGAGCGGCTTTGGCTTCGTTGCAAATATGTTCCGGAGTGGGGAAATCGGGTTCTCCGACGCCCAAATCGATGACGTCCACGCCCTGAGCTTTCAGCTCTTTTGCCTTTTGCGTAACGGCAAGGGTGGGCGAAGGTTTAACGGCTAAAAGACGATCGGCGACGATACTCATATTTTTTGTCCCATATTATGTTGCAAAACGTTACAAAGATTACCTAAATAGAAACAAAGCGTAAATATAAATCTGACAAAAAATAAAGGTCTGCCATGAGCACGATTTTGCCTTTGTATCAACACCCCGTTTCTTTTGAAGATGCCGAATTCAAACTGCATTCCGACTATGAACCCGCAGGCGATCAGCCCGAAGCGATTCGCGAACTGACGAACGGATTGAGAAACGGAGCGAAAAACCAGATTTTGCTGGGCGTTACGGGCTCGGGCAAGACTTTTACGATGGCGAAAATCATTCAGGAAATGAAAAAGCCTGCTTTGATTATGGCGCCCAACAAGATTTTGGCGGCGCAGCTGTACGGGGAAATGAAGTCTTTTTTTCCCGAAAACGCCGTTGAATATTTTGTCAGCTATTATGATTATTACCAACCCGAAGCGTATATTCCGCGTACGGACACATACATTGAAAAAGATTCTGCGATTAACGAACAAATCGACCGTATGAGACACGGAGCGACGCGCAATATTTTGGAACGCAGGGACGTGATTATCGTCGCGTCGGTTTCGTGCATTTACGGTTTGGGCAGCGTTGAATCTTATTCGGGCATGGCGTTTTCCCTGCAAACGGGAATGAGCATAGAGATCAGGGATTTGGCGCGCCGTCTGACGGATTTGCAATACCAGCGCAACGATTTGGGGTTTGCGCGGGGAATGTTCCGGCTGAAGGGGGATGTTTTGGATATTTTTCCCAGCCATTACGAAGATTTGGCGTGGCGATTGTCTTTTTTCGGCGACGAACTGGAATCGATATCCGAATTTGACCCGTTAACGGGGGAAAAGAAGCTTGAGCTCAAAGAAATCACGGTTTATCCCGCCAGCCACTACGTGACGCCGCGTCCCGCTTTGTCTCAAGCCATGAAGACGATCAAGGAAGAACTGAAAGAACGTTTGGATTTTTACCGTCGCAACAATCAGCCGTTGGAAGCGGAAAGGATTGAACAGCGGACGCGTTTTGATTTGGAAATGCTGGAAGCGACGGGGCATTGCAAAGGCATAGAAAACTATTCCCGTCATCTGACGGGGCGTGCGCCCGGAGAACCGCCTCCGACGTTGTTTGAATACTTGCCGAAAGACGCCGTTCTTTTCGTGGACGAAAGCCATGTTTCCGTTCCTCAAATCGGCGGGATGTACCGCGGCGACTATAATCGCAAAAGCACGCTGGCGACATACGGTTTCCGTCTGCCCAGCTGTATCGACAACCGTCCTTTGAAATTTGAAGAATGGGATCGCATGCGTCCGAATACGATATTCGTTTCCGCAACGCCCGGTCCGTGGGAATTGCAACAGACTCAAGGCGTGTTCACCGAACAGATCATTCGTCCGACAGGGCTGTTGGATCCCAAATGCGAAGTTCGCCCCGTCGCAACGCAGGTGGACGATTTAATGGCAGAATGTCGCGCTTGCGCACAAGCGGGGCAAAGGGTTTTGGTTACGACGCTGACAAAACGCATGGCTGAAGATTTAACGGATTATCTGGCGGAAAACGGCGTTCGCGTGCGTTATTTGCATTCCGACATCGATACGTTGGAACGTATCGAAATCATCCGCGATTTGCGTTTGGGCGTTTTTGACGTTTTGGTGGGCATTAACCTGCTTAGAGAAGGTCTTGATATTCCCGAATGCGCGTTGGTGGCGATTTTGGATGCGGACAAAGAAGGGTTTTTGCGTTCTGACCGTTCCTTGATACAAACGATCGGTCGTGCGGCGCGAAATGCTCAAGGGCGTGTCATTCTTTATGCGGACAAAGTTACGGATTCGATGAAGCGTGCGTTGACGGAAACGGCGCGCCGGCGCGAAAAACAGGAAAAATACAATGCCGAACACCACATTACGCCGCAAACCATCAAGCGCGGCGTTGCGGATATTCTGCAGAATTTGTGCGACAAAGATTATGTGGATGTTGATACGGACGCTTCGGACAAAGAGATTTTGACGGCGGGCAAAGCCTTGAAAGACCGTATTGCGAAGCTTGAAAAACAAATGCGCAAAGCGGCGGAAGATCTTGAATTTGAAAAAGCCGCCAAACTTCGTGACGAAATCCGGCGGCTTGAAAAGGCAGAGCTGAAATTTTAGCGCGGCGGGAACAGGTCGTTATAGTCAAGCCCGCGATAATAGACATACTTTGGCGGAATGATGTCGATTTCTTCGGCTTCGGTCAGCTTTCCCTGATTTAACAGCGACCAATGCAAACTGTCGAGCATTTCGCGGTACTGGGGGCGTTCGGCGATTAAGATGTCGAACCACCTGTATGCGGCCAACGGATTATAGACGGGAGCGGAAGAATCCTGATAAAGGAACGCCAGCTGAACCTGAGCGGCGGTATGTCCCGCCTGAGCCGCCATTCCGAACCATTTTTCCGCCATATAGCTGTTTCTTCGCCCGTCAGCCAGCCCGTTGATGTAAATCAGCCCGAGCAGGTATTGCGCATCGACGTTCCCGTTTTCGGCGGGAGCTTGCAACATTCTCAGCGCGGCTTGATAATCGCTGGTATTGAATGCGACGACGCCTTCGTCGAAACCGTCGGCTTTTTGCCCGTAGGAAATCATGTCCGTGTCTAAAAAGGCACAGCCGGCGCTCAGGGTTAAAAGACAGCAAATTAAAATACGGCAAAGGGATTTCATGGTTATCTTCCTTGGATTTTATTCATTAAAATTGCGGCAGTCACGGGAGATTTTACTTTTTCGTCAGAAGGGAAACGGGCGCACACTTCGGTAATGGCGTTCAGCCTTGAACGGTCGTCCTTTGTCAGCTTGCGCAACTTATGCCACAACGCGGCGTGATCCTCGCGCGAAAGATAGGTTGAATCCAATAAAACGGTAACGGGTTCTTCTTTCCCCGTTAGACGGTTTTTATGGGTCATCTCCAGTTGTTTTAAGATGGTTTCCGCGTTGCCGAGCGGGTCAAATTCCCATTTATCGCCCTTTGAAGGGGACAGGGGCGTTTTAACGTCAACGGGATGCCCGTGCCCGTCGTAAAAATCGATATAAGGATCGTCGGCGCGGGTGACGGGAGGCGTTAATGCACCGCTCAAGACGGCTTCAACGGCAGAAACGGCTTCGCGAATGGTTTTCGGTTCGGGGGTCATCCCGTGAGCGGGGTCTGAAGCCAGATCGTCAAAGCCCGGAAAAGAACGGTATTTCGGCGGTACGGCATCCAGTGTTTTCAGCTTTTTTTGCAGTTCTTGTTTTTCGCCCGGCGCATTTACGCGTTTCGGCGGTATCAAATCTTTCATAGCAACCTCATATCGGCTATACTTTTTTCCAGTTTGGGTCAAAAAGAAGCGTTTGTCCATAAAAACAAGGGCTTCCCTTCTTGATTCGGGCGAGTTGGCTGCTTAAATTCTTTTAGGGGCGAAGGATGCCGTTAATACCCGACGATCTTGGCAAAGAAGAGTTGCTGGCATTGTTAAGGCCGTTATATGCGAACGGGATATGGCCGTTGGCGGACGGATGGAAGCTTTTGCTGGCGTTGGCGGCGGGAACGGTTGTCTCGGTCGCTCTTTACCGCCGGTCTTCGCGGGTGCTCAGACGCCGTAAGGCGCTTGCCGTCTTGAAGGCTTTGGAAAAACGATATCGGGCGGATTCGGATGTTTCGGCTTTGGCCGGCGGATTGTCCGTTCTGATGAAGCGTACGGCTTTGGTTCGTTTTGCCCGAGACAACCCCGCCGGATTGGCGGGCAGGGAATGGACGGATTTCCTGAAGGTCAAAGGGGCGGAACTGAATGAAAAGGATGAAGAACTGCTGCAGTTTCGGGCATACGCTCCGATGCAAAGCGGCGAAACGCAAAATGAGGAAGCGCAACACTTGCTTGAAACTGTCGGAACGTGGATGAGGCGTGTTTTATGACGCATTTTGTTTGGTGGGGATTATTTGTTTTATTGCCGTTGCCTCTGATTATGAGGCTGGTTTTGCCGCGTGTCGGCGACAAAAGCGTCGAAGCGTTGAAAGTGCCGTTTTTTAATGACGTAACGGCGCTTCCGACATCGCGCCGTCTGACGGCGTTAAGCGGATTAAAGGCGCGCAGGATTTTCGGCGCGTTAATCTGGGCATTGCTGGTTTGTGCGGCGGCGCGTCCTCAATGGACGGGCGAAGCGGCAAAAGTCCCTTCCGAAGGGCGCAATCTGATGGTTGTTTTGGACATATCCGGATCGATGCGCGAACCCGATTTTGAATTGAACGGGCGCCGCGTAACGCGTTGGGATGCCGTTCAGGCGGTGGCGGATTCTTTTGTCAAAAAGCGCGAAGGCGATCGTGTCGGCGTTGTTTTGTTCGGCGAACGGGCATATTTGTATGCGCCGTTGACTTTTGATTTAAAGACGGTTTCCGATTTATTGAAAGAAGCGGACGTCGGCATGGCGGGGACGCAAACGGCGATCGGGGACGCGTTGGGGTTGGCGTTAAAGACGATGATAGACGTTCCCGCGCAAAGCAAAGTCATTGTTCTTTTGTCGGACGGGGCAGCGAACGCGGGGCGGATGCGCCCGTTGGAAGCGGCGGAAATCGCGGCGAAATCCGGCGTAAAAGTTTATACGATCGGCGCGGGATCGGATTCCGTGCTGGTTCAGGGGCTGTTCGGCGCGGTCAAGATGTCCAGAGACGGAGAAATCGACGAACGGACGTTAAAAGAAATCGCCGAAAAGACGGGCGGAGAATATTTCAGGGCGAAAGATACGCAACAACTGCAACGCATTTATGACAAAATCGACGCGTTGGAACCCGTAAAGAACGACGACGTTTTCGTTCGTCCCGTCAAAGAATTGTTTTACTATCCGTTGGCGGCGGCATTTGCCTTGAGCGTTTTGGGGGCGCTTTTAATGCTGGCGGGGAGGGTCAGAGCATGACGACAGAGTTTCATTTTTTGCGTCCCGAATGGTTATGGGGATTTTCTGTTTTTTTGCTGTTGCCGTTTTTAATGTCGCGCGGCAAAACGGCGGGCGGCGCGTGGCGGGCGGTTTGCGACCGTTTCCTTTTGAACAGCCAGCTTGTCGCGGGCAGCGAACGGCAAGGACGGTTTTTCCCGTTGTTTTTGGCGGTTGCGTCATGGTCTTTGGCGGTGCTTGCATTGGCGGGCCCCGCGTGGGAACGGTTGCCTCAGCCGGTATTGAAACAGGGAACGGACACCGTCTTTTTGTGGGATATTTCCCGATTTATGAGCGTTGCCGATTTAAAACCGTCTCGGACGGCACGCGCGCGGTTTAAGCTGTATGATTTTCTTAAGCATGCGGACGGCGGTCAATATGCGTTGATTTTGTATGACAACGAACCGTTTGTCGCCGTACCGTTGACGTCGGACGTCAAGGTTATCGAAAACGTGTTGCCGACGGTTCAGGCGGGCATGATGGGCGGCAGTACGCCCGATCCGGCTTTGGCTTTGGAAAAGGCGGGCGAGCTTTTGAAAGGGGCGAAATCGCCCGACGGGAATATTGTGCTTTTGGGCAGCTTTGTCGGCGACGACAAGCTTAAGTCCGCCGTAAAAGCCGCCGAAAAACTGGAAAAAGAAGGCTATTCCGTTTCGGTTTTGGGGCTTGGGACGAAACAAGGCGCTCCGGTTCAAATGCCTGACGGAACGTTTTTGTCGGACAGAAACGGCAAACCGTTGTTGTCGGCGTTAAGCGAAAAGGGATTTAAAGACATTGCGGCGGCGGGCGGCGGGTTATACCGTCGGGCGAGCTTGGATGACGGCGATGTCAAAGCGGTGTCTGCGCTTCGTTCCGACGGGCGTCCCGATTTTAAAAACTTGAAAGAAGAAATGCAAAAAGCCGATGCATGGAAAGATGTCGGCATTTATCTGACTCTTTTAATTCTGCCGTTTGCGGCGTTGGGGTTCCGACGCGGCTGGCTGGGTGTTTTTTTGTTTTATTTCGTTTTATCAACGCCTGCACGGGCGTTTTCGTGGCAAGACGTTTTCGAACGTCCCGACCGTCGTGAAGCTTTGAACATTCAGGCGGGTAAAGCCGCAACGGATCCGTCGGTTTTCGACGACAATCCCGCATGGCAGGGGGCGGCTCAGTACAAGGCGGGTCAATTCCCCGATGCGGTTCAGACGCTGTCGGGGGCGGCGGATGCCGATACGTTGTATAATCTGGGCAATGCTCAGGCTTTTGCGGGGCAGATTCCCCAAGCGATTGAAACGTATAAAAAAGCCTTGCAACTTGACCCGAAACACGAAGATGCCGCTTTTAACAAAAAGTATCTGGAAGAAGAGCTGAAAAAACAACAGCAGCAGAACCAGCAACAAAATCAACAACAGAATCAACAACAACAGCAGCAGAACCAGCAACAAAATCAACGACAGAATCAACAACAGCAACAGAACCAACAGCAGCAAAATCAGCAACAGAATCAACAGGAACAGAACCAACAGCAAAACGCGTCCGATCAGAATCAGCAGTCTCAACCGAACGGCGGGGACGAAGCCGAGCGAAATCAAGAAGGCGAGCAAGATCAAAAAGATAACGGCGGCGAAGGCGACCAAAATTCGGATGCGCGCGACAACGGCGAAGAAAACGACCAATCGTCCGCATCTGAAAAAAATTCCGATGATCGGAACGGCAATTCCGAACAGGCGGCAAATCAGGAACGCGAACAGGGCAACAACGAAAAGGATGAAACTGCCCGAGAAAACGCTTCGGCATCACAATCGTCGCAGAACCCTGAAAATCCCGAACCTTCACGGGAACAGCCCGCGTCGGGAACGGCGTCATCGCCTCGCGATGACAAAGAAGCCGAAAAAGAACAGGAAGGACGCTTCCCCGCATCGGGAACGGAAACGCCCGAGGACAAAGAAAAACAACAACAAAAAGAATGGCTGAGCGTCATAGACGACGATCCGTCGGGGCTTTTGCGCGAACGGATCAGACGGCGCAACGCCCGCAGGACAAGGATGTGGTAAAATGAAAAAAGCTTTGTTCGTATTATTTTTACTGTTTTTTATGACGGCGGCGGGGTCGCCGTTACACGCGCAGTTAAGCGGATACGCGGCGCCGACCACGATATCGGAAGGTGATGCGTTTCAGCTTTACATCCGTCAGGACGGCAAAGGTTCAACCCCTGATTTTTCCGTCTTGGAACGCGATTTTGTCATAGCGGGACAGCGTAACAGTTACAAATCAACGTATGTGAACGGCAAAGCGGAAAACTTTTCCGAAATCATTTTGACGCTGTACCCCCGTAAAACCGGAAAGATTACCGTTCCGCCGATCAAAGCGGGCAATCAGGAAACGCAACCCATAGAAATAACGGTTGTCGCTGGCGATGCGCCGCGTTCCTCCGACGGCGGAAAACAAAACGAAGCATTGAACAAACAGCGTTTGTTTTTAAGGGCTGAAGTCGAAAATCCTTCGCCTTACGTTCAGGAACAAACGGTTTATACGGTACGTTTGTATTCTTCGGTTCCCGTATTGGACGGCGTCATTACGCCGCCGTCGGGAGACGGTATTGCGGTGGAGCCGTTCGGCGACACAAAACGCGCGCAAACCGTTATTAACGGCGAACCGTTTAACGTGTTGGAAAGCCGTTTTTTGATTTTTCCGCAAAAAAGCGGAGAAATCATTTTGGAACCCGCATCATTTCAAGGCAGCATATCGGATCCGTCGTCCAGAGATCCCTTTTCCGCAGGAGACGATTTTTTTGGCAGTTTCGGCGGCTTTGGCGGATTTTCGATGCCTGATTTATTCGGGCGCAAAAGCGCCGTTGTGCGTTCCAAAGCATTAAAGCTTAACGTTTTGCCCAAACCGCAAGAGGCGGTCGGCAAAGATTGGCTTCCCGCGACGGAAGTTTCCGTTTCCGAAGACGTCACTCCGCCTCAATCGACGGTCGCGATGGGCGATGCGTTGACGCGTACGGTTACGGTCATGGCGTACGGTGTCAGAGACAGCCAAATTCCCGACCCGTCGTTCCCCGACGGAAACGGATACCGCCAGTATCCCGGAAAAACGGATTCAAAAACTTTGACGACCAAGGACGGCATTGTCGGCGTTAAGACGCGCCAGATCGTTTTTATGCCGACCAAGACGGGGACGCTTGTTTTGCCCGAAGCCCAAATACCGTGGTTTGACACGAAAACAAAAATAATGAAAATGGCAAAGCTTCCGTCGCGTTTGATTACGGTTACGCCGTCGGCGTTCGGCGGCGAAGCGGCGGTTTCGGAACCGTTGACTTCTCAGGCTTCCGCTTCTGCAAACGCGAGCGGGGCTTCTTTAAAAACGGACGGCTTTGAACAGACGGGAACAACGCCGAAACCGGAAACGCTTCAGCCCGCACGAGACTCTGCTTCTGGGACGGCGCCCGTTTCCTATGTATCATCCGTTTTGCCGGCATTCGAATATTCCGCGGAAGGGCTTTTAGGTATCGGAGCTTTGTGCGGTGCCGGATTTACGGCATTGCTGTGGGGTTTGCTTTCTTTTGCCCGCAGAGGTAAAACGCGGGAAGAAAATCAAAAGAAAGACGATGCGTCGCGCAGAAAAGCCGTCAAAGCTTTTAAAGAAGCCTGCCTGACGAACGATCCCGCAAAAGCCAAAGACGCGCTGCTTTTGTTGGCGCGTACGATTTGGAAAGACGACTCCGTACGGACGCTTTCCGATGCGGCGGGGAAATTTGCGGACGACGGGTTTTTCGTTGAAATTGAAAATTTGAACGAAGCCCTGTACTCTAAGGAAAAACACGATTGGAACGGCTTTGCGTTTTGGAAGGCGTTTACGGCGACAAAACAATATCGCCGCACGGATGTTCAAGGGAGTGAAGACCCTGTTCCGCCGTTGTACCCGAAAGGATAAGGATGGAAAAACAAATTGAAGCCCTCGAGGAAAAGATTCGCCGTTTGGAAGAATTAAACGTTCAGCTTCAAAACGATAATCTGGTCAGTTCTTTAACGGCGAGCTTTATGCACGAAGTCAACAATCTGACGGGCATAGGGGTAACGGCGGCATCCGTTCTGGAAACGCGGATTGCCGAAGCGGCGGAAAGTCTGAAAAACGGGACGCTGAAAAAATCGGATCTTGAACGCTTTTTCGCCGAAGCGGCAGAAACCTCAAAGCTTTTGTCCGTCAACTTTAAACAAACGGCGGATTTGGTTTCGGCATTTAAAAAAGTGGCGGTTGACCGTTCCCGACGCGACATTCGCCCTTTTATGCTGAAAGACTATCTGGAAGAAATCATTTTCAGCCTGACGCCGCGTTTAAAAAAGACGCCTCATACCATCACTCTGTCTTGCCCCGACGGCATAGAAATGGTCAGTTGTCCCGGAGCATTGTCTTTGGCGATCATCAATTTGGTGTTTAATTCGTTGCTTCACGCCTTTCCCGACGGTCGGGCGGGGCACATATCGATTTGCGCCGAACAGTCGGGAGAAAATATCGTTTTGACGTATGCGGACGACGGCACGGGGATTGAACCGTCGCGCGCGGAAAGGATTTTTGAACCGTTTTATTCATCATTAAAGAACGGTTCGGGATTGGGGCTGTTCGCTGTTAAACGGATGGTTTGCGAACATTTAAAAGGGACGGTTCAATTAAGAGAAACGGATAAAAAAGGCAGTTTGTTTGAAATCCGCATTCCCCGCGTTCTAAAGCTTTGACCTTTTGTGCAAAAACGGAAATAATAACGTTTTATTTTTGAATTTCGGGATTTTTGCAAATGCGACATCTGCGTTTCAGCCATGCTGTTTTAGGCGTATTTTTGTGGTGTGCGGCCGCATTTGCTTTTACGGGGATTTGTTTTTCGGCGTATGACGAAGCGGCGGTTTCTTTGCGAGAAAGCCGTATTCGCGCGTTGTTGTCCGAAGTGCGCAAGACGCTTCAAATTAAAATGGACAAAGGCGAGGGATTGTCCGCCTTAAAAGGCGGGGCAGAGATTCTTGTGCCGTATCAGGCGACGGACGGCGATATTTTGTCGATTTCGGTTTTTGATTTTTCGACGGGAAAGATTTTATTCGGAACCGATGCGGCGCGAACGGGAAATACCGTTTATGCCCGATGGTATGAAAAATGCGGACCGGCAGACGATATGTTTGTTGACAAAGAAGAAAGCGGAGATGCCTACGGGGTACCGATTGTGAATGCTTTCGGGGAAAAAGCAGGGTGCGCGGTTATAGAATATAAAGCCGAAGAATACGAAGGCGTGCGTCAGCGGATGATGGAAACGGCCGTCGGTCGGGCAGGCGCATTTTGTATCGGCGGCGTTCTTTTTGTTTTGATTTTTTACATATTGCATATATTGCCGTCGTATCGGAAACTTTCTTTTATGAATAAAGCGACGTATCGCAAGTCGGCATTTGTTTTGTTGTTTATATGTGTGGCGGCGGCAATTCCGATAGCGGGAAATTCGACGTTTCGCGCTTTTGAAGATGTTTTGAAATCGGAAATTTCCTCAAAAACGAAAGTTATTGCGGGAATTATTTCTTCTCGTGTTTCTTTGGCGATAAAAAACGGGATGCCGTTTAAATCGCTTCATTTTGTGGAAACGTATTTAGACACCGTCAGACAGGAAAATCCGGAAATTTTGTTTATTTTATTGACGGACAAATCGGGACGAGTCCTTTATGAGTCCGGGTCGGCGGTTCAGGCTTTTGAATCGGATGCTTCGACGGGCAAGGTTTCGTTGCGTGAAGGATTTTTAAATACGGCCGAGCCGGTACGATTCGGCGCCAAGACCGAAGGTTGGGTGCAAATCGGAGTTATGGAAAGGTTTGTGCGTGATAAAATATTTTAAATTTTTGGCGATATCGGCTGTTTTAATGTCTTTGCCGAAGGAAGTTTATTGCGCGGAAACGGATTTATCCGTTCCTTTGAAAAAAGTATATATGGTGTTGTGGGACGGTTGCGAAGAAGCTTGCCGGGGTTTTCAGGATTATTTAAAAACGGTTCGTCTGCCCGTCGAAGTGTCCGTTCGCGATGCGGCAAAAGATAAATCAAAACTGCGCGATTTTGTTAAAGAAGTCCGAGAAACGCATCCCGATTTGTTGGTAACGTGGGGCACGCTTGCGACGTTGGAAATGCTGGGCAGCGAACGGGATTCTTTGTCGGATCGTTATGTCCGTTCCGTTCCCGCGGTTTTTATGGTTGTGTCTCAGCCGGTGGAAAGCGGACTGGTTTCGGGTTTGGTTACGCAAGGCCGCAATATAACGGGAGCCGTTCATTTGGTTCCCGTTTCGGAACAACTTCAGCTGGCTCGTCAGTTTATCGCGTTTAAGCGTTTGGGCATTATTTACAATTCGGCGGAAACGAATTCGGTTGTTACGGTGGAACAGATTAAAAAGATTGCGCCGCTGATGGGCTTTGAAGTCGTCGAGCGCGCCCTTCCGTTAAAAGACGGGAAGCCCGACGCGTCAAAGATTTTTGATTTGACGGACGAATTGGCAAGTCAAAAGGCTGATTTGATATACCTTGGCACGGACGCGTTTATGAACGAACATCGCCGTATGCTGTCAGACGCGGCATCGGCATACGGCATTCCCGTTTTATCGGCGTCGGAAGGCGCCGTTCGTTCGGGGGATGCGTTATTTGCGTTTGTGCACCGTTATTATAACGTGGGACAGCTGGCGGGACAAAAAGCGTCCAAAATATTATGGGAAGGTCTTTCCGCTTACGACATTCCGATTGAGCCGCCGCAACGCCCGTTGTTTGTCGTCAATATGACGGCGGCGGAAAAGCTGAACTTATATCCGCCGTTTTCTTTAATGACAGGCGCGGATGCGGTCGGAATTCCCCGCGACAACGACGACGAATGATATTTATTTTTTCAAAGCGGCGGAAGGCGGAGTCCTAAAGCCGCTTTTCGGTGTTTTAAAGGCGGAGTTTGTATTTTTTGGCGGCGGCGGGGGATAAGGCAACCCGTTCATGGCGGGATCCTGATAGTAGGGCATCGGCGCTTGGTTTTGGGGAGCATTCTGGGGCGGCATCGGCGGCGGAAGCTGTTGCGGGCGGGGAGGTGCCGGATAAGTTCTGTAAGCCCCTTTTTGAAATCCTTTTTGCCCTCTCGGGTAGATGAATTTTCCTTCCGGAGTTTTCAGCGTACCGTCGGAATACAGTTCGAATTTAAAGATGGGCATCTTAACAAAAGTGTTAATCAGCTGTCCGCAGGGGATTCTGTTTTGGGTTCTTTGTTGGATATAGCTTCTGGCTTTGGCGTCGACGTATTCTTTCATCATGATTTTTTCGGCGTCTTCGCTGGCAGCCATCGAAGCAATCAGACGGCTGGCGATTTCTTCATAGGTAAAGACGTCTTTATAGGCTTTACAGGCTTGAGCGGCACCGGCGACCGACCCCAATTTTTCGGATTCGGTTTCCGTTTCCGTCCCTTGGGCGCAAACCTGAACGCAAACACAAAAAAACGATAAAAACACGGCACAGGCAAGCTTCATGATCTTTTCCCGAAACAGTTAAGTCCGAACAAACACCAGAATAACGTTAAAAGGTTCATAAAAACCTAACAAACGAGGATAGCCCGACCCCGATTTGACGAAAATTTTTGTATATGGGACACTGTAAGTAAAGGGATATTTTCGGGAGGACTTTCGATGACATACGAAAAAATGCAAGGCAAGCTTCTTGTCGCGCAAGGCGGCGGTCCGACGGCGGTTATCAATCAGTCTTTGGTCGGCGTTGTGTTGGAAGCGCGCAAATTCAACCGTGTGGATTTGGTCTACGGTGCGGTTCACGGCGTACGCGGCATTGTGAACGAAGATTTGGTCAATTTGTCGGGCGAAACGTCGCATAATTTGGAAATGGTTGCCAATACGCCGTCTTCGGCGTTGGGGACGATACGGGACAAACCCGATTTGAAATACTGTCAGGAAATGCTGAAAGTCATGCAGGCGCACGATATCAGATATTTTCTTTATATCGGCGGCAACGATTCTGCCGATACCATCCGCATCGTCAGCGAAGAAGCGAAAAAAGCGAATTACAAATTACGCTGTATTCACATTCCGAAGACCATAGACAACGATTTGATGTGCAACGACCATTGCCCCGGCTATCCTTCTGCGGCGCGGTACGTTTCTCAGTCTTTTATCGGCTTGAACCGCGACAGCTGGGCGTTGGGCGGGACGGTTATCGCCGTCGTGATGGGGCGGCATGCCGGTTTTTTAACGGGAGCCGCGGCGATGGGTAAAAAATTTCCCGATGACGGGCCTCATCTGATTTATATGCCCGAACGTGAATTTAATCTTGATCGCTTTGCTCACGACGTAAAACAGGTCTACGAACGTTATGACAGATGCGTTATCGCAGTCAGCGAAGGCATTCACGATTCTTCGGGCGAACCGATGATTACGCATTTGACGAACTGTCGCGATCGTGACGCACACGGGAACATACAGCTGTCCGGTTCCGGCGCTTTGGGAGACAGTTTGGCACTGTTTTTAAAGGAAAAACTGGGCATTGCACGTGTCCGAGCCGATACGCTGGGCTATATGCAACGTTCGTTCGTGGGGTGCGTTTCCGACGTTGATCAAAGAGAAGCCCGTGAAGTCGGTGAAAAAGCCGTTCAATTTGCCATGTGGGGTACCAAAGACGGTTCGGTTGCAATTCGTCGTACGGGATTTTATTCCTGCGATTACAATTTGGTGCCTTTGGCGTCCGTTGCGGCGAAAACGCGCGTCATGCCCGATGAATTTATTTCCAAGGAAGGTAACGATATTACGGATGCGTTCAGGATGTATCTGCGCCCGCTTTTAGGGTCGGGGATGCCGGATGCTTACCGTTTGCGGGCACCGTTTATTCGCAAAAAACTTAACAAAGGCGAATCACATTCGGAACGTCAACCCGGATTGCCCGGCTGGTCATAAGAAAAGGCGCCGAAAGGCGCCTTTTTCTAAGAATTTTCATCTGCAACCGTTGTTCCGTCGGCGGATTTGACCATCCTCCATTGTTTCGGGTCAAGCAAGGTTGACAAAGCAACGGTGACGGTTCTTTCGTTTCCGCCCTGTTCGTTTAACCGGACGTGCAGTGGGATATCGGGAAATTCAATAATTCTTTCGACGACCCACTTAGAGGGCAGGCCGCTGGTTTTTTGAAAAACATCGTTAGGATTGACCGGGCATTTTATCATTTTTAAGTTCTTTCTTAATGGCTTCAATCACGCTATACTGCCTGATAAAAGTTAATCATAAGCTAAGAAGCAGGGAACCTCAAACAAAAAAAGACAATCGGAGAATGCCGCAGATGGAAAGCAATACGGACGGCGAAGAAATAGGCTTTGCCAAGGAAGAGGAAACAGCGTCAACGTTTGCGCCGGCTTGGAAAATTTTAATAGTCGACGACCAGACCGAAGTGCATCAGGTAACAAAGCTGGCGTTGTCCCGTATGAAATTTCAGGGGCGCTCCGTCCAATTTATCAGCGCATACAGCGCTTCCGAGGCGGAACAGGTTCTTTTCGAAAATCCGGATACGGCGTTGGCTTTGATCGACGTCGTCATGGAACACAGGACGAGCGGACTGGACTTGGTCAAAACGATTCGCGAAAAAATGGGCAATCGTTTAATCCGTTTGGTTCTGCGAACAGGATTGCCCGATGCGGCGCCCGAACGCGAAGTCATCGAAAAATACGACATTAACGATTACCGTTCAAAAACGGAATTAACGGCGACGCGATTGTTTTCTATTGTTTTATCTTCGCTTCGGACGTTTTCTTTGTTGTTTAATCTGGAATTTCAAAGTTTGGAATACCGGCATTTAAACGAAAATCTGGAACATATCGTTGAACAAAAGACTCGGGAACTGCAAAAGAAGGAACAATTGCTTCAGTCCATCATGGACGCTTCTTTGACACCGATGGTCGTCGTGAAAATTCGCGGCGGCGAAGTCGTGTTCGTGAACAAAAAAGGCGCCGCCGCGTACGGAGAACCCGTCGAAGGGGTTTTGGGTCGAACGGATTATATGGACTTTTTTGACGCTAAAGACAGGGAAGCCGTTTTTTCGGCAATCATGCGCGACGGATACGCCAAAGACGTCGAAACCAAATTAAAAGTCAGGAACGGCGAACCGTTTTGGGCGTTGCTGTCGGGCGTCAAGATGCAATACGGGGACGAACCTTGTTTGCTGTTTGATTTTGTGGATATTTCAAAGCGCAAGGCGTTGGAAGACAGCTTAAAACATTCCGCTTCTGCGGATTTGTTGACGGGCGCCATGAACGTTAAGGCTTTTGAAGAATTTACGGAACGCGAAGTTGCCCGCGCACAAAGGAAAAAGACGCCGTTCGGACTTTTGTTGTTTGATTTGGACAGGTTCAAAGAAATCAATGCCGTGCTGGGACAGTCGGGCGGAGACGCCGTGTTAAAAGCGTTTTCTTCTTTATGTCGCGGATCATTGCGTCCGACGGACGGTTTCGCCCGCATAGAAGGCGAACGGTTCGCGGCGGTTTTGCCCGAAGCAAATCAGGTGGCTGTGTTGGCGGCGGCCGAACGTTTGAGAATGGCCTGCGAACGCATGCCCCTTTCTTTTGAGGGAAAGGAAGCCCGCGTTACGGTCAGCGTCGGGGCTTGCGTTTACGATCCGTTGCGCCCCGTTGAGCTTACTTCTTTAATGAAACAGGCGGAAAACGCCCTTCATAAGTCAAAAGAAAACGGGCGTAACCGCGTTACGGTGTCTATGCCGATAAACGCCTGAAAATTTCCAACGCTTTTTCAGGCGTCGTTTTCCTGTAAACGAAATCCAGACGCATCAGTTTTGCGCCGGCTTTTACGGCTTCGTTTTTCCTGATGACAGGCTTTTCGTTTAACAAAAACTGGCGGCAGTTTTTGGCAACCGACAGGAATTTTCCGTATCGCGAAGAAATGATTTCCTGATAATTTCCGCCGCAATTCAGGCATTTTCCGTGCGCGGCGGCACGCGGACAGGTTTCCGAAACGAACAACGGCATATCCTGATAAATGACGGCCAACGCTTTTTCGGGAAAAGCGGCGTACAGTTTTTCAGGAACGTCCGTTTCCGTGCAAACGGTAAAATATCCGTCGGAAAATTCGGATAATGTCTTTGCGGCGGGAATGTTTGCGGCATAGATTTCCCAATCAAAGGCGAAATTGCAGTCGGGATGTTTTTTTAAAAGACTTAATCCCCAAACATTTGCGATTTCAAAACGGCGAATTCCTGCATCATACGCTTTTTTAAAATCGTTTTCCAAAGCGGTTTCTTCGTTTTTTCGCACGACGGCGGGCATGAAAAGACGGATTTTCGAAACATCGAACGGCAAAGCCGAAAAGTCGCCCGAAATATCAAAAACGACTTCTTTGATTTTGCCGAGATCCTCGTTTGTAAAATTGTCAAAAATCGTCGGGTCGTCCGTTTTTATCACATAAGACGGTTCGGAAGGTACGTTTGTTTCGGGGATCTGTTCGTTGCTCAGGATTTCCTGTTTGAGCTTCAGTCTGTTTTTAAGGCGGGTTTCATTTAAGGCGTCTGAAACTTTTTCATAGAATTCGCGCCTCAAAGCGTTCAATGCCGAAATCGGAACGAACAGGTTTTCGGGGTTTTCAATTTTTAACGAACAAAGCTCAAGAGCCGTTCCGCCCGTTTTTTCAAAAGCGGCACGGATGCTTTTTTCAATTTCCGAAATGTTTTTTGCAGGCGACAGCGCCATTGCCGCTTTGACGCAAACATCGTTCCACGCGGCGCAAATTCCGTCCGAATTGACGTACAAGACAACATCGACGGGGGATTTTTGATCAAAATCCGAATATTTGATTTTTTTTAAGGGATACGCTTTTTTGACGGCGGAGGAAGACGCCAAATAGACGGGAGCACCTTCTTTTAAATACGGGGCGGCGTCCGGCAAAACGGCATCGACGGTTTGTCCCGCTTTGGCTTCAAAGACGTCTTTTTTGGAAACGATCAGTCGTTCGGCGGAAAAACCGAACGGTCGTTCGCGGTGTTCCGTGTCGATTTGAATGCCGTCGTATCTGGAAATCGGTCGGGCGGTTTTGAAACGGACGGCACGCTTTGAATTGACGGTAACGATGCGTTCGATGTTCCCCAAAATCAGCCCGCGGTGCCCGACGATATCGGGGTCGACGGGTTCCGCCCTGTTTTTTATGCCGCCCAGATAAAGCTTTGTCGTCGGGCGGCTGAAAATGCAACGGATGTTATTCAGCTTTTCATTTAAAACGTCGCGGTTCGTTTCCCCGTCCAAAACGGAACGGTAATAGTCCGTTACGGCGGCGACATAGAGGGGGCTTTTTTTGCGTCCTTCTATTTTCAAAGCATTGACGCCCGCGTTGACCAGTTCTCGGACATTTTCGCCTAATGCCAAATCTTTCATGGAGAAGGGGTGCTTTTTCAATCCTTCAATCAAAAATTCTTCGCGGCAGGGATAGACGCATTTCCCGCGGTTTGCGCTTCGCCCCGTGTATGTTGCGGAAAAAGTGCACAGTCCGCTGTAACAATAGCACAATGCTCCGTGGATAAAGGTTTCGATTTCGATGCCGGGAACGTCTTTTTTGATACGTTTAATTTCTTCCAAAGACGTTTCTCTGGCCAGAACGACGCGTTTGAACCCGAAATCGCGCAAGGCTTCGACGCCTTGTTTGTTGTGAGCCGCCATTTGTGTGCTGGCGTGCAGGCGCAATCGGGGAAAATACTTTTTAACGATGCGGGCGACACCCCAATCCTGCACGATGACGCCGTCGGCTTTGGCGTCGCTGACGTCGCTCAGCGTTTCGATCAGGGCGGGCAGTTCGGAATCAAAAATGACCGTATTGACGGCGACCAGAACTTTTTTGTTTGCGGTGCGGGCAAAACCGCACAGCGCGTTTAATTCCGCTGGGGTAAAGTTTGTCGCTTCGGCTCGGGCGGAAAATTGTCCCAACCCCAGATACACGGCGTCGGCACCGTATTCAAAAGCCGCGAAACCCGATTCGATATCCCCCGCGGGGGCAAGCAATTCTGCCGTCATGACAAAGCCTTTGTTTTAAGAAACGATAAGAGTTGAATTTTCAATTTTGGCAACGCCGCCCAAAGGAACCACACAATGGTTCGGCTGGTGCCCGTAGATGATGTTTTTAAGGGCGGGGATTTTTAATTTATCAGCCCATTCTTCAAGGACGTCGTCAACGGTTCCGTCGTTTTTGTCTTTCGGCGAACAGCGGAAAAATTCTCCGAAAACGATGCCTGCCAGCCCGTCAAAAGCGCCTGCCAAAAACAGGTGTGTCATCATCCTGTCAATGCGATAGGGGTCTTCGCCGACATCTTCCAACAACAAAACGGCGCCGTTTAAATCCGGAAAGAAGGGTGTTCCGATTAACGTTTCCATTAACGTCAAACATCCGCCGGCAAGCATGCCTTCTGCGGTTCCCGAATACAGGGAAACGCCCGAAAAACGTTGTTCTTTTCCGGATAAAACATCATCCAGTGATGCTTCCGTTACGGGCATGAAACGTCCGTCCCGAATGTCGCAGGCGGGGACGAAACCAGAAAATGTAACAATATTACATTTTTTTAACAAAGCATTTTGAAAGGCGGTTGTGTCGCTCAGCCCGACAAAGGGTTTCGGATGAGCGGCAATCAAACCAAAATCAATAATCGGCAACAGTCGTGCCGTACCGTATCCGCCGCGCGCCGCGATAATCATATCGATATTTTCGTCTTTGAAAAATTCGTGCAAATCATCGGCGCGTTCTTTGTCGGTCCCCGCGCAGAAACGGTTTCGTTTATAAACGTTTTTTCCCAATCTGACGTGCCAGCCTTTTCTTTCCATGGCGGGCAAAGCGGCATGAAGCAGGCTTTCTTCAACGGCGGAAGCGGGCGTAACGATTCCGACTGTCGGGTTCGATTTTTTTAATACGGGGCGAATCATGAAACGGCCTTTAAAATGTCGCGGGCGAAATCGCTTAACGTGTCGTCTCTGGCGCCCATTACGACGATGCGGTCGCCTTTTTGCGCCAATGATTTAACCAGATGAATGATTTTCGCACGATCGGGAATGAAATGAACCCGTTTCCCCGTGCGTTCCAGATCTTTGATCAGGTCGGCGGAGGAAATGTCTTTTGCGGCGGTACCGCCCGCATAATAAATTTCGGGCATAATCAGCGTGTCGTCCATGCTCATGCCGTTGTTAAAGGCTTCGACGATTTCGCGCCTCATCATACGGGTAGGTCCGAACCCGTGCGGCTGATAAATAATAATCAAACGTCCTTCGTGTTCTTTTAAAGCTTCAAGCGAAGCGGCAATCTTTTCGGGATTATGAGCGAAATCGTCAATGACGGTAATCTGTTTCGGCGTTGTTCCGACGATTTCCGTGCGGCGGTGAATGCCTTTAAACGTTTCCAAAGCCCGAACGGCGTCGCTTCTGGGAATGCCGATCATTTCGGCGGCGCTGAGGGCTGCCAGAGCATTTGATACGTTGTGATGTCCGGGCAACAGCAGATTGATTTTTTCGCCGTCCAGCATGAAGGAAATTCCCGTTTGCGTGGGCGTCAGATTTTCGGCTTTTAAATCGGCGTCGGCGCCGCGGATGGAATAAGTCATGACGTTTTGATTTTTATCCTTTAACGCGGCGGTTTCTGGGCAATCCGCATTTAATACGGCACCGACGGAAGCTCTTGCGACGAAATCGGCGAACAAGGGGCGCAATTCTTCTACGGGGTTGTGATCAAGCGTAATGGAATTTACCAAAGCGACGGCGGGGGAATATAAAGCGATGGAACCGTCGCTTTCATCGGCTTCGATAACGCAAAAAGAACCGTTTCCCGTCAAAACGTTGCCTAATCCCGCAGATTGCGGATAATTCAGCATAATGCCGCCGTTAATGACGGTCGGGTCAAGTCCGCAGGATTTCAAGATATGTCCCGTCATGCCCGTGGTTGTGGTTTTTCCGCTGGTTCCCGCAACGGCGATGCCGTTATGGCGGTGTAAAAGTTCTGCCAAAACTTCGGCGCGTTTTTTGATGGGGATGTTTAAGGAGCGGGCTTTGATGACATCGGGGATTGTTTCTTCGACGGCGGAAGAAACGACCAGCAAGTCTGTATTTTCGTCAATTCCCGATCCGTCTTGGGGAAACAGGGTAATTCCCTGTTTTCTCAGCGTTTCGAATTTTTCGGGAGTTTTCCCCTGATCCAAAGACCTGTCCGAACCTCTGATTTCGATATCGTTTCCTTTTATCGCGACGGCCAAAGCGCTCATGCCGCTGCCGCCGATTCCGCAAAAAAAGTAACGTTTCATGGATATCCTCCGTCAAAAAAGACCGTGCTGTATTTTTTTATATATGAAAAAGATAAATTAGGATAAACTAAAACAGAAATTTTTATTAGAGGAAAACTCATGCGCCAATTTTTTGTAGCATTTGTCGTTGCGGTGTCTCTGTTAACGTTCGGCAACCCCGCAAAGGCACAATATACGACGAAGTCTTCGTCAACGCCATCGGCGGCGAAACCCGCCGCGCAACAACAGGCTCGTCCTGCGGCGGCTCCGTCAAGGGCGACGGCGGCACAGACGCGTTCAAACCTGTATCGTCCGCGCAATCAACCCGTTCAGGATACGGGGGAAGAAGATTTGCCGTCGTTTGAGGTCATGGATGCTAAAAGCGGGGACAAAACGGCGCAAGAGGGGGCTTCCGAACAGCCGGCTTCAACGGGCGGCAACGCTTATTTTAACATGGTGCAACAGCGCAGAGCCAAAGAAGCCGAACAGACAAAAGGAGCTGAGCAGAAAACGGGCAAAGAAGCTCAACAGTCCGTTCAGGCGGCGGCAGAACCCAAAGGTCCCGCGATGCCCAAAGGTGAAGTTTGGGCGTATATTACGGACTTTTCAACCGACAAAGTCGGGCGTTTTACCATCTGTAACTATAAGCACGTTTTGCAAAATAAAACTGACACGGAGATAGAACGCCTTGTTTTGCGTTATCAATGGGCGGGAAAAACTCTGACGCAGGAATACAGAAAAGTTAAACCGAAGGAAAACGTCGTCGTTACATCGGCTTCTTACGAAGATAATTGTGAAGTCATGCGGGCAAAGCCCAAAATGACGGTACAAACCTGCCGTATCGGACAGGCTGTTAAAGAAGCGTGCGAAAAGCTGGTTATTCAAAAGTAAAATACAGGTTTTCCGGTGCCGTTTCGTTGGTTTAAGCTTTTTGTTTTTTTGCTTCCGTTCGTTTGGGCGGGGGCAAAAAACGTTTCGGCGCAGGAAACGATAACTCTGATTCCCCCTTTGCCGATAGAAGAAACCGAACAAAGTTCGGGACCTTTGTCCGCGGCGGATGCCGAACTTTATACCCGTATTTTTAACTATATTGACGACGGCGAGATTGCCGAAGCGGAAAAGTTATTTCCTTTGCTTCAAGACGATCTGCTGATGGGATACGTTCAGGCGGAAATTTTTGATACCAAAAAAGATTCCGAGATTCCCAAAAAACAAATTGAAGTCTGGCTGAAAAAATATGCGGATTTGCCGCCGGCGGCGGAAATTTACGACCGAGCACAACGCATGCACGTGCGCCGCCCGCGCAACCGACCGACCGACCCCGCCGCGCATATGTCGGCTGGATCCTGCACGTCAATGCGCATTGCCGACCCGATAGATTTGGTTTTATTCAAGTACGTACGCTACGTTCCCAAAGAACATCGCCAAAAAGTCCGTTGGTCAATGCTGATGTTTTCGGCGGCGATACGTAACGGTAAAACGTTGGCGGCAAAGCTTCATTTAAATGAAAAGCACGTGAAAAAATACCTGAGCCGCAATGACAGGGATGATGCGTTGACGGCTTTGGCTTTTGCTTACTTTATAGACCTTGAAGACGAAAAGGCGTGGGAAACGATTCAAGAACCTCTTTCCCGTTCGGCAAAGCGCAATCCTTTGGCGCCGTGGGTCGCGGGAATTGTGGCGTGGCGATTGAAAGATTATGAAAACGCCGAAATCAATTTTAAAAAAGTAGCAAACCATCCGAAATCGATACCGACGTTAAAGTCTGCCGGAGCATACTGGGCGACGCGGGCTTTGATGAAAAACGACAAATATTATGAGGTCAACGAATATTTGCGTCAGGCGGCGTTATCGTCTCCGCGTTCGTTTTACGGTTTGTTGGCTCAGCGCGCTTTGGGATGGTCGATCGGTCATTCGTGGAAACGCCCCGAAGTCGAAAAGGTCGATACGGCGGCGGTTCTGGAACAAAAAGGCGGCAAACGCGCGGCGGCTTTGATACAGATCGGTCAGATGGATGCCGCGGAAAAAGAACTGATTAAGCTGTACGCGGAAAAGAAATCGTTGCGCAAACAGTTGATTGCGTACGCCGAAACCATAGAAGAATATCCAGATTTGGCAGTTCGTCTGACGGGATTAAGCGGCGAAATCGAAACGCCCGACGGCGACAGTGCGCTTTATCCTTATCCGAACTGGACGCCTTCCAACGGTTGGCAGGTGGATCGGGCGTTGATCTATGCTTTTGTGCGCCAAGAATCCTGTTTTAAAAACAGGGCGTTCAGCAAAGCCGGAGCGCGCGGCGTTATGCAGCTGATGCCGTCGACGGCAAGACTGATGGCAAAACGTTTGGGAAAACGTTATCAGCTCAGCCGTTTGCACCGTATTCCCTATAATCTGATGTTGGGGCAGGAGTTGGTGCGCACGTTGCTGAACAATAAAGCGATTAACGGCAATTTGCTGATGGCGATTGCGGCATACAACTGCGGTCCGCGCAACAGCGTGCGTTGGCAAAAACGAAAAGATTTCGTTAATGACCCGTTGATGTTCGTCGAAGGGATACCGTCTCGGGAAACGCGGGGATTCGTTAAAAAAGTCATGGCGAATTATTGGATTTACCGCAGCCTGTTTAACAAGGATTTGTCGTCAATAGACGATATTTTGCAGGGAAAATATCCGCGCTATCATCCCGAATAAGAAATATTTTTAACGATGTTTTTCCAAATTTCGGCAGGCAATCCGCCCCCGGTCACGCCGTTTGTCGGCGTTTCGTCGTCGTTGCCCAGCCATACGCCCAGGGCGACATCGTCGGTATATCCGACAAACCAGGCGTCGCGATAGTTTTGGGTCGTGCCGGATTTTCCTTTGGCGGGAATTCCGGGGTTGGCTCTTTTTCCCGTGCCGCGCAAAATAACGTCAAATAAGACGGCATCCAAGTCCGCCAGATATTTCGGATTGGTCAATCTGGAACGCCCTTCGGAAGAACGCTGGTACAATATTGTGCCGTCCGCACCGATAATTTCCGTAATGCCGTAAGGCGTTACGCCGTATCCGCCGTTGCCCAGCGCCGCATAAGCCGAAACCAGATCGATCAGACGCGTTTGGCAAACGCCCAAAGCAATGGCGGCGTTGGGTTCGCAGTCTTTGGTGACGGCTCTGAATTTCCGAGCCGTTTTTAAAACGCGTGAAACGCCCGTTTTAACGGCGGTTTTGACGGCAACCGTATTGACGGAACGAATTAAGGCTTCGCTTAACGTAATGTCGCCGTAATAGGTGTTTCCGAAATTTTTGGGAGTCCAACCGCCGTAACTGACGGGAGTGTCGGAAACGATGTCGTTCGGTGAAGCCCCGTTTTCAAACGCAGCCAGATAAACAAAAGGTTTTACGGTTGACCCGATTTGCCGTTTGGCTTCGACGGCACGGTTAAATTGGCTTTGTCCGTAATCGCGTCCTCCGTTCATTGCCAGAACGGCGCCGTCGCGATCCATAACGACGGCGGCTCCTTGCGATACTTGTTTTTCGGCGGCTTCCTGCGAGGATAAGGCGTCTTTTAATGCTTTGTCCGTTTCTTTTTGTATTTTTGGCGACAGGGTCGTAATGACGGTAACGTCTTGGGAAATGCTGCCCAGATAGGCGTCAAGTTCTTCGGCGACCCAGTCGGCGAAATAAAGGAACGCCTTGTTTTTATGCTGTCCCGCTTTGGCACCGCTTTCGGCGGCATTTAAGCCTTTTCTGGCAGAAATGAATCCTGATTGCGCCATTGCTGCCAAAACGAGGCGGGCACGCTTGTAAGAGGCTTCGGGATGAGCCAAAGGATTATAGCGTGTCGGTGCTTTGAGTAATCCCGCAATGACCGCGGACTGATAAAGGTTCAGGTCTTTGGCGTCGATGCCGTAATATTTTCGGGCGGCGGCGTTAATGCCGTAAGTGCCCGCCCCCAGATAAACGCGGTTTAAATAGATGGTCAGGATTTGGTCTTTTGTCAGCAGGTGTTCCAGCTTGAAAGCCAAAAGCAATTCGCGGACTTTTCGCGTAAACGTTTTTTCGTTGGTCAGAAAGAGGTTTTTGGCAACCTGCTGAGTAATCGTGCTGGCACCTTGGGCTTTCCGTTTTTTTAGAACGTTTGTGATTACCGCGCGAGCCACGGATCTCGGGTCGATGCCGAAATGAGAATAAAATCGGCGGTCTTCAATGGCGATGACGGCTTGATAGACGTGAGGGGGCAGTTCGCTGAGAACGACGGGTCTGCCGTATTGCGAACCGTAAGTGGCGATATGGGTGCCGTCGGCGGCCGTCAAAGTAATTTTTGGCGGGCGGGTTATTGCGGCGGCAGCCATGTCGGGCAACGTGAAATAGCAGTATCCGACAAAGCCGCTTAAAGCGCAAAAACATAAGATGCCGCACAAAAAAACGAATCGGAAAATCGGCTTTTTCGGCAGGATTCGAAAAAACGACTCAAAAAAAATAAGTTTTTTTCTTGCCTTTGCCTTTTGTTTTGTTTTACTCTTCGACTCGGCGGATTTTTGGCGTTTTTGAGAGGCTCGCGTTTTCTTTGCCGTCATTTCCGACACTTTTTAAATTAAAGGTTACTGTTTTTTAATAAATAAGAGAACAGAATCGAAACATAGCCTTTAAAGACTTAAAACAGAGTTAAAGGAAAGGGCAAAAATATGACGGCGGATATCCGAAAAACAAAAATCGTTTCGTTAAAGTTGGACGATCCTTTATATTCCCAACTGGAAACCCAAGCCGTCGAAAACGGCGAAACCATTAATGATTTAATCCGCCGCCTGTTGGGCGAATCCATGGAAAGCTGGTGCGATTATTGCGAAACGGTGCGCCGTCTGTCCGACGAAGAAGAACGTTCCCTGCATATTTGGTAAGCTTTTTTATTCGGTAAATTTTTTATTTTGCGTACGGGTTCTTTGCCTTGCGCATCAAAACGCGTATGGGCACACCTTCCATTTTCAAATCGCGCGCCATCCCGCGCATCAAATAACGCAAATAAGATTCCGGCAGCTTTTCGGGATTGCTGGAAAACAAAGCAAATGTCGGCGGGCGCGTTTTAATTTGCGTAATGTACTTTAACGGGATCGGGCGTTTGGTCGCCGATAAAGGCGGCGGCGTATTTTCCGTCATCGCCGTCAACCAACGGTTCAGCTTTCCCGTCGAAATGCGGGTGTTCCAAACGGCATACACATCCAATACCGCCTGCATCAGTTTGTCCAATCCTTCGCCCGTCCGTGCCGAAACGGTAACGGTTTTTAATCCCTTGACCTGTGTCAAAGACGTTTCCAAACGTTCGTTTAAACGGTTCAGAGCTTCTTTTTTATCTTTGACGGCGTCCCATTTGTTGACGGCGATAATCAGCGCGCGCCCTTCGTCAAAGACTTGGCGGGCAATGGTCAAATCCTGCTTGTCCAAAATGGCGTCGGCGTCCAACACCAAAATGACGACCTGAGCCAAAAAGGCGGCACGTTTCGTATCGGCGGCGGACAAACGTTCCAAATCGTCTTCGACTTTTGAATGTTTGCGCAGTCCCGCCGTGTCGGTTAAGCGCATTTTGCGCCCTTTGTATTCCCAGTTTATGGAAATGGAATCCCGTGTCAGCCCCGCCAAAGGTCCCGTCAGCATACGGTCTTCACCCAGCAGGCGATTGACCAACGTCGATTTTCCGACGTTCGGGCGTCCCACGATGGCAACGTCGATAATGCGGTTTTCAAGGTTTTCTTCTTCAACGGTTTCGTCGTTCAGATCAATGACGTCGTCTTTATTTTTGCGTTTGCGCTCGCGTTTTTTCGGACTTTCGTTGTCTTCTTCGCTTTTTTCGGGGCGGATATAAGGAGACAGGGCTTCAAACAAATCGCCCATGCCCAACCCGTGTTCGGCGGAAATCAATACGGGTTCGCCAAAGCCCAACGCGTACAGGTCGTGCATGGCGAAATCGCGCCCTTCGGCTTTATTTGCCGCCAAAATAACGGGCTTTCCGATTTTGCGCAGCGTTTGAGCCGCTTTTTTATCCAAAGGCGTTACGCCCGAGCGCACATCAACGATAAATACGACGGCATCCGAAGCTTCCAACGCTTTTTGCGTCTGTTTCCACATTGACGCGGCCAGTTCGCCCGTATGTTCCAAGCCTGCGGTATCAATGACGGTAAAGGGGCATTTATACAAAACGGCGTCGCCTTCCCTTCGGTCGCGGGTTACGCCCGGTCTGTCATGCACCAAAGCTTTTTTACGCCCCGTCAGGCGGTTAAACAAAGTCGATTTTCCGACGTTCGTGCGTCCGACCAAAGAAATTACTGCTGTCATTATCTGAATGCCGCCAAGTTTGCGTTATGTGTCAGAAAGAATAAAGTATCGTTGATGACGACGGGGGGCAGAGTCCCTGATTCGTCAATGTCGTCCCATCCGATGATGGTGCCCGTTTGAGGCGCGACGGCGACGGCTTTCCCGTCCGAATTCGTCAAAAGCAGACGATTGCCCGCCATGACGGGGCCCGTCCACAGCAAACGTTCTTTTTTGGTTTCGGGGTCTTTCCATTTAGCCAGACTGTTTTGCCACAGGATTTTTCCCGTATCGGCTTCCAAAGCGTTTAATTCGCCCTCGGCGGACATGACGTACAGAGTGTTTCCCGCCAACCACGGTTGATTAATGCCTGCGATTTCGCGTTCCCATACGGCGCCTCCGGTCTTTATGTCCAAAGCGGAAAGCAATCCTCCGCTGGTAATGACAAAGACTTTGTCGTTATAGATGACGGGTCTTGCGCGGATATCGTTGATTTCGGCGGCGGCATCGTTTGTTTTTGCGGCGCCCAACGCTTCGGACCATAAAATGCTGCCGTTTTCAGGTCTGAATGCCAGCACTTCGCCGGAGGCAAAGACGGCAACGCCGATGCCGTCGTTAAGGGCGGGAGTCGCTTTGCCCAGAAAAGAAACGGATTCCAGAAAAGCGTAATGCTGCCATAAAATGCGTCCGTCATCTTCTGCCAAAGCGACCAGCTTGTTGTCCGAGGTCAGGACATAAAGACGTCCGCCATAGACGGCAGGAGCGGAACGGACGGGGGAAGTCAATCGCGTGCGCCAAATTTCGCGCCCGTTTTTCGCGTCCAAAGCCACGACATAGCCGGCGCCCGTTGAGGCGAAAAGCATACCGTTATCCAAAGCCAAACCCGCGCCCAAAACGCTGACGCCCGAAGCTTCTTTTCTTTTTAAGGGGGAAACGCTCCACAGTTTTCGACCGTTTCTGACGGCAAAAGCGATAATTTTTGCTCTGGAATCTATGGTATAGATGACGCCGTTTTCGCCGACGGGTTCTGCGATCAGCAAATCGTCGTCGCTGCTTCCGGTTCCGATATTTTCGCGCCATGCTTCAACGATTCTGGCGGGAATATAGGGGTTTTGCATCGCGTGATGAGGCAATCCGCCCGCTTGTTTCCATTCGGTTAAGTGTACGGGTTCGGGCAATTCGATGATTTTTTTCAAATCATCGTTGCTCGGAATATTGTTTTCGCCGTAGCTCAAAACGGAAAGGCGTTTGCCCGACACGGAAGCGTCCTGCATATCGGAACCTCCGGCACAGGCACTCAGGCAAAACAAAGCCAGACATGCGGCGATACGGGAAGCAAGGGGCGTCATGCGGTTTTCTCCGGAATTACTTGGCCGCGTTCAGCAAAGTCAGATTTTCCGAAGCCCTTTGGCGAACGGCGTCGGGAATGTTTTGCAACCCGACAATGCTTTGCAGGGCGGCTTTGGCTTTTTCGTTATCGTTTTGACGCAAAGCCATCAACGCCGTCAATTCAAGCGCGTCTGCCGCCCAAGGACTGTTCGGATCCGTCATGGGAGCCAGTTCCGCCGTCAAAGCTTTGTAATCGGCATTTTCCAAATCGGCAGCCAAAGCGACTTTGTTTAACAGCGCGACCGCCTGCAACGGAGCCGGCGTTTCGCTGTTTGTTGCCAGTTCGTTTAAAACGGCAACGGCTTCTTCGGAATTGTTTTGTTCCGCCAGAACGCCGGCGTAATGCATGGCAGCCAGAAAACGGTATCCCGATTTTGCGTTTTGGCTCATATCCTTCAGCGAGGCTTCGGCATCTTTGACGTTTCCGTCGCGCAGCATGACCAAAGCGTCCTGAAGTTCAAAGGATTCCTTTAATTCCGTTTGATGCTTGTCATATTTATAATATTCGTATCCGGCGGCGGCAGCCAGCAGGGCGATGATGACAGCCGTTATGTACGGTCCGATTTTTTTCCACAGTTTTTTATATTGTTCATCCCTGATTTCTTCGGCGACTTCGCGAAGAATTTCCGCCTGTAGCGGGTCTTGATCCTGTACTGCCACGGATGTTCTCCTTAAAAAGAATGAAAAATGATTCTGATTAACCTATAATTAAAATACGTTCGGGGCAAGTCAGATTTGTCTTTTTTACATTTGCCCGTTTATGATAGCTTTTAAGAAAGTTGCGGATGGAAAAAATGAAACGGGTCTTTTTGATTTTCTGTGTATTGATGCTTTCGGGGTGTTGGTGGACGACGCAAAACGCCCATATGCCGATGGGGACGTCTCCGTTGGTGACGTGGGGAATGGGCGAAGCCGTATCTTTGTCAATAACGGGAAAAATGATGGAAGACCATGTCGCTTCTTGGGTGACGGGAAAGGAATGTTCGGTCGAACGATTTATCAAAGGGGAAGGCAAATTTTGCATGACGCCCGCCGAACTGGCTCGCGCGGCGCGCCCCGATTGGAAGGCGGAAAAAGTCTATTGCTATAAAAGCATTGCGGCGCCGACGTGTTATAACCAGCCCAGCCCTTATGCGACGGACGTGTTGATCGGGATTTACGAACGTCCGATATTTCCTTTAAACGATTACGATTGATTGTTCAGCTTGATGACGCGGTAGAGCTTTTTCGCGTTGTCGGGAACGTTTTTGTAATCGGCGGGCGGTTCGCGCATGGTCAGGTATAAAAAAGGCATTTTGTCTTGATTCCTGGCGGGCGGCGTTGTAGTAAATTCGCGGGCGTTTTGTTCAAGGGGCTCTGTTTTTGACGGCAGGGCGCAAGAGGGGGAAGTCTTTTGCATCTTTGAACCTCCTGTGATGTTCGGATGATCGGACGCAAGTCATAACGGGCTTTTATCTTTTTAGCAAGACCGGTTTTAAAAATGATTAAGAAATTCGTAAATTTTTGCCTTCTTATCTTGCAGTCGGGAATTTTGTTTCACCGATCGACGTTCATCGGCGTCGTGTGCGGGTTATGGGTTTTTTTCGGGGCAAAAGAAGGAGAATCCGTTTTCGGGCGACTGTTGACGTTTGATTTATACTTGCTGATGTTTGCTTTTTTGCTGTTGTACAGAATACTGCTGTTGAAAAAGTTCAAGCCTGACGGAGAATTGGATTTTCAGGCGATGGGGTTGTGCTTTTTGGGCGATTTTGCCTGGGCGGTCGTGGCGATGTTTTGTGCCGTGCCGTTTTTGATGACGTTCAGCACTTCGGACGAAGTGGCGGGGCGCGTCGGAGATCCCCGTTTGCGCCAAATGATGTTTTTGAGGTAGCTTTTTATGACGACGGATTTGATCGGGCTTTCGGCTGAAGAAATGGCGCGTGAAGTCGAAGCGATGGGGGAAAAGCCCTTTCGCGCGAAACAACTGTGGCATTGGATTCATAATCGCGGGGTTTGCGATTTTTCGGAAATGACGTCTTTGGCAAAGGGGTTGAGGGCGGCATTGGCGGAAAAGGGCTATGTCGTCGGGCGTCCCGAAACGTTGAAAGAGCTGAATTCGTCGGACGGTACGCGCAAGTGGCTGTTTCGCTTTGCGGACGGCAAAGAAATCGAAACCGTTTATATTCCCGAAGAAGACAGAGGCGCGGTTTGCATATCGACTCAGGCGGGCTGCCCGAACAAATGCGCGTTTTGCCGGACGGGGTCTCAAGGGTTTCAGCGCAATTTAAGCGCGGCGGAAATCGTCCAGCAGTTTGCCGCCGCCAAAGACAGCTATAAAGAATGGGGAACGCCGCCTGCGGGAGAACCCAGACTGTTGTCGAACATTGTCGTGATGGGCATGGGCGAACCGTTGCTGAATTACGAAAACACGAAAAAAGCGTTGCAAATCATCATGCATCCCGACGGGATGGCGATATCGAAACGTCGCATAACGCTTTCGACGTCGGGGATTGCGCCGTTGATACCGAACGTTGCGCGTGATTTGGGGGTCAAGCTGGCGATCAGTCTGCACGCGCCGACGGACGAGGTTCGAGATCGAATTATGCCCATTAACCGCAAGTATCCGTTAAGCGAATTGATGGCGGCGTGTCGGGAATTTCAGGCTCATGAAGGCAGGCTTCAGTACATAACGATGGAATACGTCATGCTTGACGGCGTGAACGATTCCGAAGCCGATGCGCGCGAATTGATGCGTTTGGTCAAAGGGTTGGCGGTCAAATTTAATCTGATTCCCTTTAACGAATGGGAAGGCAGCGGCTTTAAATGTTCGCCGCGCAAACGCATTGAACGTTTTGCCGAAATTCTGTCGTCAAAGAATTATGCGGCGCCGATCAGGTCGTCGCGCGGCAAAGACATCATGGCAGCGTGCGGACAGCTGAAATCTGCGGCGCAAAAGAAGGAAATATAAGGCTTTATTTCAAAAAGCCGAGCTGTTAAAATAAACGCCGAACCATCCAAAACGACGGAGGAAACGGTGGGGCATAAAATAGCACTGATAGACGATGACCAAAATATTCTGACTTCCGTTTCGATGGTTTTGGAAGAGGAAGGCTTTCAGGTATTTACCTATACGGACGGCGTTTCCGGATTGGAAGGCGTTTTAAAAGAACAGGTGGACTTGGTCGTTTTGGATATCAAGATGCCGCGTATGGACGGGATGGAAACCTTGCGCCGCATTCGGGAAAAATCGAACGTCCCCGTGATTTTTTTAACCAGCAAAGATGATGAGATCGACGAACTGTGCGGGTTGCGGATGGGGGCGGACGATTATATTAAAAAGCCGTTTTCGCAACATTTGCTGATTGCGCGAATAAAAACGCTGTTGCGGCGATTGGACGCACAAAATGCTCCCGACGGTGAAAATAAAGAAGAAGACGCGCTGATCGAACGCGGCGATTTGTTGATGGATAAAACGCGGCATTCCTGTACGTGGAAAGGAAAGCCGCTTGATTTGACGATTACGCAATTTTTGATATTGTATGCTTTGGTTGAAAAACCGGGGTTTGTTAAGACGCGTGACCAGCTGATAGACGTTGCGTACGGTTCGAACGTTTATGTGGACGACAGGACGGTTGACAGTCATATCAAACGGTTGCGGCGAAAGTTTAAAGAAATAGACGATTCTTTTGCCCGCATAGAAACGCTGTACGGCGTCGGCTACCGTTATCGGGAGGGCTGATTGCGTGAGCCTTGTCGCGAACATTCGGAAAAGCTTTGTGTTTGAAAGCTTATCGAAAGCGGGCGGGGCGTTTTGTTCTTTTTTAAAAAGCTTTTTCGTTCGTTCTCCTTTGGCGTGGCGGCTGTTGATGGTTAATTTGCTGGCTCCCGTGTTGTTGGTTGCCGGCATGTTTTATATGGACCATTATCAGAAAGGTCTGATCGAAGGGGAAATCAAATTTTTAAAGGTTCAGGCGGAACTGATTTCCGTTGCCGTCGGCGAAGGGGCGGTTACTTCGGAATTTATTTCTTCGCTGTTGCCGACGGGGCAGGACAGGTCGGAAGAAGAAGTTTTTTTTCATCCCCGCGCGTTTCGCGAAGATTTTTTAACGGACGGCGATTTCGGGCGTTCGGGCGATTTGTTGTCGCGTGCGCCGCGCGAAGTTTTTCGTTTGGATGCTTTTCCCGCCCGTCATATTTTGAGGCGGTTGGCGTCTTTGAACAACGTTCGTGTCCGTTTGTTCGACCATAACGGAGTGTTGACGGCGGACAGTCTTCAAACGGGGTCGGCTTTGCCCGACGGTGCCAAAAAGGATACGGCGGACTTTTTTTGGTGGGGGGATTTTTTTGCTTCCAAAAAATTGCCTGCCTATGACGAACCCAAAAATCAAACGGCATTCGATTATGAAGAAGTCGGAACGGCGCTGGGGGACGGTGTCTTTTCCTATAAAATCCGCTACAAAGAAGGGGAAGGTCAAATTTTAAGCGCGGCACTTCCGATTATTTATAACGATCAAATCATCGGCGCTTTACTGGTCAACGGCGGTATGGAAAACGTCATTCGCAATCTGGTGGCATTCCGTTTGGCGGTTTTAAGGCTGTTTACGGTGGCGTTTGTCGTGACGATACTGCTGTCGTTTTTTATGGTGCGGACGATCGTAACGCCGTTAAACAAGCTGTCTTCTGCGGCAGTGAACATCCGCGTCGGCGGAGGCAGGCGGCAGGTCATTCCCGACGAAACGGGACGCAAAGACGAAATCGGAGATTTGTCGGGGGCTTTGATAAAAATGACCGATGCTTTGTGGGAACGTCTTGATGCGACGGAACGCTTTGCCGCCGACGTTGCTCACGAAATTAAAAATCCGCTGTCGTCCATGCGCAGTGCGGTTGAAACGCTGGATATGATTTCGGATCCCGAAAAAAAACAACGCCTGATGAAAATTATTCGCGAAGACATTTTGCGTTTGGACAGACTGATTACCGACATTTCAAATTTGTCCCGATTGGATGCGGAATTGTCGCGCGAAGAATTCGAACCCGTTGAAATACATTCTTTGCTGTCGTCGATGACAGAAGTCTATAATCTGGGCAAAGACGCGCAGGAACGCGGGCTTCGTTTTGTTTTGGACTGGGGAAAAAGCATGCCCGAAAAAGCGGTCGTCCAAGGTATGGAAACCCGTTTGGCACAGGTTTTTTACAATTTGATCGGCAATGCGATATCTTTTTCACCTGATAACGGAACGATCAGGGTTTCGGCAAGGAAAAAGGATCATAACGTTGTTTTGGAATTTGACGATGAAGGTTCCGGCATACCTCCGGGCGATGAAGAAAAACTGTTCCGTCGTTTTTACTGCGAACGGCCGACGGGCGAACAATTCGGACATCATTCGGGGCTTGGCCTGTCGATTTCCGAAAAGATCGTTACGGGGCTGGGCGGTGTGATTTATGCGACTAACCGCAAAGACGGGGACGGAAAAATTTGCGGAGCCCGATTTGTTGTGATATTGCCGTTAAACGAAAGGAAAGCATAATGCCGTTATATCATGCGTCATGTGTGGAATGGGAAGGTAAAGGCGTTTTGTTTTGCGGCCATTCCGGCAGCGGCAAGTCGGATATGAGCCTTCGGCTGATAGACGAAGGAGCGAAGCTGGTTGCCGACGACAGGGTTGATCTTTGCAATCGGGACGGCGTTTTGGAAGCGGTTGTTCCCGAACGCATCAAAGGTTTGTTGGAAGTGCGCGGCTTAGGCATTGTTCCGATGCCGTATTCGGAAAAGACCGAGGTTTTTTTAAAGGTTGATTTATGTCAGGCTTGCGAGATAGAACGAATGCCCGACACGATGTTTGAAACGATAGAAGGCGTGAGGGTTCCCGTATTAAAGCTGGATCCGAAGACGGCTTCTGCGACGGCAAAGGTAAAGCTTGCCTTGTCGGTATTTTCGCAAGGAAGAGGGTTGGCGGAATGACACGATCTCTGTTTGTAATCACCGGAATGTCCGGAGCCGGGAAGACGACGGCATTAAAGGCATTGGAGGACATCGGATGCGAAGTTATCGACAATCTTCCGTTATCGTTGCTGTCATCGGCGGTGTCCGGGGCTTCCGAGACGGGGGTTCCTTTGGCGGTCGGCATAGATGCGCGAACGCGTGATTTTAATCCGAAAAATTATTCTCGCGCCTGTCGGGAAGTTTCCTTAAATCCGAACGTATCGTTAAAGACGGTTTTTTTGGATTGCGACGACGATAAATTGTTGCGTCGGTTTACGGAAACGCGGCGTTCGCATCCGTTGGCTAAAGACAAAGGCGTTGCGGAAGGCATAGCTGCCGAACGGCGGATGACGGCTCCGGTCAGGGAGAGGGCGGATATTGTCATTGACACGACGGATTTAAAAGCGTCCGACTTGCGTTTATATGTTGAAAACAAACTGTTGTCGAAAAAGGAAAACGATCCCGTTTTGTCGGTGATGTCTTTTTCGTACAGGGAAGGCATTCCTCGAGAAGCGGATTTGGTTTTTGACGTTCGTTTTTTGCGCAATCCGCATTATGTTCCGGAACTTCGACCGTTGACGGGTCGTGATGCAAGAGTTGCGGCATACATATCGGAAGACGAAGATTTTGCGGAATTTTTCCGCCGGTTAAAGGATTTTTTGGATCCGCTTTTTCCCCGTTTTTTAAAGGAAGGGAAGCATTATTTAACGATAGCCGTCGGCTGTACGGGAGGCAAGCACCGATCGGTTTACGTTGCCGAACGGCTTTATGAATGGCTTTCGGGGCGCAAAGGGTATATTGTAACATTGACGCATCGCGAACTGGACAAGCGGGCGCATGATCAGGAAAGAGGGTAAGATGATAGGATTGGTATTGGTTTCGCACGGGCATTTGGCGGACGAGATGAAATCTGCGATGGAACACGTTGTCGGTCCGCAGGAAGCTGTAGAAACGGTTTGCATTTTTCCCAATGATGACATGGAGCGTCGGCGGGAAGAAATACAAACGAAGCTGTCGGCGGTTGACAAAGGTTCCGGAGTGGTTGTTTTGACGGACATGTTCGGCGGGACGCCTTCGAATTTGGCGATTTCCGTAATGGAAGGCAAAAATATAGAAGTTATTGCGGGAATGAATTTGCCGATGTTAATCAAGCTTGCCCAGATACGCGGGACGCATACGTTACAGGAAACGTCGGCATTGGCGCAGGATGCGGGCAGGAAATACATAAACGTAGCTTCAGCGTTGTTGAAGCGCGACTAGTTCGGGAGGGGAACGTGCAAGCGGACGAAGTTTCTGCCGTATTAAAGATAAAGAATGTTCGCGGGCTTCATGCGCGTGCGGCGGCGGCGTTTGCCAAGACGGCGGAAAAGTACGACGCCGACATTTCTGTCGAACGCAAAGGTCAGGAAGTCAGCGGTCAATCCATAATGGGATTGATGATGCTGGGGGCTTCCATCGGGACGGAAATCAAAGTAACCTGCCGTGGGCTTGAAGCTCAAGAGGCTCTTGACGCATTGGAACAGTTGGTCAATGACAAATTTCACGAAGATTAAGCGCGTTTGTCGCGCGGGGGACGAAATTCCGCAGGACGTTGCCGGCACTGTTATTGTTCGGGGCAAAGAAACGACTTGTCAGGGCAAGGGGGTTTCGCCGGGCATTGTCATCGGGCGTGCATATGTTTATGACAATCTTTTGACGGCGGTGCCGCAATATCGGATAACGGCGGACGCGGTTGAAGGGGAATGCAAACGTTTTTTGACGGCGGTCAGGGAAACGTCCGGTCAGTTTGAGCTGTTGTGGGAACAGGCGAAAGGCGTTTTGGAAGACGATCCCGTCAGCTATTTGTTTGACGTGTACCGTCATATGCTGAACGGATCGCGGCTTCTCAGCGGTGTTCAAAACCGCATAAAGAACGATTTAATCAATGCGGAAGCCGCGGTTCAGGTTGAAATCGGTCTGATTGCGGATGCTTTTGCCGCAATGGATGACGCGTATATTGCTTCAAGACTTGAAGACATTCGCGGCGTAGGCAGACGTTTGATTCGAAACCTGATGGGCGGAGCGCAGGAGAATTTTTCTCAACTGCCCGAAAACGCGGTAATTTTGGCACGCGATTTAAGCGCGGCGGATACGGCTTTGTTGGATCCCAAAAAAGTGGCGGCTTTTGCAACGATGACGGGGTCTCCGCAAAGCCATACGGGATTGTTGGCGCGCTCGCTGGGTATCCCAGCCGTTGTTGCCGCGCCGAATTTACTGACTTCCGCCAGAACGGGCGACGTTGTCATTATAGACGGCACGTACGGCAAAATTATTATTTGCCCGTCTCAGGAAGAGGTCGACCGTTACAGAAAATACCGTGCGGATTTTTTACGTTGGAAACGTTCTTTAAAACGGTTGCGCAGCCTTCCTTCCGTTACGCAGGACGGCGTGTCCGTCAGCCTGAAAGGCAATATCGATTTACCGACCGAATTGGAAATTCTGGTTCAGGCGGGCGTGGACGGTATCGGGTTGTTGCGCAGCGAATACATGTTTATGAACAGGAACGATCTGCCTTCCGAAGACGAACAGTTCGAAATTTTAAAAGGTGTCACTGCCAGAATGGAAGGCAAACCCGTAACGTTTCGTACTTTTGACGTCGGAGGCGACAAGTGCCCGACCCTTTTAAATACGTCATCGTCTCAAAATCCCGCTTTGGGCGTGCGCGGTATCCGTTACGCACTGCGTTTTCCCGAGCTTTTGGCGACACAATTTGCCGCCGTGCTCAGGGTCGCGGCGTATGCCGACGTGCGCGTTTTGCTGCCGATGGTCTGTTCCGTGGAAGAAGTCGTATCGGCGCGCGAAATCTTTAACCGTGTCGCCGACCGTCTGCGAGCCGCGGGGACACCGATCGGCGAACGCGTCCCTTTGGGGGTGATGATCGAAATTCCGGGTGCCGCGTTGAACGCATCGGTCTTGGCGCGCCACTGTGATTTTATGTCCATCGGTACCAACGATTTAATTCAGTACGCTTTGGCGGTGGATCGCACGGACGCGGCGGTGTCGTCTTTATTTAACCCGTTGCACCCCGCGGTTTTAAAGCTGATTAAAATGACGGCTGATGCTGCCAAAGAAGCAAATATTCCGTTGTGCGTCTGCGGCGAAATGGCGGCAAACGCACGTTACGCCGCTTTGTTGCTGGGGCTTGGCGTGCGCGAACTTTCCATGCCGGCAACAAACGTCGCCATGGTCAAAGAACGCATCAGATCCATGAAAATGAGCGATATGGCAAGTTACGCGAACAGTTTGCTTTCTTTGTCGTCTTCAACGGAAGTCATCAATGCCGTAAACGCGTTTGAATCGCAAAACAGGTAAAAAAATCCCCCGAACGCGTCGGGGGATTTTTTTAATTTGACCGCATATCGTAAGGTTGCAGACGACCTTCAAAAATTTCTCCGTATGTGTCGGACACATCATACGTTTCCGAATGATAAGCATTTTGGCAGGCGCCCAGACAAAGGATGAGGGCGGATAAGAGGATTAAGCGTTTCATACATTTTCTCCTGAAACTTTTTTTGAAGATGCGGGGAAGAAAAAGGCTAACAGCAAAACGACGGCAAAAAGCCCTAACGGAATCACGTTTCCGAATCTGGCATAAAGCGTCGGGTTCGGTGTTCTGCGCGGCAATCCCGTATCGAGAAAACCTTTTGTCCCCAAAGGCAGAGAAGCACGAACGACGCCGTAAGCGTCGATCACGCCGCTGATTCCCGTATTTGCGGCGCGAACCAGCGGGATTCCTTCTTCGACGGCGCGCATTTGCGCGGCGGCAAAATGCTGATAAGGTCCTGCGCTGTTTCCGTACCACCCGTCGTTGGTAACGTTTAACAACCAATAAGGTCGGTTGTCTTCGTCAACGACTTCTGCGGGAAAGATGACTTCGTAACAAACCAGCATTCCGACGGGAAGTTGGCGTTTCATGTTTACGGTTTTAACTCCGTCGCCCGAAGAAAAGTCAACGGCTCCCGGCGTAAATTTTTTCATAAAAGGTAATGTGGATCGAAGCGGCGCATATTCTCCGAAAGGCACCAAATGGGATTTATCGTATTTTGCCAACAGGTACCCCGCATCGTCAAAGACGAGGATGCTGTTGTATAATTTAAAGGGGAAACTCGGATTTAAAGGCGCTTTATCTTTTTCGATGCGCAATCCGCCCGTTATCAGAACGGCTCCCGGTTTCAGGGCATTTATGGCCATGGCGCGTGCGAATTCATCCTGTTCCAACAGGAATTGGGTTGCCGTTTCCGGCCAAATGACATGAGTCAGCGTTTCGGCGCCTTTTTCCCTGCTCAGATGAACGTGTTTCATCAGCATTTCTTCGGCTTGAGCTTTGTTCCATTTTTGCCCTTGCGGAATGTCGGGCTGAACCAAACGGATTTTTATTCCGCGAATATTGTCGTCAGGCAGAAGTGAATTATCCTTTAGCCGATTTACGCCGAACAAGGCGAAGGCTCCAAAAATAAGCGCCAGTACGCACGCCGTCGTTTTGGAATACGCCCCCGGCATCCATGAGGCGCTTCCTTTTTCGGGCAAATTTTTTCTGTAAAGCAAAGAGCAAAGCGATACGGAGAACACGGTAAAAGCGCTCAGCCCGTAAGCTCCCCAAACGGAAGCCGTTTGCAACATTTCGGGATAAGGTGTCCACACGGTGGCGATCAGGTTCCAAGGAAATCCCGTGAACAGCCGAGCTCTGACCCATTCCGATACGCCCCAAGCCGCGGCAAAGACGGCAATTCTTCGCCATCCTTCTTTGGCTTTATACGCGACCAGACAAACGCAGGCGGGAAAGAAACCGCCCCAAATACCGAAGCCTATCGGCGGCAAAGGCGCCAAAGCGGCAAATCCCATGCCTTCGGTTAACAAAGCGTTTGACACCCACGCCAAACCGACGGAAAAAAATCCGAACCCGAAGGCGTATCCCAAAGCAAAGGCTCTTTTTGCGCTTTTTGCCCGATCCAACAGGATAATCAAGCCGCTAAAAGCGATAAAGAGGGTAAAGATATATCCGTAGGGCGGCAAAGCGGGAACGGCGATTACGCCGCACAGCAAAGCCGACAAAATCGAAACAAAGCGTTCCGATCGGAAAAATCCCCAAACCCGATTAAAAAAGTTTTTCATTCATCCGTTCCGTAAGGATCGCCGATGCCTGCTGCGGCAAGGATTTTTGTTTCCAAAGCTTCCATGACTTCGGCGTCTTTTTCGTCGATATGGTCATATCCCAACAAATGCAACGTGCCGTGAACCGTCAGGTGATAGAGGTGGTCGGCAAAGGTTTTGTTTCCTTCTTCGGCTTCGCGTTTTGTCGTTTCAAAAGCGATGATAATATCGCCTGCCAGAAACGGGTCTTCGACGGGTTCGTCGTCGGCATCCAACGCCGCAAAAGACAGAACGTTTGTCGGCTTATCGATATTGCGATAGGCTTTATTTAACGTATGTACGGTTTTGTCATCGGTTAAAAGGACGCTGATTTCGACGTCGGAAACGGGCAGTTTAAAGTCGCCTTGATTTCCTTCTTTCCAAGCGTTTTCGGCGGCTTTGCGAATGATTTCTTCGGCGTTCGGGATTTCCTGTTCCCAATTGCCGTTTTCGATACGGATTTCGACGTTCAGGCTCATTATCCGACCAAGCCTTTGCGGGAAGCGTAACGTTTATCGTAAGCTTTGACGATGCGTGCGACCAATCCGTGGCGGACGACGTCGCGTTCGGTAAAGGTTACTTTTGCGATTTCTTTGACGTCGGCCAGAATATCGAGCGCATCAGCCAATCCCGATTGTACGCCGCGGGGCAAGTCGGTTTGGCTCAAGTCGCCGTTAATGACCATACGTGAATTTTCGCCCAGACGAGTCAGGAACATTTTCATTTGCATGGGGGTTGTGTTTTGGGCTTCGTCCAGAATGACCATGGCGTTTGACAACGTTCTGCCGCGCATAAAAGCAAGCGGAGCGACTTCGATTTCGCCAGTTTCCAGCTTTTTATCGACGACGTCCTGAGGCATCATTTCGTACAAAGCGTCATAGAGCGGGCGCAGATAGGGATCGATTTTTTCTTTCAAATCGCCGGGGAGAAAGCCCAGATTTTCGCCGGCTTCGACGGCGGGGCGGGACAGAATGATTTTATCGATTTGCCCGTCAACCATCAAAGACACGGCTTTTGCAACGGCAAGGAAGGTTTTACCCGTACCGGCAGGGCCCAATCCGAACACCATTTCATAATCGCGCATGGCACGGATATATTCCGCCTGAGTCTGAGATCTGGGCTGAATATGACGTTTTTTTGTTTTTAAAGTCAGGTCTTCTTCTTTGGCGTTAAAGTGTTCTTTTTCGTGAGCCATAACTTTTTCTTCCTTTTCCAGATTCAGGATATTGTCGATATCGGAATTATTGACGTCGCCGTTTTTCTTTGCGACGCCGTAAAGACGATCCAAAGCGTCAAAAGCGTGTTCGACGCTGTCTTGTTCTCCTTCGATGGTGATTTGGTTTCCTTTTGTTTTAATGTCGACGCCCAATTTTTTTTGCAGGCGTTTGACGTTGTCGTTATGAGCACCCAAGGCAATCATTAAAATATGGTTGTCGGCGTATTCTTTGACTTTTTGCAGCCCTTTTTTCTTAGACACGAAAGACCCTTTCATTAAAAAAACAACAGCCGTTTCAAAATATTATGCGTAATTTTAATTTCTTAATCAAGAGGAGCAAAGCCGCTTTGCATAAAATTGACGCGGCGGGGCATGTTTGCTAAAATAGACAAAAATACGGGGGCTTTCATGACATACGCAGCATTTCAAAGTTCGCAAAAAGCATATCTGGAACGGGTAACGCCGCAGGGCAATAAAGATTCGATCCCCCATATCCCCGAACTTTATTACGGGGACGATTTTACGGTCAAACTGTTGGACAGCGACGGTATACAGGAACGTTTGGATTTGGCGCGGGCGGAAGCCGAAGCGGCAGGGAAACCGTTTGACGAAACGCGGCTTAAAGGAGAACTGATTGCCCGAACGGCGGGCGATTTGTCAAAAGAAGCCAAGCTGGAATATGACAAATACATTCCCGCCAAAGATCCCGAAGCTCTTTACGCGGGCTTGTCCGGTTTTTACGCACAGCTGACGGGCGGGGATTTGGCAAAGGACACCCGTTCCGAAGCGGGCGAGAAAGATATTTTAAAAGTGCTCGGTCGCGAAAATTTGAACGGCGTTTCGGACATAGAACGCGCGGCGGCGCTGACATCAATCGTAAAAAGCCGTATTTTGCCCGCGTATCAGGATTTGCGCAATACGAACACGGTTGCAGCGTATCATATTATTATGGTCGAAAACAAAGCGGCGAACCCGCTGGGATTTTACAAGTCGCGCTTGGAAAAACTGCACGAAGAAACAAAGCAAAAGCTTGAACCGTTTGCGGACAAGCTTTTGCCCGTTACGCATGACGGCGGCGCATGGCATGAAATGACGCACGCTTTGGGCACCGACGACGAAAGCAAATGCGAAGGCTTTCGTTTTTTAAAGACGTTGAAGGAATATCAGGAACCCGTATTGATTTTGCCCGACATAAACGCCCGCTTATACAACAATATGTCGACGCTTGAAAAAATTCGTAAGGATGCCCGTGCGGGAAAAAAGACTCTTGAAGGGAACTTCCGTTACATCATGCCTAAAATGCTGCGTCACATTGTTGAGAATGCCGACGCTCTGGCAAAAGAAACGCGGGGCATGACCGATGCGCAGCTGATGGAAAAAAATAAAGAAATCGTTGCGAAATACAGCTATTCGAATGAAACGGAAGAAGCGTTTCGTTCGTTGGCAAAGGAATGCGATTCTCCAGGGGCTTTGGCTCAAATGATGCAGGAAGTCTACAAAAACGGGGCGGATCATCCGAAAACCGGAGCCGTATTTGAGCTTGCCGACGATTTTATTCGTACGGCGCAAGTTTTAAACCCGTCTTTGCCGCCGGACAGGCTTGCCGAAACGTTTTTTGCCGAAGAAAATTTCGCGTCGCAAAGCCGCAACGAAGGGAAAGAAAAGATTGAGTCAAAACAATCCGTTGAACTCAGTCCCGAAGAAAAAAAGCGTTGTGCAGACGTATATCGCGAAGTTCGCCGCGTCAATCCGTCTTTGACGGGGCAGGAACTGACACAAGCATTTGCAAAGGCCGTTGTCAAGGACGCTTGGGCGCAAAAGGCGGCGTTGGAAGCCGAAGCGGAAGACCCGAAACGTGCGCGGGACATCTTGTTTAACGAACAAGAGTGCCGTTCAAGGACACAAGCCGTCAATGCCTGTTTGATGCGATCCCGCAATGCGGCGGTCGTTGCGCGAACGTATGGCGCCGAATTTGAAAAAGCGATGTCGAAACCGTCTTTGCACAGCGCTTTGATGAACGAACAAAGAAAAGAAGACGCGTTGAAAACTGCGGCATTCACCAAAGCCGTTTCAAAAAGCCGTTGATTTTTTTCGAATATCAAAGTCGTCGGTCAGTTTGTTGAGCGCTTCGACGTATTCAACGTCCAAGTGTTGTATTTTCGCAATAAGTTGCTCTGTCGGGGAAGGGATGAGACTGTCGTCCGTCAGAAAAGAAACAACGTCAACGTCCAAAGCGGCAAGGATTTTGTATAAAACATAAGCTCTCGGCGTCTGTTTGCCGTTTTCTATCAAATTAAGCGTTGAATAATCGATGTTGCTTTTGACAGCCAGCTTTTCGCAGGAAAGTTTTTTTTTGTAACGCATTTTTTTGATGGTCAAACCTAAAAGAGCTTTAAATTCGTCTTCCGACAACATATCAATATTCTCCTCTGCGATATTGGGAGAATACAATTTTTTTGATATTGATTTTATTGTATTAAAACAATATTATTTTATTGTGTTTTAACAATTTTATGGAGAGTGGTTGATGGCTAAAGTTTTCGTTGTTGATAACCCGTATGATGCCGACGTTAAGCTGTTCAAAGTAAACGATCCTTACGAGGCTGATTTGTATTTTTACGTTACAAAGGACTCCTACGAAGCTCAAGGCGATGAGATATGGTTTTTCACGGACAATCAATATGATGCAACTGTTAAGGTATTTTGGGCTTCTGAATCGTATGATGCGGATATTCGCGTTTATAAGGTAAATGAAAAATATGAAGCTAAATGGAATAAGGGAAATCCCTTTGTGGCAAGGTTAGGTTAATTAAAAGCGCGGGGAGGGCGATATGCAGACGTGGGGAATAAAATTGGGTTCTTACGGAAGTGCTGTTGAGTTCTGTGAAAATCACGGGATCGTCGGCGTAGGATGGGAAATGTTTTCTCCAGGCGACGACGAACTTCCCCCGCGCTTGCGTCGCTTTTGCCAGGACGTTGAAATCAATGATTACGTCATTTATTACAATCCGCGCAAAAAAACTTTTTCGCTGTGTCGAGTAGTCGGACAAGCACAGCATCGTGATTTTGATTTGGATAATGACATTGACATATGGAATTATCGAAAAGTTGAAAAAATAAAAGAAATCAACTACTTAGATTTTCCCGGTCTTTTAAAATGGAGCGTATTGGGACCGCGTATGTCGTTTTGGCGTATCGAAAACAGTGATGCGGAAAAAAATTACGCGGATTGTTTGGCGTACGATAAAGATTTTTTTGAACGGGAAAACAAAGAATTCAACGAAATTTTCGTAAAAATAAAAGAGATCGTCTTGAAAAAAATGCAAGATTTGCAGGAAGGAGATTTTGAAAAACTGTTATTTGATTTAATGGAATTTCAAGGCATCAAATGTTCTTGTGACGTCGGAAAATCCCAAGCTATCATTGATGTGTACGGAACAGGGCCGTTCGGGCAAAAATGGTATGCTCAGGCAAAAAAAAGATTGGGGAAAAAAGCGTCCGGAAATGAGGTTCGGAAATTTGTTGCCGCCGTTGATGACAATTACGGCGTTTTTGCATCATTTGACGGATTTGACGAAGATGCACAAAAGGTCGCCGGAGAGCATGAAAACATTCTGTTGCTCGATAAAGAAGATTTCGTTGATCTGATTCTTTCGGGAAAGATATCGGACGATTTGAAAATCCGACTGAAGCTGTCAGTTTAAACGGCTTCTCCTTCCAGCGCGGCGGCGGTCGTTTTTGTAATGCGCACGGGGACGATTTTCCCGATCAGCGACGCATCGCCGTTGAACACGACGTTCTGCATCTGCGGCGAATGCCCCAACAGCGTTCCGGGCTTGCGTCCGACGCTTTCGGGCAGGACATCAACCGTTTTGCCCTTAAATCCCGCATTAAAGTCCGAGTGCTGTTGCATTAACAGCGCTTGCAATCGTTCCAGACGCTCGCCTTTGACGTTTTCGTCGATCTGATTTTTCATTCCTGCGGCGGGCGTTCCGGGGCGGGCGCTGTACTTAAAAGAATAAGACTGGGCAAAGCCGACGTTTTTGACCAAATCCATGGTTTGTTCAAAATCTTCTTCCGTTTCGCCGGGGAACCCCGTGATAAAGTCCGAAGACAAAGCGATGTCGGGACGGGCGGCGCGCAATTTTTCAATGACGTTTTCGTATTGAGCCCTCGTATAACGGCGGTTCATTGCTTTTAAAATGCGGTCGGAACCCGACTGGACTGGCAAATGCAAATACGGCATAACCTTGGGAATATCGCGGTGCATGGCAATCATGTCATCGGTAAAGTCCGACGGATAAGACGTCGTGTAACGGATGCGCCAAATGCCGTCGATTTCCGCGATTTTTGCAATCAGTCGGCTTAAATCCCACGTGTTGCCGTCCAATCCTTCGCCGTGCCATGCATTGACGTTTTGCCCCAACAGCATGATTTCTTTTGTACCCGAATCTGCCAATTCGCGGGCTTCTTTTAAAATACCTGCAGCGTCGCGGGAATATTCCGCACCGCGGGTATAGGGAACGACGCAATACGAACAAAAACGGTCGCACCCTTCCTGAATCGCCAGAAAAGAAGATACGCCCGTCGCGCGGGCATCGGGTAAAAAGTCAAACTTCGGTTCGGCGGGAAAATCCGTATCGATAATACGCAGATGTTTGTTTTTGTCCTGCAGTTTTCGCAACATTTCGGGCAGACGGTGATAAGTCTGAGGTCCCATGGCGATATCGACGAATTTTACGCGGTTCATGAATTCGTCGCTTTCCGCCTGAACGACACAGCCCGCAACGACGATGATCAGGTCTTTTCCTTCTTTGCGCCGTGCTTCTTTTATCGGTTTGAACCGCCCCAATTCCGAAAAGATTTTTTCCGAAGCTTTTTCGCGGATATGGCAAGTATTAAAAACGACCATGTCGGCGTTTTCGGGGCTGTCGGTTTCTTCATATCCCAATCCGCGCATAATGTCCGCGATGCGCGCGGAGTCATAGACATTCATTTGACAGCCGAAGGTCTTGATAAACAATTTTTTAGTCACGATTTTTTTCCGAAAGAAATCAGTTGGCAACAGGGGGGTACATTTTGTTTTTTAAGATATTCAGGACGGGCGTTTTTTTCAAATCGAAATTATCAGGGCTCAAGACGGCGTTTGCCAAACCGTCCAAATATCTTTTCAAAGCATTATAGTCCGTTTGAGAAAGATATTTTTGTCCTGCGGACGTCAGGTTTGAATGTTGGAATTCCGAAACTTTGGGGAACAAAGTGCCCGACGCGCCCGGATTTTTATCTTTCAATTCTTTTGCCAAAGAGGTTTTGACGGGTTCCGTCCTGCTGATTTGGTCATAGAGTTTTTTTGCGGACGGGTCGGTCGTTGCGCCTGCTTTGTAGAACCAGCGCAGGTCGGTCGGTTCCTGAGCCAGATAAAGCCATTTAAAAGCTTGGCTCATATCTTTTTCGATGCCTTCGCCGCGCCAATAAAGCAACCCCAGCTTTGATTGAGCGGGGGCGTATCCGTTTCTGGCCGCCAAAGTGAAATAGACGACGGCGCGTTTAAAGTCGGGTTTTTTGATGATTTGCCCCTGATAGAACATGGAGCCCAGCTTATATTGCGATTCGGGGTCGTTTTCTTCTTCGGCGCAATACATGTACTGCATTAACGCGATGCCCGATTTTCCGGCGCGTTCGGCGCTTTCCGCCCAGTCGCACGCGGCTTGAGCCGCCGTGGCGGAACACAAAAACAGCAAAAAAAGCGTCCGAAAAAGCATCTGCGACTCCATAACGCAAAAAAGCATCGGATGATTAAACCTTTTTAAAAGATACCATCCGATGCTTTTTATTTCCAGCACTTAAATCGGAAGAGCCTTATTCTTCGCCCTTTTCCATATTGTCCATGACTTCGGCCATGTCATGGTTGTCGTCGCCCAGATCGGAAGCGTCTTCGATCAATTCCAATTCATCGCCTTCGGTATCGGAAAAATCGGCTTCGATTTCGGCGGCGGTTTCGACGTCTTCGTGGATTTTGCCTTTGCCTAAACGCTTGCTTTTTCCGGCATAAGCCATCTGCAGGCGCAGAAATTCGTCAACGGGGATTTTTTCGCCGCAGTGCGGGCAAACGATCGGGTCTTTATTCAAATCGTAAAAATGTTCCCCGCATTGCAGGCAGGTGCGCTTTGTTCCCCATTCAGGTTTAGACATATTCGGTCCTCCGTTTATAAAATATTTTGTTTAGGGCTTTTGACATGATAGCGTTGTCTTGTCAAAACAAAAAAGTGATGCACTATAATGAAGGTTGTTTCAAAAAATTCAACAGGTTTAAACGGAAAAATTCGCGTGCCGGGGGATAAGTCGATTTCTCATCGGGCTTTGATGCTGGGAGCGGCGGCTTTGGGCACGACGAAAATTCGGGGATTGCTGGAAAGCGAAGACGTCCTGAACACGGCCGAAGCCATGCGCCGTTTAGGGGCAAAGGTCGTTAAAAAAGATTCGGGAGATTATGAAGTCGAAGGCGTTGCCGAATTCAAATCTCCTTCGGATGTCGTCGACATGGGCAATTCGGGAACGGGAGTCCGTTTGGCGGCGGGACTGATTGCGGGATACGACGTCGCCGTTCGCTTTACGGGCGATGAAAGCCTTTGTTCGCGCCCGATGAAACGCATAACGGAACCTTTATCGATGATGGGAGCGGTCTTTGAAACTTCCGAAGGCTGCAAACTGCCGATGTCGGAAAGGGGAACGAAATCGTTGAAACCTCTGTCTTATAAACTTCCCGTCGCATCGGCTCAGGTTAAATCGGCGGTTCTTTTGGCGGGGTTAAGGGCGGACGGAACGACGCAAGTCATTGAAACCTCAAGATCCAGAGACCATACGGAACGGATGTTAAAGGCGTTCGGAGCGGATATCGAAACCGCTGAAGAAGACGGGGCTCACGTTATTCGCGTTCGGGGCGGGCGGCGTTTAAAAGCCGCCGAAGTTACCGTTCCCGCAGACATTTCTTCGGCGGCGTTTTTGATGGTCGGTGCGCTTTTGACGCGCGATTCCGACATTCTTTTGGAAAACGTCGGCATAAATCCTTTGCGTTCGGGGATCATTGACGTTTTAAAAGAAATGGGAGCGGACATTTCTTATGAAAATTTGCAAGATGCGGCGGGCGAACCCGTTGCCGACATTCGCGTCAGGTCTTCGCGACTGCACGGAATAACGGTCGGCGCGGAAAAAGCGCCTTCGATGATAGACGAATATCCGATTTTGGCGGTGGCGGCGGCTTTTGCATCGGGCGAAACCCGCCTGCGGGGCTTGTCCGAGCTGAAGGTTAAGGAAAGCAACCGTTTTGAAGCCATAATTAAGGGCTTGTCTTTAAACGGAATCAAGTGTTTCGGGGAAGGAGACGACCTTATTATTTCGGGCAAAGGCGAAAAGTCTTGCGGCGGCGGTCTGATTGAGGCAAAACTTGACCACCGTATAGCCATGTCTTTTATGGTCATGGGATTGGCATCGGAACACCCCGTGACGATAGACGACGTATCTTCGGTGGCGACGAGCTTTCCCGATTTTATCGGCCTGATGAATTCAAAAGGAGCAAGAATTTATGATTATAGCGATTGACGGCCCTGCGGCGGCGGGCAAAGGGACTTTGGCGCAGAATCTGGCAAAGCATTTTCACTGCGCTTTTTTGGACACGGGGCGTTTGTACCGTGCCGTCGGATATGCCGTTTTGCAATCGGGGAAAGATCCTTCCGACGTTTCTGCGGCTTTGGCGGCGGCGGAACAGTTAAAGCCCGAAAACGTCAATAAGCTTTTGAAGAATCCGGCTTTGAGAGAAGAAGCAACGGGGGCTGCGGCATCGAAAGTCGCGGTTATCCCTTCGGTTCGCACGGCATTATTGGATCTTCAGCGTCGATTCGCCAGGCAGCCGTTTTTTGAAGACGGCACACCTGCGGCGGGCGCCGTTTTGGACGGGCGCGACATCGGCACGGTTGTATGCCCCGATGCGGACGTCAAACTGTTTGTGACGGCCAGTGCGGAAGTCCGTGCCGACCGCCGTTTCAAGGAATTGAAGGAAAAAGGCGAAGACGTTTCGTACGACGTGATTTTAAAGGATTTAAAGGAACGCGACGAGCGGGATTCCAAGCGGGCGACGGCACCGTTAAAGCCGGCGGAGGACGCGTTTATTTTGGACACGTCGGCGATGGATGCGGACAAGGCGTTTGCCGTTGCGTTGGACTATATTAAAAAGCGTATTTAAAAAAAAGCTCCCCGCAAGGGGAGCTTTAAATTAAGGAAGAAATTAACGGCTAAAAGGGCGGAAGTGAGTTTTAATAGCGCTTGTTTTCTCTTCTTTTTGAGCCTCTAATTCAGCTTCAACGACTTTTTCGCAAGAGGTATTTCCGTATTCAATTTTTTTTGAAAGAGAAATGTATTTTTTCTCTTCTTCTCTAAGCTTGTCGGGATTCCATTCCATAACAGACTGTCCAGTAACTTCTTTATAAACGCATGTTTTTCCGACTTGTTGCCAGCCGGCTTCTACATACAAATATGAACCTAGATTCGAAGTAGTGTCTATATAAGGGTAACATCCGACTAAAAACAACAAAGGAAGCAGGCACGTTTTTTTCATGGTTTAACCTTGTAGTGCAACGATATCTTTAAGTTGAAGATATCATATTCTTTCACAGGTACAAGAATAAAAGGAAGAAATCCGCAATAATCCGTTGCAAAAAGTGCGGATTTCATATATTAGAGTCGTGCGAAACCGTCTGCACGGGGCGGTTTCGCATTTTTTGACTGTCGTCGTGCAGACCTGCGGACACAACCGCACGGCAGGAAAAATGAAATTTAGTAAAGGAAGTTTTTTATGGTAACCAAAACAACAGCCGAAGAAATTCCGGCGATGAAAGAAAATTTTGCCGAACTGTTCAATGAAATGTTCGGTGAAGACAAGGGCTTGGAAGGCTCTGTCGTAAAAGGCACGATTGTTGCCCTGTCCGACGATTATGTTACGGTTGACGTCGGATTGAAATCCGAAGGGCGCATTGCCCGCCGCGAATTCGGCTTTAACACGGAAATGAAAGTCGGCGATCAGGTCGACGTCTATATCGACCGCTACGAAGACAAAGACGGCATGGTCGTCCTGTCCCGCGAAAAAGCCCGCCGCGAAGAAGCTTGGAACGAATTGGAAAAAGCTCAGCAAAACGGCGAACGCGTCAATGGTGTTATTTTCGGACGCGTCAAAGGCGGCTTTACGGTCGACTTGTCGGGTGCTATCGCATTCTTGCCGGGGTCTCAGGTTGACATTCGCCCCGTTCGCGACGTCGGTCCTTTGATGGGCACGCCGCAACCCTTCCAGATTTTGAAAATGGATCGTGCTCGCGGAAATATCGTTGTTTCCCGCCGTGCCGTTCTGGAAGAAACCCGCGTTGAACAGCGCTCCGAACTGATTCGCAACCTTTCCGAAGGCCAGATTCTGGACGGCGTTGTCAAAAATATTACCGATTACGGCGCCTTTATCGATTTGGGCGGCGTCGACGGTTTGTTGCACGTTACGGACATTGCCTGGAAACGTATCAACCATCCGTCCGAAGCTCTGACCATCGGTCAGCCCGTAAAGGTTCAGATTATCCGTTTCAATCCGGAAACCCAGCGTATTTCTTTGGGTATGAAGCAGCTTGAAGCCGATCCGTGGAGCGGCGTCGAACAGAAATACCCCGTCGGCGCCAAGTTGACCGGTCGCGTGACCAACATCACGGACTACGGTGCGTTCATTGAACTGGAACCGGGCGTCGAAGGCTTGGTTCATGTTTCCGAAATGAGCTGGACAAAGAAAAACACTCATCCGGGCAAAATCATTTCCACTTCTCAGGAAGTCGAAGTTATGGTTTTGGATGTTGATCCGCAGAAACGCCGCATTTCTTTGGGCTTGAAACAATGCATGCCCAATCCGTGGGCGGCGTTTGCCGAAACGCATCCCGTCGGTTCCGTCATTGAAGGCGAAATCCGCAACATTACCGAATTCGGTCTGTTTGTCGGATTGGACGGCGATATCGACGGAATGGTTCATCTGTCCGACCTGTCTTGGGACAAGAGCGGCGAAGAAGCCGTTAAAGAATACAAGAAAGGCGACGTTATCAAAGCTAAGGTTTTGGATGTCGACGTTGAAAAAGAACGTATCAGCCTGGGCGTTAAGCAGCTGACCGCCGATCCGTTCGAAGGCGTTGCTCAAGACCTGAAGAAAGGCGCCGTCGTTACCTGCATCGTTTCTGCAATTACGGATACGGGTATCGAAGTTGACGTTAACGGCTATAAGGGCTTTATCCGCAAAGCGGATCTGTCCCGCGACCGTTCCGAACAGCGTCCCGAACGCTTTGCCGTCGGCGACAAAGTCGATGCCAAAGTCACGCAGGTCGATGCAAAGGCTCGCAAAGTTTCTTTGTCGATCAAGGCTCGCGAAATCGCCGAAGAAAAAGAAGCTCTGTCCGAATTCGGTTCCGCCGATTCCGGTGCTTCTTTGGGCGACATCTTGGGCGCTGCCATCGAAAAGAAAAAAGCCGAAAGCGGTTCATAATTTTCGATATTTTAAAAAAAGACCGGCGAATTTCTTCGCCGGTTTTTTTATGTCTTTGTTTATCTGGAAAGTTCGTTTTCGTCTTCTCTGAATCGGAAAGGCATTCTGTCTTTTTCAGGCTGCATTTCGCGTCCGCCCAACCAATCGTCCAAACGATGTTCGTAATCGTTGCGGATTCTGGCGGCTTCAATTAAGGCGACTTCGGTTCTGATGGCGGGGATCATTTGAAACGCATAGTTGCTGATAAACGCAGGTTCTTTGGGGGAATGGTTCTCCGAGATGTTTTTAAAGATGCCGACGGCGGTTTCGGGCTTGCCGCTTTCGTAATACGTGCGGGCAATCAGCGCGGACGTCAGTTCGTTGTCGGGTTGAAGCGAGGCAGCTTTTTGCAAAGCATCAAAGCTTCGTTCCATGTCGTACGGGCGAGCCAGAACGCCGATTGCCTGATAAAGCTCGGCGGCTTCGCGTTTTGCCTGTTCTCTGAAATCGCCGCGTCGGGAAGACAGGCCTTCGGCTTGTTTTTCGGCGGCGCGTTCAAGAAAATCCAGAGCTTCTTCGTAATCGCCGCGCAACAAAGCGCTGTAAGCGGCTTTGCGTTCAAAGTCGGGGTCAACTCCGATGACGAAAGTTTCTTTTTCCCCGTACAGCTTTTGTTCGTTTAAAAAGCAAGACAGGGCATCGATCATGGGGATCAGTTCCATCATGGGGATTTCGCTGCCTTGCCGAGCCGTCAGGGTTTTTGCGATTTGGCTTTTTTTAAGACCTCTGTCGGACAGGGCGGCAATTTCTTCGATTAAGCGGTCGATTTTTGCGCGCAGTTCGGCAGCCAGTTCTTTTTTTGCACCCAATTCTTCGGCTTCGCGTTTTTCTTCTTCCAATTTTTTTTGCAGGCGTTCTTTTTTATCGGTTTGGTTTTCGGGAGAAGCAAACAGAGCGAACAGTTCTTCAAGACTTTCTTGTTTTTTTCTGTCTTCTTCCGATATTTTTTCTTTTTCAGCCCGAGTATTTTCGTTGCCGCCCGAAGAGCCTGAATTTTCGGAAGAATCTCCCGTATTTTCTTCTTGCGTCGGCGCGGGTTTGTCCGGAGTTTGCGTGCCCGTATTTTTTTTCAGGCGGTTGGTAACGAATTTAAAAAGGAAAAATGCTCCGATGACGCTTAAGCCCAAACCGCCGTAGCTTGATACGTTGGCGTTGACGTTGTCAAACAGCTCTTTTAATAAGTCGTACAACTCCGATTCGGGCGTTGCCATAATAACGGAAGCTCCGCGTATAAAGTTTTGATTTATTGCCGAAAATAAAGTACTTTATTCGGCGGTATCTGCTTTATGATACCAAACTTGAACCGTTTCACAAAATAAAACCGTCGGGTCGGGAAAATGGGCTATCTGGCAAAAAGAAAAAGCGAAGAACGCGAACGTTGGCTGTTAATCGGCCTTTTGATGTTATTGCCTTTGGTTACCCTTTTGGGAACGCTGGGGCGCAGTCTGGATTGGCAGATGGACTATCTGGGCGAATTTAAAGTTCAAGGGGCTTTGCTGGGCGCGGTTTTATGTTTGTGGTGCCTGTTTAAACGCCACTGGTACGGAGCCATGCTGTTTTTGGCATTGGCCGTTTTAAATCTGGCGTTGGTGTCTTCTCAGTATCATTTGACGGAACGTCCTTCCGCTTTGCCGGCAAACGCTCATACTTTTAAAATTCTGTATCAGGATTTGAAAGACGCCGACAAACAAATCGACGCCGTTCGGAGCGTATTGGATTCTTCGGACGCCGACGTCGTTTTGTGGACGAATGTTCCCGTTGAAATCTATCGGCATTTGAACGATATCAAAGGGGCATACACCCTGCAAAACCAAACGTTGGACAAGAACGGAAAAATGATGTTGGTCATGGGCAGAGTGCCCAGCACGGCACGCGGGCAAATCAAAGGCAACGCAGGCATTTGGGTATCGCGCGTCGTCGGAACGAGAAAGCTGACGCTGGTTTTGACGTCTTTGGATCCGTGGGCTCAGGACAGATACGGCGACGCTTTGGAAAAGGTCGACCGTATTGCCGCATTTTCGCGCAATCGCGACGAACCGGTCGTTTTGGTCGGCGGGTTCGGTGCCGCGGGGTGGAGCTGGTTGTTAAGCGCTTTGGAAAACGAAGGCGGATTGACACCTAAGGGAACGGTTGCTTTGACGTATCCCGCAAATTTGCCCGTCTTTTTAAGGCGCCCGACCGACCATATCTATACGCATCCGGGAATTGAGGTTTCCGATTTGCAAACGACGGCGGATATCGGTACGAAACATTTGGGGCTGACGGCGACGATAAAGATCGCTCCCGAAATCAGAGAAGTCGAATTCTATGATTTGACGCCCGTCATTCCCGAAGAAGAGTTGCTTCAAGATCCGATTTAGCTTCCTTGCTCAGGGCGTTGAACTTTTTTGCCATTTCATCGTTGCCGCCTTCTTCGAACAGGACGGCGGCTTTGTGCCAGTATTCGGCGGCTTTGGCATGATTGCCCGTTTTTTGGGCAATCAATCCCAGATTTCCCAAATCGGAAGCCATACCGAAAGAACGATGCAGCATTTCTTCCAAATGAAGCGAATCGCGAAACAGGCTGTCGGCTTGTTTCCAGTCTTTGCGGCGCAGGTAAAACAGACCGAGCGTCGAACAGGCGTTCGCCAGTTGAGTTTTTAAATCGGCGCTTTTGTAATATTCGACGGCGTCTTTCAGCAAGGTTTCCAATTCGTCTTTCAAATTTTCCCGAGCCATTTCCAGACACGCCAACAAAACTCTGTTATCGGCTTTTTCCGTGCCGTCTTGGGATAAGTCGGCGGCTTTGACGGATTTTTCGGCAATTTCGACGGCGGTATCCAAATCGCCTTGCGCCTGATAAACCAAAGCCAAATCATTGTACAGGCGGCTTTGAAAAACGTACGAGCCCAGATTTTTAAAATCGTCCAAAGAGGCATTTAAATAAATCAGAGCCTGATCAAAATCGTTCGCTCTCAGGCAACACAAACCGATTTGACGTTTTTGACAGGCGGCTTCAAAAGCGCGGTTCGGATCCGCTTCGTAGAGTTTTAACGATTCTTTGTGATGTTCCAAAGCAACAAGGAAACGGTCTTTTCCTTCATAAACCATTCCCAAATCGCCCAGCGTTTCGGCAAGCAATGCGTTTTTATTGAGTTTTTTTGCAATATCTTTGGCGCGATAGTGCATTTCTTCCGCGCTTTCAAAAGCGCCTGCCAGACGATACACCATCCCCAGACGATTGGCGGCTTTGGCGTATTCGTCGTCGTCTTTGGCTTTTTCAAATTCGCACATCGCCAGCGTCAGACGGCGTTCCGCTTCGGCCATGTTGCCCTGATACAAGGAAATCATCGCCATGTCCGAATAGGCGCGGGCGAAAAGCAGCTTGTTTTTGAAAAAACCGAACAAAGTCTTAAAACGCAGGCGGGGGCGTCCGTTTTTAAAAGAAAAAAAACGCCCTTCTTCAAAGATTTTTGTCAGCGCTTTTTCCGCTTCGTCGTATTGTTCGTCTTCGACCAGGCACCGTCCGAGCGTCAGCCAATTTTCAATATTGTCCGGTTCGGCGTCGCAGATGATGCGGTAGTTTTTGATGATTTCCTGATTTATACGGCGGGAAGGGATCATTTTTTAAGTTCTCCTTTTTGGAAGGGTAGCAAAAAAAGCGGCAAAAAGCCTGAAAAAAATACATCAAAGGCTCAAAAGGGCATCAGAGCGCATAAATTTTTAAAAAAGTCTTTTATTCCTATGCGATGCCTCTATAATCAACCAAAAAAACAGGAGAACGAGTATGCCCGTCAGTCCTTTGAAACCGGATCAGCTGTATTCGGAATGCGATCTTGATTTTTTGTCTTTTGAGACGACGGCGGATTTGGAAGACCTGTCCACGCCTTTGGGGCAGGAACAGGCCATTAACGCCATCCATTTTTGCATTAACGTTGCTTCATACGGATACAATCTGTTTTGTATCGGCCCCGAAGGGACGGGAAAGTCCAGTCTTGTCCGCCAAATTTTGACCAAGGCGGCAAAAAAACGCAAAACACCCGACGATTGGTGCTATGTCTATAATTTCGAAACGCCCTACAAGCCGAAGTCTTTGCGTATGCCGGCGGGAAAAGCGCGCGAGTTCGCCAAAGACATGGATGCTTTGGTCGAAGAATTGCGCGTCGACCTGCCTGCCGTTTTTGAAGGCGAAGAATATAAAACAAAGCTGAAAAATATCGAAGACAGCTTTCGCGATCAAAAAACGAAATATTTTGACGATATTCAAAAAAACACGACGGGTAAGAACGTTTCCGTCTTGCGCATGCCCGTCGGATTGGTTGTTGCCCCGACCCGCGACGGCGAAGTGTTAAGCCCCGAAGCGTTTGAAAAGTTGCCCGAAGAAGAACAACAGGAAGTTCTGGCGGAACTGAACGCGGCTCAGGAAGAGCTGGAAGAAGCCGTTCGCGATGTGCCCAAATGGGAAAAGGAAGAACGCGAAAAAACCCGCAAACTGAACGAAGAATATGCCAGATTCGCGGTAAAACACCTTATTGACGATTTAAAAAAGAAATATCGCCGTAACAAAGACGTGACGGCATATCTGCGCGCGGTCTACGAAGACATTATTGAAAATGTGTCGCTGTTTATCGACAACGGCGAAGACGAAGCGCAACAGGCGGCTCAACAGCAATCCGAAGACGAACAACCCGTCAATGCCATGCCCGTCAAGCAAAAGAAAAATGACGGACCTCTGCGCCGTTATAAAGTCAACGTTTTGGTCGATCACGGCAAAAGGGACGGAGCTCCCGTCGTCTTTTTGGATCACCCGATTATGACGAACCTGATCGGTCGCGTCGAACGTCAACAACAGTTCGGTGCGTTGATTACCGACTTTAACATGATCAAAGCAGGGGCTTTGCACGAAGCAAACGGCGGATTTTTGGTCATTGAAGCCAAAGATTTGCTAAGCCACGCCTCTTCTTGGGAAAGCCTGAAACGCGCCTTGAGGGCAAAGAAAATCACCATGGATCCGCCTTCGGACGACGGCGGCGTCATGACGACGATTTTGGAACCCGAAGCCATTCCTTTGGACATCAAAATTGTGCTGTTGGGCGATCCGACGCTTTATTACACGCTGGCGGAAACGGATCCCGATTTCCCCGAACTGTTTAAAGTCGAGGCGAACTTCTATCCTCAAATGGACAAGACGCCCGAAAATATTGCCAAATATGCCCGTCTGATTGCCAGTCAGGCTCGCAAAAATCACTTGCGCCCGTTGCATAAATCTGCGGTTGCCCGCGTTATCGAACAGGCATCCAGACTGGCTGACGATTCCAAAAAACTGACGGCTCATATTTCTTCCATCAACGATTTGATTCGCGAAGCCAATTATTGCGCTTTTGCCGCAAAGTCCGACATTATCGAACGTTCTCACGTTGATCAGGCGATTACCGCCAAAATCAAACGTTCCGACCGCGTTCAGGAACGGATGACCGAACAGATTCAACGCGGTACCGTGTTGATTGATACCGAAGGAAAGGTCGTCGGACAGATTAACGGTCTTGCCGTTTACGAATTCGGTCAGGTTTCGTTCGGGCGTCCGAACAGAATTACATGTCTGGTTCGCATGGGGCGCGGCGATATTATCGACATTGAACGCGAAGTCGATTTGGGCGGGCCTTTGCATACAAAAGGCGTTTTGATTTTGTCGTCTTTCTTGGCGGCCAGATATTCCAAAAATGCTCCGTTGTCCATGGAAGCCAGCCTCGTGTTTGAACAGTCTTACGGCGAAATTGACGGCGATTCGGCATCTTCGACGGAACTGTACGTTATTATGTCGGCGCTTTCGGGCGTGCCGATTAAACAATCTTTGGCGGTTACGGGTTCCGTTAACCAATTCGGCCAGATTCAGGCAATCGGCGGCGTGAACGAAAAAATCGAAGGCTTCTTTGATATTTGCCGTTTGCGCGGTCTGACCGGCGATCAAGGCGTTCTTATTCCGGCGTCAAATATCGATAATCTGATGCTCAGAAACGATGTCGTCGAAGCCTGCCGTGCAGGAATGTTCCATATCTATCCCATTGAAAAGATTGATGAAGGAATTGAAATTTTGACGGGGATGCCTGCCGGAAAAATCGGAAAAGACGGAAAATATCCCGAAAATTCCGTGAACGGCAAAGTTCAAAAACGTTTGGACGAGTTCTTAAGGCAGAATTTGGAATATCATCGCCAGTGCAATGCAAAGCCCGAACAGAAAATGTAAAATCAAAAGGGGCTGCAAAAAAAGGGGGAAGCCTTAAAGCTTCCCCCTTTTTATAAGATTATTCGGAACGGAAGAACTTTTTCCGAGGTCTGTCGCGAACGATAAAAGTATCTTCGATGATGCGAATATTTTGAGCAATCATCTTGTTATGCTGTTTGTTCAAGACGGTTTCCGGCTTATACGCCCAATCCGAGCTGATGGCGATCAAAGCGTTTTGCAATTCCCAACGATAATTGAACCGACGACCGCTTAATTCTTTGATTTGGTCGATTTGCAACGGCGTGAACAAGTTTGAATCGAGGTTTTCGATTTTTTCGGGATCAATATAGATTTTGACCCATTCAGCCGTTCCGAGCACTTGCTGTTCCTGGTTGGGAGTCAGTTTTCCCAACCGATTTTCAACAGCACTGATAAATTCGGTTCCGGACGTGAATTTTTCGCCTTTAAGCAGGGTCAGTTTGCTTCCCGAATACCCTTCTTCAACCAGTTTATTATAGACTTTTTCGGACATGATATAGGTTTTGGGAATGAAAACGGTCTGGTTAAAGACGTTTTGCATAAAGAACAGAGCAAAGAAACAAATGACGGCGGCGCATAGCGGCGAAATGACCCATCCGCAGATGATTTTCAGCACGACGCTCCATTGAATATTTTTTGCGGCGCCTTTTGCCAGACCGATTCCGATGACGGCGCCGACGACGGCTTGAGTACTTGACACGGGAACCAACGGTACGGTCGGCAGGTTATGAGAAGCCAGAAAATATTCCAACCCTTCGGAAGCAAAGATGAACAAGACCAAAGATTGTGCCAGAACGACGATCCAAGCGGTAAAGGGGGAAAGAGGCATCAAGCCTTTTCCGACGGTTCCCATGACTTTATAGGAATAGGTAAAGACGCCGACGGCGACGGCGACGGAACCGACGAAGAAAAGCTGTTGTATGGCGGAAATATGGAATCCGCTGATTGTGAAATCGGCGAAGGGGGCGACGGGAACGAACACGCCGACGACGTTTGCCATGTTGTTTGCGCCCAAAGAATAAGCGCCGAACGCGCCGGTCAGAATCATGGCGGCGCGGGTATAAGCGTCGCGTTTAAGCAGGTGGACTTTCAAAGATCCGAACAGGAATTTCGTCACGAAATAAAGGACGGCGGCGAATGTTGCCGCCAACAGCGGGCAAGCGACCCAAGTGCTGGCGATTTTTATGACGGAATTGACGTCGGTGACGGAATCGGTGAACCAGTTCCACCCGATAATGGCGCCGACGACGGCTTGGCTGACCGAAACGGGCAAGCCCAGTTTAATCATGCTGTAGACGGTAAAGGCGGCGGCAAAAGCGGTGACAAACGATCCGCCGATGGCATTGACAGATCCCAAGCTTCCCAAGGTATATGCGGCGCCGACGCCGCTGATGACGGCGCCCAAAGCAACAAAGATACTGCAAACGATGGCTGCGGTTTTAAATTTGACCATTCTGGTTCCGACGGCGGTGCCAAAGATGTTTGCCGCGTCGTTGGCGCCCAAAGACCAGCCCAGAAACAGGCCGCTGCTTAAAAAGATTAATCCGGTTATTCCCATTTGAAAGCACTTTCAACAATCTTTAGTTGTTCACTGATTTTTTTGTTTTTCTGTTTATTCAAGACGGTCGCCGGCAGCTTTATCCATTCGGGATTCATTTCTGCCAAAGTATTTTCTATTTCCCAGCGGTGATTGAATTCTTTTCCCGTCAAAGACTTCAAGTCGGAAATTTGTTTTTCCGAGAACATTTCTTCCGGGATTTTTTTCAATTTTTCCGGCGTGATTTTGATTTTTAAGATTTCGGCATAGGAAATGATCTTTGTCTGTTGGGCATTTGTCAGGTCGGGCAACAAACGCAAAGCATCGGCGATCATCTTTTTTTGCGTTGTGTATGTTTTTCCGGTCAAAGATTCCAAACCGCGTTTAAGGATGTTGTCTTTTTTCATTTCGTTAATGACGCTGTCGGACAGGACGTAATTTTTTTGAACGAATACGGTTTGGTCGAACACGTTTTTCATAATATACAGCGATATAAAACAGATCAGTGCCGTAATGATTGGCGTGATGATCCATCCGCACATAATTCTAAGAAAGACGCTCCAATCGATATTTTTTGCCAATCCGCGGTACAAACCGATTCCGATGACGGAACCGACGACGGCTTGAGTGCTTGACACGGGAACCAGCGGGACGGTCGGCAAGTTATGGGACGCCAGAAAATGTTCCAAGCCTTCGGAAGCAAAAATGAACAGAACCAAAGAATGGGACAAAACCACCACCCACGAAGCGAACGGCGTGAGGGGCAAGATTCCTTTTCCGACGGTCATCATGACTTTATAAGAATAGGTATAAACGCCGACGGCAACGGCAAGAGCGCCGATAAAGAACAACTGGTGTACGGGAGTTATGGGGATTCCGAAGAAAGAAAATTCGGTAAAGGGGACAACGGGGATAAAGACGCCGACGACGTTGGCGATATTGTTCGCGCCCAAAGCATAAGAACCGAAAGCACCGGTAACGAGCATGGCAGTTCTTGTCAACGCGTCGCGTTGCAACAGACTCAATGGAACTTTTTGAGAAAGCTTATGGAATACGGCGAAAACGATGGCGGCGAACACGGCGGCCAACAGCGGGCAGGCGACCCACGTACTGGCAATTTTAACGACGGAATTCATATCGGTGACGGAATCGGTGAACCAGTTCCACCCGATAATGGCGCCGACGACGGCTTGGCTGACCGAAACGGGCAATCCGTATTTTGTCATCAGGAATACGGTAAAGGCGGCGGCAAAAGAAGTCACGAAAGCGCCGCCGATAGCATTAACAGAGCCCAGATTTCCCAACGTATGAGCGGCGCCGACGCCGTCGATCAACGCGCCGAGCAACAAAAATACGCTGCACAGAAATGCCGCCGTTTTGAAACGAACCATTCTGGAAGCGACGGCTGTTCCGTAGACATTTGAAGCGTCGTTTGCCCCTAACGACCAACCGAGAAACAATCCGCTGCTTAGAAAAAATAACCCCGTAACGCTCATACTGCAGACGTTCCGTAAATCAGCTGTCGCGTTTAATGACAAAAATGGCCAGTCTGTCGGTAATGTCTTCTGCCATATCGGCAAGGTTATCAATCATATCGATAAAGCTGGTAATATGCATTTTGTTGGCCAGCGGCAGATCCGACGTAAAGACGGCACGTTTCATCTTTGTGGTGATTCTGTCGGCTTCGCTTTCGTAAAAGCGGACTTTGTGAATGTAGTCGCGGCAGGAATTAAAGTCGCGGAAAAAAGCGCGCGCGGCAATGGTAATTTGTTCGACGCTGTTCGTTACGGAATCGACCAAAGCCAGAACGTCGGGATGTTGCGTTGACGGAAATACCGGCTGTTCAATGGTAAAGCGGTACCCGCTGGCGTCATAAGCGTTCAAAATGCGGTCAAGATCTTCAACCAAATTCAGAACGTCGGCGCGCAAGTCGGGAATTAAGTTTTGTTCATAAAGCCCGGTTTCGATTTCTCTGCGCAATTCGTCGGCGCGGCTTTCGATATGTCCGATTTGTTCGGCATGCGTAACGAAATCTTCCGTAACGCCGTGTTCCAAAAAGACATGAATGGCTTTTCTGTAAATCAGACCGGCTTCAGAAATTCGATCCAGAAATTCGTCGATTTTGTTTTCCAAAAGACGGCTGCCGTAAAACATAGAAAAACCTTTAGATAAATGCATAATATTTCCCTTTTTTCAGAACCGGTGGCGGTATTTTGCTTGGCTGAAAGACAGCCCGTAATCATTAAAGTATTATCCTAACAACACCCAAACGCAATGTAAATATTTGAAACAAAAAAGCTCAAGATACGAAAAGCCCCCCGAGAAGGGGGGCTTTAAACGTTTCGGTCAGATTATTGCGGACAGTTCTTGGATGAACAGTAGCTTTCCTGATAGCCCACCGATCCGCCGGAGAACGAACCTTTGCAAACTGCGTTCGTTTTTCCCGTCTTTGCGGTAATTGACGCGCTGCCCGACAAGACGGCCGTTCCGCACAGATAAGGAACGCCGCCCGATGAACCCGCAGGATTGAAAACGGCGTTACCGTACATCTTCGCACGTCCCGTAACGACACCGTTTCCTTGAACGCGGGCGTTTCCGTAAACCTCGGCATTTCCTTCAACGCCGAACAAAGTGTTTTCAACGATGGCACTTCCGTGGACTTTCGCGCTTCCCGATACTTCGCCGCATCTGAAAATTTTTGCATTTTCATAAACCTGACCAAGGTAGGTTACGCGAGCACCGATGCATCGATCGCCGTCTCCGCCCGCAATAATGGCGTTGCCGTAGACTTTCGGATTATTATTCGGTCCCGCACTGCCCGAACCGCCCAAGCCGCCGCCCGCATAAACGTGCGCGTTACCGTAGACTTCTCCGGCAATACTTATGGATGACGGGTAATATCTGGGCTTTGACGGCTTTGTCGGAGCCCCCGAATACGTATCGGTTCCGTGGAAAATCGCTTTTCCGTGGACTTTCCCGTTATATATTTTTGATCCCTTTAATACTTGGGCGTCTTCGTAAACTTCCGAATTGCCTGAAACAATCGTCGCTCCGCCGTAACCGTCGGGAGTCTTCCCGTCATATTCGGTTCTGCCGCCGCCCGTAACCAAGGCGTTCCCGTAGACTTTGGCGTTCCCTTCAACAAGCGCGCATCCCGACGAATCGCATCCGACCCAGGCGTTCCCCGTTTGAGACAGGTTGGATTCTTTTTCAATGTATCCGCCCAGCGTACCGAATTTGATATTGCCGAAATCTTTGACGGCTTTGATTCGTTTGTACTTTTCGGATGAGTAGGAAATGTTGGGATGATCATTTGCCAAAATGACGTACTTTTTATCCGTGGCGCATTCGCAACCTTCATCCGTTTCTTCAACATACCAATCTTCGGCGGTTCCGCCGATTTCTTGGGCGCAAATTTCGGGCGTATACTGACACGCCGTCACGCATTGTTTCGTTTCAAGATCGCATTTTTGTTTTTCGGGACAGTTCGCATCGCTCTCGCACGTGCAAGATGCCTTGTGCGATCCCGTAACCGTACAAACCAAATTTCCCGAACACGAATCCGGACATAACGTACGGCACGTTTTCGTTGTCGTGTCGCAATATTCATCATTGGAACACGCCGAATCCGACGTACAACCGTAACAACGGTAACCGTGATTGCCGTCGGAAGAACACAGCTGGCTTTTCGACGCGCAGTTATTTCCGGAACAAACGTCAACACAGGCATTGTCGTCGCATTTTTTATCGGCGGAACACTGGTCATCCGTTAAACAGGCGACACAGGAATATGAATGACCGCCTTCATCCAGGCAATATCCGGAAGAACAGGGATTCGGATTGCAAACATTGACGCAGGCGCTTTGCTTGCATTTTTCGCTGTCGGCGCAATCGGCGTCGGTTTCGCACAAAGTGCCTTTTTCAACACCGGTTTTGTCGGGTTTGTCCATTTCTCCCATCGCCGCACCCAATTTGACTGAGTAGGCGGTTTGAAAGGAGGCCCCGTCGTTAAAAGGATTTTCTGATGCCTACGCCGGAACACACAGGGTCGGTATGAACGTAAAATATGTCAAAAGTGCAAGTACGGTTCTCATGATACGACACTCCTGATTTAAAAGTTCGTACTTAACTTATCATATTTTGAAAAAATAATCACCAGTATTCTGAAGGATAATTAATTTTTTTTATTTATTCTAATTCATAACGGATAAAATGCGGCTCTAAAGGTTCGGATACAAAAAAGCCTCTCGTCAAGAGAGGCTTTTTAAAATCTTTTTATGAACCTGTTTTGATCTTGGTCCAATATTTTTCATAAACGGGCAAAGCGTCGCCGATATCGTTCTCGAATTCGCCCTTTTGAACGTCGGATTTGTCGGGATACAATGTTTTATTGTTTCTGACTTTTTCGGGCAACAGCTTCCGCGCCGCCGCATTCGGAGACGAATATTGATATTCGGACGTAATCTTTGCACTGACGTCGGGGCGCATGATGAAATCCAAAAATTTATGAGCATTCACGACGTTTTTGGATTTTTTCAATAACGCGAAACTGTCCATCCAGAAATTCATGCCGTCATTCATGCGGACTTCGACAATGTCTGGATTTTCCTGCATGGCGGCATAAACCAATCCGTTCCATGTCATGGCAATGTCGACTTCGCCGTTCAGCAAAGCCTGAGCCGCCGCTTCGGTATCAAAACCTTTAACATTGGGAAGGATTTTTTCTTTTAAAGTTTCATAGGCCTGTTTGATATGTTCTTTGTTTCTGTCGTTGATGGAATGACCGTTCATCCGCAACCCGATTCCCATGACGGCACGGATGTCGTTTAACAGCAACAGGCGTTTTTTGTATTCGGGACGGCTTAAATCTTCCAGTTTTTTTAATTTTTCGGGGTCGACTTTTTTGGAATTGACCGCAAAAGTGCTGGTTCCGACGGTAAAGGGGACGGTATATTCGTTGCCTTTGTCAAAGGGCAAATTTACATAGTTCGGATCCATGTTTTTAAAGTTGGGCAACAAACGTTTATCAAGCTTTTGCAAATACCCCTGATTTTTAAGAAGCGAAGCATATTCGATGGAAGGCATGACCAGGTCATATCCTTCTCCGCCGTCGGTGATTTTGATTTTGGCGAACATGTCGTCCAAGTTGTCAAAGGTTGAAACGCGGATTTTAATGCCGGTTTCGTCTTCAAACTGTTTAAAGACGGAATCGGGAATATATTCCGCCCATATGTACATGAACAGCTCTTCGCCCGATTTCGATCCGCCGCAGGCGGACAAAACCGACAAAGCAAAGCACAGGCATAAAGCAATCAGGCGTTTCATGATTTCTTTTCCTTGACCAGACAATAAGAGACCATAACGACCGTAAAGGTCAGCGTGAACAAAACGGCGCACAACGCATTGATGTCGGGTTTGACGCCGGTACGCACCATGGAATAAATTTTCAACGGCAGGATTTCATAAGAAGGTCCGTTGACAAAGAAGCTGATGATGACGTCATCGATGGACAGGGTAAAGCTCATCAGCCAACCTGCCAGAATGGCGGGCAACAGCAAAGGAATCAGGATGCGTCGTACGATGTCGACTTCGCTGGCGCCCAGATCGGCGGCTGCTTCGACCAGATGTTTGTTAAATCCTTTCAATCTGGCCAATACGGTCATGGTTACGAAAGGAAAGCAAAACACCGTATGAGACAGCAAAAGCGTCGTAAATCCCAAAGGAATTCCCAAGATAACGAACAGCATGACCAAAGATATCGCCATAATGATTTCGGGCGACATCATAATGACGGACAGCGAACCGTAGACGACTTTTTGTCCGATAAAGCGGTATCTGTGCAAAGCGACGGCTGTCACCGTTCCGATGACGGTTGCGACGGTTGCGGCGGTTGCCGCCAGAAACAAGGAGTTAATGGCGGAATCCAACAACCCCGTATTTTGAATCATTTTACCGTACCACTGCGTCGTAAATCCTTCCCACGCGACCGAGTATCGGGATTTATTAAAGGAAAAGACGATGGTAATAATCAGCGGAGCGTATAAAAAGACGTAGACGGCAAACGTATACAGACCTTTGAAAAAAGTTTTTACCATATTGTCTGCTCCTCTTCGGAATTTCCGCTTTTATAGTAGAATTTAAGCAAGAACAGCATAAAGACGGTTAAAATGACGCTGATGGCGGAACCGACGGGCCAATCGCGGGCGATCATGAATTTATTTCTGATGACGCTTCCGATGACGGTAGAGTTCGCGCCGCCCAGAATATCGGAAACATAGAACAGGCTGAGCGCCGGCAAAAAGACCATGATGCATCCGGCGACGATGCCCGGAAAGCTTAACGGAACGACGACTTTGAAAAAGGCGGCCAAAGACCCCGCTCCCAAATCTCTTGCGGCTTCCAGCAAGTTTTGATCCAGTTTTTCCAAAGTGGCATACAGCGGCAAAATCATAAACGGCAACAGCGTATAGGACATGCCGATAAAGACCGCCCAATCGCTGTACAGGATTTGTATCGGCTGAGAAATTACTCCGATTTTAAGCAGAAAAGTATTAAGCAGTCCGTTCGTGCTTAAAATGGAAATCAAAGCATAGTTTCGAATCAAAGAGTTTGTCCAGAACGGGACAATGATCAGCATTAAAAACAAGGAACGCCATTCTTTGGGGGCTCTGGCGATAAAGTAAGCGAACGGGTAACCGACGACAAGGCAAAAAACCGTCGTAAAAAAAGCGATGTTCAAAGATTTCAGGATAACGCCGAACAGAACCGTATCGAACAGCGCTTTGTAATTTTCCAGATTCAGCGGAAGGCTTAAAAAGTATTTCGGGTCTTTTGACAAAAAGCTTGCCAACAATACCAACAGGTTCGGGATGAACACCATCAGCCCTAACCAGATAAAGATGAAATACAAAACCGCAGAGCGGCAAAAAGCGTCGGCAGATTTAAGCATCGGGCAAAATGACCTCCCAATCTTTGATCCAGCTGACGTTCACGACGTCATCGACGGCGAATACGATGTCGGGGTCGTCTTCGTTAAAGAACTGGGTTGCCTTAATCATGTTTCCGCCGGCGGTTTGAATCAGCAAATCGATGGTCATGCCTTTATAGACCATATAGCTGATAACGCCGCGCAAAGCGTTTTCGGGAGCTTCGGCTTCGGGATCGTTGACTTTGCTGACGACCATGTCTTCGGGGCGCAACAGAACTTTGATTTTCGACCCGCGCGCGATTTCAAAAGCGGAAGGCTTTCTCAATTTATAGAACATTCCTTCGACAATGGTGTCGAAATCGTTTTCTCCGACTTTCATGACCATGCCGTCGAACACGTTGATTTCGCCGACGAACTTGGCAACGAACATGTTGCAGGGTTCTTCGTAAATGCGGGTCGGCGTGTCGGCTTGTTCAATGATGCCTTCGTTCATTACGACGATTCGATCCGACATGGACAAAGCTTCTTCCTGATCGTGCGTCACAAAGACAAAGGTAACGCCCAGCTGACGTTGCAATTCTTTCAGCTCGATCTGCATTTCCTGACGCAGTTTATAGTCCAAAGCGGACAACGGTTCGTCCAGCAACAGGATTTTGGGCTGGTTGATAAAGGCGCGGGCGATGGCGACGCGTTGTTGCTGGCCTCCCGACAGTTCGGAGGGGCGGCGCGTATAAAACGTGTTCATTTTCACGATTTCCAGCGCCTTAAAGACTTCCTGTTCGATTTCTTCTTTGGGCAATCCCTTCATTTGCAATCCGAACGCGACGTTTTCAAAAACGGTCATATGCGGGAACAGAGCGTACTGCTGAAATATGGTGTTAACGGCGCGGCGGTTGGGCGGCAGATGGGAAATTTCTTTGCCGTTCATGATGATTTTGCCGTTTGTGGGGCGTTCAAACCCGGCAATTAAGCGCAGCAACGTCGTTTTGCCGCATCCCGAAGGTCCCAGAAGCGTTAAAAATTCGCCGTCGTTAATGGTTAAATCGATATCGTCCAAAACTTTGTTCGTACCGAAGAACTTTGTAACGTTTTGCAGCTCCAACAAGGGCTGAGTAGAAGTCGACGTATCCGCCATTTCGTTCCTTTCCCGTAAAAAAAAGCAAAATGAGGTTGCTCCGTTTGTCGGTTTTGAGAAGCCATAATACAATATTTTTGCCGTAAGTCTTCTTTTTTTCGGTCTTGAAATAAAAAATAAACTTTTTTAATTTCTAAAACGGTTCGTTTTTTTCAAAAAGGGGGAAGGTATGGCACGTCCAAAGCTGAATCGCCGCCGCCGCTTTGTCAATATGCTAAAGCGCGTCTTTCGCCGCCATCGCCCGAAAACATACAAATCCGTCAAGGTCGCGCCGAGAATCGGATGCATCTTAAAATGCGATTTGGGCGTTTTGCTGGAACATACGGGCATTTATATCGGAAAAAACAGAATCGTCAGCTTAAACAGGCACGGACACATCAAAATAGAATCTCCGATAACGTTTTTTCCGCCGGGTACCAATCCTCTTTCAAACAAAATCTATACGGCGTGCTTCGGCAATACCGACGAAGTGCTGGGCGGGAAATTCGTCGCGGACAGAGCGAAAAAGAAAATCGACGACCATACCAAGTATAATGTCCTGTTTAACAACTGCCACAGGTTTTCCGCCGGATGCATTACGGGAAATTTTGACAACGAAGTCATGTCGTTCGCTCAGTTGGAAGAAACCATTTTGTTGCATATTGAACAGCTTCGCGCTCCTTTGCCGTTTTGGCAGCGCGTCAAAAACTGGTTCGTTAAAGAAAAAAAGACCGTCAAACCGTCTTCGTTTAACTGGCGTGCGGTTAAGTTCGACTGATAAAAAAGCGGGGAAAGTTGTCCGCTTTTTATTTTAATCACAACTGATACATAGCTTCAGGTCGGATACGCCTTTGGGACATCCGCATCGGCTTCCCGTGCAATCATGAGTCGCGGGATTGCAATGAATCGGCGCGGCACAATTTCTGGGGAAACAGCTGACGCCGCAAATTCCGTCTTTGCAGGATTGACCGATCGGGCAAACAATACCTTCGCAAGACGATGACGCGATACATTTCCCGTTCATCAAACGATACCCGTTTTTGCACGCCGAACAAGCGTTCCCGTTTGAACAAACCGAACAGTTTTCTCCGCACGGCACGCATTTTCCTTCCGACAGGAAATAACCGTCATAACAGGCGGAACACGTCCCCGTAATTCTGTCACAATTTGCACAGCCTGCGGAACAATCGATATCATTGACTTTGCAACACAGGCGAATGCCGGAATCCACGCACGAAGTGCCTTTCGGACACGTCATCTTGTCGCAGGAAGGTTTGGGCTTGCACCCGCCTTTGCCGTCGGCGACGAATCCTTTTTCGCATCGGCATTCCGTTCCCGCCTTGCACGGGGCGCAGACATAAACGCCGTCTTTGGGCAAAGAGCATTCTTGTCCCTGAGGACACGAAAACGGGTCGCATCCGCAAACGTATCCTTTTTCAACATCGGTATTCAGTTCGCAAATCGGTGTTGCTTTATCGCACGGGTTCGGAGAACATTTATCGTCAACGATACAGTGTCCCGCGCCGTCCGCGATTTGCCCGACGGGGCATTTGCAACTTTCTCCGCGGGCGCAGGGGACGCAAGCCCAATAAATATCGCGTGCCGTCGGACTGTTCGTACAGGTATTGTCATACCCCGAACAACGGATGGCGCATTTTCGACCCGCGTTGCATGAATCCGAAGAAGGATTGCATCCGCAGACATAACCTTTGTTGCTTTTCGCGCCCGGGGACAACGGCGTGCACAACGGCGTTTCGCCGTCGCACGGATCTAAAGCGCACGGGTCGGAAGGAGCAGGGGGCGGGGTCGGTTCGGATTTTAAAAACCAAGGCTTTCGGGCAGACCCTTGCTGCTTTTCGTCGGATTTCTTTTCACTGTTCGCCTGTTGCTCTTCCGCCGTTTCAGAGCCTGTATTTTCATCGTTTGAAAGATTGTTTTTTTCGACGGCGGAAGAATCTTCGGCAACGAAACCTTCGGGAGGCAAAATTTGGGCATGAAGGCTTGACGCCAGAAAAAGTCCCAAAAAAATCAAACAAACTCGTTTCACGGGCATCAATCCTTTTCTTATTCTGCAATCAGGCAACAGCCGTTTTCTTCGGGAACCGTCCCTTCGGGGCAACCGACGGTTCCTTCAAAGCACCGTCCGTCCAAAAGGGTATAGCCGCCCTCGCATTTCGTGCACGTTTTGCCGTTGCACGCCGAACAATGCTCCGGACAATCGTTGCAGGTCAATTTATCTTCGGAAAGTTTATAGCCTTGAACGCACTTCGTGCACAATCCGTCGATATCGCAGGCGGCGCAATTCTTTCCGTCTTTGCATGCAAAGGAACATACGCCGTTAATTTTGATTTGAGGATATTTTTTCCCGTTAACGACGGCGTCGTCGCATCCGCTTTTTCGGCATTTTCCCGTTTGCGTGCGCTGATATCCCGGGGCGCATTGGATGCAAGCGGCAGAAGTCGCGCATTTCAAACAGTTCGGCAAAGCAAAAGTACAGGGAACGCATTCGTTTCCTTTTTTAAACTCGCCTTCGCCGCATCCGTTATCGACGGATTGTTCCAAATTGTTTTCGTCTTGGGTCAAGACTTTTGCCGCTTGGCGAAACCGTTCAAAGTTTATGGCGGCGCCGGCGTTTGCCGCAAACAGGGCGATACATAATAAAGCTGTAAAGAAACAAAATTTTTTCATCTTCTTTATCCGTTCGGAGCATTGCAACCAGTATGAAGAAGATATGGTTAAAATTTAATTGAGCCGGAACGGAAACGGCGGAGATTTTTCTCCGCCGTTTTTCTTTTTATTCTTTTTCGGGCAAGCCGACCGGTTCGATATGTTCGGCTTGTTCCGAGAATTTCGTTACCTGTTTTGCGGCCTGTTTCGGGTTGCCCAGAACACCTGCTCCGGCGACGCATCCGCCTTCGCAGACCATCATTTCGATCAGGTTTCCGGGGGCTTTGCCCTTCGGATAAGTTTTAAACAGGCGTACGATTGCGGGTTTTATGCCGTTAATGCATACGGGGTTCATTTCCGCCCGTCCGTCGACGGCGGCTTTAACGGCGGCGGCAACACCGCCCGTGATGGCAAATCCGCGTCCTTCCAAAGACGGAAATTCGTCGAATTTTGCCTGTTCGCAATTGGCGACTTCGATATCCGACGCAACGAACAGAGCGCCCAATTCTTCAAAGGTCAAGACATAATCGATCAACGGGTCGTTGATGCCTTCGTAACGTTTCGCGACGCAAGGACCGATGAAAACGGTAATGCAGTCGGGGTCTCGCTGTTTTGCAACTTCGGCCGTATAGTGCATCGGGGTCGCCGTGTCGGAAACGAATTTGGACAATTCGGGGACGTGGCGGCGCACCGTTTCGATGTATCCGGGGCAGCACGACGTCGTCATGAACGCATCGCCGCGTTCCATGCGTTCGATGAATTCTTTGGCTTCGTTTCTGGTGGTGATATCGGCGCCGATGGCGACTTCGATAACGCCGTCAAAGCCCAGCTTGTGCAATGCCGAAACGACCTGTTCGACGGTTCCGGGGAATTGTCCCGCGATGGCGGGCGCAACCATGGCGACGACTTTTTTGTCGGTGCGCAATGTTTTTAAAACGTCAATGATCTGACTGCGTTCCATGACGGCACCGAACGGACAGGCACGCATGCAACGTCCGCAGCTGACGCATTTGTCGAAATCGATTTCCGCCCGTCCGTTTTTGCCTTTGTGAATGGCGCCGACAGGGCAGGCTTCTTCGCACGGGACGATGCAACGCATAATCGCCTGATACGGGCAGGCTTCTTTGCATCTGCCGCAGGATTTGCATTTTTCGGGATCGATTTTTGCAGGACCGTGAGAAATGTCAATCGCGCCGAACGGGCAATTGACGGCGCACGCTCTTGCCAGACAGCTTTGGCACAGTTCGGTGACGACATAACGGCTGGGGACGCATTCGTTGCAGGCAATGTCCAACACCGTCATGACGGGAGACGTGGGTTTGTCGCGTTCCAAAGCGCGTCTTGCATATTCCGACAAAGGCGTGACTTCGTCATCGTCTTCGACGCGAAAACCCAAAGCAGCCAAACAACGCGTCCTTAAAATGGCACGTTCTTTGTAAATGCAGCAACGATAAGGAGTTTCGTCGCCGTTCAAGACTTCGACGGGCAAACGGTCAACGGTTTCGACCAGATTGTCGTGCACGAAAGCGCGTGCCAGACGTACCAGAATTTCACGACGGAAATGGGTCGCATTATCTCTGATTTCAACCATTATTCTTCTTCTCCCGCGGCCATAAGTTTTGCTTCAATTGCGGCAAGGATGGACGGTATCGTCGCCGAGCAAAGCAGTTTATCGTCGATTTTTACGTACGGAGCGCGTCCGAATTCGTGATTTTTGCACGATTCCAAACAGGTGCATCCTTCAATGATGACTTTGTCTTTCCATTCTTCGGGCAAGACGTCTTCCAAAGACTGGAACTGGGCGGCGCCGAAAACGGTACAAGCCGTCCCCAGACAAATCTTTACCTTTATTTTTTCCATACTGCGTTGCTCCTTTAAATATAGGTAACGGTAACGTTTTTCAAATACCTTGTCCGCAAAGATTCGGCAATTCGTTGTATGATGTTGCGTCGAATTTCCAGATAGACCGGCAAAGTCGGATCCAAATGGGCTTCGTTCACACGAGTTCCTACCAGAAAATCGATCGTATCGCTATCTAAAAATAATTCGACCAGCTTTCCTGCGGGATCCGCCGGCAAAGGCGTCGTTTCTTTTTCCAGATATTCCGCCGCCTGCGTCAGTGTCAAAACGCCTTCGGTTACCAAATCGACGCCGTCCATTTCGCTGACGGGAGGCAGGTGCGTGCGGGGCGCTTTTAAATCCATTTTGATTTCTTTGTTAAGCTCTCGGGCGACAAAGTTGGCGGTTGTTCCGCCGCAAATGGCTTTTTTGCCTTTGTACTCGATAAACGTTCTGGCGGCCGAAGCGTCGCTGTCTCTGGAATACGGTGGTCCCGACAAAACCATCAGCCGTCGCGGACGTCTGAAATAAAGGACGCAACATGAAATGTCGTCTTTGGGCATCAGGTTTTCTTCGTTGCGCGCCGCCGCGTCAACAACCGCATGAGCAAGCTTTGACGCCGAAATATCGGGGCATTTTAAAACAACGTCCTGAACAAAAGACAATAATCCGTCCCTTTGCCATCCGAACCTGTGCAAAGGATTGCCCATTCCCGACTGGGTCACGCCGTCGGAATAAAAAATCAATCTGTCTTCGGGTTGCAGGCGGACTTCCGTTACACGCATTTTGCGGTTTTCAAAATTTTTCGAAGCAATCGTTTCGGGAACGGTCGGAAAATCAATGCCGTCGCGCAACAAAATAAAAGGAGGATTACCTTCTTCGACGATGCGGGCGCGCCCTTCAAGCGTACAGTCGGCAATGGAAAACGTCGCATAGCTGATTTTTCGCACCTGACAAATCGGCAAAGAATTCATGATGACTTCGGCGGCGCGGGTAAAGTTAAAATCGGCGGAAACGAATTTTAATGCCATCGTTGCCGTCATGGACGCCAGAATATTGGCTTTGACGCCGCTGCCCAACCCGTCGGACAGAACGGCGATCAGACGTTCCTGTTCTTCGATGCGTTTCGAAGCAAACGCGTCGCCGCAAATCTGCTGTCCCGTTTTGCATTTTTGAGCGCAGTCAACGTCAATGAACAAAGTTTCGGAACGGCTCATTGTCCCTCCGTTCCGGATTTTTTATCGTCGTATCCGTCGGCGATTTCGTTTAACAGAATTTCCGTTTCAGCCATGTGTTCGCCCAAACGGCATGCGATTTCCTGAACGGTGGCGATGCTTCTGGAAATGACTTCCCGAGCACGGCGGGCGATTTGGTCGCGCCGCATTTCCGTATTCGTAACGTCAACGACGATGGCACCGACGGTCTGTTTCGGTTCGATTGTAAAGATCGTGATGTCAAACAGACGGTCGTCAACGGGCAAATGTTCCTTGTGCAGATCCTGTCCCGTTCTTAAAGCGGCGCGGAACAGTTCTTCGCAGGGCAGAATTTTGCCCAACAGCGCCCCTTCCAGACCGGGTTGGATTTGGAACAAAGCCATGACGTCGTCGCCGAACAGACGGGCGAACGCTTCATTGGCTTCAATGATGTTCAAATCCTTGTCAACGATGACCGCGCCCGAAGGCATACAGCGCATAATGGCGTTGGCTTTGCTTAAAGCGATGGTGCGCATGTGAGAAACGCACATGCGCGGTTCGGCGTTCCCGGCGATCAGGGCGGCGGCAAACTGGCGGCAGGTGTTATAGCCGCAACCGCCGCAGTCAAGTTCGTCTTTTAACGAATGTTTGCCGACGCGAGCCAATGCTTCGCGCATAACGTCGGGATCGATTTCTTCGGGCGTTTTCGGGTCGGACGGATAAATTTCCGTGACGCGCACGGCGGGCGTTTCGGGAATCGAAGAACGTTTCGAGCTTCGGCTGATGACTTTGGACACGGCAGCCAGTTCGGTTACTTTTCTTGACGTGCAGGGACCGTTGACGCATCCGCCGGAACATGCCAGAGCTTCGACAAACACGGGGGCGTCCAAATCATCGGGGTTCAGTTCGTCTAACGCTTCTTTTAACAATTTCAGCCCGCTGACGGTAACCAGCTGAACCTTCGGCGGGACGCCGCAACGGCGAATGGTTTCAAGCATGCCGCCTTCGACGGGGTAAAGGGCGCCTTCCGCGGCGGCATCCAGCTCAAACGCGGCGCCGTCGGTTTCGCCGATATTGGCGGGATCAATTTTGTTTTTTTCAAACCAAACTTTCAATTCGTTGAAAGTCAGAGCGGCGCTCATCAATTCGGGATGTTTTGCGGCTTCGTTTTTTTTGCCGACGCAAGGGCCTATAAATACGACTTCGATATCGTCGCCCAAGCGTTCTTTAAGCAGTTTCGCGTGCGTCAGCGCGGGCGAAGCAATCGGCGTGATATAAGGAGCGTATTGAGGCTGATACCTTCTGATATAATCGACGGCGACGGGGCAGGCGCTGGAAATATAAACGCCTTTTTGCGCCGTTCTGAGGTCTTGGGCGGTTGCGATGGAAACTTCCTGAGCGCCCAACGCCGTTTCGCTGACGCCCGCGAACCCCAAAGATTTCAATGCCGTAATAATCCCTTCGGCTGTCCAGTCGGGGAAAATTCCCGCCCAGCTCGGTGCCAAAGACGCATAGACTTTTTTGCCGTTTCGGAACAGGTCTTTGACTTTTTGCAAGTCGTTTCGGACTTTTTTTGCGCCAGCGGGGCAAATTCTCACGCACCGTCCGCACGCAATGCACATGTCGGGCAGGACGGAAGCGTGCCCGTCTTCAATGCGAATGGCTTTGACGGGGCATTCGCGCACGCATTTATAGCAATCGTGGCATTCGGTATGGACGGTGTAGACGGGATAGAATTCATCCATATCGAATCCTCCTTATGCCAGCCAATCGGGGTGGAAAAGCATCAGGAAACCCAAGACAAGCAGGATGGCGCCGCCGATCAGCTGGCACCAGACCATGTATTTTTCGCCGGCGTATTTATTCACGGCGAACGCCGCCAAAGAAAATACGATCAAGTCATCCAGCATAAAGAAGAACACATAGACCGTAATGTACCAGTAGTGCATCAGCGTCGAAAGGTGCGAAAAAGCCAACACGCTGGTAAAGATGGCGGGCAAAGCGGCGGAACAAACGAATTCGATGCCGTTCACGACGATGGCCAGCGCAAAAACACCTGTCAGGGTCGCCCAGCTCAGGGGACGTTCCGCCAATTCGGTGATGCGGTTTTTCAATTTGTTTCTGTCTTCCGCGGTTGTGACTTTGCAGGTAACGTGCCCGCCAAAGAAACTTCGCAGGGACGCAAATCCCGTATAAAGAGCGATGGAACCGATGCCGACGGTTAACAGCCGCATATACCCGATGATTTTAAACAGGTTGATCCATCCTGCCATAAGGGCGAAATAAAATACGGCGGAAGCACCGACGAATGATCCGACGATGACGAAGGTTTTCTTTTTGTCTTTTAATCCGACGATGACGGAAATCATAAAGACCAGAACCCACATGGCACAGGGGTTAAACCCGTCGACCAACCCTAAGACGACGGCCAGATAGGGAATGGATTTTTGAAAGACGTCGATTTCCCCGAACAACGGCAGGTTGACGATGCGGCTGGGTTTCGGGGGCTGGATGCCCAAAGCGGCGGCAATGTCCGCTGCCGAAATTTCCTGAGGTTCGGCATCGCATCCGCCTTCATCCCCGTAGGCACAGGCGGTCAGTCTGACGTTTTCCGTCAATGTTCCTTCGAACATTTTGCGGTATTGGGCTTTGTTGTTTTGGTTAAATCCGACGATAAAGCGTTCGCCGCGTTTTAACACGGGGACGCCCGTAATATCGTTTTGTTCGGCAAATTTCATGAAAGCTTTTTGAGCGTCGGGGGATATTTCCGTCAGCTCCATTTTACGGACTTCGATTTGCGGGAATTCGGCTTTTAATTCCGTATCGATATAAGCGATGGCATCCTTGCAATGAGGGCAGGTGTGGGAATGATAAAGCTCGATTACCGAAGCATCCGCGGGCAGGACGGAAGCGCCGTCCGTTTTAAAGAAACCGACCCAAACGAACAACGCCAGGCAGATCAGAACGGCGCCGGCTTGTATTTTATCGTTTTTTAAATCCGCAATCATATTTTTCAGGAATGTCATGCCAAGGTCTCCGATTTTTAAAAAACCGTTTCAAAGGATAGCAGTTTTGTTTCATTTTTTACAGGCTTTAATTCGCCGGCATCTTTCAAAAAGCGATTTATTGATTTCTTAGGTATGGCAAAACGGGAACTTTAGTCTTAAACTAATATAAAATAACCGTTTTTTGACAGGGGGATAAATGACAGGAAATTCTGGAAAACAGCTGAAGCTCTTTGCGCCCGTGTCGGGCAAGACCGTTGCCATAGAAAACGTTCCCGATCCCGTTTTTGCCGACAAGATGGTCGGCGACGGCATTTCCGTTGATCCGACGACGTCCGTTTTGGTGGCTCCCTGTGCGGGGGTGGTGGCGAACATTCATTCGGCGCATCATGCTTTGACGATTTCGACGCCCGAAGGGGCGGACGTTTTGATGCATATCGGTTTGGAAACCGTGATGCTTAAAGGCAAAGGATTCAATGTCAAGGTTCATGAAGGGCAAAGCGTTGAAACAGGCACGCCTTTGATAGAGTTTGATGCTGATTTCGTGGCGGCGAACGCCAAAAGCCTCCTGACGGAAATCGTCATTACGAATACGGACAGGGTTTCAAATCTTCAGGCTGAGGCGGGCAAAGAAGTCCGTGCGGGTCGGGACGTCGTTCTGATTGCCGATTTAACCGAAGCCTTGCCCGAACATACCAAAGAATCGACGGCGGAAAAATATCCGCTTCAATCAGCCGAATCATGGACGATAACGATACCGAACGTTGCGGGGCTTCACGCACGACCGACGGCGGTTTTGGTCAATGCGGCAAAGAAATATGCGGCGGAAATTTCTTTGGTGCGCGGGGATGAAAAAGCCAATCTGAAAAGCATTGTCGGCGTTATGGGGCTGGATGTCAAAAAAGGCGATAAGGTCGTTATAAAGGCTTCGGGGGTTGATGCCGTCGAAGCTTTGAAAGAGCTGATCGTTCTGATGGAAAGCGGTTCGGGCGAAGACCCGAATGCGGCGCCCGAATTGCCTCAACGGGAAGAAGCCGTCGTGGTTCAAAGCGTCGTACCGAACGTATTGGCGGGAATACCTTCTTCGCCCGGAGTTGCTGTGGGGCGCGTCGTTCAGCTGCGCGAATCCGAAATTGCCGTTAATGAATTCGGCGATTCGGCGGAAGAGGAAAATGAAAAGCTTTCAAAGGCTCTTCGCGAAGCGGACAGCCAGCTGTCAACGCTTTATGATCGGATGATGCAACAGTCCGACGCGGGCAAGGCGGCGATTTTTCAGGCTCACCGCGAACTGCTGACGGATCCGGAACTGTTGGAAAACGTCCGAACGATTATCGGTAAAGGGCGCAGTGCGGCATTTGCTTGGAAACAGGCGGTTCGGGCTCAGGCGGACGTGTTGTCGGGATTGAAAAACGAACTGTTGGCGGCGCGTGCGAACGACCTTCGGGATATTGAACGGCGCGTGCTTTTGCTGTTGGTCGGCAAAGACGCCGAAGAAAAAAGGGAATTGCCCGACGATGCCATATTGATAGCTCAGGATTTGACGCCGTCGGATACGGCGGCGCTTGACCGTAAAAAAGTGGTCGGATTTTGTACGGTGCGCGGCGGAGCGACATCTCACGTCGCGATTTTGGCAAGAACGCTTTCATTGCCGGCGATTGCTGGGATAGATGCCAAGGCTTTGGATATTCCCGACGGCACGATTGTGATTATGGACGGGCGCAAAGGGACGCTTCGCCTGCATCCGGGCGCCGAAGAAATTAAGAAGGTTCAGGCGGAATTGGAACGCGAACAAAAAGAACGCGAAGAAAATCTGGCGGCATCCAAAACGCCTGCGGTAACTTCGGACGGCAGGAAAATAGAAGTTGCGGGCAATATCGGTGGGGTAGCCGACGCCGAACAGGTTGTGGCGTTGGGCGGCGAAGGCGTCGGATTGTTGCGTTCGGAATTTTTGTTTTTGCAAAGGGAATTGGCACCGACGCAGGAAGAACAGGCGGAAGCCTACGGTAAAATTGCCGATATTGTGGGCAAAGAACGCAGTCTGATTGTCCGAACGTTGGATGTCGGCGGAGACAAACCTTTGCCGTATTTGCCCGTTGCGGCGGAAGACAATCCGTTTTTGGGCGTTCGCGGCATTCGTTTGTGCCTGAGGCGTCCCGAAATTTTCAGGACTCAGGTTTGCGCGATTTTGTCGGCAGGAGGCAAAACGCGGATGCGCATAATGTTCCCGATGGTGACGACGCTGGATGAATTAAAACAGGCAAAAGCCGTTGTGGAAGAAGAACGCGTCAAACTAAAAGCTCCGCCCGTCGAAGTCGGTATCATGGTTGAGGTGCCGGCGGCGGCCGTGATGTCGGACGTTTTGGCGGAACACGCGGACTTTTTCTCGATCGGGACGAACGATCTGACGCAATACGTGTTGGCGATGGATCGCGGCAATGCGGAATTGGGGCGTCAGGCGGACGGATTGGAACCCGCGGTATTGCGAATGATTGACCAAACGGTTCGGGGTGCCGAAAAATACGGACGTTTTGTCGGAGTATGCGGCGGTTTGGCGGGCGAAGAAGCCGCCGTTCCGCTTTTGGTCGGGCTGGGCGTTTCGGAATTAAGCGTTGCGGCACCTGCGATTCCCGGCATCAAAGCTTTGGTACGCGGTTTGTCTTATGAAAAATGCCGCGAACTGGCACAGCGGGCATTGAAGATGTCTTCGGCGCATGAAGTGCGTGAAGCCGTCGCCGAATTTGAACAACAACGGTAATAATTAGGGAGAAGACTAATGAGAAAAGAAGCGTTTGCCTTTTTACAGCAAATCGGGAAATCCCTGATGTTGCCGGTTGCCGTTTTGCCCGTTGCGGGATTGTTGCTGGGCATCGGGTCGGGGCTGTTGAATTCGGGATGGTTTGATCCGTCGTCGCCGTGGATTTTAATCCCGCAGATTATGGCGCAGAGCGGAAACGTTATTTTTGACAATATGCCGTTAATTTTTGCGATCGGAACGGCTTTGGGTCTGACGGATAATGACGGCGTTGCGGCGTTGGCGGCGGTAACGGGGTTTTTGGTTATGCAGGCGGCGATGGGCGTGATGGCCGATATTTTGTGGTTCCATGTGTCCGAAGGCGCCGAAACGTTGGGGATATTGGCGGCGGCTCTTGATTATGACGTCGATTTTGCCAAAAAGATCGTTTCTTCCAATGTCGGGATAAAGACGATACAAACGGGCGTGTTCGGCGGAATTTTCGTCGGCGTTGTCGCGGCATTTTTGTATAAAAAGTATTATCGCATTCAACTGCCGGCGTATTTGGGATTTTTCGCGGGCAAACGCTTTGTGCCGATTATCACGTCGCTTTGCGCGATTGCGCTGGGCGTGGCTCTGAGTGTTGTTTGGCCGCCGATTCAGGAACAAATCAACAAATTTTCAAATTGGGCGGCGTACAGCTCTCCCGCCGTGGCGGGGGCGACGTACGGCTTTGTCGAAAGACTGTTGTTGCCGTTCGGGTTGCATCATATATGGAACGTGCCGTTCTTTTTTGAAATCGGATCTTATACCAACAAGTTCGGCGAAGTCGTTACGGGCGATATTCCGCGCTTTTTCGCGGGCGACCCGACGGCGGGAATTTTGGGCGGCGGATTTTTGATTAAAATGTTCGGCTTGCCTGCCGCCGCTTTGGCGATTTTGCATACGGCAAAACCCGAAAATAAATTGAAAGTCGGCGGTATTATGGCATCGGGAGCTTTGACGGCTTTTCTGACGGGCATAACGGAACCGTTGGAATTTACGTTCCTGTTCGTGGCACCGATGCTGTATTTCATCCATGCCGTGATGGTCAGTTCGGCGTTTGCGATATTGAACCTGACGGGCGCGCATATCGGTTATACGTTTTCGCAAGGCGCCATTGACTTCGGTCTGTTCTATGCGATTGATACCAAACCTTGGATGGTCTTTATTCTGGGGCCTGTTTATGCAGTTCTGTATTATGTTGTTTTCCGCTTTTTCATTACGGTTTTCAATATGAAGACGCCGGGGCGGGACGATGAAGGGACTCCTGTTTCCGCTCAGGTGGCGGGAGCTTCCGAACATGCGGCGAAGATGGCATTTGCCAAAAAGCTTGTCCGTGCGTTCGGCGGTCGCGACAACATAAAAAATCTGGACGCGTGCATTACCCGCTTGCGTTTGATTTTGGCGGATCCTTCCAAAGCCAGCGACGAAAAGCTTAAAGAACTGGGGGCAGCGGGCGTAATGCGCGTCGGTGACGGCGTTCAGGCGATTTTCGGAACGGCTTCGGAAAATCTTAAAACCGATATGGAAGAATTTCTGAAGTCGGGCGAAGACGAGAACTCTGCGGACAGCGAAGAAGCGCCTGTTCGTGAAAAGGCGGAATTGTCTTCGGCGCTGTCGGAATCTCTGGGCGGCGCGATGAACGTGGTCGAATCGTATCGTTTTGACGCCGATACGGTTTGCGTGCGCTTACTGGATATGCAAAAAGCCGATGAAAACAAGTTGCGCGAAACGGGCGTGAAATCCATGATTAAATCGGACGGAGATCTGGTTTATCTGACGTTTTAGAAAAAAGGCGGCGCAAAAGCCGCCTTTTTCATACTAAAAGCGATATGGACTTGAACAAGGTGTTAAGCCAACATAAAGCAGGAAGAAAAGAAAATCTTTTGACTTTTCTTTGAAAGCTTTTACTCTAAACATACTTTTTATTTTTTATGGAGAACACGATGAAATCTTTAAAAGGCACGCAAACGGAAAAGAACCTGATGCATTCGTTTGCGGGAGAATCTCAGGCTCGCATGCGTTACACCTATTTTGCATCCGTTGCGAAAAAGGAAGGCTACGAACAGATTTCCGCCATTTTTACGGAAACGGCGGAACAGGAAAAAGAACATGCCAAACGTATGTTTAAGTTTTTGGAAGGCGGCGACGTGGAAATTACGGCGGCTTTTCCTGCGGGCATGATTAAAACGACGGTTGAAAATCTGGATGCTGCCGCTTCGGGCGAAGAACACGAATACGGAGATATGTATCCCGGATTTGCCAACATTGCCGATGAAGAAGGTTTCCCCGAAGTTGCTCAGATGTATCGTGCGATTTCCGTTGCGGAAAAATTCCACGGAGATCGTTTCCGCGCGTTGCAGAAAAATATTCAGACGGGACATGTCTTTAAACGCGAAAGCAAAACGAAATGGCGTTGCCGCAACTGCGGTTTTGTGTATGAAGGAGATGCGGCACCGGAAAAATGCCCGGCTTGCCAGCATCCTCAGGCGTACTTTGAAATTGCGGCCGAAAATTATTAAACCGGCCGGTTGACAGGGTAAAAGCGGCGGATTGATGTTGTCTGCCGCTTTTTATTTTAAGGGGACGGATTATGAAATATGCGGAAAACATAACGGATTTAATCGGACACACGCCGCTGTTAAAGATCAAGCGGATGAATACGGGCGAAGCCAACATATATGCAAAGTTGGAATCGTTTAATCCGATGTCCAGTGCGAAGGACAGAGCGGCTTTGTTTATGCTGGACGCGGCGGAGCGGGAAGGCAAATTAAAGCCCGAAACGGTTATCATTGAACCGACCAGCGGCAATACGGGGATCGGTTTGGCGTATATAGCGGCGTCGCGCGGATATCGTTTGATATTGACGATGCCCGATACGATGAGCATGGAACGCAGGAATTTGTTGCGCGCTTTGGGTGCGGAACTGATTTTGACCGACGGTTCAAAGGGCATGAGCGGCGCAATTGCAAAAGCGGAAGAACTTGCGGCATCGATGCCTTCGGCGTTTATTCCGCAACAGTTTGAGAATCCCGCGAATGCGACGGCTCATGAAAAAACGACGGCGCCCGAGATCTGGGATGCCATGGACGGCAAGATAGACATTTTTGTCAGCGCTGTCGGGACGGGCGGCACTTTGACGGGGTGCGGACGCGAATTTAAACGCCGCAATCCGGATATTAAAATCGTGGCGGTCGAACCTGATTCTTCGGCTGTTTTGTCGGGAGACCCCGCCGGCCCGCATAAGATTCAAGGCATCGGAGCAGGTTTTGTTCCAAAAATTTTGGATATGTCTTTGATTGACGAAATCATTCGAGTCAAAGATGCGGATGCGGGAGACTTTGCCCGCCGTTGCGCCAAGACGGAAGGCGTTATGATAGGGATTTCTTCGGGAGCAGCCTTGTGGGCATCGAACGAACTGTCGAAGCGTCCCGAGAATAAAGGCAAGAACATCGTCGTCGTCTTTCCCGATTCCGGAGAACGTTATCTCAGCACGTGGCTTTTTTCGGAAGGGTGAACGATTTTTGAACGTTAAAAGAAAACGCCCCGTAAAGGGGCGTTTTTTTTGAAAGGGTTAAAGCTTAATCCAAATGTTTCAGACCTGCCTTTAAGTAATCGTACCCCGTAATGACGGTCAGCAAAGCCGCGATCCAGAACAATCCTTCTCCGATTTCGCCGAAATAGCAGAACCACGGGATGAAATCTGCGACCATCAGCATGGGGATTGCGGTCATTTGGCAACCTGTTTTCCATTTAGCCAAGCGCGTAACGGGCAAGCCTACTTGGATTTCTGCGAGGAATTCGCGCAAACCCGAAACAAGGATTTCGCGGCACAGGATAATGACGGCGGGCCACAACCCCGTGTATCCCAGCCTGTCATAGGCAGCCATCATCAACAGTGTTGCGGCGACGAGCAATTTGTCGGCGATCGGGTCAAGGACGCGCCCCAACGAAGAAGTTTGATGCATTCTTCTGGCGAGGTATCCGTCAAAATAATCGGTAATGGACGCCGCGATGAACAGCCCGCATCCCAGCCACGCCCAGAAAGCTCCGGGGAAAGAGAATGTGGCAACGATGACGGGAATGACCAAAATTCTGAGGAAAGTCAGCATGTTGGGCAATTTTTGCATAAAGCGTGAATGTTGTTTTTCAGTCATGAGCCCGTATCCTAAAAAATGATTTAAGAAGACTATATAACATCTTTGTTCGGGCTTCTACACCTAAAGAATATACGCGATTAATTTTTTTTGGCATCTGTCGTAGAAGACGGGGAAATTTTTTGCGGCCTCTCTTTTTGTTCGGTTATTTGTCCTTTAATATCGGAATAGATACAAAACATGACGTTATCTTTGGCTTTTTTCCAATCGTTTTTTATGTACTCCGGTAAATTTTTTTCTTCGTGAACGCCGATCTTATCGGTTAAGAAAAAAATCAACCCTGTTTCTGAGATGTTTAAGATTTTGGGATCATTTTTTTCCAACAAAGAATGTCCGACAAAATGGTTTTTTGCGTACTTGATGTCAAGGTAATGTAAAATTGTCGGAGCCAAAGCTAAAGAATTTTTTCCTTTTGCATCAAGTACTTTTGGCTGTTTGATTGTCGGAGCATATATAAACAGAGGAATTCTGTCCACGAACACAGGTTTGTAATCTTTTTCATTTTTCATCAATTCAATATAAGGCGGTTCAAAAAAATGAGCGTGATCTGTTGTAAAAAAGAAGAAAGAATTGTTGGAAAATTTTGATTTTTTAAAATAATTAAAGAATTTTCCGAAGTGAAAATCGAAATTAGCCAAGGTATTTAGAACGCGATTTTTCCCGTTTTCATATTTTATGCCGTTTTCTGCAGTATCTTTAAAAGCGTGGGTTTCCAAGTTGTAAAAAGCGACAAATACAGGTTTCTTCGGCGGAAGATTTTCCAAGAATATTTTTGCCGCTTTGAAAAAGTCTTCATCGGACATATTTCCGCTTTCGTCGCTATTTAAAAGTTTTCTTAATTCTTCCGTGCCAACAACATTTTTAAAGCCCGCACTTTTTGCGATATTCGGCAAATTATCCGTTACGCCGGTACTGGCCATAAGAAAATAAGTTTCATAGCCGTTTTCTTCCAGAATGTGAGCTAAAGAACGATAATTGTTTTCTGGAATTTCCGGAGTTTGCATGACTTCGGGATGAAAATCTCGGGTTCGAGCCGGATAAAATGAAGTCAGTTGTCCCAGAATTCCTTTTTCTGTAGCAGCGGTATGATTATAATAATTTTCGACAATTAAAGATTTTTTTGCGAATTCATCAAGATTTGGCATAACATTTTTAAAACGCGGGTTATATGTGCCGATAGAGCGAGCAGAAAGCCCTTCTGTAAAAAACAGAAAAACATTTGGTTTGTCGATATTTTTTAACCGCGCGTAGGGGAAAGGTGTGTCATAAACTTTTTGTTTTATGAAGTCGGGAGTCCTGTTGCGGAACCTGTAAGCCGAAGCCAGCGGTGCTGCCAGATGAGAGGCTTTTACCGTCAAATCAACGGCAGGTGATAAAGACAGCAAAAAACCGGACAAGGGTACCTGTAACAGCAATAAGACTCCCGAAAATTTTAAAATTTTTGAATGGCAAACCGGCTGTGATGATGCTTTTGCAAAAACAAAAGCTAAAGCAAAGACAAGGAAAATAAGAGAAAACTCAAAAAGTTTTCGCCGCAACTTGTCTGTTAAAACCAACATAAAGTGATGAGCGTTTTCCAACGCGATAATATCGATCAAACAACCGCTTTGGCGCAAAGTATAAGATTGAGAAAAATAAATTGCCGAAAACAGGATTAAAATCGGCAGAGCAAGATTTTGTAAAAATTTTTTGTCAGAACGAATAAGGGTTAAAGTCAGAAAATAAATAAAAATAAATTCAATGAGAGCCCCGACCAAGTAAAGCGAGAACGTCAGGGGGGGGGGGTAGGATTATTAATAGTTTTAATTGCTTGTGAAGCAAAATATGAGAAGTTAAATAAAAGAAAAACGGCGGATATGTTTTCCTTTTTAAAATATGTTTTTATGCTTTTCATTTTAGATAACCCTTTCGCTTGATTAATTTAGTATATGGATACCTTTTTAATTTAAAATTGTCAAGAGTTATCTTCTCCCGACAGGGCATTCTTGATTTGTTTTGCCGTTAACAGGCTGATTCCTTCAACGTTTGCAATCTCGTCAACGGAAGCTTCCTTTAATGCTTTGACGGATCCGAACTGTTGCAACAACGCCCGTTTGCGTTTCGGTCCGATGCCCGAAATTTCGTCTAAGACGGAAATCAGCGTATCGTTCGTGCGTTTTATCCTGTGCGACCCGATGACAAAGCGGTGGGATTCGTCGCGTAAACGCTGGATGTAATGCAGCAAAGGATTGTCAAAATCCAAATTTACGGGCTCCCGATCGGCAAAATAAAGCGTTTCTTTCCCGGCATTTCTGTCTTCGCCTTTCGCAACGCCGACCGCCGTTACGCCCGTTACGCCCAGTTCTTTTAAAACTTCTAAAGCCACATTCAGCTGGTTCATGCCGCCGTCAATTAAAATCAGGTCGGGCAGATTGTTTTCGTTTAAACCGCGCTTGAAACGACGGGTCAGCACTTCGCGCATCATGCCGTAGTCGTCGCCGGGCGTGTAATCCAAAGCTTTGATATTGAACTTGCGGTACGATTTCTTGTCAAAGCCGTCGGGGGTTGCGACAATCATGGCTCCGACGGCGTGAGCACCCTGTATGTGGCTGTTGTCATAGACTTCGATGCGTTGTAACGGCAGGGGAATGCCGATAAAAGCTCTGAGCTCTTCCAATAATTCGGCGCGGGCGGAAAATTCGACGCGTCGGCGAATCAAAGCTTCTTTGGCATTGGCGCAAGCCATTGTCAGCAACCGTTTTTTGTTGCCGCGCACACAGGAAGTCATTGAAACTTTTCGCCCTGCTTTTTCCGACAGGGCTTGAGCCACGATTTGTTCGTCGGGCAACGGTAAGCTCGTAATGATTTCATGGGGAATATCGTGAGACATATAAAATTGTCCGATGAAGGCTTGCAAAATTTCGGCATCATTACGGCCTTCGGTGCTGGTCGGGAAATAAGCATAGTTGCCGCAGCTGCGACCCCCGCGAAAGAAAAAGACCTCGATGCAGGTTTCGGATTTGTCCGAATAAACCGCAACGGCGTCGCAGTCTTTGATGCCGTCCAGCTCGCTTCCCTGGCTTTGCACCTGATTCAACGCGCGGATGCGATCGCGATATACGGCGGCGGTTTCATAATCGGTGGCATCGCTGGCTTCTTGCATTTTTTGCGCCAGGCGTTCTTGGATTTTCGTGCTTTTGTTTTGCATAAAAGCACAGGCTTCGTCGACCAAAGCTTTATAAGAGTCTTTGTCGATTTTGTCGGCACAGGGCGCGCAACAACGTTTGATTTGATGCAACAGGCACGGACGCGTGCGATGGTAAAAAACGTTGTCCGTGCACGAACGCAATAAGAATGCTTTTTCCAAAACTGTTAATGTTTCGTTGACGGCGCCGACCGATGCAAAGGGGCCGAAATATTCGCCTTTTTTGGTTCGGGCGCCGCGATGCTTCAATATTTGCGGCCATTCGTCGTGCGTCGTAATTAAAATGTGCGGAAACGTTTTGTCGTCTTTTAACAAAATATTGTAATACGGCTTTAAACGTTTAATCAGGTCGTTTTCCAATAAAAACGCTTCGGCTTCGTTTTTGGTTTCGATGATTTCTATGTGCTCGATTTGAGAAATCATCCGTTGGATGCGCACGGGGCGGCGTTCGGGATGGGCATAAGCATCCAGACGGCGGCGCAGGTTTTTGGCTTTGCCGACGTACAGGACTTTCCCTTGGGCGGTTAACATCCTGTATACGCCGGGGCGTTCGGGAAAGAACTTTAGTCGGGAAGCGACATATTTGGCTCCCTTCAGCGTTTCTTTCGATTCGCCCGACGCGCGGCTGTCAAAATCGGGGGAATTTTCATCTATCATATTGATTCTTATGCCTTTTTTAAAATATTATGCTTTTTTTCACAGTTGTCCCCAAATTTGGGGATAAGTATGTGGATAACGTGTTGATATAAACCCTTCCTTTAAGCTTTCCTTAACATTTTATCAAATTGCCTTAAAATAAGGCAATTCATATAACGTATTGAATAAACTACGTTTTTTATAATCAAGATATTTTTTTTAAAAATTTTTAATTTTTTTATCTTGATTCCTTTTTGCGTGTTTTTAAGTTTCCTTTTCTCCTGTGGATATGTGTTAAAGAAAGAGACTCGTTGAAAACGGAAGAGTCGCGCCTTTTTTTGGGAAAAAACCAAAGGCGCGAATCGTCATTTTTGAGCTTTGTTTTCAAAACTCCAATTCAGACTTTGTCCGCTGTCCAAAGCCAAAATTTGCCCCGTCATGCACGAAGAATCCAAAATCAACGCAACGGCATCGGCGATTTCGTCGGCGGGACAGGCTTTTCCCAGAGGCGTCTGCATGCAACGCCGTTCAAAATCGGATTTTGATTGTTTCGGCGTCGGGAAAACGTCGCCCGGCGCAACGGCATTGACCTTGACCTGCGGCGCCAAAGCCAACGCCGCCGTCTTTGTCAGCAAAGCCAGTCCCGATTTGCTCAGCGTATATGACGTAAAGTACGGCGTCGGATTAAGTACCCGCTGATCCAGAATATTAACGATGTCGCCGTTTTTATCTTTGGGCAGCTGGCGGACAAATGCCTGAGACAGCATAAAAGGCACTTGCAGATTTATCGTCATGTTCGCCGCCCATGTTTCGGGCGTACACGTCATGAATGAATCTGCTTCAAAGACGGCGGCATTGTTAATCAAAGCATCAAAACTGCCGTAAGTTTCGACAACGGACGGAATGAATTTTTCCAATTCTGCGGCATCGGAAAAATCGGCTTTGACATAAGCGGCTTTGACCCCGCAGGTTTGCCGTAATTCTTCGACCAGCCGTCCCGCTTCGCTGACCAAAGCTCTGCAATGAATCAACACGTTCCAGCCGCGTCTTGCCAATCCGAAAGCGACGGCGCGTCCGACGCGTTTCGCTCCGCCCGTAATCAAAGCCGTTTTTCCGTTCGGAGCGCTTTTCATCAACAACGATGCCGCCGTTTTTACCAAAGATGCCGGCGATGTCGTTTCTTCAACCAAAAAAGCAGGTAACGGATCGGCGTTTTGTTCGGCGGAAACGATGCGCTTGATCGCCGAGGACTGATCCGCATCGGATACGGGCAATGTCGTGGGCAGAGAGGAAAAAATCGTTCCCGACAACATATTTTCGGACAACAAAGCGACATTTCCTTCGCGAATGATGTCGCCGCGCGCCGTTTTTAACAAAACGCGGACGGAAGTTTCCGACGCTTCGGGAGAACTGGTGCGGATTTTCACCATGGAATACAACGCATCGTAAACATAAGCCGGGGCGTCCGCGCGCAAAGTCAAAGAATGTTCCGCTTTAACGACGTCAAAAGTCCTTTGAGCAACGGGCAGGGACGTTTGGTCTTCCAATCCTTCGATGAACAAAGATTCGGAGCATGTTTCGGGCAAAGAAACGGTCATTTCTTCGACTAAGGTTTCTTTAGCCAAATTCAACGGAATGAAGCACGCGACGCGGTTTCTGGTTAATGCGTCAAAGTTTCTTTCTCCGATTTGCAGGCGCACCGACAAAGCGGGCGACGTTTCGATCAGGTTTGTTTTCGCCGTGGCAAAATTTAAAATGACGGAAGACAATTCGCCTTCGGGAATCAAGACGGCATGCCGTTCGGCGTCGGGATTCATTTTGGGATAAATTCCGTAACCGAAGCTGTGATAAAGGTTTCCTTTCGGCAAGAACAGCCGCCCGTCGTTTGATTGCCAGGCCAGTACGGGGCGTTCGGAACCCAATCTTGCGTCTTCGGCGGGCTCGACGGTTGTTTCAGGGTCTGTTTTCCATACGGTTTCGCCGCGTTCCAGAACGGGGAAAGCTCCTTTTGCGGAGCAGGGCGTTAAGAATTTCCAAAATCCGTTTTTTCCCGCGGCGGCATCGGCAAACCATTCCCCGTTTGAATTAAGGGCGTATCCGTTTTCAATCAGAAAAAAAACGGGCGTTTTCCCGTTCAGTCGGTTCCCTAAGAAAACCGAGCTGACATTAGGAATCAACGTATCGTTTCCTGCGTCCGGAAACAACAGCCTGATATCTTTGAAGGCGTTTCCGTCAACGGTGTAAAACCCCAAAATATGGTGTTGATCCGGAGAAGCCCGAAGAAAGGTTACTTTGACGGGAGAACTGTCGCAAATGCGCAAAGCGGAAGGGTTAAAGGATAAATTCAAAGGTTCGGACACGTTTTTCAAACTCCGTAACGATTCAGACCGTATTTCAGTGTAATGCAATGTATTTTAAACATAAACCTGTTTTTATCCGTGCATCGAACAACAAAAAAAGCCCCTTTGTTCGGCAAGGGGCTTTTTGAGGAAGTTATTTCGGGGATCAGTCTTCTTTGCGGGCGCCCAAGCGCTGATCGAAAACCATTAACGCCGGCAAAGCTTCTCCGATCGCGGCCGAAGTCTCGGCCAGTTCGCAAGATTGAGCCTCTTCTTCAACCTGTTCGTCAACAAACCACTGCAACATCGAAATGCCGGCATAGTCTTTGTCCGCAGTTGCCATGTCAACCAAATCGTAAATCATTTTCGTAACATCGCATTCGTGTTCATAGGCTTTTTTGAAAACGTCCGCCACACTGTTCCAATTTGTTTTCGGCGCTTCAACCGATAACAATACCGGCGTTACGCCGCGCTCAATCAGGTAATCGTGAATTTTCATCGCATGTTCTTGCTCTTCTTTTGCTTGAACGCGGAACCAATGAGCCATGCCGGAAAAATTCTTTCCCTGAAGCCAGTTCGCCATTCCCAAATACAAATAAGCGGAATCCAATTCGGCTTTGATTTGAGCGTTAAGAGCTTTTTGCAAATTTTCAGATATGCGCATCTGTTTTCTCCTTTAAAATTTCAATCCGGAGATAACCATATCATAATTTTTAAAAAATCAAAACATAACATTTAGATGTAATGCTTTTTTTAATTGTTCTAAATATTCTTCCTGAGGAATTTCAATGCCGCCCAAAGACGCCAGATGCGATGTCAGAAATTGCGTATCCAATAAAACAAACCCTTTTTCTTTTAAACGGGCGACCAAAGCGCACAACGCCGTTTTGGAAGCATTGGTTTCTTTTGAAAACATGCTTTCGCCGAAAAATGCGCCGCCCAAAGAAACGCCGTACAACCCTCCGACCAATTTGCCGTCTTTGCGCGTTTCGACGCTGTGGGCGAACCCCAACTCAAACAATCGGCAATATCCTTCCAAAATTTGACCGTTAATCCATGTTTCTTCACGGTCGGCGCAGGTCTCCATGACTTCTTTGAAGGCGGTGTCAAACGTAACCTGAAAAACACCTTTTTTTAAAAATCGCCGCATGGAATGCGAAATATGAAAACCGTCCAACGGCAAAACGCCTCTGCGTTCGGGTTCCACCCAAAAAACAGAGGCGTCCTGTTTATGTTCCGCCATCGGGAACACGCCCGATGCGTAAGCCGTCAACAACAATTCGGGATCCAGTTTCCCTTTTGTCATTTAATCGGACTTTTTATCCTGAAATTTTTGCAGGAATTTTTCCAGCCAGTGAATATTGTAATTCCCGTCGATAAAGTCGGGGCTGGAAATAATTTCTTTATGCAAAGGCAGCGTTGTTTTCACGCCTTCGATGACGAATTCGTCAATGGCGCGGTGCAACCGCATCAGGCAACCGTTTCTGGTTTTTCCGAACACGATCAGCTTTGCGATCATGCTGTCGTAGTGCGGGGGAATTTTATATCCCGTATACATTCCGGAATCGACGCGCACCCACAATCCGCCGGGGGCATGCCACCACTTAATGGTTCCGGGCGACGGCGCAAACGTGAACGGATCTTCCGCGTTAATACGGCATTCAATGGCGCATCCGTCGAAATGGACGTCATCCTGAGTATAATTCAGGTGAGCGCCGCTTGCGACACGGATTTGTTCGCGTACCAAGTCGATGCCGGTAACCATTTCCGTAATGGGATGTTCGACCTGCAAACGGGTATTCATTTCGATGAAATAGAATTCGCCGTTTTCATACAGGAATTCGATTGTTCCGACGTTGCTGTAGCCCAGATTTTTCATGGCTGTCGTAACGATGTTGCCGATTTTTTTGCGCTGTTCTGCGTTCAACGCGGGACAGGGCGTTTCTTCCAGCACTTTTTGGTTTCTGCGCTGCATCGAACAGTCGCGTTCGCCCAGATGGACGACGTTGCCGTAGTTATCCGCCAGAACCTGCATTTCGACGTGTCTGGGGTTTTCGAGGTATTTTTCGATATAGACTTCGTCGTTGGTGAAAGCGGCTTTTGCTTCGGCGCGAGCCAGACGATAGGCTTCGGGCAATTCTTCAGCGTTTCTGGCGATTTTCATGCCTTTACCGCCGCCGCCGGCTGTTGCTTTGATCAAGACGGGATAGCCCATTTTTTCGGAAGCTTCCAGAGCGTCTTCAACGGTGGGAACGCCTCCGTCGGAACCCGGAACGACGGGTAAGCCTGCTTCCATGGCGGCGCGTTTTGCGGTGATTTTGTCGCCCATGGTACGCATCATTTCGGGCGTCGGACCGATAAAGGTCAGACCGTGTTCGCGAACCATTTCCGCAAAGTCGGCGTTTTCTGACAAAAATCCGTATCCCGGGTGAATGGCGTCGGCGCCGGAGATCAGAGCTGCCGTAATGATGGCGGCTTTATTCAGGTACGAGTCCTTAGCCGGAGCGGGGCCGATGCAGATTGCTTCGTCGGCCATGCGGACGTGCATGGCGTCGGCGTCGGCCGTTGAATGGACGGCGACGGTTTTAATGCCCATTTCCCGACAGGCTCTGTGAATGCGCAGGGCGATTTCCCCGCGGTTTGCAATCAGGACTTTTTCAAACATTTTTTATTCCAAAATCAGCAGGGGTTCGTCGTATTCGACGGGGTTGCGGTCAGAGACCAAAATTTTAACGACCTTGCCGGCTTTCGGTGCTTTGACGGGATTGAAGGTTTTCATGGCTTCGATCAGGAACAAAGTCTGATCTGCGGACACGGTGTCGCCGACGTTGACATAGGGGGCGGCGCCGGGTTCGGGAGCCGTGTAAATCACGCCGACCATGGGAGATTTGACGGCGCCGGGATGTTTGGAATAATCGACGTCATCTGAGGCGGCCGCGGCGGCGGGAGCGGCGGGCGCGGGCGCAGCAACGGCAGGAGCCGGCGCCGCAACGACGGGAGCCGCAACGCTGACGGCGGCGGGCGCAACCGTACGGGTCAGACGCAAACGCAGACCGTCGGTATCGTATTCGATTTCCGCCAGATTGTGTTCGTTAATCAGTTTAGCCAAATCTTTGACCAAATTGGTTTCATAAGAATTCTTTGCTGTGGACATGGATGATTATTCCTTACTCAAGAAAGAGGCCGCGGCCTCGAGAGCCAATAGATATCCCTGTTTTCCCAGTCCGCAGATAATACCGTTGGCGGCTTGGGAAACAAAGGAATGACGGCGGAAGTCGTCCCGCCTGAAAATGTTGGACAGATGCACTTCGACGACAGGCAGACCGCACGCCAGCAAAGCGTCCAAGATCGCAACGGACGTGTGGGAATAAGCGGCGGGATTGATGACAATCGCGCGGCAGTCTGTGTTGGCTTGTTGAATCCAAGAAACGATTTCGCCTTCCGAATTGCTTTGTCGGAACACAATGCCGACGTTTAAGTCGGAAGCCTTTTTTTCGCAGGCGTCTTTGATATCCGCCAGCGTTTCTTTTCCGTATATTTCCGGTTCGCGGGTACCCAGCATATTCAGGTTGGGACCGTTGATAATCAGAATTTTTCCAGCCATCATTTTCTCAAACATCCGAGACAACTGATTTAGCTTTATATCATTAAATTTCGGCGGATGCATCAAAATGATGCACGGAAAAGCGATTCTTTGACATTTTTTTGGCATTGTTCTTGCATCTGATTTTACGGATAACCTTGTCTGAAAAGGAGCAATACCATGACTCTGGGCGTATTCGTTACAAGCACTCAAGGCATGCTTTCCCAAAGCCATGCGATGGAGCAAATCAGTGCCAACGTCGCAAACGTCAATACCGTCGGATATAAAAAAGTCCGAACCCTGTTTTCCACGCAGATGACGCAAAATTCACAAATGAACAACGATCATCTGTTTTCGGCGGGAACGGTCGATCAGCGCTTTGTCGACGTGGCGGGCGCACTGACGTCGACAAACAGCGTCTATGACCTGTCGATATCGGGGAAAGGTTTCTTCGTCGTTGAAAAAGACGGACAACAGCTTTATACCCGCGCAGGCGATTTTTTGGGAACCGCCGTCCCCCCCGAAGGCTATGACGCTCCCGAAATCGAATATTACCAGCCGACAAACAATGCCGGCGTTACAACGCAAAAACCTTCTCCGAACTATTTAATCAATTCTTCGGGGCTGTATGTCATGGGCTGGAACGCAAATCCGTTGACGGGGGAATATTCTTCCTCGTTGGAACCGGTAAATATTTCCCCTCCGGAATATTATCCCGGTCATGCAACGTCGCAAATGGTGCTAAAAGGAAACATTCCCGCCGATGCGACAACCACGCAAAAACAATCTTTCCCCGTTTATGACAACGATTTTAATTCTCATTCGATGGTCATGCACTGGGAACCCGTCGAAGGCGATGCAAATGCTTGGAATTTGACTTTTAACGTCGAAGGGGCAACCGTAACGTCGCCGCCCGCACAAATAAGATTTAACGAAAATGCCCAGCTGGTTTCCCCGTATCCGTCCGTTTCGATGCAGATACAATGGGAAGGGGGCGGAACCAGCACCGTTACGGTGGATATTTCAAAAATGACGCAATACGCGACGGAATTGAACGGCGAAGTGTTGTCTCAGGACGGTAAGCCGTACGGAGAACTGGTCAGCCGTTCATGGGATTCCAACGGCGTGCTGACGGCGTATTACGGCAACGGGTCAAAGCTGAACGTTTGTAAAGTCGCCATCGCTCAGGTTCAGGTGCCGAACATGATGGAAGCCGTGTCCGGAAATATGTTCGCTTATAACGCTCAGGCGGGGGATTTGGAAATCGTCGATTTGGAAGAAACTCCCGATCAGCGTATGACGCAGGTCGCCGGAGGAAGTCTTGAAGGATCAAACGTCCGTTTGGAAGACGAATTTACCAACATGATTATTACTCAGCGGGCGTATTCGGGATCGACGAACGCCTTTACGACGAACAACGAAATGTTGCAGGAAGCAATATCGATATTAAGTTGATTCTTCCTGAAACGAAAAGCCGCCCGTTTTTTAGACGGGCGGCTTGTTTTTTTAACGTTTAACGCTGAAAAGAATTAGCCTTTTTTAGAACCTGCGAAGCCTGAAAAGCACCGTTGTCGATGTCTGCGCGTCTGTTGCGCAAATAATCGGTTGCCATTTTCCGTTTTTCTTCGGGCAGGTTTCCCGTCATTTTTGAAAACGCGGCGTACAGCGGGGCAAAATCTTTCAAAGAAGCTTTCTTGCCGTCGTTTATGTCTTGAACGCCTTTTGCGGCGGCTTTTAATGCGGCAAGCGTTTCCGCAGAGCCGCCTTTGCCGTCCAAGGAAACCAAAGCGGCAGCCAAATTCGCGGCGGACGTCGCCGCATCAACGGCGTTCGGATTTTTAAAGGCGGGCGATGCGACGCCGTCGCGCCCCAAAAACGCGGCAGGCAATTCATCCGCCTGCAATCGTCCTTCCGTCAGTGCGGCATAATCCATAACGGCGGCGTGCGCACGTGCCGTTGCCTGATTCTTTAATGCCGTTTGTTTGCGTTCGGGCGTCATGATGCCAAGCTCAAAAGCAATTTCCGCCGCATATTTCTTTTCGTTGCCGGGTTCCTTTTGGGCGTCCAGAATTTTTTTCATTTCCTCGGGCGTTACGCCGGCGGCTTCCAATATCATGGGGACTTGTTTTAACGCGGATGCCATTTGATTTCTCCTGAAAAAACTAAGCCTTTTTAAATTCAGTTTAGAACTGCTCTTTTATCTTTTCAAGCTCGCTTTCGGCGCCGTACGGCGTGTTGATGACAATCAAACCGCTGCCTTCAATGCCGTTTTGTCCTTTCTTTAAATGAAAAGAAACTTCATCGGCATACAGTTTCGGCAATTCGGCGTTTAACAAAATGTCTTTTAACGCCTTATATTCTCCCGAAGCCAAAACGGGATACCAGACGGCAATAACGCCTTCCGCCCATTTTTTGTGCAGTTTTAAAACGGTTTTTGCCGCTTTTTCGTATTCGCTTTTGATTTCGTAACTGGGGTCAATAAAAACCATGCCTCTTCTGGGCGTCGGCGGGCAAAGCGCCAAAGCGGCTTCATAACCGTCGCGGTTATGAATGTGGACGTTCGGATACGACATGATGTGCTTCAACGCGCGATATTCCTGAGGGTGCAGTTCGGATAAAATCAACGTGTCGGTCGGGCGAAGCAGCGCTTCGGCAATAAAAGGAGAACCGGGATAAACGTTTTCGCCGACTTCTGCCGCCATTTTCTTTAACAGGCTGATGTACGGATGGCTGTCGGGAAGCTTTTCCGACTTTAAAAAAGCACGAATGCCTTTGTCGGCTTCTTTGGTTTTTTCGGCTTCGGGCGCGTTTAAATCATAGACGCCGCGTCCCGCATGCGTTTCAAAATAAGTCAAAGGCTTGTCTTTTTGAGCCATAACGTTCAGCAAAACCGACAAAGAAGCGTGCTTGTGTACGTCGGCGGCGCATCCCGCGTGATAAATGTGCTGGTAGGAAAGCATTTCGTTTGCCTTTTTCGGAACACTAAGAACATTTTTTATTAGCATAATAATAGCGAAAAGATAATCTGTTTCGGATTTTTTATGTTCTCGTCGGCAAAGGAAACGCGTATGACGATGTAAAAAAGTAAAAAAAAACGCTCCGAAAGAAATTTCAGAGCGTTTTTTTTATCACATCGGAACGGGTTATTTCGGCGCCAATACCATGGTCATTTGTTTGCCTTCCAATTTGGCAGGCTGTTCGACTTTGGCATAAGCTTCCGAATCGGCGACGACGCGGTTCATGACGTCTTGCCCCTGTTGCAGGTAAGCCATTTCGCGCCCGCGGAAACGGAGCGTGAATTTCACTTTATTTCCGTCGCTGATGAAACGCTGGGCGTTGCGGAGCTTGACCTCATAATCGTGGGTGTCGATATTCGGGCTGAGTTTGACTTCCTTTATTTCGACGACTTTCTGGTTTTTGCGTGCTTCCGCTTTTTTCTTTTGCAGTTCGTAGCGGTATTTTCCCAAATCCAGAATTTTACACACGGGCGGTGTTGCGTTCGGCGATATTTCGATTAAATCCAAGTCGGCATCATCGGCTAAGCGCAAGGCTTCGCGAATGGATACCACGCCGACGTTTTCTCCGTCTGCCCCGATTAATCGGACTTCTTTAGCGGTAATTTCTCCGTTGGCTCGCGGCCCCTCACGGGTGGGCGACGCCTGAGTCGTTTCAGTTATTATATAACCCTCCATCAATTCAAGTTTAACAATCAGTCATCCAGATGCGGCATTTCCGCTTCTTTGACCAGTTTAGCAAGAGCTTCGTCCAAAGCAAGAACTTCCTGCTTGTCCTGCCCCAAACGGCGGATGGCAACCGTGCGTTCGGCGGCTTCGCGCTTGCCGATAACCAACATCACGGGAACTTTCTTTACGGAATGTTCGCGGACTTTATAGTTGATTTTTTCGTTACGCAAATCCAATTCGGCTCTGATGCCGGCTTTTTTCAAAGCGGCGCAGACTTCTTTGGCATATTCGTCGCCGTCCGACGTAATCGTTGCGACGACGACCTGCAACGGAGCCATCCAGAACGGGAATTTGCCGGCATAATGTTCGATCATGATGCCCGTAAAGCGTTCCAGAGATCCGAACAAAGCGCGGTGCAACATAATCGGGCGGTGTTTTTCGCCGTCTTCGCCGATATAGGACACGTCAAAACGTTCGGGCAGGTTCATGTCGACCTGCAACGTGCCCAGCTGCCATTCGCGACCGATGGCGTCTTTGACTTTGAAGTCCAGCTTCGGTCCGTAGAAAGCGCCGTCGCCGGGGTTCAAGGTGTATTCATATCCCATGTCCGTCAACGCCTGAGCCAAAGCCGTTTCCGTCTTGTCCCACAATTCGTCGGCACCGATGCGTTCGGCGGGGCGGGTTGACAGCTTAATGCTGACTTCTTTCAAGCCGAAGGCGTCATAGATGTCAAGCATCAGACGGACGACTTTCTGGCATTCTTCTTCCAGCTGTTCGGGCGTGCAGAAGATATGAGCATCGTCCTGAGTAAAGGCGCGGACGCGGAACAATCCGTGGATGGCGCCCGAAGCTTCGTAACGGTGAACGCGTCCGAATTCGGCGATGTACTGGGGCAAATCGCGATAGGATTTGATGCCCTGCTTGAAGACCAGAATACCGCCGGGGCAGTTCATGGGTTTCACGCAATAAACACGGTCTTCGATGGTTGTCGTGAACATGTTTTCGCGATACCAATCCCAGTGTCCGGAAGTCTCCCACAAAACGCGATCCATAATCTGAGGCGTGTTGATTTCGACGTAGCCGGCATTGTTTTGGCGGCGGCGTTCATAATCGATCAAAGTTTGGAACAGCGTCCAGCCGTGCGGGTGCCAGAAAACGTCGCCGGGGGCAACGTCTTCGAAATGGAACAGATCCATTTCTTTGCCCAGTCTGCGGTGGTCGCGCTTTTCGGCTTCTTCCAGCTGGTGCAGGTAGGCATCCAAAGCTTTTTTATCCGCCCAAGCCGTACCGTAAATGCGTTGCAGCTGTTCGCGGGAAGAATCGCCGCGCCAATAAGCGCCTGCGACCTTCATCAATTTAAAGGCTTTGCCCAATTTCCCCGTGGAAGGCAGGTGAGGACCGCGGCACAGGTCGATAAAATCGCCTTGGCGGTAAAAGCTGATGGTTTCGGTCTCGGGCAGGTCTTCGATCAGTTCGACCTTGTATTTTTCGCCCTTGGCTTTAAAGAAATTCAGGGCGTCTTCGCGGGATTTTTCTTCGCGGACGATTTTTTCGTCGCGGTCGACGATTTCCGCCATGCGTTTTTCAATGGCTTCCAAATCGGCGGGCGTAAAAGGCGTCGCGCGGGCAAAATCGTAATAAAATCCGTTTTCGACGGACGGACCGATGGTTACCTGTGTTTCGGGGTAAAGCTCTTTGACGGCTTCAGCCATGGCATGAGAACAGGTGTGGCGCAGAATGTCCAGCCCTTCGGGAGACTTGGCCGTGATAACGTCAACCGTGGCATCCGTCGTAATCGGCGTTGACAGGTCGGTCAACTTTCCGTTCACTTTGATTGCCAGAGCCGCTTTAGCCAATCCGGCTCCGATTTTTGCGGCGACTTCTTCTCCGGTGACTTGACCGGCGAAGTCCAGTTTGCTGTTATCGGGTAAAATGATTGAAACCATTTCAGGACACTCTTTTCAGTAAGTAAAGTTAAAAAACGGAGGCATTGTAAAACGCCCCCGTTTCGGATTCAAGATGATTCAGCCATAAAATCAAAGTTTTGCCTTATCTTTTTCTTTGGCATTCAAAAGCTCGGCGTAAACGTCCAACGTTTTGGAACACATCAGGGCTTTTGAAAATTCCGAACGGACGCGTTCAATGCTGTTTTTCGCCATGGTTTCGCGTTCTTCGGGCGTCATGGACAAAGCTTTGTCCAGCGCTTTTGCCAAAGCGTCCGGATCTGCGGGCGGTACTAAAAATCCCGTTACGCCGTCTTGGATGGTTTCCGTCGCTCCGCCGTGGTTCGTCCCGATGACGATTCTGCCCATGGCTTGGGCTTCGGGGACGACGCGCCCGAACGCTTCGGGATCGGTCGACGCCGAAATCGCAATGTCGGTCAGCATATAGGCGACTTCCATTTCCGTGCAGTTGTCCACCAGCTGAACCGTTCCTTCCAAGTTCAGTTTTTTGAGTTTGTTTTCCAGTTCGCGCCTGTATCCGACGCGTCCCTGATCGGAACCGACCAACAGACAACGCAGGTTTTTATGTTCCATGCGCGCCAGAGCATCCAATAATACGGTTTGCCCTTTCCAGCGCGTTAAACGCCCCGGCAGCATAATGACGGGCATGTCTTCGGGGACGCGCCATTTTTTCGCCAAGGCGATCATTCTGTCGGGCGTTACTTTTTTTGCGTCGAAACGGTCAATGTCGACCCCGCGGTGAATCAGGCGGATGCGTTCTTCGGGCGTGCCGTAATTTTCCATAATATGGCGTTTGATGAATTCGGATACGGCAATGACCAAATCGCCTTCTGCCATAACTTTGTTATAGCCGCGCTTGATTTTGAACGGTCCCATGTTGTAGGCGCCGTGAAACGTTGTCAAAAACGGGATGTTTGCTTTTTGAGCCGCCCATTTTGCGCTCCATGCGGGGGCGCGCGATCTGGCATGAATGATGTCGACGTTTTTTTCTTTGATCAATTTAGCCAGCGTGTCGGCGTTTTTTCGCATGACGAAATAATTTTTTGAATAGACGGGCAAAGTAATATGTTCGACGCCCATTCTGTTCAAATCGACGACCATTCTGCCGCCGCCTGACACGACGACGGGCGTCCAGCCCGCATTTTTCAGAGCGGAAGCGATTTCTACCGTTCCCCGTTCGACGCCGCCCGTTTCCAAACGCGGCAAAATTTGCAAAATTACCGGAGATTTTTTGTCGGTATCAGTCATTGGCTTTATTGTCCGTAAATTATTGCACCAGGCTCATGGGCCCCGTATAGGGGCGGCGTTCTTTATAGCCTTTGTCTTTCATGCAGCTGGCGTACCAGGAATAAACAACGGTTGTTGTCGGCTGAGCCGAATTGACGAATACGGGCTGAGCCCCCGTATAGGGGGAAAAGTTTGCCCAAATTCCGCCGTCGCTTAGTCTTAAGTGCAGATCCAAAGTTTCGGGAGAATTTGCCAGTTGAGCCCACGACCACGGCCACAAGTCGGCTTTTTCCAGACATCTGTTGTGATCCATGACAAAGCGGTTGGCGCCCGTATTGGCTTTTTCCCAGTAATAGACGCGGGTTTTCGTGCCGCAGGAAGCGACCAGCGTGCAAAAACCGAAAATCAGAAAAAGTTTCGACAGTTTCATCAAATTTTTCCTTAGTATCATTTTTGCATCATACCCGTTTTTATTTTTTATGTGAATCCTAAAAATCCAAATCGGCGTAACAGGAAGCCGGAACGGTTCCGTGTATTCTGTCTGCCAACAGTGGTCTGAAGGACGGGCGGGATTTTAAACGGGCATACCAATTTTTGGTTTCTTCGAACATTGTTTCGCCGTTTTCGGTTTTGTCCCACGGGACTTCGCCGATATAATCCAAAACGGACAAGTGCGCGGCAAAAGCAAGATCCGCCATGGACAAAGTTTCTCCCGCCAGCCATTTGCGGCGCTTTAACAGCCATTCGGCATATTTCAGGTGATTGATGATGTTTGCTTTTCCGGCGCGGATGGCGTCCGAGCTCGGCGTTCCGGATCCGATCAGACGTTTCATCAGCTTTTCTTCGATCAGGTAAGCCGAGACTTCCTTAAAGAACTTGTCGTCGAACCAATCGCACAGTCTTCGGACTTCGGCTCTGTCGCGCGGATAGGATCCGAACAGCGGGCGCGACGTTATTTCGTCAATATATTCGCAGATGGAACGGTGTCCGCACAGGATATGTCCGTCTGGTTCTTCCAAAACGGGGATTTCGTTGGCGGGGTTTAAAGCGATAAGTTCGGGACGAAGCTTCCACGGCTCTTCGACGACCAAGTCAAAATCCATCCCCTTTTCCGCCATTAACAGACGGACTTTTCGGCAATACGGGCAAACGGGATGATGATGCAACGTGTACATTTTTTAACCCTGATAAAAAAAGAAGCTGAAGCATATTTATACGGCGATAATAGTTTATAGCTTGTAAATATTTTGAAAAAAAGCGAAAGTAAGCATTCCTTTTTTCCTCAGACACTTCCACAAACAGGAGTTTGCGAATGCTTCATACGGTAATTTTGGCATTGGTGCAAAGTGCTACGGAATTTTTGCCCGTCAGTTCTTCGGCTCATTTAATATTGGTGCCGCGTTTGATGAATTGGGCGGATCAGGGGCTGGCGACTGATGTGGCGTTGCATGTCGGAACGCTGTTCGCCGTGATGTTGTATTTTCGCAAAGACGTCTTTGCCATGTTGCGGGGGGCGGCGGATATTTTAAAACGTTCTTTTTCGACGTTTGAAGCCCGTTTGGTTTATAATTTGTGCGTGGCGACCGTTCCGGCTTTATTGTTCGGATTTTTCTTTCACGATTACATTGAACAAACGTTGCGCAGCGAAAAAGTCATTGCGTCAACGGCAATTGTATTCGGCATAATCCTTTATATCGCCGATAAAAAAGGCAAAACGGCGGGTTCTGTCGAAACCATGGGGATAAAGGAAGCTTTTGTTATAGGATTGGCTCAAATGCTGGCGTTGATCCCCGGTGTCAGCCGTTCGGGAATTACGATGACGGCGGCGCGCGCTTTGGGAATCGGCAGAGAAGAAGCCGCCCGTTTTTCAATGCTTTTGGCAATACCGACGATCGGCGCGGCCGGCGCATGGGCGGCGTTGAAAATTATAACGGCGCCCGTTGCGCAACAGATTGACGTATCGGTAATTATGACGGGGATGGCGGTCTCTTTCGTCGGAGGAGCGCTGGCAATTTCCTTTTTGATGAATTGGTTGAAAAAATCGTCTTTTGCGATTTTTGCGGCGTATCGGATTTTGCTGGGGATTGCGCTTTTTTTCGTTTTTTGATTTTTTTGTGTTGACAGAAGTGGCGCATTCTTCTAAAAGCAACTTCTGTTTCTTGTTTTGCCCAAATGGCGGAATTGGTAGACGCGCTAGCTTCAGGTGCTAGTACTCGCAAGGGTGTGTAGGTTCGAGTCCTATTTTGGGCACCAAGACAAGAAAAAGAATACAGGGGCGTTATGCCCCTTTCTTTTTTTGTATCGAAAGGTTTGTTTTTTATGGCTCAAATCTTTTTTCACGAAGGCGATCTGCCTGCCGATGTTAAATTTTCGGGTTCCGTTGCCGTTGATACCGAAACGATGGGCTTGGAAATCAGACGCGACAGACTGTGTCTGGTTCAGCTGAGCGCTGGCGACGGCATTTGCCATATTGTCCGCTTTAAAAAAGGCGTTTATGACGCACCGAATTTAAAAGCGTTGCTGACCGATGCTTCGGTTCTAAAGATTTTTCAGTATGCCCGTTTTGATTTGGCGGCGATTTCGTATTATTTGGGCGTGAAGTGCGCTCCCGTTTATTGTACGAAGATTGCTTCGAAACTGGCGCGGACGAATGCGCCGTCTCACAGCTTGAAATCATTGTGCGAAAACCTGCTCGGGGTCGAACTGGTCAAAGAACAGCAAACTTCGGATTGGGGCGCCGATCATTTAAGCGAAGAACAGCTGACGTATGCGGCAAACGACGTTTTATACCTGCACCGTTTAAAAGAAGCGTTGGATGCTTTGCTGGCGCGTGAAGGCCATGCGGAATATGCGCGGGCGTGCTTTGATTTTTTGCCGTCGGTCGCCGATTTGGATTTGGCGGGCTGGAACTGCGAAACGCTTTTTTCGCATTAAGGACTTTTTTGCTTTTTTTTGATTGTTCTGAAACGCGCCAGAGGCTAACATACGGTTTCGGCGCGTTTCGTTTTCGTTTTTTGGGAGATTTTGCCGTGACTGCAAATATGACGCCTGCAGATATTTTGGCTTCGGCACACAGGGTTTTGGATATTGAAAGCAAGGCTTTGAAGGATTTGTCCGACAGCTTGGACGAGTCTTTCGTGGATGCCGTTGACGTTCTTTTTAATACGAAAGGGCGCGTTATCGTAACGGGAATGGGCAAAAGCGGACACGTCGGCAGAAAAATTGCGGCGTCTTTGGCGTCTTTGGGGACGACGGCGTATTTTGTGCATCCGGGCGAAGCCAGTCACGGCGATTTGGGAATGATTGAACCCGAAGACGTTGTCTTGGCGTTGTCGAATTCGGGGGAAGCGCCCGAATTGGGAGATTTGATAGCCTTTTGCCATCGTTTCGGCAACAAGCTGATCGGTATGGTCGGGCGTCGCGACAGCACGCTGGCGCGTCAGTCAAACGTTGTTTTGTGTTTGCCTCCGTTGGAAGAAGCGTGCCCGTTCGGTTTGGCGCCGACGACTTCGACGACGCTGATGTTGGCGTTGGGGGACGCTTTGGCTGTGGCACTGCTTGAAAAACACGAGTTTTCCAAAGAACAGTACAAGATTCGCCATCCGGGCGGCAAGCTGGGCAAGCTTATGCTGACGGTCAGGGATTTGATGCATTCGGGCGACGATATGCCTTTGGTGCCGCCGGACATGAAGATGTCGGAAGCTTTGATTATCATGAGCGAAAAAAGTCTCGGATGCGTGGGGATTGTTGATTCTCTGGGGACGTTGGTCGGGATTTTTACGGACGGCGACTTGCGCCGCAGCATGAGTCCCGATTTGTTGGAAAAAGAAATTCGTCAGGTTATGACCTATAACCCCAAAACGATTTCTCCGGATGTTTCGGCGGCTGAAGCTTTGCGCCAGATGAACACAACGGGCAAGGGGATTACAAGCTTGTTTGCGGTTGACGAAAACTACAAACCGTTGGGAATTATTCACGTTCACGACTGCCTGCGCGCCGGGGTCGCCTGATGGAAGAAGAAAAGGTCGTAGAATTCAAACGCCCCCTTCAATGGGGAAAAATGCAAACGGACGGCGTGAACGATTGGCGTCGCAAACAGGAACGCCGCATGACGCGTCACAGCCGTTTTGTCGTTATGATGAAAGTCCTGCTGCCCAGTTTGGCGGCGCTTTTAATCGGGTTGATTATTCTGTGGCCTCAGCTGAACGCACAAAAGGAAGGCTTTGCTCTTGAAGCGGCGGATGCGGCGCAGATCGGCTTGCCCGAAGAACAGGCGATGGTAAATCCGCGTTTTTTTTCGGTGGATCAATCGGGTCAGCCGTTTAACATGACGGCGGACGAAGCTTTTGAAATGGAAGGCGAAACGCGCCGCGTCCGTTTAAACGACGTTCGGGCGGATGTTTCGGCGAAAAACGGTCGTTGGTACGCTTTGGATGCTCAAACGGCGGTTTATACGCAGGAAACGGATATGCTGGATTTGACGGGACAGGTCAACGTCTATACGGACGAAGGCTATGAATTGGAAACGACGCAGGCTGAGGTCAGCGTTTTGACGCATGATATTTCCGGCAATGAGCGGACATTGGTTCGCGGGTCGGACGGCTATGCCGTTTCGGAAGGTTTTTCGGTAACGGACGAAGGCAAAGTAATTAAGCTGACGGGCAAAACGCGCATGATATTCTATCCCCCGTCAGAGGAGTAAAAAACGTGAGCAGGAAGCTTTTTACATTTGCGGCAATTTTTTTATCGACACTTCTGTTTGCCGAATTTTCTCAGGCGGCCGTTGCAAAGGGCAAAGCCGGCAAGAAAAACGAAGAAGTCGTGTTGACTTCGGACGGCGGCATGGAATGGGACAGCAATAAAAAGACGTTTACGGCGGAAAAGAAGGCGTTGGCGGTTCGCGGGGATACGGCGTTGGGGGCGGATCGCATGACGGCTTTTTATCGAGAAGTCGCAGGAAAAAGTAACGAATTTTTCCGTGTTACGGCAACGGGGAACGTTATCATAACGACACCGAAACAGGTTATTTATGCGGATCGAGCGGATTACGAAATAGAAAAATCGGTAATCATTCTTAAAGGAAATCCCGTTAAGCTGGTAGCGGGCGACGAACGCATGACGTCAAAGGAATTAGAGCTGTGGCAGGACAAGAACATGGCCGTGGCAAAGAAAAGCGTTGTGGCGCAAAAGGACGCCCGCCGTTTGGAATCCGAAACGGTCAAGGCGTATTTTGCCAAGAAAGGGGCAAAGAACGACATTGAACGTTTTGAAGCCGAAGACGGTGTAAAGATAACGAACGGCAAAGAAACGGTTACGGGGGATTCGGGCGTTTATTACGTTGCTTCGGAGCGTGCGGTTTTGACGGGGAATGTCAAGATAGAGCAAGGCGGCAACTACATTTTGGGCGAAGTGGCGGACATAAACATGAAAACGGGTGTCAGCCGATTGCAGACGCCGGCTTCTGCCGAACGGGAAAAAGGAAAAGTCAGGGGAGTTTTCTTGCCTGAAAAGAAAAGAAAGAGTAATAAGATAGAATCGAATCCCGCTCCTTTGCCCAAGGAAACGGTTTCGCCCAAAAAGAAAGACGAAAAACACAATGACAGCGCATCAAACGGAAAGCTCCTCGGGACTTCAGACGCCGCCTGAAAAAAGCGGGGAAACACCGCGCCTTGTTTCTTCGTCGGAAACGGGGTTGAGGGCGTCCAACATCAGCAAAGCCTATAAAAAACGTCCCGTATTGAGGAATGTTTCGTTTAACGTGAATCGCGGCGAAGCGGTCGGTCTTTTGGGACCGAACGGCGCGGGCAAGACGACGTCTTTTTATTGCATCACGGGGTTGATTACGCCGGACACGGGGACGGTTTCGATTGACGGAATAGACGTTACGTCTTTGCCGATGTACCGTCGCGCCCGTTTGGGAATCGGCTATTTGCCTCAAGAAGCGTCCATCTTCCGCAGCCTGAACGTCGAAAACAATATTCGCGCCGTTTTGGAGGTTGTCGAACCGCGTTGGGACAGGCGCGAAGAAATTTTGGAAGAGCTGTTAAATGAATTTTCGGTGGCTCATTTGCGTCGCGCGCCTGCGATGGCTTTGTCGGGCGGCGAACGGCGCCGCGTTGAAATTGCGCGCGCTTTGGCGTCGAATCCTTCATTTATTTTGCTGGACGAGCCGTTGGCAGGCATTGACCCGATTTCGGTCGGCGAAATCCGTGATTTGGTCGCGCATTTAAAGCACAGGGGAATCGGCGTTTTGATTACGGATCACAACGTGCGCGAAACGCTGGATATTATTGATCGGGCTTATATCCTTTATGACGGCGTTGTCCTGATGGAAGGCAACCCTCAGGACGTTGTGCGCCACGAAGACGTTCGCCGCGTTTATTTGGGCGAAAAATTTGCGTTGTAACGTTGCCGAGGGGAGGGGATGAAATATGTCCTTGACGCCTCGCTTGGATCTGCGCCAATCGCAGTCTTTGACGATGACGCCGCGCCTGCAACAGGCGATTCGGCTGTTGCAAATGACGTCTTTGGAACTTGAAAGCGCCGTTGCAGAGGAACTGGAAAAAAATCCCTTTTTGGAACGTGAAGACGCAGGCTATTCCGAAAACGAGGAATCGGCTTTGCCCGATAATCTGTCGGAAACCGAAGGGCGCGACGAATTGCCCGATTTGCTGGATTCCGTGAACGGCGGACGCGAAGACGCCGCGGACGTGGAAGAAGAATACCTTTCGGAAGATTCTTTTTACGAAACGGGGACGCGGGACGACGGTTTCGATGAGGCGGATTTTTCCGTTGACGCTTGGAGCGGTTCGGGCGGTTTTGAAAATGTTTCGGGCGGATCGGGCGTTGAATTGTGCGCGGGAAAAAATCCGTCGCTGTATGAGGAAATGCAAAATCGTATTTTAACGATGTTCGACAGCGATGAAGAACGGCGGATTGCTTTTGCGATAACGGAAAATCTGGATGAATCGGGATATTTGGCGTCTGATTTCGGCGCGCTTGATGCGGGGTGCGACGCCGAAACGTTTGAGAGGATTTTGGGGCGATTGCAAGAAGCGGCGCCGACGGGGGCGTATGCGCGGTCTTTGACGGAATGCTTTGCGCTTCAGTTAAAAGAGAGGGATCGTTTGGATCCTGCGATGACGGCGTTTTTAAATCATTTGGATTTGGCGGCGCGCCGCGAATACAAGAAGCTTTCCGAAATATGCGGCGTTGACGTGTCCGATGTTTTGGATATGTATGAAGAAATCAAACGCCTTTCGGTACGGCCTGCGGCGGTGAGCGGCGGAGAAGTCGCTCCGGCGGTTGTTCCTGACGTGTTGGTTCGCCGTTTAAAGAACGGGGATTTGAGCGTTGTTTTGAATCAGGCGGCGTTACCCCGTGTTTTGATTAACCGCGAATACGCTGCCGAAGTGGCAATGGTGTCCGGCAAAAGCAGGGAAGCGCGGAAATTTATGAACGAAAGCCTGTCTTCGGCGAATTTTTTAATCAAAGCGTTAAACCAGCGTGCGGAAACGATTTTAAAGGTGGCGACGGAAATCGTGGAGCGTCAAAGGGAATTTTTTGACAAAGGCGAAGAAGGCTTGGTTCCGATGGTGCTTAAAGACGTGGCTCAGTCCGTGATGTTGCACGAAAGCACGGTCAGCCGCGTAACTTCGGGGAAATACATGGCGACGCCGCGGGGCGTTTTCGAATTGAAATACTTTTTTACGCAGGGGCTGGAAAATTCATCGGGAGAGAGCTGTTCTTCGCGTTCGGTTCAAAGCCGTATCAGGGCGTTGATAGACGGCGAAGGATTAAAAGTTTTGTCGGATGACGGTCTTGCGGCTTTGTTAAAGAAGGAAGGGATTGAAATTGCGAGACGAACCGTGGCAAAATACAGGGAAGCGATGGGGATACCGCCTTCGTCGATAAGGAAGCGGGAGAAGCGGGCGGGGAAAGTTTAACAGCCGCGCACAACATTTTCTTGACTTCAAACGGAGCGGGTCGTACCTTCTGAAAGCTTAGACGGGGGAGACCCTAATAACTCTATCAACCTTTTAGAAATGAGAATTGTGAAATGAAAATCTCAATTACAGGCAAACAAATCGATATCGGGACCAGTTTGCGTTCTTATGTTGAAGAACATGCGGACAATACGGTGAAGCGTTTTTTTGATTCTCCGTTGAACGCCTCTGTTGCTTTTTCCAAGGAAGGGAACCTGATCAAGGTCGACATGACGGTTCATCCGATCAGCGGCGTATTGGTACAGGGCAGCTCTTCGAATGCGGACGCTTATGCGGCTTTTGATGCGGCGAACGATCGTATCGGCAAACAGTTGTTGCGTTACAAGAAACGTTTGACGGATCACAAGGCGAAAGCCGAAACGGTCAACTTTGCGGTTATCGAGCCTGAAAAGGATGCCGATGAAGAAACGTTGCCGCAAGATGAATCGGCTCCTGTTGTTGTTGCTGAAATGCAGACCGAACTGCCGTTGTGCACGGTCAGCGGTGCCGTCATGCGCATGGATTTGGCGGATGTTCCGGCTTTGATGTTCCGTAACGTTGCTCACGGCGGACTGAACATGGTATATCGCCGCGCCGACGGAAATATCGGTTGGGTTGATCCGCAGGCTTCTTAAGCCCGCAGAGCATTTCCGGAAAACAAAGAATGCGGATTTCTGAATTTTTGACGCCTCAGGATATTTTCCCTGATTTAAAGGCGACGGGCAAAAAACAGGTTTTGCAGGAATTGGCGTCTTTTGCGTCCGAACGTTTGGGAATAGAAGATCGCGCCATATTTGACGTTTTGGTCGAACGCGAACGTTTGGGAACGACGGGGTTCGGCAACGGTGTTGCCATTCCTCACGGCAGGATGCGCCAGTTGGACAAACTGAATATGATGTTTGCCCGGCTAAGCACGCCTGTTGCTTTTGATGCGGTGGACGGACGTCCCGTTGATTTGCTGTTTTTGTTGCTGACGCCCGAAAATGCGGGAGCCGACCATTTAACGGCACTGGCAAAGGCGTCAAGAATTCTTCGCGACGAATCGTTATGCGCCAAGTTGCGCGGTGCCGAAACGGCGGAAGCGATTTATTCGACGATTCTTGAAAGCGAACAGGAATAAGACGTAACGAAAAAACCGGTTGGGGAATCCGATCGGTTTTTTTGTTTTTGTAAAAGAAATTGAAGGAAAAAACGATGGTAACACATGCGCCGTTTATGTTGGCCGACAAACGCATTATGGTTTGCGGGTATCAAGGGATGCTGGGGACTGCGTTGGTAAAGCGTTTGGAAAGCGAAGGATGCGAAATCATACGCGCCGGACATAAGGACGTTGATTTTTTGAATGCCAAAGAAACGTCGTCGTATTTTTCCAAAAAATCTCCTGATGCGGTGTTTATGCTGGCGGCGCGTGCGGGGGGTATTTTTGCGAACAAGACGCGTCCTGCCGAATTTATTTATGAAAACACGCTGATCGAGATGAATACGATTCATGCGGCGTACGAAGCGGGCGTTTCAAAGTTTATGCTGATGGGCAGCGCGTCGATGTATCCGAAGGATTGCGCTCAGCCGATGAAGGAAAGCGATTTGATGAGCGGCGCGCTGGATCCTTCGCACGTGGGCATAGCGATGGCAAAACTGACGGGCATGGTGGCGTGCCAGTGTTATCGCCAGCAGTACGGGGAAGACAACATTACGGTTATCCCGACGAACTTATATGGTCCCGGCGACAATTTCGATTTAAAGAACAGCCATGTTTTGCCGGCTTTAATTCGCAAGATTCATACGGCGAAGAAAGCCGAAGCGGCGGAAGTCGAAGTTTGGGGTACGGGGAACGCGCGCCGTGAATTTTTGTATGTGGACGACATGGCGGATGCGGCGGTTTTCCTGATGGAAAGATATTCTGACGACGAACCCGTGAACGTGGGGACGGGAACCGACATATCGATAGCGGAGCTTGCGCAGACGGTGTGCAAAGTTGTCGGATACGAAGGCAAGCTGAACTTTGATGCGATGAAGCCCGACGGCAAACAAAGAAAGGTTTGCGACGTTACAAAGATTACGGAAATGGGATGGAAAGCGACGATGCCTTTGGAAAAAGGGATCCGCCGTGCGTACGAGTGGTTTTTGGAACACGAAGAAGAAATCGTCGAAGAGTGAAAAAAAATTAAATACGGTCTTGACTCTCGGGATGTTTTTTTGCATAGTCCTGTGCAGACGGAAACGTTCGGGGGTGTAGCTCAGCTGGGAGAGCGACGCGTTCGCAATGCGTAGGTCAGGAGTTCGATCCTCCTCATCTCCACCATAAAAAAGCCTCGGTTACTCCGAGGTTTTTTTGTGCCGGGATGCAACACGGTTTGAAAGCGGCGGAACTGCAGGCTCGAGTTCCTAAGAGGTGACCGAATGAAAAATAAAATAAAAACCCTGATCAAAGGGGTGCTGGCATTTTTAGTTTTGTTTGCCGCGGCGCAAGCGGTTTTAATTTACAAAGATTACAGGGCGGAACGGGCTTTTTTGGAAACGGAGCCCGTCGGCGAAGCGTTTAATTTTGATATTTTGACGGCAAAAGCCGAAAAGCTGGCGCATCTTCCGTATGCGGCGCCCGACAACGATTTGCCGGAAGATTTGAAAAACTTGGATTACGACGGGTATCGTTCCATCCGCTTTAAACGCGAAGCCGGACCTTGGTACGGTCTTCACAAACCTTTTGAAGTCCAGTTTTTTCACGCGGGAGCTTTGTTCCAAAATTCCGTGCGTATCAACGAGGTTATTCACGGCAAGACGTTTCCTTTAAAGTATTCCCTGACATTTTTTGATTTCGGGAATAACAAGTTTAATCCGAAATATTTTACAGACATCGGTTATGCGGGATTTCGGCTGCATTATCCTTTGAATACGGGGGATTATTTCGACGAACTTGTTTCGTTCTTGGGGGCAAGTTATTTCCGTGCTTTGGCGGAAGGTCAAAAATACGGGCTTTCGGCGCGGGGGCTGGCGATTGATACGGCGGTTTCAACGGGAGAAGAATTCCCCGTTTTTAAAGAATTCTGGCTTCAACGTCCCCGTTGGCATGACAGTTCGGCGACGGTTTATGCGTTGCTGGACAGCCCGAGCGTTGCCGGAGCGTATAAGTTTGTCATTACGCCGGGGCATAATACGGTCATAAATGTGACGGCTCGTTTGTTCTTCCGAAAGGATGTCGGAAAGTTGGGCATAGCACCGCTGACGTCCATGTATTTGTTCGGAGAAAACACCAAAAACCGCTTTGACGATTTTCGTCCCGAAGTTCATGACAGTGACGGTTTGCTGATTTTGAACGGGAATTCCGAATGGCTTTGGCGTCCTTTGGATAATTCAAAAAGCTTGAGAATCAGCAACTTCAGCGACGATGATCCGCAAGGTTACGGATTATTGCAACGGGACAGGGATCTGTCGCACTATTTGGATTTTGAAGCGCATTACGAACAACGTCCCAGCGTGTGGGTCGAACCTTTAGGCTATTGGGGCAAGGGAACGGTCGAGCTGGTCGAAATACCGTCCATACAGGAAATTCATGACAACGTTGTTGCTTACTGGGTTCCCGATAAAAAAGCGGTTGCGGGAGAAAAGATGGAGGTTTCATATAACCTTCATTGGTTTAACGATCTTCCCGCCGAAAAAATTCCGGGAGACATTACGGCGACGCGCACGGGCATCGGCGGTGTTTCGGGGATGTTGGAAACGGACAAGCGCAAATTTGTGATAGACTTTGACATTCTGAACATGAAAGAAGAAGTCGAACGCGGCATAGCGACGTTGGAAGTCTCTGCCAGCGAAGGCGAAATCGTCAAAAAAACACTGAGTTACAATCCGTTAACGCAAGGATTGACGGCTTATATAGACTTTGTTCCGAACGGAAAAATATCGGAATTGCGGGCGGTTGTCGTTAAGAAGGGCAAAAATATTTCCGAAGTGTGGAGCTATCAATGGTTGCCATAAAAATCCAAAGTTTAAGAGATGTTGCCCGCGTTTATTTGCAGACTTTGGGATACGGGGATGCCGATGTAAGCGAAGAAGACATTTCTTTTTTGTTGGAATCGGCATCGTCGCAAACGGCGGAAGAGTTTATTTGTAAAGCCGATGAGTTTGCTTATGGTCTTGCCAAAGAAATTTTCGGGAAATGTTCTGAAGACAAATCGGCGGAAACGGCGCGTTTCAAGCTGACTTTTTCGTTGTGTGGCGGGGCGGGACAGTGTTCCGTCAAAGATTTGGTTAAAGGAAAACTTTCCGATGCATTGAAATCGGAAATGAAAAAAAGAGCCGTTATTAATGCTCCCGAATACCGTTTTGAGGAAATGAAGCCGCAAACGATTGACGAAGTGCATTGGATAAGAAAAATGTTTTCCCGTTTTAAGAAGGACTAAGGGCGATGAAAGAATTTGTCCCTATTTCAAAACGTCGGGTATTTTTGCACAGGCTTTATGTTTTCGGTCTGTCCATTATCAGTACTTTGTTTGCGACGCTAAAGTGGATAACGGTTATACCGAGCGATTCGTATTTGTACACAAAGCTTTTGATGGTGCTTTTGTTTGCGTTGACGTTCGGTTGGATTGCGTTGTTTTTCTGGTCCAGCCTTTTTGGTTTTTGGGGGTTGCTGCGCCCGACAAAACCGATCGGATTGAAATGGGCGGACGATGAAGTTTCTTTGACGGGCAAGACGGCGCTTTTAATGCCGGTGTATAACGAGGAACCGGTTAAGGTTTTCGCGGATTTGCTGGCAATGGCGCAAGAGCTGGAAGAAACGGGACAGGCGAATCATTTTGACATTTTCGTTCTAAGCGATACGACCAACCCGAAATATTGGGTGAAGGAAGAAAAGCTGTGGTTGGAAACTCAGCTGCGCATGCCTGAAAACATACACCTCTACTATCGCCGCCGCGTTAAGAACACGGCGAGAAAAAGCGGGAACATCGAAGATTTTTGCAACAAATGGGGCAGTCTGTACGATTTTATGATTGTGCTGGATGCGGACAGTTTGCTGTCGGGCAAAACGCTTTTAAAGATGTCTCAGCTGATGGAAAAAAATCCCGATACGGGGATTATACAAGCGCCTCCGTTATGTATTAACAGACATTCTTTGTTCGCCAGAATTCAACAGTTTGCGGGTAAAGTGTACGGCGGCGTTATAGCGGCGGGTTCCGCTTATTGGCAGGACGGGGAAAGCAATTATTGGGGGCACAATGCGATTATTCGCGTCAAAGCGTTTATGGAATGTTGCAAGCTTCCCGTTTTGACGGGCAAAGCACCGTTCGGCGGGCATATCCTCAGCCACGATTTTGTTGAAGCGTCTTTGATTTGCCGCGGCGGGTGGCGGACGTGGCTGTTGCCTGAATTAAGCGGCAGTTACGAAGAATGTCCTCCGTCCATGATTGATTTTGCCGTTCGCGACAGGCGGTGGTGTCAGGGGAATTTGCAACATATCAAGGTGTTGCTTTCAAAAGGGTTGAATCCGATCAGCCGCATCCATTTTTTAATCGGGATTATGTCGTATGTGTCGTCTCCGATATGGCTGTGTTTTATGTTGGTCGGGATTGCGGCGGCGTTGGGCAGGGCTTTTATTCCGCCCGATTATTTCCCCGTGGGTTATTCTTTGTTTCCGACGTGGCCGATTTTTGACAAATTCGGCACGATAGCTTTGTTTTTGTTGTCGATGTTTATGCTGTTTTTCCCGAAATTTTTGGGGCTTGCGGTTTATATACTTCAAAACCGTTCCAAAGACATTGACGGCGTTTTCAGCGCGATTAAAAGCGTCTTTGCCGAAATAATCTTCAGCATCCTTTCCGCTCCCGTCATGATGATGTTTCAAAGCAAATTCGTGTTTGACATTTTACTGGGCAGAGCCGTCGGCTGGAATACTCAAAACAGGGACGAAACGGGGACGCCTTGGAAATTTGCGGTGAAGATTCATTTTTGGCATACGGTTTTGGGGATATTGGCGGCGGTTGTCGTTTGGAAGTACGTCAATGTGCTGTTTTGGTGGACGTTGCCCGTTACGCTGGGGTTGGCGCTGTCGATACCGCTTTCGGTTTTGTCGTCGCGCGAAAGCGTCGGTATGTGGGCAAAAAAACACAAATACTTTGTCATTCCCGAAGAAATCAACGTACCGTCGATTTTAGAAAAAGCGCAAAAGAACTTAAAAGAGCTGGAACCGTATGCCGTTTTTGAACGCGGCGTCATTGACGTTATTTGCGATTCAGATTTGAATGCGTTGCATTTATTGATGTTGCCGGTGAACGGACCTGCGGAGCCGGCGGAAGAAAAAACGCTTAAACAGGGGCGCATTAAGCTTGAGAACTTTATCAATTACGGCGAACTTCCCGATTTCAGCAAGGAAGAAGAAACGGCATTACTGTACTCTCCGGATTTTTTGGAAGCATCGCGGCTGTCGTACTTGCTGAGCCTTCGCAACGGTTAAAGTTTAGATTTTACAATCCAGAACGCCTTGCAGGATAAAGGCTGCGGCGCCGCAATCGATTTTTTGTTTTCGTTTTTTTCGGCTTAAGTCCATTTCCGTAATCAAGAAACGTTCGACGGCGGCGGAAGAAAGGCGTTCGTCTTGGAAATAAAGGGGTTTTTGGAAGAAATCGGCAATTTTCCAAGCCAGTTCTCTGGTTATTTTGGCGCGATCGCCTTCTTCACCGTTCATTTGTTTGGGCAATCCCGACACGAAACCGCCGATATTTCGGTTTTCAAGGATATTCTTTAATTCTGCCATATCTTTTTCAAAGCTTGACCGTCGAATGGTTTTTAAAGGGGTTGCCGTAATATGCATGGTGTCGGACACGGCGACGCCGATTGTTTTGTCGCCTAAATCCAATCCGACGATGGTTGAGCCGACAGGAGCGAGCTTTAAGAAGTCGGATAAAGAAATATCTGATTTTTCGTGGGGAATGGTCTTGCCGTCTGGCATAGTAAATGTTACCTTCTGAACGGTTGTTTTTTTTATTATTAAGGAGCGTAAACACCGATGTCAATTGACAAAGAAGCCGTCAAAAGACTGGCGAACCTGTCCAGGCTTCGGATTCCCGAAGAAAATTTGGACGATATGGTTGGGGAAATTACGAAAATCATCGGCTGGGTAGAACAGCTTCAAGACGTTAATACGGACGGCGTTGCGCCGATGAATTCCGTTGTTGAAGACATGAAGCTTCCGGAACGCGAAGACGTTATAACGGACGGTAACATCCGCGATCAAATTTTGGCGAATGCGCCGGAAGAAATGGACGGATATTTTTTGGTGCCCAAGGTCGTGGAGTAAGAAATGACGGATTTGGTGGAATTGACGGTGGCCGAGGCCTTGGACGGTCTGGCAAAGAAAGAATTTTCCGCGGTAGAATTAACGCAGGCTCATATAAAGGAAATGGACAAGGCGCGCGAATTGAACGCGTACGTTACGGAAACGCCCGAACTGGCATTGGAACGGGCGAAGGCTTCCGACGAACGCCGCGCCAAAGGAACGGCTGGCAAGATGGACGGTATCCCCGTCGGGATGAAAGATCTGTACTGCACGAAAGGCGTTCGCACGACGGCGTGTTCTCATATATTGGACAACTTTGTCCCGCCTTATGAATCGACGGTTTCCCAGAAATTGGAAGACGCCGGAACGGTCATGCTGGGCAAAACGAATATGGACGAGTTCGCAATGGGAACGGCGAACCTGACCAGCTATTTCGGTCCCGTTCGTAACCCGTACAAACGCAAAGGCGATGAGTCGTTTTTAGTCCCCGGCGGTTCGTCGGGCGGTTCCGCGGCTGCGGTGGCGGCAGGCTTGTGCATGGCGGCGACGGGCTCGGATACGGGCGGTTCGATTCGTACGCCGGCATCGTTTTGCGGCATTGTCGGTTGCAAACCGACGTACGGACGTTGCTCGCGCTGGGGAATGGTCGCTTTTGCCTCTTCTTTGGATCAGGCGGGAACCATGACCCGTACCGTTCGCGATACGGCAATTATGTTGGAAGCAATGGCCGGTTTCGATCCGAAAGATTCGACGTGCGCGAATGTCCCCGTTCCGTGCTATGAAAAGGCATTGACGGGTAATGTCAAAGGGCTTCGCGTCGGCATTCCCCGCGAATACAATCCCGACAAAGGGTTGCATTCGGATGTTCGTCACGTTTGGGAAGCCACGGCGAATAAGTTAAAAGAAGCGGGTGCCGAAATTGTTGAAATTTCATTGCCCAGCACGATGTATGCGTTGCCGACGTATTATCTGATCGCTCCTGCGGAAGCGTCTTCGAATTTGGCGCGCTATGACGGCGTGCGTTTCGGATTGCGCGTAGACGGCAATTCTTTGGATGAAATGTACATCAATACGCGCACGGAAGGCTTTGGCAAAGAAGTCAAACGCCGCATCATGATCGGGACGTGCATTTTGTTGGAAGGCTATTACGAAACATGCTATCTGAAGGCTCAAAAAGTCCGCCGCCTGCTGTGCCGCGAATTTGAAGAAGCTTACAAGAAAGTCGATGTCATTTTGGCTCCTGCCGCTCCGGAAACGGCGTTCGGCAAAGATGACGACAGCACGAAAGATCCGTTGGTCATGCAGTTGTATGACGTCTTTACGGTTCCGTCGTCTTTGGCAGGCTTGCCGGCGGTATCGGTTCCTGCGGGAACGTCCGATACGAACGGTTTGCCGATCGGATTGCAGGTTATCGGCCGCCCGTTTGATGAAGAAACGGTGCTTCGTACGGCGGGCGTTATCGAAAGTATGTCGGGAATGCCCATCCGCCCCTTGCGCGTAGGAGGAAAATAAGATGTCATATGTTATAAAAGGCGAAACGGGCGATTGGGAAATCGTCGTCGGATTGGAAGTACACTGCGAAGTCATATCGAAAGCCAAACTGTTTTCGGGGGCTCCGACGGCGTTCGGTGCGGAAGCCAATACGCAGGTCAGCTTTATTGACGCGGGCTTTCCGGGAATGTTGCCCGTCATTAACCATGAATGCGTCCGTCAGGCGGTGCGCACGGGCTTTGGCTTGAACGCGAAAATCAACAAGAAATCGATTTTTGCGCGCAAGAACTATTATTACGCCGATCTGCCGAACGGCTACCAGATTTCACAGTCGGATATGCCGATTATTTCGGACGGCTATATTGATGTGGATTTGGAAGACGGATCGACGCGTCGTATCGGCATTGAACGCCTGCATTTGGAACAGGATGCGGGAAAACTGATGCATGATCAGCATCCGACGAAATCTTTCGTGGATTTGAACCGCGCGGGCGTTGCTTTGATGGAAATCGTTTCCCGTCCCGACATCCGTTCTCCCGAAGAAGCAGGGGCGTATTTAAGGAAACTGCGTTCGATTGTTCGCTATATCGGGTCTTGCGACGGGAACATGGACGAAGGATCGATGCGTTGTGATGCGAACGTTTCCGTTCGCCGTCCTGGCGAACCGTTCGGAACGCGCGCCGAAATCAAAAACGTGAATTCCATCCGTTTCGTGATGCAGGCGATAGAATACGAAGCCATGCGTCAGGTCGAGCTTTTGGAAAGCGGCGGTCGCGTTGTTCAGGAAACGCGCAAGTTTGATTCGGTAAAGGGCGAAACGAAATCGATGCGTTCGAAAGAAACGGCGATGGACTATCGTTATTTTTACGATCCCGACCTGATACCGTTGGTTTTGGACGAAGACGAGATAGAACGCCTTCGCAGCGAGATGCCCGAACTTCCGGATGCGAAAAAGAAACGCTTTATGGAAGACTTCGGCTTGCCTGCTTACGATGCGGGACAGCTGGTTTCGGAAAAGGAAACGGCGGCATATTTTGAAAAAGCCGCAGCCGGTCACGATGCGAAGAAAGTCGCCAACTGGATTATGGGCGATTTGTTTGCGACGTTGAACCGCTTAGGCAAGAAGATCACCGAAAGCCCCGTATCTCCTGAAAATTTGGGCAGGATGGTTGATTTAATTAACGACAACACGATATCCGGCCGCATAGCGAAGGACGTATTCCAATTTATGGCGGAAGAAGGCAAAGATCCCGACACGATTATTGAAGAAAAGGGATTGAAGCAAGTCACGGACACTTCTGCGATAGAGAAGATTATTGACGAAGTTATGGCGGCGAATCCGGACAAGGTTGCGGAATATCGCGGCGGAAAAGACAAGCTGATCGGCTGGTTTGTGGGTCAAACGATGCGTGCGTCTCAGGGCAAAGCGAATCCCGGCATGCTGAACGATCTGTTAAAGAAGAAACTGACGGGCTAAAACGATGGCAGGAACGCGGACGGAAAAAGAAGGGCTGTACGACGTAGTCAGGAACAAGGACGGCGAATTGCTGTTTTGCATACGGGCACGGAACGGCAAGCCCGACCATCCGCGTTTTTTTTACGACGGAGCGGGAACAGCGCTGTTGTTAAGGGATACGAAGCGGTCGATATTGCTGGAATATCTTCCTGAGATGGCGATATTATCGTTGCAAAAGGAAGACAAGGTATTGATTGCCGAGATACTGGACGACGAGCTGGAGCATGAATATTATGCACCGCTAAGTCGGGTAAAGAAGTTACCGATATAACGGATTGATCGTTGTATTATTGAAGTAATGAAAGGATTGTTAGATATGTTTAGCAAGAACGTTTCATTGGTCAAGAAATTTGCGAAGGGAGCTCCGGTCAGTGTTGAACGGGGGGGCGATCCGTCGAATGCGCCGCAGCACGGTCGTGGAGAACTAAAGACGGGTTCAGCGTCATATCAGAATGAGATAGAGGTTGTTGCGGAACGTTTAGCGGAAGCATCGAGGAATTATCAGCGATGAAGCGGCTTTTTTAGTTGACGCGGGCATCGAGTTAATCTAAAAAGGAAGTCGCCGGAGGACGGGCAGGATGGTAATGCAGCGGATTGCTAATCCGTACACGGGGTTAAAGCCGTGAGTGGGTTCGATTCCCACGTCCTCCGCCATTTTGGACAAGAACCCATTGTTTTCAACGGGTTCTTTTTTTTGCGAAAGCTTCAAAAAAAGCGAGCTTTTAAAAGAAAAGCCCGCTTCATTCGTACTATAAAAAGTCAGTGTTAATCGCGAACCGGAACCAGTTCTTCATAAACGGCAAAAACATCCGAGGAAGGCGTTTTGTTGCATTTTTCACACAAAGGTACGATAAACCATCGGCGATCTTCTATGGATGCTTTTTGAACATGTGCACCGACTGTGGCTTTTGCGCGGCAGTGCGCACATTCATGAGCTTTTTTTCCGCTTTTCTTTTCCCAAAAATCCAGCCAGGAAATATAGCCGTAAGGCGCTTTGTTGTCAGCAGTTCCGTTTAAGTTTTTTACAAGCATAAGCTTCTCCTTATAAAATTAATCTAAAAATTGACAAGAAGGGCCTAGCTTCGTAAACTGTTTTTGCGAAATGTCCGGAAGGTATTAAGACCTTCTTGCCACAGGAAGGGGAAGCTAACGCTTCCTCTTTTCTGTTATAAGGAGCATGCGATGTTTGACAAAAAAAGTCAACTGATTTTTTCATTAATGTGCCCTATGCAAAAAAATCTTGTATAAAAAGAGAATTCTGCTATCTTGTTTTTTGGCAGAGAGAGGAATTTTTATGAAATTCGGGGAATTGTTTGATATTCACAGCGGGGTAACCGTACGTAACGGATATAAGGAAGAATGTGCAAAGCCGGTTCGCATTGTTTTGCCAAAGGATGTGCATGCGAACGGGAATATAGACGGTCACACGGTTTCCGTGCAGAAGATCTATTATAAAAAAGAGCATCTTTTGCGCGACGGGGACATTCTTTTTTGTGCAAAGGGAACGATAAAGGCGGCGGCATTTTCAGGACAGCCCGAAGACTATGTGGCCTCTTCGGCTTTTTTTATTTTAAGTCCGAAAAGGGAATTGTTTTCCGCATACATAGCGGCATTTTTAAATTCGGAAATGATGAAAGGCGCTTACCGTTCGGCAACGAACGGGTCAACGATACCGTCTTTGCCGATAAGCTATGTATCGGGCATTCAGATACGGTTGCCGCCGTTAAGCGCGCAAAAGCGCGTGATAGAGTTGCTTGATTTGTATAATGAGAAGCTTGCGCTGTTAAGCAGGCGTACCGAATTGGAAACAAAAGCGCGGGATACGTTATTTAAAAAGATTTTTACGGGAGAATTGGTATGACGAACGAAACGGACGAAAAGCAGGCGAGATTAAACAATTTGCTGTGGAGTGCGGCGGATGCGGCGCGTTCGCACGTAGATGCTTCTGTTTTTAAAGATTATATTTTGGTTTTATTGTTTTTAAAATACCTTTCCGAGCTTTCCAAGAAGGAGGCTGCTGAGTTAAGGAAGCGTTACGGTTCGGATGAAGAGGCGTTACAGCGCCGTTTGAAGGCGGGCAGATTTTATCTGCCGAAGGGGACGTCTTTTGATGAACTGTACGAGCAAAGGGGGAAGGACGATTTTGGTGCTCTGATTAATCAGGCGTTGCATGCGATTGAGGATGCGAACAAATCGACGCTTGAAAATATATTTCAGTCCGTTGACTTTAACAGCGAATCCGTTTTAGGCAAGAAAAGTAAACGCAATCCGATGTTGATAGGCTTGTTTGAAGTATTCAAGACGGCGGATCTTGATATATCCAATCAAGACGTTGTCGGAAATGCGTACATGTATTTGATTGAACGTTTTGGTTCGGATGCGGGCAAGAAAGCCGGGGAATTTTTTACTCCGGCCAAGGTATCGGAGCTTTTAGCCAAGCTGGGTGGTGCGCGCGACGGTTTTTTAATTTTGGATCCGGCGTGCGGTTCAGGGGGATTGTTGTTGTTGGCGGGGCATGAAGTTCCTTCGGGCAATTGTGCGCTGTACGGTCAGGAGAGTGTCGGAACGACCTACAACATGGCGCGAATGAATATGTTTTTGCACGGCAAGAATTCTGCGCGGATTGAGTGGGGAGACAGCCTGCGTGAGCCGGCATTTGTTGAAGCGGACAGGTTAAAGAAATTTGATTTAGTGTTGGCGAACCCGCCGTTTTCATTGGACAACTGGGGTTATGACGATTTGCAATCGGACAAATACGGACGTTTTACGCGCGGGATGCCTCCGAAATCAAAGGGGGATTATGCGTTTATTTTGCATATGATAGCGTCGGCGAAGGACTTTACGGGGCGTGTTGCTGTTATCGTTCCGCACGGAGTATTGTTTCGCGGGGCAAGCGAGGGGCGCATACGTCAATCTTTGATAGAAGACAATTTATTGGATGCGGTTATCGGACTTCCTAAGGGTCTATTTCAGACGACTGACATTCCCGTAGCGATTTTAATTTTTGACAAGTCCCGACAGGCGGGCGGAAAGAATCAAGACCGTAAGGACATTTTGTTTATAGATGCCAGTCGGGATTACATCAGCGGCAAGAAGCAAAATACGTTATCGGACGATCACATTGAAAAAATTCTGACGACGTATCGTGAACGCAAGGAAACGGAAAAGTATTCGCATATTGCGCAACCCGAAGAGATTAGTGAGAACGATTATAACCTGAACATACCGCGTTATGTTGATACGTTCGAAGCAGAGGAGGAAGTTGACTTGCCGGCGGTCAAGGCGGAGATAGAACGTATAGAAGCGGAACTGACCGAGGTACAGGAACGAATGGACGGGTATTTAAAGGAACTGGGGCTGTAATAAGTTCTGTTCCTGTGAGGGAGATAGATGATAGTTTTTTAGGAAATAAATTATTTAAGGAAAACAATGGGAAAAAGAGAAGCAAAAAAAATTTTAACACAACAAGAAGCAGCTTTGGCGAAAGCAATGTTCTTATATACTGATAAGAACAATCAGCAAATTCTGTCGTATTTTATTCGTCCGGGGAACGATATAAACGGTCGCGTTATGACGCAATTACGTAAAAAGGTAATTCACAAAAACGTATCTCCCGCATCAAGAGAGGAAATGGAAGCTTTTATTAAAGAAAGAGAAATTCAATCCGGTCTGGTTATTCCGAAGACAGAAAATCCTATTATTTTATATCAAATTCCCGGGCGAGAGATCGAGATTTCTGTAAGGATTGATGAAGCCAATGAAACTGTTTGGCTTACACAGTCCGAGATGGCACATTTGTTTAATAAAGATTTTAACACGATTAACGAGCATATTCAGAATATTTATAACGAGTGTGAATTAGAACCGATATCAACATCCCGGGAATTCCGGGATGTTCGAACAGAAGGGAACAGAACAGTTTCCCGTAAAGTGATGCAGTATAATTTGGATATAATTATTTCTGTTGGTTATCGGGTAAAATCCTACCAAGGCACGCAATTTCGTATTTGGGCGAACCGAGTTTTAAAGCAATATTTGTCCAAGGGCTTCGCATTAAATCAGAAAAAGCTGTTAGAAGAACAAGAAGAAAATCTTTCAGCTTTGCAAAAAGCGGTTGATTTAGTGCAAAGAGGTGTCAGTCAACGAATAACGTCTTTGGATGAAGCGGGGATCCTCATGCGAATTTTGTCGGATTTTTCGCAAGGCTTAAAGTTATTGGACGACTATGATAACAATGCTTTGGATGCAAGCGGAAAAACGGACAAAGAAGCCGTAATAATAGAAGTGAGCGAGTTTTTAGAAGTGATTGACAAAATGAAGCCGTGTTTTGAATCAGCTGTATTTGCCAATCCGAAAGACGACAGTTTTAATAGTTCTGTTAATCAGATTTATCAAACATTTGGTGGTCAGGATTGTTATTCGAGCATAGAAGAAAAAGCGGCAATGTTGCTTTATTTAATAACGAAGAATCACAGTTTTTCGGACGGGAATAAACGTATTGCGGCACAATGCTTTTTATATTTTTTGGAAAAGAACGGGCTTTTATATGAAGAAGGACAGCCAATAATTGACAATGCAACTCTGGCGGCTATAACGGTTTTGATTGCCGAAAGCAAATCTGATGAAATGGAAACAATTAAACAAATGGTTGTAAGTATTTTGAATAGGAATAAAATGAATTACGGGCAAGGCTGTAAAAAAGGATAAACGTACAGTAACGGAGAAAATAATGTCGGATAATGAGATGCAGAGGAATAAAGATGGAAATGTTATGGAAAATGGAATAGTTTATGTATTGTCAAATCCAGCAATGCCGGGACTTTATAAAATCGGGATAACGGGGCGTGAAGAATTGCGTGCCAGATTACGGGAATTATATGCCAATACGTCAATTCCTGTTCCATTTGAATGTGAATATGCGCGCAGAATAGATAACTACAAACAAGTTGAAAAAGCCCTTCATACAGCGTTTAGAACGGAACGAGTTAATCCCGAGCGTGAGTTTTTTAGGACGGAACCGGATCGTGTCAGAGCTGTTTTAGAGCTGTTTCCGGGTGAAGATGTTACACCCGAAGTGCGGAGAGATATTGATAAAGATACGACACCAACAGATAAAAGCGCAGGCGAACGATTGAAAAAAATCCGTCGCCCGCCATTGAATTTTGAAGAAATGAAAATACCTGTAAATTCTATACTGAAATTTGAAAGAGGCAATTTGTCGATTCAAGCAAGCGTAAGTTCTTCCAAACGAGTTTTGTACGAAGGACAAGAATACTCATTAACGGCATTAACTCGAAAGCTGTTAAAAATACCTTACGCTGTTGCTCCGTGTTCATATTGGACGTTTAACGGCAGGAATTTAGACGAGATTTACGAAGAAACATATCCGATTGAGGAATGATGTTAGGGGATAAAAATGGATCAAACATCCTTGTGGGTAACGTATCAATCTTTAATTTCAGCCATAATCGGCGCGGCATTTACAGCTGTACTGTGGATTTTAACAAGGTTTTTTAACGAACGGCAAAAAACATACGAACGTCGTTATGCTATATATAAAGCTTTAATTTCAAATGTACGAAATGTTGTCTCTTTTGAATTTGTTTCATCTTACAATATGCTGTTGGTTGAGTTTCAAAATGATAAAAAAATATTAGCGGCACGAGATAAATTTTTAGATTGTGTTAAGCGAGACCCCGCAAAAGACGAGGATGGACAGAAAAGACAGGACGCCGATTTTGATGATGCTCTTGTTCGTTTGATTGATGCCGTAGGAAAAAGTATCGGCATCAAAATGGAACAAATGGATATAAAAAACAAAGTATATATGCCTAAAGCTTTCGTGGACAATGAGCAAACGCAACGAGATTTAATCGCTTTAAATAAATCAGTATTAAAAGAATGGGATATTCTTTTAAAAAGATGCAATGAAGCCTATGTTGTTTTGCAGGAAGGTCAATCGAATGACGAAGACTAATCAAAAAATTCCTGTGGGGTGGAGTGTTGACGAATTTGGAAAAATAGCATTTCTTTCAAAAGAGAAATATATTCCATCACCGAATGAACATATGAAGTGTTTAGAGCTAGAACATCTCGAAAAAGAAACAGGACAATTAAAGGGGTATATAGATTCTGCACTGCAATCAAGTGCAAAAAATCGTTTTAAAAAAGGTGATGTCTTATATGGAAAATTAAGATCTTATTTAAAAAAATATACGCTTGCTTCATTTGACGGGGTCTGTTCTACAGAAATTTGGGTGTTGAGAGGATGGCAGGAAAAACTTATTAATATTTATTTATATCTTATTATTCAAACAAATAAATTTAATACGGCATGTAGTGTTTCAACGGGAACTCACATGCCGAGAGCAGATTGGGAGTATGTTTCAAATATTCCTTTTATGTATCCTCCTTTACCAGAGCAAGAGAAGATTGCGGAGATTTTAAGCTGTTGGGATGAAGGCATTGAAAAATTGTCGGCGTTGATTGAAAAAAAGAAACTTCAGAAAAAAGCCTTGATGCAAAAACTATTGACCGCAAAAATTCGTTTGCCCGGCTTCACTGATCCGTGGAAAAATGTAAAATTAGGTGATTTCTTAATATTTCAAACGGGCTTCCCTTTTGATTCCCAATTTTTTAATCAAGATGGAAACGGCATTAGACTAATCAAAAACAGAGATTTAAAGTCAGATGATCAGATGTATTTTTATTCTGGAAACTACAGTACTGATGACATAGTTAATGACGGAGATATCTTGGTCGGTATGGACGGAGACTTTTTGCCGTGTTTGTGGAAAAAAGGAAGGGCTTTGTTGAATCAAAGAGTCGGACGAGTGATATGTAAAAAAAATCTAAATCATATTTTTGCTTATTATGCTCTGTCTTCTCCTCTTGAAAAGATACAGAATAAAACAGCGTCTACTACGGTTAAGCATTTATCCCATGCAGGCGTTTTGGAAATTAAAACGATAATTCCTTCATCCCTTGCCGAACAAAAGGCTATCGCGGACATTCTTTCCAAAGCCGATGCAGAAATCGAGCTGTTAAACAAAAAACTGGCGGCTTTTAATCTGGAAAAAAAAGCCATGATGCAAAAACTTCTGACCGGGCAAATCCGAGTGAAAGTGAATTAAAATGAAAGACAAAATGAAAAAACTCTATCAACGTAAAACAGTATTAAAAATACATAATAATAAAAAATATAAATGCTATGATCCTAAAGAAAGTATATCCCCTTTGGGATACGAATTCATTGAAACAGTCCATGACGATGATACTTATATTATCGCTCGGATCAAGAGACCTCAGGACGAAAATCCTTGTTTGGCCGTACGTTGGTATATAGAAAGCAGCGAATATGAATGTAAAGCCGATTCCGAAAAAATATGCACGGGATACCCGAATTCACGCGGATACCCGACATGGTTCATTTTGCCGAATACTATGCCGGGGGATGTCTATAACTATATGATACATCATTATAATAATACAAAATAAGGATATAAATATGGTGCAATCCTACGTTCACCTGTGCTTTGACGAAGCAACTCAATCGCAATTGCCGTGCGTGGAAATGTTGGTCAACATGGGATGGAATTTCCTATCAAAAAACGATTTGGAGGCCGCTCGAAACCAAAATCCGGCTAAATCAATCCTGATAAATATTTGCGAACAAGCCTTGGATAATTTTAACCGTTTCGAATATCTTGGAAAATCTTATCACTTCTCTCCTAAAAATATCGCTGACGCCGTCTTCGATTTGGAAAACTATCCCATGAAAGGATTGATGACTTCTTCGGCTGAAGTCTACGCCGATTTAATCGCCGGACGTGACTTGAAAGAATTCGTGAACGGAAAAGAATCTTCTTTCGATTTTAAATTCTTCGATTTCGAAAATATTCAAAATAACGTCTTCCATGTCGCCGTCGAAGTCCCCCTGCAGGGAAAAGAAAATATTCGCCCGGATATCGTGTTGTACGTCAACGGAATTCCAATGGTCGTTATCGAAAACAAAAAATCCGCCGTCGATGTCCGCGAAGCCGTCGTCCAGATCGTTGATTACCAAACAAAATGCCCCCGTTTCTTCTTGTTCCCGCAGTTGTTAATCGCAACAAATAAATCTGAATTCCTGTACGGAACAACAGGAACTCCTAAAAAATTCTTTTCCGTGTGGCAGGAAAAAAATTTCGACGAAATCGCTTGTCAAAATATAATGACAAAAAAAATCAATAATGAAATCTATCAAAAAATTCTGAACGATTTAAACGGATCCGATTGTAAGCATAAGCAAAATACAAATCTTAGAATTATATCGGAACAGGATAAAGGCGTCTTTGCTTTGCTGGAACCTCATCGACTGATGTCTTTAATCAAAAACTATATCATTTATGACGCAGATAAGAAAAAAATCGCTCGACACCAGCAAATTCGCGCAATCCTTAATACAAAAAAAAATGTCGGAAACTTCATCGAAAATACTCGGCAGGGCGGGTTGATATGGCATACTCAGGGATCAGGTAAATCCTTGACAATGGTAATGCTCGCTAAAAATATTTTCGCCGATAAATCTATCAAAAATCCCAGAATCATCGTCGTAACAGACCGAAAAGATTTGGACAGACAAATCAGAGATACGTTCAAAAATTGCAAACTGAAACAAAACGTCGTTCAGGCAAAATCCGCTGCGGATCTGATGCGAAAACTCAAAGAAAAAGAAAGCGGCGTCATTACAACGTTGGTTCATAAATTCGATGCCGCCTTTAAACGCGGCGATTCCTTCGTCGATAACGACCCCAATATCTTTGTCTTTATTGACGAAGCGCACAGAACCCAAACCGGAAAAGCTAATGCAAATATGAATAAAATATTGCCAAATGCTTGTATCATCGCTTTTACCGGTACGCCGTTGATGAAAGGCGAACACGCAAGCTTTATTAAATACGGCGGGTATATCGATAAATACACAATTGACGAAGCGTTGCAGGATAAAAATATCTTGCCCTTGATCTATGAACAACGGCAAATCTTTTTCGAACAGTACGAAGGGTTGGTCAAAAAGAAAATCGACGAAGATGACGATTTCCAAAGATTGTCCCAAGAAAACAAAAAAAAATTACAACAGGAAATTAAAGCCCGCGTCTTATTCGAACTGGATGATGTCGTCGAAGATATCGGAAAAAATATCGCAGACCACTTTAAAACAAACGCATTCCTGCACGACGGAACCCCAAACGGTTTTAAGGCTCAGTTGGTTACTCCGTCAAAAGCTGCTGCCGTTAAATTTCAAAAGTATTTTGAAACAAAAACAAATATCGAAACCGCCGTCGTCATTTCAAACGAAAACGGAAAGGCACAACATGACACCGAAGAAAAAAAAGAAGTCCGCGATTTCTTAAAAGAAAAAAATGAAAAATTCGGATCTTTGGAAGAATATGAAAAAAAATGCATCAAAAGCTTTAAAGACAGCGACACGGGGATTCAAATTTTGATCGTTGTCGATAAGCTTTTAACAGGCTTTGATGCTCCGAGAAATACGTTCTTGTATTTGCTTCGCCCCTTGCAAGATCACAACCTTTTACAAGCCATCGCGCGCGTTAATCGTTTGTGCGACGAAACAAAAGAACAAAAAACCGCAGGATATGTCATTGATTATTCTAAAAACCAAGAACACATAACAGATGCCATGCGTTTGTTCTCAAAATATAATCAGGAAGACGTCAAGGGGACGCTAAGCGACTTAAACAGCAAAATTCAAGAATTAGACCGTTGTTATGAAGAACTTTGCGACATCTTTGCACATATAAGAAATGCCGCGGACGAAGAAGAATATATTCAAATATTGGCTGATGACGAAATCAGAAAAGATTTTTATAAAAAAATAAACCGCTTTATTTCGGTATTTGCCGAAACTTCGGTTCTGAACGGCTTTGAACACGCGTTCGGTCGAGAAAAAACGGAATTATTTCAAAAACAGTCGTTCAAATTCCTTGCCGTTAAAAAAGCCGCCGCATGCAGGTACGCCGATCATGTCGATTTAACGGCATATCGCCAAAAAATTTATCGCGTTTTACAAACAGCCGTCAGCGTCAAAAATATTGAGCAGCTGACAAAACCCATAGATATCATGAACTTGGACAGTATGAAAAAAGATTTGGAGCATATGTCCGCAAAATCGGCAGCCGAAGCTATGGTCGCAAATATGGTACGAAAAGTGTCCGTGTCAATGGAAGCCGATCCTGAATTTTATCAATCATTTTATGAAAAAATTCAGGAACTGATCGAAAAATTAAACAAAGCGTCTGAAGCCGAATACGCAGATATGTTTGAAGACGCTAAGCTCTTGCAACAAAGCTTGGCAAAACACGAAGCTGAAAAACATTCCGACGATAACGTTTCCGATTTGTTTTATCGAAATTTGTCGGAGCTGTTCGCGGCATTGCAGGGAAAAGATTTGCGCGAAGAAACAAAAAAACTGATCAATGAATTTAAAAAGTCTTTGATCGTTGATTGGTCGGTCAATCCAGAAACCCAACGCATGATCAAAAGAAGAATGGACGATTACCTTTATGAAACCTACGGTGCGGTTTTAAACGATAAATCTTTGGATATCGTCGATACTTTGATGGACTTGGCTTTGCATAACAAAGAGCTTTTTGATGTCAGATAAAATCTTATTTATCGGAAACAAAAAATATCCGTTTGATCTGATTTTGTCTCAACGCAAAACAGCGACTATTTATGTGACGAATGAAGAAAAAATCATTGTCAAAGCCCCTTTGAATGTTTCTTTTGAACGCATTGATGCGTTTGTGAACAGCAAAAAAAAGTGGATTTTAAAACAGCTGGAAGAAATTGAAAAATATCGACAGGCTCCCGATCAAAAACGCTTTTTATCGGGTAGCCCCGTCTTATATTTGGGAAGACAATACAAACTTGTTGTCCAACAGTCCGCCGACGGATGCGAACAGGTAAAATTGGCAAAAAACCAAATCTTTGTTTTTACAAAACAAAACCCAAACGACGATATTCATAACGGCTCGTTAATTCAAATGTGGTATGATGAACAGCGCAGGAAAATATTTAAAGAACGTTTTTTAAACGTTTCTTTGAATTTTCCGGAAGCACAAAAATTGCGTTTGTCCGTCGCAAAAATGAAAAGCAGATGGGGAAGCTATCGTACAGACGGCACCGTTGTTTTGCACCCTGATTTGATCAAAGCGTCCAAACAATGCATTGATTATGTCTTAACCCATGAATTTTGTCATCATTACCATAAGCGGCATGATGAAGATTTTTACCGGCTTCTTGATAAAAAAATGCCGGATTGGAAAAACATTAAAGAAAAATTAGAATTGCGTTTTGCAAAAAATTAAAGTGCTTCCTAGTTTGAAAACGCCTCTTTTTTTATGATTGTTTAATGCGGAAAAACATATTAAAAAAGCCCTAATTCATTTTTGTTTAAAGGAAAAACCGTATGGCAGAAAAACACGTCAAGCTACTTATTCTCGGATCGGGCCCCGCAGGCTATACGGCGGCCATTTACGCCGGAAGAGCGTCGTTAAACCCCGTCATTATCGCAGGAATGCAGTTGGGCGGACAAATCACGACAACTTCTTTCGTTGAAAACTATCCCGGATTTCCCGAAGAAATCGGCGGGACGGAATTGGTCGGCAAAATGCAGGAACAAGCCGAACGCTTCGGAGCCGAAATCGTTTACGATACGGCGGTTCGCGTTGATTTTTCAAAACGCCCGTTTTCGTGCACGCTGGATTCGGGAGACGTCTATACCTGTGATGTCATGATTATTGCAACGGGGGCTTCGGCAAGAACGTTGGGGGCTCCGGGCGAAGACGATTTGCGCGGCAAAGGCGTTTCTTACTGTGCAACGTGCGACGGCTTTTTCTATCGCAATAAAAAAGTCGCCGTCATCGGAGGCGGAAACGCCGCCGTCGAAGAAGCCCTGTACCTGTCAAATTTGGCTCAGGAAGTTTTTTTAATCCATCGCAGGGATTCTTTCAGAGCGGAAAAAATTCAGCAAGACCGTCTGTTTAACAACCCTAAAATTAAAATCATCCGCGATACCGTCGTTGAACGGTTCTTAGGAACCCCCGACGGCGCGGGATTGACCGGGCTTGCGTTAAAGAACGTCAAGACAGCAGAAACGTCGGAGCTTTTGATAGACGGAGCTTTTGTCGCCATCGGTTATTTGCCGAATACCGATATTTTCAAAGGACAGCTTGAATTGGATAACGCAGGCTTTATCGTAACGGAACCGGGCTTGCCCTTTACAAGCGTCAAGGGCGTTTTTGCCGCAGGCGACGTTCAAGACGCCCGTTATCAACAGGTCATTACGGCGGCTGCCGGCGGATGCCGCGCCGCGATAGAAGCGGAAAAATACATTTCTTTGTCGGAATGACGAGGAAAAGACAAGTATTGAAAAAGCGGCTTTTCAAAAAGCCGCTTTTTTATATCAGTAATAATATTCGCCGTATTCGTCGGCAGGAGGAGGCTGGATTTCTTCCTGTACGGGGGCGGGTTGTTCCTGAACGTCCGGTTCGGGAGAGACCGGTTCGGAAGAGGGAATGTTCCCCGCAATGTTAAACAGGCAGAAATGGTTAACGCATTTTCTGGATAATCCGCCGACGGGGGGACAGTGCGTGTCATCGGTGCATTGAACGCAGGTATAAGGCAAAGACTGATACGGGACGGGAATGCAAAACGGAGCTCCGGGAGAACAGACGGCTTCGCGGCACGGGTCTTTTTTCGCGCATTTAAAGCCTTTGACGCATTCCATTCCTTCGGGGCAGTCTTCATGATACAGGCAATCGACGCATTTATAGGTATGCGGTTTTTCGGGGCCTGTCGGGATACAGAATTTTCCGTCGATGCAGGGGTTGGGATTGCATATTTTTACGCAACGCAAGCCGACGCATTCTTCGGAAAATTTGCAATCCGAATTTTCCGTGCACGTGATTTGTTGGTTTGACGGGCGAACCATTGTCGGGTTTGTGGAACCCGAAGCCGACGGGTCGCCCAATTTTACGGAACGAGCGGAACCGTCGCAGGGAAGCAAAGCCAATAAAGCGGCAAAAACGGCGAATTTGAACATACAATAAAATTCCTTCAGTCTTTTTCTTTTCAATAATTATACGAAAAAACGGGCATTAAAGGAACGTTTAAAGCGTGCGGAATTCCATTCTGTGTTTTTTGGGGTTGTAACACAAAGCCAATTTTCCGTTTTTCAAAGCGGTGGCGTCTTTTCCGAAAACGTCAAACCGCCATCCTTTCAAGGCGGGAATGTCGGGATTGTCTTCGGCGGCCAACAGGTCGACATCGTCGGAAGACGCAATCAGTTTTTCGGCGACGTCGTTTTGTTCGGCTTTGACGGTTAACAGCAGTTTTAGCATTTTTGCCAAAGCTCTGGTTCCTTTGGGCAAGTCGCGTTTGACGGGGTGTTCCGGAAACGAAGCGGGATCGCGCGCCAACGTTTGGGCAATGACGTTTCTGGCGGCGGTTCCGAGACGTCCTTCGGCGAACCCTTGGGGCAGAGAACGCATTCCTTTCATTTCTTCAAGCGTTTTTGGAGCACTCGCGGCGATTTCCAACAACAGTTCGTCGCGCATGATATGCTTTCTCGGTCTGTCGTGTTTTTGGGCTTCTTCTTCGCGCCAAGCCGCCAAAGCCTGTAAAATCGCCAAAAATTCGGGATTATTAGAGCTTTGTTTGATTCTCAGCCAAGCTTTCTGCGGATCGTTTTCATAAGTCTTCGGGTCGGATAAAAAGGCGATTTCTTCGGCGACCCAGTCGGTTCTTTGCGTTTGTTCCAGAATTTCGGTCAGCTTGGCGTAAACGTCGCGCAGATAGGTAACGTCGCACAACGCGTACTTGACTTGTTTTTCGCTCAGCGGTCGGCGGGACCAATCGGTAAAGCGCATGGTTTTGTCGATTTCGGTTTTAAGCAGTTTTGAAACCAACGTTTGATAGCTGACGGATTCTCCGAACCCGCATACCATGGCGGCGACTTGGGTGTCAAAGAGGGGAGCGGGGACTTTGCCCGTCAGGTGGTAAAAGATTTCGACGTCCTGTCTGGCGGCATGAAAGACCTTGACGATGGTTTCATCCTGCATGATTTCAAAGACGGGCGTTAAGTCAATACCGTCAGCCAGAGGGTCGACGCAGGCGGCGTCGTCAACGGACGCCAGCTGTATCAGGCACAGGCGCGGCCAATAGGTTTTTTCGCGTATGAATTCGGTGTCAACCGTAATAAAGGGATGCCCTTTTAATTTACGGCAGAAATCTTTAAGTTCTTCGTTTTTTTGTATCAGTACCGACATTTTTTTTCGCTTTTGAAATCTTTGAAAAATAGGAAGACGGTTTCTTTTTACATAAAAACGCGCACAAAAGACACCGTTATTTTTTTAAAGGTGATTTTTATCACATTTTCTTGCGTTTTCGGCAAGAGGCTGTATCTTATAAATTAAAGAAGGCTCTTTATACGGGATAGAATATGTTTACGGCCGCCGACGGCGAAAAATTCGTTAAGGAAAAATACGGGATACTTCCTCTTTCCGAAATTTCGGAAACTCTGGGAAAAAATATAGCCTGGGGGGTTGACCGTACTTTGGAAAAAGGTGTGGCAAAACGACTGTGGCCGGAAAATCTGTCTTATGATTCGTTGGTGAAATCCAACGATTTGATGTACCGATTTTTGGAAATCAGCCACAGGCATCCCGAATTGTTTTCCGATGATGTTTTCGACAAATCGGTTTCTGCGCCGATCGGTCCCGAAACCCGTATGTCGAACGGGTTATTTTTTAAGCAAATCGAACAGTATTTGGTCTACACGACGGCAAAAATCCAATTCAACAAATACCTTCCCGAAGGGATGGATGCGCGCAAACTGACCATGATTGCGCCGTATTTGGCGTATTCGTGGCAGTTGCCTTTTTTGCAGGCGTATGAAAATATGCGCGAAGAAATTATTTTGGAAGTCGGCCCCGATTTGTTGGAAATCAGGACGAAACGCGGTCTGAATGCGCTGATGCGCCTGAAGTACGAAGAAATCGTCAAAGCGCGATCGCTGTTGCACGAAAAATTCGGCGACGTTTTAAGGATGAACCCTGTCGGCATCAGGAATCTGTTGGAATGCTCGACGGAAAAATATCAGGAATTGTCTTCGATTTTGCATGAAAAGATTTATGCGTTTTTGTGTCGGGACAGCGAGTTGTTTGATGATGTTTTAAAAACGCCGCGCGAGATATTGGAATTGTTCGGCGAAGATTTGTTAAACGTTTCTTCGCGGACGTTTCGCCGTTTATTACGGCTTCCGAAAGATCGTGCGATTTTGTTTATGAAAAAACTGGTTGAACTGTATCCTCAGGTAACCAAGAAATTTGCGTCTTCGGATTTTGTGAATTTCACGTTCAAAAGGGCGATTGAACGTTTGCTGGACGTTGAAGGGGACAGCGCGTATTTCCAGGAAGTCGTTCGCTTGAAAACCAAGGCGATGAAAGAAGTTATTCCGTCGGAAAAAGCGGATTGATTTCTTAATTTTATGTTGACAAAGCCCAAGGGCGAAACCAATATTCACGATAGTTTATTTACATACAGCGAGGAAATTTCCATGCATATTTATCGTTCGCACAATTGCGGCCAGCTTCGTCTGTCGGACGCGGGGATAACGGCGCGTTTGTCGGGATGGATTCACCGTAAACGCGACCACGGCAATTTGGTGTTTATCGATTTGCGCGACCACTACGGTCTGACCCAATGCGTTGTTGACGTGTCCAGCCCCGTATTCAAGGTTTTGGAACGTCTGCGCCCCGAAAGCGTCATTTGCGTTACGGGCAAGGTTGTCAAACGCGAAGGCGATACGGTGAATAAGAATTTGCCGACGGGCGAAATCGAATTGCACGTTGAAGAAGCGGAAGTCCTGTCGGAAGCGGACATTTTGCCGATGCAGGTGGCGGGGGATTACGACAATCCCGAAGACGTTCGTTTGCGCTACCGTTTTTTGGATTTGCGCCGCGAAAAGCTGCATAACAACATGGTTTTGCGTTCCAAAGTGATTGCATCGTTGCGCCGCCGCATGATTGAAGAAGGCTTTGTCGAATATCAAACGCCGATTTTGACGGCTTCCAGCCCCGAAGGCGCTCGCGACTTTTTGGTTCCCAGCCGTTTGCATCCGGGTAAGTTCTATGCTCTTCCTCAGGCTCCGCAACAATTTAAACAGCTGTTGATGGTGTCGGGGTTTGACCGCTATTTCCAGATTGCGCCGTGCTTCCGCGACGAAGACAGCCGTGCCGACCGTTCTCCCGGCGAATTTTACCAGCTGGACTTTGAAATGGCGTTCGTAACGCAGGAAGACGTCTTTGCGGCAATCGAACCCGTTTTGTACGGCGTGTTTGAAGAATTCGGCAACGGTAAAAAAGTTACGCCCGCGCCGTTTCCCCGCATTCCGTACGCCGAAGCGATGCTGAAATACGGTTCGGACAAGCCTGATCTGCGTAATCCGCTGATTATTACGGACGTTACGGACATTTATCGCGGTTCGGGCTTCGGCATTTTTGCCAACGCCGTCGAACGCGGATCTTTTGTTCGTGCAATTCCGGCGCCCGGAGCCGCTTCAAAACCGCGCAGCTGGTTCGACAAGATGAATGACTGGGCGCGTACGATCGGTATGCCCGGCATCGGCTTTATCACCTTTACGAACGAAGGACCGAAAGGCGCCATCGCCAAGAATTTGGATGAAGAACGCATCAAGGCCATTAAAGAAACCGTCGGCGTCAAAGAAGGCGATGCCGTGTTCTTTGTATGCGAAAAGAAAGGAAACGTCGAAAAATTCGCGGGTCAAGTCCGTACGAAAGTTTGCGATTTGTTGGAATTGGGCGAAAAGGATGCTTTCCGTTTCTGCTGGATTACCGATTTCCCGATGTTCGAATTGGACGAAGAAACGCATCAGATTTGTTTCTCGCACAATCCGTTTTCGATGCCTCAGGGCGGAATGGATGCCTTGTTGAATAAAGATCCGTTGGAAATCAATGCGTATCAATACGATATCGTTTGCAACGGCATTGAATTGTCGTCGGGCGCCATCAGAAACCACCGCCCCGACATTATGTATAAAGCTTTTGAAATCGCGGGCTACGGCCCCGAAGTCGTTGAACAGAAATTCGGCGGCATGCTGAGCGCGTTCAAGTTCGGCGCTCCTCCTCACGGCGGTGCCGCTCCGGGCGTTGACCGCATGGTTATGTTGCTGGCTGACGAACCCAATATTCGCGAAGTCATTCTGTTCCCGATGAATCAACAGGCTCAGGATTTGATGATGCAGGCTCCTGCCGAGGTAACGCCGAAGCAGTTGAAAGAACTGCATATCAAAATTGAAATGCCTAAAGTCGTCGAGAAAAAGTAAAACAAAATAAAATTAAAAGCGGGGAAGAAAAATCTTCCCCGTTTTTTTAAAAAACATCCTTGACAGAGAACGGAAGTTCCCTTCATACTTTTTTCGGTTTGAATTATAAGGGATTTTTTAAAATTCATGGACGACACCGATCATAGTACCGGCGCCGATACAAGTGAAGAGCACTGTAGAAAGCAGGGAAACCTGCCTGCTTATTTTTCTGTTTTTGCCGAATTTAAGTTAAAAGGCCTGCATTATTTTAATGTCGGGCGTTTTGGCATGCCTGTTTCAAACCGAAATAAAACTGATGACTGTTTATAAAAAGGAGAAAATTTAAATGGACGACCATATACCGACGCCTTGGCACGTACAGCCGTTGGAAGAGGTTTATAAAGAACTGGAAACTTCACAGGAAGGGTTGAGCGACGCCGAGGCGGAAGCAAGGCTTAAAAAATACGGCAGAAACGAACTGCGCCGTACGGAACAGCGAAGCATATTCAGAATGCTGTGGGAACAGCTGACCGACGTTATGGTTTTAATTTTGATAGCGGCGGCGGCATTATCGGCTTTTTTGGACGAATGGGCCGAAGCGGCGGTCATTATGGTCATTGTGGCGATTAATGCGTTAATCAGCATTATTCAGGAAAAGAAAGCGGCAAACGCACTGGAAGCTTTAAGGAATTTAAGTGCGCCGAACGCCCGCGCGTTGCGTCAGGGCGAAGAAAGCGTCGTTCCCGCGGCGACACTGGTTCCGGGCGATATCATATATCTGGAAGACGGTTGCATCGTTCCTGCCGACGTACGCTTGATTGAAACGAACAATTTAAAGATACAGGAAGCGTCTTTGACGGGCGAATCCGTTCCCGTTGAAAAAGACGCCGACGAACTGTTTCCCAAAGACGTTGCTTTGGGCGACCGTTTGAATATGGCTTACACGTCGTCAATCGTCATGTACGGCAATGCGACGGGTGTCGTCGTCGGTACGGGAATGAACACCGAAGTCGGTCGTATCGCCGATTTGTTGGAAGAACAGGACGATTTCGATACGCCGTTAAAATGCAAGCTGAATGCCGTCGGAAAAACGCTCAGCATTGTCGGTATTATCGTCTGTATTTTGATTTTCGGTATCGGATTTTTATACGGCCGTCCGCTGATTCCGCTGTTGATGACGGCGATTTCTTTGGCAATTTCCGTAATTCCCGAAGGCTTGCCCGCAACGGCGACAATCGTTATGGCGTTGGGCGTACAACGTATGGCAAAACGCAACGCGCTGGTGCGCAAATTGCCCGCCGTTGAAACGTTGGGCGGTGCGACCGTGATTTGTTCGGATAAAACGGGGACGTTGACGCAAAATAAAATGACCGTGACGGAAATTGCCGTGAACGGTGATTTTGCTCATAAGCGTTCTTTGTCGGTCAAAGAAGCCGTTGAACGTCATTCAAAGATGTATAAAAACATTGTTCATGCGGCATCTTTGTGTAACAACGCGTCGTTGGATCCCGATCGTCCGGGTGAAATTTTGGGCGACCCGACGGAAGGCGCTTTGATTTTTCTGGCCGAAAAATTCGGTATAGATCAGGAAGAATTTGAAGAAGCACATCCCTGTTTGTTTGAACAGCCGTTTGATTCCGACAGAAAACGAATGACGACGGTTCACGACATGGACGGCGTTTTGACGGCGTACAGCAAAGGTGCGACCGATGAAATGTTGCCGTTGTGCACGCATATTCAGACCGAAGACGGCATTCGCCCCATTACGGAACAAGACAAAATCAACATTCGTGAAATGTGTTTGGAAATGTCTTCCAGAGCGTTGCGCGTATTGGGTTTTGCCGAACGCATTATGACGTCCATTCCCGAAGAGGACGACGAGAACATAGAATACAATATGACGTTTTTGGGCATAGTGGGCATGATAGACCCGCCGCGCAAAGAAGTTCTTGATGCCGTTCAGACGTGTCGAACGGCGGGTATTCGCGTTATTATGATTACGGGCGACCACAAAGTAACGGCGACGGCGATTGCCAAGGAATTGGACATTTATCGCGACGGCGACACGGTGATTTCGGGCGACGAACTGGCAAAGATGAGCCAGTCTTCATTGGACGAAGCCATCAAGACGACGACCGTTTTTGCCCGCGTTACGCCCAAAGACAAGCTGAACATCATTCAAGCGTTAAAGCGCACGAACGAAGTCGCGGCGATGACGGGGGACGGCGTGAACGATTCTCCTGCGTTAAAAGCGGCGGACATCGGGGTTGCCATGGGCAAAAGCGGTACGGACGTTGCCAAAGACGCTTCCGACATGATTTTAACGGATGACAACTTTACCACGATTGAATACGCCATTCGCGAAGGTCGGCGCGTTTATCGCAACATTCAAAAGGTAATTCAGTTTTTATTGGCGGGGAACATTGCCGAAATCATGGTTTTGTTCATTGCGACGATTTTGAACTGGGACGCGCCGATTTTGGCGGTTCATATCCTGTTGATTAATTTGGCGACGGATACGTTGCCGGCGTTGGCTTTGGGCGTCGACCCCGTCAGCAAAAACATCATGAGGCATAAGCCAGTCAAGTCGGGAACCCTGTTTGAAAAAAGCCTGATTTTCCGCGTGGCTTTGCACGGTACGTTTATTGCGGCGGCGACGTTGGGGGCTTATTTGTACGGTTTAAAAACCGCCAACTATCCCGTTGCGATGACGATGGCGTTTTTGGTGCTTTCGATTTCTCAGCTGTTCCATGCGCTTAACCAGCGTTCCAATACGGAATCCGCATTTGCCCGCGGCGAACAGGTCAACTGGTATTTGTTCGGTGCCATGGTGTTGTCCGGATTGATTTTGGCGGCGATTGTCTTTATTCCGAAGCTGGAAGCTTTCTTTAAACTGACGGATTTGACGTTATCCCAATGGGAAATCGTTGCGGCATTTTCCTTGTTGCCGTTGGCTTTGGTCGAATTGACAAAGTTCATCAGCAGGATGATGCGCAAAAAAGCCTGATCGGTAATAAAATAAAAAGGCGGAGAATTTTCTCCGCCTTTTTTTATTTCGCAACGGACATCATCAGCTTGATGCGGTTGATTTGATTGGTTTCGCTGGCGCCCGGATCGTAATCAACGGCGATAATGTTGGCTTGGGGGAAACGGTTTTTGATTTCTTTGATAAATCCTTTTCCCGTAATGTGGTTCGGCAGACAGCCGAACGGTTGCATACAAAGCACGTTATTGACGCCTGAATCCAATAATTCGATGATTTCTGCCGTCAACAGCCATCCTTCGCCGGTTTGGTGTCCCAAAGAAATTAAGCCTTTGGTTTTCTTTCTTAAGCTTCTGAAAAAGATGGGCGGATCGAAACGTTTGCTGCGTTTGAAGCCGAACCGCATTGACCAGCGGCACATTTCCAGAAAAGCAATGCTGACGGCGCTTAATGCCGACGTTTTCCAAGATCCCGACAGATGATGATAGTTAAAGATATGGTCGTAAAATCCGTACAGCATAAAGTCCATAAAATCGGGAACGACGGCTTCTCCGCCTTCCTGTTCAACGACTTTGACGGCTTGGTTGTTGGCGTCGGGATGGTATTTCAGCAATATTTCGCCGACCAAGCCGATACGCGGTTTGCGCGGAATGTCCTTTAACGGCAGGGTGTCAAATTCTTTAATCATTTTGAGCATGTTGACGTTAAATTTGAAAATGTTCCCGTCAACCAGATTCTTTTTAATGATTTCCACCCATTTATCCGCCAAAGCCTGCGTACTGCCTTTGACTTTCTCATACGGGGCGACGCGGTTTCTCATACGCATCAAAGCGTCGCCGTAACAGCCTGCCATAATGGCGCGCATCATGGCTTTTCTGCCGGGACTGAAGCCCAGATTTTGACGGCTGCCGCTGACGTTGACGGTTAAAACCGGCACATGGGACAATCCGCATTGGTTCAATGCGCGACGCAATAATCCCGCATAGTTTGACGCGCGGCATCCTCCGCTGGTTTGAGAAACCAGCAAAGCGATTTTATTCGTATCGTAATTGCCTTTTTGAATGGCTTGCAACAGTTGTCCGATAACGACGATGGCAGGGAAACAGGCGTCGTTGTTGACGTGTTTCAGACCTAATTCAACGGCGGACTTGCTGACTTTTGGCAATTGTTCGACTTTGTAGCCTTCGCTGGCAAAGACGGTTTCCATAAACTGGAAATGTGTCGGAGAAAGCTGAGGAATAAGAATCGTATGCGTTTTTTTCATTTCGGGCGTAAAAACGGGCGGGCGGTTTGCCGGATGCGTTTTTACGGCGTTTTCGTTCAGGTGCATATCCTTTAACGCGGCCAGCAAAGAACGGATACGGATTTTCGCAGGTCCCAGATTTGCGCCTTCGTCGATTTTTATCTGAGAATACAATCTTCCCTTTGAAATGACGATTTCTTCCAGCTGGTCGGAAGTAATGGCATCAATGCCGCATCCGAAGGAGACCAGCTGTAAAATTGCCAGATTATCGGTGTCTGCGGCAAAAGTACCCGCCCGATAAAGTCGGGAATGATACGTCCATTGGTCTCTGACGCGCAACGCTTCGGGATTGGGGCGTAAGTGCGCGACGGAATCTTCGGTCAGGACAGCCAGCCCGCATGAATTGATCAGTTCGGGAATGCCGTGATTGACGGCAGGGTCGATATGGTAGGGATGCCCTGCCAGAACGACGCCGAATTTTCCTTCTTTTTTCAACGTTTCGACGGCTTCAATGCCTTTTTTGCGAATGTCTTTTTGGAAGTTTTTAAGGGCGACGAAGCCTCTTTTAACGGCGGAATTTAATTCTTTTAAAGGAATGTCGGCAAACAAAGGCACCGTTTTTAAGCGTTTGGGCAGAATCTTTCGATCCAAAGGCAAAAACGGCGCAAAGAAAGGAATGCCGCTTTCTTTAATTTCCGTAATATTTTTTGCCAACAATTCGGGATATCCCGTTACGACGGGACAGTTATAGCTGTCTGCTTGAGAGGCAAATTCCTTTTGTTCTCTGGGAATGCACGGATAAAAGATGTAATCGACGTTTTTGGCAATCAAATCCATAATGTGCCCGTGAGCCATTTTCGCGGGATAACATACCGTCTGGGACGGAATGGACGCATACCCGCTGAAAAACAGCTTTTTCGACGAAGGGGAAGACAGCTCGACCCTGAAGCCCAGCCGCGTCAGCAACGTGAACCACAAAGGATAGTCTTCGTACATATTCAAAGCGCGGGGAATGCCGACGACGCCTCTTTTGGCTTTTTCTTTGGGCAAAGGTTCGTAAAAATCAAACAGACGTTTGTATTTGTATTCATACAGATTGATGTTTGTATTTTTTGTGTGCCCCGCACCGCGTTCACATCTGTTTCCCGAAACGTAATTTTTTTTGCCGCCGAAATTCGTTACGGTCAACATACAGTTGTTCGTACATTGTTTGCAGCGGGTGTTCGTCGTTTTGACTGTAAGGGCTTTCAGCTCTTCCAAATTCAATAATTCGGTTTTTTCGCCGTTTTCGGGGCCCCGTTTTTTTGCCAGCAACGCGGCGCCGAATGCGCCCATCAATCCGGACAGACCGGGGCGTATGACGGGCTTTCCGACTTGAATTTCCAAAGCCCTGAGCAAAGCATCGTTCAAAAATGATCCGCCTTGCGCAACGATGCAGTCTCCCAACTCCGAGACATCGTTGATTTTAATGACTTTGTAACACGCGTTTTTAATGACGGAATACGACAATCCCGCGGCGATGTCGCCGACGCTGACGCCTTCTTTTTGGGCTTGTTTGACTTTTGAATTCATAAAGACGGTGCAACGCGTTCCCAAATCGGCGGGATGTTTTGCGTCAATGGCTTCTTTAACGAACTTTTCGATATCCATGTTCAAGGATTTCGCAAAGTTTTCGATAAAAGACCCGCATCCTGCGGAACAGGCTTCGTTCAATCCGATTCTTTCGATAATGCCGTTTCGGATTTTCATGCATTTGATGTCTTGGCCGCCGATGTCCAGAACAAAGCTGGCATTCGGAGCAAAATAAGTCGACGCCTGACAATGCGCGACGGTTTCGACTTCGTCGATATCAAGCTTTAATCCGGCTTTTAACAGCGCGCTGCCGTATCCTGTTGCGGCGGCGGCTTTGATGTTCAGAGTTTCTTTCTTGCGGGTGTATATTTCTTCAAGAATCTTGACGGCAATCGAGAACGGGTCGCCTTTGTTCGGTCCGTAGTATGAATAAAGCAGACGGTTTTTATCGTCGATTAAGACGGCTTTGATGGTCGTCGAACCGCTGTCAATGCCCAACCATGCGTCGCCTTCATATTCTTCAAGCGGAAAAGTGGCAACGGCGGTTTTTTTGTGGCGTTCGTAGAACTCTTGCTTTTCGGCGTCGTTCGCAAACAGGGGAGGAAGCTTTTGTATATCGTTTTCTTCGCCCAGATTTTCCAAATCACGGATGATTTCTTCAAGCGTTCTGGGCTTTTCCGAACTGCCCAAAGCATGAACGGCGGCGCCGAATGCGACAAACAGTTCCGCATTTTCGGGAAAGACGGCATTCTTGTCGTCCAGCTTCAGCGTATCGACGAAGCACTTTCTCAACGATTTTATAAAAGCCAAAGGACCGCCCAAAAAGACGACTTTTCCTTTAATTTCGCGACCTCTCGCCAGCCCGCCGATGAATTGGTTGACGACGGCCTGCATAATGGACATGGCGATATCGCTTTTGGCGCACCCTTCGTTGATCAGCGGCACAATGTCCGTTTTTGCAAAAACGCCGCAACGCGATGCAATCGGATAAATATTTTTGTACTGTAACGCCAAAGCATCCAGCTCATCGACTTCGACATTCAAAAAAGAAGCCATCTGGTCAATAAAAGCACCCGTTCCTCCGGCGCAGGTTTCGTTCATGCGCAGGTCGGTGCCGCTGGTTAAAAAAGTCAGTTTCGCGTCTTCGCCGCCCAGCTCGACAATAACGTCCGCATTCGGAATCAGCTTTTTAATACTCAGGCTTGACGCGATGACTTCCTGAACAAAGTTCAGGTTCAATCGCGTGCAAAGGGACAAAGCGCCCGATCCCGTCAAAGAAATTTTAAATTCGGTTTCGGGAAATTTTTCGCGGACTTCTTTTAAAATGGAAATGATTTTTTGCCTTACCTCGGACAAGTGGCGTTGGTAAGTTGAAAACAAGACGTTTTCCTGTTCGTCCAATACGACGGTTTTAACGGTTGTCGAACCGATGTCAATGCCAATAAAGAGGTTTTTGTTATCGTTCATTTATCTTGCCTGTATTATTAACAAGGGACAAAGCTTTAGAGCATTTGTTGTTTAGGAAGATAAGCTTTTTGAACGAAAATCAAAAGGCTTTATTTTCGGATTTTACTTTTTTTTGACGGGAAGCGGTTTTGCAACTTTAAATGGTTTTTAGGGTGGAGGAAAAGACCGCCTTTACTTAATAAGCTCGACCAACTTTTGCATATAATCGGCGGCTTTTTGCTTCATATCATCGCTTAGCGGGTAATGTTTCGCGATTTCTTCGGTGTAAAGCAAACCGATCAGATTAACCTGCACGGCATCGTGCAGAACGTTCAGATAAAGCTCAAGGTCTAGATTTTTTGCGCCCAGCAGAGAAAAAAACGTATCCGTCTTTGCCAATTCGATAACGGTTGTTTCGATTCTGTCGTGTCCTTCTTCCCCCAACGAATTTCCGTTTTCGTCGGTCAAATCGATTTTGGATATGATTTCGAAAAGCTGTTTGAACGCGGGACGCGATTTAAACGGCATTTGCGCCAGAACACCGATCTTGTCGATATTTTTTTCGATGAGCTCCTGCGGAATGTCATCCAAAGCGTCCAGTCCGTAGCGGCGGTCGAAATCGTTTAATTTTTGTTGCAGTTTTTTTCTGGCGGCTTTTGTTTTGGGTTGCAGGCTCTCAAACGCGGCGGCTTTTTGCAGAAACATCAGCAGTTCCGGAGCGGCGTCGGTTCCGAATTCTATTTTATCGTTAATAAAATCGGTTAAACATTCGTCGGTCTGCTTTAATAAATCGTTTTTTTGCGCGGCGTTAAAATCGTCGGGATTTTTTTTGAACCGCTGTAATTCGGAATACAAAAGCGCGATATTTTCCATAGGGGCTCCGTCTTATCTGATTTTGTTCGCGGCAGAGCGCAATAAAATATCGGCAACCTGAATTTGTTTTTGCGTCGCGTCAACCTGACACGCATTGCCTTGGGCATCAATGCGGTTGCACATGACGTCTTTGGCGGCATTGGCGATTTTGTCGGTTTGCATGTCGGCGATTTTGCCGACTTTGTCGGCGGCGTCCGTATTTAATCCGTCGGCAGGACCTTTATAACTGGTAACGCCGGAATTTTGTTCCGACTTGACCGAATGCATGTTGTCGCCCGTATAGTTTTTGATTTCTTCGTTGATTTCCGTCATGGCGACGTTTCTGGCTTCCTGTTCGGACAAAACGCTTTGCAAAGACGCCTGACGCTTCTCGGTCCAGTCTTTGATTTCCTGATCGGACAGATGGGCGTCGTTGTTCGTGTCGGCAAAACCGTGCCAATCGGGCAACTGAGTTACTTTGCCGTTTTCGTCGATATGCATGACGGGCGTTCCCGAATATTTGCCGTCGTCAAAAACGGACATGGACATCAGTTTGGCTTTTGAACCTTCAACGTCCTGAACATGCGCAAAAACGGAAGCATCCTGATGAGACCCCGCCGTATGATTTTGTTCCGAAATATCCAGATCGATGGCATGCGTTGTCGAAGAAACGACTTCGGAATAAGAAACGAACGTTTCTTTTTCGACGGAAATCGGCGTTTTATCGGGAGGAGCCTGTATGTCCGGCATGACGGGTTGCATGGGAGGAATGTCGATTTTCGGCAGAGGATCCAATTCAGGCATTTCAACGCGCGGAATTTGAACGGTCGGTTTTTCGGGAGCTTCTGCCGTAATGACGGCTTCGGGCAATGTTCCTCCGTCATAGATGCGGTCGGGTGCCTGTGCGGTAACGACGGCTTCGGGCAGGGTGCCGCCGTCATAGATACGGTCTTGCGCGGGCGGCGTCATTTCGGGTTGAGATTGCGGATGAGTCTGCGTTTCCGTTTGGACTTGTTCCGCAGAGCTTGTATGAGAGCTTGAAAGTTGGGAAACAGCCATCAGCCCCGTCAGATTTCCCGCCAATTCGGCAACTTCTTCTTTTTTGGCTTGTTTTGCTTGCTGTTCGGTAATTTTTCCGGCTTTGAAATCTTTGTTGATTTTATTGATTTTTGTGGCGGTTGCGGTGGCCATCATGCCGCCGACTGTAGCCTGACGCGCGGAAGATATGACCGAAACGGCGACTTGATTATCGATAACGCCGGCGCCGACGCCTGCGGCGGACATGCCGACAGAGACGGCTGCCAACCGACAGCCATTTTATTTTTGGAGGCAAAATCCGAAAAGCCCTCGGACGTTCCTTCCTGTCTGGATTTTTCCGCTTCTGCCAACAGACCTCCGACGGCGCGGACGGCATTGACGGCGGCATAAGCGGTGGCGACTTCGGCGCCTGCGGCGACCAGCCCGAGTCCGATGGTGGTACCGATGACGGCGCCTTTGGCATATTTATAGGCGGCGTCGTGTTTTTGGGTCATTTTTTGATCCCAGTTTTTAACGGCTTGAACGGCTTTGTCCAAAGCGGGGACGCTTTTGATTTTTTGTTTCAGCCGACTGCAGATATTCATATATTTGCGTCCGGCTGCCGCCGCATAATTGTCAAGCGTTTTCGCGGACAGTTTTATTGAGGGTTGTTGTTCCAAAGAGGTCGCCGTCATAATTAGCTCCGTAAAACAAACCTGTCTTCTTTTTTAAGTGTACCTAAAAACGGTCTGTTTTGTCTATTTTTTTTATTTTATCTTATTCTTCCGTTCGTTTTGTCGTCGGACGGCGGAAGATGTAAATAATTTATTTATTACAAAAGCACATTATAGAAAAATCCTTTGATTTGGCGAAAGGTTGGCTATGAATTTTACGGAAAACGAAATGATTTGGACCCGGCCGGCGAAAAGCTGTCGGATTTCAAAAGAAAAAATAGAAATTAAAACAGAGCCGCATACGGATTTATGGCAAAGAACATATTATAATTTTCGAAATGACAATGCTCCGGTTTTGCAAATTGAAACGGAGCGGCAGTTTTTTTCTTTTGTCGTAAAAACAGAATTCGACGGTACGCACCGTTTTGATCAATGCGGCGTTGCGGTTTATTTGGACAGTGAAAATTGGCTGAAAGCGTCAACGGAATATGAAAATGATACCGTGCAACATTTGGGAAGCGTCGTAACCAACGGCGGGTTTTCGGATTGGGCGACAGTTGAAATTCCTGCTTCCGTGAAAACGATGTGGTATCGGCTCAGCCGCCGAAACAACGATTTTCGTATAGAAAATTCTCTTGACGGAAAAGTTTTTAAACAAATGAGAATCTGTCATTTAAACAAAGCGAACGGCAAAATCCGTTTCGGAATATACGCCTGCAACCCGGAAGAGTCGTCTTTTACGGCAATTTTTACAAATATGGAAATTTTGGAATGCCAATGGAAGGCTCATGACGGACAGCAACCTGATTAAACGAATGGTCAAAAAAGCCGAAATTTAAAAAATTCCGGCTTTTTTTTCAATACGTGAAATTCCGTTGTTTTTTATTCTGCAGGTCGAATTTTTGAATATCCGTTCCATGCGAACAAAGCTTTTTCGGCTTCGTTTCCGAACACGTTTGTTACGTTGCAAATATACAAGTAATGATCTCCGGTTTCGATGAATTCTTTGAGATCGCAAACGAGGGCTAACCGGCTGTGTAAAGGGATTTTTATGTCGCAACCGTTTATTTCGTCAAGTTCGATATTGAATTTTGCGATTTTGTCCGTATTTCGCCCGGAAGTGCTGCCGCATCCGAGAACGGCATCGGCGATTTCTTCTCCGGGGGCGCTCAGAATAACTTTTTTGTTTTTTCTGATCATTTCTCCGCTGAAAGAAGTCTTTGCCATTGCAAAGGCAATCATATACGGATTGTAGGAAAGGTACGTCCACCATGAAACTGTGGCAAGGTTTGCCGTTCCGTCAGGCTTTCGAGTGCATATCAGTGTTACCGGATTCGGCGATGTCAGCTGAGATGCTTTCGGCAAAGTAATTTCTTTCATGCTCATCTGTTTTTTCCTTTCGTTTGATGTTTCTGTTTTTGTAAAACAGCGTACGAAACCGTATCAAATCTGTCTTAGATTTTCGGAAGATGTTGAATATTATAAAAGATTATATAATGATAAAAATCAATACTGGTAAAATGGTTATGTACTAACTTAAAAGAGAGTATAAGATGTCTTATTGCATACCTCCCGACACAAAGCTTGCCGATACGGGGTTCGGCTATACGCTGTCGCTGATCGGCGGCAAATACAAAATGATCGTATTGTATTGGCTGGGCGAATTCGGGGTGTTGCGCCATAACGCTTTGTACAGGCTGATAGGCAGGATATCTTTTAAAATGCTCAGTACGACTTTAAAAGAATTGGAGCAAGACGGATTAATAAACCGTACGGCATACCCCGAGCTGCCGCCCAAAGTCGAATACAGTCTTACCGAAAAGGGGAAATCATTAATTCCGTTGCTTTTCGCATTGTGCGATTGGGGCGACAAACACCGCCCGAAGTAACCCGATGTTATAAAGACGATCCCAGATTTTTTGCTGTTTCCAACGCGGGATGCCCTTTAATTTCGCCGGGCTTTAAAACGCCGCCGGCAATAATGCAGCCCAGATTTTTCCAATTCAGAAATTTCAGCAAGCTGTTATAATAATCCGTTACCGGTCGCGCATTTTGTTCTCCGTCACCTTCGGCAGCCATCAGCAAGATACAATCTTTTTTCGGATTTTCGCAGTTTTTGTCGCATTCGGCGACGGCGAACAATCGGTCAAAAGCACATTTTAATTGTCCAGAAATTCCCCAATAATACATAGGGGAAGCCAACACGACGATATCGGCTTCAACGTACTTCGGATAAATTTCAATCATATCGTCTTTTTGTACGCAGGGGCTGTTTTTGTCTTTGCCGCCGCCGAAACAGCCCAGACAGCCGTGTATGTTCATTTGCTGAAGATTGAAACAGCTGATTTGATGTCCTTTGTCTTTTGCGCCGCAGATAAAAGCATCAATCAAACTTTTTGTATTTCCGTTTGTTCTCGGACTGCCGTTCAGAATTATGATTTTTTTAGACATCGTTCGTATCCTTGACGTAAAAAGTTTTATTTTATCGAAAGGTTATTCTTCACGGGGCGAAAACTCAATACTAACGTTTTTTTCTTGTACTTACGCATAGGTGAGCGAAAGACGTTTCAGCAAAGTGAACCGGATTTGCCTAAAGCGCGGCATTTTTGTTTCAAAGCAGACGATCTTTGAAATGCAAAAAGCCCCTTTTCCGAAAGGGGCTTTTGTTTTCAGCGTTTCATAAGGCAGTGTGAATTTTAAAATTCCAAGATATCATTATCGTTCGGAACAAGGACGTTCGGCAGACCGAGTTTTTTTATGTCGTCTCTTGTAACGCTCAAGTGGCTGACGGTATCCATATGGCTTGCGATGATGATTGCATTTTTTGCATATTCGGAAACAGCTTTGACGTCATCTGCATCCATGATTAATCTTTCTCCGATGACGGTTTTGGCTCCGCAGGCATTGACAATGATGATGTCGGGATTGTATTCGTCAATGTTTTCTTTGACTTCGTTGCACCAAATCGTGTCTCCCGCCAGATAAAGTTTTTTTTCGTTTTCCGATTTAAAAACGACGCCCATGGCATCATAAGTCATTCCTATTTTTTCGCAAAGCGGGGCGATGATTTCTCTTTTTCCGTGCTGACCTTTTGTTTTGATCAAGGATACGCCGGAAAATTCGATTTTTGATTCGATGACGGCAACATTGTTAAAACCGAATTTTTTAACGGTTTCAGCGTCGTCTGTCGACTGGACAAAGAAGGGGATATTTTTATTTAAAGCCTTTGCGGCGAACTCGTCCCAGTGGTCGGGGTGGTAATGCGTAAGGATTACGGCATCAACGTCGACGATTTGTTCAATGTTTAAAGGTAATTCCGTTCTGGGCTGGCGTATTTCGGAATGAATGCCTGTATCAAATCCCGGCATATAGTCTTTCGGCATCAGCCACGGATCAATTAAAAATTTTACATTATTAAACGTAATGATGAGAGTCGCGTTACGTATTTGATGTATTTTCATTTTTTTCTCCATTCAAAGCCGGTTAAACTTTTTTTCAGGTGGTCAGAGTATTCTTGGATAAACTTGAGGGCGAATTCGACGTCTTTTTTGTTGAACTGTTTTAAAAAATCCGAATCTTTTTCAAGCCATGTCTGATGAATTTTTTCATGAGCAAGGAATATTTTTTCTCCCGTTTCCGTTAACGTGTAATAAATTTCCTTTTTGTTTTCATCAAGTTTGTAAGGGGAAACGGCGTGTTTAGCACTCAGACGTTTAATGATTTTGCAAACGCCGCCGCGGGTTATGCGTAAAGACGCGGAAAGCTTTGTCACATTAGGGTTTTTAATTTTTTTGATATGCTCGATGCAATGAATTTCCGTGATTGAGTAATTTGTCAAAACGGGATCGGTATTTTTTTAAAGGCGTCATTTATAAGGTCAAACGTGTTTGAAAGATTTGAAAGCAAAGTATTTAAGTTATTTTTCATGGCGATATTGTTTCCTGTTCAACAAAAAAAGTATCTGAATTTTGTTTCCGTGTCAACATTCATGCTGTTACGATACAGTAAATTTTATTGTATTACGCGAGACGGTATTAATCGAAACGCGACTTAGTATTAGCTTTTTTGAAGCGGTTCTTTTACCGAGAAACACGATACTAAATGAGAGTTAAAAGCATTTCGCACCAAAAAATTAAAGGGGTCAACAACGCCGCCCGAAAATTAAGATTTCCTGCCGTTTCTATCCCGTTATATCCCAGTATATCCCGCTATATCCCACTGCCTAAAAAAAATATAAAACCATCTTTCGTCTTACAGGGGGCAAAAATAAAAAAAGCAGCAGGATATTGTCCTGCTGCCTTATATGGTGAGCGTGCCGGGACTCGAACCCGGGGCCACCTGATTAAAAGTCAAGTGCTCTACCAACTGAGCTACACGCCCGTTCACCGTGAGCGCAACCATATAAGGATGAACAAAAAAGGTCAAGATTTTTTTTATATTTTTTTCAAAATACATGACATTGTCATCAAAAAGACAAAAATAAAAAATTTTTTGTCTAAAATGTTGAGGCGGAACCGACCTTGTGCTAAAGTAAAATCCTAGCGTAAAGGAGACCTTTATGAGCCTGAAAAAAAGCCTTGCCAAACAAAAAGCAAAAGTGACCGGTTCTTTAAACCAAAAAACGGACGGCGTTTTCGGGTTGCCCGTGTTCGGAACACACGAGGGGCAGGAAATCCTTTTAAACGTTATCGATCGCATTTCAAAAAGTCCCTTCGGTTCTGAAATTTTAAAAGATGCCGCTAAAGCAGGCTACGGTGTTTCTCTGGCTTTTCTGGGAAATTCAAAAGGATGTTGCAATCCCGATAAAAATTGTCTGTTCCTTTCCGACAATTTGTCCGAAGACGACATGGTGGCAACTCTCGTTCACGAAGCTCGCCACGCAGGACAGTTCCATCGCGGTTGCCATAAAAGCTTTTACGATATTGATGCTCAAAGCACTCTGACGGAAACGCGTCTGACCGAAGCCGATGCAACGGCTTGCGCTTTGGCCGTTTGCGCGGAATTAAGCGAAAAAGGCGATGTCCGACCCTTTGGCGAGCTGTACCGCGCTTATCCGAACGAATCTCGGACGTTTGCCGAAACCTACATCAAAAAAGGAAACGAAGGTTTGCCCGAAGCCATGACCGCGGCCGTTGACGCATGGTACGGTAACGAAGCGTTGAAAATGGCTTATGAGCGTTGCTATTTGGTCGAACCTTTGGCAGAGGGATTTAATACGGCGGCAAAACGACCCGCTCCGAAATCCGTTCCCGTCGAAGAAACTCTGGCAAAAGTCTGCACCTTTAAAGGCGGAACTTATTTTTCCATGCCGCTGTCCGTTTTTGCTTCGGAAAAATATGCTGCCGTGTCTTCGCCGACTTACGGTTGGCTGCAAAAATATTCCGAAGGGTGGGAAGCCTTCTATAACGAAAAATGCCGCGATAAGTCTTTGGAGTCCATGAAGGAATTTTATGTTACTCCGATGCTTGAAAAAATCGTGGAATCGAATTTCGGAAAAATGCCCGTCCCCGTTTCCGAACGTCCCGAAGTTTTGAAAATTCGGATGAAACGGGATAAAGCTTTTGAAAAATATTTTAACAAGTCTTCTCAGAAAAAAGACAATACGGCGCTTTTGATTTCCGAAATGCGCGAAAGAGGCAGGTAACGATGCTGGAACAGGATTTTTCGGATCCGAGAAAGAAATATCATATCGAAGCGGGGCAAAAACAAACGCTTGAAACGCCTTTTCGTTTAAAAGGGACGCAAGACGAACAGGATTTGCTGACCGAATTGGTGAACCGCACGGCGCAAAGCCCTTTTGCAAAATCCGTTTTGGAAAAAGCCGCATCTTTGGGCTATGAAATTTGTTTTGAAGATTTGGAAAATGCCAGAGGATGCTGCCGTTCGACGTTTAAACAGATAATCCTGTCCCGCCAATTCCAACCGGCGGACTGGACGGCGACACTGGTTCACGAATGCCGCCATGCCGACCAGATCAGCCGCGGGGCGACGGCAGGGCACACGCCGTATATTTCGATGGAAACCCAGTTAAAAGAAAAAAGACTGATGGAAGCGGACGCTTGTGCGGCTTCGGCTCGGGCGTGTTACGAACTTCTGGAAGAAGGAGATTACATGCCTGCCGTGGTTTTACGGCGGACGAAAGCAGGTATTTTCGATGCATACCAACATGCGGCGCGCGACGGCGAAAGTTCCGATAAAGCCATGACGGCGGCAGCGCTGGCGTGGTATGACGACGAACTTTATAAAATGGCATATGAAATTGACCATGTTATGACGCCGTTAAGCATGGGGGCGGCGTATCGCAATCCGAGCGGAGATTTTGAAGAAATGCCTTTGGCTGAATCCGTGCGCAAAATTTGTAATGCGGACGGAAAAACGTATTTTTCCGAACCGTATGAAAAATTGAACGAACCTCATTATGCGGGCATTTCGGAAATGACGGCAAATTGGGTGAAAAAGCATATTAAAGCTTGCCGCGATTTAGGGGCAGAGGTTGATCCTTCGCTTGAAAAGATACCCGTTTATAAAAGCACGCCGTTTATTGAAGTGCGGTTTCATGAAAAATATGATAAGACTCCGGACGTCTTGAGCGATTTTGCGCGCAAAGAGTTGGAAGAAAAACGGGCGAACGGGGAAAAGCCCTTTGACCGTCCTCCCAGATTGGTTCCTTTGCGTCCGAAAGTCGTTCCGCTGTGGATGCAGTATATGAAATTTGAACGTTGAGGAAAAAATGGATACGGCAGAGCTGATCGAAAACTTTTCGTTTTTGGAAGATTGGGAACAGCGTTATGCGTATTTGATCGAGCTGGGCAAAGAACTGCCGCCGATGGCAGACGCCGACAAGAACGCCGATACAAAAGTCGAAGGGTGCATGAGCCAAGTATGGCTGAAAACGTCGTTGTCGGACGGAAAGCTCAGCTTTGTCGCCGACAGTGATGCATTTATCGTGCGGGGTTTGATCGCCGTTTTGCAAATCATACTGTCGGGAAAAACGCCGCAGGATATTTTAAATACGGACGTTGAAGGCGTCTTTAAACAGCTGGGGTTGGACAGTCATTTAAGCCCCACGCGTCGCAACGGATTTTTCGCTATGGTCGAACGCGTTAAATCTCAGGCATCAAAAGCGTTGTCCTGACGGACGTAAATAATTTCCGAAAATCCTTCCGATTTGCTCGGAAGGACGAATTTTTTACGCATTTCGCAAACGGTGCTTTCGTCAATGAATTTACCCCCTGAGGCTTTTCGATGCCGGGCATTTTGTTTTCTTTGATCTTCACTGATAACAAACACGACGGCTTTTAAAACATAGCCTGCGGCACGGTAAAGCGCACGGGATTCAACGGTAAGATTCGTGTTGTCTATGACGATGTTTCTGCCTTCTTTGACGGCTTTTTCAAAACGTTTTTTGCCTTCGCGCACAACGTCGTTTGAAGACAGGCGTTGCCATGCTTCCCCGTAATTCAAATGATGCCTGGCGGCATAAGCTTCCGTTACTTCGTCATTTGAAATAACGGCGTGGTTCGGATATTCGGCAATGCGGTACGTTGTTTTCCCGCTGGCGGGAAGCCCCGTCAGATAAACGATTTCTTTCATCTTGCGGCTTTTCTCAATCGGCTGATTTCTTCGGCGTACCCGTCAATTTCGTTCGGCGTTTCCAAATAAAAAGGCAAATCGCGCAGTCGGGGATGGTTGATGATGCGCACGATCGCATCCCATCCGATTTGCCCTTTTCCGATTTTTTCGTGGCGGTCTTTTTTGGCGCCGAACGGGGTCAGGCTGTCATTCAGATGAATGGCTTTCAGCCGTTCAAGTCCGATAATGCGATCAAATTCTTCCAACACGCCGTCAAGATCGTTGACGATATCGTATCCGGCGGAAAAAACGTGACAGGTATCCAGACAGACCCCTAATTTTTCTTTGATGTCCGTCAAATCGATAATGCGGCGCAATTCTTCGAAACGTGAACCGACTTCGCTGCCTTTTCCCGACATGGTTTCCAGCAGGACGGTCGTTTTCATTTCTTTGCTTAAAAGGGCGTTCAGCATATCGGCAATAAAGCGTATGCCGGTATCAATCCCTTGTCCCGTATGGCTTCCCGGATGAAAATTGTAAAGGTGACCCGGCAGGTTTTCCAGATTTTCCAAGTCCTGAGCCATTGTATTTTTGGCAAATTCTCTCAATCCTTCGTCTGCGGAACAGGCGTTTAAGGTATAAGGAGCGTGTATCAGCAACGCAGCGAAATGATGCTCTTTTATCAAGGCCTGCAACGCCGCCGCGTCATTTTTGTCAAAGGGTTTGGCTTTGCTGCCGCGGGGATTTCTGGAAAAAAACTGAAAAGTATCGGCGTTTATGGACAAGGCTTCTTTGCCCATATGCAAGAACCCTTTTGCCGAAGACAGGTGGCATCCGATATGCAGCATTAAACGCCCTTTACGGTCAAGGCGGCTTTTGCGCACAAAGAGCCGAACGTTCGTTCAAGGGCGTGTTCCAAATAACCGTCCGACCGTTCCATGCGTTCGGTCATGTCGTCCATGCTCAGCCCTGAATTTTTAAGCGGTTCGAGAGCCGAAGGTCGTATGGCGAACATGGTGCCTTTGAAATAAAAGGGGTAGGGTTGAATTTTCAAACGTTCGCACAAATCGAAAAAGATGCGGTACTGTTCCATGCCCAAAGTCGACAAATGTTTTTTTGCGCCGTACATACCCAGTTTTTTGCGTTTATAAAACGCGTAAAGCATCAACGTTGCTTTTGCTTTTGACCCCAGCATCGGTTTTATCAGCTCTTTTCGCCATTTATTTCCGTCCGTGTCGCGTCCCAGCGATTTTTTGGAATGCAGTTTGATCATGACGTCATAGGCGTTAAGGTCGATTTGATTTATCACGGTCAGAAAAGCACCGATATCGCGTCCTTTGTTGGGAACGGTAATCACGCGGACGTTTTTGAAACAATCGAACAACTTTCCGACGGCATCGGTGTCCGTATCGGGCGTTGTGACGAACAAGTCAAAGTCTGCGGGAATGTTTTTCAGATAAGTTACGAATTCCGGCGCCAGATCCTGATAGAACAGATGGATATGGACGGCGACTTTCATATTTTTGACTTTTTTGATTTTCGAACGGTAAGTCAGTTCGTCCGTCATTCTGGCGACGGCTTTGAAAGGGGCGACAAGCGGGTCGAACAGGGCGGCACGTTTTTTGTTGCCCAAAATAATCAAAGCGCGTTCTTCTTCCGCTAAACGGATGTTCAGGCGGGCGATTTCGTTTTTCAGATTGCTGATTTCGTCAGACACCGAGAGCTCCTTGAGAAAATAACAGAATTCAGCTTTCCAGCTTTGTTCTTAAAAAGGCGTTTAAAGTTTTTTCATCGGGGTTTTGTCCGAATTTTTCTTCGGCATCGTTCAGGGCTTTTTCGATTTCGCGTTCGGTGGCGTCATCGTATTCCAAGCGTAATTTCCGTATCAAAGCTTCTTTATTTTCGTCTGCCAGCAAAGCGGAAGGTTTTATATTGTTGTTTTCCTTCATTTTTTGTTCGGCGATTTTTTTAGCTTCATCCAGCCAAGACATTTTTATTTCCTAGTCAGGGGGTTAATTCCATTCCGGTATAGTAGCAGGCTTTGGTATTTAAATCACGTTCTTTGATTTCGCGCAGGGAAGCTTCGCGGATATGGGGGTGTCGCCAATTTTTCGTCCCCTGACACAGATCGGCCAAGGGGGCTGTTTTAGCCCATTCCTCGGCTTCGGCGGGCAGGGCGTAGGCGCGTTCGTAAAAAGGCGTTTCTTCGTAAGAAAAAAGAGTCCCCGCGCATCCGGAAATCAGAACGACGGGCAACAGAAAAAAAGAACAGAAGATATTTTTTTTCATTTTTCATCCGTAATAAAAGGTTCAACGACCCTGTCAAGGATACCTTGAGCCGCCGATAATGCAATGCCGAAATTCGTTACGGGGACGCCTCTTGCCGAACATTCGTTCAATCGCCGCAGGGTTTCAAGGCGGGACAGCATGCATCCGCCGCAATGGATGACGAGAGCATATTTTTCCAAATCGGCGGGAAAATCGATACCTGCGGCAAAGTCGAAAGAGATGTTTTTACCGCACGCTTTTTTAACGGCGGCGGGGATTTTGACGCGGGCGATATCGTCTTCCTGAACGTGGTGGGAACAGGCTTCGGCGATAAGGACTTTATCGCCGTCTTTAAGGTTTTTCAGTTTTTCCGCACCGTCGCAAAGCTTTTTCAGGTCGCCTTTGTATCTGGCGAACAGAGTTGAAAACGTTGTCAGCGGGATGGAGGGGGGAACGGCGTCTTTGACCTGCCTGATCAGTTGGGAATCCGTGACGACCAAAGCGGGCGGAGTTTTCATATTGTTTATGGCGTTTTTGCAGTCTTCGGCGTTTTGGACGGTATAAGCGAACGCCTGCGCGTCCAAAATGTCGCGGATGGCTTGCACCTGAGGCAAAATCAAACGTCCTTTCGGCGCGGAAGCGTCAATCGGGCAAACGCAAATAACGGTATCGCCTTTTTTAATCAAATCGCGCAACAGGGGGGGCGCATTTTTGACGTAATCCGGGACAAGGCTTTTGAGGATTTCTTTAAGTTCTTCGATATTTGTTTTTTTCTCGGCGCTGACGCGGATGAACGGAAAATCAAAAGAAACATCGCTTTCGGGCAGGATATCGGCTTTGTTAAAGACCAGAACGAACGGAATATTCAATTCTTTTGCGGTTTTGATCAGGGCTTTTTCAAAATCGCCGAAACAACCGTCCGAAACGATTACGGCAATGTCGGATTTATAAAGGATGCGGCGGGTGGCTTGGACTCTTTTTTCGCCGACTTCGCCGATGTCGTCGATGCCTGCGGTATCAAAGAAGGTCACGGGACCTACGGGAATGAGCTCGTAAATTTTTGCAACGGCGTCGGTCGTTGTTCCCGCCGTATTTGAAACGATGGAGACGCTTTGTCCGCACAAAGCGTTTAAGAGGGAAGATTTTCCGACGTTTCTGCGTCCGAACAACCCGATGTTCAACCGTTCTCCGCGAGGTGCCGTTTCAGCCATTTCAATTCTCCGTCCAAGTTAGAAATTTATCTGAAAATATAAGATTTTTCGGAACGAAAGTCGATAGGCGAAGCAGATTTTTTAAAAGGCATCGGATGCTTGGCGGTCAAGCAATTTTATTGACAAAAATTTTATTTTGGTCTAAAAAAGTAAGATATCTGATACCGAAACGGGGCTGGAATGTTTTTAAAGACAGCGGATTTTTGTAAGAAGGGCGACATTAAGGCTTTTTCGGCGGGAAGTCGGGACATTCCGTGCACCGCAAAATAAAATTCAAACGGCAACCGAAACAAGACGGCAGGAAGATAAATGAGCATTTCCGATTTTTTTAAGAAAAAAACAAAAGAATATCCTTCGGGGGCAAAGAAAAACACTCTGAAGGGGCATCTGTTTCGCGCCCGCATTTTTGCGGCAGCCGCCGTTTTGGCAGGAGCATCTTTAAACGTTTCTGCTCAGTCAGGTTCCGAAAAATCGCAGGATTTGAAAAAACAGGTTCTGGCGGAAGCCTTTGAAAGGCACAGTATTTCGGCGAAAGGGGACACTCTGCTGACCTATAAGGTGTTGGGCGGAAAAGAGGATGCCGAACGGATCGGAAAAATGGTCGGTTCCTTAATGAAAACACAAACGGGTTCCGGCGTTTTAAAAGATTTGGAAAAATACGGTTGCGTTATTGCAATTCTGCCGGGGATGGGAAACAATCTCGGCGTTTATGCACCGGATATCAATGCCGTTTTATTAAACGGATTGGCTCCCGATTCCGTTTTGGTATCAACTTTTGTTCATGAAGGAGCTCATGCCCGTCAGGTATGTTCTACCGGATATAATCTGGATTTCAAATTGGATTTGGCTTCTTTGTTTACTTTGGGGCGCGCCATGGAAGCCGATGCGACGAAAACACAGGTACTTGCCTCTTATGAACTGGCGCAACAGGGGGATTCTTCCGCATGGAACGGGACAAAGTTGACGTGCGCCTATCCTGTCCGCGCATTTGAAAAATCGTTAAAAGAAAAACCGAAGGATCGTCTTTATGCAGAGCGGGCGGCATTTTTGGGGTATTATGACGATCGCGATTATGTGCAACAATATGAAGTTCTTTATTCGTCGGGCTTTATTCGGGCATGCCGCGACACGCCGTCCGAAAAGCTGAATGAACTGGGCAGCGTTTCTTTGTCCGTTGACAGCATAGCGGCAAAGATTTGCGTTTCGGGCGGGCGGCAGTATTTGTCCGATGCAAGCGCTTTGAAAGATTCGACGACGTATTACATTCATGACTATATTAAAAAGACGTTGGATTCGACGCTTGATTTTCTGGACGAACGGCGCAAACGCGAAAATCCTGCGGAACAAACGCAAACGGCGAAACGGGACAGCTCGTATCATAATTTTTATATTTTGAAATTCACGGGCGGCTTTGAGATGCCTCCGGCACAGGCGAAAAAACAGAAAGAAGCGGCAGTATCAAAAAACACAGAGCCTGGCAAAGAATCCGTTCCCGTTTCGGGCGGAGTTGTCCGTCAGGTTGCGTTCCAGTACGGCAAAGACCGTTAATTTTTAGAAACGAATTTCAATTCGTCGATTAAAAGGCGCGTGTTTTTTTCTTCGCGATTGCACATATCCCGCGTTAACTTTTTGCCGTGAACTTTCAGTTCGGCGTTCAAGGCTTTGATTAAATCGGGGTCGTTGACGTTGAACAGCCACGCGGTAAAGGCGCCGGAAAAGGCAAAAACGGCGGATTCACGGGTGGATAGAGCCCCCCGATTGATTTCATTTTGCAGATTTCCCGTTATTTGTTGTAGAGCGACTTCAATGGACGCGGCACGCAAATCGCGGACTGTTTGGTCTTTTTTGCACAGGCTCATGACGGCGAACGCCGGTTTGATTTTATCGGACATAGGCTTCATTTGCTGATATACCCTGCTGACGATTTCAGCGGCGTTCAGGTTTGCGGGCAATCTGGAAGCGTTCAAGATTTGTTGGGCATTTTGAAACGGTTCGGAAGCATATTTCATGCCTGACCAAAAGCCTGCGCCGAAAAGGGCAGCGGCGAAAATAAGGGTAAAAAGCATTTTGAGCATGAATTTATACCTTTTTTTAGCTTTTGTCTGAAATGATGAAAAATAAGTATAATATTTTTAATGCTTATGCCAGATTTTTTACGGGAAGGGCTTTAAGATTGTCGAACCGCGGAAAACAGGGCGGAAAGCCGCCCGCAACACAAAAGCCGTCGCTGATGGCGTTGGAGCCGCGTTATATGTATGATGCGGCGGGCATAGCCGCATTGGATGAATTTAAAAATCTGATTTATGAAAACGGCGCGTCCAAGATTGCCGAATTGGAAGCGTCAAGCGATGCCAACGAAGCTCAACGGGACGCCCAAGGGCGTTTCGGTGCGCCGGATTCTCTTGCTTTTCCCGTTTTTCACGGTCCTGCGGGCGGTGAGTTGCGTGAAGAATTTGAACAAAAATACGAACCCGCGACGCTTCAGGATATTCCGACCGGTCCCGAAGGCAGCAGTGTTTACGCGTTGTCCGGAGCTTTTTCGCGTCCGTTGTTGCAAGGCAATCCGATCGGGTACTTATGGACGGCGCCGACCGCGGAAGGCGGGCTGACGGATTTGAATACGCAGGAATATTTCGAACTGCTGAACAAGGATCTTGAAGCGGGAAAAGTTCCTCAAAGCGAAGCCGAACGCATGACGGAAGCTTTGATGTGGCGGGACGACGTGTCCGAAGAAATGCAAGAGCTGCAAGACAGCCTTGAAAGCGAAAAGGAAAACCTGAACGACATTACCGATATTACGGAAGAACTGTGGCCTCATGTGGAAAATCAGGTTGATACCATGTCCGATATTTTTGATGCGGCGGATTTGGACGGGTCTGACGCATTTTTGGATGTGCAAAGCCCTGATGAGTACGAAGCGGATTTAAAACGCATGGAAGCCGAAGAACGCGTTTTGTTTAAAGAGCTTCGACTGGAAAAAGAATTGGAAGCTTTGGATGCGCAATTGGACAAGGCGGACGCGGCGTTTGAAAAAGAAATGGAGGCTTTGGACGCGGCGGAAGACGCTGCCGAACTGGACAAGGCGGAAAATGTTTATTTGTATGATTCTGATGATTTTCTGCTTTATTCCGATTACGACAACATGATATGGCGGCAACTCCTGACGGATATGAAGGATATGGATACGGTTGTGGATGCCCAAGACGATTCATTGACGCAATGGATGGAGGAAAATGCCGACATAGCGGATTTCGGGGCTCCTCTTGACAAGGAAGCCGATTCCGCGCAAAGTCAAAAAGAATTTTCCGATTTCGGCGACGGCGTTTCGGATATACTGCAACGTCTTGAAAAAGTTATAAATGATTCTAAGGACCGCAAATGAAAAACAAGCTGGGTAAAAGCGGAGTGACACTGCAGTTTTCCACACACAGGAAACGTTTTTTGACGACGTGTGCCGTCATGGCATTGATTGTCGGTTGTACGGTAACGCCGAAACCGCTCAGCGACTGGGAACGCGCCGTCCGCGTCGATCGCGACATTCAGGAAATGTTCGGAAACCAAAGAAGCGAAGTAATTGCCAAGCCGATTACGCTTTACGAAGCGATGGCGCGCGCTTTGAAATACAACTTGGATGCGCGTTTAAAGCTGATGGACACGGCGCTGGCGGAAAAGCAGTATAATCTGACGTCGGTGGATATGTTGCCTCAAATTTCCGCAGGGGCGGGCTATTCGGGGCGTTCAAAGTACGAAGCCGTCGTTTCAAAATCCATGCAAACGGGTATCGTTTCGCCGACGCCGTATGCGTACGGGGATAAAACGCACGCCATAGCGGATTTACAGCTGTCGTGGAACGTTTTGGATTTCGGCGTCAGCTATTTTCAGGCGCAACAGGACGCCAACAAGATTTTAATCGCCAAGGAACGCCGCCGCAAATTGGTGCATTCTTTGTTGCAGGAAGTCCGAGTGACGTATTGGCAGGCATTGGCGGCGGAACGGTTGTCTCCTCAGGTTGACGACTTGATGGAAGAAGCGACTTTTGCTTTGGAAAACGCTCGCGAAGTCGAACGTCAGCGATTGATGAACCCGTCGGTGGTTTTGAATTATCAGATGACGCTGATGGAAACGATGCGCGATTTAAGCGAAATGAAAAAAGAATTGTTGCTTTCCCGCGAACGTTTGGCGTCTTTGATGAACTTAAAGCCGGGGACGCGTTATCGTTTGGTCGGTCCCGAAGAAGGCAATTATACGCTTCCCGACATCCGTTCAAATTTGGATCGTTTGGAATGGCTGGCGTTGATGAACCGCCCCGAGTTGCGCGAAGAAGATTATAAGCTTCAAAACACGCGCCTTGAAGCCAAGAAAGCGTTGGTCAAGCTTTTGCCGAATTTGAATTTGGCGTTGTCGGGCAATTATGACAGCGATCAGTTTTTGGCAAGCAAGTCTTGGATACAGGCGGCGGTACAGTTGGGATGGAATTTGTTAAATCCGCTGCAAATGCAAAAAACGCTTTCTCTTGCGGAAACGAAGGAAGCTGCGGACAATCTGCGCCGTCAAGCCATAGCGATGGCTGTTTTGACGCAAACTCACATCGGTTGGGGACGCTATCAGGGGGCGAAAGAAACATATCTTCTCAGCGTTGAGATTTCCAATGTTGCGGAAAAGCTGGCGGAACAAACGGCGAATGCGTCGGCCAGCGATTCGATGTCGAATGCGGAACAGGTGGCGGCGTCGGCAAGAGCTTTGTTTGCCAAGTTGCGCACGGCGATGAATTTTGCCGAGTTGCAGGATGCTGCGGGGAATATGTATGTGACGTTGGGGATAGATCCTTTGCCCGAAAGCGTTGTCGCCGACGATATCGGCACGCTGTCCGCCGGTTTGGAACGCGTAATGTCGGCATGGGATTTCGGTCGTTTTACGAACGAAGATTATCCTTCGATACCGCCCGTTCCGATGCGTCGTCCGACGATTGCGTTGCAGGTTAAGCTGCCGTCCAAGAAGGTTTTTGAAGATTCGCGTTTTGTCATGACGATCGAGCCTTCGGCGTTTGCGGAAGCCGAACTCGGAGACGATGTTGTTTATTCGGCGACGCTTCGCGACGGCGAACGGTTGCCGGTATGGATGTATTTTGATGCAAAGACTTTAACGTTGTCGGGCAAGCCGCCCGCGTTGGCGCAAGGCTTGTACGAAGTCAAGATTACCGCTCGCAACAAGAAGAATTTAAGCGCATACATTATCGTTGCGGTTCAGGTTTTGCGCGGCTACAAATCGATGCTTGATTTGCGCGGAGCCGATCCCGACGCCCGCGTATCCGTAATAGAGAGGTGCACCAGTGAAAAATGTGAAGACTATCCTATGCGCAAGCCTGTTAATGATTTCCCCGATAAAGTCATCGTCGGGCCAATCCCTGATTCCAAGCGATGATTTCAGTGCGGGCAGCCTGTTAAGAGGTTTGCTCGTGCCGCGCATAGAAACGGTGTTGTCCAGCCAGATGGCGGGCAAGATTGAAAAGATCAACGTTGAAGAAGGCGACCGTTTTAAAAAAGGTCAGGCACTGGTCGAGTTTGACTGCAAAATCGAACAAACGGAATTAAAGCGGGCGGTTACGGAGCTGGAAGCCGCGAAAAAAACGTTGGGCGTGAACCGGTCTTTGGCACATTTAAAATCCATCAGCGGATTGGACGTCGCGATGGCGGAAGCCAAAGTGTTAAGCGCCGAAGCCGAAGCGTCCGTGCGTCAGGCGGTTGTCGAACGTTGCACGTTGCAAGCGCCGTTTGACGGTCGCGTCGTTGAAATTCCCGTCAGCCCGTATCAGACGGTGCGTCAGGCGGAACCTTTGTTAAAGATTTTGGATGACAGGGATTTGCGTTTGGAAGTCATCGTTCCTTCTTCGTGGCTGGCATGGCTGAAGGAAGGAGAACCGTTTGCGATTGTGATGGACGAAACGGGCAAGACGTATCAGGCGAAAGTATCCAAGATCGGCGCACGCATAGATCCCGTCAGCCAATCGTTAAAAGTTTTGGGACGCATTGAAGGGAACCACCCCGAACTGATGGCGGGCATGAGCGGGGCGGTTACGTTTCCGCGAACGGCGGCGAAATGAAGAAGCCTGCGGAAATTTCTGTAAAGGCGGCGGAGCGTTTGGCTGTATTGATTCAGCTGGAACGCATGGCCAGACGTTGTCGCGAATATAAAGCGTTTTGTTTTTTCGCCGTGAATGAAACCGTGCGTCTTTTCCCGTATGACAGAGCGGTATTTTGGCGTTTCGAAGACGGTAAAGCCCTTATGGAATCGGTTTCGGGCGTTCCTGTTTTGGATGACGGGGCTCCGTTTTCCGATTTTATGAAGCGCGCCGTTTCCGAAGGTGCGGCAAAAGAGGGAAACGGGCGCGTCCGTTTGCTTGGGGCGTCTGATTTTTCGCCGTCGTTGGCGTCAAGGTGGGGAGAGTTTAATTCCGAAAAAATATTGTGGTTGCCTTTTGTATCTCCAGTTACCCGCCGTGTCGAAGCGGGATTGTGGCTGACGCGAAAGTCGCCTGTTTTTGAAGACGCCGAAACGGGATTGGCAGAGCTTTTGTCCGAATCGTATGCCGATATATTTTATGCATGGAAATCGTCGGGATCCGTTCCCGCGGTAAAAAAGGTTTCGGGGCGAAAAAAGGCGGTTGCGGCTTTGGCTTTGGCGGTATGTGCGCTGTTTCCCGTCAGAATGTCGGCTGTCGCGCCGGCAGAAGTGGTGCCGGAAAATCCGTTTTTGATAACGGCTCCGATGTCGGGGGTTATCAAGTCGGTCGCCGTTAAGGCGGGGCAATCAGTTAAAGCGGGAGACGTTTTGTTTTCGTTTGACGATGCTGATTTGCGCAACCGTTTAAGGTTGGCGGACAAAGCGTTGGCGGCGGCGGGAGAAGAATATAAGAAAGCGGCTCAGCTGTCGTTTTCGTCGGCGGGCAGCAAAGCGCGCCTGCCGTTGATTCGGTTGGAAATGGAAAAGGCAAAAGACGAACGCGCTTATTTAAGCGAGCTGGCATCGCGTTCCGTGGTGCGTTCGGGCGTATCGGGCACGGCTGTTTTTTCGGATGCGTCGGAATTGGCGGGGCGCCCCGTTTCTTTGGGCGAAAAAATAATGACGTTGGCTGATCCTCAAAAAACGTCTTTGAAAATTTTATTGCCCGTACAAGACGCCATAGACGTTTCTGTCGGTTCCGACGTCGGCTTTTTTATGTATGCGATGCCGGAAAAAGCAAGAAAGGCGACGGTTTCGTTCGTGTCGTACGAAGCCGAACCCGTTCCCGAAGGTTTTTTGGCATATCGCGTCAAGGCTGATTTTAAGGAACAGGCGCCTTACAGAATCGGGACGCGGGGCATAGCCAAGATATACGGCAGGCGGGTGCCGTTTGCGTATTATGCGTTACGCCGTCCGTTATCGGCGTTGCGCCGCTGGTTCGGGATTTAAAGATGACGGCGGCGACGGACATATTGCCCGCGTTAAGGCGGGATGTTGAAATTTTTCCCGCCGCTCCGTCCGCATCGGGCGAACCGTCATGGACGGTCTTTGACCCCGTAACGAACCGTTTTTACAAAATAGGATGGGCGGCTTACCAGATTTTAAGCCGTTGGGACGTTTCCGCCCGTCGCGTCGTCGAACGGGTCAGAACCGAAACGGTTTTGGATGTTACGTTGCAATCCGTTGAGGACGTCAAAAATTTTTTAATTGAAAATAATCTGGCAAAATCGACGGGACTTCGCGGGTCGGTGCGTAATATGGCTAAAGCCGCCGCAGAGCGAAAGCCCTTTATAGAGCGTGTTTTTGAAAAAATTTCGGGCATCAGAATTGCGTTGTTTGATCCCGACGCTTTTTTAAAAGCGACGTTGCCGTTTGTCCGTCCGCTGTTTTCAAAAGGGTTCGTGTACGTTGCGGTGTTGTCGGCTTTGGCGGCGCTGTTTTTGATTTCGCGTCAAAGCGCTTTGTTTTTTTCGACGTTTTTGTACTTTTTTGATTTTTCGGGGGCTTGCGCTTATGCGGCGGCGGTCATTTTTGCAAAGGCGTTTCATGAATTCGGGCACGCTTATGCTGCCGCATTGTTCGGTTGCCGCGTCCATTCCATGGGCGTCATGCTGATTTTCGGATGCCCGATGTTTTATACGGATACGACGGATACATGGCGTTTGGATTCCCGAAAAAAAAGGTTAATCGTGGCGTCGGCGGGAATGGGCGCCGAGCTGATGTTGGCGATTGCGACGTCTTTCGGGTGGTTGTTTTTCGCGGACGGCTTTATGCGCAGCGCCTGCTTTTTATTGGCAACGTCGGGATGGGTTATGACGTTGGGCGTGAACTTGTGCCCGTTAATGCGTTTTGACGGATATTATATTTTATCGGATTGGTGGGGGATAGAAAACTTACGGGAACGCTCTTCTAAAATGATGCGTTGGAAAATCGGCGAAGTGCTGTTCGGTTACAAAGCAGAGCCTCCCGAAACGTTGCCCGCATCGACGCAAAGGGGAATGTTGCTTTATACGTTATGTTCGTGGCTGTACCGTTTGGGCGTGTTTTTCGGCATTGCTTTGACGCTTTACCATTTCGCGTTTAAACTGGCAGGCATGATTTTGTTTGCGGCGTCCGTGCTGTTTTTGATTGTTTTGCCGTGCGCGAATGTTGTTTTGACGTGGAAAAGGAATTGGAACTTGACCGATCGTAAAGGAATGCGCGTATGCGTTTTTACGGCGATTTTGATTTTTGCGGGCGTTTTGTTCTTTGCGCCGTTGTCGGAAAGCGTGACGGCGCCCGCCATGGTGAAAGAAGCTTCGGAAACGCGGATATACGCTCCGTTTGACGCACAAATAATATCCGTGTCGGCAAAGGCGGGGCAAACCGTAAAGAAAGGTGAAGCTCTTGCCCGTTTATATTCTTTGCCGCTGGCGGCAGAGTATAAAAAGAACGAAACGCTGATAAAAGAACTGAATTGGCGCTTGAATCACGGAAGCTTTTTGCGGGATGCCGAAAGCGTTCAGGTTTTGCAAAGCCGTCTGTCCGCCGCGCAAACGGCTCGGGCGGGATTTTTGGAACAGGCGGAAAAACTGACCGTCAAATCAGAGGAAAACTGTGTCGTTTCGGAAGTCTTTGACGGTGTTCGAAACGGAGCATGGATTGCCAAAAACGCGCCGATGTTCCTGTTAACCCGAGAGGACGGGTGCCGTTTAACGGCTTTTGTCAAAGAAGAAGACGCCGCTCGCTTAAACATCGGAGCAAAAGCCGTATTTTATCCCGAAGCGGACGGGAAAAAATCCCTTGTCGGAAAAGTAACGGAGATTTCTCAAAATGCAATCTCTGCCTTAAATGATGCGGAACCGTTGGCGTCGATTTACAAAGGAGGATTGCCCGTGCGCGTGCAACGTGACGGAACGGCCGTTCCCGCCGGCGCGTATTTCAGAACGACGGTCGGCTTGGACGTATGCCCGAAAGGGGCGGGATTAAAAACGTATCGCGGACATGCCGTCATTTCCGCTGTGCCCGAAAGCCTGAAAACAAAGCTGGTTCGCCGTTTGCGGGCGTTGTGGGTCAAAGAAGGGGCGTTATAAACCGCCTACAAAACCGACGGCGTTTGCTTGATTTCCTCTTCCGTCGTTTCAATCAGCTTCGGAGAAAACAGACTGTCCGTTTCAATGCTTAACAACGGGTGAGACAGGTTCATCCAGTCCGCCAAAGTGAATTTTAAACGGTCCATTCTGTACAATTTATTTCGTGCGTTTTCGGCGTTTTTAATTTTTTCTTTGTTCAGGTTTTTGTAGTCCGAAGACGCCCACAAGAAAAACGGAACTTCCAAAATTGATTTGTCATCGGGGTTTCTGTTCATGGCGGCTTTGGGGTTTGCGCCGTGATCGGAAAAATAAATCAAAGAAGAATAGCCGCCTTTATCGTTCAGTTTTTCAATGATTTGTTTCAAAACCGTGTCCGTATAGTACATGCTTTTTGCATAAGCTCTGACTTCTTTGCGCTGTTTTTCCAAAGGAGTCCTTTTTTGAACGCCTTTTTCGAAATCGGGGTTTTTGTTTTCGATATTCATATTTTCGGGATATCGGTTTTCATAGGGAGCGTGAGAACCGAACAAATGCAGAAAGATGATTTTCTTTGCGGCGGGGTCGTTCAAAGCGTCTTGGAACGGCGGCAACAAATTTTCATCCAAAGGCATATCGGCATAATTTTTAATGTCCGGATTTGAATGATTGATAAAAGAAGCTTCGTCCGCTCTTCTGGACAGCACGGCGGTCGGGTTGTCGCCAAAGCTGCTGGCACGGAATTGGTTAGAAATCCAGAAAGTTTTAAAGCCTGCTTTTTTAGCCAGATCGACGAAATCGACGGTTTTATTTTTTTCAGGATTGATGAACAGAGCCTGAAACAAAGAAAGCATGGTAATCGGTGCCGACGCATAGATTTTGTTAAACAGAATCAGATTTTTTTTATTTAGCGGCGATGATGCCACGGCGTCGTCGGCATAGAGGGGGTGCAAATCTCTGGAAGCGGATTCTCCGATTACGACGACGTAAGTTTCATTTATGTTTTTTGCCACGCCGGATTTTATGCCGTCCATCAGGGAAGGATCGATTTTATCAATGATTCTTGCGATGTTTTGTTCTTCGCGGCGATAGGCGACAAAGGCTTGGACAGGGGACAAAACGGGTTCCAGATTTGAAAAGAAGGAATGTTTTTCCAACAAAGCCGCGCCGATCAGGCAAAAGACGAACGCCGCCGCGGCAAGTTTTTTCTGTGTTTTATTTTTAAGCCCGTCTTTATCGATACGGTTTATCAGCCCGCCCCATACGCCTGCGTATGCCAACGTCAGGATAACGGCTTTTGCGATGTCTGAAGCTTTAAGGGTTTGCAGGAATTCTTTTGCCTCCGGGACATTCGTGTCGAACAGGGCAAACACGCTGTTATAATGGATATGGAATCCCGTCAGCAAAAAGTGCAGAACATAAATGTACGAAGCCGTATAAATCAATGCGGACACGACGGCGATGAACTTTTTTGAATTGAACAACGCCGACAGATACATCAGGACGTAACAGAACATAGCTGCGAAATACGCGTAACAAATATAGAATACGGCGGTAATGTCGATTTCGTAGTACATTGCCGTATTTTGCGGGTCTTGCGCCGAAAAATAAAAGAACGGGCGGTCAAACAGAGTGAACGCCGAAACCGCAAAAGGAAACAGATACAGCAGGAACGTGTTTATTTTTGCGGACATTGTTTATTTCCGTTCTGAATAAGAGGATAAAAAGGATTAAGACTGATTTTGTTCGGCGACGGCGACGTTGTTATGGTGCTCTTTTGCCGTTCTTAAAGCGTTAAAGGCTCTGAGCAACACGGAATCGATTGTTTCGTCGGACGGCAGTCTGGTAGCGATGCCGATGCTGGTTGTGACGGATATTTTAACGTCTCCGACCATTAAATCGGAATGCATGACCTGAGTTCTTATACGTTCAGCAACGATCATGGCGCCTTCCAGAGGCGTTTCTGGCAACAACAAAGCGAATTCGACGTCAGCCAGCCGTCCCAAATAATCTGATTCGCGGATGGCGTCCTGACAGGCTGTTACGGCGACTTTGACGGCTTCGTCGCTAAAGGCTGTGCCGTGTTCGCTGTTCAAAGCGTCAAAGCGGTCGATGGTCATTAACAATACGGACAATTCGCGTCCGTAACGTCTTGCGCGTTTCAGTTCACGCGTGCCGTCGTCCAGAAAACGCTGGCGGTTCAGGACGCCCGTAATCGGGTCGATGACGGTCATTTGGCGCAGTTCGTCTTCCAAACGTTTGCGCGGGGAAATGTCAAAGCCGACGGATCTGATTTCCGTCGGGTTTCCTTCGGAATCGTAGATAATGCGGTTTGTCCACGACACCCATACTTTTTTGCCGTTTTTGCAGATATTTTCGTTTTCGTTGTCGACGTACAAACGGGGATTGTTTTTAATGCGTTCAATCAGGTTTGCCATATTTTGACCGTGGGAATCTTTCAAGGGAACGAGAGTCCCGATAATATTTTTTCCCAAGAGTTCGTTTTTATCGGCATAGCCGAAGAATTCAAAAGCGTAATCGTTCCCCGACAAAATGACGCCGTCTTTATCCAGGCAAAAAATGATGCTTTTTGTATTCGGGGAAGAATAGGGATCGAATTTGCGGTTGCGTTCTTTTGTCAGTTCTTCAAGATTTTTTTGGGTTTTTAGCAGTTCGTTTTGCAGGTCGATGACTTTTTGTTTCAGTTCTTTTTCTTTTGTCATAACCTTCATGTATCGCAGCCCCAGCAAGAGACTCGCGATCAGGATGACGGCGCACAGGGCGATGGCGAACAAAGACAGGTCAACTTCGCTGAACAAAGCTTGTTCCGCATTTTCTGCGGCATCTGCGGCATGAGCGACAGCAAATAAAAACGACATTTTCCACCCCTTTTCGAAAACCCGATAGGAAATAAGATTTTATCCTTTTTTCAAAAGGTTGTGCAAATATTTTTTATTTTTTTACCCTTTGTGCGACAAGGGGTGTTTTAAAAAAGATTTAATCACTATATAAAGGACGCAAAGAAAACGTTTGTAAGAATTTTCGGGCTTTTGTATCTTTGGCTCGGAATTCGGAGGAAAAGCATGACGGACAAAGGGGAAAAAATTTCCGCGGAGCAGGCCGTATCGGACGTTTACCGTTACGGGTTTGTGACGGATGTGGATGCGGAAACGGCGCCCAAGGGGTTAAGCGAAGAAATTATCCGCTTTATTTCCGCGAAAAAGGGCGAGCCCGAATGGCTTTTGGCGTTTCGCCTGAAGGCGTACCGGCATTGGCAAACGATGGTTGAGCCGAAATGGGCGATGCTTCATTACCCTCCGATAGATTATCAGGATATTTATTATTATGCGGCGCCGAAAAGCGCGAGCGAACCAAAGTCTTTGGACGAAGTCGATCCCGAGCTTTTGAAAACGTACGACAAGCTGGGCGTTCCGCTTCAGGAACGGGCATTGCTGGCAGGCGTTGCGGTCGACGCCGTTTTTGACAGCGTTTCCGTGGCAACGACGTTTCGCGAAAAACTGGCAAAGCAGGGGATTATTTTTTGTTCGATTTCCGAAGCTGTCAAAGATCATCCCGATTTGGTTCGCCGCTATCTGGGAACGGTGGTGCCGTATACGGACAACTTTTTTGCGTGTTTGAATTCCGCCGTTTTTACGGACGGAACGTTCGTCTATGTTCCGAAAGGCGTTAAATGCCCGATGGAACTGTCCACGTATTTCCGCATCAATGCGAAAAAATCGGGGCAGTTTGAACGGACTTTGATTATTGCGGATGACGAATCTTATGTCAGCTATCTGGAAGGTTGCACGGCGCCTCAGCGCGATGAAAACCAACTGCATGCCGCGATTGTCGAAATCGTTGTCATGAATGATGCCGAAGTCAAATATTCGACGGTTCAAAACTGGTATCCCGGGGACAAGGAAGGCAAAGGCGGCATTTATAATTTCGTGACAAAGCGCGGCTTGTGCAAAGGAGCGCGATCGAAACTGTCATGGACGCAGGTTGAAACGGGTTCCGCGATCACATGGAAATATCCGTCCTGCATTTTGGCAGGGGACGGTTCCCGCGGCGAATTTTATTCCGTTGCCATCACCAACAATTTTCAACAGGCCGACACGGGAACAAAGATGATTCATCTGGGCAGGGAAACGACTTCGACGATCGTGTCAAAGGGGATTTCCGCCGGCAAATCGCAAAACACGTACCGCGGTTTGGTCAAGATGGGGGCAAAGGCCGTGAATGCGCGCAATTATTCCCAGTGCGACAGCCTGTTGATCGGGTCGGAATGCGGGGCGCACACGATACCGTATATGCAAAGCGCGACTCCGACGGCGCGCATCGAACACGAAGCGACGACTTCCAAAATCAGCGACGACCAGCTTTTTTATTGTCAGCAAAGAGGGCTGAGCGCGGAAGAAGCCGTTTCTTTGATTGTGAACGGTTTTTGCAAGGACGTCATGCAAAAACTGCCGATGGAATTTGCGATGGAAGCGACGCGCTTGGTTGCCGTTACGCTTGAAGGCAGCGTAGGATAACAGGAGGAATAAATGACGGCTTGGCTGGAAATCAAAGGCTTGAAAGCAAGTGTAGACGACAAAAGCATCTTAAACGGTTTGGATATGACCGTGAACGAAGGCGAAATTCATGCCGTCATGGGACCGAACGGCGCGGGGAAAAGCACTCTGTTTAACGTTTTGTGCGGCAATCCGCATTATCGGGTAACGGGCGGCGAAGTTTTGTTTAAAGGACGCAATCTGTTGGAAATGAGCGTTGACGAACGCGCTCATGAAGGAGTTTTTCTGGCGTTCCAGCTTCCCGTTGAAATTCCGGGGATTTCGATGGCGACGTTTATGAAGTACGCCATGAACGCCGGCAGACGCGCCAAAGGGTTGAAGGATTTTGACGCCGTCAGCTACATGAAGCATATCAAAGTGCGTTCCAAAGCATTGGGCGTGACGGACGAAATGCTTAAACGCCCCGTCAACGTCGGGTTTTCCGGCGGAGAAAAGAAACGCATGGAAATGTTCCAAATGGCGGTTTTGGAACCGTCTTTGTGCATGGTTGACGAAATGGATTCCGGCTTGGACGTGGACGCATTAAAGACCGTGGCAGAGGCCATTAACGTCATGCGTTCGCCTGAACGTTCTTTTATGCTGATTTCGCACAACCGCGGATTTTTGGAAAGCGTCGGGGTCGATAAAGTCCACGTTCTGGTCAAAGGCAAAGTCGTCGAAACGGGCGGCAGGGATTTTCTGGAACGTTTGGAAAGCTTTGCCGAATATCGGGAGGAAGAATGATGCGGCCTTTGCAGACACAGGCGCAAAGGGTTTGCGCTTCGGGCGACATTCGGGCAAAAGCGGGCGAATGCCTTTGCGTTGTTGACAAGGCGCCGCAAAACGAATGCCGCGTTTATGTGGAAAAGGGCGCGACGCTGTATCATTACCGTTTTTGCGATGCGAACGACGCGCGCGTTGATGTGCAAGTCGAAGAAGGCGGATATTACGAAGTTTTAAGCCTGTTAACGTCGGGCGGTGCTCAAAAGATTTTCGTTTCTTTGAACGGGACGGGCGCCGAGAGCAAAAGCGATGCCGTTTATGTTTTAAAGGACGATGACAAAGGCAGCTTTGAAACAAAAATCGTCCATAACGCGGACGATACGGTGTCCTCTCAACTGATTAAAGGGGCGGCGTCGGGAAATTCCGAAGAAACTTTTGAAGGGACGATTTTGATCCCCTCCGGACACAAAGGAATAGACGGATCTCAACAGCATCGCGCCGTTTTGCTGTCGGACAAAGCTTCCGTCATGGCGGTTCCCCGTTTGGAAATTTATTCCGACGACGTGAAATGCGCGCACGGTTCGGCGATCGGAGATTTGGACGAATACCAGCTTTATTATCTTCAAACGCGGGGCATACCCGAAGCGGAAGCCAAAAAGATTTTGGTTTCGGCATTTTTAAACGAAGTTACGGATACGGTGAACGACGAAGCGCTGAGAGACGAATTTTCAAAGCGCATAGAAGCCGCATTGCCTTTTTAATCCGGCAAAGGAGAAACAGCGATGGCGTTTGACGTTTTAAAAATCAGGTCGGATTTTCCCGCGCTGTCGAAAACGGCGCACGGCAAGCCGTTGATTTTTTTGGACAGTGCGGCATCCGCGCAAAAACCGCGTCAGGTTCTTGATGCGATGCGCTACGGCTATGAAAACGAATATGCGAACGTTCACCGCGGGATGTACGAATTATCGGAAACGGCGACATCGAATTACGAAAACGCACGAAAGAAAGTTCAAAAATTTATCGGAGCCGCTTCCGATAAAGAAATCATATTCACGCGCGGTGCGACGGATGCGTTAAATACGGTTGCGTACGCTTGGGGCGCATCGCATTTAAAGGCGGGCGATGAAATCATTTTATCGGTGGCGGAACACCATTCAAACATTGTTCCGTGGCAGATTTTAAGGGAAAAAACCGGTTTTAAAATCCGTGTCGCCCCCGTTTCGGAAGACGGTTCGTTTGATTTTGAAGCGTTTAAAAACCTTTTAAACGAAAAAACAAAGCTGGTCGGAATTGCCCACATGTCAAACGTTTTGGGTTCGGTCTTTCCGGTCAAAGAAATTACGGCAGCCGCACATTCGGCAGGAGCCGTCGTCGTCGTTGACGGTTGTCAGGGAGCAACGCACATTCCGACGGACGTTCGGGACATCGGGTGCGATTTTTATGCATTTTCGGGACATAAATTGTACGGTCCGACGGGAATAGGCGTTCTTTACGGACGTTTGCCCGTGTTGGAAGACACGCCTCCGTTTGAGGGCGGCGGCGATATGATCAAAAGCGTTTCTTTTGAAAAAAGCGTTTGGGCGGAACCGCCTGCCCGTTTTGAAGCGGGAACGCCTCCGATTATGCAGGCGATAGGCTTAGGTCATGCGATAGATTATGTTTCGGCAATCGGAATGGAAAATATCGCCCTTCATGAAAAGAAACTGTGCGACGAACTGTCCGCGGCGGTTGCTTCGGTGCAAGGGACGCGCCAAATCGGTACGGCACAAGGAAAGACGGGCTTGGTCAGCTTTGTCATGGACGGAATACATCCTCAGGACATTGCCATGATTTTGGATCAGCAGGGGGTTGCCGTCCGTACGGGACACCATTGCGCTCAGCCGTTGCACGAACGGTTCGGGATACAGGTTTCCGTCAGAGCGTCTTTGGGGATTTATAATACGTCCGCCGATATAGAATCTTTTGCCCGCGCTCTTGAGAAAGTCCGCCGCTTTTTCTAAGCGGACTTGAAAAGAACGGGAAAGAAGCGCATAAAAAACGGAGAAGTTTTTTACGGAGTAACGAAAATGGATGAAAAAACCGTCTTAGAGGGGGCGGACGGGAAACAAACGCCCGCACCGCAAAAACAGATGGGCGAAACCGAACGTATGTTTCGCACGAACGCTCCGATAATGACGCAGGAAGATTTGGAACATTTTACGGGAACCGTTGAAATTCCTTTGGGCGGTGCGCCCGAAGGACAGGAAACGGCGGCAAAAAGCTCTGCTTCAGGAAATGACAAGCCGCAGACGTTGGATGAACTTCTGCCCGGATCGAAACTGCCCGAAGGGATTGATTTCAATGAACTGCTGTGGGGCGGCACGCCCGATGTTCCCTTTGTCAATTTCGGCGACGAATATGTCGTTACCGAAGGCGAACCGTTGCCCGAAGGCAAAGAACACGCCAAAATCGAAGCGGTTATCGACGCCGTAAAGACGGTCACCGACCCCGAAATCATGTTGAACGTTTATGATTTGGGATTGATTTACCGCATGGATATTTTAACGAACGGAGACGTCGAAATAGACATGACGGTAACGGCGGCGGCTTGCCCCGTTGCCGGATTGATGCCGAAACAGGTTGCCGAAGCTGTGGCAAAAGTCGACGGCGTCGGCAAGGTAACGGTCAAGCTGGTTTGGGAACCGGCATGGTCGATAGATCGCATCAGTGAAGATGCCAAATACGTTTTGGATATGTTTTAAACATAAAAAAACAGCCTCCGAAAAGCGGAGGCTGTTTTTTTTATCGCATCAATAAAGTTTGAATTCAGCGCCTTTTTTGATGATGGTGCCGGCTTTGCCGTTTAAGATGGCGACGGCGTCTTCCAACCGTCCGATGGCGGCGAAGCCTTTACCCGTTTTTGCAAAGCGGCATACCGCATCGACTTTCGGTCCCATGGAGCCTTTTGCAAAGTTGTATTCTTCCAATTTTTCGGGAGACACTTCTTTGATTTCCTGCTGTTCGGGAGTTCCCCAGTTCAAAGCGACCGAAGGAGCATCCGTCAAAATCAACAGCGCGTCAGCGTCCAGTTCGTCTGCCATAATCGAGGCGGACATATCTTTGTCGATGACGGCTTCGCTGCCGACCAGCTTTCCGTTTTCGTCGCGAATGACGGGGATGCCGCCGCCGCCCGAAGAAATGACCATGGCGCCTTCGTCGACCAAGCGGCGAATCGTATTGATTTCAACGATGGTCTGAGGAATGGGAGACGGAACGACGCGTCGGAAATATTTTCCGTCGGCGGCGATTGTCCATCCGCGTTCGGCGGCCAGTTTCTCGGCGGTTTCTTTGTCATAAACGGGGCCGATGAATTTCGTCGGGTTTGAATAAGCTTTGTCGTTGGGATCGACTTCGGTTTGCGTGATGATGTTCACGACCTGGTGTTCGGGCAAAACGTTTGCGACGCACTGAGCCAGCATATATCCGATCATGCCTTGAGATTCGGCGCCCAAAATGTCCAAAGGATAGGGCTTGACGTCTTTATATGCGTCCGCCTGTAACGCCAGCAAACCGACCTGAGGTCCGTTTCCGTGCGTTAAAACGACTTTGTGTTCTTTTGCAACGGCGGCGACGGCTTCGGCGGCAATTTTGACGTTTGCCATCTGTACGTCGGCGTCTGCGCGTTCTCCGCGGCGAAGCAGGGCGTTTCCGCCCAAAGCTATAACAACTTTCATTTATATCTCTCCAATCTGAAAATGAAGTTGCAAGTATCTTAATCAAAACGGCGGGAGAGTGTAAATAACGAAAGCTCTGATTTTTATAAAAAAACTCCCCCGAATCATAAAAACGGGGGAGTCTCGGCAGGTTTTAAAGGCTTTAGGAAATTTCGCAAAAAGCCAAATCGCTGTCGTTTAAGGGCGAAACGCTGATGATTTGCAAGATATTCGTATTGCCGGCGATATTGAACGGCAATCCCGCGGTTAAAATCAGCTTGTCGCCGGGTTTGACGTTCAACAGACGCTGAGCAAAGCAATTTGCTTTTCTTGCGACGTCATCCAAAGTTTCGGCAGGAGCCGAAACGACGCTTTCGATGCCCCATAACAGGCTCATTCTGCGAGCGACTTTTATATCGGGAGTCATGCACAACACGGGAACATAGGGGCGTTCGCGGGAAACGCGCGATGCCGTTGCGCCGGACATGGTATAAGAAACGATGGCGCGGGCGTCTTTCAACGTTTGTGCGGTTACGCGCGCGGAAACCGTAATGGCGCTTTCTGTTGTCCCTTCGGGAGGCAGACGGGCGGCGTCCAAATATTTGACGTAAAGTTCGTCGGCTTCCGTTTCAAAGATAATTCTGTCCATCAGGGAAACCGCCTGTACGGGATATTTTCCCGCAGCCGTTTCCGCCGACAACATAACGGCGTCCGCCGCGTCAAAGACGGCGGTTGCAACGTCGGAAGCCTCCGCTCTGGTCGGCGTCGGGTTCACGACCATGGATTCCAACATTTGTGTTGCGACGATAACGGGTTTATTGGCTTTGCGGCAAGCCTGAACGATTTTCTTTTGCAGGACGGGAACCTTTTCGGGCGGCGTTTCAACGCCCAAGTCGCCGCGGGCAACCATGATGCCGTCCGACAGGCGGATGATTTCGTCCAAATGTTCCAAAGCGGCGGGCTTTTCTATTTTTGAAATGATCCAGGCTCTGTTTTGAATCAACGAACGAGCCAACAGCAAATCTTCGGGGCGTTGGACAAAGGACAGACCTATCATGTCGGCGCCCATATCCAAAGCGGCTTCCAAATCGCGTTTGTCTTTTTCGGTCAAAGCATCAATCGGCAAGGGGACGCCGGGGATATTGACGCCTTTTTTATTTGACAGGATGCCGCCGCTGATGACGGTCGTATCGGCGTAATCGGAACCGAAATCATCAATGTGCAGGCGTACGATGCCGTCGTTTAACAGCAAATCCATTCCCGGCACCATTGCCTGAAAGATTTCGGGATGGGGCAAACAGACTCTGTTTTGGTCGCCGGGTTCCGGAGACATGTCCAGTCGGAATTTATCGCCGACATTTAACGTAATGGAATCGCAACCGAATGTGCCGATGCGCAGTTTCGGTCCCTGCATATCGCACAGGATGCCGATGGGGCGTTTAATTTCTTTTTCGATTTCCCGGATATACTCGACGTTTTTTTTGTGGTCATCGTGGGTTCCGTGGCTGAAGTTCAGACGAAAGACGCTGACGCCGGCCAGCGCCAAATCGCGGATGGTTTCTTTTGTATTGGACGCGGGACCGAGGGTGGAAACAATCTTTGTAAAGCTGGCGTGTTTCATTTTATATCCTGCGGTTTAAAGTTGGGAAACAAAGAAAGAAACGGTTTCCGTCAGGCTTTCTTCGGGAGCAAGCGTTTTAATGCCCGTTCCCGCGACGCCGCGGGAAGCCAGATTAAACGCGTCGTTGGCGTTTGTGACGGGTTCGACGCAGAAAAAGCTTTCGCCGGCGGGGCTCCAAACGACGACGTGGTTAAAGTCGCTTTTGGCTTCGATATTGATTTTTCTGTTTCTTGAGGGATAAACGATTTCAACGTTTCCGTCAAAGCCGCCGAAGCAGGTATCCAATTCCAGTTCCGATATTTTTAATCCTTTGTCGAACTGCCATTCGGGGGGCGTTTTGATCGGGCGTTCGCGGGGAGGCGCGCTTTCATGAGCCCAAACGGTTTTTGTTTTAAACGTTACGGACGTATCGTCGTCTTTGGGAAAGAACGGGTGTACCCCCAGTCCGCACGGCATGGGGATGCCGCCTTTGTTCGTCAGTTCCAGCGTAACGTTCAAACGCCCGTCTTCATTTAATTCAAAAGTCTCTTTTGCGGCGTACGCAAAAGGAAAGCCGGATTTTCCGTTATGGGTAAAAGACAGGGTAACGCGATTTTCCGTTGTTTCGTCAACGTTCCAAGCCGTTTGCCATCCTTCTCCGTGCAAAGGATCGGGAACGACGGGATGGTTTTTGGGGACGCTGCGTCGAATCCCCCAATAAATAAAGTATCCGCCGCGGATTCTGTTTGAATAGGGAACCAGCGGGAACATGGCGGTTTTATCGGCGGCTTTTTCCCGAACGGCTTCGGGCAGGGCGGGGCGCATCAAATCGGCATTCCCTTTTCGCCAATACATCAAAGAGCCTCCCGTCGAAGGAGAAACCGCCGCTGAAAAATCGCCGTTTTTCAGTATGATAAGATCAGTGTCCTGCATATTGTTCCTATTGTTTGTTTATAACAGACTCCGTATTCTGCGGGGGATTTTAAAAGCCTTTTTTCCGAAAAACAATCCCTTTATTGCATCAGAAGTTTTTTCATTTCATCAATCGTTGTCGCCGTTTTCCCGTCGATATTCGCGGATTTCAGACTGATATGCTTGTCGCCCGAAAGATAGACCGTAAAGTCTTTCATAATCACGCTTTGTGCGGCAAAGCGTTCTTTTGTCTGCGGAATGTAGAGTCTGCCGTTTTTCACCTGTGTCGTACTGAAGATCAGCATATTTTCCGTAACGACGGTTTCTGCGGTGTTCAGAGGCTGTGTCATTTGGTCGATTTTAACATTGTCCGCGCCTGCCAGATAAGAGCGCACTTTTTGACCGTTTTCATAGAAATCCAAGCTGATTTTAACGTTTGACGCATCAATTTGGGCAACGGTCATGGCGCCCGTATCTATGAAATTTAATAAATCTTTCAGGTTTAAGCGCACCAATCCCAAGCGTATGACACCTTTTAAAGAATCACGTTCCGGGGAAACCGTCAGATTTTTAAAGGCAACGGTTCTATCGCTGAAAGAGGATTCCAAAAAATCGTAAGTGATTTTGACGCCCTTTTGTTTTTCGAACAGCTTTGTCAGCATGAAATCCAAAGCGATGTCGGAAAAATTTCCTTTTGTTCTGGACGAGTGGGGAATATTTACGATCGGAGCGGCGGGGCGCGGTGCCGGCGCGGCGTTGTTTTGCGTTTCGGCAAAAGCGGAAGCGGAAATCGTCACAAAAACGAGAAAAGCTGAAATCAGTTTCATAAATTTTGACCTTTGTTGCGCAATAGCATAAAGTACGTCCGAGTATAACACGCTATTTTTATAAAGAACACACTCTAATGAATTTCGATTCGCCGTTGTACAGGGCATCTCTTATTGAACGGTATGCTACGGTTTTGGCCGACGTTTGTTTGGAAAACGGCGAAGCGGTGACGGCATATTGTTCAAACACGACACGAATGAAGACTTTGGCTGTTCCGGGTGCCGAGGTTTTTTTGTCGTTTAACCGAAAAGAAGGTCGCCGTTTGCTTTACACATGGGAAACGGTCTCGGCGAACGGGACGTTGGTCGGCGTGAACGAAACGCGTCGTTACGATATCACGGCGGAAGGAATTGCCAACGGCGTGTTGAGCGAATTGGCGGGGTATCGCGAAATTCGCAGGGTTTTGCCGTCCCGAGGCGGTTCGACCGTTGATATGGTTCTTATTCCCCAAGACGATCGTTTCCCGGTTTGCCGGGTTGCCATTGTGACGGCGTATTTAAAGCAGGGCGTCGATTTGTTGTTTCCCGACGGGATTTATGTTTGGAACAGGAAAGTTTTGGAAGAGCTGGGTGCGGCTCTTGATGCGGGCGAACGCGCCGTCTTGATCGTGTTGGCACAAAGAATAGATTGTATCGGCGTGCGGGCGGATTGGACGGCGGATGCACAGTATGTTACTTCGTTAAAAGAATTCTGTGATAAGGGCTTGGAAATTTTATGCTACGGCTGTACTGTATCTTCTCAAGGGATATGGGCATCAGCCAGATTGCCTTTTATGTTTTGATTTTTGGTGAGCTATGTCGAAAGAAGAAATCGTCATTCATTCTGCCGAAGACTTTGAAGGAATGAGAAAAGCCGGTCGTTTGGCGGCCGAAGTGCTGGATATGATTACGCCTTACGTTCAGGCGGGTATTACGACGGGGGAATTGGATCGCATTTGTCATGATTATATCGTGTCTCGCGGAGCCGTTCCCGCCTGTTTGGGATACAGAGGGTATCCGAAATCGGTTTGCATTTCTTTGAACCATGTGATTTGCCACGGCATTCCGGGGGACAGAAAGCTTGTAAACGGCGACATTTTAAACATAGACGTTACCGTTATTTTGGACGGATGGTACGGCGATACCAGCCGTATGTTCGGGGTCGGGAAACTGCCGGTCAAGGCGAAACGCCTGTTGGATATTACTTACGAAACGATGATGCGCGGGATACAAGCCGTTAAACCGGGCGCGACATTGGGCGACGTCGGACACGCCATGCAGGCGTATGCGGAATCTCAACGCTGTTCCGTCGTCAAAGATTTTTGCGGGCACGGGTTAGGCCGTATTTTTCACTGTGCTCCGAACGTGTTGAATTACGGACGTCCGCACGAAGGGTTGATTTTAAAGGAAGGAATGTTCTTTACCGTAGAGCCTATGGTTAATCTGGGCGGCGACGATTTAAAGATTTTGTCGGACGGGTGGACGGCCGTGACGCGGGATATGTCATTGTCGGCGCAATACGAACATTCTTTGGGCGTGACGGCGGACGGATACGAATTGTTTACCGTTTCTCCGAAAGGCTGGGATCGCTATCCGTACGTTTAAGAGGGCAGAGTGGCTGAAAAGGAACCCCTTGAAAATAACATCGGCGAGCCCGAGCTGTTTTCTGACGGCAAAGAAAAAGCCGACGAAGCGCCGCATTATTTGGGACATCGCGCGCGGTTAAGGAAAAAGCTTTTGGAGGCGGGCGGATCGGCTTTGGCGGACTACGAACTGTTGGAGCTGGTTTTGATGCAGGCCATTCCCCGCAAGGACGTCAAACCTTTGGCCAAAGACATGCTAAAGATTTTCGGATCGTTTTCGGATACGGTTTCCGCGCCGGCGGAAGAACTGATGAAAGTCAGCGGCATAAAAGAATCTGCCGCGGCATTGTTTGCCGTTATTCGCGAAGCTTCGGTCAGAATGCTGAAAAATCAGGTATCCGAATTGCCCGTATTATCGAATTGGGACAGAATGATTTCGTATTGCAAAGCGGCGCAGGGACACAAAAAAATCGAAGTGTTTCGGGTTTTGTTTTTGGATACGGGCAACCGCCTGATCAAAGACGAAGTTTTGCAGGAAGGCACGGTCAACCAAACAATGATCTATCCGCGTGAAATAGCCAAAAGGGCATTGGATCTTTCGGCGGTTTCTTTGGTTATGGTGCATAACCATCCCGCGGGGAATTTAAAGCCGTCAAAAAACGACATTCTGATGACCCGTTCGGTTGAAGACGCGTTAAAGACGCTGGGAATAAACCTGTTGGATCATGTGATTGTGGCGAAATCGGGTTATGTTTCCTTTAAGGAATTGGGGCTTTTGAGTTAGGAGCTTTTTTGAGCGGCTTTTGACGTTATTGTTGCGCCCAGTCTTGAAATTCCCGCGCCCAAGACGTTTACGACGGTGCAGATATTCCATATTTTGACCTGAGCGCCGTCCATAAAGCTGAACAATCCCTGTCCGACGATCCAAGCGACAATGCAAAACGACAGCATCACGTCCAGAGCATCGCCGGAATCTTTCCATTTTGACAAGACGGAATGCCGTCTTGCCATGACGGACAGCAAGCAGAACGGATAATGAGTATGACCTCTGCAACAAACGGCGTGCAGGCAAATGGCGTTCAGCATCAAATCGATTAAGCCCCAAACGACGAACAGCAAAGCGATAATATCCGCAGCCGCGTTGTCATATAGCCTGTGAATGACGACGCCTGCCAGAATTTTATACCCGACAAAGGGAAAACCGATGGTAAAGACGGCTAAAATTTGAAAAAGGTGTTCTTTGATGTATTTAAACTTGGGCATTGGCGGAAAATATGGCATTTTAATTAAAAGAAAAAACTTGATGCACTATCGGTTAATATCCTTTTAAAGTAAAGGGGATATTTTAATAAAGGGCATTTTGCATAAGGGCTTTTGATTATGAACCTTTTTAAGTTTCTGTTCAGCAAGGAAGACGAAGCGACCAATGACAAGCTTGGAGCATATCCTGAAAAGGTTCATGTTGCGGCGATGCCCGAGCGGCGTTACTTAAAGACGTCGCGCGTTATGACGATTGTTGCCGTCGGGATGCTGTGCGGAGTGATTATTCTGGCGTTAATTTTATATATGCTTGCGCCGCAACTTCACGCCGTTCCGGGGTTGTATTACATTAACAAGCAGTTTTACAGACTTTCGCCCGTCCAACGTTCCGTTGTCGTTCGTCCCGTCAATGCGTTGATTTTGGAAATGTATATTCGCGAATATATCATGCTTCGCTATACGATTTTGGCGGACGTTGACGAAATGAACCGCCGTTGGAGCAAGCGCAGCGATTTATTTTGGTATTCTTCGGAAGACGCGTTTAAAGGTTTTCAACCCGAACAGGCGGCAATGTCTACCCGTATGATGGAAGGGATGACCAGAGAAGTCCGCGTCCGTTTTGTTTCGTATGTGTGGGACGGTTTATGGCTGGCGGAATTCGATACGATTGACAAGATGCCCGAGGAAGAAAAACCCCGCATTCGCCGTTGGCGGGCTCAGATACGGGCGGGGTTTATGGCTCGCGGGTATCCGAACGCCGACGAAAGGATGAAAAATCCGTTGAACTTTATGGTGTTCCAGTTTGACTTGTCGTCTCGCGGAATAAACGAGCCTAAGGTTAATGCGAACTTTGTCGACTAACGCAGGCTTTTAAGAACGCCGAAAGCAGCAGCTGTTCCCGAAGCCCACGCCCAATGAAGATTGTAACCGCCGACTTCGCCCGTTACGTCCAGAACTTCGCCCGAAAAATAAAGACCGGGGACACGTTCGGATTCCATTGTCGCCGAATTGATTTCCTTTGTGTCGATTCCGCCTTTTGCGACTTCGGCTTTTTCAAACCCTTCGGTTCCGGCAAAGGGAAACGGAAAATTCTTTAAAGTGTTTTCCAGTTTGAAAAACAGCTTATCGGGGATTTCCGCCAACGGAGCGCTTTTTTTCTCGTCGGGCAGTAAAGCGGCAAAACGCAAAGCAAGCCGTTGAGGAAAGAAATCACAAAGAACCGAAGAAATTTTTCTTTTATCTTTGTTTTCTTTTAACGTTTTCAGATGCGCCGCAAGGGAGCCTTCGGGGAAAAAATCAATGCTCAGCGGGGCGGCTCCGTCATGATAGAGGGATGCCGTCAGGACGGCGGGGCCGCTGATTCCTTTGTGCGTAAAAAGCAAAGGGGCAGAACAGGATTTTTTTGAACACTTGATTTTAACGTCAAGAGAGATGCCTGCCAGTCCCGAAAAATCGACAAGGGGATTTTCGGGGAATCTTAAGGGGACAAGGGCGGGTTCGGGGGCGATGACGTTGATGGATAATTTTTTTGCAAGCTTGAAACCGAAAGAATTTCCGCCTGCTGCGGGACAGGCGGGGCTGCCTGTCGAAACCAGTACTTTGGCGGCATTGACGGTTTGCGTTTTGCACGAAATCCGAAATCCCGCGTTTAAAGGTTCAAGATTTAAGATGTCTTCTTTGAAACGAAAAAGGGCGCCGGCTTTTTTGGCGCGGGATAAGAGGTGGTTTCTGACGTTTTCCGCGCTGTTTGCGAAAAATTTTCCGTCTTCGCGTTCGGAAAAGGGGATTCCGGCATTTTTAAACGCGGCAAGAACATCGTCGGGCTTCAACCGAGCCAAAGCCGATTTGCAGAAATGCGGGTTTTTGGAAAGGTAATGATCTGGAGAAACGAATTTATTTGTGAAATTGCATTTTCCGCCGCCCGAGATCATCACTTTTTTTGCGGGAGTTTCCGCGTTGTCCAGCAACAGGACGGACAGACCGTTTTCGGCGGCGACGGCTGCCGCCGTCAATCCTGACGCGCCGGCGCCGATGACGGCTAAATCAAAGACATTTTCCATAAGTCAACTCCGCGAATAAAACAGGAGGGTATCAGCGGAATTATCAAAAAGGAATAAAAAAGTTTAAAAAGATGACGGTCGTCACATTTTTAAAGGGGCGTTTTATGTAATATGGAAATATCAAGGCAGTAAGAGGCTCGAAAGATAGGGGTGTCTTTTAAGAGGGGAGCTTCGGACTGCCGGTTCTTTCTAGTGGCTCCTTTTGATAACAGCTCTCCTGTTTAGCTAAGGGATAAACTAAGGGATAAAGACGATTCAACAAGGATGAGGGGTTCCTTTTGATGATGTCTTTATCCTCTTTTTTTTATGGGAAAGATGGCTTGACGGAGAAGAGTTAAAATCATATAAGAGAACAGACCTTTATCGGGCGCATAGCTCAGCGGTAGAGCATTACCTTCACACGGTAGGGGTCGCAGGTTCGATCCCTGCTGCGCCCACCATGAACTCCCGTTACGGGAGTTTTTTGTTTGAAACGCTTTAATAACGTCAACATAAAAAGGATTGAATATGCCGGAATGCAACCATGATTGCGCTTCATGCAACGCAAATTGTTCCGAACGCGCGGAAATTCAAAAAGAAAAACCGAATTCCGCCAGTAATATCAAAAAAGTCATCGCCGTCGTCAGCGGAAAAGGCGGCGTCGGAAAATCAATGGTTACGGCGTTAACGGCTTGCGCGATGAAACGGCGTGGCAAAAAGGTCGCCGTCCTTGATGCCGACATCACCGGTCCTTCCGTCCCCAAAGCATTCGGCATTAAAGAAAAAGCCATGGGCACCGATCAAGGCGTCTTTCCTGCGATGAGCGTCGGCGGAATAGAAGTTATGTCCGTTAATTTGTTGTTGGAAAACGATACGGATCCCGTATTGTGGCGCGGTCCGATTATCGCGGGCGCCGTCAAACAGTTTTGGACGGACGTTATTTGGAATGACGTTGATTTTATGTTCATTGATATGCCTCCCGGAACGGGGGATGTTCCTTTGACGGTTTTTCAGTCTTTGCCCGTTGACGGCATTATCGTCGTAACGTCGCCTCAGGAATTGGTTTCCATGATCGTTGCCAAGGCCGTTAAAATGGCAAAGATGATGAATATCCCCGTTTTGGGAATCGTTGAAAATATGTCGTATTTTAAATGCCCCGATTGCGGAAAGGAATTTGAAATTTTCGGGAAAAGCAAGCTTGATGAAACGGCTAAGGAATTCGGAATTCCTTTGGTTGCAAAGTTGCCGATCGATCCCGAAATGGCTCAGGCTTGCGATCAGGGCAAGATAGAAGCTTTCAAAACGGATGCTTTGGATAAGCTTTTGGACGGTTTGGAAAAGATTTAAAAAAGAAGGCCTCAAAAGAGGCCTTTTTTACGATGCCTGTTCCGTATAAGTCGGATCGGTCAGGATGGCGATCAATTCGTCTTTGACCTTTGCGGCATCGTTTAAATCGATTTGGCACGTTCCCGCCGTGGCATGCCCCCCGCCGCCGTATTGCAACATCAATTCGCCGATATTGATGATATTTGTTTTGTTCAGGATGGATTTTCCCAAGGCGAAAACAATGCGTTGACCGTTCACGCGCCACATGGATTGCATAGAAATGTTGATTTCGGGGAACAAAGCATAGACCATAAATCTGTTTCCGGGGTAAATAACGTCTTCGTTCAACATATCGACGTATGCCAGATTTTTATGAACGGTCGTGCATTTTTTGAGTTGTTCTTTAAATTTGTCCTGATATTTGAAATAAAGGTCGACGCGTTCTTTGACGTCGGGCATTTCCAGAATTTCTTCGGCATCGTAACGCCGGCACAGATCAATCATATTCATCATCAGCTGATAATTTGAAATTCTGAAGTCGTGAAAGCGTCCGAGCCCCGTTCTGGCATCCATGATGAACGCCAGCAAAGTCCATCCTTTGGGGTTCAGAATATCTTCAAGAGTGTAATTTGCGGTATCGGCTTGATCGACGGCTTTCATCATTTCTTCGGAAACGTTTTTAAAGCGTTCTTTTCCGCCGAAGCTGTCCCAAACAATTCGGGCAGCTGACGGAGCCGACGGATCCAAAAAGTAATTGCTTTTATGTCCGACGCGCGCCAATTCGCTGATATGGTGGTCAAAGACATAAGAAGCGGCTTTGGAATAAGGAAGATTCGTCGTGATATCCCCTTTTTGAATATCGACCAAACCGTCTTGAACGTCTTTTGGGTGGACGAATTTGACTTCGTTTATCAAATCCAGCTCTTTTAACAAAATGGCGGAAGCCAAACCGTCAAAATCGCTGCGGGTAATCAATCTGAATTTATCTTCAGCCATAACACTCCTTTTAGACGTCTTGTACCATTGCGGTGATGATTTCCTGACGGATTCTGGGGGCATCCGCGATAGGCACCTGGCAGGTGCCCGCGCCGACATGACCGCCGCCGCCGTAATGGAGCATAAATTCGCCGATATTCATTTTCGATGTACGGTTAAAAATGGATTTTCCTGCGGCAAAAACGACGTTACGGCGGTTTTTGCCCCAAATTTCGTGGACGGATATGTTGATTTGCGGGAACAGGGCATAGACCATGAAACGGTTGCCGGCGTAAATGATTTCTTCGTCGCGCAGGTAGATGTGCCCTGCGGTTTTATGAATGCGCGTGCAACGTTTAAGCTGTTCGATGAATTTGTCCTGATGATCGAAATACAAATCGACGCGTTCTTTGACGTCGGGGTCTTTTAAAATATCTTCGACGTCTTGAGTACGGCACAAATCGACCAGCTTCATCATCAAATCGTAATTGTTGATTCGGAAATTTTTAAACCGTCCGAGCCCCGTTCTGGCATCCATGATAAAGCCCAGCAAAGTCCATCCGGTCGGATTTTTAATTTGTTCCATCGTGTATTTGGCGGAATCCGCGATATCGACGGCTTGCATCAAAGAGGGGGGGATGTTTTTAAATCGTCCTTCTGCGCCGTAATATTCATAAACGACGCGGGCGGCTGAGGGCGAGTTCGGATAAACGATATGGTTCGGGGGGCTGATGACTCTTGAAACTTCGCTGATATGGTGGTCAAAAGCGATATAGACGCCTTCGACGTACGGCAGATTTGCCGTGATATCCGAATCCGTAATTGAAATGCGTCCGTCCTGCATATCTTTGGGGTGGACGAAGCGGATTTCATCGATAATACCTAATTCTTTTAACAGGGCTGCGCAAACCAGCCCGTCAAAATCGCTTCGTGTCAGTAATCTTTTTTTTGCAAGCATGGTTCAGACTCCGATAAACATATTTTTTTATTTAGCATAACCAAAACGGACTCAGAAAAGCAACAAAAGCCGATTAAAATATTTTACGGGTTGAATGCCGTTTAAAATTCGGGGATGATACGGACGCAGGCAGGGAGTGTTCGGCGTGAAGAAAGTTTTTATGATTTTATTTCTGTTTGTCGGCGGGTGTACGCAGGCACCGTTTGTCGATTGGCGGCGCGAGGCGGGAAAGCCTTATACGGTGGGGGAATCGACACCCGATCGCGTGGCAGTTTGTTACAATCCGTTTTCGACGAACGAAACGGAAATCATCAACATGGCCAAAGACGAATGTTCAAGGACGGATCGGGAACCGAAATACGGCGGGCACAAGTATTGGTCTTGCCGCGTTTTTTTACCGCATCGGGTTTATTACGACTGTGTTGACAAGCCCGAAGACGCGGATTCGTCAAAAAAGGCGGAATAAACCATGCATCCCGTTTTATCCGTCCAATCCAGAGTAGCGGCAGGACATGTCGGTAATTCGGCGGCGGTTTTTTGTTTGGAACGCATGGGGATAGACGTTTGGGGCGTTGATACGCTGTCTTTTTCGAATCATCCGGGACACAGAAAGTTCAAGGGTGAGATTCGTTCTCCCGCGCAGGTAAAAGAAATATTGGACGGCATAGACGATTGCTTCGGCTTGCATAATGCTTCGGCTTTTTTGTCGGGGTATCTGGGGTGTTCCGAAACGGGCATCGTCGTTTTGGAGGCATTGGAAAAAGCGCGCCGTCTGAATCCCGACATTTTATATTGTTGCGATCCCGTCATGGGGGACAAGGGTCGCGTTTACGTGGCAAAGGACATTCCGCAAACGATGCGGGAACGCCTTGTCGCGCAAGCCGATATTATCACGCCGAACCATTTCGAATTAGAGCTTTTGTCGCAAAGCAGGATTACGGGTTTTGAAGAAGCGGTCGGGGCGGCGCGGCGTCTGATGGATTCGGGAAGACTGAAACAGGTTTTGGTAACGGGGATGGAAACGGCAGATGAAATTTCCGTTTTGTCTATATCAGGACAGGATGTTTTTTGTATTTCGACTCCGAAAGCCGATTTTTCAAAGCCTCTTTTTGGGACGGGCGATATTTTGACGGCGATTTTTTTGGGGAAATATCTGCAGTTGAAAAATACGGAGAAGTCCTTGTCTTTTGCGGTTTCGGCGCTGTACGGCATGATCAAGGCGGCTCAAGTTTCCGGAGAATCCGCCCCCGCGTTAATAGCGGCTCAGCGCGAATTGGAAACGCCTTCCGAGAGATTTGAGTGCCGTCGTCTGTTTTAAAGATTTTTGTAGAAACTTTTTGAAAAATTTTGTATATTTTTTGTCAAGGAAACGTTTCCACCTCTTACGCGGAAAGGATTTTAAAATGGCGGATCAAAAAGAATATAAACTGCTTCATGTCAGACCCGAGCGCAAAAAAGGGAAAAAGAAACATAAAGAACAGGGGACTTCGCGGCTGTCCGGTCAGGCTAAGTCTCAGAATTTTTCGGGTGCAGCCCAGCCCTACCAGCCGCGGGGACGCTATAATGCGGATCAACGTGCCGGCAATTTTTCTTTTGATACGATACACGGTCTGAAATTAAAAGAAGTCGAATATACGGTTCCTCCGATTGCCGAACGAAAAGCCAAACGCGCGGCGTTTAACGGCGGTCGCGACAAAAACGGCAAGCTGATCGGCGGCGGTGCCCGCGCTATTTTTCTGCAAATGCTGGCACGCGACCATGAAAAGGAACTGGTCGAAAAGCTGGGGCTGACCGAACGCGATTTGGACGGTATGCGTCACGGATATACGCCGAACGGCTTTAACGTGCATCATAAGCTGTCTTTGCACGGCGGCGGTAAAAACGAAATCAGCAACTTTATTTTGACGCCGCTTTATCCGCACGACCAATTCCATCACGACGTTATTGATCCTCAATTGATCGGTATCAAAGAAGGGGAAACCAGAAAAATTTTAATCCCGTGGACGGATGAAATGATTTACGATCCGAAAAAGTACGGGTTTTATAAGGAAAATCAACCGGTTAAACCGAATTATGTGTCAAACGTGGATCCCGCGAAATATCCGGAACTTTATTTGCCCGAACATATCAGCGTAGAACGCCGCCAGAAAGACATGGCTTCGTTTTATGCAGAGCTTGACGCCAAAAAGGCTGCAAAAGAAGCAGCAAAGGCTGCGGCACACGGGGAAAAGGAAACACCGTCTCAATCCTCTAAGCAGGATAAGAAGTCCTCTAAAAAAGAAGATGCCAAAAAACATCGTCCCGTATCCCGTATTGTCGGCATTTTGAACGTCAGGAAACGTGAACGCTGAGGCTGTAACCATGGAAAGTGAAGAAAAACAGCAAAACTATATTCATCAAAAGCGTCCGTCGCGTCCGCCCGGCTGGATACCGCCGAACAAGCGTCCGCAAAAGCCCAAGCCGCGTTATGTGCGTCCCGAATTTTCTTTTGATACGATACACGGTCTGCCTTTAAAAGAAGTGGAATGCTATGTGCCTTCTAAATCCGAACGCCATGCCGCCCGTCAGGAATTCGACGGTCGGTTCAGCGAAGACGGCAAGGTTATGCTCAAAGAAGGCGTGCGCGCAAAGTTTTTAAAGCATTTGGCTGAAAAACATTCGGCGGCGTTAAAGGAAAATTTGGGGCTGACCGATGAACAAATCGCGCAGATGGCTGAACGCGGGCGCGCTCCTGCGGGATTTAACGTCCATCATAAACTGCCTTTGCATATCGGCGGCAAAAACGAATTTTCAAATCTTATTTTGATTCCCCTTTATCCGCACGATCAGTTGCACCATGACGTTTTGGATCGGCAAGTCGATAATATGAAGGAAGGCGAACGCCGTACGATTTTATTGCCGACATGCGACGATATGGTCTACGATCCGAAAAAATACGGGTTTTACAAGGATAATCAAAAGGTCGAAGCGAACTATACTTCGAAGGTCAAGGTCGAAAATTATTCCAAAAACTATTTGCCCGAACACATTGCAGAAATTCGGGCAAAGCAGGAGCCTGATCCTGAAAAGAAAATCGTTCCTTTGTTTAAAACGTTGCAAAATATGTCAACGGCGGCAAAGACGGCGGCATTGTATCCCGAACGGGCGGCGGCCGTTCCTCCGCCTCCTCAGGCGATGCAAAAGAGACTGTCCGACAAAGCCAGAGATTAATCAAACAAAAGAACAAGCCCCCGAATTCGGGGGCTGTTTTTTTGGGGGGGGGGCTTGGAAAAACTGGCGTTGAACTAACGGTCGGAAATCAGTTGTTTGTTTTGTTGTAAAACAAAGGAAGAGACTTTTATTTCTCCTGCCAGACGGTCTAAATTTCGCCGATGCGTGTTCAGTTCGGTTTCCGTCAACTCTCGTGCCGGTGCGCGCATTTTTTGCGCGTGCAGCTGTAAAAACTGGCGATCGTCCCGAGACATTTCGGAACAGGATTTCAAAATACTTTTCGGAGCGCCTCTTTCCAAAGACGTCGCCATATACATAAAAATCTTTTCGCGTTTGCCGTCATAAGCCGAAGGCGCGGATTCGTCCTTTAACGAATCTTTTTCAAGGGTATCCAATGTTCTTTGCAAAGAAATGTACATCAGATGATTTCCCGTGTCGCCGTATTGACGCGCGCTTAGGAATCTTTTCATTTCGCCGAACATCTTTGCGGAATCGGGCGAATTTTTATTTTCCGCGACGGGCAGAGTTTTGATGGATGTATCGGCTTCAGCCCCTTTAGCCACATTCGCGGCATTTTTTAATTCCAAAAAAGCCTTTGTCAAGGGATGAACTCTGACGGCTTTTTTATCGTTGCGCACAAAATCTTTGAAATCATCGCAATATAAGCCGCAAATGCGATCCAGTCCGGCGATCGACGCGATTTCGGGTTTTTCTTCTTCAACGTTTTTGGACTTCATTGATCTGATGACGCTTTCGCCGATATACGCCCGTTCATAGGCTTCGACGATATATTTATTGTCGAACCAGGCTTTGTAAGCGTCAGTATATGATTGATCGCGGTTATAGGCATCGACCATTTCGGGCGCGTCCAGTTTGAACGATTCCAATGGAGCTTTGTCACCGCGGGCGGCGAACTGGTTAGCGGCTTCCAAAGCGGCGCATTGAGCATCGGCTTCCATGCAACGTTCCAACAACAGGCGGGAACGGGCGTTCAAATTTTCTTTTTTCAGGCGGTCTGCGCCCTTACGATACTGTACGGCGTGAGTCCCTTCATGAACCAATGTCGTTTTCAAACAGGCTTCGCTGAAGGCCGCGGATAAAATGATTTTATTCGAGTCATCGCAATAACAGCCGATCGCCTTTTCCCCCAAAGTATCGGAAAAGCAGACTTCCGTTTGGTATTCCGCCAGCTTTTTTAAAGTGTATCTTCCGACGGAAATTTTTTCGAGGGATTCCAAAATGCGTTTGGCTCTTCCTTCATCCCGAGCGACAACCGACAGGCCGTTGCAGGTAAAGCGGTTTTTTTCTTCGGTTTTGCGGGATGTTGCGTCTTGAGACATTTTCGATTCCTGCAAACGATGGGGTTAAAAACGAAATGAAAGAAAAAAGAGCGCGAAGCTCTTTTTTCTGAAGGTTAACGTTTCAATCCTTGCTTATTCATCAGGACGGCTTGGAAAACGTTCTTTTTCATTCCTGCCATGGTTCTGGCTTTTCTTTTTTGCAGCTCCATTTTTTTAGCGACTTTTCCGCTTTCTTCGACGCGGGTTTCCAGTCGCTGCTTCAAAACGGGGTTTTGAGCCTTCTCCGCCAGCTGAGCCATTTCCTTGCGATCTTCCGCCGTCATGGATTTATAGATGTTTTCCTTGATTTTTTTGCGTGTTGCCACGTCGGCAAAGGAACATTCTATGGCACAAAGGGTAATGTCATACATTTCCGCTTTGGAAAATCCGAATTTTTCGGCGCTGATGCGGTGTTCTTTGCCCGTATGGGTGCCGAAAATACCGCCGTCGTCGGGGTTCAGGGAAATTTTAATGCCGGCGTCATACAGCTTGCGGGCAGGGTGGTTTGCCAGATCGCCTTTGAGGTCGTTCACCAGAATGCGGTTGCTGGTCGGGCAAACTTCAACCATGATTCCTTTTTCCGCCAGCTCTTTCATAAGAGCGGGGTCTTGCGGAGCCGATACGCCGTGTCCGACGCGGGAAGCCCCCAGACGGACGGCATCTTTGATGCTTTCGGGACCGCAGATTTCCCCTGCGTGCAGAGCCAGTTTAAGTCCTGCACCCTTGGCAATGCTTAACGCTTCGGCGAAATCGTCGAATTTCCCGGCCTGTTCGTTGCCGGCGATACCGAAGCCCGTTACCAAAGGATGAGGATTGTCGCGAATGAATTCGGCGACTTCTTTGACGTTTTCCGCGCCCAGATTGCGGACGCCCGTCGCGATAAAGCGGGTTTCAAGACCGGTTTCTTCCTTGACTTCCTCGGCGGCCTTGGTGATGGCGTCCATCATGGCTTTGTAGCGCGGCGCGGACAATTCGCCTTTGCCGGTTTCGGGATTGACTTCCGTTGCCATGTGCATCGGGGAAAGAATCAGTTCGACGTAGACGCCGCCTTCGTTGGCGTTTTTGGACAGATAGTCTTTGGTAACGTCGTAGTAGTCCTGCGGCGTGCGCATCATGTCCGCAACGCTGTCATAAGTATTGATGAACGCCCAAAAATCGCTTTCGTCATAAGCGTAGCGTCCGTTGGGAAAGTCGGCTTTGTCGTATTGACCGTCTTTCATAATAAAGTCGTCGGGCAACTTGACATGGTGGCGCTGAGCCAGCTTTGTTGCCATTTCCGGCGTTACCGTACCTTCGATATGTTCGTGAAGAGTTGCTTTGGGCAGTTCTGAAACGTTATATTTATTTGTCATTTTTCACCTGCTTGGGCGTCCTGCAGCCCTTAATTCAGTTACACTTTTTCTATTCTTGCCTATCAGTTTAAAAGAAGTCGTCCCGGATGTCAATAATTTGTCTAATTTGTCTATGACGATTTTTACAACATAAAAGAACGTAAAGGATTTTTTAAGATTTCGTTTTTTTGTTTTTTCAAAAAACGCCGTTTTAAAAATTTATTTACTTTTTTGTCGTTGCGGGTCTTGCCCTTAAAGGCGGCGGACTGTACTATCTAAAAAAAAGAATCCGAAACGATACGGGGGGAATTATGACACGTTCAATGTTGAAATATGCGGTTTTCGGCGTAATCGCCGCCGTCGCGGGATGTTCTTCGGCTCCCGATGATTTTGAATATTACGGGTACGAAGAAGAGTTCGTTTATCCCGAACCGGATATCATTCCCTCGATGCCCGACGACAATCCCGGGCTGAACGTTGATCAGATGCTGGACGGTCAAAAACCCGAAGATCTTGAACAAAGGGCTGCCAATGCTCCTGTCTATGAGCACGAAGGGCGTTTCGGATCAAAGGAAAAAATTTCGTTGCGCAAAGGATTGAACGCCCCCGTTGCCGGCGTTGAATATGCCGCGGAAGGCAAAGAACCCGTTTCCGTCGTGCGTCCGTTGGAATTAAGACCCGCCGCACAGGCTCAGCCTGTTTCGGATTCGGGAAAAACCGAAGAAGAAATTTTGGCTGAAATCGTTTCTCCGGCACAGGAAACCGTCGCCGCTGAAACCGTTTCCGAAACGGTCGTCGAAGATAACGGCACCGTTGTTGAAGAAGAAGCAACGGCCGTTGTTTTGACGCCGCCCGCGGGGTCGCCGTCCGCCGAAAAAGATACGTTGCCGCAGGCGCCGTCGGGCGAAGACGGTTATTCGCGTCAACCGCCTCTTTCAACGTTTGCCGCACCTCAGCCGGCTCCTGCCCCGTCGGTAGCCGAACCGCGTCCCGCAGCGGCTCCTGCTGCCGAAATCGCCGCCGTTCCGCTGATTCCTCCTGCCGCGCCTGCTTATGAACCGTTGCCGCCCGCGCCGCAACCCGATTTTGTTTTGACGCCGCCCCAACCTCAGGAACAGCCGTTCCAGCTGATGCCGCCCGCACCCGCTTATGAACAGCCGGCTCCCGCCTATGCGCCCCAAGAAACGATCACTTTGACGCCGCCGTCTGCTGCTCAGGCGCCTGCGTTTGAATTAACTCCGCCCGCACCGGCGCAGGCACCCGCTCAGACATTCGAGCTGTTGCCGCCGCCCGCCGCCGTGCAACAGCCGTTGCCGCAAGCCATGCCGCAGGATACGGGCTTGGGCGTTTCTCAAAACGTCGCCATGATTTCTTTCCCCGCGGGACAGACGACTTTGCCCGCCGCCGCATCCGCCGACATTACGACCGCCGTTTTTGCTTTGCGCCGTCAGGCGTTCGGCAGACTGTTGGTCATCGGCTATGATGCGCCGAACGGAAAAACGGGGAACGTTTCCGTCGCTCAGCGTCGCGCGGATGCCGTGTCGGGAGCTTTGATCCGCGCGGGCGTCGCTGCCGCTCAGATTAAAACGGAAGCGCAGCCCAATCCGCCGTACGGCGAAAAAAACGGCAACTTTGCCGAAATCTATCTGGAATATTAAAAACGATAAACGGGTGAATTATGCAAAAATCTTTTAAAGTGGCTCTGGCCGGACTGGGAACGGTCGGCGGCGGCGTTGCCAAGCTGTTGTTGCAACAATCGGATATCTTGGAAAAACGTTGCGGACGCAAAATCGAACTGTATGCCGTTTCCGATTTGAACGAAGCCAGATTAAAAGAGCTGGGAATCCCCGAAACCGTCAAATATTACAAAAACGCTCTGGATATGGTTGCCGACGAACAAGCCGACGTGATTGTCGAACTGATCGGCGGAGCGAACGGCTTTGCTTATGAACTGTGCCGCACGGCATTGAATGCCAAAAAGAATTTTGTGACCGCCAACAAAGCCATGATTGCCCATCACGGCAACGAATTGGCAAAAAAGGCGGAAGAAAACGGCACCTTTTTCGGTTACGAAGCCGCCGTCGCAGGCGGTATCCCCGTGATTAAGTCGTTGCGTGAAGGCTTGGTCGGAAACAGGATTTCCGAAGTCTACGGAATTTTGAACGGAACGTGCAATTATATCCTGACGGTCATGCGCGAAACGGGAAAGTCTTTTGCAGACGTGTTGCTGGAAGCTCAAAAACTGGGGTATGCCGAAGCGGATCCCGGCTTTGACGTTGACGGAGTGGACACCGCGCACAAAATGTGCATTTTAGGCAGCCTTGCTTTCGGCGTTCCCATAAATCTTGAAGCGTTGTCGGTTGAAGGCATCCGCCGTATTTCGGATTTGGATATTGCTTTTGCGGGCGAGCTGGGGTTCAGAATAAAGCTGCTCGGCGTCGGTCGCCGCACGGACAAAGGCGTGTCTTTGAACGTTTATCCCTGCATGATACCTTTGTCGGCATCCATTGCGCATGTTGACGGTGTCTTTAATGCCGTGATTACGGAAGGCGACTTTGTCGGTCATTCAATGTTTGTCGGGCGCGGCGCCGGAGAAAAACCGACGGCTTCCGCCGTTGTTTCCGATATTGCCGATGCGGCAACGGGACGCGGGTTGCCTTTGTTGACGGTGGCGCAAAGCGATGTGGAACCGTTGCCGATCGTTCCTTTGTCGGAAAGGGTCGGTGAATATTATTTGCGCTTTGAAGTTTGCGATAAGCCCGGCGTCGTTGCGGATATTTCCCGTATTTTGGGTGAAGAAAACGTTTCGATTGCGTCGATGATTCAGCGCGGAAAAACGATAAACGGCGCGGTGCCGTTGATTATGACTTTGCACGAATCCAAGGAAGCCAGCGTTTGTGAAGCGCTCAACCGCATAGAACGTTTGGAAAGCGTCTTGGCAAAACCGTGCATGTTGCGTATAGAGCGGCTTTGATAAAATGTCATCGGCGGTTTTAGGCGTTGAAAAGTCCGTAACGGATCGCAGTTGGGTTGCGCGGGACGTTTCGCCGGATTTGACGGCGGCGATTGCGCGTGCGGGCGGCGTTTCGGAAATCATTGCCCGCGTATTGGCAGGCAGAAACGTACGACCCGAAGACGTCGAGTTCTTTTTGACGCCGCGTTTGGCGGCTCATTTGCCGGAACCGTATATCTTAAAAGATATGGAAAAAGCGGCTTTGCGTATTGCAGACGCCGTCATGAAAAATGAAAAAATCGCCGTTTTCGGAGATTATGACGTTGACGGAGCAACGTCGGCGTCCGTTTTAACGCAGTTTTTAAAAAGCGTTTCGGATGCCGAAATTGCGGTGCGTATTCCCGAACGCGACGAAGGATACGGACCGACGGCACAGGCCGTCAAAGCGTTTGAAGCGGACGGCGCGTCTTTGATTATAACGGTGGACTGCGGTACGACGGCGTTTGATGCTTTGGAAGGCGTCGTCGATACGGCGGACATTATTGTCGCGGATCATCATGAACCTGAAATCCGCTTGCCGAAAGTCTATGCGGTGGTAAATCCGAAACGTTTGGATGAACCCGTTGACAATCCGTGTCGGAACATGGCTGCCGTCGGTGTCGTGTTTTTGTTGATTGTTGCCGTGAACAGAATTTTGCGTCAAAAAAACAGATACGGTGAGACACGTCCCGAACCCGACTTAAGGCGTTGGCTGGATTTGGTGGCTTTGGGGACGGTGTGCGACGTTGTAAAAATGCGCGGGGTTAACCGTTTGTTCGTTAAGACGGGACTGCGCTATATGGCAAAACGGGAAAACAAAGGATTGGCGGTTTTAAGCGACTTGTCGGGCATAAAGGAAACTCCGACGGCTTATCATCTGGGGTACGTCTTGGGGCCGCGCCTGAACGCGTGCGGACGGATCGGTCACGCGGGGTTGGGGATGAAGCTGTTGTGCGCGGGCGATGAAGCCGAAGCGCGCGAAATTGCGTCTCAGTTGGACGATTTGAACGATTTGCGCCGCCAGATGTGCGAAGACGTTCTGAAACAGGCAATTTTTCAAATCGAAAGCAAAAATGAGGATTGTCCCGTTATCTTTGCCTTTGGTAAAGGGTGGCATTCGGGAATTATCGGCATTATTGCGGGACGGTTGAAAGACAGATACCGCCGTCCGGCTTTGGTAATGTCCGTTGATGACAATGAAGCCAGAGGGTCGGGACGTTCCGTCGCCGGATTTAATATGGGGGCGGCGGTCATGGCGGCGTTGGAAAAAGGGATACTGACGCGCGGCGGCGGTCATGCCATGGCGGCGGGATTTTCTTTAAAGCCCGAACGGCTTGAAGATTTTAAAGAATTTTTGACCGACTATATGAAAACGCACGCCGATACGGAAGAAAACGGAAATTCTTACCTGATTGACGGTATCGTCGACATTAATGCCGTTTCTGCCGATTTGGTCGACACGCTGTCATGCATGGAACCGTTCGGAGAAGGTAATCCCGAACCTCGTTTTGCGGTGGCGAACGTTGCGGCGTCTTATGTTCAGGTACGAAAAGGCGGGCACATCAGCTGTACGTTGGTCGGCAGGGACGGGCGCAGTCGGCTGAGGGCGATTGCGTTTCGTGCGGCAGATTCCGAAATCGGGCAGGTTTTGCTGAAAAACAAAGGCGAGCTGTTTCACGTTGCGGGGCTGATACATGCCGACACGTTCAGAGGTGCGGGACAGGCTCAATTCATTATCGAAGACGTCGCACTTGCCTAAGTTATGGGAATAATGCGCTCAAAGGTTTTGTGGCGGTTAAGCCCTTTTAACACGACGCCGTCGTATCCCATGTCCATAATGCTTTTAAAGTAAATGCCGACGATGCGTTTCCATTCGGAATTCCAATAATCGGCGACGGTTCCCGCGGAGTTTTCTTTGTCGGGGAAACGAAGCCATGCGGGATCGTTCAATTTCCACGTACTTTGCCAATAAGGTCTGGTATCTTCGGCGACCGCGACGTCAAGTACGGCAAAGACCAAACGTCTGGCGCCGATTTTCTTTTGTCTTAATCTGGCGACGTCTTCGGCGGTCAGCGGTTGGGAAAATTTAAAAAACGGGTCGACAATCAGCAAATCGTAATTCGTGTCGCTAAGCGCGTCCACCCATTCTCCTTTGGAAGCGTATCGGCGGGAATTCGTCATGATCATCATGTTTTTGACGTCTTTCAGCGACAGGACGTTATCGACGTTTTCGTTAAAGGGAACGGCGTCGGGGGGTAAAAAGTCAAAGGAGCCTTTTGCGTCGGTGTCGGTATGAGCGGGAATTCCCTGCTTTGCCAAAGAAAGCAGAGCATTATTTTTTTCTTTTTCCGTCTTGCAATGTTCTGCGCCCAGAAGGGAAACGCCGAATTCGTTCAGCAATTTTTTTGTTTTGTCGGGCAGGGCGTTTTTGCCGCAAACGGCGTTTGTAACCAAAACGGCGTTCAACGATTGAATGTATCGGCGGTCGGGAGTGCCTTCGGGAATAAGATCTTCGGGTGAAAAAAGTTTGAGCAGATAACGTTCGTCTTCTGTTTTTGCGCCGGCGGCTTCGGCACGGTGCAGCTCATCAAGAGCATTTTCCCATTCTCCGCGGGTTAACAGTTCGGTTGCGCCGTCGGCAATAATCAGAAAATCCGGCTTTGTTTCCCGGACGTAATCTTTTAACGTTTCAACGATGTTTCTCATCAGTTCCCGATAGTTCGGAATATATTCGGGATTGAGGCGAATACGTTCTTCCAGCGGATCGGGATTTGCACGGACGCCTTGAAATTCCTGAGCGAACAGCGCTTGGGCGGAAGCGAATATTCCCGCAAATGCAAAAAAAAGTATTTTCTTGTTCATAAAACAACTTTCTTTGTATTTTTTTGTAACGTTTTTAGGTATTCTAAAAAAAATTCATTTGTATTTTGTTAACAAAAGAAGACAGAAAACGTGACTGATAAGAAAGTATGGGTTTTGGCGGACGACCGCGCAGGAAACGTTGCTCAGGCTTTGGGGGTTGCCGAAGCGTTGGGCGAAGAAATTGAAATCAAAAATATTCGTTATACGAAATGGGTGGCTTTGCCCAATTTTTTAAGAGGGGCTTCTTTAATCGGGGTGACGGAAGAAACGGCGAAAGAATTGTCTGCTCCTTGGCCCGATTACGTTATTTCGGCGGGTCGTCGTTCGGCTCCCGTTGCCCGTTGGATTAAAAAACAGTCTCAGGGCAAGACGAAAATTATTCATATGATGTATCCCGGCTATTTCGGATTGTCGGATTTCGATTTGGTCGTTTTGCCGTATCATGACGGATGCCGTTTGGATCGTGAAAACATTATGCGCGTGATCGGGGCTCCGCATCGCGTTACGCCCGAAAAGCTGGCGGCGGAAAAGGAAAAATGGGCGCCCGTTTTTGAACGTCTGCCGCGCCCGATGATTGCCGTTATCGTCGGCGGCGCCACAAAGGACAAACCGTTTACCGTAGACATGGCAAAGGATTTTGCGGCAAAGGTTAAAAAAATGGGCGAAAACTTGGGGGGCGCTTCTTTCTTAGTCACAACGTCCCGTAGAACGGGACGCGCTCAGGAACAGGCCATTAAAGACGGCTTGTGCGAGCCGATGTTCTTTTATGAATGGGGAAACAAGGAAATGGACAATCCGTATTTCGGATTTTTGGCTTCCGCCGATCACATTGTAGTGACGGGCGATTCCGTTTCGATGTGTTCGGAGGCGTGCGCGACCGAAGTCCCCGTTTATATTTATGCTCCCAAAGGTTCCGTCGGCAAAAAGCATGCTTTGTTGCATCAGGAATTATATGAAAAAGGCTTGGCGCATCCTTTGGACGGAGGAATTGTCTCGGAAAAGCACCCGCGACTGATGGTCGCCAAAACGGTTGCCGAACGCATTAAATCGTTGGGTTGAGCCAATGACGGATTTCAGCGCCGATATTGATTTGCTGTTTGGCGAGTTGCCTTTTGCGGACAGATGCCGCGCCGCAAAAAACAGCGGGTTTTCCGCCGTTGAATTCACAATGCCCGACAACGTTCCGTTAGGAGAGTTGGGCGATGCCGCAGCGTATGAAGGGTTAAAAACATCCGTTATCCAAATGCCGGAAGACAAAGCGGCTTTGGCGTTTTCAAAGCCGATGAAAAAAGATTTTCTGGCGGCATTTGAAGACCTTGCCGATAAAGCAGATTTTCTGGAATGCCGCAAAATTCTTATTCCCGGAAAAATCTTGGCAGAAAACGAATTCGATGATGCGCGCGATGCTTTTGTTTCCGCACTGCACGCAGCGGCGGGCAAAGCTAAAAGGTACGGCATCAAAATATTGATCGGATTTAAAAACGGGGTTGAAAATCCGGGGTTTTATCCCGCTTCGACTTTGGAAGTTTTGGAAATCCTCGACGAATTAAACGATGATAAAGCGTTCGGATATTTGTATGACGTTTATCATGCCCAGTGCACCGAAGGCGGATTGAGCAATACGTTGGAATCTTTGTCTTCTTTGATTTCTCATGTCCGCATAGCAGGCGTTCCGATGCACGAAGAACCCGATACGGGAGAAGTTAATTACGATTATTTGCTGTCTTTGCTGGATGCTGCGGGATATGACGGATATGTCGGATGCTCTTATACGCCCCGCTTGAAAACGGCAGACGGGTTGAAATGGATGAAAAAATACCTTTAACAATCAAGGATGCGTTATGACAAAAACGAAATCTTCGCTTTATTTGTCTCAGGCGGAAAAGTATTGGTTGGACGGCGATGTGAAATCCGCCAGACTGGCGTTTTCGGATGCTAAGGACGAATGTTTAAAAAACGGTGATACACGCGGCGTCGCCGATGCTTTGGTGCGTTCGGGCGATATGGAAATGTCGCTGGGGCGGGTTGATGAAGCCAAAGAAGCGTATGTATCGGCGTTGTCTTTGTTGTTGTTGGATTTTGATTCTCAAAGCCTGTCGGCGGAAATTAAGCTGAAGTTGGCTCAGATTGCCGTTGACCGCAACGAAACCGAAGAAACGGAACGTTTGCTGGATCAGGCGGAAGCCCTGTTTGACGAAACGGATAACCGTACGGGGTTGGCACGCGTTGCCGAAATGCGCGGCACGTTGTTGATGGCAAAAGGCGATTGCGAAACGGCGTTGCCTTTTTATCGCAAGGCAGCTCTGTTGTATGAACAGGAAAACAATACTTTAAAAGAAGCCGTCGTTTTAAGGACGGTGTCACGGCTGTATATGTCGTTGAACCGTATGGATCAGGCTCATGACGCTTTGGAAAAAAGCATGGCGCTGTTCCGCGAAAACGGCGATTTGCTGGGCGAAGCGGGGGCATTGACGGCTGTCGGCGTTTTGCGTACGACGATCGGAGATTATATGTTGGCGGCGCGCGCATTCAGAAAAGCCATTATGTTGTACGGCAAGCTCGGTCACGTTCCGGGAGAAGGCGAAGCAACGTTTTATCTGGCTCGTGTCGAAGCGATGTCCGGCGGTACGGAAAGCATTAAAAATGCCATTAAGGACTATAAGAAATCGATTTCTTTGCTGGACGGCGTGTTTTGGCCTGAATTGGTTGCCAAGGCAAAACAGGAAATGGAACGTCTCGAAAAGGTTTCTGCGGCGTCCGAGAATTAAGAGGATATGAAAAAGGCGGGGATGGTTGCCCCGCCTTTTTATTTTAAAAAGCCTGATAAAAAAAGCTCCCGAACGTTCGGGAGCTTTTATGCAAAGTGTTCGAATTATTATCATTTATCTATGCGAAAAATAGTATATGAAAAAAACATAAAGGGCAGGAAATTATCCTGCCCTTTACTTTATTCCTTACCGTAATGACGAAGCGTTACGGATGAAAACAGCCCACCAAAAATCGAAAAGTAGTCGTAATCAGTAAATTCTTCTGTTTTTGGGTGGTTGTTTTTCTCTGAAATCGCAACGGAAGGCATGATGAACGGAATCCAGAAAAACGAAAAAGCTTGTTCCGTCCTGATAGGATCTTCTGTTAGCGTGGTGCCGTTTAATTCCGTAGATAGAGGAGCTGAAATGGCAGTGACCAATCCTCCTTGCGGAAGTGAAAAGGGAGTTTTCAAAGTTGAACACCCCCCTAACAGAAGGCATAAGGAAACAAGAAAACGTTTTTTCACATTATTCTCCGTATACGTTCAGGGTAATTTTTTGGAAAATAAAAAAGACGTTTGTGTAATCGTAATCAACAGAGGAAACAGTTTTGATGCGCCCGTTTTCTGTAGCGCTTTTCAGGCTTACGTCACCGATGGTAACCAGACCTAAAATATTAATGGCGGATGCGCTACCTTTTTTAGTGCCGATTTTTGTGTTTTCATAGTCAATATCAAGTGGGGCGGAAACTACAGAGACAGCACCTAAAGGCGGAACAAAAGGAGCTTGGAATGTCGAACATGCCGACAAAGAGAGTGCGCATAAAGCAATAAAAAGTTTTTTCATGAGTACTCCTCCGATTAAGTTTAAAGGCTTAAGCTTAACCGGCGGAACTGGGACTTAGAAAACCGTACTCATTCGGCCACGATGCTTTTCATCCCGATGCATATGATGCAGGGACTTGGACATAACAACGTATCCCAGTCCCATAGGGATTGAGATACAGCTTCTTTTTACGGCCTTGCTGTTTCTGCAAAAAAGGCCGATGAGTACACAGGGTTTCTACGCTCTCAAACCTGACCCGGTCAGGCTCAAAATAAGGATAGCAAATTAAAAATGGTAAAAACAGCTAAAAGTTCTGTTCTGTTAAGTTTTCCTGATATAAAAAAACTCCCCTCTGCAAAGAGGGGAGCTTTTTCCATATATAATTCCGATTAGATAACCGGTTCGCCGTAGTAGGCTTTGCGGTACAATTCTTTGATTTCTTCAATCAAAGGATAGCGCGCGTTGCCGCCGGTGCACTGGTCATCAAAGGCCTGTTCGGACAGTTTGTCCAAATTCGCCATGAATTCGGCTTCGGGAATACCCGCATCTTTGATGGATTTGGGAATATTCAGGTCTGCTTTCATTTTTTCCATGGCTTCAATCAGACGAACGACTTTCATGTCGCGATCGTCGCCGCAGTCATCGGCAATACGCAAATGGTCGGCAATCTTGGCATAACGTCCTTTGACGAACGGATAACGATACTGAGGCAGCAAGCCTTGTTTCGTCGGATTATCCGTTGCGTTATAGCGGATGACATAGCTGAACAACAGCGCATTGGCCAATCCGTGAGGAATATGATACATCGCGCCGAGCTTATGAGCCATAGAATGGCACAGTCCCAACATTTCGTTTGCGAACGCCATGCCGGCGATAGTGGCGGCATAGTGGATTTTTTCGCGGGCGACGGGGGTTTTGGCTCCGTCATCATAGGACGCTTTCAGGTACTTGAAGGACAAGCGCAAAGCTTCCAAAGCCAATCCGTCACTGAAGTTGTTTGCATAGATTGACGTATATGCTTCAACGGCGTGGACGATGGCGTCAAATCCCGAATAAGCAGCCAAGCCTTTGGGCATGGTCATGACCAGATCAGGGTCAACGATCGCCATATTCGGCGTTAAGGCATAATCGGCGATCGGATATTTTTGCCCCGTTTTGTCGTCGGTAATGACGGAGAAGGGGGTTACTTCCGATCCTGTTCCCGATGTCGTCGGGATAGCGACCATGACGGCTTTGCGTCCCAATTCGGGGAAGGTGCAGATACGTTTGCGGATATCCATGAAGCGCATAGCCAAATCTTCGAATTTGATATGCGGTTCTTCATACATCAACCAAACGATTTTAGCCGCATCCATCGGCGATCCGCCGCCCAAAGAAATAAAGACGTCGGGCTGGAACGCGTTGACCTGTTGCAAAGCGATATTAACGTTTGACAAATCGGGATCGGGACGGACGTCGCTGTAGACGCGGGTCTGGATGCCCAGTTTTTCAAGGATTTCAATGATGCGTTCAACGTGTCCGATTTGTTCCATGGTTTTGTCGGTAACGAGGAAGGCGCGTTTTTTGCCTTTCAGTTCAGCCAACGCCAAGGACAGGCAGCCCGGTTTGAAATAGATTTTCGGGGGAACTTTGAACCACAACATATTTTCGCGGCGTTCCGCGACGGATTTAATGTTCATAAGATGTTTTACTCCGATATTTTCGCTGACCGAGTTTCCGCCCCAAGAGCCGCAGCCCAAAGTCAGGGAAGGAGGCAGTTTAAAGTTGTACACGTCGCCGATGGCGCCTTGCGAAGACGGCATATTGATCAGCGTACGCCCCGTAATCATGGTATTTTGGAACAAATCGATGTGTTCTTTGTTTAACGGGTTCGTGTACAAAACGGAAGTATGTCCCGCACCGCCCAGTTCAATGAGCTTTCTGGCCGTATGGACGGCTTCTTCAAAGTTCGGAGCTTTATAAAAGCCCAGGACGGGGGACAGTTTCTCATGAGCGAACGGTTCGTCGTCGGCGACGCGATCGGCTTCCGCGATCAGGATTTTGGTTTTCGGATCGACTTTAAATCCAGCCAATTCTGCGATTTTAGCAGCGGACTGACCGACGATGGCAGAGTTCAAATGCCCGTCAATCATGATGGTTTGCGCCAATTTCTTTTTATTTTCGCCCGTTACAAAGACGCAACCGCGTTTAACGAATTCTTTTTTAACGGCTTCATAGACGGGTTCTTCGACGATGACGGCCTGTTCGGAAGCGCAGATCATGCCGTTGTCAAAGGTTTTGCTCATGATGACCGAGCTGACGGACATTTTGATTTCCGCGGTGGCATCAATGATGACGGGGGTATTTCCCGCGCCGACGCCGATGGCGGGTTTTCCCGAACTGTAAGCGGCTTTGACCATTCCGGGACCGCCGGTTGCCAAAATAAGGTTGATGTCTTTGTGCTTCATGAGCATACCGGACAATTCGACGGTCGGATTTTCGATCCATCCGATGATATTGTCGGGAGCGCCGGCTTTAACGGCGGCGTCCAAGATGATTTTGCAGGCTTCAATCGTTGATTTTTTGGCGCGCGGATGCGGAGAAAAGATGATGGCATTACGCGTCTTCAAAGCCAGCAAAGATTTAAAAATAGCCGTAGAGGTCGGGTTTGTCGTCGGGATAATGCCTGCGATAATGCCGATAGGTTCAGCGATGCGGCGATATCCGAAATCGCGGTCGTCTTCCAGGATGCCGCAAGTTTTGGTGTCTTTGTAAGTATTATAGATGTATTCGGAAGCAAAGTGGTTTTTGATAACCTTGTCTTCAATAACGCCCATTCCGGTTTCTTCGACTGCCATTTTGGACAGGTGGATGCGGTGGGTCGCGGCGGCAACGGCGACGGAACGGAAAATGTGATCGACTTGTTCCTGAGTGTACGTTGCGTAAATTCGTTGAGCTTTTTTTACGCGCTCGACCAGTTCGTCCAATTCTTTGACGGAATCGTTCTGGGCTGTTTCGGGCGTTTTTTCGGGTGCTTTCGTCATCCTAGATTATCCTTATAAAAGCGGTGATCCCCTATTTGAGTATTTTTATATCGATATAAATATACTCATTCGTACAGTAAAAATATACATACATTTTTTTTGAAAATCAATACGGCAGATGAATTTTTTTATCAACGAAAAGTTTTTGTTAACATATTGAATTTTTTATATAAATTATTTTTATTCCCGAAAACGGGAAATAAATTGTTGAAAGGCAAAACGGTCTTATCGATAATAAAATATCGATTTTCGGAGGGCATTATGCCAAAAGTTTCTAACGTTCCTACCATCCGACGTTTGCCGGGGTATCTGCATCTGTTGAAAGAATTAAAAGAAGAAGGGCAGGAAACCGTTTCGACGACATTATTGGCGTCCGAAATGCAAATCGACCCCATCGTTATTCGAAAAGATTTGACGATGACGGGGGCGTCCGGAAAACCCAGAACGGGCTTTGTGGTTGCCGAACTGATTGAAGCCATTGAAAATTTTTTGGGATGGAAAACAACGACCGATGCGTTTTTGGTCGGTGCGGGAAATATCGGCTCCGCTCTTTTGGGGTACAGCGGTTTCGCGTCCTACGGTTTGCGAATCGTTGATGCGTTTGATGCTTCGCCCGCCAAAGTCGGAACCGTGATTCACGGACATCTGATTTTGCCGATGGAAAAATTACCCGATCGAGTCGCTACCGTCAAAGCGCGTCTGGGCATTTTAACGGTGCCTGCAGATGCTGCTCAAGATGCCGCTGACGCAATGGTCGCCGCAGGTATTCTGGGAATTTGGAATTTTACGCCCGTTAAAATCAAGGTCCCCAAAAACGTCGTTACCCAAAAAGAAGATCTGGCTTCCGGTTTGGCAGAGCTTTCCGTCCGCGTCAAACTCAGGGAAGAAGACGTTTAACCCTTTGCAATCGGCGGGCTTTTTGTCATAATGCAAAAAACTTTTAATCCGGAGCCCGCCTTTTTGATGTACAAAAACGAACTTTGCTTTGCCGAACGGCTGGCCGATGCGGCGGCCGAACGCGTCTTGAAATATTTCAGACAACCTCTGGACGTTCAAAATAAAGACGATGCTTCCCCCGTCACCGTCGCCGACAAAGAAGCCGAAGCCGTCATGCGCGACATGATTGCCCGCGATTTTCCAGATTGCGGCATCGTCGGCGAAGAATTCGGGCGCGAAAATGAAAATGCGGAATTCGTTTGGGTGCTTGATCCCGTCGACGGAACGCGATCTTTTATCACGGGAAAGCCCGTTTTCGGAACTTTGGTCGCCCTGATGCACGATAAAAAACCCGTCTTGGGCGTGATTAACCAGCCTTATACGAAAGAACGCTGGACAGGCGCAAAGGGAATGCAAACCCTCTTTAACGGATGTCCCGTTTCAACGCGAAAAGGCGTCCCTTTGAACAAGGCGTTCATGTATTCGACCGGAGGCAGGGGGATGTTTTCAAAACAGGAACAACGCCGTTTCGATACTTTGGAAGGCCGCGTGGCTTTGACGCGTTACAGTTCGGATTGTTATGCCTACGGTCTGTTAAGCATGGGGTGTATCGACATTGTGTGCGAAGCGGGAATGAAATTGTACGATTATGCGGCTCTTGTCCCCGTCGTCGAAGGGGCGGGCGGCGTTATGTCGGATTGGGCGGGCAACGGGCTGGATGCCAAATCGGACGGTACGGTTTTGGCGCTGGGCGATGCCGCTTTGTTTCCCGAAGTCGCGGAGGCGCTCAAATGATAAAAGCGTTTTTATTGTTTCTTTTTGCCGTTTTTTCTTTTTTTCCGTACGCGGCGGATGCTGCGCAAAAAGTCGTGCCCGCTCACGGAGCGGCCATGCACGGCGATATGAAATACAAAAAAAATTTTAAAAACTTTTCTTATGTCAATCCGAACGCGCCTAAGGGAGGAGAATTGAGGCTGTCGGCGTTTGGCAGCTTTGACACGTTCAACCCGTATGTTATCAAAGGCGTTCCCGCTGCCGGCATCGGGATGGTGTACGACACGTTAATGGTCGAAGCGGCGGACGAACCGTTTTCGGAATACGGATTGATCGCGCAAACCATAGAAATGCCCAAAGACAGAAGCTGGGTTGCTTTTAGCGTCAATCCGAAGGCGCGTTTTCACGACGGCAAGCCCGTTACGGCGGAAGACATTGTTTTTTCGTTTAACATTCTGCGTGAAAAAGGCGTTCCGCTTTACCGCCACTATTTCGGCAGCGTCGATACCGCAGAGGCGGACGGCGACAAGCGCGTCGTGTTTAAGTTCAAGCCCGGAGACAACCGCGAGCTTCCTCTGATATTGGGACAAATGCCCGTGTTGCCCAAGCATTGGTGGGAGAACAGGGATTTTTCGGCAACGACGCTGGAACCGCCTTTGTCAAGCGGACCTTACAAAGTTTCCCGCTTTGAACCGGGGCGGTATGTTGTTTATGAACGCGTCAAAGATTATTGGGCTCAGGATTTGCCCGTGATGCGCGGAATGAACAATTTTGATAAAATCCGTTACGATTATTATCGGGATGCGACGGTGGCGGTCGAAGCTTTTAAGACGGGCGCTTTTGACTTGCGCATTGAAAACGAAGCCCGAAAATGGGCAACGGCGTATGACGATTTGCCGTCAATCAAAAAGGGATTGATTAAAAAACAGGAATTTTCTCACGGATTGCCCAGCGGAATGCAAGGGTTCGTGTTTAATACGCGCCGAAAACTGTTCAAAGACAGAAAAGTCAGGCAGGCTTTGTCTTTGGCTTTTGACTTTGACTGGTCGAACAAGAGCTTGTTTTACGGATTGTACCGTCGGACGAACAGTTATTTTGACAATTCCGAAATGGCGGCGACGGGGCTGCCCGAAGGGAAAGAGCTGGAAATTTTACAGCCGTATCTGGGAAAATTGCCGCCCGAAGTTTTTTCCGCACCGTTTTCTCAGCCCGACACGAAAAACGGCATTCGCGACAATTTAACCAAAGCGTTCGAATTGTTAAAAGAAGCCGGCTGGACGGTTCAGGACGGCGTTTTAAAGAATGAAAACGGCGAACCGTTCGAATTTGAAATTTTATTGGACAGTGTTTCTGCCGGATCGTGGGAGCGCGTGGCATTGCCATATGTCAGGAATCTGAAACGTCTGGGCATCAAAGCGACCGTCCGCACGGTGGATCCGACGCAATACAAGAACAGGACGGACGTTTTTGATTACGACATGATAGTTCATATTTGGGGGCAATCGACGTCTCCCGGAAACGAACAGCGCTTTTTTTGGAGCAGCTCCGCGGCGGATATGCACGGTTCTCAAAATTATGCCGGCATCAAAGATCCCGTGATTGACGAACTGATAGAAACGTTGATTGCCGCAAAGGATCGCAAAGAGCTGGTTGCGGCGACAAAGGCTTTGGATCGCGTTTTGTTATGGAATTATTATGTCGTTCCGCATTGGTATACTCCCGTGCACCGATTGGTGTACCGCAACAAATTCGGACAGCCCGACGCTAAAACGCCCATGAAAGGCGTTCAGCTGTTGTCTTGGTGGGTTGACGCCGAAAAAGAAAAACGGTTGGACAGGGAATATTTAAAAGAGTTGCAGGAAAAAACAAAAAATCAAAAGACGGTCTTTGAGCGTTTAAAGGAGATTTTCTGAAATGAAAACGTATTTATTGCGCCGTTTGGCCTTAATTCCTTTGACGCTGTTGGGAATCATGGCGGTTAATTTCATGTTTATCCAGCTGGCTCCGGGCGGTCCCGTCGAACAGGTGATTGCCAAGTTGCAAGGCGGCGGATCGACATTGGGGCGTATTTCGGGAGCGTCGGTTTCCGCCGCGGAAACGGGAGCTTCCGCCGTCGCCGTGAACAGAAGCGGCAGTGCTCTTAACTCCAAATATCGCGGCGCTCAGGGGCTTGATCCGGCATTGATCGCGGAATTGGAAAAACAGTTCGGATTTGACAAGCCGCTTCATGTGCGTTTTTTGGAAATGATAAAAAACTTTTTGCGTTTTGATTTCGGCAAAAGTTTTTACAGGGACGAAAGCGTCATTGATTTAATTATTGAAAAAATGCCCGTGTCCGTTTCTTTGGGAGTGTGGACGACGCTGTTGATTTATTTGATTTCGATACCGCTCGGGATAAAAAAAGCCGTCAAGGACGGGACGCCTTTTGACGCGGTGACCAGTTGGGCGGTCATTATCGGGTATGCCGTTCCGGCGTTTTTGTTCGCGATGTTGTTGATTGTCCTGTTTTGCGGGGGACGTTATTTCGATTGGTTCCCGTTGCGCGGATTGGTGTCCGAAAACTGGAACGAATTGGGATTTTGGCAAAAAATCGGCGATTATTTTTGGCATCTCGCCTTGCCCGTCGCGTCCATGGTCGCAGGCGGGTTTGCGGGATTGACGATGCTGACGAAAAATTCGTTTATGGATGAAATCAAAAAACAGTACGTTTTGACGGCAAAAGCCAAAGGATTAAGCGAAAACGCGGTTTTATATTCCCATGTATTCAGAAATGCCATGCTGATTGTTGCCGCGGGGTTCCCCGCCGTGTTGGTCGGTATGTTGTTCACGGGATCCGTGTTGATTGAAGTTATTTTCAGTTTGGACGGAATCGGGCTGTTGGGGTTTGAATCCGTGATGACGCGCGATTATCCCGTTATTTTCGGCACGCTTTATATTTTCGCGCTGATCGGGTTGGTGTTGAATTTGATTTGCGACCTGACGTACCGTTTGATAGATCCGCGCATTGATTTCGGAGGACGTTATGCAAATTAGGCTTTCCGAACGCGCCAAACGGCGTTGGGCAAAATTCAGGGCGAACAAACGGGGCTTTTATGCGCTGATTGCTTTTTTGTCGGTCTTTTGCCTCAGCATGGGAGCGGAATTCATCGCCAATGACAAGCCGTTGCTGGTTTATTATAAAAACGAGCTTTATTTTCCGATTTTAAAAGAATATCCCGAAACGGTATTCGGAGGCACGTTTGAAACGCCCGCCGATTATACGGATCCGGTCGTGCGCGATTTGATCGATGCTGACGGATTTTTTATTATGCCGCCCATTCCTTATTCTTACGATACGATCAATTACCGTTTGGATGAACCTGCGCCGTCGCCCCCGTCTTGGGAAAACTGGCTGGGCACGGACGATTTGGGGCGCGACGTGCTGGCTAGGTTGCTTTACGGATTTCGCTTTTCGCTGTTGTTCGGGCTGGTGTTGACGGTGTTTTCTTCGGCTTTCGGCATTCTGGCAGGCGCGGTGCAAGGGTACTTCGGCGGCAGGACGGATTTGTTCTTTCAAAGGTTTTTGGAAATTTGGGGGAATTTGCCTCAGCTGTTTATTTTGATTTTGGTGTCAAGCGTTATTGCTCCGGGGTTTTGGACGCTTCTTTTCGTTTTGCTGTTGTTTTCCTGGACGGCGCTGGTGCCGATCGTGCGCGCCGAATTTTTGCGGGCGCGCAACTTTGATTATGTTAAGGCGGCTTATGCTTTGGGCGTGCCGAATATCGTGATTATCTTTCGCCACGTGTTCCCGAACGCGATGGTCGCAACGCTGACGTATTTGCCGTTTATTTTGTCGGGCGCCGTCGTGTCTTTGACGGCTTTGGATTTTTTGGGCTTCGGTTTGCCGCCGGGCTCTGCTTCTTTGGGCGAACTCGTGCGTCAGGGCAAGGATAATTTGCAAGCGCCGTGGCTGGCTGCCGCCGCGTTTGTTTCTTTGGCATTCGTTTTGACGTCTTTGGTCTTTATCGGAGAAGCCGTCCGCGATGCTTTTGACGCCAGGAGGGAACCGTGAGCCTGCTTGAAATCAAAAACCTGTCTGTGCGTTTCGGCAACGCCGATCCCGTCGTAAATAACGTCAGCTTTAAAATCGATAAAGGCGAAACGTTGGCGTTGGTCGGCGAAAGCGGATCGGGAAAATCGGTTACCGCTTTATCCGTGTTGCGTTTGCTGAATTATCCTTATGCTTCTCATCCGTCGGGAAGCATCTTGTTTGATAACGAAGATCTTTTAAAAGCAGACGAAGAAACATTACAGGAGCTGCGCGGCAACAGAATTGCCATGGTTTTTCAAGAACCGATGACGTCTTTGAATCCTCTTCACTCTATTGCGGATCAGGTATCGGAAACGCTGGTACTCCATAAGGGGTGGGGAAAAGACAAAGCTGCCGAAAGGGCTTTGGAGCTGTTGGAGCTGGTCGGATTGAGAAATGCGGCAAAGCGTATGAAGGCTTTGCCTCACGAACTGTCGGGCGGAGAACGCCAGCGCGTCATGATTGCCATGGCTTTGGCAAACGATCCCGATTTGTTAATCGCCGATGAACCGACGACGGCTTTGGATGTGACGGTTCAAGCGCAGATCTTAAGTTTGCTTAAGCGGTTGCAAAAACAGTTCGGAATGGCTGTTTTGTTTATTTCTCATGACTTGGACGTCGTGCGGCGCGTTTGCGATCGCGTCTGTGTCATGAAAGACGGCTCTATCGTCGAAACGGGGAATGTGTCGGATATTTTATCGTCGCCGTCTCATCCCTATACAAAGATGTTGATCGCTTCAAAGCCGTCGGGAAATCCGAATCCCGTCGATAAAAATGCCGAAGAAATTTTAAAAGCGGAAAATATAACCGTCCGTTTTCCTTTGGAACGCGATTTCTGGGGAAAATCCGAAAAGGATTTTATCGCTGCGGATAACGTTTCTTTGACGGTAAAACGCGGAGAAACGGTAGCGTTGGTGGGCGAAAGCGGTTCGGGAAAGACGACGGTGGCTTTTGCGTTGTTAAAGCTGCAGGCTTTTGAAGGGCGCGTTCTTTTTAACGGTCGTGATTTGTCAAAGCTGAGTAACCGAGAAATGCGTCCCGTGCGTTCCAAAATGCAGGTGGTATTTCAAGACCCTTATTCGTCATTGAACCCGCGTTTGACGGTTGAAGAAATCGTCGGCGAAGGATTAAAGGTTCATCGCAGGGACATCAAATCCAAAGAACGAAAAGCCGCAATCATTCAAGTATTGGAAGACGTCGGTTTGAACGAAACGTATCTGAACCGATATCCGCACGAATTTTCGGGCGGTCAACGTCAGAGAATAGCGATTGCGCGCGCTTTGATTTTGCACCCCGAACTGATTATTTTGGACGAGCCGACCAGTTCTTTGGATGTTACGGTTCAAGCACAAATCATCGGGTTGTTGAAGTCTTTGCAAGAAAAATACGCAATGGCTTATCTGTTTATCAGTCACGATATGCGCCTGATCAAAGCGACGGCGAACCGCGTTTATGTAATGCGCAACGGCAAAGTTGTTGAAACGGGCGAGAATTCGGTTATATTTAAAGAAGCGAAAAGTTCTTATGCTCGGGATTTAATGTCGGCAGCTTTTGATTTAAATGCCAACGGAGAAAAATAATGGCGGAACAGAACAACGATAATGCTGAAGAACTTCGGAACAGCGTTTTACAACGTACGTTCGGCAAAGAATCCGTTATGAACGTCAAAGTAGACGTTACGGTTGTTTTGGGGCGTTCCATGTTGCGGGTTTATCAGCTTTTGAAATTGGGGCGCGGCGCCGTTATCGAACTGAATCAAAAGACAAATGATCCCGTTGAGATTTTGGCAAATGAAGTCCCGATAGCCAGAGGCGAAGTCATTGTGACAGACGACGGTAATATCGGGGTAACCTTGACGGAATTGATTAAATCCAAAGAAAATGCATCTTCAAACGGTTAAACGGTCTTGAGGACACGTAAGATAAAAGCCCTTTTAAGGGCTTTTATTTTTTATAGTTCAGTTTTGAACGGCTGTTTGACAAGTGTAAGGATTTCCTAAGCTTTCGGCATAACGGATGTTCCAACCCTTTGTGCAATTATATCCGCAAGGATCGGGATATCTTGTGCAAACGATTTCCTGTCCTGCGAATTTTGCCCCCATACGGTCATAGAAGAAACCTTTATGGCCGCAGGCTTGTCTGCAACGCTCGTCTTTTTGTTCTTTTGTTAATTGAGAAAACGGCAGATTTTGAGCAAAGGTCGGAAAAGAAGCAAACGTAAAAAGAGCAAGGAAAAACATTAATATTATTTTTTTCATAAGGGTCTCCTTTTAACAAAGAAAGATTACTTAATTTTGCCGCAAGACTAAAATAAAAACAATAGAAGGAAGAAATAAAAGAAAAGCCCCCGATCAGGGGGCTTTTCAGTTTTAGGAAAGATTAATTTTGTTTAGCCGTCTGGCAGGTATAAGGTTGTTCCGGACCGGTACCGTAGACGAAATCCCAACCGTATGTACAACCGTAACCGCAGCTCTTCGGGTATCTGGTGCAGACTTCTTCCTGACCGTTAAATTTTGCACCCGGACGGTCATAGACGAAGCGTTGGTTACCCCAAGCGGGATCATCTCCGCAGATTTTGCGGCAATGTTCGGTTTTCTGATCTCTTGTCCAGTTCGGATCGGGTCTGTCAGAACCGCCGCCCCACGGGCAATCGACCTGTCCTGCATCTCTGCACGGTCCGTAGTTGCCGTCGCATTCCAAATAATGGCAGGTGAAATTACCTTCAATGCCGCCTTTGAAGTTCAACTGGACTTGTTTTTCCCATTTGATTTCACCGTTTACGGTTACTTTGTCATTAAAGGTAATGGTATGGCTGTTTTTCGAATAGTTGTAGGCAGCTCTCAAAAGGTTCGTTTTAAAGGAACCGTTGACGGTAGCGCCTTGCCACATACGAATGTTGACCATGCTGTAATTTCCGCCGTTCGGAACGTTAATGGTCGCGTGTGCACCGTAGACATCCCAGCACGCCGTCGTTCCGCCGCTTACCTTTTCAGGGATATTGATTGTTCCGTCAGCATTTTTGTAGAAACCGCGGGTTTCTTGCTGATACGGGCTGCAATCACTGTTCGGCGTTTCTTCTTCCGGAGTAGGAACTTTACATCCGCCGTCGCCGTCCGCGACTTTTCCGTCGGGGCAACCGCAGTCTGTTGCGCCGGCTTCACACTTTTGGCATTTATTTTCATAGCAGCGGTAACCGCCTTCCGTGCCTTTAACGGCTTTGCAGTGTTCGGACGTCAAACATTCAACGCACTGATAGGTATGCGGTGTGCCGGGCGTCAAATCTTTACAGTATTCGGACGTTTTGGCGCAGTACGGTTCCCCTAAAGTACAGACAGGCACACATTTACCGTTGCCACCACACATTTCTGTAACGCCGCATTCCGTATCATTCAAGCATCCGTACGTCTTATCGTCTGCATCTTTGCCCGGTGCCTCAGGAATGTCTTTGCCGGTATATATTGAATCATCTTCAATAGCTGCTCCCAACTTTTGGGACGCTGCAATCTGGAATGCTTTTGACATATCTAATGTCGCAGCATTTGCTTGACTTGGCACAAGCCAAAGCCCCGCAATTACTAAAAACAGGTATCTCATTGTCTTGCTCCCGTATTATTTTCTCCTATTATCACTATATCAAAATTGATTTTGCAAAAACACCCCCGTTTTTCTCTCTAAAACAGCAGTGCTTGAATAACGCATTGTTTTATAATGATTTTTCGCTATATGACAATACTGGGGCAAAGTATGGCTAAATTATGGCAAAAATATGGCAGAACGAAAAATTATTCTAACTGTATGATTTTATTGGTTATCTTTAATAAAATCCGCAGGAAGTTCTTTAACCGTTTTTGCCCCCAGCTCCTTTAATCGGTTCGCCAGAGTCAAGGCATTTCCCCGACCTTCGGTTAATTTCGTAACTGCCGCATCATAACTCTTGCGCGAGGCTTCCAATGATGAACCGATCTTTTTTAGGTCTTCGGAAAAATTCGCAATCTTGTCAAACAGCAATCCTCCGACCGCCGCAATTTCCTGTACGTTCCTGTTTTGCTTTTCAAGCCGCCATAAATTTTCAACCGTCCGCAGGATCGGCAATAAGGAAGACGGCGTCGCTATCACGACACCGTGCCTGTACGCAAAATCGTACAGCGACGAATCGTATTTGACCGCATCAATGTAAGCGCTTTCTATCGGAATGAAAATAATGACGTAATCCAAAGACCGCTCTTTTAAAAGCTTTTGATATTCCTTGGACGACAGCCCGTTTATGTGCCGTTTGATACAGTCAACGTGGCGGCTGAGCAAATGTTCTTTTTCTTCAAGGCTGCCGTCGCAGTTTGCGTAATCCATGTAATCGTTCAGCGAAACTTTTGAATCGACGATGATATTCCTGTTATCGGGCATATAAATAATAACGTCGGGACGGCGGTTTTTGTCTTCGCCGTCTTTAAAATTTTCCTGCGTCGTATAATTGATGTCTTTTTGAAGACCCGAGATTTCCAGTACGCGTTCAAGCTGGAATTCTCCCCAGTTGCCTTGAAGTTTTTTGTTGCCCCGCAAAGCATCGGTCAGACCTTGCGCGTCTTTACTGAGATTTTTGTTCAGATCCATCAGATTTTTAAGCTGAGTGTCAAAGCTGCTTTTGTTTTTAATGCTTTCTTCGTGAGCTTTTTCGACTTTCGCTTTAAAATCAGCCATTTGTTCTTTAAAAGGCGTCAGAACGGCATCCAATGATTTTTTTTGTTCTTCGGTGAACGAAGATGTTTGAGCTTTTAGAATTTCGCTTGAAACGCTTTGAAAGCGCAACGCCAGCTCTTCTTTGCTCTTTCGAAGGTCGTCAACGCGCTCTTCCAGATATTTTTTCTGATTTTCAATATCGGAAAGCATTTTAACGTTTTGAGCCGACAAATCTTCTTTTTCTTTTCTTAAAGCGGCGTTCTCTGCACTTAATTCTTCGATGCGTTTTTCCTTTTCCTGAAGCAGGGTTGCCGCTTTTGCCGCTTCGATTTCCGCAGATTTGTTCTTTTGCATTTTATATACGATTCGCACTAAAACCGCCGTCAGGATGAAAAGGACAACCCCCGCGATTTCCAATCCGTACTGTTTCATTTTATTCTCCTTTCGGAAAACGCTGCAAAAGCCAATCTAAAGCGTCGTTCGAAGCGCCGAAGTCAAAAAGGTCAACGTGACGGCCTTCGGGATAAATTTTTATGGTTTTGTCTTTTGAGCCTGCGGCGTCAAAAATACGCCCGGCCTGTTCGACGGGAACCGTTTTGTCCCGTTCGCCGTGCAATACAAGCAGCGGGGCTTTCAAAGAACGAATTCGCTCTTCGGATTTATACGTATCTTTCATCATCAAAGACAAGGGCAGGAAAGGGTAAAACTCGCGCGCCGCGTCGATAAAAGACGTAAAACCCGCTTCCTGAATCAAAGCATCGGGCGGGATTTGTTCCGCCAATGCGTTGGCAACGCCCGTTCCCAACGACATTCCGTAATAAATCACGGGAGCGTTCGGACATAATCTTTGCGCAAGATCGCGCGCTCCCAAAGCATCCGAAATCAATCCGCGTTCGCTCGGTGATCCCGGATTGTCGTCATAGCCTCTGTATTCGGGTATTAAAACGCCGAAGCCCGCTTTGGCCATCGGAATCATTTTATGGGCGGCATCCGAAACAATGCCCGTGTTCCCGTGAAAATAAATGATAACGGGCATTTTATCCTCAGGCGGGGCAAAGAAGGCTTTTAATTCCAATCCGTCGCGGGATTTATAGCTGACGGGTTTCATATTTTCGGGCGCTTCGTTCATGTACGGTGTAACGACGTGCTTTTGCGGAACGTACATCAGCTTGCGTTGGAACGCCCAAATCAGCAAACAGATCAGAAGATATGCCGCAATTCCCGCAATAATGATTTTCAAAGCCAGAGCCATATTATTTCTCTATTCAGGGGACAAGACGGCATACAAAGCCGTAGACACGGACATTGTCATCGGAAACGATTTCGATTTGTCCTTTGTGTTCTGCCAAATCCGCGCCCGGTTCGTCAAACAGGATTTTAAAATCCGTCGTGCTGTCGCAAGCATCCAAAATCAGGCGGCGAGCCAATCTTTTATTGTCGTTAACGGTTCCTCCGAACAAACGTATGCGCATTTGGTGCAACCCGTCGTTATTGACGGGCAACGTGTCGACATAAGCGTTGATGTTGTCGATTTTATCCCATTTCCGTTCGGCAAGACTCCATTTTTGAGCGTCCTGAAACAAAGAATTTTCATTCGGTTTTCCCGTTCGGCAGACATAAGAAACGCCGACGGACAGATCCGCGTTTTGAAAAAAGTACCGGTCAATACGTCTGCCGCCTCTGGGACGCACGGAAGGCAACAAAGTGTATGCAGGCGATCCGCAATCCGACGTCATAATGTTAAATGCGGTTTTTTGAGCCGCGTAAACATAGCCTTTTTCAATACTGGGCAACCCTTTGCGTTGCGGTACCAAGCGCAGGGTCGTCGTATCGTTTTCATGGTAACGGTTGACCAAAATTTTAAAGTTGTCGGTTTCGTACCAATCCTTATCGGAGGTTTCCCAGTACTTGTATTCCCGATAAAGCGGATAATCCGTTTCGTACATCGGTTTTAAAGAACATGCGGATAACGCTGCGACAAAAAAGGCTGCGGCTGCTTTAAGCATTATTTTCTCCGCCCGAAATGCGAGCCGCCAGAGAGGCTTCCAAAAACAAATCAATGTCGCCGTCAAGGACGCCTTTTGTGTCCGAGGTTTCGACTTCCGTTCTTAAATCTTTGACCATCTGATAAGGTTGCAGGACATAAGAGCGGATTTGGTGACCCCATCCGATATCGGATTTGGCGTCTTCCTGAGATTTCAGTTTTTCTTCGCGCTTTTGCAGTTCCATTTCGTACAGGCGTGCGCGCAACATAGCCCAAGCGGTGTCTCTGTTTTGGAATTGAGAACGTTGTGTTTGGCAACTGACGACGATTCCCGTCGGGATGTGGGTGATGCGGACGGCGCTGTCGGTTTTGTTGACGTGTTGTCCGCCGGCGCCCGAAGCGCGATACGTGTCGATGCGGCAGTCTTTTTCATTGATTTCGATTTTAATCGTGTCGTCAATGACGGGGTAGACCCAAACGGAACTGAAGCTGGTATGGCGGCGGGCATTCGCGTCAAAAGGCGAAATGCGCACCAGCCTGTGAACGCCGCTTTCCGTTTTCAGCCAGCCGTAAGCATTGTGTCCGGAGATTTTAATGACCGAAGATTTTAATCCGGCTTCTTCGCCCGGGCTTTCTTCCAGATATTCGACTTTGAACCCGTGTTTTTCTGCCCAGCGCATATACATGCGCAACAGCATTTCCGTCCAATCCTGAGCTTCGGTACCGCCGGCGCCGGCGTGAACTTCCAAGAAAGTATCGTTGGCATCGGCTTCTCCGGACAGAAGGGCTTCCAATTCCTGACGTTCGGCTTCTTTTTTTACGTTTTGCAACGACGCTTCGGCTTCGGTAACGATTTCGTCATCGCCTTCTTCTTCGCCCAATTCGATCAGCTCTACGGCGTCTTTCAAAGACTGTTCCAAAGAACGGCATCCCTGAATGGCGTCTTCCAGACGGGTTCGCTCCGCCATAAGTTTTTGAGCACGCTCGGGATTGTCCCACAAAGAGGAATCTTCCGTTAAGGCATTAATTTCTTCCAAACGGTACAACGCGTTGTCCCAGTCAAAGATGCCTCCTCAGCAGTTCCAAAGACTGCTTGATTTCATTGATGGCGGATTCTGTTTCAGCTTTCATAAAACACCTGATTTTTTTCGAGTTTAAAAGACGCCTCCGATTCCCGGCATGCCGTCATCGATATCTTCGTCCGTGCGGCGCCGTACGGGAGAGGCGGTTTCCGTTTTTTGACGTTCGGCTTCATCGTCCGAACCGTCAATGACTTCGCGGTTGGCGTTAATATTGTCGCCGACCTTAAAGGCTTCCAAAATCACGTCTTTGTCGTTTCTTTTTGCGGGAAAACCCGTTCTGTGGTTGACGCGAACCAAACGTATGCCGGGCGGAATACGGAACGGAACGGGATGCTGTCCTTTCAAAGCTTTTTGAACAAAGCTTTTGAAAATCGGCGCCGCCGTACCGCCGCCCGTATCATGAGCGCCCAGCGTGCGGGGATCGTCAAATCCCAAAAACACCGCGACGACCAAGTCCGGCGTTACGCCGACGAACCAGTTGTCGAAACTGTCGTTCGAGGTTCCCGATTTTCCCGCAAACGTTTTGCCGAGACTGCGCAAATGAGATGCGCTGCCTCCCGGCGCCAAAACGCCCGTTAAGATGTTTATGATTTGATAAGCGCTTCTCGGGTCTGCGATTTGCGAACGGATGTCGGGAATGTTCGGGGCGTCTTCACCGTTCCAGCTTTCGGCTTTGCATCCTTCGCAGGGTCTGGAATCCGAATTATAGACGGTTGCACCCGTTCTGTCCTGAATACGGTCTATCAGGATGGGGGTAATTCTTTTTCCGCCGTTGACCAACATACCGTAAGCGGCGGCTAAACGCATGACGGTTGTTTCGCCCGATCCCAAAGCGACGGACATTTCGTTGGGCCAATCATCGGTAATGTTGAAGCGTTTTGCATAATCGATGATTTTATCGATGCCCAGCCATCTGGCTAAACGAACGGTCATCAGGTTTCTGGATTTTTCGATGCCGACGCGCAACGTCGTATCGCCGTAGAAACGGTTTGAATAGTTTTTGGGCTTCCATTTTTTGCCGTCGCCCTGATCCATGACGAACGGCGCGTCCAAAATCAGCGAGGACGGCGTCAACCCTTCGTCCAGCGCGGCCAGATAAATAAAGGGTTTAAACGCGGAGCCGGGTTGACGTTTAGCCTGAACGGCGCGGTTAAACTGGCTTCGTTTGAAATCGAACCCGCCGACCATTGCCAAAACGCGTCCCGTATGCGGATCCAAAACGACCATGGCGCCTTCGACGTTGGGCAGCTGACGCAGGGCGTAAGTGTTTTCGGGATAAAGAGTCCAACGCGGTCCGTATTTGATTTTTTGAACCCAAATCACGTCTCCGACGCTCAAAACTTCGTTAACGGCGTTGATTTCGGGCCCCAGCGTTTGTTCGGGCAAAGTTTTTCTTGCCCATTTAACTTCGTTTAAGGGGATTGTTCCCACAGTATCGTCGATCAGTCCGATTTCGGCTTTTTCTTCATCAACGGCTAAAACGACGGCGGGACGATATACCGCGGGAGCGTAATCGGGCAAATTGACGGACAATAAAACGTCTAACCACGGTTCTTCTTCAATGTTGATACGCGTAATCGGCCCGCGGTAACCGTGGCGACGGTCATAATTGATCAGACCTTGGCGCAGAGTCGACGTTGCGATTTTCTGCATTTCGGGATCAACGGTCGTACGGACGGTCAAACCGCCTGTATAGAGGGCTTCTTCGCCGTATCTGCCGACGATTTCGCGGCGGACTTCTTCGGCAAAGTATTCGGCATCGGATGCCGTTTCCTTTTCGGAGCGGCTGGCAAGGACGATGTCTTCCTGCGACGCGGCAAGTTCCTGTTCTTCGGTAATATAGCCTTCTTCGCGCATGCGTGAAAGCACCCAGTTGCGCCGTTCAATGGCGGCATCGTGATGTTTTACGGGATCGTAATTGTTCGGTCCTTTGGGCAAGGCAGCCAAAAAGGCAGCTTCCGCAACGGTCAGCTCGTCAAGCGATTTGTTAAAATAGTTCAGGGCGGCTGCGGCAATTCCGTATGAAGAATATCCCAAATAAATCTGATTGAGATAAAGCTCCATAATGTATTCTTTTGAAAAAGCGCGTTCGATGCGGGTTGCCAGAATGGCTTCCTTGATTTTCCGTTCAAAGGACGCTTCGTTTGTCAGCAGGAAGTTTTTGGCGACTTGTTGAGTGATGGTTGACGCGCCCATCATGCGTCGTCCCGTTCCGATATTTTTTATGTTCAGGATGACGGCGCGGGCGATGCCGACAAAGTCGATGCCGCCGTGAGTAAAGAATTTTTTGTCTTCTGCGGAAATAAAAGCCTGAATGACTTGCTTCGGAATGGCTTCATAAGGGACGAAGGCGCGTTTTTCAGACGCGTATTCGGCAAGCAACCGTCCGTCGGCGGCATAAAGTCTGCTGGTGATCGGGGGTTCGTACGTTGCCAGCTGGCGGTAATCGTCCACGCTTTTCCCGTAGTGGGAAAAGATGATTAAAAGCCCGATAAGTCCCAAAATAGACAGGAACAAAGTATAGCTGATGAGGGTTGAAATCAGTTTTGACATTGTTTTATTCAGTCAGTTAATCCGCTAGAGAAACAAAATATATAAAGACTCGTTTCGTTTGTCTAACGTTAATTAAAGTTTGCCTTATGTTTTTCGGCAAAATAACCGTTTACGGCGCGGACGACGGCTTTTGCCAGTTTTTCGCGGTAAGCCTCCTGACGCAACAATTTTTCTTCGTCACGGTTGGACAGGTACCCCATTTCCATCAGGACGGAGGGAACGTCCGGAGATTTCAAAACGGCAAACCCCGCAAAGCGATGTGTTCTGGGCAACAGCCTGACGACGGTCTTTAATTCGGCGACGACTTTTTCGGCAAAGAAGGAAGACAGGTTGTTTGTTTCGCGTCTTGCCAAATCGATCAGGATATCGGTCACTTCCTGAGTTTCGCCGCTTAAGTCCAGTCCTGCGATGATATCGGCTTTGTTTTCGCGTTCGGCTAATTTTTCGGCTTCGGCGTCAGAGGCGCGTTCCGAAAGCGTATAGATGGACAACCCGCGCGTTTCGGGTTTTCTGATGCTGTCGGCGTGTACGGAAATGAACAAATCGGCATTGGCTTTTCTTGCGAACTGGCGTCTGGCGTACAGGGCGATGGCGGTATCTTTTTCGCGTGTCAGCAAAACGCGGTATTTTCCGGTGCTTTGCAATAAAGCGCGCAGTTGTTTTGCCATAGCCAGCGTCAAGTGTTTTTCGTAAACGCCCGATACGCCGATGGCGCCCGAATCTCTGCCGCCGTGTCCCGGGTCAATGACGATCAGGCGTTTTTTGGCAGGGGCTTGCGTTCGGCTTTCTTCGTTATCGTCGACGGAGTTGTCGTACCATTCGGACGGTACGGTCGAAGACGAGGCTTGTTTCATCAATTCCAAATCGACGACCAGTCTCCATTGAAATCCGCTTTGGGGCGGCAGAAAGAAAGATTTTTTAATGATGACGTCGCGGTCAAGTTCGAAAACGATGCGGGCGTCGTCGGATTTCGTGTATCCCAGCCGGATGTCGCGGACGAAATCGGGCTTTTTGGGCAAATCTTTTTCTTTAACGCCGAAGGACGATGTTTCCATGTCAATGACGACGCGCACGGGGTTTTTAAGAGGGAAGACTTTGTATTCCGCTTTTTCGGAGAGGTCGACGACGATTCTGACGCTGCCGTCGCCCTGTTTGCCCAACCGTATTCCGCTGACGCGCGCGGCAAAAGACGGAGTTGCCGTCAGGACGCAATAGCCCCACAGCTTGAAAACCAGCCCCAAAAAAGTTCTTCGATGCATCATGGGCACAAGAATAACACCCCGAAAGTTAAAAAATTGATTCCAAGTTATAAAAATATGATTGTCCTTTGGTCAATAGGCGGGTATGCTACCCACGCTGTCGAAGATTTCGTCGCCGATCTCCTTTGCGGTCGCTTTGCCGGGCAGGGCGGATTGCAAACGGTACGGTCAAGGGGCGGCACGGCGGCACCTGTAGTATTTTCGCAGGATTGCGGTACGGAGCATTTGTTTTTTTCGGTCGGGTTTGGCGGTTCGTGACGATATCATATTTTCAAAAAAAATCATTTTCGGCGCCTTCGGCTAAGCTTTCGTGCGCGTTCAACCCTGTTTTTATGACAAGATTCCCGTTTTTTGAAACGGGCTTACGGAGTTTTATATTTAATGGTCAAAAAAATGCTGATCGACGCTTCTCATTCCGAAGAAATGAGAGTAGCCGTCGTCGACGGGACGCGTCTGGATGAACTTGATATCGAGACGTCCACCAAAAAACAGTTAAAAGGGAACATTTATTTAGCCAAAGTCGCTCGCGTCGAACCTTCCCTGCAGGCGGCGTTCGTTGATTACGGCGGCAACCGCCACGGTTTTTTGGCTTTTAACGAAATTCATCCCGATTATTATCAGATCCCCGTTGCGGACAGGGAAGCTTTGAAAGAAGCGATGCTGGCCGAACAGGGCGAAGACGACGAAAACGAAGAACAACAGCCCGAACAGGAAAAACGTTCCTGCCGTCGCGGACGCCGTTCGAAACGGGGACAGGAAGAAAACGAAAACGCTTCCGTATCCGAAGGCGAAGAAGATTCTTCGCAACAAGCCGTTCCCGAACGTGTCGAGCCCGCGCCCGAAATGGTCGCCGAAGATGCCGAAGACAACGGCGACAATGATGATGACAATGCCGAAGAACGCACGGTGGAAACTGTCAGCGGAAACGATACGGACGAACCCGTTTCCCGTCCGCGCTTTCATCAGCTGAAACGCTATAAGATTCAGGAAGTCATTCATCGCGGACAGGTTTTATTGGTTCAGGTCACCAAAGAAGAACGCGGCAACAAAGGTGCGGCGCTGACGACTTATCTGTCTTTGGCGGGACGTTATTGCGTTTTGATGCCGAATAACTCTCGCGGCGGCGGCGTTTCGCGCAAAATTACCAATGCGGCGGACAGAAAACGTTTGAAATCCGTCATTTCCGAACTGCCGTTGCCGGCGGGAATGTCGGTAATCGTCCGCACGGCGGGCAAAGAACGCACAAAGCTTGAAATCCGCCGAGACTACGAATATCTGATCAAAACGTGGGTTCAGGTGCGCGATAAAACGATGGAATCTTCGGCTCCCTGCCTGATTCACGAAGAAGGCAACCTGATCAAGCGTGCATTGCGCGATATGTACACGCGCGATATTTCGGAAATCCTGATTGAAGGGGATGCCGAATACCGTATGGCAAAGGATTTTATGAAAATTCTTACTCCCAGCCATGCGAAAAAAGTCCAACAGTATAAGGAAGACGTGCCTTTGTTCTTCCGTTATCAGGTTGAACCTCAACTGGAATCGTTGCACAGCAATATCGTACAGCTGAAATCGGGCGCTTATTTGGTCATGGATCAAACGGAAGCGCTGGTTGCCATTGACGTGAACTCGGGTCGTGCGACCAAAGAACGCAATATTGAAGAAACGGCGTTGAAGACAAATCTGGAAGCCGCCGACGAAATCGCGCGCCAATTGCGCTTGCGCGATATGGCGGGCTTGGTCGTTATCGACTTTATCGATATGGAAGAAGCCAGAAACAATCATGCCGTTGAACGCAGGATGAAAGAAGCGCTGAAACGCGATCGCGCCCGTGTCCAAATGGGACGCATTACGGGGTTCGGCTTGATGGAACTGTCCCGCCAGCGCTTGCATTCCAGCTTTTTGGAAACCAGCTATACGCCGTGTCCGTATTGCCGCGGCAAAGGGTTGATTCGTTCCACGGAATCGGCATCGATACATACGTTGCACTTGTTGGAAGAAGAAGGCATCAAGCGCCGTTTTGCGGAAATTCGTTTGACGGTTCCGACGGCTGTCGCTTTGTATGTTTTGAATCAAAAGCGTGCCGATTTGGCAAAAATCGAGGAACGCTACAAAATGCGCGTCAGCATAGAAGGCGACGATGCTTTGTTGAATGCGACGGATTACCGTATTGAACGTGTGGTCAGGACGGGGGACGATGCGGATCTTCGTTCGGAAACGCACGAGGAAACATCCGTCCGTGAAAGCGAAGAAGAAAATCAGCCTTCAAAGAAAGGGCGTGAAAAAGGTCGCGATAAAGGACGCGACAAGGGACGCCGCCCGCGCCGCGAAGCAAAAGCCAATGCGGAAGAATCCGCCGTTCAAGTGATTGAAGAGCCGAAGGATGCCGAAGATTCTTGGGTTATTCACGAAGATGTGATTTCTTTGGATGACGGGGACGAGATTATTCAAGCCGATGAAATGTTTGAAGAAGGCTTGAAGGCTTCGGCTCGTCCGCCGAGAGAAGAACGTCCTGAAAATTCGGAAACGTCGGAACAGGGCGATCAGGACGACCGTTCATCGCGCCGTTCGCGTCGTCCTCGCCGCGGTGACAGACGTTTTTCAAAACGCCGCCGCGACCGTAACGAGAACGGTTCTTCGGAAGACGCTTTGAACGTTTCCGAAACACGGGAAAATCAAGAAGCTCAGGAAGCTTCGGCGGATACTGAAAATACCGAAGCCGTCATTACGGCGGTAGAAGAAGGAGATGTCGATGCGAATCGGCGCCGCTCTCCGTCTCATCGCCGTCGGATGCGTCCTCATACGCGCCCGCGCCGTCAAAAAACTCAGGAATCTTCCGCCGAAGAAGGCAAGGCAGAATCCGAAGGGAATTTACCGGCAAACAAGGAAGAAGCCGAACCTGCCGTTCGTTCGGTAAAAACGGACGATGCCGCAGAGAACAAAGCTTCCGATGCCGTGCGAACGGAACAGAGCGAATCGGCGCCCGAACCGCCTAAAGCCAAGCGCAGAGGCTGGTGGCAAAAGCTCGTGAATTGATTTCGATCTTTCTTTACGAACAAAAAAGAGCCCCCGCGAGCGGGGGCTCTTTGGTTTTAAAGGCTAAACTTTAAAAGCTAAACTCAGACTTCCATGGTTACGCCGCGCCCTCTGGTATTCAGGGCGGCATTCCCCGAAGTTTGCAAAGCGGGGTTATACAACAGACAATTCGGCGTGCAATCGCATTCGGCGGCGATTTTAATTCCTTTGGCGATTTTGCCTTCGTTGCGCAAAGCGAACAGGTTTTGAACGATGCGATCGCGCAACTGCCACGGATCGATGGTGTTGATAAAGATTTTTGTGACGGCTTCGAAACCGGCGGGATTGCTGATGCGCCATTTAATCAGGATATGCCACGGTGATGGGATATCGACGGCAGGCGGGCGATAATACCATTCTTCGTTACACGGGATTTCGCTGCCCATGGACGCGTGGCAGGCATGAACGATGTCGGACATCCCCCTGATTTGTTCGGGAGTTTGATTCCACGGCTGATTTTTTTCGGCTTTTGAATAAATTGACAGTGTCGGATACCTGTGTCCGAAATCGGCGAAAGCGACGGCATAGTCGTTTTCGGCAAAGATCAGGTTTTGGTATCCGGCATAGTTAACGGCGAAATCGTTGTAGATATTCGGGTTTTCGCGAGCCAACTGAAATTCGTTTTCGTTGCTTGCGCTGATACAGTCTATGGCGACCAGCTGTTTATGCAGATGATCGAATGACGCGCCTGCCTGATTCAGCCAGTTTTGGAAAACGGTAACGTACCTGACATAGCGATTGTTCAGATAAATGTCTTTCAACGCCGCAATGGTAAAGTTCATATATTGATAGTGCATTTCGGGAGACATGCTTCCCGAAGAAGCTTTGGCATTATCTTCGGTTGCGCCTTCGATGTAATGGCGTTTTCCGATGATCAGTTCGTGTCCGCCCGCGAAAAAGTTATCAGCCATTTTCAATTTTCGCCCGGAAGAAATGCTGTCGATTTCTTCGCGGCTTAAGCCGGACATTTTTAATTTAGTTTGTACGATGTCCAAGACGTGTTCGCGTCCTGCGGGGTCTTCCAAATAATCTTCCTTATGAGCGGCGATTTGGTCGTTCATGACATAGCCGTAGTTTTTTTCCCAATAATCAAAGGAGATGATTTCGAACAGGTTCGGGATGCGCCTGAATTCTGCCGTTGTGTCAAAAAGCTGTCCGGCCATTAAATTTTTAAGGATTTTGAATTCGCCGTCGGACGTTTTGACGAGCCTTGCTTTTTCCGGCGGGGTTTTCAGGTAGTTTTTCGGGCAAAAATGACAATAGTCTTCGATTTCTTTCGGGGTAACGGGAGCAGTTTCCGGTGCTTTATCTTTTTTGACGTTGGGTCTGTTTCCGCGCCCCGGGACGGTCCAAACCTGAGTTCCCGTAAAGGGGTTGACTTGTTTTACCGTGCCGTCCGGCATTCTCAGCAGGAAATTTTGTTCAAAAGCGCTTTTTAGCATGAGACATCCTTTTGCAAGCAAAACCGATTAAATCCGTTATACAATCAGACGTAAAAAATTTCCACAATTTCATCAAATTCTTTTAACGAAAGGCATTAAAACTTTTCTAAAACCTTTAAAAAAAAGAAAAAACGGATTTTTTCGGCTGATAAACCATTGACGAAAAGCTGACAAAATAAGATGCTTATATTTAAGACAAAAACATTCGGAGGCTTTATTTTAATGAAAGTGATGTTTGTAACGAACGAATATCCCCCGCACATATACGGCGGAGCGGGCGTTCACGTAGAGTATTTGTCCAAAGAACTGGCAAAGCTGATGGAAGTCGAAGTTCGCAGCTTTCACGATCAGCATTTTAAAGAAGGCAATTTAAGCGTATCGGGTAAGACGCCTGACGGGTCTTTGTTTAAGGACTGCCCGAAACAAATCGTATCGCCGTTAAAGGCTTTTTACGAAGGTCTTGTTTTTTCGGGCGAAGGCATGGATGCGGATATTGCGCACTGTCACACGTGGTATGCGCATTTTGCGGGCATTTTGGCAAAGATGCTTTACGGGATACCTTTAGTGATCACGGTTCATTCTTTGGAACCGTTGCGTCCTTGGAAACGCGAACAGCTGGGGCGCGGTTATGACGTGTCAAGCTGGGTTGAAAAGACGGCGTTGGAAATGGCTGATGCCGTGATTGCGGTGTCTCAAAGCACAAAAGATGACGTTTTAAGACTGTTTCCAAAGATAAATCCGGATCGCGTTTCAATCATATATAACGGTATCGACGTGAACCAGTATCACGAAGTAGAAGACGAAGATGTCTTACAGAAATACGGGATACGGACGGACAAGCCGTATATATTGTTTGTCGGACGCATGACGCGTCAAAAGGGATTGCTGTATTTATTAAAGGCGGCGGCGAAACTGGATACGGATGCGCAGTTGGTTTTGTGCGCGGGTGATGCGGATACGCCGGAAATGAAAGCGGAATTGGAAGGCTTGGTCGCCTCATTGAAACAGTCCCGTTCCGGCGTTGTTTGGATTCCCGAGATGTTGTCCAGAGAAGAAACGATAGCGTTATATTCGCAGGCGGCGGTTTTTTGTTGTCCTTCGATATACGAACCGTTCGGGATTATTAATTTGGAAGCGATGGCGTGCGGAACGCCTGTTGTTGCCAGTGCGGTAGGCGGCATTAAAGAAGTCGTTGTTGACGGAGAAACCGGATTTTTGGTTGATCCCGAACTTTCGGACAAAGCGCCGCATGATCCTGTTGACGGAGAGGCGTTTGCGGAACGTTTGGCTGAATCGATTAATACATTGATACGCGATCCGTCGTTAGCCAAAAAGATGGGACAAGCGGGACGATTGCGTGTTGAAAAGCTGTTCAGCTGGCAAAGCATCGCGTATCAAACGAAAGAGCTGTATAAAAAACTTCTGGAAAACAAAGAATAAAGCTTTTGATATAAAACGCTCTCCCGATTTATGTCAGGAGAGCGTTTTTTTGTGAGTGATTTCGGCTTAAATCAAAGGCGATCACATTGATTTGGAAAACAATTTGTTCATAGGACTTTTAAAGGAAACCGATATGTGACAGGGGGGGAAAGTATCCGAAAGAAATTTTATTTGCCCTATGGGGCAGAGGAAAAAACGGCGCAAAATGATTTTTAAAATTTTAATATAAGGCGCCCCGCGAACGGGCGGGGCGCCTTATTTTATGTCAGCCAATACTTACTATTTATGATAGGTCAGTATGAGCAGATAAAGCAATGAGAACTGCCGTAGCTTGCAGAAGAACAAGGCTTTTCCTTTTGTCCGAAGGAGCAGCTATCACCTTTATTTTTGTTTTTGCAAGATGAAGGACATCCGGGGACACACTTCCAACACGGTCTGCTGTCGCAAGTTTTGCCGTTTCCTTCCAGGACATAATCCATAATTGTTCCCGTAACGGAAGGCAATGTCGCTCCGTGGCAATTCGGATCACCGGGAAGGTGATAGAATCCTTCGGCTTCATCCCATCCGGACATATAAGAGGCAGAGCAATTGCAAGGTATGCAGCCTATGCAGGTTACGCCTGAGGACGTCGTCTTTTTTACTGTTTTTGCATCTGAACCGCATGTTCTTACAGTGCTTGCCACATAATTAGATCCGAATTCCGTTTTACACGGATCTCCGGCTGATACGCATTTTCCGCAAGCACTGTCGCCGGACATACCGTTTGTTTCCAGTTTTTGTCCGTCAGAACAAGAAGTAACGGAAGTGCTGTACCCGGACGGGCAAGATTTTGCGACGCATTTTCCGCAGGTGCTTCCGCCGGATGTTCCGTTTGTTTCAAGGGTATATCCTTCGGAACATGACGTTACTGAAGTATCGTATCCGGACGGGCACGGCGAAGGATAGCAGGTGCCTTCACTGCAATATTCGTCAGACTCGCACGTTACGTCAGCGCACGGATCATTCGGTTCGCATACGCCGCTGCCGTTTGAATAAGCATCGTCGTCGAAACATCCGCAGTCTTCTCCGAGCGGGCAGTTCACGCATTCTCCGTCAACGCATTTTTTTGCTTTGGCGCAAGTAACGCAATCACAAGTCTTTTTGCAACCGCCCCATGTGCCGTCGGGGGCATAACATTCAGGGCATTTACATCCGCCGGCTCCGTCGCTGATTTTCATTCCGGGACAACGGCATCCGCCGTTTCCGTCAGCTTCTTTGCCCGAAGCCTTGCATCCGCAATCTTCTCCTGCCGAGCAGGGTTGGCACGTCATATCTTCGCATTTTTTTCCCGGAGGGCATGAGGTGGACGTACAGCTGCAGCTGTATTGAGTTTCATCCAAAGCCGAGCAGGACGGCATTTCTGCGGGGCAGGGATTCGGGTTGCAGGTATCATTCGGCGTATAGCAACCGCCGTTGCCGTCCGAAACCTGATTCCCCGGACAATTACATTTTTCACCTTTTTGGCAGTTGTTACATTTCCCGCCGGTACATGTTTTCCCGGGACCGCAAGAGGTGTCGTTGCACAAGCAAGTATAGTTGATGCCGTCGCCTGCGGGTTCGCAAATAGGAGTCGTTCCGCTGCAAGGATTGTTCGGATTGCAAACATCTTTTAATTTACAGGCTTTTGAAACTTTGTCGTAATAATAACCTTTGCCGCAAAATTCTTCAAAGTTACCGTCATCGCCGTCAAGTTTTTCCTCGCCGCTCAAGGCTTTTTTAGGTCTAAGGGCAAGCCCTTCATCCGATAAGCCCAGTTTGACTGTTTCGGCGACCTGAAAGGATGAGGAATTATCTAAAATCGGGGGCGAGCTTTGCCCGGCCGTCAGCGAAACCAACGGCACGAGCATCAGCCCTCCGAACAAAAGAAGTAGTTTTTTCATGGCGTGTCTTCTCCGTAAAAATATTTCTACAATTCTTAAGGTATCACAAAATTGTGGCAAAATTATGGCAAAAAATAAAGACGTATCGAAAATGTCGAAACGTCTTTATTTGTTTGGTTCTATGTAAAAAAACAGCTTTACGTCAGTCCCGCCGCATTGGCAGCTCTCAAATGGCGGCACAACGAAACGATAATGCTGCGTTCCAAAGATTTGTGTTCGTTCATTAACCGGTACAAAGCTTCGCCTGAGATTTTGAACATCATCGTATCGTCCGTTGCCGTTACCGTAACGTCCGAAGGTGCGGGATCCAGCGCTCCGAGTTCGCCGAAAATGTCGTTCGTTGAAAATTCTTTGAACGTTTTTCCGTTTTTATGCAACCGAACCTGACCTTGCAGAATAACATACATATCCGACCACATTTCCCCTTCTTTGATGATGTCGGAACCGACCATGGCGGCGATTTCTTCGCTGGCGGCGATAAAGTCCGACAATGCGGATTCAGGGACACCCGCAAACAGGGGAACATTTTTTAAGACCAATATTTTTTCAAGGGTTAATTGCATTTATCGTTCTCCTAAAAAAAAGCCCGTCCCGTTCCGTCCGTAATAAAACGCGCCATGCGCGCAACGGCAGGAGACGGATCCGACAGGCTGTCTTTCAATAATCTGGATGCTTCTTCGGGGATCATCAGGCGACCCAAAGCCCAAACCGTCGTTTCGCGTATGATGGCATCATTGTCTTTTAACAGAGGAACCAAAGCGTCAACGGCAAAAGAGTCTCCGAAGTACCCTACCAAATAGACCACGCTGGCACGCGTCCAGTCATCGGCTTCTCCGGGTTTAAGCTCGAGCAAGTCTTCCAATCTGTCGCGGAACGACAGAACGGGCGGCAAAAAGTACGGGCGCAAACGCGTCAGTTTTTCGGTCGGAGACGTCTTGCGGAACAACGGCAGACAAAGCATTCTCAGCTCTCCCGTTAAAATCCGTTCGATAATTTGTCCCATGCGGTTATGTTCGTTATCCCCGATTAGCGCATAACGTCCCAAAAGATTTAAGATTTCCTGAGAAGGATGCAATAAAGCCACCAATAACAGGATACGCTCTTTGGCATATTCGATTTCGCATTCCAACGCATTGCGCAGATTGCTTAAAGAACGTCCCAGACGGTCATCGTCTTTGTCTTCGAAATCTTCCAAAGCGGCAAGCAGGTTCGTCGCCCATTCGATTTCGTCGTATAATCCCAGACGAACTTTGTTCACATAGCGACCTTGAGCTTTGTACTGCAATAAAACCAAAGACTTCAAAATATGGTAACGGACTCTTCTGTCCTGAACGTCAATGTGGCGGAACAGCACTTCTTCGGCCTGGGGCGTTTTCATGCGTCCCAATGTTTTTGCCAGCAATACTCTGAATTGAACGGGGTCGTTGTTGCCCGTTAAGACTTTTTCGATTTCGGGCAGGGCGGCATTGCCGAATTGCAATAACGCGTCAACGGCGTCTTCTCTCAACTCGGGTCTGCGGAACAGCTGCATCAGTGAGGGTAACAGGCGTTCGTTTTTCAGTTTTCCGGCAGCTTCTGCGGCGGCTTTGCAGACGGTTTCGTCTTCGTCTTGCAACAAGACGGTCAACGGACGGTAAAACGCCTGATTCCCCGCGTCTCCCAAAACGGAAGCGGCTAAGGCGCGGTCGTCGGGATTTTTCGAACTTGCCAGCATATTCAACATGTCTATGGCAACGAAAACGCCTTCCGCGCCGGCGGCGGTCAAGCCGATTAATGCTCCTTCGCGCGTGTTCGGATCGTTCAAATAAAGCAACGCTTTTTCACGTTCTTCCGCTCCGCCCAACAGGCACATGACTTTTATTGCCGCCCGTCTGACCGCATAATCGGGATCCGTTTCGGCACACAAGGATACTTCCGGAACCGTCGAAAGATAATCCATTTCTTCGATGCGGTTCAGGGCGAACAGGCGGACATAACTGCTGGGATGGTGAAGCGCCTGTTCCAAATCTTTGGGGAATTTCGGGTGTTGAGCTTCTTCCAATATGCGCAGAGCGTATATGGTATCGTCGGCCGAAGCGTTGGAAAGAAAGTCGTTGATACGTTCGTTCAGGCGGTTCCCGAAAATCATCAAACGTCCGCCGCGCCACAAGCGTCCTTTTAAATAATCCGAGACCAACACCGTATAAGAACGGCGCAACAGCAGCAACGCCGTCAATAAAAGCACCGCCGACACGCTCAGCAACAAAGAAAACTTATCGTTCAGAGCATATTTTTCCATCAAAAGCAAAAGAATGCCTGCTGCCAGGACGGAAGAGGGTTCGACCAGCGTTTTTCTCCAAACATTTGTTCTGAAATCCAAACGTTGAGACACGGCGCGCGGAATAATGCTCAGGACGGGTTCTTTGACTTGGCAGGCTAGAACGTCCGAAACGGCTTTTGCCGCGATGATTAATCCGAAGATGTTAAAGGCGCCGCCGACGGCTCCCGCCAGCAGGGCGACAGGGAAAATAAACAGTGTCGACAACGTCAGGACGGCGATGTGGCGTGTTGCCGAAGCCAGCAGACCTGCGGTCAAAAGGACGGCGAACAATACGGACAACAACGCGTACAAGACGGGCAGGGTTTCGGGAACCGTTGCATATTTCTGCGCGGTTGAAGACCAAAAGCGATAGTCAAACAGAGCCGAACAAAACGCCAACAACCCCGCGACGACGAAAAGGTAGATATTTAAAGTTTTTCGGATTCTGTTTTTTCCCGAGCTTTTTGCGGCAGTTTTTGAAAAAGCGAAACGGACGTCAATCGGGGCAGAACCGTTGGCGATCAGGATATCTGCGACGATGGCGGCGGCAAAGGCAAAGATGCAAGCCCACGGCAACAAAGTTTCGGCGCAGTCCAATAAGACGAGCAGACGTATAAAGCCTGCGGCGATTATTGAAGCGAGGATTTGCGCGGCGACCAGAGCGATTAAGGTTTTATGTTTGTTTTTGAACACGCCGAAACGAAAGGCGGTAATCCAAAACGCGGCTTCAAGCAGGACGTAAAAGCCTGTTTTCCAGACCATTTGGACGGCGGGCCACGTTTCATAGGGGACAAAACGTTGCGCAAAGAACAAAGCCAGAGAAACAAATGCGGCGGCGGCTATGGCAAAGGCAGGAGCGCGGACTTTTTCTTTAATGCGAAACAATCCGAAGCTCAGCGCAAAGTACAACAGCCCCGTTGCGATCAAAACCTGAGGGATAAAGGCGCCGTTCAACCTTTCGATAAAATTGCACGAGACGGCGGTTTCATTTAAAACGACGGCAAAAGTTTTTAAAAATGAAAAAACGGTCAGCAAAACGACGGGGACGGCGACTTCAGCCGAAAAAGTAATTCCTGCGCCGATTTTCTTTTCACAGTCTTTCATAAAGCCTCCTTATCCGCCAGCCCCATCAGGGAGCGGGCATAATCCCGAGCGTCAAAAGCCCTTAAATCGTCAATTTTTTCACCGACGCCGATAAATCGTGCGGGTAATCCGAATTCGCGACACAACGCCAACAGAATGCCGCCTTTTGCCGTTCCGTCCAGCTTTGTCAGAACCAATCCGTCGACTTGTACCATTTCTTTGAACGTTTTGGCTTGGGACAAAGCGTTCTGTCCGACGGTGGCGTCCAATACCAATAAACACGCATGAGGAGCATCGGGGATTTGTTTTTTGACGATACGGACGATTTTTTGCAATTCTGCCATCAATTCCGAACGGTTTTGAAGCCTGCCCGCCGTATCAATGAACAATACGTCGTCATTTTCGGCTTTGGATTCCTTTAAAGCGTCAAAGACCAATCCCGCGGGGTCAGCCCCCTGAGGGCGCGAAATAACGGGACAGTTCGTGCGTTCCCCCCATACTTTTAACTGTTCGACGGCGGCGGCGCGAAACGTATCGGCGGCGGCCAGTCTGACTTTCAGCCCCTGTTCTTTATACTTATGAGCCAGCTTTCCGATGGTGGTCGTTTTTCCGGCGCCGTTCACGCCTGCCATTAAAATGACGAACGGCTTTTTTGTCGGGTCGATTTTTAATTCTTCGGCGAACGGAGAAAGCATTTCCGTAATTTTGTCGGCAAAGAACGTACGGACTTCAATTTCATCAACGTCTTTGTCGAACTTTTCGTCCGCCAAAGCTTTGGTCAGTTCGGCGGCGGTTTTTGCGCCGACGTCCGCCGAAATCAAAAGGTCTTCCAAATCCTGCAAAGCTTCTTTATCCAGACGGCGTTTTGTCAGCAGATCCGAAATTCCCCGAACGATCGGAGCCGACGTTCTGGACAGCCCCTGTTTTATGCGTTCAAACCAGCCTGCCATATTATAAAACGCTCCCTTCAAAAACGCCCGTTTCTGCAATGCCCGTCAAGCGGACGGGAATAATGTCCCCCGAACGGAAACCTTCACCGATTTTGACACTTAAATAATGTTCGCACAAGCCTTTACCGTCCGTTTCGTATAAAACGCGCGCTTCGGAACCGATGCGGCTTTGCATATAAGCGTTCAACAGGGCGTTTCCTTCGTCTCTTAAGCGTTTTGCACGTTCTTTTCGTACGGGGACGGGAACTTGCGGCATTTTCGCGGCGGGCGTTCCGGGACGCACGGAGTAAGGAAAAACATGCAAATGCGTCAGACGGGCGTTGCGAACCAAATCCAAAGTATTTTCAAACATACGTTCCGTTTCCGTCGGGAACCCCGTGATAAAGTCGGCGCCGAAGACGGCATCGGGGCGGACGGTGCGAATTTTTTCGCACAACTCGAGAACGTCTTTTCTTAAATGCCTTCTGGCCATGCGTTTTAAAATCAAATCGTCGCCCGATTGAACGGAAAGATGCAAATGAGGCATGAGAATATCGCTGTCGGCGAACAAAGCAATCAGTCCGTCGTCAACCGCCGCAGGGTCAAGAGACCCCAGACGCAATCGTTTCAGCCCCGATACTTCTTTTAACAACCGTTTTGTCAGTCCCGCCAAATCGGGATAAGACGTAATGTCCACGCCCGTCAACCCGATTTCGGGATACCCTTCGTCGACCAGCTTTTGCGCGTGGGCGATGATTTTTTCGGGCGGCAGACTTTTGTTTTTTCCGCGGGCTTTTGTAACAATGCAAAAAGTGCAGGCATGATCGCAGCCTTGCTGAATTTGGATGAAAGCCCTGTTTCGCCCTTCGAAATAAAAAGGCATGTGTGCGTTTAGGGGGGCATCTGGCGAATCGATGTCTCCGACCGACAAGGCGGGGGCGGTTTTTTTATAAGCGTTCGGATCAAGCTTTTCGTTATTTCCCAAAACCTTGTCGACTTCGGGCATTTTTGCGTAAGCGTCGGGGGCTATTTGGGCGGCGCATCCCGTAACGACCAAAAAAGCATTCGGATTTTCGCGCCGCAGCTTTCTGACGGTCTGGCGGCACTGGCGTTCGGCTTCGCCCGTTACGGCGCAGGTATTGACGACGATAATGTCGTCCTCCGATCCGTCCATTTCTTTTATTGCGGCGGATTCATAAGAATTGAGGCGACAGCCGAAAGTAACGACCCGAACAGGCATAAAAAAGTCCTCTTAATATAATAACGTGCCAACATATCAGAGTTTTTTTCCAAAGTAACCCCAAAAAAGGAACGAGCGGAGGGGAAGCCTTAAACGCGCGTGAAGATGAACGGAAAGACACAATAAAGGAAAGGCACTAAAGCTTTTTTTGCAAAGTCCGATTTCTCTTGACTCTTCCTTAAAAGGCGGGTAAAAACCGACATAACTTTCACAAGGTTTTTTAAGCCTTTTGTCTCTGCGGAGATCCGTCGGCCGGCGAAGATACGCTCACCGACGCGGTTTTTGTATCTGCAAAAGGAACGGGAAGAAGGACGTTTAAATGTTTGATTCTTTGGCGGAAAAGCTTGGCGGCGTATTCGACCGTTTGTCCCGTCGCGGCGCTTTGAGAGAAGCCGACGTTGACGAGGCAATGCGCGAAATCCGAATCGCTTTGCTGGAGGCGGACGTTGCTTTGCCCGTCGTCAAAGATTTCATTGCGAACGTGCGCGAAAAGGCGGTCGGTCAGGCCGTTATTAAATCCGTTACGCCGTCTCAGATGGTCGTCAAAATCGTCAATGACGCTTTGGTCGAAATGCTGGGCAACGAGAATGCGGCGCTTGATTTGGGGGCGGAGCCTCCAGTTGCCGTTTTGATGGTCGGTTTGCAGGGATCAGGCAAAACGACGACGACGGGAAAGTTGGCGTTTCGCCTGAAAAAGGAAAAGAAAAGAGTTTTGATGGCGTCTTTGGACGTTTATCGTCCCGCCGCGCAGGAACAGTTAAAACAGATCGGCGAACAGATCGGTGTCGACACGTTGCCGATCATCATCGGCGAACGCCCGCATGCGATTGCGTTGCGCGCGATGGAAGCCGCACGCAAAGGCGTTTATGACGTCGTGATATTGGATACGGCGGGACGTTTGCACATTGATTTGGACATGATGGCCGAGGTTGCCGACGTCCGTGCGACGGTTCGTCCGAAGGAAACTCTTTTGGTCGTGGACGCTCTGACGGGGCAGGATGCCGTCAATGTTGCCCGCGAATTTAATGAAAAGATAGGAATTACGGGCAGCATTCTGACCCGTATAGACGGTGATTCCCGCGGCGGTGCGGCTTTGTCGATGCGCGCGGTGACGGGTAAGCCGATCAAGTTTTTGGGTGCAGGCGAAAAACCCGACGCTTTGGAACCTTTTTACCCCGACAGGCTTGCCGGTCGTATTTTGGGGATGGGCGACGTCGTTTCTTTGGTTGAGACGGCGGCGGAAAAAATGGACAAAGAAGAAGCGGAACGTGTTGCGAAACGCATGATGGACGGCCGCTTTGATTTAAACGATTTGCTGTCTCAGTTGCGCCAGATGCAAAAGATGGGCGATTTAAAGGGCTTGCTCGGAATGCTTCCGGGAATAGGCAAGTTCAAAGCTCAGTTGGATGCGGCGAAAATTGATAACGGCGTTTTTAAGCGGCAAGAGGCGATTATCCTTTCCATGACGCCTCGGGAACGCCGCAATCCGGATTTAATCAAGGCATCGCGCAAAAAGCGCATTGCAGCCGGTTCGGGCGTAACGGTTCAAGAGGTGAATAAGCTTTTGAAACAATACGACCAGATGGCGGAAATGATGAAACGGATGAAAAAAATGGGAAACCGGGGTTTGTTCGGCGGTCTGCCCGGCGGCCTTGGCGGCGGTTTCGGCGGTTTCGGGGGCGGTATGCCTCCGTTCGGCGGATTTCCGTCTTGAATGCAGATGTGATTTAAAGTGAGGTAAAGAAAAAAATGTCAGTTCGTATCAGACTTGCCCGCGGCGGTTCTAAAGGGGCTCCGTTCCACAAAATCGTCGTTGCCGACCAGCGCGCTCCGCGCGACGGCCGTTTTATTGAACGCATCGGATCTTACAATCCGTTGTTGCCGTCGGATCATGCCGACCGCGTTGTCGTCAAAGCCGACCGCGTCAAATATTGGTTGGGCGTCGGGGCTCAGCCGACGGAACGCGTTGCCCGCATGTTGTCCAAGCTGGGATTGTGCGACGCTCCCGCCATTACGGTAAAGCCCAAGAAATCGGCTCCGAAAGCGAAGGCTCAGGAACGTATGAAAGCCAAAGCCGAAGCGGCTGCCGCTGCTCAAGAAGCCGCTGCTGCTCCTGCGGAAGGTTGATTCCTTAAAGACTGAACGAGGCTGAAGACAATGACGGTTGCATCGGAACACGAAAACGTTTGTGTCGGAGTTATTACTTCGGTTCACGGCGTGCGCGGCAACGTCAAAGTCAAAAGCTATACGGCAAATGCCGAAGACTTTGCGTCATACGGCGAATTAAGGGACGCTTCGGGGAAACATTGCCTGAATGTTGAAATCACGGGTCGGATCAAGGATCAGTTTCTTGTGAAGGTCAAAGGCGTCAACGACAGGAATGCAGCCGAAGCTCTGCGCGGGATGAAGCTGTTTGTTTCACGGTCCCGCCTGCCCGAAACGGCTGCCGGCGAATTTTACTATGCCGATTTGATCGGCATGGTCGCGAAAACGCCCGACGGCAAAGTTTTGGGAACCGTCAAGGCGATTTATAATTTCGGGGCAGGGGACATGCTGGAAATCGAAAAGCCCGATTCCGATACGGAATTTGTCGGCTTTACGGATCGAACGGTTCCTTGCGTTGATTTGCAAAAACGCGAATTGACGGTTGACATGCCCGACATGGTCGAAGCAGATGCCGAAGACGAAGGCGCCGTTTCCGATGATCGGAACGCGCTCCGAAAGACAAAGGCTGCAAAATGAGGTCGGAAGCTCCTTATTTTACGGCGAACATACTGACTTTGTTTCCCGAGATGTTTCCCGGTTTTTTGGGAATGTCGCTTGCGGGAAGGGCTCTGGACGAAGGGCTGTGGCGGATGAACGTAACGAACATTCGCGATTTTGCCCAAGACAGGCACAGGACGGTGGATGACACGCCGTTCGGCGGCGGAGCCGGTATGGTGATGCGCCCCGATGTATTGGGCAGGGCGGTTGACGCCGTGTACAAAGAAGGGACACGATTGATTTACTTGTCGCCGCGCGGCAAAACGATGACGCAAAAGACGGCGGAAGAACTGGCTTTATCAGGAGAGGCGACTTTTCTGTGCGGCCGTTTTGAAGGGGTGGATCAACGGGTTTTGGACGCATATCCGTTTGAAGAAGTCAGCTTGGGTGATTTTGTTCTTTCGGGAGGAGAACCCGCGCTTTTGGCGATATTGGACGCCGTCGTGCGTTTGTTGCCGGGAGTGATGGGATGCAAGGAATCACTGGACGAGGAAAGTTTCAGCAAAGGTTTGCTGGAATATCCCCAATACACGCGACCCCAGTATTGGAACGGTCGCGAGGTTCCCGAAGTTTTGGTTTCGGGACACCATGAGCGGGTCGCCCGTTGGCGGCAGGCTCAATCTGAAGAGTTAACAAAAACGCGGCGCCCCGATTTGTGGAACGCTTATCTGGAAGCCGCAAACAAGCGAGAGGAAAAAACTCATGAATTTGATTGATACGCTCGAAAAAGAGCAGATGGAAAAATTGGCGGCGAAAGGCGATTTTCCCGAATTCAAAGCCGGCGACACCCTGCGTGTCCATGCAAAAGTCATTGAAGGCGATCGCGAACGCATCCAAGTCTATGAAGGCGTTTGCATTGCCCGTAAGAACGACGGATTGAATTCCACGTTCACGGTTCGCAAAATTTCTTTCGGCGAAGGCGTAGAACGCGTATTCCCCGTTTATTCTCCGAACGTCGCGAAAGTCGAAGTTACCCGCCGCGGTAAAGTTCGTCGTGCGAAGTTGTATTACCTCCGCAACTTGCGCGGCAAAGCCGCCCGTATTTCCGAAATCGCTGATACGGCGAAATAATTCGGGGCGGACAGCCTCTTGCTCGGAAAAGCCGCCCTTTCTTTTTGAAGGGGCGGCCGTCCGAGGCAGTTGGTTCGGTGTTTTTTATTTCCTCGATGCCGAAAACGGCAGTCGGGGTTTTGCTGTATATATTTTTTCAGGAGTTTGGGATGGTTAAGGTAGCTGTCGTTGGTGCAACGGGGAACGTCGGTCGCGAAATGCTGCAAACGTTGGCTCAACGGGAATTTCCCGCAGACGAAGTCTTTGCGCTGGCGTCGTCGAAATCGGTCGGTAAAGAAGTTTCCTACGGCGAAGACGACGTTTTAAAAGTACGCGATTTGGCAACGTTCGATTTTAAAGGCGTTGATATCGCTTTGATGTCCGCGGGCGGATCCGTTTCGGAAAAGTACGCTCCCAAAATGGCGGCAGCCGGTTGCGTCGTTATCGATAATTCGTCCCAATGGCGTATGGATCCCGACGTTCCGTTGGTCGTTCCCGAAGTCAATCCCGAAGCCATCGCCGATTATAAAAAGAAAAACATTATTGCCAATCCGAACTGCTCCACCATTCAAATGGTCGTTCCTTTGGCGGCGTTGCACAAAGCATTCAAGGTCAAGCGCGTTGTCGTAACGACGTATCAGTCCGTTTCCGGTGCCGGCAAAGAAGCCATGGACGAATTGTTCGATCAGACGCGCGGCATTTATATGAACCAGCCGATTTACGAAACGCAGAAAAAGTTCCCCAAACAGATTGCGTTTAACGTCATTCCGCAAATTGACGTCTTTATGGATGACGGATCGACCAAAGAAGAATGGAAAATGATGGTCGAAACGAAAAAGATTCTTGATCCGAAAATCAAAGTGCACGCCAACTGTGCCCGTGTCCCGGTTTTTATAGGACATGCGGAATACGTCAACATTGAAACGGAAAAGGAAATTTCCGACGAAGCGGCGACGAAAGTTTTAAAACACACGAAAGGCGTTGAAGTTATCGATTTGCGCGAACCGGACGGCTATCCGACCCAAGCGGAAATCGCTGGCGAAGACGATGTTTTTGTTTCCCGCATCCGTCAGGATTTTTCGGTCGAGAACGGTCTGAGCTTCTGGTGCGTCGCGGACAACCTGCGCAAAGGTGCCGCTTTGAACGCCGTCCAGATTGCCGAAGTCCTGCTCAGGGATTATTTGAAAAAGTAAGAATCGGAATGCAAAAAAACAAAGGCGGAAGAATTTTCTTCCGCCTTTTCTTTAGGATGTTCAGCCTTTGGGCTGTTTAACTCTTCTGGCAGCTGTTTTTTGTGAAGAACTGCGTTTGGCAGAGCGAACCTTCTTTTTGGATTTTTTCGGCCCCTGATATGCCAATTTTCTGTCTTCGGGCAACGGTTCGGCCTTGGCAATGGCTGTCGTGCTGCCGAGCAGGTCCGCGCGAATTTTATCACGGGCAGCGTAGAATCTGCGCAATTCCGTTCCGACCAGCTTTTTTTGCGCCGTAATTTTCTGTGTCAGTGGGTTGATTCTTTTGCCGTTTTTGTGCAATTCCCAATGCAGGTGTGGTCCCGTAGAACGCCCCGTATTTCCGACATAACCGATAATATCGCCTGCTTTGACTTTGCGTCCGACTCGAACTTTATTGTGAATTTTGCTCATATGGCCGTAGGCAGAGGCGTATTCGGAATTATGTTTGATCTTTACATAGATGCCGTAAGATCCCAGACGTCCCGCTTTAACGACGGTGCCTTCGCCTGGAGCGCGGATGGGCGTGCCGATCGGGGCGCCGAAGTCTGCTCCCCAGTGCATGGTCGAATATCCGAGAATGGGATGTTTTCTCATCCCGAAGCGCGACGTTTGGCGCGGACGCTTTAACGGATGCATAATAAAGAGCTTGCGTGCGATTTTTCCCGTTTCGTCGTAATAATCGGAATGGTCGCCCGAATCCGTATATAAATAACGTTCCAGAACTTTTTTCCCCAACGTCAGCGATGCATACATCAATTCGCCGTTTCCCGTCGGATTTCCTTCCATATTGTATTCTTTTTTAAAGACGGCGGTAAAGCTGTCTCCTTTTCTTAAATCGCGTTCGAAATCAACGGGACCGTCAAAAGCCCAAATCATTTGGTGGACAACGTTCGTGGGGACGCCCGCGTTTTGCGCGCTGAGAATAAAGGGACCTTCGATTTCGGATTCGGCATATTCCGTTTTTAATTCGACTTCGGGTTCTTTTAAGGAAGCTTCAAAGACTTCTTCGTCGCTTCGGGATGCCGTGTAGCGGAAATTTTTTCTGTCTTCAACGGTAACGGAGAACAAAACGTCTTCGCCGGCGTCGGACTTAACGGTACCGATTTCGACTTTGTCGCCGACCTGAATGCGCTTAAGATCCAGAATTTCCTCTAAGGCCAGAGAAACGTGATAGATTTCCTGATTCGTCAAACCGCCTTTTTTAAGGACGGCAGCCAAGCTTTCGCGAGGTTTGACTTCAAAAGTTTCAATGCGGTCGGGAGTAACTTCCGCGACTTCGGGTTCGCTGTCATTTTGATTTTCCGCCGTTTGCAACAAGCTTTCGTCCTGAAGAGGAATCTGATCGACTTCGGCAATGGGAGTCAGGGTTTGCTCTTCGGCGGCGCGTTCCTGAATCAGACGGGTCGTTTCGGTTTCTTTAAGAGCAAGCGAATCCATATAAGACGTTACGGCAAGAACGCTTAAGGCGCCGATGACGCCGCCGGACAGGAAAGCCTGAATTGTTTTTGTATTTTTCTTTGATTTCGCGCTTTTTTTCGAGAAAGATTTTTTTGCCCCTTCGGAAAAATCAAAGTCGTCTTCAGCCAGATCGGCGGCGTTTTGCCCGATTTGATCCCAAAGTTTCAAGGTTAAATCGCTGATACGTTCAAGGCAGGAACGCTGATTTTCTTTTTTTTCATTGGATTGATTTTCGTTGAGCGTATTCATCCGAAGGACCTTTGACAATCTAATGGGATACCGGACACGGTAGCGCGGAAACCCTAAAAGTTACTTAATATTTTTTCTTAAACTCATTTCATAAAGAGCGATGGCGGCGGCGTTTGAAACATTCAAGCTTTCGACGCGCTCCGATATCGGCAGTTTAACGGTGTAGTCGCAATTTTCGGCAGTCAGGCGCCTCAACCCGAATCCTTCCGAGCCCATGACCAAAGCGATTTTATCGGGCAAAGAGGTTTCTCTTAGGGTAGAAGGAGCTCTGCCGTCCAATCCGACGCACCAAAAACCGAGGTCTTTTAATGTTTTCATGGCACGTGTCAGGTTGGAAACGGTAATCAGCGGCACCAGCTCCAAAGCGCCAGAGGCTGATTTAGCCAAGGTTCCTGTCGCTTCGGGAGCGTTTCGGTCCGTCAAAATGACGGCGGAAGCGTCGAATGCGGCGGCAGAGCGCAAAACGGCGCCGACATTATGGGGATCCGTCACTTGGTCAAGAATGACGACGACGGCTTTTTGGGGAAAGTCTATGTCTTCAATTCCGATATCCAGTAAAGCAGAAAAGAGAGCCGCGATCCCCTGATGGACGGCGCCTTTGGGCAAGATTCTGTCCAGATCGCTTCTGGCGACGGTTTCGAAGGCATCGGGCAACAGCTTTTCGTTATTAAGCTCTGCGGCGGTTTCTTTTGTCACCAGCAAACGTTTTAAGGAACGCGCGGGATTTTTCAAAGCCGCCGTAACGGGATGATAGCCGAAAAGCCAGTTTCCGCTTAAAGACGCAGAATTAACATTATTAACATTATTATTGTGTTTTTGCATATCGGACGACGCATCCGCGGCGCTTTTATAAGAGCGGGGAGGCTGTCTGTATGAATTTTTTTGTTTAGGCATCAGCGCTGTGACCGGAAAATAAACAAACCCAGGAAAAGGTTTTATCACATTTATAAAAAAGAAAAACATTTATTTTCATTTTTATGTTGACAAGACGGCGTGAAATCTCCTATTTCTTCCGATACGCCGTTTTTTACGGTCGGTCGGATGGGTGGCCGAGTGGTTAATGGCAGCAGACTGTAAATCTGCCGACGTGAGTCTACGCTAGTTCGAATCTAGCCCCATCCACCATTTTGCGGGTGTAGCTCAATGGTAGAGCAGAAGCCTTCCAAGCTTACTACGAGGGTTCGATTCCCTTCACCCGCTCCAATAAAGTTTCTTCCGAGGAATCGGAGGGATGAGTTCACGAGCCTGCCGGTTTCGGGAGGCTCTTTTGTAATCACGATTTACATCAGGGTAAATTTCAATGGCGAAAGAGAAATTTTCGAGGACGAAACCGCACTGCAAC